>WNFM01099760.1_pt1 | contig 598895 bp, 594 predicted proteins | sample 5400271 | NCBI WGS metagenome assembly WNFM01 (sample SAMN13153352, study PRJNA577476) | soil metagenome | isolation source: 60 cm saprolite on Douglas fir-dominated hillslope | place: USA:California | collected 2013-09-17
CGAGGCGGGGCTCTTCAGGAGCGTCGCTCTGGTCGAGTACGCACTTCTAGTCCTCGTCCTCTTCCATCTGTTCGTCGTCCTCTACGAAGAGCCGGCCCTGGAGTCACAGTTCGGAGAGGCGTACCGGGCCTACCGCCGTGCCGTACCCCGCTGGGGCTTCACGACTCGGCCGTTTCAAGAGAGCACCGGGAGCACCGCCTAACATGCCGTTGCAGCTGACTGTCACTCGCCCCGCGTGCGTGAGTACACGCTGCGGGGCTCGCGCCAGCAGCTGAACGCCGGTCGTTAGATGGCACTGAATCCAACGCCGCAGGGAACCCCGCGGGCCACTGCCAAAGGCGGGGCGTAAACTCTGCTTTGTCATTAGGGGAGGAAGCATGCGACGCGTTCGGACACTGCTGGGCGTTATCGGTGCGCTGCTTGCAACGGCCGCGCTTGCCCAATTTCCGGCCAAGGCGGTCCGTGTAGTGGCACCTTTTCCGCCCGGCGGCGCGCTCGACGTCGTCGGACGAATCATCGCGCCGCCGCTGTCGCAGGCCCTTGGCCAGCCCGTCGTCATCGAGAACCGGCCGGGCGCGGACGGCGCAATCGCAGCGGACTTCGTGGCGAAGTCAGCGCCGGATGGTTATACGCTGCTCCTCGCGTCGTACACGGTTCTCTCCGCGATGCCGAACATCCGCAAGAACACCTCGTACGACGCGATCAACGACTTCACGCCGATTTCTTCCGTCGGCAAGCTCTCCTTTTTCCTCGTCGTTCATCCCAGCGTGCCGGCGAACAAAGGGACCGAGCTGATCGAGTATGCGCGCGCCAATCCCGGCGCGCTGAACTTCGGCAGCGCGAACGCCACCAGCCTGCTCGGTCCGCTTTTGCTGATGTCGTCCGCGAACCTGGAGATGAACGGCGTGCCCTACAAGGGCGAAGCACTTGCGCTCAACGATCTGCTCAGCGGCCGGCTGCACCTGATGTTCATCTCCGGGACGCTCATCCCGCACGTCAAGGATGGCAGGCTGCGCGCCCTCGCCACCACGCTCGACGCCAGAAGTCCGCTGCTACCCGAAGTCCCGACCATGATCGAAGCGGGCCTGCCGCCATTTCCCATCAATCCCTGGATAGCGCTCGTCGCGCCCGCCAGGACGCCGAAGGAAATCATCGAGCGCCTGTCGCGCGAGACCAACCTTGTCTTGCGCCGACCCGAGGTGCGCGCCCAACTCGACAGCCAGGCCTTTGAGACTTCCGGCTCGACGCCCGAAGAAATGGGCGCGGTCATGAAGCAGCAGCTCGACGCCTGGCGCCGCTCCATCAGCGAGCTGCGGATCAAAGTCGACTAGAAAAGTAGAATTGGCGCGGCAGAACAGGGAGGAAACCATGGCAATGTCCAAGCGAATGGCGGCGGAGTTCGTCGGCACTTTCTGGCTGGTCCTGGGCGGATGCGGCAGCGCCGTGCTGGCGGCGGCGTTTCCCGGCGTGGGCATCGGACTGCTGGGCGTGTCCCTGGCGTTCGGCTTGACGGTGCTCACCATGGCGTACGCCCTCGGGCCGATCTCGGGCTGTCACCTCAACCCCGCGGTGTCCGTCGGGTTGGCGGTCTGCGGGCGCTTCAAGGCGTCGGAGCTGCTGCCCTACGTGGCCGCGCAGGTCCTGGGCGCGATCCTTGCCGCCGCGATCCTGGTTTTCATCGCCAGCGGCAAGGCGGGATTCGAACTGGCCGCCGGGTTGGCGTCCAACGGCTATGCGGAGCATTCGCCCGGGAAATATTCCGCCGCTGTCGGCTTCGTCACTGAAGTCGTCATGACGTTCATGTTCCTGGTCATCATCCTGGGCGCAACGGATAAGCGTGCGAGCGCGGGCTTCGCGCCGATCGCGATCGGCCTGGGCCTGACGCTGATTCACCTGATCAGCATCCCGGTGACCAATACCTCGGTCAATCCGGCGCGCAGCACCGGGCCAGCACTAATGGTCGGGGGCTGGGCGCTGGCCCAACTGTGGATGTTCTGGGTGGCGCCACTAGTGGGCGCGGTGCTGGCCGGCGTGTCCTATCGCTGGCTGTGGGGCGAGAAGAAAGGCTAGAGCGCGCCTAGGCGTACTTGCGCGCGTCCTCGATCACCTTGCCGTCGTTGGGCAGGGTTCCGGGAGCGACGAGCACCACCTCGCCGCGCAACTTGGTGACGTCGCGGATCGAAGAGACCAGCGCCTCGGCGAGGCCAACCGGGTTGCCACGCACTTCGCAGCGCAGGATCATGCGGTCGTTGCCCACCTCGCCCTCCACCACCAGCCGCGCTTTCAGTACCTCGGCATGGCGCCGCACGATGTCGCTGACCTGCTTCGGCGTGACGAACATGGCACGCACCTTGGTGCTCTGGTCGGCACGGCCCATCCAGCCCTTGATGCGCACGTTGGTGCGGCCGCAGGGGCTTTTTCCCGCCAGCACGGCCGACAGGTCGCCGGTACCGAAGCGGATCAACGGGTAGTCCTGGTTGAACGAGGTAATTACCACCTCGCCCACTTCTCCCGGGGCCACAGGGTCGCCGGTCCCGGGGCGCACGATCTCGAGCAGCAGGCCTTCGTCGAGGATCATGCCCTCGTTCACCGCGCCGTCCAGCATCAGCGATTCGTAGGCGATGAGGCCGAGGTCGGCGCTGGCATAGCACTGGGAAACGCGCATGCCGCGATCCTGGAAATTTTTTCTGAGTAAAGGCGAAAGATATTCGGCGCCGACCTGGGCCTTCACCAGGCAGGAAATGTCGATCTTCAGCTCGTCGGCCTTCTCCACGATCAACTTGAGGAACGACGGCGTGCCGGCGAAAGCATTGAGCTTCAGGTCGCGAATCGCCGCCGCCTGGATCTCGGTCTGCCCCACGCCAGTCGGCACCACGGTGCAGCCGAGCGCGAGCGCGCCGGCCTCCATCATCGAGCCCGCCGGCGTGAAGTGATAGGAAAACGTGTTGGCGATGCGATCGCCCGCGCGAAAGCCGCCGGCGAACAGGCCGCGCGCCGTGCGCCACCAGTTGCGCCCGCGCCCCTCCGGCTCGTAGATCGGCCCGGGCGAGACGAAGAGCTTGCCAAGCTTCTCGACCGGTGTGGCGTTCAAGCCGCCCAAAGGGGGAATGGCTTTTTGCAGGGAGCCCAGGTCCGATTTGCGCGTCACCGGCAGCGCGGCAAGCGCCTTGCGTGTCTTCACCTTGGCCGGCTCGACGTCCTCGAGGATCGCCGCCCAGCCCGGCGCGCGGCGCTTCGCGTGCGCCAGCAGCTTCGGCAGCGCGGCCACGAGGGCGGCCTCCCGCACGCGGGGCGAGCGGGCCTCCAAAGCATCGAAGAATTTCATTACATCCAGCGCTTGCGGCGGCGGTAGGACTTGATGTCGCGGAAATTCTTGCGGCCGCCGGAGGAGAAGCCGAGGTAGAACTCCTTCACGTCCTCGTTCTCGGCGAGCGATTTGCCCTCGCCGTCCATCACCACGCGGCCGTTTTCCAGGATGTAGCCGTAGTCGGCGTAGCGCAGGGCGATGTTGGTGTTCTGCTCCGCGAGCAGGAAGCTAACGCCCTCCTTCTGGTTCAGCGCCTTGACGATTTCGAAGATCTCCTCGACCAGCTGCGGCGCGAGGCCCATCGACGGCTCATCCAGCAGGATCATGCGCGGGCGCGCCATCAGCGCGCGCCCGATGGCGGTCATCTGCTGCTCGCCGCCCGAGGTATAGCCCGATTGCGATTGGCGGCGCTCCTTGAGGCGCGGAAAGTAGGCGTAGACCTTTTCGAGGTCCGCGCGCACCCCCGTGCCCAGCGCGCCTCTGGTGTAGGCGCCGGTCAGCAGGTTCTCCTCCACCGTCAGGTGCTGGAAGCAGTGCCGGCCCTCCATCACCTGGCAGATGCCGAGCTTCACCAGCGCCGAGGGGTTGAGCTGGTCGATGCGGCGGCCCTGGTAGACGATCTGCCCCTTGGTGACGTCGCCGCGCTCGGCGCGCAGCAGGTTGGAGATGGCCTTCAGCGTGGTGGTCTTGCCGGCGCCGTTGGCGCCGAGCAGCGCGACGATCTGGCCTTCGGCCACCTCGAGCGACACGCCGCGCAGCACCAGGATGACGTGGTCGTAGATCACCTCGATGTTGCTCACCGAGAGGATCGGTACGGTTTTGGCTTGCGGCACGGCGGACATAAAAAAAGGGAAGGGCTAGGCGCCCTTCCCTCTCCCGTCGGGGTTGGTCAGTTTTCCTTGGCGCAATCGCGCGGCGTGATGCCTTTTTCCTTGGCGTACTGCGCCGCATCGGCCTCGACCTTGGCCCGCACCAGCTTGCGGTCGGGCTCCATCCAGTCGGTGATGATCTTCCACTTGGCGCCGTCCCACTGCTGGAACTTCACCAGGCCGGAGCCCTCGTGATCCAGGCAGGAGACCTTCAGCACCGGCATCAGGCCGACGGCGCCGAGCTCCTTGAGGCGCTTGTCGTCGATGTTGAGGTGCTCGATGCCCCAGCGCATCTGCTCGCCGGTGATCGGCTTGCCCTTGCCGAAGCGCGCCTGGGCGGTGCGGATGGCCTCGGTGGTGACGATGCCCGCCACCACGCCGCGCGTATGGTAGATCGAGCCGAAGCGCGACTTGTCCTCGAACTCGCCCTTGCCCTTGGCGTAGACGAACTTCTGGATGTCCTTCATCACCGGGAAGTCCGAGCCCGGCGAATTGAAGCCGGCCGAGATGTAGCCCTTGGCGGCCGCGCCGGCGGGGATCACGTCCTCTTCGGCGCCCGACCACCACACGCCGATCACCTTCTCGCGCGGGAAGTTGATCTTGGCGGCGGCCTTGAGCGCGGTCGGGTTCATCACGCCCCAGCCCCACAGGATCACCCAGTCGGGTTTGAGCTGCCGGATCTGCAGCCACTGCGACTGCTGCTCGTTGCCCGGGTGCGGCACGGCGATGGTGGTGAGCTCGTAGCCGTGCTGCTGCGCGAGATCCGTCAGGATGGGGATCGGCTCCTTGCCGTAGGCCGAGTCGTGATAGACGATCGCGATCTTCTTGCCCTTCAGCTTGTCGTAGCCGCCCGATTTCTGCGCGATGTACTTGATCATCACCGTGGCCTGCGACCAGTAGGTGGTGATCAGCGGGAACACGTAGGGGAACACGCGGCCGTCGGCGGCCGAGGTGCGGCCGTAGCCCATCGAGATCACCGGGATCTTGTCGGCGGTCGCCTTCTCGATCAGCGAGTAGGTGATGCCGGTGGACAGCGGGTGGATCACCGTCGCGCCGGTCGGGCCCTTCTTCTTCGAGCGCTCATAGCACTCGACGCCGCGCGCGTTGTTGTATTCCGTCTCGCACTTCTCCCAGGTGAGCTTGACGCCGTTGATGCCGCCGTCGCGCTCGTTGAGCATCGCCATGTAGTCGATGATGCCGCCGCCGAATCCGGAGCCGCCGGGGGCATAGGGACCGACCCAGTAGAAGTTGGCCGGGACGAACTGCTCGTTCTGCGCCAGTGCGCTGCCGGCGCAGCCTGCGGTTGCCAGCAAGGCCGCCGCAAATATCTTGTAACCCTTGTATTTCATGGACTTTTCCTCCTCCTCAGGACGAACATTCAGTATAGCCGTTTCCTTCCCTCTGTCTAGTGCGGGAAGGGCCACAGGCGCATCTTTTCCTTGGCGATCTGCCACAGCCGCGCGAGGCCGTTCGGCTCGACGATGAGGAAGAAGATGATCAGCCCGCCGAAGATGATCGACTCGAGATTGGACACCAGCGCGTGCGAGATCTCGATGCCGAGCGCTTCCTCGAGCGCCTTGGAGCCGAGGTTGAGGAAGATCGGGAACAGCGTGATGAACGCGGCGCCGAGAAACGAGCCGAGGATCGAGCCGACGCCGCCGATGATGATCATGAACAGCACGCGGAAGGACAGATCCAGCACGAAGGCCTCCGGCTCGACGGTGCCGAGGTAGGTGAAGGCGTACAGCGCGCCGGCCACGCCGCAGTAGAACGAGCTGATGGCGAAGGCGAGCAGCTTGGTCTTCATCATCGGGATGCCGATCACGCTCGCCGCGACGTCCATGTCTCGCACCGCCATGAAGGCGCGTCCGGTCTCGCTTCGCATCAGGTTCTTCGCCGCCAGCGCCATCACCGTCACGATCGCCAGCGTCAGCACGTACTTGTCCGCCGGGCTCACCACGCTGTAGCCGAGGATCTCGATCTTCTGCGCCGTGATCACCCCCGAGTTGCTGTGGTTGGAGAACCAGCCGACGCGGTTGATCGCCCACAGCACGAAGAACTGGCAGGCGAGCGTCGCCACCGCGAGGTAGAAGCCCTTGATGCGCAGACTCGGCAGTCCGAACACCACGCCCACCGCGGCGGCGCACAGTCCGCCGATGACGAACGAGCCGATGATCGGGATGCCCGGGATGCGCAACTGCGCGTTGTACGCCATGAACGCGCCGACCGCCATGAAGGCTGCCGTGCCGAGCGACAGCTGGCCGGCGTAGCCGGTAAGGATGTTCAGCCCGAGCGCTGCCAGGGCGAAAATCAGGAAGGGCGTGAGGATCGCCGACAGCCAGTACTGGTCGCCGACCAGCGGAACAACGACAAAAGCGATTGCCAATAGCGCCGCCATCGCGATGCGATCCTGCCGGATCGGAAAGATCTGCTGATCCTCGGCGTAGGTCGACTTGAACTGTCCGGATTCCCTATAGAGCATCGCCGCTGTTCATCCGCTATACCCGGTCGATGTGCTTCTCGCCGAACAGGCCCTCGGGCCGCACCAGCAGGAACAGCAGCGCGATCACATAGGCGAACCAGGACTCGATGCCGCCGCCGACCATCGGGCCGAGGTAGACCTCAGCGAGCTTTTCGCCCGCGCCGATGATCAGGCCGCCGACGATGGCGCCGAGGATGGACTCGAAGCCGCCGAGGATCAGCACCGGCAGCGCCTTGAGCGCAACGAACGTCAGCGCGTACTGCACGCCGTTCCTCACCCCCCACATGATGCCGGCGACCAACGCGACGAACCCCGCCACCGCCCAGACGATGGCCCAGATGTGCTGCAGCGGAATGCCGACCGCGAGCGCCGCCTGGTGATCGTCGGCCACCGCGCGCAGCGCCCGGCCGATGCGCGTCTTCTGGAACAGCAGCGCCAGCACCGCCACCAGTGCGCCCGCAACCAGCGCGGCGAACAGGTCGAACTGGCTGATGTTGATGTTCCATTTCTGCGACAGCCATTCCATCGGCACGTCCGGGATGCCGAGTTCCAGCCCGTGCGGCTGCGAGCCCCACATCAGCTGCGAGACGCCCTCGAGGACGAAAGTGAGGCCGATGGTGGCCATAAACAGCGTGATCGGTGCCTGGTTGACCAGCGGCCGCAGCACGATTTTCTCGATTGCGATGCCGAGTGCCACCATCGCCGCCAGCGTCGCCGCGAACGCCAGCCAGAAGTTCCAACCGCGCTCGAGCAGCGAGACAAAAGTCAGCGCGGCGAAGAACACCATCGAACCCTGGGCGAAGTTGAACACGCCGGAAGCCTTGTAGATCAGCACGAAGCCGAGCGCCACCAGCGAATACATCACCCCCGCGAGCAACCCGCCGGCCAGCACCTCGATGAAGAAAGCGACGTCCACCTAGTGCGCTACCCCGAGGTACGCGTCGATTACTTTTTGATTGTTCTTGATTTCCTCCGGAACGCCATCGGCGATCTTCCGCCCATAGTCGAGGACGACGACGCGGTCAGAAATATCCATCACCACGCCCATGTCGTGCTCGATCAGCACCAGCGTGGTGCCGTAGTGGTCGTTGACGTCGAGCACGAAGCGGCACATGTCCTGCTTCTCCTCCAGGTTCATGCCGGCCATCGGCTCGTCGAGCAGCAGCAGCAGCGGCTCGGCGGCGAGCGCGCGGCCGAGTTCGACGCGCTTCTGCAGCCCGTAGGGCAGGCGCCCGACCGGGGTCTTCCTCACGTGCTGGATCTCGAGGAAGTCGATGATTTCCTCCGCCGCGCGCCGGTGCTCAAGCTCCTCGCGCCGCGCCGGCCCCAGCCACAGCGCCTGCTGCAGCACGCCGCAGTGCATCTTGAGGTTGCGGCCGGTCATGATGTTGTCGAGCACCGTCATGCCCTTGAAGAGGGCGATGTTCTGGAAAGTGCGCGCGATGCCGAGGGAGGCGGCCTCGTGCGAATCCATATCCGTGAATTCATTGCCGCGGAACCGGATTTTTCCCTTCTGCGGGTGATAGACCCCGTTGAGAACATTGAGCATCGAGCTCTTGCCGGCGCCGTTCGGGCCGATGATGGCGCGCACCTCGTGCTCGCGCACGTCGAACGACACTTCGGTCAGCGCCTTCACGCCGCCGAAGGCGAGCGACACTCCTTCGACGGAGAGGGTGACCTCTCCCACCGACCTGCCGCTCATGCGGCGCGCTTGCCCGCTGCGGGGGCGAAGACCTTCGCGTCGCGGATCTTGAGGTCGGCCGAGTAAGTGCCGCTGCGGCCGTCCTCGTAGCGGATCTGCGCCTCGACGTGCACCGACTGGCGAGCGCTGTAGAGCGCCTGCACCAGCGCGTCGTACTTCTCGCTGATGTGCCGGCGCCGCACCTTGCGCGTGCGCGTGAGCTCGCCGTCGTCGGCATCGAGCTCCTTGTGCAGGATGAGAAAGCGGTGGATCTGGGAGTTGGCGATCTCGGGCTCGCCGGCGAGGTCGGCATTGACGCGCTCGATGCAATCGCGCACCAGGTCGTAGACCTCGTCGCGCGAGGCGAGGTCGGTGTAGCCCGAGTACGCCATGCTGCGCTTTTCGGCCCAGTTGCCCACCGAGTCCGGATCGATGTTGATGAACGCACACACCTGGTCGCGGCCGTGCCCGAAGCACACCGCCTCGCGGATGTGCGGGAAGAACTTGAGCTTGTTCTCCAGGTACTTGGGCGCGAACAGGGTGCCGTCGGTCAGCGCGCCGACGTCCTTGGCGCGGTCGATGATCTTCAGGTGCCCGTCGGGGTCGACGAATCCGGCGTCGCCGGTATGGAACCAGCCCTCGGCGTCCTTCGCCTCGGCGGTCGCCTGGGGGTTCTTGTAGTACTCCTTGAACAGGCCCGGCGAGCGGATCAGCAGCTCGCGCCCCGGCGTGAACTTGAGCTCGACTCCGGGGATCGCCGGACCCACGGTGTCCGATTTGACGCGGTCATTGGGCTGGATGCAAACGAAGACGCTGGTCTCGGTCGAGCCGTAGAGCTGCTTCAGGTTGACGCCGATCGACCGATAGAACACAAAGAGATCGGGCCCGATCGCCTCGCCGCCCGTATAGGCGATGCGGATGCGGCTCATGCCCAGCACGTTGCGCAACGGTCCGTAGACCACCAGGTCGCCGATCCAGTAGAGCAGGCGCTCGACCAGTCCCACGCTCTTCCCTTCCATGATGCGCTCGCCGACCCGCTGCGCGACGCGCATGAAAGTGCGGTACAGGGCGCGCTTGAGGGCGCTGGCATCGTCCATGCGCACGGAGACCTGCGTGAGCAACGCTTCGAACACCCGCGGCGGCGCGAAATAGTAGCTGGGCCCGATCTCGCGCATGTCGGTGGTCACGGTCTCCGCCGATTCCGGGCAGCAGATGCAATAGCCGGCGACGAGCGGCTGGGCGTAGGAAAAGATGTTCTGCCCGATCCAGGCCGGCGGCATGAACGCGAGCACCACGTCGCGGTCCGTGATGCCCTCCCATTCCGCCACCACGCGCGAGCGCTCGACCAGGTTGGTGTAGGTCAGCACCACGCCCTTGGCCACCCCGGTGGTGCCGGAGGTGAAAAACATGGCCGCGGTGTCGCTGCCCGATCCTTTTGCGATCTCGCTCTCGATGAAAGCCGGGTCGCGCCGGTAGTCCTCGCGGCCGGCTTCGAGCAGGCGGTCGTAGGGCACCAGCTCGCGCTGGGCGTAGTGCCGCAGGCCCCGCGGATCGTCGAAGCAGATCTTCTGCAGCGACAGGCATTGCGGCAGGATCTCGAGCAGCTTGTCCACCTGCTCCTGGTCTTCGGCATAGGCGAAGGCGATCGACGCGTTCTGGATCGGGAACGCCATCTCCGTGGCCACCGCATCCTGATAGAGCGGCACCGGGATCGCACCCAGGCACTGCGCCGCGGCCATGGTGGCGTAGAAGCGCGGCCGGTTCGCCCCTACCAGCGCGAGGTGGTCGCCGCGCTTGACCCCCTGCGAAGCGAGGCCGCAGGCGAGGAAACGCACCTCGTCGGCGAAATGCTTCCAGGTCCAGGTCTGCCAGATGCCGAGGTCTTTCTCGCGGATAGCGGGGCGCGCGCCTCGCGCGAGCGCGTGGTGCATCAACAGCTTGGGGAACGTGTCCAGCGACGCGATGTCGGTGCCCATCGAGCCTCCTCCTTAGGCGGGCCGATTCTTGCATAAAATCACGGCATGAAGGGCATCGAGCACTGGACCGTAAAGAAAACCAGGACGGGCGACGTGCGCCTTTTTCTCTGGGAGAAAAAAGCGGCCGGCGCCGCGAAAGGAACCATCCTCTTCGTGCACGGCTCGTCGATGGCGTCGCAACCGACTTTCGACCTCGAGGTGCCGGGACGTCCGCACTCGTCGGTGATGGAGTGGTTCGCCGAACGCGGCTTCGACACCTGGTGCCTGGACAACGAGGGCTACGGCCGCTCCGACAAGTCGCGGCCGATCAACTGCGACATCCCGAACGGCGCCGACGACCTCGAGGCCGCCTCCGCCTGCATCGGCAAGAAGCTTCTGATCTACGGCATCTCCTCGGGCGCGTTGAAGGCGGCGCTGTTCGCGCAACGCCATCCGGAGCGCGTCGCGCGCCTCGCGCTCGACGCCTTCGTCTGGACCGGCCAAGGCAGCCCGACCCTGGAGGCCCGCCGCAAGCGGCTGCCGGAATTCCTGTCGAAGAACCGCCGCCCCATCGACCGTGCCTTCGTGCACAGCATCTTCAATCGCGACCACCCCGGCACCGCCGACGCAGCGACCGTCGAGGCCTTCGCCACCGCGATCCTGAAGCTCGACGACTCGGTGCCCACCGGCACCTATGTCGACATGTGCTCGAAGCTGCCGCTGGTCGATCCGGAAAAGATCCAGGTGCCGACGCTCGTGCTGCGCGGCGAATTCGACGGCATCGCAAGCGTGGAGGACCTGCTCGCCTTCTACGCCAGGCTAGCGCATCCCGACAAGCAGTTCATCGTCATGGAGGGGATCTCGCACGCGAGCTTCCAGCAGAAGAACTACCTCTCCGTGTACCACCATCTGCATTCCTTCTTTACGCTGCCGGAGCCGGCGTACCGCGCATGAAGCGTGCGGTTCTGTTTCTTGCGGCTCTGATTTTTTCCAGCCAGGGATCCGCGCAATCCTGGCCGTCGCGGCCGATCCGCCTCGTCGTGCCGCTCTCGCCGGGCGGCTTCGCCGACACGCCCTCGCGCATGCTAGCGCCGCGGCTCTCCGAGCAGCTTGGGAAACAGGTCTTCGTCGACAACCGGCCAGGCGCCGGCGGCACCATCGGCGCGGATTTCGCCGCCAAGTCCGCGCCCGACGGTCATACGCTGGTGATCACGGGCAGCACGCACCTCATCACCGCGCACATTTACAAGAAGCTGCCCTACGACGCCATCAAGGACTTCACCCACATCAGCATGATCGCTTCCGGGCCCTATGCGCTGGTGGTCAATCCGCAGAAGCTCGCCGTGAGCTCGGTGCGCGAGCTGATCGCGGCGGCGAAGGCGCAGCCCGGCAAGATCGACTACGCCAGTTCCGGCAACGGCAGCTCGCAGCACCTGGTGGGCGCGCTCTTCAATTCGCTCGCCGGCGTCGAACTGAACCACGTGCCTTACAAGGGCAGCGGGCCGGCGATGCAGGACCTGCTGGCGGCGCAGGTCGGCGTTTCTTTCGCCGGAGTCCCGAATGTGCTGGGCCACGTCAAAGGCGGTCGCCTGAAGGCCCTCGCGGTAACGACGTCGAAGCGCTGGAGCGAGCTACCTGACGTGCCGACCCTCGCCGAAGCCGGCGTGCCGGGCTACGAAGCGGACCTGTGGCTCAGCATTTCCGGCCCGGCCGGAATGCCGGCGCCGATCGTGCAGCGACTCTATGCCGAGATTGCCAAGGCGCTGCAAGACCCGGAACTGCGCAGCAATTTCCGCACGGCCGGCGTCGAGGCGCAGTCGATGCCGCCCGACGAGCTGAACGCCTACATGCGATCCGAGTCCGAGAAGTGGGGCCGCGTGGTGCGCGACACCGGCGCGACGGTGAACTAGCTGGCGAGGAAGATGCCCTCGGTGATGACGAACAGGACGCTGAAGATCACCAGCGACCAGCGCCCGACCTTGGCGATGCCCGGCTGGATGCCGTTGTCCGTGAAGCAGGCGGCAATCAGTGCTGCAACGCCGAACATGATCGCGTAAGGTTTCATTCGATCCTCCTTGTTGAGCGCTACATATTACGACGGTATTGGCCCCCGACCTCGAACAGCGCATGCGTGATCTGCCCTAGCGAGCAGACCCGCACCGCCTCCATCAGCACCTCGAACACGTTGTCGTCGCGGATCACCGCCTGGCGCAGGCGTTCCAGCATTTCTTCCGAGGACGATCGGTTTCGCTCCTGGAATGCCCGCAGCCGCTTCAGCTGGGATTGCTTTTCTTCGTCGGTCGAGCGGATCAATTCGAGCTTCTGCGGCACCAGCTCGCCCGATTTGTCCACTGCGGGATTGCGGAAGCTGTTGACGCCGACGATCGGGTAGGAGCCGTCGTGCTTCTTGTGCTCGTAGTGCATCGACTCTTCCTGGATCTTGCCGCGCTGGTAGCCGGTCTCCATCGCGCCAAGCACGCCGCCGCGGCCCGAGATCGCCTCGAACTCGCGCAGCACCGCCTCCTCGACCAGATCGGTCAGCTGGTCGATGACGAACGAGCCCTGGTTGGGGTTCTCGTTCTTGCCGAGGCCCCACTCCTTGTTGATGATCAGCTGGATCGCCATCGCGCGGCGCACCGACTCCTCGGTGGGCGTGGTGATCGCCTCGTCGAAGGCGTTGGTGTGCAGCGAGTTGGTGTTGTCGTAGGTCGAAATCAGCGCCTGCAGCGTGGTGCGGATGTCGTTGAAGGCGATTTCCTGCGCGTGCAGCGAGCGTCCCGAGGTCTGCGAGTGGAACTTGAGCTTCTGGCTGCGCTCGTTCGCGCCGTAGCGGTCCTTCATCGCCACCGCCCAGATGCGGCGCGCCACGCGCCCGAGCACCGCGTACTCGGGATCCATGCCGTAGGAGAAGAAGAACGACAGGTTGGGTGCGAAATCGTCGATCTTCATGCCGCGCGCGAGATAGGCCTCGACAAAGGTGAAGCCATTGGCGAGCGTGAAAGCGAGCTGCGAGACCGGGTTCGCCCCGGCCTCCGCGATGTGGTAGCCGGAGATCGACACCGAGTAGAAGTTGCGGACGTTGTTGTGGATGAAGTATTGCTGGATGTCGCCCATCACCTTGAGCGAGAACTCGGTGGAGAAGATGCAGGTGTTCTGCCCCTGGTCTTCCTTCAGGATATCGGCCTGCACCGTGCCGCGCACCGCTGCCAGAGTTTTCGCTTTTATTTCTGCAAGCTCTTTTTCGCTGGGCGTTCTGCCCAGTTTCCCGACCTGTTGATCGATGGCGGTATTGAAGAACATCGCCAGGATCGTGGGTGCCGGGCCGTTGATGGTCATCGACACCGAGGTCTCGGGCGCGCACAGGTCGAACCCCCGGTAGAGCTCCCGCATGTCGTCGAGCGTGGCGATCGAGACGCCGGAATTGCCGACCTTGCCGTAGATGTCGGGCCGCTCGTCCGGGTCGAAGCCGTACAGCGTCACCGAATCGAAGGCGGTCGACAAGCGCTTGGCCGGCAGGTCCTTCGACAGCAGGTGGAAGCGCCGGTTGGTGCGGAAGGCGTCGCCCTCGCCCGCGAACATGCGCGTCGGGTCCTCGTTCTCGCGCTTGAAGTGGAACACGCCCGCGGTGAACGGGAATTCGCCCGGCAGATTTTCGCGCAGGCGCCAGCGCAGCAGCGCGCCCTGGTCCTCGTACTTCGGCAGCGCCACCTTCGGCACTTTCGTGTTCGACAGTGAAGTCGTCTTCAATGCCGAACGAATTTCCTTGCCGCGCACCTTCACCACCTGCTCGTCACCCGAATAAGCCCTGACCGTCTCGGGCCAGGACTCGATCAGCTGTGTTGCCACGGGATCCAGGGGCTTTGTCTGCAGGAGCTTCGTGATCTCCGGCAGCTCCTTGCCCAGCATCTGCTGGGTCGCGGCGAGTTGCTGGCGTTCGCGCGCGAGGCGCGCCTGCGCTTCGCCGTGTGCGTGGTAGGCGCGCACGCCCTCGGCGATCTCGGCGAGGTAGCGCGAGCGCTGCGGCGGCACGATGACGTGAACGTTGGAGGAAACCTTGCCTGCCGGCGCCGGCAGGCGGTGCGCGGTGAGCTTGAGGCCCTTTTGCGCCAGCTTCGCCGTCACCGCATGGTAGAGCGCGGTGACGCCGTCGTCGTTGAAGCGCGCGGCGATGGTGCCGTAGACCGGCATCGATTCGGGCGCGCCGCCGAACGCCTGGCGGTTTCTCTGCACCTGCTTGCGCACGTCGCGCAGCGCATCCTCGGCGCCGCGGCGGTCGAATTTGTTGATGGCAACGAAGTCGGCGTAGTCCAGCATGTCGATCTTCTCGAGCTGGCTGGCGGCGCCGAATTCCGGCGTCATGACGTAGAGCGTCGCTTCCGCCAGCGGCACGATGGCCGCGTTGCCCTGGCCGATGCCCGAGGTCTCGGCGATCACCAGGTCGTAGCCCGCGGCGCGGCAGGCGGCGATGGCCTCCGGCAGGCAGTGCGCGATCTCGGCGCCGGAATCGCGCGTGGCAAGCGAGCGCATGAAGATATTGGCGCCGCCGATGGCGTTCATGCGGATGCGGTCGCCGAGCAGCGCGCCACCGGTTTTCTTTCGTGTCGGGTCGACCGAGAGGATGGCGATCTTCAGCCGCTCCTGCTGGTCCAGCCTGAACCGCCGCACCAGCTCGTCGGTGAGCGAGCTCTTGCCCGCGCCGCCGGTGCCGGTGATGCCGAGCACCGGGGCGGGATTGGCTTGCGCTTTTTCCAGCAGGAGATTTTTGTTCTTGAAGACACCCAGTTCCAGCGCCGTGATGGTCTGCGCCAGCGTCTTCGGTTCCTTCTGCGAGGGGTCGAAATCGCAGCGCGCCAGCATGTCGTTGATCATTCCCTGCAGGCCGAGCTTCTGCCCGTCCTCGGGGGTATAGATGCGCGCCACGCCATCGCCCTGCAATTGCTTGATCTCGGCGGCGACGATCACCCCGCCGCCGCCACCGAACACCTGGATATGCGCGCCGCCGCGTTGGCGCAGCAGGTCCACCATGTACTTGAAGTACTCGAGGTGCCCGCCCTGGTAGGACGAGATGGCGACGCCCTGCACGTCCTCCTGCAGCGCGGCGGTGACGACGTCCTCGACCGAGCGGTTGTGGCCGAGGTGGATCACTTCGGCGCCGGAGGCCTGCAGGATGCGGCGCATGATGTTGATCGAGGCGTCGTGGCCGTCGAACAGGCTCGCCGCGGTGACGAAGCGGATCTTGTGCTTCGCCTTGTAGACGAGCTGTTTCGAGTCCGACAGGTCGGTCATGGAGCGAGGCTACTTGACGTTTACGTCAACGTCAACTAAGCCTAGTTGCGATACGACGGGTCGCGGGCGTCGACCATGCGCTGCAGGGCAGCGAAGACGTCGTCGCAGGTGCGCTTCTCGCGCGGCCCGGATTCGCGCACCGTCTGCGCGAACACCTCCGGCCGGATCGGGTGCAGCGCGCCGGCAGCGCTTGCCGCGATCTGCACGTCGCAGGCGCGCTGCAGGGTCCACAGCGCCATGAAGGCCTCCGGCACCGACGGCCCCCACGCGAGCAGCCCGTGGTTGCGCAGGATCACGGTCTGCTTGTCGCCGATGTCGCGCACCAGGCGCTCGCGCTCGCCCTCATCGACCGAGATGCCCTCGAAGTCATGGTAGGCGACGCCGCCGTGCAGCTGCGCGGAATAGAAATTGGTCGGCGAGAGCCCCTCCTTCAGGCAGGCCACCGCCATGCCGGTGGTGGTGTGCGTGTGCATCACGCAACGCGCCCGCTCATTGGCGGCGTGCAGCGCGGAGTGGATGACGAAGCCGGCGCGGTTCACCGGCCAGGGGGATTCGCGCACCGGATTGCCGTCGATGTCGATCAGCACCAGGCTGGACGCCGTCACCTCGTGGTAGCGCAGGCCGAAGGGATTGATGAGGAAGCGGTGCTCGGGGCCGGGCACGCGCACCGTAATGTGGTTGAAGATCATCTCGACCCAGCCGAGCACGTCGAAGATGCGGTAGGCGGCGGCGAGCTCGACGCGCGCCGCGCGCTCGGCATCGGTGATCGGCACCGAACTTGCCGCGCGCGCCTTGGTCTGCATGTAGATCGTCATGGGATTAGAGTTTACCCTTTAGCCTCCCGAGTGCGGACATGAGCGACGCCTGCGGCCACCTGCCATCGCACGACAGTGCCTCGTACCGGCGCGTGCTGTGGTTCGCCCTGGCGGCGAACATCGCCATGTTCGGCGTCGAGCTGGTCGCCAGCGTCCTTTCCGGCTCGTCGGCGCTCGCGGCGGATGCCGCCGACTTCCTCGGCGATTCGGCCAACTATGCCTTGAGCCTGGGCGCCCTCGCCGCCGGCGGCGCCTGGCTTTCGCGCGTCGCGCTGCTCAAAGGCGCGGCGATGTCGGTCTACGGTCTGGCGGTGCTCGCCTACGCCGGCTGGCGGGCGTGGCTCGGCGTGCCGCCCTCGGCGATTACGATGGGCGTGGTGGGCGCGCTCGCACTCGCCGTCAATCTCACCGTCGCCGTGCTGCTCTATCGCTTCCGCGAAGGCGACGCCAACATGAAATCCGTGTGGCTGTGCACGCGCAACGACGTGATTGCCAATCTTCTGGTACTCGTCGCGGCCGCCGGCGTGGCCGGCAGCGCCACGGTCTGGCCGGACGTGGCGGTCGCTGCGGTGCTCGCCTGCCTCGGCCTGTCGTCCGGGCGCATCGTAATGCGCCAGGCGCGCGCCGAGCTGCGTCCCTAGCGCCCGGGAAAACGCCGGCCGAAATCGCGTAGGATTTCGCGCGCGCAGTTGTGGCCGGGCGCGCCGGTCACTCCGCCGCCGGGGTGCGCGCCCGCGCCGCACAGGTACAGGCCACGCACCGGCGTGCGGTAATCCGCGTGGCCGAGCACCGGCCGCGCCGACCAGAGCTGGTCGAGCGAGAGCTGGCCGTGGAAGATGTCGCCGCCCGTCAGCCCGAATTCCCGCTCGAGATCGGCGGGCGAGAGCGCGCTGTGCGCGATCACGCTGTCGCGAAAACCGGGCGCGTGCGACTCGACCACGTCGAGGATGCGCTCCACCGCTTCGCCTTTGCGTGCGGCCCAGTCGGCCTGCGGCGCGAAATGCTGGCAGAACAGGCTCGCGACGTGCGCGCCCTTGGGCGCCAGCGTGTCATCCAGCGTGCTCGGAATTACCATCTCGACGATCGGCGAGCGCGCCATGCCGTCGGCGCGCGCATCGAGGTAGGCGCGATCCATGTACTCGAGCGACGGCGCCATGATGATGCCGGCGCCGTGGTGCGCGCCTGCCTCCGGCAGGCAGGCGAAGCGCGGCAGCCGCGACAGCGCCACGTTCATGCGGAAGGACGCCGAGCCGCACTTGTAGCGTTCGATGCGCTCGCGGAAGTCGCGCTCGAGCAGCGACGCATCGACCAGATGCAGGAATAACAGCTTCGGGTTGACATTCGCCACGACGGCACGCGCTTCAATTTCGACGCCACCCCGCGTCACGACCTTGCCGGGCAGCACCTTCTCCACCGCGGCGTCGCACTCGATCTCGACGCCGAGGCGCCGCGCCTGTGCCGCGAGCGCCTCGCTGATCGCGCCCATGCCGCCGATGGCGTGGCCCCAGGCGCCGCGCCGGCCGTTCACCTCGCCAAAGCAATGGTGCAGCAGCACGTAGGCGGTGCCGGGGTGGAAGGGGCTGGCGTAGTTGCCCACCACCGCGTCGAAGCCGAACGCCGCCTTGACCGGCGTCGACTCGAACCAGTCTTCCAGCCAATCGGCGGCGCTGCGCGTGAACAGGCCGAGCAGATCGCGCTGCGACTCGACGCCGAGCTTTTTGAAAAGTCGGCCCGATTTCAGGAAGCGAAAAAGGTCGCGCATGCCGCCGCCGGCATTCGGCGGTGTTTCAAGCGCCAGCGCCCGCAGCACGTCGGCGATACGCCCGAGTTTCGCCCAGTACGAGGCAAGCAGCTTGGCGTCGCGCTGCGAGTGGCGGGCGAACTCGCGCTGCGTCTCCTCGAGGCCGCCCACCTTGAGGTAGCCGTGGTCAAGCGGCAGGAAGTTCGCCAGCGGGCGCCCGACGATGCGCAGGCCGTGCTCGGCGAGGCGCAGCTCTTCGATCACCTTGGCCTGCAGCAGGCTCACCGTGTAGGCGGCGGCCGAATTGCGGAAGCCGGGGTGGAACTCTTCGGTGACCGCGGCGCCACCCACCACGTGGCGGCGCTCGAGCATCTTCACCTTGAGCCCGGCCTGCGCCAGGTAGCAGGCGCACACCAGCCCGTTGTGGCCCGCGCCCACGATAACTGCGTCGAATTTCACTCCACGGTGACCGATTTCGCGAGGTTGCGCGGCTTGTCGACGTCGGTGCCCCGCGCGAGCGCCGTGTGATACGCGAGCAGCTGCAGCGGCACCACGTGCAGGATGGGCGAGAGCAGGCCGTAGTGCTCCGGCAGCCGGATGACGTTGACGCCCTCCGAGGCGGCGATGCGGGTATCCGCATCGGCCAGCACGTAGAGTTCGCCGCCGCGCGCGCGCACCTCCTGCATGTTCGACTTCACCTTGTCGAGCAGCGCGTCGTTCGGCGCCACCGTAACCACCGGCATCTCCGCGGTCACCAGGGCAAGCGGTCCGTGCTTGAGCTCGCCCGCCGGGTAGGCCTCGGCGTGCACGTAGGAGATCTCCTTCAGCTTGAGCGCGCCTTCCAGCGCGATCGGATAGTGCAGCCCGCGGCCGAGGAACAGCGCGTGCTCCTTCTTCGCGAAGCGCTCCGCCCAGGCGATCAACTGCGGTTCGAGCGCGAGCGCGGCGCCGAGCGCCTTCGGCAGGTGACGCAGCGCCTGCAGATGCTTCTGTTCTTCCTTCCTGGCCAGCCTTTTCCTCAGCTTGGCCAGCGTCAGCGCGAGCAGGAACAGTGCCACCAGCTGGGTGGTGAAAGCCTTGGTCGACGCAACGCCGATCTCGACGCCGGCGTGTGTAAGGAACTTGAGGCGCGTCTCGCGCACCATGGCGCTGGTGGCGACGTTGCAGACGGCGAGCGTGCGCTTCTGGCCGAGCGACTTCGCGTGGCGCAGCGCCGCCAGCGTATCGGCGGTCTCGCCCGACTGCGACACGGCCACGACCAGCGTGGCCGGATCGGGCACGCTTTCGCGGTAGCGGTACTCGCTGGCGATCTCGACCTGAGTCGGCAGTCCGGCAAGGCCCTCCAGCCAGTACTTGGCGGTGAGCCCGGAGTAGTAGCTCGTGCCGCAAGCGAGAACCAGCACCTTCTTGACGCCGCGCAGCGTCCGCTCCGCGTCCGGCCCGAACAGCTTCGGCGTCACCATCTCGACGCCTTCGAGCGTGTCGGCAACCGCGCTGGGTTGCTCGAAGATCTCCTTCTGCATGTAATGCCGATAGGGGCCGAGCTCCACCGTCGTGCCGGCCGACTTGACGGTGCGCGCCTCGCGCTTCACCTGCCGGTCGGCGGCGTCAACCACGCGGTAGCCCTCGAGACCGATCTCGGCGACGTCGCCCTCTTCCAGGTAGGCGATGCGCTCGGTGGTCCCGGCGAGCGCCAGCGCGTCCGAGGCGAGGAACATTTCGTTCGAGCCGACGCCGACCACCAGCGGGCTGCCGGCGCGTGCGCCGACGACGCGGTGCGGCTCGCGCTGCGCCAGCACCGCGATGGCGTAAGCACCCGTCAGGCGCTTGACCGCCCGGCGCACGGCGCGGAACAGGTCGCCTTCATAGCAGCTGTGGACGAGGTGGGCGATGACCTCGGTGTCGGTCTGGCTGTCGAAGGCATAGCCCTTCGCCTTCAGCTCCGCGCGCAGCTCCTCGTAGTTCTCGATGATGCCGTTATGCACCACTGCGATCTCATCGCGCGACACCATCGGGTGGGCGTTCTTGGTCACCGGTGCGCCGTGCGTTGCCCAGCGCGTGTGCGCAATACCGGTTTCCGCTTTCACCTTCTGCCTGCGAATCTGGCCGGCCAGGTCCTCGACCCGGGCGACGCTGCGCACACGGGCCAGGCCGTGCGCGCCGATGGTCGCCACACCGCAGGAATCGTAGCCGCGATATTCCAGGCGCCTGAGACCCTCGACCATCAGCGGCACGATATCGCGCCGCGCTGCCGCGCCGACGATGCCGCACATGGACTAGCCCTTCTTCTTCGCCGGCGGCTTCCACGCCGGGATGGAGACCTGCTTCGCGCGAGCCACCGTGAGCTGGCGTGCCGGCGTGTTCTTGGTGATGGTGGAGCCCGCACCGACATACGAGCCCCTGCGGACGGTGACCGGGGCCACCAGCGTCGCGTCCGAGCCGATGAAGGCATCGTCCTCGATCACCGTGCGGTGCTTGTTGACGCCGTCGAAGTTGCAGGTGATGGTGCCGGCGCCGACATTCACCCGCGCGCCGATTTCCGCGTCGCCGAGGTAAGCGAGGTGGTTCGCCTTGGAGCCAGCGCCGATGCGGCTCGCCTTGACCTCGACAAAATTGCCGATGTGCACCTCTTCGGCGAGCGCCGCGCCGGGGCGCAGGCGGGCGTAGGGGCCGACGCGGCAGCGCTTGCCGACCGAGGCTTCTTCCAGCAGGGAAAATGCGCGAATTTCCGTGTCGGCGCCGACCGTCACGTCGCGCAGTACGCAGTTCGGCCCGACGCGCACGCGATCGCCGAGCTTCACGCGTCCCTCGAACACGCAGTTCACGTCGATGTACACGTCGCGGCCGCATTCAAGCGAGCCGCGCATGTCGACGCGCCAGAGGTCGGCGAGCGTCACCCCGGCTTCCAGCAGCCGCTTGGCGCGGCGGTTCTGATACGCGCGCTCGAGTAGCGCCAGCTCATGGCGGGAGTTGACTCCGGCGACTTCCCAGGCGTCCTGCGGCGCAACGGTGGCGATCTCCACGCCGTCCTTTGCCGCAAGGCCGATGACGTCGGTGAGGTAATACTCCTTCTGTGCGTTAGCGGGCTTCACCTTGGCGAGCCAGCCCGCCAGGCGCTGCGCCGGCGCCGCGAGGCATCCCGCGTACCACTCGCGGATGGCGAGCTCGCGCGGCGAGGCCTCAGCCTGCTCGACGATGCGTTGCACGCGCCGACGCGCGCCGCGCACCACGCGGCCGTAGCTCGCGGCGTCGCCGAGCGTGGAGGTGCACAGAACGAGGCCGCCCTTGGCCGCCGCGGCAAGCTGCGTCAGCGTCGCGGGAAGCACCAGCGGCACGTCGCCGTTGAGCACCAGCACGTCGGCGCCCTTGGTCACTTTCGGCAGCGCCTGCATCACCGCGTGCCCGGTGCCGAGCTGGCGCGCCTGCTCGATCCACGCGACCCGTGCGTTCTTGAATGCGGCGCGCACCGCGTCGCCGCCGTGCCCGTGCACCACCAGGATTTGCCGCGGCTTCAATGCGCGCGCGGCGTCGATGACGTGCGCGAGCAGCGGCCGGCCGCCGAGCGGATGCAGGACTTTCGGCAGCGCCGAGTGCATGCGCTTGCCTTGCCCGGCGGCGAGCACGATGACGTCGAGCGGCATGGCGGAATTCTAGGCTAATATTGTTTTCATCGAGGAGAGGAACGCCATGAGACTGCTGATAGCCCTTGCGCTGGCCGCGACGGCGATGCAGGCCGCCGGCCAGGAGGCCTGCGCCAATCGCGGCGAACTCGATGCGCTGTACTGCGACGAGAACCGCGACCTGGTGGCCGATCCGCCGAAGGATGCCCGGCGCTTCAAGAATCCCTCGACGCTGGTGTTCACCTACACGCCGGTGGAAGACCCGGCGGTCTACGAGAACGTCTTCAAGCCGTTCACCGACCACCTGTCGAAGTGCACCGGCAAGCGCGTGGTGTTCTACCAGGTGCAGTCGAACGCCGCCGAGATCGAGGCGATGCGCTCCGGGCGCCTGCACGTCGGCGGCTTTTCCACCGGCCCGACCAACTACGCGGTGAACCTCGCCGGCGCGGTGCCTTTTGCCGTCAAGGGCAACGCCAAGGAATGGCAAGGCTACCAGCTGATCTTCCTGGTGAAGAAGGACAGCCCGTACCAGAAGCTCGCCGACCTCAAGGGAAAGAAAGTCGCTCACGTCCAGCCCTCGTCGAATTCCGGCAATCTCGCGCCGCGCGTGCTGTTCCCGAAAGAAGGCCTGGTGCCCGACCAGGACTACAAGGTGCTCTACTCGGGCAAGCACGACCAGACGGTGATGGGCGTGCTGTCGGGCGACTTCGACGGCGGCCCGGTGGCCTCCGACGTGTTCAAGCGCATGGTCGAGCGCGGCCAGGTCAAGGCCGAGGACTTCCGCATCATTTTCCGCAGCCAGACCTTCCCCACCTCGTCGTTTGCCTACGCGCACGACCTCGAGCCGAAGCTGCGCGACAACCTGCTCAAGTGCTTCTACGACTACCGCTTCCCCGCCGAGATGCAGAAGGCCTTCGACGGCGCCGACCGCTTCTTTCCCATCACCTACCAGGAGCACTGGGCAGTGGTGCGCCAGGTCGCGCAGGGCAGCGGCGAGAAATTCAACAAAGCGGCCTTCGACAGCCTGAAGCAGAAGGAAGCCGAGGCGCTGGCGAAGAAGGCGCAGAAGAAATAGCTCTCGCCCTAAAGCGGCTCTGCAAGGAGTACCAGCCCGGCCGGCCGGTGCTGCGCGGTATCGACCTCGAGTTCGGCGAGCGCGGCATCACCGCGGTCATCGGCCCCTCGGGCACCGGCAAGTCCACGCTGATCCGCTGCATCAATCGCCTGGTCGAGCCGACCTCCGGCGAAGTGATTTTCGAAAACCAGGACATTGCCCGCCTGTCGAGGAGCGCGCTGCGCTTGGCCCGCCGTCGCATCGGCATGGTGTTCCAGGAATACAACCTGGTCGAGCGCCTGACGGTGATGGAGAACCTGCTGTGCGGCCGCCTCGGCTACGTTTCGCCCTTGCAAGCCTGGCTGCGGCGCTATCCGGCGAGGGACATCGAGCGCGCCTTCGAGCTGCTCGATACCGTAGGGCTCGCGGCGCATGCGCAGGCGCGCGCCGACAGCCTGTCGGGCGGGCAGCGCCAGCGCGTCGGCATCGCGCGCGCCATGATGCAGGAGCCGAAGCTGCTGCTTGCCGACGAACCGACCTCGTCGCTCGATCCGAAGACCTCGGTCGAGATCATGGGGCTGATGAAGTCGCTCGCCGACGCGCACGGCTTTCCGGTGATCGTCAACATCCATAACGTCGAGCTGGCGCGCCGCTTCGCCGATCGCGTGGTCGGGATGACGGGCGGGCAGGTGGTGTTCGACGGCGCGCCCGCGGCGCTCACCGACGAGCACCTCAAGGCGATTTACGGTGGCGAGGACTGGCTTGCCTAGTGGACAGACCCGCGGCGTCAGGCTCGCCTTCCCCGTAAATTGGTGGGCGCGCGCCGGGTGGGTACTGTTCGGTCTGTACGTTCTCTACGCGGCTTCACAGCTCGAGTTGACGCCGGCGCGCTTCGCCACCGGGCTCGAGCACGGCGGGCGCTTTCTTGCGCGCCTGTTCCCGCCGGACTTCCACCGCTGGCAGCTGCTGCTCAAGGGCATGGTGGAAAGCCTGCAGATCGCCGTGCTCGCCTCGGCCATCGGCGTGCTGATCGCCACGCCCCTTGCGCTGCTTGCCGCGCGCAACTTGATGCCCGCCTGGGCGAGCTGGCCAGCGCGCGCCGTGATGGTTCTGTGCCGCAGCTTTCACCCGGTGATCGTGGCGATCCTGTTCGTCAAAGCGGTGGGCTTCGGTGCCCTTGCCGGAATTCTTGCCTTGATCATTGCCTCGGTGGGCTTTCTCGGCAAGCTCCTCACCGAAGCGATCGAGGAAATCTCGCTCAAGCAGGTGGAGGCGGTGCGCGCCACCGGCGCGCCGTTTCTGTCGGTGGTGAGCTACGCCGTGGTGCCGCAGGTGTTCTCGCGCTTCATCGGCTTCGCCTCCTACGAGACCGACGCCAATTTGCGCAACTCGACCATGGTGGGCATCGTCGGCGCCGGCGGCATCGGCGGCACGCTGTTCGCCGCCTTCCAGCGCTTCGACTACGACTTCGTCTGCGCCATCGTGCTCACCATCATCGCCCTCATCATGGCGGGGGAGGTGCTGACGATGCGCGTGAAGAAGGTGTTTCGCGCGTGACAACGATTCGAATCCACTCATGAGCGCCGCACTAGAGCGCGAATGGCAGCGCTTCACGCCGCTCGAGCGCCTCGGCCGCTTCACGGTATACCTCGGCGTGGTGGCGGCGATCGTCGCCTCGCTGCAGACCGTGGAGGTGATTCCGGAGTTCCTCTATGACGCCCCCGAGCAGATCGGCGACATGCTGGCGCGCATGTGGCCGATCGCCTGGGGCCACTATGCCGAGGGCGTGCACCAGGCGCTGCTCGAGTCGCTGCACATCGCCACGCTCGGCACGGTGCTGGCGGTACTGATGGCGGTGCCGGTGGCCTTCCTCGCCGCGCGCAACGTGACGCGCTCGGCCGGCCTCAATTACGCCGCCAAGCTGGTGCTGGTATCGGCGCGCTCGGTGAATACGCTGATCTGGGCGTTGCTGTTCGTCGCCGTGTTCGGGCCGGGCGCGCTCGCCGGCACGCTGGCGATCGCCTTCCACTCGATCGGCTTCACCGGCAAGCTCCTCGGCGAGGCACTGGAGGAATCCAACCGCGGCAGCATCGAGGCGCTCGAGGCGAGCGGCGCGCCCTGGCTGTCGATCGCCCTCAAGGGTTACTGGCCGCAAGTGCGCCCGTCGTTCTGGGGCATCGTGCTGTTCCGCTGGGATATCAACGTGCGCGAGTCGGCGGTGCTCGGCCTGGTCGGCGCCGGCGGCGTCGGCATGGCGCTCGACACGGCATTGAACCTGTTCCAGTGGGATCGCGCCGCCCTGATCCTGTTCGCCATCCTCGCGGTCGTGGTGGTCGCCGAAATCGCCACCACGCAGCTGCGCAAGCGCATTCTCTAATGCTGTCGGCCGAGCTCGCCTCCGCGTTTGCCCGCGTGGCGCTCGCCAACATCGAGCGCGAGTACCCGCGCCGCGTCGATCATCTGATGGCCGCCGCGGGCGACGAGCTGCAGCCGCGCAAGCTGCATCCGGCTTTCTACGGCAGCTACGACTGGCACTCGGCGGTGCACATGCACTGGCTGCTGGTGCGCGTGCTGCACCTGTACCCGATGATGGCCGAGAACGGGCGCATCGCGGCGGCGCTCGACGCGCACCTTTCGCCGCCAGCGCTCGACGCCGAGCTGCGCTACGTCCGCGCGTCGAAAACCTTCGAGCGCCCCTATGGCTGGGCGTGGCTCCTGAAGCTCCAGGCCGAAGCGTTGCGCGGCAAGACGCGCTGGTCGCGTGCGCTCGATCCGCTTGCCGCCGAGCTGGCCCGCAAGACGGGTGATTTTTTTTCTCAAAGTCCCTACCCCGTTCGCGCCGGTAGCCATGGCAATACCGCGTTCGCCTGCCTGCTCGCGCTCGATTACGCCAAGGCGGCGGCGGACGGCGCGCTGGAGTTCGAGATCCGCAAGGCGGCGCGGCGCTGGTACGGCGCCGATCGCGACGCGCCGATCGCTTACGAGCCGTCACTCGACGACTTCCTCTCGCCCAGCCTGATCGAGGCGTTGCTGATGAAGCGGCTGCTCGAACCGGCGGATTTCGGCGCCTGGCTGAACGGCTTTCTGCCCGACGGCATCGGCAAGCTCGCCGAGCCACCGACGGTGGCCGACCACGCCGATCCGAAGCAGAGCCACCTCGACGGACTGTGCCTGTCGCGCGCCTGGTGCCTGGCGGGGCTCGGCCTGCCGGAGGCGGCGGCAAGCAACCTGGCGGCGGCGCTGCCGCACGTCGCCGGCGGCGACTACGCCGGCGAGCACTGGCTCGCTTCGTTTGCGGTGCTGGCGCTCGCCGAGCCGGCATAATCGGCCGCGATGCTGCTGCGCCTAAGCGCCGACGATTCAGCGCGGCAGCTCTGAGCTGCCCATGAGGAATTCGTCGACGGCGCGCGCGCACTGGCGGCCCTCGCGGATCGCCCACACCACCAGCGACTGGCCGCGGCGCATGTCGCCGGCGGCGAACACCTTGGGCACGCTGGTCGCGTAGCAGCCCGCGCCGTCGGTCGTCGCGCGCGCGTTGCCGCGCGCGTCCTTCGCGACGCCGACGGCGTCGAGGATCGAGGCATAGGGTCCGACAAAGCCCAGCGCCAGCAGCACCAGGTCGGCCGGAATGTCGAATTCGGAGCCGGCGATTTCGACCGGCTTGCCGTCCTTCCAGGCGAGGCGCACCGCGCGCAGGCTCTTGACGCGGCCTTGCTCGCCGATGAAAGCCTTGGTGGCGATCGACCAGTCGCGCTCGACGCCCTCCTCGTGCGAGGACGAGGTGCGCAGCCGCGTCGGCCAGTAGGGCCAGACCGGGTTGCGCTCGACATCCGGCGGCATCGGCAGCAGCTCGAAATTCATCACCGATTTCGCGCCGTGCCGGTTGGAGGTGCCGATGCAGTCGGAGCCGGTGTCGCCGCCGCCGATCACCACCACGTTCTGGTCCTTGGCCCAGAGGTCCTTCACGTTGCTGTCGCCGGCGACGCGCCGGTTCTGCAGCGGCAGGAAATCCATCGCGAAGTGAATGCCCTCGAGCTCGCGTCCCGGCACCGGCAGGTCGCGCGGCTGCTCGGCGCCGCCCGCCAGCACCACCGCGTCGAACTCGGCGAGCAGCCTGCGGGCGTCCACCGGCCGCGCCTGCGCGTTGCCGGCGCCGACCGGCGCCCCGCCGATGACGTGGTTGACGCGAATCTCGACGCCTTCGGCCTGCATCTGCTCAACGCGGCGGTCGATCAGCCACTTCTCCATCTTGAAATCGGGAATGCCGTAGCGCAGCAGGCCGCCGATGCGGTCGTTCTTCTCGTAGAGCGTCACGCCGTGGCCGGCGCGCGCCAGCTGTTGCGCGCAAGCGAGGCCGGCCGGTCCGGAGCCGATCACCGCGACCTGCTTGCCGCTGCGCGCCGCCGCCGGCTGCGGCTTGACCCAGCCTTCGTCCCAGGCGCGGTCGATGATGGCGTGCTCGATCGACTTGATGCCCACCGGGTCCTCGTTGATGCGCAGCACGCAGGCTTCCTCGCAGGGCGCGGGGCAGATGCGGCCGGTGAACTCCGGGAAGTTGTTGGTCGAATGCAGCGTCTCGATCGCCTGCTGCCAGTCGCCGCGGTAAACCAGGTCGTTCCAGTCGGGGATGATGTTGTTGACCGGGCAGCCCTGCATGCAGAACGGGATGCCGCAATCCATGCAGCGCGCGCCCTGCGTCTTGGCGTCGGCGTCCGACAGGCGCGCGTAGAACTCACGGTAATGCTTCTTGCGGCTTTCCTTGTCCTCGTGCGGTTCCTCGAGGCGCGCGTATTCTAGAAACCCCGTAACCTTGCCCATCTACGCTGCGACTTTCTTCTGCGCGAGCTCCGCCAGGGCTCGGCGATATTCCTTCGGGAAAACTTTCACGAATTTCGTCCGGTACTGCGGCCACGCCGCCAGGATCTCAGCCGCGCGCCTCGAGCCGGTGTACTTCTGGTGATTCTCGATCAATCGCTTCACGGTCGCTTCGTCGTCCTGCTCGACGAGCTTCTCCAGGTCGACCATCGCCGGGTTGCAGCGCCTGGCGAATTCGCCCTCGAGATCGAGCACGTACGCGTAGCCGCCCGACATGCCGGCAGCGAAATTGCGGCCGGTGCCGCCCAGCACCACCACCGTGCCGCCGGTCATGTACTCGCAGCCGTGGTCGCCCACCCCTTCCACCACCGCCTGCGCACCGGAGTTGCGCACCGCGAAGCGCTCGCCCGCCACGCCGCGGAAGTAGGCCTCGCCGCCGATGGCGCCGTACAGCACCACGTTGCCGGTGATGATGTTCTCGGTCGGCTCGCCGCGGAACTTGGACGAGGGCTGGACCGAGATGCGGCCGCCCGACAGGCCCTTGCCGCAGTAGTCGTTGGTGTCGCCGATGAGGTCGAGCCACACGCCGCGCGCCAGGAACGCACCGAAGCTCTGCCCCGCCGAGCCCGCCAGGCGCACATGCACCGTGGCATCGGGCAGGCCTTCGTGGCCGTAGCGCTTGGCGATCTCGTGCGACAGCATGGTGCCGACGGTGCGGTTGATATTGCGGATCGGCGTCTCGACCGTGACCTTCTCGCCGCGCTCGATGGCCGGCTGCGCCAGTTCGATCAGCCGGTTGTCGAGGGCTTTCTCCAGGCCGTGGCTCTGCGTCTCGCAATGGAAGCGCGCCACCTCGGGCGGCATCGGCGGCATGGCGAACATGCGCGAGAAATCGAGGCCCTTCGCCTTCCAGTGGTCGATGCCCTGGCGCATGTCGAGCAGGTCGGCGTGTCCGATCAACTCGTCGAGCTTGCGCACGCCGAGCTTCGCCATCAGCTCGCGCGCCTCCTCGGCGACGAAGAAGAAGTAGTTCACCACGTGCTCGGGCCGGCCCTCGAACTTGCGACGCAGCACCGGGTCCTGGGTGGCTACGCCCACCGGGCAGGTGTTGAGGTGGCACTTGCGCATCATGATGCAGCCTTCGACCACCAGCGGCGCGGTGGCGAAGCCGAATTCGTCGGCGCCGAGAATGGCGCCGATCACCACGTCGCGCCCGGTCTTCATCTGGCCGTCGACCTGCACGCGGATGCGCCCGCGCAAGCGGTTCAGCACCAGCGTCTGCTGCGTCTCCGCCAGGCCGAGCTCCCACGGCGAGCCGGCATGCAGGATCGAAGACCAGGGCGAGGCGCCGGTGCCGCCGTCGTGCCCGGAAATGGTGACGTGGTCGGATTTCGCCTTGGAGATGCCGGCCGCCACCGTGCCGACGCCGACTTCCGACACCAGCTTCACGCTCACCTGCGCGCCGGGGTTGGCATTCTTCAGGTCGTGGATCAACTGCGCGATATCCTCGATCGAGTAGATGTCGTGGTGCGGCGGCGGCGAGATCAGCTCCACCCCCGGCGTCGAGTAGCGCAGCTCGGCGATGTACTCCGAGACCTTGCGACCGGGCAGCTGGCCGCCCTCGCCGGGCTTGGCGCCTTGCGCGATCTTGATCTGCATCAGCTCCGCGGAGGCGAGGTACTCGGCCGTGACGCCGAAGCGGCCCGAGGCGACCTGCTTGATCTTCGACTTGAGCGAGTCCCCCGCCACGAGGGGAATATCCACTTCGACGCGCTTCTTGCCCAGCCGGCTCATCAGGCTCTCGCCCGCCTTGACCGGGGCGTAGCGCGCGCGGTCCTCGCCGCCCTCGCCGGTATTGGACTTGCCGCCCAGCCGGTTCATGGCGATGGCGAGCACCGTGTGCGCCTCGGTCGAGATCGAGCCGAGCGACATGGCGCCGGTCGAGAAGCGCTTGACGATCTCCCGCGCCGGCTCGACCTCCTCGAGCGGCACCGGCGCGCGGCTGCCGAAGCGGAACTCGAACAGGCCGCGTAGCGTCAGGTGGCGGCGCGACTGGTCGTTGACCAGCGCGGCGTATTCCCGGTAGGTCTGCGCGGAATTCGCGCGTGCGGCGTGCTGCAGCTTGGCGATGGTGTCGGGGGTCCACATGTGCTCCTCGCCGCGCACGCGCCAGGCGTATTCGCCGCCGGCATCGAGCAGCGTGGCGAGCAGCGGGTCGGCCGGCGTGAAGGCCGCGCGGTGAATGCGGATCGCCTCCTCGGCCACCTCGGCGAGCCCCACGCCCTCGATGGCGGAGCTGGTGCCGGTGAAGTAGCGCTCCACCATCTCGCGCTGCAGGCCCACGGCCTCGAATATCTGCGCGCCGGTGTAGGACATGTAGGTGGAGATGCCCATCTTGGACATCACCTTTTTCAGGCCCTTGCCGAGCGCCTTGACGAAGTTCTTCACCGCCTTCGCGCGCTCCTCGGGATGCAGCGCGAGCACGGTCTCCAGCGCCAGATACGGGTGGACGGCTTCCGCACCGTAGCCGCCGAGCAGCGCGAAGTGGTGCACCTCGCGCGCCGAGCCGGTCTCCACCACCAGGCCCGCGCTGGTACGCAGGCCCTTGCCGACCAGGTGCTGGTGCACCGCGGAGAGCGCCAGCAGCGCCGGGATCGCCACGCGTTCCCGGTCCACCAGGCGATCGGAGATGACGATGATCGAGTAGCCCGAGCGCACCGCGTCTTCGGCCTGCGCGCACAGCGACGCGAGGCGCGCCTCGATCGCCGCGGCACCCCAGCCCACCGGGTAGCTGATGTCGAGCTCCATCGAGCGGAACTTGCCGCCGGTGTAGCGCTCGATGTGGCGGATCTTCTCCATCTCGAAAAAATCGAGCACCGGCTGCGACACTTCGAGGCGCAGCGGCGGGTTCTGCTCGTCGATGCCGAGCAGGTTCGGCTTGGGTCCGATGAAACTCACCAGCGAGGTCACCAGCTCCTCGCGGATCGGGTCGATCGGCGGGTTGGTCACCTGGGCGAACAGCTGCTGGAAATAGTGATACAGGGTCTTGTTCTTCTTCGACAGCACCGCGAGCGCCGCGTCGTTGCCCATCGAGCCGACCGGCTCCTCGCCCGCGAGCGCCATCGGCTCGATCTGGAACTTGACGTCCTCCTGCGTGTAGCCGAATGCCTGCTGGCGGTCGAGCAGTGCCACCGCCGACTTGAGCGGCGCGGTTTTCTCGCTTTCCACTTCGTCGAGCTTGACGCGGATGCGCTCGATCCACTCGGCGTAGGGCCGCGCGGCGGCGAGCGTGTCCTTCAACTCCTTGTCGTCGACGATGCGGCCGCGTTCCAGGTCGACGAGAAACATCTTGCCGGGCTGCAGGCGCCACTTCTTGATCACTTTCTCTTCGGGCACCGGCAGGCAGCCGCACTCCGAACCCATGATGACCAGGTCGTCGTCGGTGACGATATAGCGCGAGGGCCGCAGGCCGTTGCGATCCAGCGTGGCGCCGATCTGGCGCCCGTCAGTGAACGCGATCGAGGCCGGGCCGTCCCAGGGCTCCATCATCGCGGCGTGGTACTCGTAGAACGCGCGCCGCGCCGGGTCCATCAGGGTGTGGTTCTCCCAGGCCTCCGGAATCATCATCATCATGGCGTGGGCCACCGAGTAGCCGCCCATCACCAGCAGTTCGAGCGCGTTATCGAAAGAAGCGGAATCCGATTGGCCGTCGTAGATCAGCGGCCAGAGCTTGTCGAGATCCGCGCCCAGCACCGGGCTGGAGATGGCGCCCTGGCGCGCGCGGATCCAGTTCACGTTGCCGCGCAGCGTGTTGATCTCGCCGTTATGGCAGATGAGCCGGAACGGGTGCGCCAGGTCCCAGGACGGGAAGGTGTTGGTCGAGAAGCGCTGGTGCACCAGCGCCAGCGCCGACTCGACGCGGGGGTCCCTGAGATCGAGGTAATACTCGCCCACCTGGTAGGCGAGCAGCATGCCCTTGTAGCAGACGGTGCGCGCCGACATCGACGGCACGTAGAACTCGCTTCCGTGCTCGAGATCCAGCGCGCGGATGGCGTGGCCCGAACTCTTGCGGATGACGTAGAGCTTGCGCTCCAGCGCGTCGGTCACCGTGATGCCGCGACCGCGGCCGATGAACACCTGGCGGATCACGGGCTCGAGCTTTTTCGCCGGCTCGGCGAGGTCGGAATTGTCGACCGGCACATCGCGCCAGCCGAGCAGCGCCTGCCCTTCTTCCTTGATCGCGCGCTCGATCTCGTACTCGCAGGCGTGGCGCGAGGCCGGATCGCGCGGCAGGAACACCATGCCGACGCCGTACTGGCCGGCGGGCGGAAGCTTGATCCCCTTGCGCGCCATCTCCTCACGCAGGAACTTGTCCGGAATCTGGATCAGGAGGCCCGCGCCATCGGACAGCTTCGGGTCCCAGCCCACCGCGCCGCGGTGAGTCAGGTTCTTCAGGATCGTCAGGCCCTGCTCGACGATCGAGTGCGATTTCCTGCCCTTGATGTGCGCGACGAAGCCGACGCCGCATGCGTCATGCTCGTTCGCAGGGTCATAGAGCCCTTGCGCTTCCAAGCTCATGACCGGCTGAGCCTTTTTCTCGACCTAGGGATTTCTGAATATACAGTTATTGCGCTGCAGCGACAATGGCCTCGCGGACCAGTCGCTCCTCGATCCCACCGCGCAGCGCGGCCCGCCCGATCGACTCCAGCAACACGAAGCGAACCTTGCCCTGCGCCGCCTTCTTGTCGCCGGCCATCAGTTCGAGCAACCGCTCGGCGGGAATCGCCGGACCGGTAACCGGCAGACCGGCGCGCGCAAGGAGCGCCTTGACGCGCGCGGCGTCGGGCCGCCCGATCAATCCGGCGCGCACCGACAGCTCGGACGCCATCACCATGCCCGCGGCGATCGCCTCGCCGTGCAGCCAGGTGCCGTAGCCGGTGGCCGCCTCGATGGCGTGGCCGAAGGTGTGGCCGAAATTGAGCAGCGCCCGTACGCCCGCTTCGCGCTCGTCGGTCGCGACGATATCGGCCTTCAGCTCGCAGCAGCGCCGCACGGCGTAGCTCAAAGCGTCCCGATCGCGCGCCAGCAGCTTGCCGATCTGCTGTTCCAGCCACTCCATGAACGGCACATCGAGCGCCACGGCATGCTTGATCACCTCCGCCAGCCCCGCGCGCAGCTCGCGCTCAGGCAGCGTGTCGAGCACCGTCACATCGGCGATCACCGCGCGCGGCTGGTAAAAGGCGCCGATCATGTTCTTGCCGCGCGGATGATTGATGGCGGTCTTGCCGCCGACCGACGAATCGACCTGCGCGAGCAGCGTGGTCGGCACCTGGAGCAACGCGACGCCGCGCTGGTACACCGCCGCAGCGAAGCCGGCCAGGTCGCCCACCACGCCGCCGCCCAGCGCGACTACCAGGCCGTCGCGGCCGAGGCGGGCGGCCAGCAGCGCGTCGAACACCCGCTCGAGCGTCTGCCAGCCCTTCGCCTGCTCGCCGTCCGGCACGATGACCTCGGTGATCCGGGCGCCCTGCAGGCCGGCTTTCACTTTCGCCAGATAGAGCGGCGCGACGATTTCGTTGGTCACGATCGCCGCGTGGCCGCCGCCTAGCCAGGGCCGATACAGGTCGGGGCGCGCGAGCAGATCCGCGCCGATATGGATCGGGTAGGAACGGCTGCCGAGCTCTAGGCGGAGGCTTTCCATCGCTCGTTCAGCTTGAAGAGCAGCTGTCGCGCCAGCGCATTGACGCCCTGGCGTCCGGTGTCCACCGTGAGGTCGGCGATCGAGCGGTACAGCGGGTCGCGCTCGGCGTAGAGCGCGCGCAGCTTGCCGAGCGGATCGCCGCCCGCGAGCAGCGGCCGGTTGCGGTCGTGGCGCACCCGTTCGTACAGGTCCTCGGGCCGGGCACGCAGGTAGACCACGGTGCCGTGCTCGGCGAGCCGCCGGCGGCTTTCCTCCGACAGCACCACCCCGCCGCCAGTGCCGAGCACCACGCCCTCCAGCGCCGTCAGTTCGGCGAGCACCTGCGCCTCGCGTGCGCGAAACCCGGCTTCGCCCTCGATCTCGAAGATCAGCGGGATCTTGACGCCGCAACGGCTTTCGATCTCCTGATCGGAGTCGAGAAAGCGCAGGGCGAGGCGCCGCGCGAGCAGCCGCCCGACGGTGGTCTTGCCGGCGCCCATCATGCCGACGAGATAGATGTTGTTCCCCGTGCGCTCCATGCCCGTCATTGTAGGAATAAAAACGGCCGGGAGGTCCCGGCCGTCGCGCCGCCCGTTGCCGCGGCGGCAGGAGACGCGGCGATCAGCGAACCGTGAGCCGCTCGGTGACGATGCGCGGCGTGATGAACACCAGCAGCTCGGTCTTCGAGCTGTTGGTCGTGGTGTTGCGGAACAGGAAGCCGATGATCGGCAGGTCGCCGAAGAACGGCACCTTGGTGATGTCGGTGCGGTCGTTCTGCTCGTAGATGCCGCCGATCACGACCGTGCCGCCGTTTTCCACCAGGATCTCGGTCTTGACGTGCTTGGTGCTGATCTCCACCCCGGTGGGCAGCCGGGCGCCGACCGCATCCTTGGTGACGTCGAGCGTCATGATGACGTTGCCGTCGGGCGTGATCTGCGGCTTCACCTTGAGCGCCAGGTTGGCCTTGCGGAAGGACACCGACGTCGCGCCCGAGGAGGTGGCCTGCTGGTACGGGATTTCCGTGCCCTGCTCGATCAGCGCCTCGACGTTATCCGCCGTCAGCACGCGCGGGCTGGAGATGATCTTGCCCTTGCCGTCGGCTTCCAGCGCCGAGAGCTCGACGTTGAGCACCCGGCTCAGGCTGTTGTTGAACAGGATGAACGAGAAACGGCCGGTGCTGAAGTTGTTGAGGCCGGCGGCCTGTAGGTCCGAGTTCAGCGAATTGGGGTTTACGGTCCCGGCAGCGACGCCGAGGTTCGTGCCGGTCGTCGTGATGTCGGTGCCAATGCCGGCCCTCACTCCAGAGGTGGCGCCGAACGGCGCGCGCTTCTGTCCGCCGAGTTCGTCCAGTCCGATGCGGGCGCCCAAAGTCTTGGCGAAGGAATCATTGGCCTCGACGATGCGCGCCTCGATCATCACCTGGCGCACCGGCACGTCGACCGTCAGGATCACGCGACGCACTTCCTCCAGCCGCGCCGGCGTGTCGTTGACGAACAGCTTGTTCGAGCGCGCGTCGATCACCGCGCTGCCGCGCTTGGACAGGATGCGCTGCTTGTCGTCGGTCAGCACCTTCACGAAGGTCTCGGCCTTGTGGTAGTTCAGCTGGAAGATTTCGGTGCGCAGCGGCTCGAGGTCGTTGATCTGCGCTGCCGCCTCGAGCGCCAGCTTCTCGCGCGTGGCGAGCTCGTCGCGCGGCGCGATCCAGATCACGTTGCCGGTGCGGCGGCTGTCGAGGCCGCGCGTCTGCAGGATGATGTCGAGCGCCTGGTCCCACGGTACGTCCTTCAGCCGAAGCGTGATGTTGCCCGTGACGGTGTCGCTGGTGATGATGTTGAGGTCGGTGAAGTCGGCGATAACGTTGAGCACCGCCCGCACCTCGACGTTCTGGAAGTTGAGCGACAGCTTGTCGCCGACGTAGCGCCCGCGCTGCGCGGCGCGGCCGCTGGTGTCGGGTGCGACCGGCTTTACCTCGACCACGAACTGGGTGTCGGACTGGTAGGCGTTGTGCTCCCAGACGCCCTTCGGCTCGATGATCATGCGCACGTTCTCGCCCTGCTGGAAGGCGCTCACGGTGTTGACCGGGGTGCCGAAATCCACCACGTCGAGGCGGCGGCGCAGGTTGTCGGGCAAGGCGGTCTTGAGGAACTCGACCACGATGTTCTGGCCTTGCTGCCGGATGTCGATGCCGGTGCTGGTGTCGGAGAGGTCGATGATCACCCGGCCCTCGCCGCCGGGGCCGCGGCGGAAGTCGACGTCGCGAATGGCGTGCTTGGTGTCGCCGCGGCCTTCGGCGAAATGCGCCATCTGGCCGCCGGGCGCGCCCTGCGCCACCACCGGTACGGTCAGCGTAATCACCACGTCGCGCCCCTCGAGTGTCATCTCGTGCGACACGGAACGGCGCAGGTTGAGCACCAGGCGGGTGCGGTCGGCGCCCTGCACGATGTTCATGCTGCGCAGCTCGCCTTGGCCGATGTCCTGCGTGGTGCGGCCGAGGCCGTTGGAGGTATTCGGAAAGTCGAGTGCGATGCGCGCGGGATTGGCCACCGCGAAGTTGGCGGGCGCGCCCTTGAGCGGCTCCTTGGTGGTGATGCGCACCACCACCTTGCCGCCCTGCTCGGCGACCTCGAAGTTCTCGATGCTGTTGGACTGTGCGAGCGCCACCCCGATGCAAGCGAGCCACGCCGTCAACCCCCAGAGAATCCGCAGTGCTTTCATTTTTTTGCCTCCGCTAACGACAGCGCGCTATTGCGCTCCACCCACTCCCCGCCGCTATCCTGGACCAGCTCACGCAGGTTGATCGTCGAATCGTCGATCGACGTGATGACGCCGAAGTTCTGCCCCATGTAATTGCCACGCCTGACGCGGTAGAGGTTCGCGCCCGCCTTGACCAGCGCGAAGGTCTCCTTGTCCTGGGTGATGGTGCCGAGCATGGTGATGGCATCGAGCGGAAAGGCCTCGAGCGGCTCCTTCACGCGCTTCTCGTGCTCGGCGAGCTTGCTCGCGTTGGGCGACGGGCGCCCGGCCTGCGCCACCTCGATGCGCTCCGGCCGGAACGGATCGATCTGGTTCTCGCCGGTATAGGGCACCGGCTCGTAGGGCCTGACCTGCGGCAGCGGCTCGACGCGGCCGCGGAAATCCTTGGTAGCTTCCTTGAGCTCCTCCTTCAGATCGCCGTATTCGTCGCCGCCGCAACCGGCGACGAGCGCGGTGGCGGCGAACGCGGCGAGCAACCGGGCCTGGCGGCGCGGGCTCATTTCCTCGCCGGGCCTTTCTTGGAAGCGGCCGCCGACTTGCGCTGCGCCTGCAGCTCTTCGTCGTCGAGGTAGCGGAAGGTGCGGGCGGTCGCGTCCATCGTCAGGTTGCCGTCCTTGCCCGCCTTGATCGAGACGTCGTTGAGCGTGACGATGCGCGACAGCTGGCCGACGTCGCTCGCGAACGCGCCCATGTCGTGGTAGGTGCCGATGACGCGCACCTGGATCGGCCGCTCGGCGTAGAAGTCGCGCGTGATCTCGCCCGCCGAGGGCTTGAACAGCTCGAACTGCAGGCCGCGGCCGAGGCCGGCCTGGTTGATGTCGACCAGCAGGGCGTCCATCTGCGAGCGGTTGGGCAGCTGGCGCAGCAGGGCGCCGAACTGCGTGTCGATCTCGCGCAGCTGCTGGCGGTGCAGATCGAGGTTGACGGCCTGTTTCTTCTTGCCGAGGTACTGGTCCTTGAGCTTGGCCTCCGCGGCGCGCCCGGTATCGAGTTCCTCGAGCTGGATTTTGGTATCGGCGAAGAATCCGGCCACCGGCAGGCCGACCAGGATGGCGAGCAGCACCAGGATCTTCGGCGCGAAGTGCCAAGTGCCGGCGTCCTTCCAGTTGGTCTTCTTGAATTCCTCGACCAACGCATTGAAGTTGATATTGATCGCCATGGCTCAGCCCTTTTTCGCCGCGTCCTTCGCCGGCGCCGCGGTGGGCGCCGCGCCGGGGGCGGGCTTCGGCGGCTCGGCCTTGCGCGGCTTCAACGCCAGGTACATGTTGAATTCCGACACGCGGCGCTTGTCGACGTTGGCCGCCTTCACCTCGATCAGCTCGGATTTCTCCAGCAGCGGCGAGGAATCGATGTTGCGCATCAGCGTCGAAACGCGCGCGTTCGACTGCGCGTAGCCGACCAGGTTGACGCGCAGGCCGCGCTGGTCGATCTGGCGCAGGTAGACGCCCTCGGGCGTCTGCTTCACCAGCTGGTCGAGCAGGTTGACGGTCTGCGCGCGCTCCGCCTGCAGCGTCTCGATGATGTTCTTGCGCGCGAGCAGCGCCTGGATCTGGTCGCGCAGGCTGTTGATCTCGGCGATTTCCTTTTCCAGCTTGGCGATCTCGCCCTTGAGGAAGCGGTTGCGGTCCTCCTGCTTCTCGATCAGGCGCGAAACGTAGGTGTGCATCGCCGCCACCACCAGCACGCCGACGATGGCGGTGCCGCCGGCCAGAATGTAGAAGTGCTTGCGGGCGCGGTTGCGGCGCTCCGCGCGGTGCGGCAGCAGGTTGACGCGGACGGTCATACCGGGTCAAAGCGCCGCATCGCCAGGCCGCACGCCACGATGAGTGAAGGCGCGTCAACCATCAGGCGCTTGAGCTGCACGCGGCTCGAGGTCTGCATGGTGGAGAACGGGTTGGCGACGCTGGTGGCGACCTGGGTCTGCGCGTGCACCGCCTCGTCGAGGCCGGGAATCACCGCCGAGCCGCCGGCGAGCAGGATGTGGTCGACGGCATGGTATTGCGTCGAGGTGAAGAAGAATTGCAACGCGCGCTGCACTTCGCCCGACAGGTTCTGCATGAAGGGCTTGAGCACATCGGACTCGAAGTCGTCGGGCAGCCCGCCCGAGCGCTTGGCGTTCTCGGCTTCCTCCGGACTCATGCCGTAGCGGTTGACGATTTCCTGCGTCAGCTGGTTGCCGCCGAAGGCCTGCTCGCGCGTGTACACCGACTGGTCGTTGCGCAGCACCGTCACCTGCATGACGTTGGCGCCGACGTCGACGATGGCGACGTTCTGGTCCTTGGCGCCGCCGGGCAGCCCGTGCACCACCAGCGACAGCGCGGTTTGCTGCGCGAACGACTCGACATCCATCACCAGCGGCTTGAGCCCGGCGATCTGGGCGACCGCGAGGCGGTCCTCGACGCGTTCCTTGCGCGTCGCGGCGATCATCACTTCCTTTTCTTCGGGATTGGTGGGCGACGGTCCGATCACCTGGAAATCGAGGTTCACTTCCTCGAGCGCAAACGGGATGTACTGGTTCGCCTCGCCTTCGACCTGCGTTTCGAGTTCGTCTTCGGTGAGTGCGGCCGACACCAAGATCTTCTTGGTGATCACCGCGCCGGTCGGCACCGCCATTGCCACGTGCTTGATGCGCGTGCCGAGTCGCTTGTGCGCGCGCTTCACGGCGTCGGCGGCGGCCTCGAGGTTGTTGATGTTGCCGTCGACCACCGCGTCGCGCGCCAGCGGCTCGATGGCGTAGCGCTCGACGCGATAGCCCTCTTTGCCGCCGTCTGCGATCTCGAGGACCTTGACGGACGATGAGCTGATGTCCAGCCCGAACAGCGGCGGTGCCTTCGGCTTGAACAGGTCAAATGCCATTTTTTTCTGGACTATTTCCCTTTTAGTATCGCAGCTTAGGCGCGATACGTAGAATTCGCGTGAAATCCTAGCAGCAACTCCCCCCGGTGTCGAGTTAATCCTCCACGCAGGGCGAACGGCTATCATGCTACGCATCGTGCGGCTGCCGCAATAGCGCCCCGGGAACGGTCCAACCTCCTTGATGTGGCTTCGTTTTCTAGCCTTTCCGTTGGCCCTGCTGGGCGGCCTAGCGGCCGCTGGCCTGCTCGCGATCGCGCTGGTGATCGTGCTCGCCGTTCCCAACCTGCCTTCGCTCGACGCGCTGACCGGTTACCAGCCCAAGATTCCGTTGCGGATTTACACCGCGGAGGGGGTGCTGATCGGCGAGTTCGGCGAGGAGCGGCGCGCCGTGGTGTCGATCGCCGAGGTGCCGGCGCAGCTCAAGAACGCGATCATCGCCGCCGAGGACGAGCGCTTCTACGAGCACCCGGGCATCGACTACGTGGGGGTGTTGCGCGCCGCCTATGCCAACCTGGCCGCCGGCGGGCGCCGGCAAGGCGCGAGCACCATCACCATGCAGGTCGCGCGCAACTTCTTTCTCTCCTCTGAAAAGACGCTGACGCGCAAGCTCTACGAGGCGCTGCTCGCGTTCAAGATCGAGCACAGCCTCAGCAAGCAGCAGATCCTCGAGCTGTACGTCAACCAGATCTACCTCGGCCAGCGCGCCTATGGCTTCGGCGCGGCCTCGCAGATCTACTTCGCCAAGTCGCTCAACCAGCTGAGCCTCGCCGAGTGCGCCTTGCTCGCCGGCTTGCCGAAGGCGCCCTCGCTCTACAACCCCGTTGCAAATCCACAACGCGCCCGGCAGCGTCAGCAGTACGTGCTGCGGCGTATGAATGAGCTGGGATACATTACTGCAGCGCAGCATGACGACGCGCTCAAGTCGCCGCTGCGCACCCGCCGCGAGGTGCAGGAATACGCGGTGCACGCGGAATACGTCGCCGAAATGGTGCGGCAGTCGCTCGCCGAGCAATACCCGGAGGACGTCTACACCCGCGGTTTCCGCGTCTACACCACCGTGCGCAAGACCGACCAGGACGCGGCCTACGACGCTGTGCGCAAGGGCGTCATGGAGTATGACCGGCGCCACGGCTACCGCGGGCCCGAAGGCTACGTCCAGCTGCCGCCCGACCCCACCGACGACGATTACGAGGACGCGCTCGCCGAGCGCCCGGACAACGACGATCTGCTCGCGGCGATCGTGCTCGCCGCCGACGCCGGACAGGTGCAGGCGGTGGTGCGCACTGGCGAGAAAATCGTGCTCGCCGGCGAGACACTGCGCTTCGCGGCGCGCGCGCTCGACGCCAAGGCGCCGGCGCAAAAGCGCATCCGGCGCGGCGCCATCATCCGCGTGCAGCGCGACGGCAAGAACTGGCAGATCGCGCAGCTGCCCGAGGTCGAGGCCGCGTTCCTCTCGCTCGATCCGCAGACCGGCGCGGTGCGCTCGCTGGTCGGCGGCTTCGATTTCAACCGCAACAAGTTCAACCATGTGACGCAGGCGTGGCGCCAGCCCGGCTCTTCGTTCAAGCCGTTCATCTATTCCGCTGCCCTCGAGAAGGGCTTTACCGCGGCGACCGTGATCTCCGACGAGCCGGTGGTGCTCGAGGCCGAGGAAACCGGCAGCCAGCGCTGGGAGCCGAAGAACTACGACGGCCGTTTCGAAGGCCCGATGCGCCTGCGCACCGCGCTGTCGAAATCGAAGAACATGGTCTCGATCCGCGTGCTCGACGCCATCGGGCCGAAGTACGCGCGCGAATACGTGACGCGCTTCGGCTTCGAGGCCGAGAAGCATCCGCCCTATCTCACCATGGCCCTCGGTGCCGGCTCGGTGACCGCCTGGCAGATGGGGCGCGCCTACTCGGTGTTCGCCAACGGCGGCTACCTGATCCAGCCCTTCTATATCCAGAAAATCGTCGACGACCGCGGCAACCTGCTGGCGCTGGCGGACCCGCGGCGCGCGGGCGAGGAGGAATTGCGCGTCATCGACGAGCGCAACGCCTTCATCCTCGACAACATGATGCAGGACGTGGTGCGCGTCGGCACCGCGGCGCGTGCGCTGCGGCTGGGCCGTTCCGACCTAGCCGGCAAGACCGGCACCACCAACGAATTCGTCGACGCCTGGTTTGCCGGCTACCAGCCGGCGCTCGCCGCCATCGCCTGGGTCGGATTCGACCAGCCCAAATCGCTCGGCAAGAACCAGGTCGGCGGCGTGGTGGCGCTGCCGATCTGGCTCGGCTACATGGAGAAAGTGCTGGGCGAGATCCCCGAGATGCCACGCGAAATGCCGCCCGGCGTGGTGATCGTGCCGACTGGGCCCTATCCGCCGTTGCCGGGGCCGCCACGCCTGTCGCCCGAATATTTCTACAGCGAAGCCGTGCCGCCGCCGGAAGTGCTGCAGCCGCCGCCGCCACTGCTGCCGTTACTGCCGCTGCAGCCTAACGAGCCGCCGCGCCCGGCACGCGACTAGGGTCGCAGCTGCACCGGCGACCCGCCCGGCGCGGACAGCAGGCGCGAGAGCGCGGTGAAGAGTTCCGCGCCGTCGCGGCGGTCGCGCCAGGCGGCGCCGTCCCAGTGGAAATGGAATCCGCCCTCGCGCGCCGCCACCCAGATCTCGCGCGCGGCGCGATGCCGGTTGACGATCAGCGTCGCGCCGCTGGCGAGCTCGATCTCGAGCACGCCGCCCTCCTTGCGGTCGACCTGCGCGTCGACGCCGCTCTCCTCGATCGCGGCTTCGACGCGCGCGAGCGCTTGATCAGCCAATGCTTCGAACTCGGTGTCGTTCATGGGGGTGCTAACATCCTCATTTTATGCGCTTCCTTCTCGCCGGCATCGTGCTCGCGTTCCTTGCGGCCGGTTGCGGCCAGCGGGGGCCGCTGTACCTGCGGGACAATCCGCCCCCCGGCGTGAAGCCCGAAAAACCCGAGCGCGCCAAGCCGGTTCCATATCCGCGCGACGAGCGCGACGCAACCGAAGCGAAGTAGGAGCGGCGTGTCCTTCGAATACCGCAATGGCGCGCTGTGCGCCGAGCAAGTGCCGCTCGAGGAAATCGCGCGCCGCCATGGCACGCCCTGCTACGTCTACTCGAGCGCGGCGATCGAGGCGGCCTATCTTGAATTCTCCGCCGCGCTGAAAGGCAAAGACGCCTTGATCTGTTATTCGGTCAAGGCCAACTCGAACCTGGCCGTGCTGGCGCTGCTCGCGCGCCTCGGTGCCGGCTTCGACATCGTCTCGGGTGGCGAGCTCGCGCGCGTGCTGGCGGCAGGCGGCGCGGCGAGCAAGACGCTTTTTTCCGGTGTCGGCAAGACCGAGGCCGAAATCGCTCTGGCGCTGGAAAAAGGCGTCGGCTGCATCAACCTCGAATCCGAAGCCGAACTCGAGCGCGTGGCGGCGGTCGCGGGCCGGCTCGGGCGCCGCGCGCCGGTCGCCTTCCGCGTCAATCCCGACATCGACGCGCGCAGCCATCCCTACATCTCCACCGGCCTGCAGGAGAACAAGTTCGGCGTGGCGCACGGCGAGGCCGAGCGGCTCTACCGGCGCGCCGCGGCGTTGCCGGCGGTCGAGGTGGTGGGCATCGGCTGCCACGTCGGCTCGCTGCTAACGGAGGCGGCGCCGTTCGTGGCGGCCACCGAGCGCCTAGTGGCGCTCGCCGACCGCATTGAGGCCGGCGGCATCCATCTGCGGCACATCGACGTCGGCGGCGGCATCGGCATCCGCTACCGCGATGAGAAACCGCAACCGATCGCTGCCTTCGTCGCCGGAGCGCGCACTGCGCTCGGCGCGCGTCGCCACACGCTGATCGTCGATCCGGGCCGCTCGATCGTGGGCAATGCCGGATTGCTCCTCACGCGCGTCGAGTACGTCAAGCCGGGCGCGCCGAAGAACTTCCTGGTGGTCGACGCGGCGATGAACGACCTCATCCGGCCGCCGCTCTACGGCGCCTGGCACGAAGTGAAAACGGTGCGGGAATCTGCGCCGGCGCCAGCTGTTTACGACATCGTCGGGCCGGTGTGCGAAAGCGGCGATTTCCTCGCCAAGGATCGCCGGCTCGGCGCAAAGGAAGGCGACCTGCTCGCCCTCATGTCGGCGGGCGCCTATGGCATGGCGATGAGCTCCAATTACAACTCGCGCCCACGGGCAGCGGAGGTGCTGGTGCGCAGCAGCCGCGCCGACCTCGTGCGCAGCCGCGAGTCGGTCGAACAACTGTTTGCGCTGGAGCGCATTCCGGGCTGAGAATCGCCGGTTTATGCCAATGTCCACCCGCCGCTTCCTGATCGCTGGGGCCGTCGTCGCCGCGCTTGCCGCAGCCGGCTTGGGCACGTACCTCATCACCGACGGCCGGGCGAAGGACGCGCGCAAGGCGGTCCAGGGTCCGCCGCCAGTGCCGGTGACGGTCGAGGCAGCGGTACAGGAAACTGTGCCCGTAAGCCTGCAGGCAATCGGCAATGTCGAGGCCTACACCACCGTAGCAGTGAAGTCCCGCGTCGACGGCCAGATCGTTAATGTGCAGTTCCGCGAGGGCCAGGAAGTCAAGAAAAACCAGGTGCTGTTTCAAATCGACCCCAGGCCATTCGAAGCGGCTCTGAGGCAAGCCGAGGCGCAGGCGCTGCGCGACGTCGCCAGCCGCGACCAGGCAAATTCGCAGGAGAGGCGCTACCAGGAACTGCTCGACAAGAATTTCGTTTCCAAGGACGCCTATGCCCAATACCGAACCACCGCACAGACTGCCGAAGCCACGGCGAAGGCGAGCGAAGCGGCGCTGGAAAACGCCAAACTGAATATCGAGTACACGGTCATGCGCTCGCCAATTGACGGCTATGTCGGCCGCGCGCTGCTCCAGGCTGGCAACATGGTCAAAGCGAACGACACGAATCCGCTCGTGATCATCAACCAGGTCAAACCAGCCTATGTCAGCTTCGCGATTCCGGAACAGGAACTGGCGACCATACGCGAGCTGATGCGTAAGGGGGGGCTGCAGGTCGAGGCGGTCCTGCCCGGCGGCGGCATCAACTCGCCGATTGCCTCAGGCCGCGTTGCGTTCCTCGATAACGCAGTGGACCAGACCACTGGCACCATCAAGGTCCGCGCCATCTTCGACAATGAAGACGCCGCGCTCTGGCCCGGGCAGTACTACACGGTACGCGTCAAGCTCTATGACCAGAACAACGCCATCATGCTGCCGTCGCGCGCGCTGCAGACCGGGCCAAACGGGCAGTTCGTCTACGTCGTGAAGCCCGACATGACCGTCGAGGTGCGCAAAGTGGTCGTCGCGCGTATCGAGGGCGACCACGCGATTCTTGCCGGCAACGACGTTGCCAAGGACGAAAAAGTGGTCACGCGCGGCGCGCTGCGCCTCGCTCCCGGCGCCAAGGTCAACATCATCGAGGCCTCGCCGGCTTCGTGAACCTCTCCGGGATCTTCATCCGGCGCCCGATCATGACCGTGCTGGTCATGGTCGGCATCCTGATTTTCGGCATCGTGGCTTTTCGCCTGCTGCCGGTGAGCCAGCTGCCCAACATCGACTACCCGACGATCCAGGTCACGGCCGAGCTGCCCGGCGCGTCGCCCGAGACCATGGCCTCGGCCGTGGCGACCGTACTGGAGAAACAGTTCTCCACCATCGCCGGCATCGACGCAATGACCTCGATCAGCGGCCAGGGCACGGCCTCGGTGACGATCCAGTTCGCGCTCGACCGCGACATCGATGCCGCCGCGCAGGACGTGAATTCCGCGATCGCGGCGACGGCACGCCTGCTGCCGGCGGCGATGCCGACGCCGCCCTCTTTTCGCAAGGTAAATCCGGCCGATTTCCCGGTGTTCTTCCTCGCGCTCACCTCGGACGTGCTGCCGATCTCGACGGTGAACGAATACGCCGAAACCTACCTCGCGCAGCGCATCTCCACCATCAGCGGCGTGGCGCAGGTGCAGGTCTTCGGCCAGCAGAAGTACGCGGTGCGCGTGCAAGTCGACCCGAGTGCGCTCGCCTCACGCGGCGTGAGCATGAACGAAGTTCAGCAGGCGGTGGCCGGCGCCAATGTCAATTTGCCCACCGGCACGCTCTACGGCAGGGACCGCATGTTCGCGGTGCAGGCGACCGGCCAGCTGTACGACGCGCGGGCCTTCCAGTCCATCATCGTCGCCTATCGCAACGGCAACCCGGTGCGCTTGGGCGAGGTCGGCCGCGTCATCGACAGCGTGCAGTCGGACAAGCTCGCCGCCTGGTTCAAGGACAAGCGCGGCATCGTGCTGGCAATCCAGCGCCAGCCCGGCACCAACACCATCGAAGTGGTCGACGCCGTAAAGAAGCTGCTCCCGACTTTCCGCGCCGAGGTGCCGCCGAGCATCGGCATCGAGATCCTCTACGACCGCACGACGATGATTCGCGCCAACATTGCCGAGGTGGAGTTCACGCTGTTGCTGGCGCTTGCGCTGGTGGTGATGGTGATCTTCATCTTCCTGCGCAACGTCCCGGCGACGTTCATCCCTAGTGTCGCGCTGCCGATGTCCATCGTCGGCACCTTCTCGCTGATGTATGTGTTCGGCTACAGCCTGGACAACATCTCCTTGATGGCCTTGACCCTTTGTGTCGGCTTCGTCGTCGACGACGCCATCGTCATGCTCGAGAACATCAGCCGGCACGTGGAGATGGGCAAGACGCCGATGCAGGCGACGCTCGACGGCTCCAAGGAGATCGCCTTCACCATCGTGTCGATGACCATCTCGCTCGCCGCGGTGTTCATCCCGGTGTTCTTCATGGGCGGCATCCTCGGGCGGCTGCTGCACGAATTCGCGGTGGTGATCATCGTCGCGGTGCTGATCTCGGGCTTCGTCTCGCTCACGCTGACGCCGATGATGTGCAGCCGCATCCTCAAGCCGCACGGCACGGACCGGAAACACGGCGCGCTCTACATGGCCTTCGAGCGCGGCTTCGACGCCTGGCGCGACCTCTATGCCTCGACGCTGCGCTTCGTGCTCGCGCACAAATTCTCCGCGCTACTCGTGTTCTTCGGTATCTGCATCACCACCGCCGTGCTGTTCATCAACACGCCCAAGGGCTTCCTGCCGAGCGAGGACTCGGGGCAGCTCTTCATCTTCACCGAGGGGCCGCAGGACGCTTCCTTCGAGAGCATGGTCGAACTGCAGCGCCAGGTCGCGGACATCGTGCGCGCGGACCCGAACGTCGAGGCCATCATGTCTTCGGTCGGCGCGAGCAACAGCAATCCCGCCCTGAACAGCGGCCGTATCACCATCGCCTTGAAGCCCTTCAAGGAGCGCAAGCCGGCCGAAGACGTGTTGCGCGGCCTGCGGCCGAAGCTCGCCAAGGTCGTCGGCATGAAGGTCTATCCGCAAAACGTGCCGACCATCCGCATCGGCGGGCTGACCAAGAGTCCCTACCAGTACGTGATTCAGGGCGCCAACACCGAGCAGCTCTACCAATGGGCGCCGCGCATCGAGGAGAAGCTGCGCACCCTGCCCGGCATCATCGACGTCTCGAGCGATCTGCAGATCGCGCGGCCGCAGGTCAACGTCGAGATCGACCGCGAGAAGGCCGCCGCGGTCGGCGTGTCGCCGCAGATGATCGAGAGCACGCTCGGCTTCGCCTTCGGCGCCCAGCAGGTGTCCACGATCTACACCGCGACCAATCAATACTGGGTGATCCTGGAGCTCGATCCGCGCTACCAGCGCGAGCCGTCGGCGCTCGGCCTGCTCTATGTGCGCTCATCCACCGGCGCCCTGGTGCCGCTCAATGCCGTCGCGCGCCTTACCTACGGCGTCGGGCCGCTTTCGATCACGCATCAGGGACAGCTGCCCTCGGTCACCATCTCGTTCGACCTGCGACCCGGCACCGTGCTGTCGCAGGCGATCGACCAGGTCAACCGCGAAATGGCGACGATGCAGGTCCCGGGCACCATCAACACGTCGTTCCAGGGCACGGCCCAGGCGTTCCAGGCTTCGTTGCAGGGCATGGGTCTGCTGCTGCTCTTCGCGGTATTCGTGATCTACCTGGTGCTGGGCGTGCTCTACGAGAGCTTCATTCATCCGCTCACCATTCTCTCGGGCCTGCCCACGGCCGGCCTGGGCGCGCTGGTCACCCTGATGGCGTTCGGCGTCGAGCTCAACATGTACGCCTTCGTCGGCATCATCATGCTGGTCGGCATCGTCAAGAAGAACGCCATCATGATGATCGACTTCGCCATCGAGGCGCAGCGCAAGGAGGGCAAGCCGGCCGAGGTCGCGATCTACGAGGCGGGCATCGTGCGCTTCCGCCCGATCATGATGACGACTGCGGCGGCGCTGATGGGCAGCCTGCCGATCGCCATCGGCTTCGGCGCCGGGGGCAGCGCGCGGGCGCCGCTCGGCCTCGCGGTAGTCGGCGGCCTGCTGCTGTCGCAGGTACTCACGCTGTATATCACCCCCGTCATTTACCTGTACTTCGAACGGCTGCAGGAGTGGCTCAACCGCAGCAAGCAACCAGAGGTCCTCCCCGTTGTCGACCAACAACAGCCCCGAAGCGCGTAGCCTCGCCGTGTTCTGCGACTTCGAGAACGTCGCGCTCGGCGTGCGCGAGGCGAAGTACGCGCAGTTCGATATGGAAAAGGTGCTCGAGCGGCTGCTGCTCAAGGGCTCGATCGTGGTGAAGAAGGCCTACTGCGACTGGGAGCGCTACAAGGAATTCAAGATCGCCATGCACGCCGCGGCGTTCGAGCTGATCGAGATACCGCACCTGCGCCAGTCGGGCAAGAATTCCGCCGACATCCGCATGGTGGTCGACGCACTCGACCTTTGCTACACCAAGGGCCACGTCGACACCTTCGTCATTGTCAGCGGCGACTCGGATTTCTCACCGCTGGTGTCCAAGCTGCGCGAGAACGCCAAGACCGTGATCGGCGTCGGCGTGAAGAACTCGAGCTCCGACCTGCTGATCGCCAACTGCGACGAGTTCATCTACTACGACGACCTCGTACGCGAAGACGAGCACAAGCGCCGCGCCGCGAAAAAGCGCAAGGAAGGCGCGCCCGCTGGCGGCGAAAAGCAGAATGAAGTCTTCGACCTGATCCTCGAGACGCTGCACGCGCTGATCGCCGAGCGCGGCGAGGGCGAGCGTATCTGGGGCTCGATGGTCAAGCAGGCGCTCAAGCGCCGCAAACCCGGCTTCAACGAGTCCTACTATGGCTTCCGCGCCTTCTCGGACCTGCTCGAGGAAGCGGAAAAGAAAGGGCTGATCAAGCTCGAGCCCGACGAGAAGTCGGGGGGCTATCTCATCCGGCCCGCCTGAGCGGGCGGCGTGGCTAGGACTTGCCGCGCGCGCGGAACACCGAAGCGACCAGCCCGCCGACCACGCTGCCCTCGATCAGGCCGAGCAGCAGGTCGTTGTCCGTGCACCAGCCGAGAAGCAGCCGGCACAGGTCGGCTTGGGCGGCCACCGTCGCCAGTTCCTGCATGTCTAGAAAATTCATGCCGCTTATTGCTACGCAGCATTCATGCCAGATCGCAAACCATTGATTTTATTTAGATCTTAATCCGAGCTTCCCCGGAGATAGATGGATTACGGTGCGCCGCGCAAGGCCAGCGCCCTGCGACCGTGCGCCCGATCTAGGGCTCGAGCTGCTTGTAAACCAGGGTCGCGACGTTGAGCAACTCGTCGCGAGTGAGGTCGGCCGAGGCCAGCGCATAGCCGCAGTCTCGGTCGATCCAGTAGAACACGCCGACGTTGTTCTCGCGCGAGTAGCGGAACGCCGTCTCGCGGTTTTTCGACGACTCGGCGCGCACGTACATCGTCAGGCGCCGGCCGTTCTGCGTCTGGTACATGAAATGCGCCACCGGCCCCGGCTCGCCGGGCAGCAGGCGGCCACCGACCAGTGCGAGTCCCGCTTCCTCCAGCTTGGGCGCGCGCACCTTGACGCCGAGTCGCTTGGAAAGCCAGGCCACGAGATGCGGCTCCTGATCTGCACCGACCTCCACCGGGTGGCGCACCTCGGGCGAATAGGTGACGTGCGCGATGGCCGCACGGCGCGCCATGATCATCGCGTCGCTCGCCGCGACGGGTGCGGAGCGCGTGCCGCCCAGCTGCCATCCGGCGGCCACGCCGAGGGCAAAGCCGAGCACCGCGTAGCCAGCGGCGACCGCGAACCGCCGCCAGCCCGCGCGTTGCCGCGCCGCGCGCTCGAGGTGCGCCGGCACCGGCTCTTCGAGCAGCGGATCGTAGGCCGCGCGCAGCGCGCCGCCGAGCCGGTGGTAGTCGGCGACGCGCTCCGCGTCCTCGGCGCGCGCGGCGAGCCAGGCCTCGACCGCCGCGCGCCGCTCCGGCAGCAGTCGGCCGTCGGCGAAGGCGTGCAGCTCGGCCTCGGTGACTTGTGGCTCGTCGCTCACCTGACGACCTTCAGCTTGGCCGCGACGACGCCCAGCATCATGGCGCGCAGCTTGTCGCGCGCACGCGAAAGGCGCGACATCACCGTGCCGATCGGGATGGCGAGCGTCTGCGCCACCTCCTCGTAGCTCATTTCCTCGAGCGTGACGAGCAGCAGCACGGCGCGCTGCTCCTCGGGCAGCCGCGCGATGGCGCGGTCGAGGTCGCGCACCAGCAGCGCGTCGCCCTGCGAGGCGCGGCTGGCGAGCTCCGGCATCGCTTCATCGAGCGGGTCGGTGGCGCGCCTGGCTCGCACGCGATTGACGTGGACGTTGTGCATGACCGTGAAGAGCCAGGCGCGCAGGTCGGTGCCGCGGCGGTACAGATGCAGCTTCGTCCAGGCGCGTTCCAGCGTGTCCTGCACCAGGTCGTCTGCGCTTGCGCGGTCACCCGAGAGAGCGCGCGCATAGCGCCGCAATCTCGGAATCAGCTCGACCAGGCGCTCGGCTTCGTTCATTGGAGGAACAAGGATGCGGACGCCCCTATTCCACGCTATTTCGGCGCGTCGGGCAATGCTGGGAGGCTGCGCAGGTAGGCGATGAGCGCCGCAAGATCCGCCGGCGCGAGCTTGCTGGTGGTGTTGGTGATCACCTCGCCCATGGTTTCGCCCACCACGTCGCCGTCGGGTGTCAGGCCGCTCGCCAGGAAGTCCGCCAGATCCTTGTCGCCCCATTTTTTCAGCCGCGTGGGCGTGAGGTTGGACGACACCGCGCCGTCGGGCAGCTTGGCGCCGGCAAGGAAGCGGCTCTGCTTCGCGCCGCCGAGGAAATTGCGCGGCGTGTGGCACTCGCCGCAGTGTCCGAGCGCCTGCGCGAGGTAGGTGCCGCGGTTGAGAGCGGCGCTCGCCTTGGCGTCCGGCTGAAAGGCGCCGGCGGTGAAGAACAGCCACTTCCACGGCCACAACAGCAGCCGCCAGCGGAAAATGAACCACAAATCGTGCCGCTCGCTCGGCCGCGCGTCCGGCGGCAGCGTGCGCAGATAGGCCCAGAGATCGCGCAGGTCGGTGTCGACGATGCGCGTGAACGAGGTGTAGGGAAACGCCGGGTAGTAGTTGGCGCCGTCGGGTCGACGGCCCTCGCGCAGGGCGCGCACGAAATCGGCCTCGCTCCAGCGACCCAAGCCGACCGTCGCATGCGGCGTGATATTGGGTCCGAAGAAAGTGCCGAACGGCGTCTTCAGCGCCCGCCCGCCGGCGAACGGCACCGCGCCCTTCTGCGCGCTGGTATGGCAGCCGACGCAACCGCCGGCGGCGGCGAGGTATTCGCCGCGCTTCGCGTCGCCCTGCGCAAGCGCCGCGGCGCCCCAGGCGAGCGTCAAAAAGAAAAGCCCCGCCGAGGCGAGGCCTGACTGCGGATTCAACCGACTACTGCTTGGCGCGGAATGACTCGTGACAGCCGCCGCAGGCCTTGCCGACCGCGCCCCACTGCGCTTTCACGCCCGCCTCGTCGCGCGCGCGCGCCACAGCGCCCAGCTTGGTCGCCTCGTTCTGCAGCCGGTCGGCCGCTTCCTTGAATTTTTCCGGGCTCTCCCAGATCGCCGGCAGCGCGGCCGACTTGACGTCCTTGGTGCTGACGTCGAAGCCATCCCAGGCCATCTGCACCAGGTTCTCGAGATAAGTCGCGTTACGGGCCACGATATCGGCGTTGTACGGGCTCACCTTGCCCGAGGCCATCCCGGCGATCGGGCCGAAGTACTTGCCCTGCAGGGTCATCACCGCCTGGCGTTGCTTCACTAGCACCTCCGGCTTGACCTGCGCCAGCGCGGCGCCACTGGCCACCGCGAGAATTACACCCGCAGCCATCAAGATCTTCGTCATCCCTTCCTCCGTGAGTTGGACATCCCCCGGCAAACACCGCGCCAGGCCGGTTTATTTCCCTAGTCAGCGCAATCCAGCCGCGTATTCCGCCACCGCCCGGATCTCTCGCTCGCTCAGCCGTGCCGCCACGCCGCGCATCATGGCGCTGGGGTCATTGGCACGGGCGCCGTCGCGAAAGGCCTTCAGCTGGCCCATCGTGTACTCAGCATATTGTCCGGCAAGCCGCGGGTATTGCGCGGGCATGCCGGCGCCGGCCGGCCCGTGGCAGCCGGCGCAGGCCGGCACGCCGTTCGCGGCATTGCCGCCGCGCCAGATCTTCTGCCCAAGCGCTACCAGATCCTTGTCGCCCGCGCCCGAGGGGCGCAGGTCTTGGCCGGCATAGAACGCGGCGAGCCCCTTCATGTCAGCCTCGGAAAGATTGGCGACCATAGCGCCCATGATGGCGCTCTCACGCGCTGCCTTCGTCGCGCCCTGCGCCTTGAAATCGGCGAGCTGTTTTTGCAAGTAGCCCGGATGCTGTCCCGCGATCTTGGGATTGGCGGGCGCCGTGCCATTGCCGTCGGTAGCGTGGCAGGCCGCGCAAACCTGGGCGGCAATGCCTTGGGCCTTGTCCTGAGCGTTCACACTGCCGGCCCACACCAAAGCGATGGCGGCCAGCGCCAGTACCCGAATCATCCCGGCTCCCTGATCCCGATCCGAAAGTCGCGATTTTATTAGAATTTGCCGCTTCCGTTATGAAGACCTTCGCTCAAGCCGACTTTCTCGCGGCAGCCGGCCGGCCCGAGGACCTGCCGCCGCCGGGGCCACCCGAGCTGGCCTTCGCCGGGCGTTCCAACGTCGGCAAATCGAGCGCGATCAACGCCCTGCTGGCGCGCAAGCGGCTCGCCTACACCAGCAAAACGCCCGGCCGCACGCAGACGATCAATTTCTACCAGCTGGCCGGCGGCCAGCGCCTGGTGGATCTGCCGGGCTACGGCTTTGCGCGGGTGCCGCAGCCGATGCGCGCGCACTGGGAAAGCCTCGTCGGCGGCTACCTCGGCGCAGACCGGCCGCTCGCCGGCGTGGTCCTGGTGATGGATGCGCGCCATCCGCTGACCCCGCTCGACCGCCAGTTGCTCGCCTGGCTGGGCGATGCGCGCGTCCTGCTATTGCTGACGAAGGCCGACAAGCTCGGGCGCGCCGAGCAGGCCGCGGCGCTGAAAACTGTCGCCTCCCTGTCGGGACGCGACGCACGGCTGTTCTCGAGTGTCTCGCGCCAGGGGGTTGAGGATTGCCGCCGGCTGCTCGAGCAGTGGCTCGCAGCAGCCGGCGCGAATAAAAAACCCCCGGTAAAGGGGATGTAAACCGGGGGGTGAAACGCCCCGGCATAAGAACCGAGGCATCCCGCTCAGGGAGGAGTAGCGGGAGACGATGAACATCGTCTGAAGGTAAGATGCCCGCCGTAGGCAAAAGTTCCGTAGGGGAAACCCGGAGGAAAAACAAGACGATGAAGATCTACGGGCAATTTCCGGCCGTGCGCATGCGGCGCATGCGGCGAGACGAGTTTTCGCGCCGGCTGATGCGCGAGAACGTGCTCACGCCCGACGACCTCATCTACCCGGTGTTCGTCCTCGACGGCAAAGCCCGTACTCAGAAAGTGGGCTCCATGCCTGGCGTCGAGCGGCTGAGCGTCGACCGCTTGCTGCCGGTCGCCGAGCAGTGCGTGAAGCTGCGCATCCCGGTCATCGCGCTCTTTCCGGTGATCGAGCAACGGCTGAAGACAGCCGATGGGCGCGAGGCCTGGAACCCGAAGGGTCTGGTGCCGCGCGCCGTCGCTGCGCTGAAGAAGCGCTTTCCCGGTCTCGGCATCATGACCGACGTGGCCCTCGACCCCTATACCTCGCACGGGCAGGACGGCGTCATCGACAAGTCAGGCTACATCCTGAATGACGTCACGCTCGACGCGCTGGTGAAGCAGGCAGTGGCACAGGCGACGGCCGGCGTCGACATCGTTGCGCCTTCGGACATGATGGACGGCCGCATCGGCCGCATCCGCGCCGCGCTGGAGAGAGCCGGCCACATCCACACCAAGATCATGGCCTACTCCGCGAAATACGCTTCCGGCTTCTACGGTCCGTTCCGCGATGCAGTCGGCTCCGCCGCCAATCTCGGCAAGAGCGACAAGAAGACTTACCAGATGGATCCGGCGAATTCCGACGAGGCGCTGTGGGAAGTCGGGCTCGATCTTGCCGAAGGCGCCGACATGGTGATGGTGAAGCCGGGGCTGCCCTACCTCGACGTCCTGCGGCGCGTGAAGGACGAGTTCAAGGCACCGACCTATGTCTACCAGGTGTCGGGCGAATATTCGATGCTGCGTGCGGCAATCGCCAACCAGTGGTTGCCCGAGTCCTGCGTGATGGAAAGCCTGATCGCGTTCAAGCGGGCGGGCGCGGACGGCATCCTGACCTACTTCGCGATGGACGCTGCTAGGAGCCTGTCGCGAGCGAAAGGGTCCTGAGGAAGCGCTCGGCGTTCTGGTAGCCGATGACGCGCAAGCCCGGGATCTCGCGGCCCTGCGCGTCGAAGAACACGATGCCCGGCGGGCCGAACAGCGAGAAGCGCTTGAGCAACGCCTTGTGCTCGGCGCTATTCGCGGTGACGTCGACCTGCAACAACAACATGCCGGCGAATTTGGCCTTCACCCGCTCGTCGGAGAAGGTGTAGCTCTCCATCTCCTTGCACGAGACACACCAGTCGGCGTAGAAATCGAGCATCACCGGCTTGCCCGGCGCCGCCAGCTTCTGCTCCAGCGTGGCGACGCTGTCGACGCGCTCGAATTTCGTCTCGCCCTTGCCGGTGAGAAACAGCGGCGCCGCGATCCACGCCGCCACCGCGAGCAGCAGCACGCCGAATACCTGCTTGACGCGGATGAGCCACGGCCCCGACTTCGGCAGCAGCGCGCCCTCGGAAACGCCGATCGCCACCAGCGGCGCGCCCATGCCGAGCGCCATGGCGAACAGCGCGGCACCGCCGAGCGCCACGTCGCGCGTCTGCGAGATGTAGAGCAGCGCCCCGGCGAGCGGCGCGGCGACGCAGGGGCTGACGATCACCGCGGAGAGCATGCCCATGCCGGCGACCGAGGCGACGCGCCCGCCGCGCAGGCGGCTTTGCGCGCCTTCCAGGCGCTGGTGGATGAAGCCCGGCAGACGCAGCTCGTAGAGGCCGAACATGGAAAAAGCCAGCACCACGAACACCAGCGCGAAGGCGCCGAGCACCCAGGCGTTCTGCAGCGCCGAGGCGATCAGCGTGCCGGAGTACGCCGCGGCGATGCCGGCCGCGGCGTAGGCGAGCGCCATGCCGAGCACATAGGCGAGCGACAGCGCGAGCGCGCGCGGCTTGGTCAGCTCGCTGCCTTCGCCGGCGATGATGCCGGAGAGGATCGGGATCATCGGCAGCACGCAGGGCGTGAAGGTGAGCAGCAGGCCGAACAGCACGAAGCCGCCCAGCACCAGCGCCACATTGCCCTGGAACAGGCGGGCGATCTCGATGTCGCTCGCCCAGATCGAAAACCCTGGGCTTCCCGCCAGGGCGGCGCCGATGCGCGCCGTAGATTCCATCGGCACATAGCACACGCCGGCGTCAGCGCAGCCCTGCGAGGTGACCTTGAGCCCGAACGCGCCGGCGGCCTCGGCCGGTATGCGCACGCGCACCTCTTTGCGGTAGATCACCTGCTCGCCGAAGAATTCGTCCTTGTGCTTCAGGCCCGGCGGAAATTCCGCCCGGCCGAGGCGCGCGCCCTCGGCGGAAAAGCGGAAGCGGTCGCGGTACAGGTAGTAGCCGTCGGCGATGGCGAAGTGCACCTCGACCGCCTGGTCGTCCAGCGCGCGGGCCGAAAAGCGGAATGCTTTTTCGGGTTCAAGCAGATCTGCCCCGCATGCTTTCCATGAAAGCAAAAAAAATGCGCATAAGACAAAAAAACGCTTCATGCTTTCGTTTCTGCCGCCACCCAGTCCAGATACGCCGGTAACCCCCGCTCGACTGGGACCGCGATGATCTCCGGGAGTTCGTAGGGATGGCTCGCGCGTAGCGCGCGCTCGAGCGCGGGGTAGCGCTCGGCGCTGGTCTTGATGAGCAGCGGGTGCTCCTCGTCGTGCTGCACGGCGCCCTTCCAGCGGTAGACCGAGCGGCACGGCGCGAGGATGTTGACGCAGGCGGCGAGCCGCTCCGCGATCAGCTGCTCGGCGATGCGTTCGGCCGCGGCGCGGTCGGGCAGGTTAGTCAACACCAAGAGCGTGCTCATGCCTCAATCCCTCGTGGACGGTGGGGTAGCGCAGCCGCAGGCCCAGCACTTCTTTCAGCCGGCGGTTGTCCAGCCGGCGCGATTCCTGCATGAAATCGTTGAGATCCTTGAACTGCGAGCGCGCAAGGCGCGGCGGCCGCGGCAGCCCGGCATGGCCGGCCACCAGGTCGAGCCAGTCGCCCATTCTGATCTGCGTGTCGTCGCCAGCGTTATAGACGCCCGCCGGCGCGTCCGGCTCGAGCGCGCGCACGCAGGCCGCGGCCAGGTCATCGGCATGGATGTGACTGGTATAGACGTCGTCCTCCGCACGCAGCACCGGAATCCCGGCGCGTAGCCGCTCGAGCGGCAGCCGGTCGGCGGCGTAGATACCCGGCGCGCGCAGGATGATGAGGGATATCTTGCGCTCGAGACACCATGCGGCAAGTTGCCGCTCGGCGTCGACGCGGCGCCGTGCCCGCGGCGTGGCGGGTGCGACCGGCCGCGACTCGTCGACCCGCGCGCCGCCGCAATCGCCATAGACGCCGCTCGTACTGACGTAGACGAGGCGTCTCGGTAGAATGCGGCCCTTCGCGAGCGCGACAAGCAGGTGCGCGGTGCGCGGATCGGAATCACCGGCACGCGGCGGCGGCGCAAGATGCAGCAGCGCGTCGGCGCCTTCGAGGCGCAGCGTTTCGGGACGGTCGAGATCGGCACCGGCGCTGCGCGATACCCTGGAGACGCGAAAGCGCGCTTCGAGCCGCGGCGCGGCGCGGCGGGCGATGTCGCCGAAACCGGCAATCAGCAGATTCTGCATGTGGATATTTTACTGAGATGAGCAAAGTCACCATCCAGCCGAGCGGGCAGGAGTTCGAGGTCGCCGAAGGCGAATCGGTCCTCACCGCCGCGCTGCGCCAGCACCTGATCCTGCCCTACGGCTGCCGCAACGGCGCCTGCGGCAGCTGCAAGGGCAAGATCCTGCAGGGCGAAGTCGACTATGGCGTCTACCAGAAGAAGGCACTGACCGACGACGAAAAAGCGCAGGGTAAGGCACTCTTCTGCCAGGCCAGGCCGCTCGGCGACCTGGTGATCGAAGCGCGCACCATCGGTGCCACCAAGGACATCCAGGTGAAGACGCTGCCCTGCCGCGTGCAGAAGCTCGAGCGCGTCACTGAAGACGTCATGATCCTGTACCTCAAGCTGCCGGCGAACGAGCGGCTGCAGTTTCTCGCCGGCCAGTACCTCGAGTTCCTGCTGAAGGACGGCGCGCGGCGCAGCTTCTCCATGGCCAACGCGCCGCACGCCGACGAACTGATCCAGCTGCACGTGCGCCACGTGCCGGGGGGCCAGTTCACCGATCGCGTCTTCGGCGCCCTGAAAGAGCGCGACATCCTGCGCATGGAAGGCCCGCTCGGCACTTTTTTCCTGCGCGACGAATCCGACAAGCCGATCGTCTTTGTCGCCTCGGGCACCGGCTTCGCGCCGATCAAGGCGATCATCGAGAGCGCGCTCGCCAAGGGCGTGCAGCGGCCGATGACGCTCTACTGGGGCGGGCGGCGGCCGCAGGACCTTTACCTGGATGCGCTGGCGAAGAGCTGGGGCATTCCCTACGTGCCGGTAATCTCCGACGGCCTGCCCGAAGACCAGTGGACCGGGCGCACGGGCTTCGTGCACCGCGCCGTGATGCAGGATTTCCCGGACCTCTCAGGCCACCAGGTCTATGCCTGCGGCGTTCCGATCATGGTGGATTCGGCGAAGAAGGATTTCACCACGCGGTGCAAGCTGCCCGAGGACGAGTTCTACGCCGACAGCTTCACCACGCAGGCCGACCTGCCTCAGCCCGCGCCTTCGCCCAGATAGGCTTCTCGGACCTTGGGATTGAAAAGAAGTTCTTTTGATGATCCGGAAAGCATTATTTCCCCGGATTCCATGACATAACCGCGGCTCGCGGTTTCGAGCGCCAACAGCGCGTTCTGCTCGACCAGCAGGATGGTGACGCCTTCACGCGCGATATCGGCGACGATCTCGAAGATCTTCGCCACCATCATCGGCGCGAGGCCCATGGACGGCTCGTCGAGCAGCAGCAGCTTCGGCGCGCTCATCAGCGCGCGCGCGATCGCCAGCATCTGCTGCTCCCCGCCGGAGAGGGTGCCGGCCATCTGGGTGTGGCGCTCCTTGAGGCGCGGGAAGCGCTGGTACTGGCGCTCCGGATCGGCGGCGCCGCGCGCGTAGGCGCCCATGGCGAGGTTCTCCGCGACGCTGAGCGTGGGAAAAATGCCGCGCCCTTCCGGCACCAGCACCAGACCTCGACGCGGCAGAGCGTGGATCGGACTCTCCCGGATGCTTTCGCCGGCGTAATTGATTTTTGCAGAACGGGACGCAATTACGCGGCAGATCGCTTTGAGCGTGGAACTCTTGCCGGCGCCGTTGGCGCCGATCAGGCAGACCAGCTCGCCTTCGCCGACCTCGAGGTCGATACCCTTCACCGCGCGAATGCCGCCGTAGTGAACTTCGAGTCCCTTTACTTCAAGCAGCACGCGCTGCCCCCAGGTAGGCTTCAATCACTTTCGGGTCCTTTTGCACCGCGGCCGGCACACCCTCCGCGATCTTCAGGCCATAGTCGAGCACCATCAGCCGGTCGCACAGGTTCATCACCAGGCGCACGTCGTGCTCGATCAGCAGCACCGTCACGCCGCCGTCGCGGATCGAGCGGATCAGCCTGCCGAGCGCCAGGCGCTCGGTGGCGTTCATGCCGGCGGCGGGCTCGTCGAGCGCCAGCAGCTGCGGCTCGGTGGCGAGGGCGCGCGCGATTTCGAGGCGGCGCTGGTCGCCGTAGGGCAGGTTGCCCGCGGGCTCGTTGGCGCGGGCGCGCACGCCGACGCGCTCGAGCAGTTCCATGGCGCGCCGTTCGATGTCGATTTCTTCCAGCAAGGTCGACCGGTTGCGCAATACCGCGCCCAGCACGCCGGCACGCGTGCGCACGTGCCGCCCGACCATCACGTTTTCCAGCGCCGAAAGAGCGGGAAACAGGCGGATGTTCTGGAAGGTGCGCGCGATGCCTGCCGCCGCCACCTGGTCCGGCGTGAGGCCTTCGAGCGCCCGGCCGTTGAAGCGGAAACTCCCCGCGTCGGCACGGTAGAAGCCAGTGAGCAGGTTGAAGAGCGTCGTCTTGCCCGCGCCGTTGGGGCCGATCAGTCCGAAGATCTCGCCCCGCTCGATGGCAAACGAGATGCCCTGCACCGCCTGCACTCCGCCAAAGCTGCGCGACAGCCCGTCGGCCTGGAGCAGCGTCATGCCCGCCGCCTGACTGCCGAAGGCAGCAGCCCCGACGGGCGGAACAGCATCACCAGTACCAGTGCGAGGCCGAAGATCAGCATGCGGATCACTTCGGGCGCCACCAATTGCTGGCCGAACAGCGCGGCCTGCAGCGGTTCGACCGTCCAGCGCAGCAGCTCCGGCACGAAGGACAGCAGCACCGCGCCCAGGATCACGCCCCAGACATTGCCCATGCCGCCGAGCACCACCATCGACACCACCATGATCGACTCCACCAGCACGAAGCTCTCCGGCGAGATGAAGCCCTGGATCGCCGAGAACATGCCGCCGGCCAGCCCGCCGAAGCTGGCGCCCATGGCGAAGGCGAGCAGCTTGAGGTTGCGCGTATTGATGCCCATGGCGCGCGCCGCCACCTCGTCCTCGCGGATCGCCTCCCAGGCGCGGCCGATGCGGGAGTTCTGCAGCCGCAGATTCACCACGATCACCGCCACCGTCACGGCGAGCAGCAGGTAGTAGTACTTGAGCGGGCCGCTGAAATCCACGCCCAGAAGGTTTTCGGCTTTTGAGAAATCGAGCGGCCCGATCGAGAACGGATCGATGCCGGCGATGCCCTGCGGCCCGTTGGTCAGGTTCAGCGGCTGCGACAGGTTGTTGAAGAAGACGCGGATGATCTCGCCGAAGCCGAGCGTGACGATGGCGAGGTAGTCGCCGCGCAGCTTGAGCGTCGGCGCGCCGAGCAGCACGCCGAACAGCGCGGCGACCGCGGCGCCGATCGGCAGGATCACCCAGAACGGCAGGTGAAGGTTGAAGTGCGGGCTGGCGAGCAGCGCGTAGACATAGGCGCCGAGGCCGTAGAACGCGATATAGCCGAGATCGAGCAGCCCGGCGAATCCGACCACGATGTTGAGGCCGAGCGCGAGCAGCACGTAGAGGATGGCGAAGTTGGCGATGCGCACCCAGGCAGTGCCCGCGTAGGCCAGCGCAAACGGCAGGGCCAGCAGGCAAACCACGATCAGGACGGTTCCAAGCCAGACGCGCCCTGGAATCTTCAAGCCCGATCTCCGACCCGCTCGCCGAGCAAGCCCGAGGGGCGCAATACCAGAACCAGAATCAGCACCAGGAAGGCGATCACGTCCTGGTAGTTGGAGCCGAACAGGATGAAGTGGCCGCCGCCTTCGCAGGCGTCGATGGCGCCGGCGAGCCAGCCGTACTGGCAAAGATCGGTGAACTCGCCGACGTAGCCCGCACCGAGGGCCTCCACCAGCCCCAGCACCACGCCGCCGAGCATCGCGCCCGGGATGTTGCCGATGCCGCCGAGCACCGCTGCGGAGAACGCCTTCAGTCCGAGGATCGAGCCCATGGTGTACTGCGCCACGCCGTAGTAGGTGCCGAACAGCACTCCCGCGACGGCGCCGAGCCCGGCGCCGATGACGAAGGTGGCGGCGATCACGCGGTTGACGTCGATGCCCATCAGGCCCGCCACCTGCGGGTTCTGCGCAGTGGCGCGCATCGCCGTGCCGAGGCGCGTGCGGTAGACGAGGAAAGCGAGCGCCGTCATCATCGCCGCGCAGATGCCGACGATGGCGAGCTGCACCCCGGTAACGGTGGCGCCGAAAAAGGTGAAGGTGCGCAGCGGGATGATCTGCGGGAAGGCGAGCACGTTGCGGCTCCACACCAGCAGCGCCAGGTGCTGCAGGATGATGGAGACGCCGATGGCGGTGATCAGCGGCGCGAGTCGCGGCGCGCCGCGCAGCGGGCGGTAGGCGAGGCGCTCCATGGCGTAGCCCACCAGCACGCACACCGGGATTGCCGCGCCGGTGCCGATCAGCACCACCGCGAGCGGCGACATGCCGGTGGGCGCGAGCGCGTTGATGACGGTAAAGGCCACCATGGCGCCGATCATCACCACTTCGCCGTGCGCAAAGTTGATCAGCTGGATGATGCCGTAGACCATGGTGTAGCCCAGGGCGACGACGGCGTACACGCTGCCTGCGGTCAACCCGTTGACGAGCTGCTGCAGGAACGTGTCCATGCGGGGCGTGAGCCTAGCAGAAACTAAAACGGCGCCCGCAGGCGCCGTCGTCGATCATTTGATGCGGACTATTTTTTCATGAAGTCGGCGTAGGACATGGTCTTGCCGCCCTTGATCACGGCGATCGGCTCGATCTTGCCCGCCTTCATGGTGAAGATGGTCATTTCCGCGTCCTTGCGGTCGCCCTTGGCGTCGAAAGCGATGGCGCCGGTAGAGCCGCTGAAGGATCCCTTTTGCATCTCCGGCAGGTATTTCGCCGGGTCGGCGGAGTTGGCCTTCTTCATCGCCTCGATCAGGATGTTCGCCGCGTCGTAGGTGAACGGCGAATAGAGGATCGGATCGGCGTTGAACTTCTTCTTGTAGGCCTCGAGGAACCTCTTGTCGGCGGCCTGCGCCGGAATGCCGGCCTGCGAGCACAGCAGCCCTTCGGCCGCGGCGCCGGCGAGCTTGGCCATTTCCTCGGTGCAGGCGCCGTCGCCAAAGGCGAACACCGCTTTCATGCCGAGCTCGCGCCCCTGCTTCATCAGCGGTCCGCCGGTGGCATCCATGCCGCCGTAGAACACGGCATCCGGGTTGCGCCCGCGCAGCTTGGTGAGCACCGCCTTCCAGTCGGTGGTCTTGTCGGTGCCCTTCTCGCGCGGCAGCACGACGATCTTCGCCGCCTTGAGCGTCTTTTCCACCTCGTTGGCGATGCCCTCGCCATAGGCGGTCGCGTCGTCCACCACCGCCACCAGCTTCGGTTTGTTGTTCGTGGCAAGGTAGCTCGCGATCGCCGGTCCCTGCTGGTCGTCGCGCCCCACCACGCGGAACTGGGTCTTGAAGCCCTGCTCGGTGAGCTTGGGATTGGTGGCCGAGCCCGAGATCACCGGGATGCCGGCGTCGCTGTAGATCTTGGAGGCGGGAATCGAAGTGCCCGAGTTCAGGTGGCCGACCACGCCCGAGACCTTGGCGTCGGCGAGTTTCTGCGCCACGGTGGTGCCGACTTTCGGATCGGCCTGGTCGTCTTCCGCCACCAGCGTGAACTTCGCGTCCTTGCCGTCGATCTTGATGCCGGCGGCATTGGCTTCTTCGATCGCGAGGCGCGCGCCGTTCTCGTTGTCCTTGCCCAGGTGCGCGATGCCGCCGGTGAGCGGCGCGACGTGGCCGATCTTGATCTCCAGCGCCGCGGGCGCCTTGGCTTCCGCCTTGGCGGGGGGTTTCTGCTGCCCGCAGCCGATCAGCGCGAGCGACGCAACGAGCGTGATGCCGAATCCGATGCTTTTCATGGTCTCCTCCGAAGCGGTAATGATACTGAACTTATTTCTGCGACAGGATCCACTTCACCAGCGCCTTCAGGTCCGGATCGGGCACGGTGGGGTTGGGCGGCATCGGGATCTGGCCCCAGACGCCGGTGCCCCCCTTCTTCACCTTGTCGATGAGTTTCGCTTCCGCGCCCTTGTCGGCGGCGTACTTCGCGGCCACGTCCTTGTACGCCGGGCCGACCAGCTTCTTGTCGACCGCGTGGCAGGCGAAGCAGTTGTGCTTCTTGGCGAGCTCTTCGCTCGCTTGCGACGGAATCGCGGCGACTGCGGCCGCGGCACCGAGAATGAGGGCAAGTCGTTTCATGCGTTCTCCTGAAGGGAATTTTTCAAGTCTACAAGATCGGCCACGGGGGCGAGGCAGGTAACGCCGCGGCACAGCCAGCCGTTGACCGGCTCGGGCCGCGCCGGCTTGTCGAGCGCCGGCGGCAGCCCGGCGAGGCCGTCCGGGACGGCGAGCACCATCGCGTCGGGCGGTGCCGCGCGCGCCAGCTCCGTGTGCCAGGCGCCGAGCGCGGCGCCGCGCCCGCGCAGGATCAGGGTGCGCGGCGGCGCGAGCTGCTCGTCAAGCGCGATCGCCATCGCGCCGAAGCCGGCCGGATGGGCGCGCATCGCGGGGTAGAACAGCTCGAGCGTGCGCTCGGCGGCGCGCGCATAGCGCGCTTCGCCGGTCAGCGTCGCCAGGCGCCCGAGCGCCCAGGCGGCCACCGCGTTGCCCGAGGGCGTGGCGTTGTCGTAGCCGGGCTTGGGCCGGTGGATCAGGTTTTCGTGGTCGCGCGCCGTGAAATAGAAGCCGCCCTCTTCGCCATCTTCGTACTGCTCGAGCAGGACGTCGGCGAGTTGCTGCGCGAACTCCAGGTCCTCCAGGGAAAAGCGCTCCTGCGCAAGCTCCAGCAAGGCGGCGATCAGGAAGGCGTAGTCGTCCAGATACGCATTCAGGTGCGCCTTGCCGTCCTTGTAGGTCGCGAGCAGCCGGCCCTCGCGCCACATCGACGTGCGGATGAACTCGAGCGCGCGGCGCGCCGAAGCGGACCACTCGGGTTGCCCGAACACCCGTCCGGCGCAAGCCATGCCGCGAATGGCGAGCGCGTTCCACGAGACGAGGATCTTCTCGTCGCGTCCCGGCCGGATCCGTTTTTCTCTTTCAAGAAAGAGTTTTTGCTTTGCCCGCTCGAAGACCGAAAGATTCGGGATCTCTGAACAAACCCTGAAATGCCAGTGCTTGTTCTCAAAGTTGGGCGGCTGGTCGAGCCCGTAGTGCGCGGCAACCTCGCTGAACTCCTCCGGCGCCAGCAGCGCCTTCACCTCGTCGCGGTCCCAGACGTAGAACTTGCCTTCCTCGTGCTCGCTGTCGGCGTCGAGAGAAGAGTAGTAACCGCCCTCGGGCGACTGCATTTCGCGCATGATCCATGCCGCGGTTTGCGCCGCGCAGCGCGCGTAGAGCGGATCCGGGCCCGCGCGCCAGGCTTGCGCCAGCAGCGCGAGCAGCGGTCCGTTGTCGTAGAGCATCTTCTCGAAATGCGGGATCTGCCACTCGGCGTCCACGCTGTAGCGCGAGAAACCGCCGCCAAGCTGGTCGTAGATGCCGCCCTCGCACATGCGCGTGAGAGTGAGCCGTGTCATGTCCGGCGCGCCCTTGCGCAGGCACAGCTCGAGCTCCGCCGGGTGCGGAAACTTGGGCGCGCCGCCGAAGCCGCCGTGCCGTGCGTCGAAATTGCCGCGCAGCTCGCCGATCAGCTGCTCAAGCAGCGCGCCGTCGAATTGCGGCCGGCCCGCCGCGCGCCGCGGCAGCATGCGCGAGAAGGCGCCGAGCACCTCGCGATTCTGCGCCGCGATCTCGGTGCGCTTGTCGCGCCAGACTTCGGCGATGCGCTCGCACAGCTCCGGGAAGCCCGGCAGCCCGTAGCGCGCGTCCTTGGGAAAGTAGGTGCCGCCGAAGAACGGCGCGCCGTCGGGCGCGAGGAACATGGTGAGCGGCCAGCCGCCGGTGCGGCTGCCGATCATCTGGTGCGCCGCCTGGTAGATCTGGTCGAGGTCGGGCCGCTCCTCGCGGTCGACCTTGACGTTGACGAACAGCCGGTTCATCACCGCCGCGACGCGCGCGTCCTCGAAGCTCTCGTGCGCCATCACGTGGCACCAGTGGCAGGCCGAGTAGCCGATCGAGAGCAGGATCGGCTTGTCCTCGCGCCGCGCGCGCCCCAGCGCCTCGGCGCCCCAGGGATACCAGTCGACCGGGTTGGCTGCGTGCTGCTGGAGGTAGGGCGAAGTCTCCTGCGCCAGGCGGTTAGTCACCCGCCATTATCAGCGCACGGGCCGCGTGAAAGGGAAGACCTTGGTGAGACCGAGAATGTCCGTGATCAGCAGGACGATGAATACGATCAGCAGCAGTCCGAGCACCGCGCCGACGCCGTCGCCACCCGCGGGCAAGTTGTCGATCTTGCCGGCGAGGCTCGCCACCTCGGCGTCCGACAGCGCGTCGACGCGCGACTTGACGTCCTGGGGCGAGACGCCCAGCGCTTCGATCTGGCGCGCCACGTCGGCGCGCTCGAGGAACTGCGCGACGCGCTCGCGGCTGCCCGCGGCAGAAACGCTGACGGTGCTCACCAGGCCCGCTTGCGCCGGCACGGCAACGATCAGCAGGCACGCAATCAGGCGGCGGAAAAGTGTCTTCATGGGTTTCTCCTTTTTCGGACTGCGCTACGCTGCACCGGTCACCGTTTCATCGGTTTCGTGAACGGAAAAACCTTGGTGAGCCCGAGAATGTCGGTGATCAACAGCACCAGGAAAACCACCAGGGCGATCCAGAGCACCGCGCCCACGGCATCGCCACCAGCGGGCAGGCTGTCGATCTTGCCGGCGAGGCTCGCCACCTCGGCATCCGACAGCGAGGCCACGCGGGCCTTGACGTCCTGGGGCGACACGCCCAGCGATTCCATCTGCAGTTGCACGTCGGCGCGCTCGAGGAAGGCAACGACGCGCTCGCGGCTGCCGGCGACGTTGACGCTTTCGGTGCCGATCAGGCTGGCCTGCGCCGGGACGGAGACCATCAACAGGCAGGCAATCAGGCGGCGGAAAAGAGCGATCATGCGATTCTCCTTTTCGGGGAAATACGACAATGCAAAGCTTAGCATCAGGCGTATTACATTTCTGGTTCGGCGAGGGTGCCGAGCATGGCAAAAGTCACCAGCGCTGGTTCGTGAAAAATGACGCGTTCGATGCCGAGATTCGCTCGCGCTTCGAGCGATTGCACGACACGCTGTCGTCGAATCGTGACTGGCTCGACGACGCCCCCGCCTGTCTGGCGAGAATCATTGTGTTGGACCAGTTTCCGCGCAATATGTTTCGCGGCACGGCGCGCGCCTTCGCCAGCGACGCGCTCGCGCTTGAAGCAGCGAGCGTGGCTGTTGAGCGCGCCTGGGATCGCGGCATGCTCCCGGTGGAACAGCTCTTCGTCTATCTGCCCTTCGAGCACAGCGAAAATCTTGCCGACCAGGACCGCGCCTGCGAGCTGATGAAGGACTTCGATGCCGGCCAGCGCGACTACGCCGAGCGCCACCGCGGCATCATCCGGCGCTTCGGCCGCTTTCCCCACCGCAACGCGCTCCTCGGCCGCGCCAGCTCGCCGGAGGAAATCGAATTCCTCAAAACCCCGGGATCAGGATTCTGAGTCGGTGATCGCGCCCAGCGAGGCACTGCTCACCAAGCGCATGTACTTCGCCATCAGGCCCGTGGTGTAGCGCGGCTTCGGCGCGCGCCATTTTTTCCGGCGCGCGGCGAGCTCCTTGGCCGGCACGTTGAGCTGGATGACGAGCTTCTTGGCGTCGATGGTGATCGAGTCGCCGTTCTTCACCAGCGCGATGGTGCCGCCGGCGTAAGCCTCGGGCGCGACGTGCCCCACCACCATGCCCCAGGTGCCGCCGGAAAAGCGGCCGTCGGTCAGCAGCCCCACCGATTCGCCGAGGCCCTGGCCGATCAGCGCGGAGGTCGGCGCGAGCATCTCCTGCATGCCGGGCCCGCCTTTCGGCCCTTCGTAGCGAATGACGATGACGTCGCCCGCCTTGATTCTCTTCGCCATGATCGCGTCCATGCACTGGTTCTCGGAATCGAACACGCGCGCCGGTCCGGTGATCACCGGGTTCTTCAGCCCGGTGATCTTCGCCACGCAGCCCTCGGGCGCGAGGTTGCCGCGCAGGATGGCGAGGTGGCCCTGCTTGTACATCGGGTTCGACCAGGGCCGGATCACGTCCTGGTCCTTGCGCGGCTCGGCAGGAATGCTCGCCAGCATTTCGGCCATGGTCTTGCCGTGGATGGTCATGCACTCGCCGTGCAGCACGCCGTTCTCGAGCAGGATCTTCAGCACCTGCGGCACGCCGCCGGCGCGGTGGAAATCCACCGCCACGTATTTGCCCGAGGGCTTGAGGTTGCACAGCACCGGCACCTTGCGCCGCACGCGCTCGAAGTCGTCGATGTTCCACTTCACCCCGGCCGCCGAAGCGATGGCGAGATAGTGCAGCACCGCGTTGGTCGAGCCGCCGGTCGCCATCACCAGCGCGATGGCGTTCTCGATCGACTTGCGCGTGATGATGTCGCGCGGCTTCAGGTTCCGGCGGATTGCCGCCACCAGCACGCGCGCCGACTCGGCGGCGGAATCGGCCTTCTCGGCGTCGGGCGCCGCCATCTGCGAGGAGCCGAGCAGGCTCATGCCGAGCGCCTCGAACGAGGAGCTCATGGTGTTGGCGGTGTACATGCCGCCGCAGGCGCCCACCGACGGACAGGCGTTCTTCTCGATGCCGATGAAGTCGGCCTCGCTCATCTTGCCGGCGCTATAGGCGCCCACCGCCTCGAAGGCCGAGACGATGGTGAGGTCGACGCCCTTCCACTTGCCCGGCTTGATGGTGCCGCCGTAGACGTAGATGCCGGGCACGTTCATGCGCGCGAGCGCCATCACGCCGCCGGGCATGTTCTTGTCGCAGCCGCCCACCACCAGCGCGCCGTCCATCGCCTGGCCGTTGACCGAGGTCTCGATGGCGTCCGCGATCACCTCGCGCGACACCAGCGAATACTTCATCGCCTCGGTGCCCATGCCGATCCCGTCGGTGACGGTGGGCACGCCGAATACCTGCGGCTTGGCGCCGGCGGCTTCCAGCGCGCGCATCGCGCCGTCGACCAGCGGCTGGATGCCGGCGTTGCAGGGGTTCATGGTCGAGTGGCCGTTGGCCACGCCGACGATGGGTTTCTCGAAGTCGCCGTCGCCGAAGCCGACGGCGCGCAGCATGGCGCGGTTGGGCGAGCGCGCCGGGCCCTGGGTGATCAGGCGGGAGCGGCGGTTGGCGGGGGTGGTCATGGGCTGCCTCCTCGGCGCCAGTCTAGGGGACGCCATTGTTGCATTCCAATACAATGAAGGTGGCCTATTGATACCTATTAGGTATGAACATCCCGGACCTGCGCCAGCTGCGCCACTTCGTCGCCGTCGCCGAGCGGCTGCACTTCGGCCGCGCCGCGGCGGCGCTGCACATCTCGCAGCCGCCGCTGTCGCGCTCGATCCGCAGCCTGGAGGCGCGCCTCGGCGCGACGCTGCTCGCGCGCACCCGCCGGCGCGTCGAGCTCACCCCCGAGGGCACGCGCTTTCTCGAGGAAGCGAAAAAGATCCTCGAGCAGCTCGAGCGCGCGGTGCACGAGGTGGGAAGCATGGCCGGCGGCGACAGCGGCCGCCTGCGACTCGGCTTCGTCTCGCTCGCCGATTACGGCGTATTGCCGGGCCTGCTCAAGCGCTTCAAGGCGCTCCGGCCCGGCGTGGCGTTGCAGTTGCGCGAGATGCTCTCGCCCGAGCAGGCCGCGGCGCTCGCCGCGGGCGAACTGGATTTCGGGCTGCTGCTGCCGCCAGTCGCGGGAGCGGATTTCGAGCACGTGGTGGTGCAGCGCGAGCGCTTCGTCGCTGCCTTGCCCGCGCGCCACGCGCTCGCGCGGCTGCGCGGCCCGCTCGCGGTGCGCGAGCTCGCCGGCGAGGCCTTCGTCATGGTGCCGCGCGATATCGCGCCGGGGCTGAACGACATCATCGTCGGCCTCGCGTCGCGCGCCGGGTTCGCGCCGCGCCTCGCGCAGGAGGCGATCCAGATGCAGACCGTGGTCAGCCTGGTATCGAGCGGCCTGGGCGTGGCGCTGGTGCCCGGCTCGGTCGCCAACCTCGGCCGGCGCGGCGTTGCCTACCGCGAGCTCGCCGATGCGCACCCGCACCTCGACCTGTGGCTCGCCTGGCGGCGCGGGCCGCTCGGCGTCGCCGCACGCGACTTCGTCCAGCACGCGCGCAGCATGGCGCGCTAAGCTGCGGTCCCACGCATGCTGGTCCACCCCGACTTCGACCCCGTAGCCCTCTCCATCGGCCCGCTGGCGGTGCGCTGGTACGGCCTGATGTACCTGGTGGGATTTGCCGGCGGCTTCTGGCTCGGCGCTCGGCGCATCGCGCAGGGCCTTGCGCCGGTGACGCGCGCGCAGCTCGACGACCTGTTGTTCCTCATCGTGCTCGGCGTGATCCTCGGCGGGCGCCTGGGCTATGTGCTGTTCTACAAGCCGGGCTACTACGCCGCGCATCCGCTGGAAATCTTCGCCATCTGGCAGGGCGGCATGTCGTTCCACGGCGGGCTGCTCGGCGTGATGCTCGCCATGGCCTTCGCCGCCTGGCGCCACCGCATCGACTGGCTGCGGCTGATGGACTTTGTCGCGCCGCTCGTTCCGCTTGGCATCGCCGCCGGGCGCCTGGGCAATTTCATCAACGGCGAGCTGTGGGGGCGGGCGACCGACCTGCCCTGGGGCATGGTGTTGCGCCACGCGGGCGCCGCGCCGCGCCACCCGTCGCAGCTCTACGAATTCGCTCTGGAAGGGCTGGCGCTGTTGGCGCTGCTATGGTGGTTCTCCGCCAAGCCGCGGCCGCGCGGCCAGGTGTCGGCGCTGTTCCTCATCGGCTACGGCAGCTTCCGCTTCGTCGTCGAATTCGCACGCGAGCCCGACGCTTTCCTCGGCTTTCTCGCCGCCGGCCTCACCATGGGCCAGTGGCTATGCGTGCCGATGATCGCTGCCGGCGTCGCCCTGTTCGCCTGGTCCAGGCACTAAGTGAGCGCCTGCTCCAGCAGGCGCGCAACGTGCATCGCGCGCCGCCCGGTGCCGTCGGCGATCTGGTGGCGGCAGCTGGTGCCGTCGGCAACGAGCAGCGCTTCCTTGGATGAACCCCTAATCGCCGGGAACAGGGACAGCTCACCCATCTTCATCGATACGTCGTAGTGCTCGGTCTCGTAGCCGAAGCTGCCGGCCATGCCGCAGCAGCTGGTCTGCACGGTATTTATCTTCAGGCCGGGAATCATCTGCAGAACCTTTTCCACCGCGGGCATGGCGTCGAAGGCTTTCTGGTGGCAATGGCCGTGCAGGACCACTTCGCCTTTTACTTCCTTGAACTTCAGCGCGCCCGGCTCGCGCGCGAGGAATTCCTCGAGCAGGAAGGAATTCTTCGCCAGCATCTCGGTGCCGGGGAGCAGCACCGGGTATTCGTCGCGCAGCGTGAACAGGCAGGAGGGCTCGAGCCCGATCACCGGGATGCCGCGCGCCGCCCATGAATTGAGCGCGTCGAAGACGCGCCGTGCCTCGCGCCTCGCCTCCTTCACCATGCCGACGGCAAGGAAGGTGCGCCCGCAGCACAGCGGCCGGTCGGCGAGCACCGGCTCCGCAACGTGTACGCGGTAGCCGGCCGCCTGCAGCACGCGGATCGCGGCGCGCGTGTTCTCCGGCTCGAAGTAGCGGTTGAAGGTGTCGACGAACAGCATCACCTCGCCGCCGCCGCTCTTCGCCCACGCGCGCTCGACGATGCGGTCGCGACGCCAGCGCGGCAGCTTCCGCTTTGCCGAGAAGCCAAGAATGCCCTTGATTGAATCCTGAAAAAAATTCGACAACGGCCCCAGCTGCGCGGCGAGCGGCGCGTAGCGCGGCAGATACGCGATGGCGCGGTCGCGCGGCGTGTAGCCGTGGCGCGCCTTGTAGTGCGAGAGGTATTCGATCTTCATGCGCGCCATGTCGACGCCGGTGGGGCATTCGCGCTTGCAGCCCTTGCAGGAGACGCAGAGATCGAGCGCGTCTTTCGCGTCGTCTAACGGAATTTGATTGGATAAAGCAAGGCGAAGCGTATTCGCCCGCCCCCGCGTCAGGTGCACTTCGTCCTGCGTCGCGCGGTAGGACGGGCACATGGTGCCGGCGTCGAACTTGCGGCAATGGCCGTTGTTGTTGCACATCTCGACGGCCTTGTCGTAACCGCCCCACTCCGACCAGTTGAGTGCCGGCTTGAGCTCGATGGTTTTGTAATAGGGTGGAAATCTAAACAGCGAGCGATCGTCCATCTTCGACGGGTTGACGATCTTGCCGGGGTTCATCAGCCCCTTGGGGTCGAGCCAGGACTTGATCTCGCCGAGCGCCGCGGTGAGGCGCGGGCCGAAGAAGGGCGCGATCCACTCCGAGCGCACCAGGCCGTCGCCGTGCTCGCCGGAGTAGGCGCCCTTGTACTGCTTCACCAGGGCGCAGGCTTCTTCCGCGATGGCGCGCATCTTCTGCGCGCCGTTGCGGCGCATGTCGAGGATCGGCCGCACATGCAGCGTGCCGACCGAGGCGTGCGCGTACCAGGTGCCGCGCGTGCCGTGCTTCTCGAACACCTTGGTGAGGCGGTCGGTGTACTCGGCGAGATGCTCGAGCGGCACCGCGCAATCCTCGATGAAGGACACCGGCTTGCCGTCGCCCTTCATCGACATCATGATGTTGAGGCCGGCCTTGCGCACCTCCCACAGGTCGCGCTGCGATTTAGCGTCGGTGATCTCGACCACGCTGCCGGGCAGCCCGAGGTCGCCCATCAGCTGGGCCAGCTGCTTCAGTTTTCCGCTTTGATCCTGTTCGCCGGAAAATTCGACCAGCAGAATGGCCTCCGGATCGCCCCGGATAAAGGCGTCCACCGTATTGCGAAAGGCACCAATGTCGCGCGCGAGGCCGATCATGGTGCGGTCGACCAGCTCCACCGCCGACGGCCCGAGCTTGACGATGTGCTGCGTCAGGTCCATCGCGGTGAAGAAGCGCGGGAAGTGCACCACGCCGAGCGCGCGCGCCGGCGGCAGCGGCGAGAGCTTGAGGTGGATGCGCTCCGACCAGGCGAGCGTGCCCTCCGAGCCGACCAGCAGGTGCGCGGCATTGGCGTGCGGCGGGCCGAGATGATCGAGGTTGTAGCCGGCGACCTTGCGCAGCAGTTTCGGAAAACGGGCGTCTATCTCGCCCTTTTCCCTCTCATAAAGGCTCTTTAACTTGCGAAGAAATTCGCCGTATTCACCCGAGCCCTCATTCATAGGGCCGAACCGCCACTGCTTGCCAGCTACGGTTACCGCATCAATGGCGAGAACGTTGTGCACCATGTTGCCGTAGGCGATCGAGCGCGAGCCGCAGGAGTTGTTGCCCGCCATGCCGCCGAGCGTGGCCTGGGCGCTGGTGGAGACGTCGACGGGGAACCAGAGATTTTTTGTTCTTAAGAACGAATTTAATGAATCAAGGACGACACCCGGCTGCACGATGGCACGGCGTCCGTCCTCATCAACTTCAGTAATCTTGTTGAGAAATTTCGTCTGGTCGATGATCAATGCGGCGCCCACCGCCTGGCCGCACTGCGAGCTGCCGGCGCCGCGCGGCAGGATCGGCACGCCGAGGCTCGCGGCGACGCCGATGGCGGCGCGCGCGGCTTCTTCGCTGCGCGGCACGACGATGCCGAGCGGCTCGATCTGGTAGATGGAGGCGTCGGTGGAGTAGCGGCCGCGCGAGGCGGCATCGAACAGCAGCTCGCCGTCGACCTCTGACTTCAGCCGCGCTTCGAGCGGAGTGATGCTCATCGCGGCACGCTGTCGCTCATGAAAGCAGGCTTGCCACTTTGTTGGCGAGATGATCCGACAGCAGCACGCGAATCTTCTCCACGTCCCTCGCACCCAGCGCGGCGAGGATCTCGCCGTGCTCGCGCACCGCGGCGTCCCAGCGCTCCTTGGAAAGATTGGCCATGTAGCGCGCGCGGCGCACGTTGCCGTTGAGTTGCCGGTAAGTGTTGAAGAGCACCGTGTTGCCCGAGTACTTGACGATCTTCAGGTGGATGGCCTGGTTGAACTTGAAGTAGCCGGCGAGGTCGCCGCGCGCATGGTAGGCGAGCATCTCGTAGTGCAGCGCGCGGATTTCATTCAATTGCGCCTCGGTGGCCTGCGCGCAGGCGAGCGCGCCGGCGAGCGCCTCGAGCGCGCCCATCACGGCGAGGGTCTCGCCGAGGCGCACCGGGTCCATCGGCGCGACGATCGCCCCCCGGTTGGGCAGCAACTCGACCATCCCCTCGGTGGCGAGTACCTTGAAGGCTTCGCGCAGCGGCGTGCGCGAGACGCCGAGCTGGGCGGTCAGCAGCCGTTCATTGAGGCGCGTGCCGGCGGCGAGCCGCCCCTGCACAATCAGGTCCCTCAGCCGGTCGGTCGCTTCCTCATGGAGGGGCCGGCGGGTGATGGGGCTGATGTCTTGTGTTTCTGCCACTTTGTATGCAGAATACAAAAACGATGCTGTTTTGGCAACTGATTTAGCATTTTTTACTGTTTGTATGCAAATTCAGGAGGCGTGATGGGTAGAGCCGCCGGACGACATTTCCTCCAGATCCCGGGTCCGACCAACGTCCCGGACCGGGTGCTGCGCGCGATCGACTTCCCCACCATGGACCACCGCGGCCCCGATTTCGGCGTCCTCGGCAAAGCGGTCCTCGAGGGGATGAAGCGCGTCTTCCGCACCGCCGGCCACGTGGTGATCTACCCGGCCTCCGGCACCGGCGCCTGGGAAGCGGCGCTCGCCAACACGCTATCGCCGGGCGACAAAGTCCTGATGTATGAGACCGGCCACTTCGCCGCCCTGTGGCACAAGATGGCGAAGAAGCTCGGCCTCGAGCCCGAGTTCATCGCCGGCGACTGGCGCACCGGCGCCGACCCGCAGGCGATCGAGGCTCGCTTGCGCGAAGACAAGGACCACCGCATCAAGGCGGTGTGCGTCGTCCACAACGAAACGTCCACCGGGGTTGTTTCTCGAATCCCGGAAATAAGAAAAAGTATCGATGGCGCAAAGCATCCGGCTCTTTTCATGGTCGACACCATCTCTTCGCTTGCCTCGATCGACTACCGGCACGACGACTGGGGCGTGGACGTCACCGTCGGCGGCTCGCAGAAGGGCCTGATGCTGCCGCCCGGGCTGTCGTTCAACGCCGTGAGCGCCAAGGCTCTTTCCACTTCGAAGTCCGCCCGGCTGCCGCGCAGCTTCTGGGACTGGGGCGAAATGATCGCCGCCAACAAGGACGGCTACTTTCCCTATACGCCGGCCACCAACCTGCTCTACGGCCTGCGCGAGTCGCTCAAGATGCTGCTCGAGGAAGAAGGCCTGGAGAACGTGTTCGCGCGCCACCAGCGCCATGGCGAGGCGACGCGCCGGGCAGTGCGCGCCTGGGGCCTCGAAGTGCTGGCGAAGAACCCGGCCGAGTACTCCGGCTCCCTCACCGCGGTGATGATGCCCGCGGGCCACGACGCCGACCGCCTGCGCAAGCTGATCCTCGAGCATTTCGACATGTCCCTCGGCACCGGGCTGGGCAAGCTGGCCGGCAAGGTCTTCCGCATCGGGCACCTGGGCGACTTCAACGACCTGACGCTCGCCGGCACGCTCGCCGGCGTCGAAATGGGCTTGGCGCTCGCCGGCGTGCCTGCTAAGAAGGAGGGTGTGCAGGCGGCCATGGCGTATCTCGCGGAGTGCGCCCGGACCCCGGCCCGGCGAGCGGCCTGAACCGCTAGTCGAATAACCAAAGGAGGAGTGAAATGAAGAAGCAAACAGCCATGATCGCCGGCGCACTCGCCGGCCTGACGCTGACCAGCGCTTCCGCGTTGGCGTGGGAGCCGAGCAAGCCGGTCGAAATCGTCGTTGCCGCCGGCGCCGGCGGAGCCTCCGACCAGATGGCGCGGATGATGCAGGCCGCGATCCAGAAGAACAACCTGATGAAGCAGCCGATGGTGGTCTCGCTCAAGGGCGGCGCCTCGGGCGCGGAGGCGCTGATGTACATGAAGTCGGGCGCCGGCGACCCCAACAAGGTGCTGATCGCCTACTCGCTCATCTACATGCTGCCGCTGTCGGCCAAGATCCCGTTCAACTGGCGCGAGCTGACGCCGGTGTCGGTCGTCGCGCTCGACCAGTTCGTGCTGTGGACCAACACCCAGCTGCCCTACAAGACGGTGAAGGAATTCGCCGAAGCCGCGCGCAAGGCCGATCCGCCCTTCAAGATGGGCGGCACCGGGTCGAAGCGCGAGGACCACGTCCTCACCGTGTTCCTCGAGCAGAAGACCGGCGCGAAGTTCGCCTACCTGCCCTACAAGTCCGGCGGCGAGGCGGCGACCCAGCTGGTCGGCAACCACACGCAGTCGAACGTCAACAATCCGTCGGAGAACCTCGAGGTCTGGCGCGCCGGCCAGGTGCGGGCGCTGTGCGTGTTCGACAAGGAGCGCATCCAGTACAAGACCAAGGTCACCGACACCCAGTCGTGGAACGACATCCCCACCTGCAAGGACCAGGGGGTCGACGTGCAGTACCTGATGCTGCGCGCGCTGTTCCTGCCGGGCAAGGTGAGCGCCGAGCAGACCGCGTTCTACGTCGACCTGTTCAAGAAGGTGACGCAGACGACGGAATACAAGGACTACCTGGAGAAGCAGGCGCTCAAGCCGATCTTCCTCACCGGCAAAGGGATGCTGCAGTTCCTGGAACAGGACGACGCGCTCAACAAGAGGCTGATGACCGAAGCGGGCTTCGTCGCCAATTAAGCGGTGACGAGCGTCCGCAAGGTCGACGTCGTCGTCTCGCTGCTGCTGCTGGCGCTCGCCGGGCTGCTGGGGTTCGACAACTGGCGCACGGGCATCGGCTGGGATTCGACCGGACCGCAGGCCGGCTACTTCCCGTTCTTCCTGTCGTCGATCCTCGCTGGCGCCTGCCTCTACGGCATCGCCAAGGAATTCCTGGCGCGCCGGCAGGTGGCGGAAACCTTCGTCACGCGCGAGCAGTTCGGGCGCGTGGCGCAGGTGTTCGTGCCGACGCTGCTGTTCTGCCTGGCGATGCAATGGCTCGGGCTGTACGTGGCGAGCTTCCTGCTGGTCGCCGGCTTCATGGTCTGGGTCGGGCGCATCGCGGCCTGGAAGTCGCTGCTCACCGCGCTTCTCTTCGTCCTCGCCATGTACGGCACTTTCGACATCGCCTTCGACGTCATCATGCCCAAGGGGCCGCTCGAAGCCCTGATCGGCCGCTAGGCGACGATGGAAGCGCTCGGCCTCCTCTTCTACGGCTTCAAGATCCTGATGACCTGGAAGATCCTGGCGCTGATGATGGTCGGCCTGGTGCTCGGCATCTTCGTCGGCGTGCTGCCCGGCCTCGGCGGCCCGAACGGCGTCGCCATCCTGCTGCCGCTCACCTTCACCATGGATCCGACTTCCGCCATCGTCATGCTGTCGTGCATCTACTGGGGGGCCCTGTTCGGCGGCGCCATCACCTCGATCCTGTTCAACATCCCGGGCGAGGCCTGGTCGGTGGCGACGACTTTCGACGGCTATCCGATGGCGCAGCAGGGCAAGGCGGCCGAGGCGCTGACCGCAGCCTTCACCTCGTCGTTCATCGGCTCGCTGGTGGCGGTGCTGCTGATCACCTTCCTCGCGCCCGGCATCGCCTCGTTCGCCCTGCGCTTCGGGCCGCCGGAATTCTTTGCCGTCTACTTTCTCACCTTCTGCTCGTTCGTCGGCCTCGGGCGCGAGGAAAAGCACAAGACCATCATCTCGATGGCGCTCGGCTTGCTGCTCGCCGGCGTCGGCATGGACACCGTGTCGGGCCAGCTGCGCATGACCTTCGGCTCGGACGAGCTGCTGCGGGGGATCAACTTCCTGGTCGCGGTGATCGGCTTGTTCGGCATCAGCGAGATCCTGCTGACGATGGAGGAGCGCCTCGCGCTGCGCGGCCATGCCGCCGGCATCAGCCTGCGCGTGGTGCTGAAGGTGTGGAAGGAGATGCCGCGCTACTGGGTGACGCTGCTGCGCTCTTCCGCCATCGGCTGCTGGCTCGGCATCACGCCGGGCGGGGCGATCGCCGCCTCCTTCATGGGCTACAACCTCGCCAAGCGCTTCTCCAAGGACCCGGAATCCTTCGGCAAAGGCCGCATCGAAGGCGTATTCGCCCCGGAGACCGCGGCCCACGCCTCGGGCACCTCGGCGCTGCTGCCGATGCTCGCCCTGGGCATTCCCGGCTCGGGCACGGCGGCGATCCTGCTCGGCGGCCTGATGGTCTGGGGGCTCAATCCCGGCCCGCTGCTGTTCGTCGAGCACAAGGGCTTCGTCTGGGGCCTGATCGCGTCGATGTACCTCGGCAATGTCGTCGGCCTGATCCTGGTGCTCACCACGGTGCCGCTGTTCGCCGCCGTGCTGCGCGTGCCGTTCTCCGCCATCGCGCCGATGATCGTGGTGTCCTGCGCGATCGGCGCCTTTGCCATCCAGAACGCCATGTTCGACGTCTGGCTGATGCTGTTGTTCGGCGTCGTCGGCTATGCTTTCAAGAAGATCGGCATTCCACTCGCCCCGTTCACGCTGGCGCTGGTGCTCGGCAATCGCGCCGAGGATTCCTTTCGCCTCTCGATGATCGGCGCGGCCGGCGACCTGCGCGTGTTCTGGTCCAACAGCCTGGTCGGCACCATCGCCACGCTGGCGCTGATCCTGCTCTTCTGGCCGGTGATTTCCGCCGTGAGCGGGCGGCTGCGGGCCGTCTTCGGGCGCCCCGCATGAGCGGCGCCGTCCTGCTCGAGCGCGACGGGGCGGTCGCCACCGTCACGCTCAGCAACCCGGAGCGATTGAATGCGCTGTCGGCGGCGATGTGGCTTTCCCTCGGAAAAAAATTCGAGGAATTGGAAAAAGACGATTCCATTCGTTGCGTCATCCTGCGCGGCGCGGGCGACAAAGCCTTCGCCGCGGGTGCCGACATCGCCAACTTCGCCCAGGAGCGCGCCAACTCGAGGCAGGCGAAGGAATACGCCGGGCGCTTCGTCGGCAGCATGCGCGCGCTCGCCGAGTGCCGCCACCCGGTCGTAGCGGCGATCCGCGGCGCCTGCGTCGGCGGCGGGCTGCTGATCGCCTCCCAGGCCGACATCCGCATCTGCGGTGAAGGCTCGCGCTTCGGCGTGCCGGTGAAGAACCTCGGCCTGGTCGAGGCCTACGACGAGCTCGCGGCGATGATGAAAGTGGTCGGCCGCGCCGCGGCGCTCGAACTGCTGCTCGAGGGCCGCATCTGGAACGCGCGCGAAGCCTACGAGAAGGGCCTGGTGAACCGCATCGTCGGCGACGGCGGCGTATTCGACGAGGCGCGCGCCACCGCGCAGCGCATCGCCGAAGGCGCGCCGCTCGCGGCGCGCTGGCACAAGAAATTCATCCGGCGCCTCGCCGACCCGCGCCCGCTGACTGAAGCGGAATTCGACGAGAGCTACGCCTGCTTCGACACGGAAGACTTCCGCGAAGGGGTCGCTGCATTTCTCGCCAAGAGAAAACCGACGTTCAAGGGAAAATGAGCATGCGCTTGATCGTCATCCTCGCGCTGGCGTTCATTCCCCAAGTCAGCGCGCAGACATTTCCGTCGAAGCCGGTGCGCATCCTGGTCGGCTCGGCCGCCGGCGGCGGCACCGACATCATCTCGCGCCTGCTCGCCGCCAAGCTGCAGGAGGCCTGGGGCCAGGCGGTAGTGGTCGAGAACCGCACCGGCGCGAGCGCCTCGATCGCGGCGGATTTCGTGGCGAAGAGCCCGCCCGACGGCTACAACGTGGTGATGGCGGTGCCGAATTCGCACACCATCGCGCCGCACCTCATCAAGCTGCCCTACGACGCGCTGCGCGATTTCACGCCGATCACGCTCGCCATGCAGGTGCCGCACGTGCTGGTCGTCAGCGCGAATTCGCCGCTCAACAGCATGAAAGAGCTGGTGGAGCAGGCGAAAGCCAATCCCGGCAAGCTGAATTTCTCGTCCTCGGGCATCGGCGCCACGCAGCATCTCGCCGGCGAGGTGTTCAACCTGGTGGCGGGGGTCAAGGCGGTGCACGTGCCCTACAAGGGCAGCGCCGCGGCGATGCAGGACCTGATGGCCGGCGTGGTGACGATGAGCTTCGACACCACTGCCTCCTCGATCGGCTTGATCCGCGGCGGCAAGTTGAAGGCGCTCGCCGTCGCCGCGCCGCGGCGCGCGTCGGCGCTGCCGAATGTCCCGACCACCGCCGAGGCGGGCTACCCCGGCGTGGAAATGATCACCTGGTACGGCCTGTTCGGCCCGGCCGGCATGCCTCGCTCGCTCGCCGAGCGCTGGCAGCAGGATGTGGCGCGCGTGCTTGCACTGGCCGACGTCAAAGAGCGCGTCGCCATGCTCGCCGGCGAGGCCGGCGGCAACACCCCCGAGGAATTCGCCGCTTTCATCCGCGCCGAGTTCGCGAAAATGGGAAAGCTGGTGAAGGACGCCGACGTGCGCGCGGAATAGGCTAGCGGCCGCGCACCGGTCCCATCAGCGTGTCGGGCAGCCAGGTGGCGATCTCCGGGAACACGCACAGGATGAGGATGGCGAGGAACATGCACAGCACGTAGGGGATGGTGCCCCACATCACCTTCATCAGCGGCACGTCGGGCGCGATCGAGCTGACGATGTAGATGTTGAGGCCGACCGGCGGGTGGATCAGGCCGATCTCCATGTTGATGGTGAGGATGACGCCGAACCACACCGGATCGAAGCCGGCGGCGGTGATGATCGGCAGCAGGATCGGGCTGGTCATCAGGATGATGGCGGCCGGCGGGATGAAAAAGCCGCACACCAGCAGGAACAGGTTGATCATGCCCATCAGCACCCAGCGGTTGACGTGCATGTCCGCGATCGCCTGCGCCAGCGTCTGCGTCAGGTACAGCGAGGTCAGCATGTAGCCGAACAGCACCGCCGCGCCGATGATCATCAGGATCATGAGCGACTCGCGCGTGGTGTCGCGCAGGATCGCCCACCACTGCGCCGGCTGCCACATGCGGTAGATCACCACCGCCAGCACCACGCACATCGCGGCACCGACACCGGCCGCCTCGGAGGGCGTCGCCACGCCGCCGTAGAGCACGTACATGACGCCGACGATGATGGCGAGGAAGGGCGCGATCTTCGGGATCGAATGGAACTTCTCCTTCCACGTATAGCGGAAATCGGCGGCGTGCGAGCGGAAGCCGCGGCGCCAGATGGCGAACAGCGTCCACAGCATGAACAGGCCCGTCAGCATCAGCCCCGGAATCACCCCAGCGAGGAACAGGCGCCCGATCGAGGTCTCGGTGGCGATGCCGTAGAGGATGAAGGTGATCGAGGGCGGGATCAGGATGCCGAGCGTGCCGCCGGCGCAGATCGAGCCGGTGGCGATGTCGTCCGGATAGCCGCGCTTGCGCATCTCCGGGATGCCCATCTTGCCGATCGCCGCGCAGCAGGCGGGCGAGGAGCCGGTGAGCGCGGCGAAGATGGCGCAGGCGCCTAGGTTGGAGATCACCAGGCCGCCGGGCAACCGGTAGAGCCAGCGGTCGAGCGCCTCGTACAGGTCCTTGCCCGCGGGCGAGGAGCCGATCGCCGCGCCCATCATGACGAACATCGGGATCGACACCAGCGTGAAATCGTTGAGCCCCGCGTAGAAGGTCTCGGCCACTACCTGCAGCGCGCCGAAGCCCTGGAAGATGACGATGAAGACGAGCGACAGCGCGCCCAGGCCGAACGCCACCGGCGCGCCGGAGAGCAGCACGATCAGCGTGGCGATGAGCACGATGGCGCCCTGCGTGGTGGGGCTCAATCCATTTCCTCCGGCTTGATGCCGAAGGGCAGCTCGCGCCCGCTCACCAGGCAATAGAGGTCGGCCATGTACTGCAGGCTGAGGATCGCCATGCCGATCGGCATCGCGCTGTAGGGGATCCACAGCCGCGCGCGCCACATGGTGTCCGAGACCCAGCGGTTCTCCCAGGCCTGCAGCCAGAAATTCGCCGTGAGGACCGTCATCAGGGCGCAGAAACCGAGCGCCATCACGATCGAGGCGAGCGCCAGCCACCAGCGCGGGCGCGGGCCGAGGGCGAGCGGCAGCACGTCGACGTTGACGTGGCCGCGCGTGAGCAGCAGGTAGGGACTGCCGACGAAGGTGGCCGCCACCAGGCTCCAAGTGACGAAGTCGGTCTGCCAGATGGTGTTCTGGTTGAGCACGTAGCGCACGAAGACCATCTCGCACACCACCAGCACGCTGAGGGCGATCAGCCCTGCGGCGAGCACGCCGCAGAGCTGCGACACCCGGCGGATGCCGCCGATGAAAGCGTCCAAACCGCTACTTGACGCGCAGCGCGTCGTCGATCAGCTTCTGGCCGTTCGGCACTTCCTTGGCGAACTCGGCGTAGGAGCTCGCGCGCGCCACCTTCAGCCAGGCGTCGTATTCCGCCGCGGTCAGCGTCACCACCTCGACCTTGTGGTCCTTGAAGATCTTGACCATCTCGTCGTCGAGCCCCTTCGCCTCGCGCGCGAAGTATTGCTGCGACATGCGGCCGGCGCGCAGCAGCACGTCCTGCTGCGCCTTGTTCAGGCGCGCGAAGCTCTTCTTCGACATGAGGAGCGGCTCGTACATGAACCACAGCGCGTTGTCGCCGGGCGCGGTGACGCACTTCACCTGCTCGTAGATGCGAAAAGAGACGAAGCTGCCCGTGCTGGTGTCGGTGGCTTCCGCCACGCCCGTTTGCAGCGCGTTGTAGACCTCGTTCGAGGGCACCGAGACGATCGAGGCGCCGGCCGCCTGCCACATCGCGGCGAAGGTCGGACCGGCCGAGCGCACCTTGAGGCCCTTGATGTCGTCGGGCTTGCGGATGCAGCCCTTCTTCGAGGCGACCGCGCCGGCGAGCCAGGCGTCCGCCAGCACCATCACGCCCGCCTTGTCGATCTGCGCCTTGATCTCCTTCATGAACTCGGAGTCGTTGAGGCGCTGCGCGCGGGCGTGGCTGCGCACCAGGCCCGGCATCAGGGTGGCGCCGAAGGCGCGCACCTTGCCGCTGGCGTAGTCGAGCGGGAAGGACGAAATATCGAGCTGGCCGTTCACCAGCGCGTTCCACTGCTCGTTCGGCTTGAACAGCGACGCGCCGGGGTAGACCTGCACCTCGAGCTCGACGTTGGCCGCCTTGGCGTCGCGCGCCACGATCTGCACCATTTCGTCGCGCACGTCGCCGCGCCCGCCGGGGAACTGGTGCGAGGCGCGCAGGGTGGCGGGAGCGGCGAAGGCGCCAGCGCTCAGCGCCGCGGATACGGCGAGGGCGATCGTGGACAGCTTGATGGTTTTCATGGAACCCTCCTCCTCAGGAAGCTCGGCAATCCTAACTCAGATCACGCCCTCGGCGCGCAGACGGGAGATCTCGTCGATTTTTAACTGAAGTAATTTTCCAAGAATCTCGTCCGTATGCTGCCCGAGCAGCGGCGGCGCGAGCTGGTAGTCGAGCGGCGTGCCCGAGAAGCGCATCGGGCTCGCGACCAGCGGGATCTTTCCCGCCGTGGCGTGCTCGAGCTCGATCTTCACGCCGCGCGCCCTGACCTGCGGCTCCTCGAACACCTGCGCCACGTCGTTGATCGGGCCGTTGGGCACGCCAGCGGCCTCGAGTAACGGCAGCCACTCGGCCGTTTTCTTTTTAACGAAAATCTTTTGAATCAAAGCCGTCAGTTCTTTGCGGTTCTCCACCCTCTTCCCGTTGGTGGCAAAACGCGGATCGCTGGCCAGTTCCGGGCAGCCCGCCGCGTCGCAAAACTTGCGGAACAGGTTGTCGTTGCCGCAGGCCACGATCACCTCGCCGTCGGCGCTGCGGAACGGCTGGTAGGGCACGATGTTGGGGTGCAGGTTGCCGATGCGCCCGGGCGGCCTGCCGGTCGCGAAGTAATTGGTGTTCTGGTAGGCGAGCAGCGCGATCTGCGAGTCGAGCAGCGCGAGGTCGAGGTGCTGCCCCTTTCCACTCTCAGCCCGGTGCGCCAGCGCGGCGCAGATGGCGATCGAGGCATACATGCCGGTGATGATGTCGGCGATCGGCACGCCGGCGCGCTGCGGCTCGCCGTCGGATTCCCCGGTGACGCTCATCATCCCGCCCATGCCCTGGATCATGAAGTCGTAGCCCGGGCGTTCCTTGTAAGGCCCGCTCTGGCCGAAGCCCGTCACCGAGCAGTAGACCAGCCGCGGGTTGACGGTCTTCAGGTCGTCGTAGCCCAGGCCGTAGCGCGCGAGGTCGCCGAATTTGTAGTTCTCGAGCAGCACGTCGCATTTCCCCGCGAGGCGCCGCGCCAGGTCCTGTCCCGCGCGCGCGGAGAGGTTCAGCGTGATCGATTTCTTGCCGCGGTTGGCCGAGGTGAAGTAGGCCGAGTCCCTGGTGTCATTCCCCGCCCGGTCCTTCACCCACGGCGGGCCGAAGGCGCGCGAATCGTCGCCGCTTCCCGGCCGCTCGACCTTGATCACCTCGGCGCCGAGGTCGGCGAGGTTCTGCCCGGCCCACGGCCCCGCGAGCACGCGCGACAGGTCGAGGACTCTTATGTGCGAGAGCGGGCCGGCCATGCGCATTTCTACCAGAGAGTAACGAGCATGCGCGTCGCCATGGCGAACATCATTAGCGCGAAGATCATGCGCAGGCGCCGCACCGGCAGCCGGTAGGCGGTGCGCGCGCCGAGCGGCGCGAGCGCCATGCTGGTGACCACGATCAGCGCCAGCGCCGGCCAGTGGATAAAGCCCTTGAGGAGGTAACCCGCGCTTCCCGCGATGGCGATCGGGAAGCCCACCGCGGCGGCGGTGCCGATGGCGCGGCGCACCGGCACGCTGCACCACAGGAGGAACGGGATGGTGAGAAAGGCGCCGCCGGCGGCGAACAGGCTCGAGGCAGTGCCGATCACGGCGCCGGCGCCGAGGAGGCCCGCCGGCCCGGGCAATTCACGCACGGTGCGCGGCTTGAGGTCGAAGAAGATCTGCGTCGCCGCGGCAAACGCCAGCACGGTGAAGATCATCGCCAGCGGCCGCGTCGGCAGGCTGGCGGCGACGAGCGCCGCGCCGAACGAGCCGGCGAGGATCCCCGGCGAGACGGCGAGCGCGACCTTCCAGTCGACCGCGCCGTGCCGGTGGTGCGCCCGCATGCTGGAAGCCGAAGTGAAGAAGATGGTGGCCATCGAGGTGCCGAGCGCGAGGTGCAGCACCTCGGCATCCGGCATCCCCTGCGCGCGATACGCCCACGCCAGCAGCGGCACCATGATGGCGCCGCCGCCGATGCCGAGGAGGCCGGCGAGGAAGCCCACCACGGCGCCGATCGCCAGGTAGACCAGCCACCACTCGCTCATTTCAGGAGGTGCGCCGCGAGCTCGACGAAGCCCTGCCCTGATTTTTCGCGGGTAACGAACCTGGGCGGGCTTGCAAGGCGAAACGACCGCACATTGGCAACCCCCACCGAGTTTTCGAAAAAGCCGAACATCGGCTCGTCGTTGGGCGAGTCGCCGACAAAGGCCACGGTGCGGTTGGCGGCGTCCAGGTCCATGGAGAAACGCTCCGCGAACAGGCGCTTCGCCATGGCGAGCTTGTCGTAGGCGCCAAACCAGCCGTTGACGTGGATCGAGCTCACTTTTGCCGTGAGGCCCGCCTCGCGCATCAGCGCGGCGATGCGCTCGGCGGCTTCAAGCGGCAGGGCCGGCACGTCCTCGCGGTAGTCGATGGCGAGATCGGTCTCGCGGTAGGCCTGGTCGGCGGCAATCGCACTTCCCGGTACGGAAGAAAGAATTTTTTTTGAAATGCTTTTCATGCGTTGAAGGTTTTCCCTTCGGGTTTCTTCATTGTCCTGATAACGCCGGTGCAGCTTGCCTTCTCCATACCAGAAATAAAAAGCGCCGTTCTCGCCCACCACCGCGTCCACCGGCCACATGCGCGCGATGTGGTCGCACCAGCCGGCCGGGCGGCCGGTCACCGGCACGACGATCCGGTCGGCGCGCTTGAGGCGCTCGAGCGCGCTGTAGGCGTCGGCCGTGAGCCGGCCGTCGGTGGTGAGGGTGTCGTCGACATCGAAGAGCAGCGCGCGGATGTCGGACGCCCGAAGTTCGGACAACGGCAAAAGCGCCGCTCGCGGCTTCATCGGCCGAGCGCCTGCGCCACGCGCGCACGCTGCGCCTCGCTCATCAGCAGGCCCGCCTTGGTGCGCCGCCAAAGCACGTCCTCGGCCGAGCGTGCCCATTCGCGCTCCACGCACCACTTCGCCTCCCGTTCTGTCAGGCCGGCGCCGAAATCCTCCCCCAGGTCGCCATCGCCCACGAGCTCGTGGGACAGGATGCCGTGGCGGCGAAAGATCGGGCGCTTGACGGGCTCGGGGATGCGCGGGAAGCGGGCGAAGAACTCGTCGCGCGCCTGCATCCGCGTACGGCCGCCGAACTCGCTCCCCGCCAACGGCACGTTAGCGGTCCACGCGCCCCGCATGCCGGGGAAATAAGGCGCGAGGCGCTCCATGGCGTGCTCGGCAAGGCGCCGGTAGGTGGTGATCTTGCCGCCGAACACCGAGAGAACCGGCGACGCTCCCGCGTCGTCGTCTACGCGCAAAGTGTAGTCGCGCGTCACCGATGAGGCGTCGGGTGAACCGTCGTCGTAGAGCGGGCGCACCCCGGCGTACTTCCACACCACGTCCTGCGGTGCCACCGGTTTGGCGAGATAGCGGTTTATCGCTTTACACAAATATTGAATTTCGTCTGCGGTGGCTTCTCCCGAGGAGATTTTTTCCTGGGTGATATCAGTCGTTCCCACCAGGGTATGAATATCTCCATAAGGGATCATGAAGATCACGCGCTTATCGTCGTTCTGGAGGATGAAGGCGTGGTCGCCCTGGTAGAGCTTGGGCAGCACGATGTGGCTGCCGCGCACCAGGCGCACCGCGTCCTTCGAAGGCTGCCGCAGGCGGTCGTTCAGCACCTGCTTCACCCAGGGACCCGCTGCATTGACGATTGCCTTTGCAGTCAGGGTTTCGCCGTTCGAAAGTTTTACCGTCCAAAAGCCCTTTTCTCTAAAAGCTGAAAGACATTCAGTCCCGGTCAACACCCGCGTACCCCGCTTGGCGGCGTCCATGGCGTTCGCCACCACCAGGCGAGCGTCGTCCACGCGGCAGTCGGAATAGATGAAGCCGTGCTTGAGCTCGGGCTTGAGACCCGAGTCGTAGGGCGGCGCATCCAGGCGCACCGCGTGCGAGCCCGGCAGGCTCGCGCGGCGCGACAGGTGGTCATATAGAAACAGCCCGGCGCGGATCATCCAGCGCGGCCGCAGCTCCGGCACGTGCGGCATGACGAAGCGCGCCGGCCAGACGAGGTGAGCGGCCACTCGCAGCAGCACCTCGCGCTCGGCGAGCGCCTCGGCCACCAGGCGGAATTCGTAATGCTCGAGGTAGCGCAGGCCGCCGTGGATCAGCTTGGAGGATGACGACGAGGTCGCCGAGGCGAGGTCGTCCTTCTCCGCAAGCAGCACCGAAAGCCCGCGCCCGGCGGCGTCGCGCGCGATCCCGGCGCCGTTGATGCCGCCGCCGATGACCAGCAGGTCGAGCGTCGGGGCCGCCGGCCTACTTCTTCTTCGCTGCGCCCGAAGGCGTGGTGTCGCCCGCCGTGGCCTGGATGGTCGGCTCGGGCGGCGGCGTGCGCCGGTTGACGATGCCGGCCTTCTGCAGCTTGTTCACGATGTCATCCGACATGGCATAGGAGCGCAGGAAGCCGTCCAGCGGCATGATCAGGCGCTTGCGCACCTCGAAGCGCGGCTTGCCCTCGGCGTCCTGGCCGGCAAGCGCCATCAAGTCGATCCGCACGATGGATCCGGTAACTACGATATTGGCGTAGCCGTCGGAATAGAGTTCTTCGGTCATGGCGCTCCCCTCGGTCCAATGCAGGCGGGGAATTCTACAAGAAGTCCCTTAGATACCAATGCTTAGGCGCGCACGCCGAGATTGTGGAGCAAGCGCGCGTCGTTAATACGCTGTTCACGTGAACGTCAGAGACTGTAAGAACCGATCTCCAAAAATTCAAAACGAAACCTGCGTTTGTTCCGCCCGCGACGCTTCAATTTTTACACCACGAATTGAAATACCCGCTGCTAGAATCATTCAACTACAAGCTGTCGCTTAAAAGTTACGCGCAGGCAAATTCCGGGGAGACATTAAATGGCTGTCATCAGCACGCAGTTCCTTGACGATCTCGCAACCGAAAACGCCATCGGCACGGCGTTCGATGCGCTCTCCCCACAGCAGGCATTCAACGCATTCGGCGACTTCACCGACGGCCTCACCGCCGGCGCCGTTATAGACAACATTCCGTCGAAGACGAACATCCACATCAGCGGGACGATCAACGGCAGCGGGGCGATATTCGACCTGATCGGCAACAACCTCACCGCCGCCACCACCACGGCCACGGTGCTGCGCGTCGACTACGAAAACGATCAACTATTTACGACCGAGCACCTGGTGGCGACCACCGGCGCGCCCGGCACCAATGGCGGCATCAGCATCGTCAAATCCGGCCCGACCGCCGGGACGGTCACCGGCAGCGTCCTCGATTTCGACTATCACTTCGCCAATAACCTCATCGGCGATTTCACCCACATTCAATTCCACGGCACCGCCAGCGTTACGGGCGCCCTCACCGTCAAAACCCTGCTGTACGACTTCAACAGCAGCACGGACGCGAACGACATCAGCATCAAGATTGGCTCGACCGCCGGCATCACCTTTAGCGCCAACGGCACGCCGACTGGCGGTTTCCTCAACTCGGCCACGCTCACCGTGGGCGCGGACCACGAAACCATCACCGCCACCGGCCTGAACGTCGCGGCGACGGCGTTCTTCGCGAACGGCGTCACCACGGCGCAGCAGTTCAACCTGCTCATCAGCGGCAACGACTCGATTACCGGCGCCCTTGCTGACGGGCAGACGATTTTTGGCGGCGCCGGTCATGATTCCATCCTCGGCGGCGGCAGCAACGACAGCATCGACGGCGGCTCCGGCAACGACACCCTGGTTTCGGGCGGCGACGGTACCACGCTGGTCGGCGGCACGGGCAATGATTTCATCGACGCCGGCAACTTCGTTGGCCAGAGCATCACCGAAGACAGCTCTCCCGGCGGCGGCATTGACACAGTCCGCATGGCCGGCGATATCGACCTTGCCACTTTCAGCGGCGGCGGCTTCGAGAACGCGATCGAGGTCAGCGAGACCTACGGCAACCTTTACGGCAACGCGTCCAACAACGTCCTCACCGGCGGCGATGTCGGCAACGCCTGGCTGGACGGTCGCGCGGGCGCCGACACCATGACGGGCGGACTCGGCAACGACTATTACATCGTGGACAACGTGGGCGACAAGCTCGGCGCCGAAGCGGTAAGTGGCGGCCACGACACCGTCTATGCCACGGTCAACTGGATTCTCGGCGCGAATTACGACGAGCTGGAGCTCGACGGAACAGCCAACCTCAACGGCACCGGCAACGCAATCGACAACGACCTCGACGGCAACAGCGGCAACAACGTCCTGAGCGGCCTGGACGGCAACGACGACATCGATGGTGGCGGCGGCAACGACGTCCTCAACGGCGGCCTCGGCAACGACAGCATCATCGCCGGCGGCGGCAACGACACGATCAACGCCGGCGACGGCGACAACTCCATCGTGGCCGGCGAAGGCATCAACAACATCGTCGCGGGCTCGGGCAACGACGCCATCACCAGCGGCGGCGGCAACGACAGCATCTCCAGCGGCGCGGGCAATGACGTGATCAACGCCGGCAACGGCGCGAACAGCATCGCCGCGGGCGCGGGTGACGACGTCGTCGTCACCGGGTTCGGCAACGACAAGATCGACGGCGGCGACGGCAACGACAACATCGACGGCGGCGAAGGCGCCGACGTCCTGACGGGCGGCGCGGGCGACGACTTCATCAGCGGCGGCCCGGGCGGCGGCGACTCGATCGACGGCGGCACGGGCAGCGACGTGCTGCTGGCCAGCGGCGCGAGCACCATCGTCGGCGGCGCCGGCGACGACACTATCGGCGGAGCCTTCAGCGGCGCCAAGGTGGACGGCGGCGACGGCAACGACCAAATCAGCGACGGCGGCAACACCAACAGCACGCTGCTCGGCGGCTTGGGCAACGACACCATCCAGACCGACACTCTCACCGATTCCATCGTCGGCGGCGCGGGCATCGACCAGGTCGAATACACCGGCAACGGCGGAACGATCACCCTCGAGGGCACGACCGAAAACCTCCGCCTGACGAACGGTGAAGGGACAACGGGGATCGGCAATGCGCTCGCGAATACGCTCACCAGCGACTTCGGCTACAACACCCTCGACGGCCTGCTGGGGAACGACACCTACAACGTTCGATCCGGCGACTTCGTCCAGGAGACGAACAACTCGCAGCACGGCGGTACCGACCTCGTCATCTTCAACGGCAATACGTCCGAGTCCATCCAGCTCGGCGAAGGCATCGAAAACCTCACGACCTTCGGCGACTCGGTGACGGGCTCCGGCAACGGGCTCGGCAACGTCCTCACCAACGGCGGCGAAGGCACCGCGGAGACCTTCTTCGGCAACGCGGGGAACGATACCTACAACGTCTTCAGCAGCGACTTCGTAGTGGAATCGAGCGACACCGCGTTCGGCACTGCCGACCTGGTGAACGCCTCGCTGAATGGCGGCGAGACCTGGAACCTCGGCGAAGGCGTCGAAAATCTCACGCTGGTCGCCCTGGAAGGCGGCACGCTCACCGGCAATGGCAGCAGCCATAACAACGTGATCACCGGTGCCACTACCGCCAACAACATCCTCAACGGCAATTTCGGCGACGACACCCTCATCGGCGGCGCGGGCGGCGACAGCCTGTCCGGCGGCGACGGCAACAACAGCGAGTCGGGCGGCGCCGGCGACGACATCATCTATGCCGGACTCGGCAACGACTCGGCCGACGGCGGCGCGGGCAACGACTTTATCATCGGCGACGCCGGCAACGACAGCCTGGTGGGCGGCACCGGCGACGACTACCTCCAGGGCGACGCCGGCAACGACAACCTGACCGGCGGCGACGGCAATGACAACCTCTACGGCGGCGAGGGCATCAACAATCTGAACGGCGGCGCGGGTAACGACTGGCTCGACGGCGGTAGCGTGGCCGGCAACACGCTGGTCGGCGGCGCGGGCGACGACGGCTTCGAGCGCTACCTGCTTAACAGCGGGGGCGTCGTCTCTCTCATCAGCGACTCGATGGACGGCGGAACCGGTATCGACACGGTCTTCCTGCAGGGCACCGGAGACAACAGCATCGGCACCCTCGCCCTGAATATGACCCAGCCCGGGTTCGGGAATATCGAGAACATCAACGCCGGCGAAGCGAGCTTCAGCATTGCGTTCAACATCACCGGCAACGGCCTTAACAACGCGCTGACGGGCGGCGGCGGCAACGACACCCTTAGCGGTGGCATCGGCAACGACAGCCTGTATGGCGGCGGTGGCAACGACTCGCTGGTCGGCGGCGACGGCAACGACTGGCTTGAGGGCGGCCCGGGTGTCGACGCGCTGGTCGGCGGTGCGGGCGACGACTCGTATGTGCTGGCGCTGACCAACACGGTCCATCTGTTTGAAGGCTTCCCCACCTCTTCCGGCGACATTTCCCTGGACACGTCCGAAGTTTCGGACACGGGCGGCAGCGACACCCTGGTGCTGGTGGGAGGCTCGGGCAACACCCCATTCGCCCCCTTCAACTACGACCTCGGCAACAACAGCATCAACACGGTGCCGTTCGAGAACATCGACGCGAGCGGCGCGGACAGCGCTATAGCCTTCAACCTGACCGGCACCGCGGGGAACAACCGCCTGATCGGCGGCAGCAACGTCGACACGCTGACCGGCGGCGCGGGCAACGACACCTACGGCGTGACCTTCGACAATACGATGGGCGGCGACCAGATCGTGGGCGAGAACTCTGCCGGCGGCACGGACCTGGTGGTCGCCAGCCTGACGGACGGCCAGACCTGGAACCTCGGCGAGGGGCTGGAGAACCTGACGCTGATCGACGCCGGTCCCGCTTCGCTCCTTTATGGCCAGGGCAATACGCTGAACAACGTCATCACCGGCGCCAGCAATCCCGGGGCCTACAACGCCCTGAACGGTAACGACGGCAACGACACGCTGATTGGCGGCGTCGAGTCCGACCAACTCAACGGCGGCAACGGCAACGACAGCATCAGCGGCGGCGCCGGCAACGACTATCTGCAAGGCGACGCCGGACTCGACACGCTGGTCGGCGGCCTGGGCGACGACCATTACGTCGTGAACCTGAAGGCGCTCGCGGCCGGAACGCTCGAGGACACGGTCACGGACACGGGCGGCGTCAACGACTCCCTGGAAGTGATCGGCAACAACACCGTCACCAGCTTCAGCTACACACTGGCCACCATCGAAAACCTGGACCTGGATGGCGGCGTCGGCAGCCACATCAACGCCACGATCACCGGCGGCGCCGCGGACAACTACGTCATCACCAGTTTCGGCAACGACTCGATTTCGGGCATGGCCGGCAACGACCACCTCGACGGCGGCGAGGGCGGTAACGACACGCTGCTGGGCGGCGCGGGCAACGACTCGCTCGACGGCGGCGAGGGCAACGTCCAGTCGGGCGGCAACGACTCGCTCAGCGGCGGGGACGGCAACGACCAAATCTACGCGGGCAGCGGCAACGACACCGTGCTCGGCGGCGCCGGCAATGATTTCATCGACGGCGGCTCGAATAACACGATGCTGGGCGGCGGCAACGATTCGCTATCCGGCGGCGACGGCGACGACGTCATCTACGCCGGCAGCGGCAACGACACCGTGCTGGGCGGCGCCGGCAATGATTTCCTCGACGGCGGCTCGACCAACACCATCGGCGGCGGCAACAACTCGCTGGACGGCGGCCTCGGCAACGATACCTACACCGGTGGCAACGGCGACGACGTCATGGTCTTCGCGCAGGCGGGCGATGTCCTCACCGGCGACTCCGGCGGCACCGACACGGCGATCTTCAGCGTCGTCAGCACCCAGTTCGCCGGCGAGGGCACCAACGTCATCGACCTCAACAAGGACGGCGCCACCTCCGAGATCGAGAACGTCACCTGGCTCGGCGCGGGCGGCGTCACCATCCTCGGCGAGAGCTACTACTTCAACGCCATCGCCAATGTCTTCACCGGCGGCGCGGGCAACGACATGCTCGACGGCGCCGAGGGCGCGGACACGCTGATCGGCAATGCCGGCAACGACACGCTGTTCGGCGGCGTCGAGGGTCCGGGCTCGGTGAGCCTCCCCAACGACCGCCTCGACGGCGGCGCGGGCAACGACCGCCTCGATGGCGGCGAGGGTTCGGACACGCTGATCGGCGGCGACGGCGCCGACTCGCTCTACGGCGGTCAGAATAACGACGGCAGCTCCAGCGACTGGGGCGACTCGATCACCGGCGGCCTGGGCAATGACACGCTCGACGGTGGCCAGGGCGGCGGCTACGGCGCAACCGGCGGCCCGGTCGACACGCTCACCGGCGCCGGCGACACGCTCGTGGGTGGCGATGGCGCCGACTCGCTCTACGGCGGCGCCGACGTGTACGGCAACCCCGAGGACAGCCTGGACGGCGGTGCCGGTAACGACACGCTCGACGGCGGCGCGGGCAACGACACGATGGTCGGCGGCGCGGGCGACGACCGCTTCTACGTCGACAGCCTCGGCGACAAGATCACCGAGAACACGATGGGCGGCTCCGACACCGCGTTCGTCAGTGTGTTCTCGTACGATGCGACCGCAAACGCGCAGAACGTCGAGAAATTCTTCCTGTACGACCCGGGAGTGAATTTCTACGGCAACGCGTCGGCGAACACCATCACCGGCGGCGCGGGCAGCGACTATATCGGCGGCGGCGGCGGCAACGACCTGATCACGGGCGGCGGCGGCAACGATAATTTCTTCCTCGACCAGACCACCCTCAACAACGTGGCGAAGATCACCGACTACACGCAGGGCGAGGACCACCTCGCCCTGGGAACGCCGGCTCTTGTCGCGCTGCTGGACCTGCAGGAAGGCGTCAACCTGTTCAACGCCAATGCGATCCCGACCACGGTCGCGAATCCAGGCCTGATTTACGTGGCGTCAACCGGGAACCTTTACTACGATGCGACCGGTGGCGCGACGACCGACAAGGTGCTGATCGCCACGCTGGGGGATGCAGCAACACATACGCAGCCCTATGCCTTGCACGCAGACGACTTCTTCAACGGGCTCGTATAAAGACTCAGCATTCATAGCGGCAAAGCGCCGGGCGATCCCCGGCGCTTTTTTTTGGGCGGCTGGACGGCGGGGTAAGCGCGGCACAGCGCGGCGGCTTCAGATCTTCCCCGCCAACGTGGATTTTTCCCGGGATGAAGGCGCAGGCGCGCTGCTAAAATCGAGCGCAGCAGAACCTCCGCAGGAAGGCATCCGATGGCCATCATCACCACCAGCTTTGCCGACAAACTAGGAACCATCGCCGGGATCGGCGGCACCTTCGACACGCTTGACTTCGCGCCGGCGCTCGACGCCTTCGAAGCCTTCCGCGTCGCGTTCAGCGGCCACTTCACCCCCGATTCCGCCCCGCAGTCGCCAATCCATGTCAGCGGCGCCCTTGACGCGGGCGGCAGCTTCGACCTGCGCGGCGGCAATCTGCAGGCAGTGAGCGGCAGCGCGACCTTCCTCAGCCTCGAGTACACCGACGCCGGCGGCAGCGTGCTGTCGGCGACCAGCGGGCTTCCGGGCGGCGCCGGCGGCGTCACCTACAACTACGGCACCAACGCGACCAGCGGCAGCGTCACGGCTTTCACCTATACGTCCGGTGGAGATGTAACCACCTTCATCGGCAGCGCCAGCGTCAATTCGGTCACCCCCGGCAGCGTGGTCATCAAGAGCCTGGAGTTCCACCCCGCCAGCGGCGACGACATCACGCTGGTCTCGACCGCCGGCGTGACCATCAGCGCCGCCGGCGCGGCCAGCGGCACCATCAATTCGCTGTCCTTCACCTTCGCGGGCGACACCGTCGCCGCCACCGGCCTCGCCGTCAACGCGGCGAGCTTTTTCAACGCGGCCGACGACGCCGCGCGCTACGCGCTGCTCTTCGGCGGCAACGACAGCATCGCCGCCAGCGCCGACAACCAGGAGCTCGCCGGCGGCGCCGGCAACGACACCTACGACATCGGCAGCTTTGCCGGCGTGGTCATCACCGAGGCGACGGGTGCGGGTACCGGCATCGACACGGTGAAAATCGCCGCCAACTACAACGTCGGCGACCACATCGAAAACGCCGTGCTCCTGGGAAGCGGCAATTTTTTCGTCTATGGCAATGACCTGAACAACAACCTGATCGGCAACACCGGCACGAATACGCTGGATGGCCAGTTAGGCAGCGACACCCTGACCGGCGGCGGCGGCGATGACAGCTTCCGGGTTGGCGCCGGAGACAAGCTAGGCGTCGAAGCGGCGGATGGCAGCCTCGACTTCGTGCATTCCACCGTCAGCATCATCCTGCCGGCAAATTACGAGTACCTCGAGCTCATCACGACCAACACGTCCGGCACCGGCAACGCGTCGGACAACCTTATCGGGGGCACCAACGGCTTCAACACCATTTTCGGCATGGACGGCAACGACACCCTCGAGGCCTCGGGCGTAAATGAAAGGCTCGACGGCGGCAACGGCAACGACCTTATCAACAGCGGCGGAGGTTCCAACACCATTCTCGGGGGGGCAGGCGACGATCTTCTGGGGGGCGGATCGGACAACGATTCCATCGACGGCGGCACCGGCAACGACCTTATCGACGGCGGCGCGGGCAACGACACGGTCACCGGCGGCGCGGGCAACGACACCATCGCCGTCAACAATGCCGGCGATGTGGTGAGCGACAGCGGCGGATTCGACCGGATCGACGCCGACTTCGGCGGCGCAATCCTGCCCGCCGGCATCGAAGCCCTGGAAGTCCTCACCTCGAATGCCACGGGCACCGGCAACAGCCTGAACAACGTGCTCTACGGCAATACCGCCGACACGCTCTTCGGCATGGCGGGCAACGACACTTACAACTTCGTCGAGTCGGAAAGCCGCGCCGACGAGACGGGCGGCGACGGCATCGATCTGGTCATCACCAACAACGGGTACACGCTCGGCACGAACATTGAAAACCTGACGCTGACGGCTAGCGGTAACTCCGGCTTCGGCAACGGACTGGCGAACGTCCTCACCAGCGCCGCCGGCACCAGCACCCTGGCGGGCGCGCAGGGCAACGACACCTACAACGTGCATGCGACCGACCTGGTGCAGGAAGTGGACAGCCCCTCGGGCGGCACCGGGGACCTGGTGGTCGTTACGCTCGACGACGGCGGGAGCTACCTCCTCGACGCCGGCATCGAGAACCTGACGCTGCTGCATGCCGACGGCCCCGCCTCCGGCTTCCTCACCGGCACTGGCAATACGGCGGCGAACTTCATCGTCGGCGCGGCCCATGCGAACAACTCCCTGGTCGGCGGCGACGGCGACGACTCGCTCTACGGCGGCTACGGCAACGACACGCTGGTCGGCGGCAACGGCATCGACCGCATGGACGGCGGCTACGGCAACGACAGCTACGTCATCAGCCTCGTCAACAACGGCGACGGCACGGCGTCGCTGGAGGAAAACGCCAGCATCTTCGACATCGGCGGCAGCGATACCGTGGTGATGGTCGGCGGCACCGGCGCGGCCACGCTCACGCTTACGCTCGGCACGGTGATCGACAACCTGGACGCGAGCCTCGTCGACCCGGGCCTGGCGGTCATTTTCACCGGCAGCGCGCTCGCCAACCGGCTGGTCGGCGGCGGCGCGACGGATACGCTCAACGGCGCCGGCGGCAACGACACGCTCGACGGCGGCGCCGGCAGCGACAGCCTCGTCGGCGGCGCGGGCAACGACTACTTCATCCAGGACGGCAACGACACCATCAGCGAGCTGCCCGGCGCCAGCGCCGGCACCGTGGACGTGGTCGAACTGACCGCCGGCGCGGGTTCCACCGTCTTGATTTCCGACTTCACCAACATCGAAGGCGTGGTGCTGAACGACAGCGCGGGCGGCGGCGTGCAGGGCGGCACCGGCAACGACTTCCTCGGCAGCAAGGGCGGCAATCACACGCTCGACGGCGGCACGTCAGGCAACGACACCTACAGCGTGCACGTCGGCGACGTCGTCCTGGAAAACGACACCCTGACGGGCCTGGGTCACAAGGACCTGATCATCGCCACGCTGAGCGACACCGAATCCTGGGATCTCAGCGCCACCCCGAATGTCGAGAACCTCACGTTGCTGTACGGCCCGGCCCTGGGCGGCATCGCCGGCATCGGCAACGACCTCGCGAACGTCATCACCGGCGCGCGGGATGCCGAGATCGAGAATTCGCTGACCGGCGGCGCGGGCGCCGACACGCTGGTCGGCGGCCTGGGCGACGATTTTTTCTACGTCAACCTCAAGGCAACGACGGCGGGCGCCGTGCTGGAAGATGCGTTCTCCGATCCCGGCGGCATCGATACCCTGGTGGTCGCCGATAACGGCGTGGTGGCCCCCTTCAGCTACTCCATGGCCGGCGCGCTCGAGAACCTCGATCTGGAGTTCACCGGCGCCATCGCCACCAATATCGTCGGCAACGCGCTGGCGAACAACATCGAGGGCAATCTCGGCGACAACAAGCTCGACGGCGGCGCCGGCAACGACACGCTGAACGGCTGCGACGGCGGCAACGACACCCTGCTCGGCGGCCTGGGCAACGACTCGCTCGACGGCGGGACCGACAACGACTCGATCGACGGCGGCATGGGCAACGACACCATGGCCGAAAGCTCGGGCGACGACATCTACGTCATCGCGCAGGCGGGCGACAGCATCGACGGCGCCTCGGGCAGCGGCGTCGACACCGTGCGCGTGGCGCTTGCCGGCAACCCCTACCTGGATCTCTCCGACAAGGCCTTCCTCGAGAACGTCGTCTTCACCGGCACCGGCGCAGTCACCCTTACCGGCAACGCCAGCGCCAATGCGCTCACCGGCGGCGCGGGCAACGACACCATCGATGGCGGCACCGGCATCGACGTCATGGCGGGCGGGGCGGGCAACGACATGTTCTTCGTCGACGACGCCAGCGACTCGGTTACCGGCGGTACCGGCGTCGACACCATCGTGACCTCGACGAATTTCTCGCTCGCCTTCGCCGCCGGCGTCGAGCGCCTGGTTCTCGCCGAAAGCGGCGATACGATCAACGGCTCGGGCACCGCCGCCAATGAAACGCTGATCGGGAACAGCTTCGACAACAACCTGAACGGCGGCCTCGGCAACGACTCCGTCGCCGGGGGCGGCGGCAACGATTTCATCTTCGGCGGTGGCGGTAACGACACGCTGACGGGTGGCGCCGGCGACGATTCCTTCGTGCTGGGCTTCGTCACCGCGAACAACGTCGCGCGCATCACCGACTTTTCGCAGGGCGAGGACCTGATGCTGGCGACCAACACGGCGCTCGCAGCCCTGGTCAACGGCACCTTGATGGACGGCACCAACCTGATCAATGCCAACGCCGTGCCGACGACGGTGGGAGCGGAAGCGCTGATCTACGTGGCGTCGACGGGGTCGCTGTACTACGACGCTACCGGCGGCGCCACGACCGACAAGGTGCTGATCGCCACCTTCGACCTCGCGCACCGGCCGTACGCGCTGCACGACACCGACTTCACCACCTAGAAGTCAGGCGATGACCGAAAAGTCGCTGGCGGTGAGCGGCGGATGGCTGGTCAGCGTGGCGATCTTGACCTCCGCCGCCCCGCCGCCGCCGTCCTGGTCGTAGAACAGGTCGCCGGTCGTCGTGTTGTAATGCAGGTTGATCGAGCCGCTGATCGCGACGGTGGTGAAGTCCCCGCCCGGCAGCGCGCCAAGTGCGAGCGCCGAGAAAATCGTCCGGTCGAGAACGATCTTGTCGGTGCCATGGACAAAATCCGCAAGTACATCGACGTTGAAGCCGTCGACCGCTGCATCGAAGACGAAATTGTCGGATCCCGTTCCACCGGTCAGCGTGTCTGCGCCGAGGCCGCCCGCAAGCGTGTCGTTCCCCGCGCCGCCCGTCAGCTGGTTGTCCCAGACGTTGCCGATCAGCTGGTCCTTGCCGCTGCCGCCGATGGCATTCTCGATGACCGCTGACTCGGCGATGGCGAGATTGTCGGTGCCGTCGTACTGGCCGTTGAAGTTGCTGACGAAGCTAGGGTCGGGCCAGGTCTGGTTCTCCTGGTTCAATTCCGTATTGAAAGTGGGCGGCAGCACGCCGAACGGCGCACCCGGGTTCGCCGTCAGGTAGTCGTAGCCGTCGTCGGTCCGGGCGTCGAGTGGGTCGACGCCATGGTCGACGACGTCGTTCAGGTTGTTGAAGCCGAGGAAATCGCTCATGCCGATGGAGCTGAAATGCCCCGGATTCAGGTCGATGATGCTCGGCAGGACGTAGTTCGACGTGTCGATAGTGTCGGTGCCGCCGCCGTCCCAGATGGTCATGAAGAACGGCTTGGAGACGTCGAAGGCGAAGCCGCCGTCGGTGACGTGGGTACCGTAGGTCGTGTCGCCTGCGCGCGTGCTGTTATTGGTGCCGTAAATCGCCTGAATGGTCGAGATGTCATAGACCATTGGCGTGCGAACGTCGACGGAACCGCCATAGCCATACCAGAACGTCTGGATATCCTGCCAGTCGATCATTGCCGAGTTGGGCGCGGGGTTGTAGGCCATGATGCTGTACAAATTGTTATCGGTCTCGGCGGGCAGATACGGTGGCGAGTTGTTGCCGTCGTCGAACGGGTGGCGCAGACCGAGCGTATGGCCGATTTCGTGGACCAGCGTGGTGAACACCGAGGTGCCCGGGATGAAATTCGCGTTTTCGCTGTCGTCGTAGAGAAAACCGTTGCGGTTGATCCACACGTCGCCGGTCCATAGCTCGCCGTTGGCGAATCCGCTCTGCGGCAGGTAGGCATAGGCGAACGTCGTCTCGTTCGGCAGCCCTTCCTCGTTCGCCGGTGTCATCGTGTCATCGGCCAAAGTCAGCAATTCGGTGCCAAAGCGGAACTGCGCGTCGACCGAGTCCGCCACCTGCGTGAAATGAATATTGGTGATGTCCGACCATTGCTGCAGTGCCGCGGTGATGGCGGTCTCCAGGTTGCCATTCGGCGTGGCGAAGCCCGGATGCGGGCTGCCGGAATCGATCTCGTATTGCGGCACCGAGCCCATGAAGCTGTAAGTGATCTCGATGGTTCCGCTGCCCAGGAGATGCTGGCCTCCATCGAGCTCGGCGTGCAGCGTCGGCGAAGGCGGTGGCGGTGGCGGCGGTGTTTCCGAAGGATTGCCCGCAATGGCGTTGGCGAGCGAGACGTGCTGGTGGTCGGCGAAGTCGAGAAACTCGATGCCGTTCAGATTGTCGTTGCCGTCACTGTGGTTACCGCCGGTATGCGACACCGTGACGGTACCCTGCTGCAGATCGGTGATGACGTATTCGCTGAAATTCCCGCGGTAGACGGCCGTGTCGTTCCCCTGCCCGCCGAATATCTGGTCGTTGCCGCCGAGGCCGGTGAGGACGTTGTCTCCGGCGTTGCCGAGCAGAAGGTCGTTTCCGGCGCCACCGGTGGCGTTGATATTCGCGCTACCGTCAAGCTGCGCGACTTCGACGTTGGCCGGGAGGCCGGTAATGCTGAGGGTGCTGCTGAACACCGTGTCGGTGCCGCCGCCCGGATCCTCGACGATCGTGTCGGCCGCATCGAACAGGTAGGAATCGCTCGCCGCGCCGCCAGCCAGCGTGTCTGCCCCGGCGCCGCCGTCGAGCGTATCGTTGCCATCGCCGCCGGAAAGGCTGTCGGCGCCTTGGTCGCCCGACAGGCTGTCGTTGCCGCCAAGGCCGGCAAGCGTGTCATTGCCCGCACCCCCATCGATGATATTGGCGCCGGATGTTCCGGTGTAGGTGTCGTCGCCTGCGCCGCCGACGGGAGTGTTGCCGATCGCTTGGGCAAGTGTCAGATGCTGCACGTCTGCAAAGCTGAAATACTCGACGTCGGTTAAGGTATCGTTGCCGTCGCTCTGATTGCCGCCGTTGTGATACATCGACACGCTGCTGCCATTGTCGACAATGACGTATTCGTCGAAATTGCCGGTGAACACCGCGGTATCGACCCCGCCTCCCCCGCCGATGAGATCGTCGCCGCCGAGTCCTTGGAGAATATTGTCGCCTTCGTTGCCGATCAGAAGGTTGTTGCCGGAGTTGCCTGTCACGTTGAGGTTAGCGTCGCCATCGAGGCGGGCAATCTCAACATTTGCAGCCAGCGCCGTGATGTCGATCGTGCTGCTGACCACGGTGTCCGTGCCACCGTTGGCGTCCTCGATGATGGTGTCTGCGGGGTCGAATACGTAGGTATCACTGGTCAAGCCACCCGCCAGCGTGTCCGCGCCGCCACCGCCGTCGAGCGTATCGTTGCCCGCACCGCCAAAGATGCTGTTTGCGCCATCGTTGCCGATGAGCACATTGCCGAGCGCATTGCCGGTCGCATTGATTGGATCGGCGCCGGTGAGCGTAAGGTTCTCGACGGCGGCCAGCGTTGCTAGGGAGAAGGTGACCGAGGACAGCACGGTGTCAGTGCCCTGGTTCGCCAGCTCCGAGATCTTGTCGAGCGCCGCATCCACCACGTAGGTGTCGTTGCCGAGGCCGCCCGCCATGCTGTCGGCGCCCGTGCCGCCGTCGAGGCGGTCGTTGCCGGCGTTGCCGGTGAGCGTGTCGTTGCCGATGCCGCCGGATAGCGAGTCGTTGCCCAGGCCGCCGGTGAGCTTGTTGGCGAGGTCGTCGCCGATGACGGCGTGCCCCGCCGCGCTGGTCACCGTCGCGTTCTCGATTTGCGAGCCGGCCATGGTGAAGTCCGCCGAGGTGTTCACCTGGTCGATGCCGCCCAAGGCGCCGACGATCGTCTCCGTGATCCTGTCGCCGGCGTCGTCCACCACGTAGGTGTCAGCCCCCGCGCCGCCGATCATGGTGTCGGCCCCCGCCCCGCCGTCCAGCGTATTGGCGGCTGCGTTGCCGGTCAGCACGTTGGCGAGCGCGTTACCCGTGGCCTTGTTCGCCGTGCCCATCACCGTGAGATTCTCGATATCGTCCTTGCCGACCAGTGTGTAGGCAAGGTTGCTGATGACCGTGTCGGTGCCGTCTCCGCCACTGACCGAATCGAGCAGCGAATTGACGACGAGGGTGTCGTTGCCCCCCGCGCCGATCAGGGTGTCCGACCCGGCGCCGCTCTGGAGCCAGTTGTCTTTCGAATTGCCGGTCAGGATGCCGTAGGCGGACCCGATGTAGATGGCGTTTTCCAGGAAGTCGAATACCGAAAGGTCGCAGTAGTCGCTGTAGGTATTTCCCACGCGGACGGTATCGATGCCGTCGTCGACGATGACGTCGATCACGTCATATTGATTGTCGACGACAAATACATCGTCGCCCTCGGTCTCCTGCATCACGTCGATCCCCGCGCCGCCATCCAGCGAGTCGTTGCCGATGCCGCCGCCGAGCGTGTCGTTCCCAGCGCCGCCCAGCAGCGTATCGTTGCCGGCGTTGCCCGCCATGGAGTCATTGCCCGTGCCGCCATCGAGCGCGTCCGCGCCGCCGCCGCCGTCCAGGGCGTCGTTGCCCGCGCCGCCGAGCAGCGTGTCGTTGCCGTTTTCTCCCAGGACCGTGTCGTTGCCCGCGCCGGCGTCGAGTTTGTTGGCGCCGTTGCTGCCGTCGATCAGGTTGTCGAGCGCATTGCCCGTGACGTTCAGCTTGAGCTCGAACTGCGCGTCAACCAGGTTCAAGCCTTCGAAATTGGCGGGTAACACCACCACGTAGGGCGCGGTATTGAAGGTGAGGCCATTGCTCGAGAGGACCAGGGTGTCCGTGCCGCCACCGGCCAGCTCGGTGACCGTGTCCTGCAATCCAAGCGTGGTCGCCGTCGGATTGAAGAGCGTGACGTAGTAGGTGTCGTTGCCGGCGCCGCCCGCGATGCTGTCCTTGCCCTCGCCGCCATCGATGCTGTCGGCCGCGGCGCTGCCGGCAATGGAATTGCCGAGCGCGTTGCCGTGGGAACTGGTCGAGGCATCCAGCGCGACGATCTTCATGTTCTCGACGTTGTCGTCGAGCGTGTAGTCGTCGCTCCCGGCCAGGGTGACCACGGCGAAGTCCTTGCCGGCGGCGGCGTTCTCGACGATGGCGTCTTCGGCGCTGACGTTGTAGCTGTCATTGCCCAGGCCGCCGATCAGCGTATGCATGCCATTCTTGCTGCTGAGGAGGTTGTTGCCGTCGCTGCCGGTGCCGACGCCGGCGGCATTGGCCAGCACCAGGTTCTCGACATTAACCAGGATCCCCTGGCCGATCGTGAAATCGGTGCCGTAGGCGATCTCCAGCGTGTCGCTCGTCCCCTCGGTCGGCAGCTCGGTGACCTGGTCGTTTGCGTTGTCGACGACGAGGTAGTCGTTGCCCGCGCCGCCAGCCAGCGTGTCGTTGCCTGCACCGCCGTCCAGCGTATCGTTCCCCGCGTCGCCCCCAATCCGGTTATCTAGGGCGTTGCCAATGATCAGGTTATTCGCGCTGCTGGCGTGGTCGATGTTGAAAGCGTTGTGGAAGTCGCTGGCATCGACGTTCTCGTACGGCCCGTAACCAACAAAAAGAATCGCGGCGGACCCGTGCATCTCCAGCGTATCGATTCCCGCGCCGTCCGCGATGGAGGCCGAGGATGCGTCAAAGGTGACCCGGAACACATCGTTGCCGGCACCGCCGACCAGCGAGTCGCCGCCGCTGCCCACAAGCGTGTCATTACCTGCACCGCCATTGATCGTGTCTGCACCGCTGCCGCCGACCAGCAGGTTGGCCCCGGCGTTGCCGGTGATGACAAGCGGATTCGCGAGCGCGCTCGCGTCCAGGTTGAGCGGCGTGGTGCCCGTGGCCACGCCCGCCGCGGAAGCGATGGCGATAATTTCAACACTGCTGACGTCCGGGCCCAGCGTCAGCGTGTCGCCGGGCGTGGTGCTGGTGAAGCGGATGGCGTCGTTGCCGGCGCCGCCGTCGATCGATTCGCCCGGCGCATATTCGCCAGTATCGATGACGAAAACATCGTTGCCGGCGCCGCCAACCAGGGTGTCGGCGCCCTCGGCGCCGAGGATCGTGTCGTTGCCCCCCATGCCGTCGATGCTGTTGGGGTCGGCGGCGCCCACGATGGAGTCGTCGCCGGCGTAGATGAGCGCCACCATCGTGGCCGGCGAGGCGGATTGCAGGTCGAACACGGAGACCGGCAAGGAAACACCGCTGACGCTGAGCGCGACGTCGGAATCGACCAGAGTGAAGGCGGTGATCGTCCCGGTCATCACGCCGTTCACGACGCTGAGGTGGCCGGCGTACGAGAGCTCCACGCCGCCGCTCATGAAGCTGAAGCTGCTGACGCTGAAAGTCTCGGTGCCCAGCAGAAGGTTCTGGGCCGAGATGCCGCCCCCGATATCGAAATCCGCGACGCCGCTGTAGTGAAGGGAATAGACGGTGCCACCGATGGCGTCGATGAAGAAGGGGTTGGGACCCCCTGCCGCCATCTGGCCGAGCAGGTGCAGGCTCGCAACCGGGCTGTTGTCGAAGTAGGAGAGATCGGTAATCGTCTTGGTGGCGCCATCGAGCGCGGCGCCGACCACGCTGAAGCTACCGCCGCCGTCGATCGTGCCGCTGGCCTCGGTCCTGGTCGCGCCCGAATCGATCAGGAGCAGGGCAAAGCCGAAGTCGCTGAAGGAGGCGCTCGCAATCGCGAAGGCGCTGTCCACCGTCGCGCCGACGGCGAGCGCATCGTCGAGCGCCTGCTGGAGTTGCGCCTCGCTGTTGAAGTAGCCTTCGATGACCGCCATAACCGCTCTCCCCCGCTACGCCGGCATCATACCGTCGGCTTCAGCTTGCCCGTCGACCGGATGCGAGAGTGGAAATTCTCTTGGTCAAGTTTCGTTATGGCGACCGTGGTGACGGTCAGAGGACGAGGATGTCGCTCGCGTGGATCGCCGGCATGCCGTCGAGCACGACCACCGGCCCCTCCGCGCCGCCGCCACCACCGGTTCCGTTGTTCGAGTCGTACCAGATCTGGCCGGGGAAGGACGATTGATCCGTATTGACATAAAGGATGCGATCGTCGCTGCCGAACGACGTCCCGGTGCCGAAGTACTGGTCGGCCAGCGGTCCGAGCAGCAGGCCGTCGAAGGACTGGTGCGCCAGCACCAGCTTGTCGACGCCGGGGGTGAAGTCGGTAATGTGGTCCGTTTTCCAATAGCCGTCGAGGTAGATGTAGAAATAGTCCGCGCCGGCGCCGCCGGTGAGAAGATCGCTGCCGCCACCGCCGTCGATGGTGTCGTTGCCGGCGCCGCCGGAGATCGTGTCCCGGTTGTCGCCGCCCGCCAGGCTGTCGGCGCCACCGCTGCCGAAGAGCGACTGCGACGGCGGTAGTGCCGGCGCGAGCGGCCAAGGGGGCGTCGGGCCGCCGAGCACCTCCGAGAGCGAGATCTGCTGGCTGCCGTTCCCCGTGAGCGACTGGAAGAAAAAGTACTCGCAGCCCGTCACCGTGTCGTTGCCCTGGGGATAGGGGCCGCCCAGGTGCGTCACGACCACGGTGCCGTTGTGCATGTCGGTGAAGCGGAAATCGCTGCGGGCGCCGACGAGATACATCACGTCCCAGCCGTCGCCGCCGTCGATCGAATCGTTGCCGGCATCGCCGCGCAGGACGTCGTTGCCGGCGTCGCCGATCAGCGTGTCGTTGCCGCCGGCGCCGCCGATCTCGTCATCCCCGGCCAGGCCGCGAAGCAGGTCGTTGCCGTTGTGGCCGGACATGTAGTCCTTCAGCGCGGTGCCGGTTCCGACGTGGTCGATCTCGTTCGCGAACACCAGGAATTCGACGTTGTCCGGCATGGTGTAGGTCGCGAGCGTCGTCGTGACCTGGTCGACGCCGTCGCGCGGCAACTCCACCACGACATCCCCTGGCGAGTCGACTTCGTAGCGATCGTCTCCCACGCCGCCCACCATGCTGTCGTTGCCGGTGCCGCCGCCCAGCCAATCGCGCCCCTGGCCGCCGATCAGCGTGTCGTTGCCGTTCTGGTCGAACAGCTGGTCGTCGCCATTGCTGCCCACCAGGCTGGAGTCGCCCAGGCCGCCGGTCATGCTGACGCCGGTCACCGGCGGCGAGCCGCCATGGACGAACTCGGAGCCGCCGAAGATCGGGCCGAAAAGCAGCGGCTCGCCGCTGCCTCCACCACCGCCGTCGTCGCCGCCGCCGCCACCCGCGAGCTGGCCGGTGAACACTTCCGCAAGCGATACGTGCTGCGCGTCCGCGAAATTGAAGAACTCGATGCCCGACACCGTGTCGCTGCCGTCGGCGTGACTGCCGCCGCTGTGAGAAAGCACGTAGGTGCCGTTGTGGCGGTCCGTGAGGGTGTATTCGCTGAAGTTGCCGCTGAGAACCGCGACATCGCTTCCGGCGCCGCCGCCCAGCGAGTCATTGCCCGCGCCGCCGGCCAGCGTGTCGTCCCCCGCGCCGCCGGTCAGCGTGTCCCTGGCGGCGCCGCCGGAAAGGTTGTCGGCGAGCGCGCCGCCGATAAGCAGGTTGGCGAGCTCGTTGCCCGCGACGTCGCCGCTGAATGAGCCCGACACCGTGAGGTTCTCGACGTTGGCCGCGAGCGTATAGGCGCCCCCGGCTGCGGAGAGCAGCATCACCACGTCCCGGGTGCCGCCGCGCGCGGTCTCGACGACCTGATCGTCACCCTGCACGTTGTAGGTGTCGTTGCCGGCGCCGCCGTAGAACGTATTGAGGTCACCGGCCGAGGTCAGGATGTTGGCGCCGCCGTTGCCGTAGCCGCTGCCGGCGACCAGCATGCGCAGCTCCTCGATGCCGTCGGCGAGCGTCACGCCGCTGATCTGCGCGTCCACCACGTCGCGACCGGAGCGATCGATGACGCGGTCGCCGAGATCGTCCACCACGTACAGGTCGTTTCCGGTTTCGCCCCGCATCGTGTCGGCGCCCGCGCCGCCATCGAGCGTGTCGTTGCCGGCGCCGCCGACGAGAATATCGGCCCCGCCGCCGCCGTCCATGCTGTCGTGGCCGGCATCGCCGAACATCGTGTCCCGGCCGCCGGCGCCGAGGACGGTGTCGTCGCCCGCGTATCCGTGCAGGCGGTTGGCGGCGTCATTGCCCTCGAGCCAGTTGGCGAGCGCGTTGCCGTTGCCGGCGGCGGCAGTGCCGGTGAGCGTGAGGTTCTCGAGTTGCAACTGGTTGGCGAGCGAATAGGTAATCGACGACTGCACCGTGTCGCTGCCGCCGTGCGGCCGCTCCAGGATCCGGTCGAGCGCCGCATCGACGATGTAGAGGTCGTCGCCGTCGCCGCCCACCATCGAGTCCTTGCCCGCGCCGCCGTCGAGCGTGTCGTTGCCGCCATTGCCCTTCAGCGTATCGTTGCCGTCGTAGCCGCTCAGCAGGTCCGCCGAGTCGCCACCGGTGAGGACGTCGTTGCCGCCGGTGTAGACGCTGACCGTTATGCCCGGGTCGTTGTTGACGTGGTTGATCAGCGTGACCGCGCCGGTGGTTGAGGTGACGAGCTGATTGCCCAGCGTGGTCAAATCGCTATCGATCTCGATGTCGCCGAGCGAAATGACCGTGTAGGCGGTGTTCGTTCCGCTGATCGTGGGCGTCGCGCCGCTGCCGCCGATGGTAGCCGTTCCGGTAATCGTCAGGCTGTCGCCGGCGTCGGTCGTCAGGGATGCGGAGTCGAGGGTTCCGGAAAACGCATGGCTGTCGTAGTTGTAGAAAAAGCTGCCATTCAGCGTGACGGTATGGCCGCCGCGAGTCTGCGAAAGCGTAACGAAGTTGTCGCTGCCGAAGCCGTCGCCGACGCCGATGAACGAGACATCGGTGCCCGGGCTGTTGCAATCGAACGCGACAATCAGGGCGCCGGCGGGATTGCCGAGACCGTTGCCCGCGAGTGTCATTTGCTCGCCGGAAATCAAGCCCACCGTCAGGCTTCCCGACGAGGCAAAGACGGTCGTAAACACGCCGCTGTGGTACTCGGCGAAGAGCTGCTCGAGCCGCGAGACGGCGAAGGCGACTTCCTGCCCGACCGAGACGCCATTCAGCGTGGTCGAGGCCCAGTCGTCCGTCGAATTGATATTGATGACCGCCAAGCGGCTATCCCCTGGGGCTTCCCCTAGGCCCAAAACCCGATCATACCGGCATCAGCCGGCTGTCAGCCTTCCGGCCGCGAGGTCTTCGAGCAGCTTGACCTGCCCCGGCAGGCAGAGCGATTTCTGGTCATATCTCTCGATCACCGACTGGCGCGCGGCCTTGCGCATCGGGTCCATGGCCTTGCCGGCCTTGAGCCCCTCGTCGATGCGCGCCGCGATGCCCTCCGGATTGAAAAAATCCGTCAGCAGCCCGGTCTTGCCGTCCGTGACGTATTCCTTCACCGGCACGGTGTCGGAGGCGATTACTAGGCACTCGCAGGCCATCGCTTCCTGTAGCGACCAGGAGGCGACAAAGGGATAAGTGAGGTAGACGTGCGCGGAGGAGACGCGCAGCAGCGACAGGAACTGCGGGTACGGCAGGTGCGGGATCCAGTGCACGCGCGTCCAGTCGACCTTGCCTTCCATCTCGGCGAGCATCTTCTTGCGGTAGGTCTGGCCCGCCGGCAGGCGCGGCGAGTAGCTGACTTCGTCGCCGCCGATGATCACCACCCGCGCCTTGGGCCGGCGCTTCTGGATCGCGGGCAGCGCGCGCATGAAGATGTGGAAGCCGCGATAGGGCTCGAGGTTGCGCGAGACGAAGGTAATCACCTCATCGGCACGCGTGAGCTCGCCGCCTTGCGGCAGCTTCAGGACCGCGGCGGGGTCAGGCGTGACGATCGTGGTGTCGATGCCGTCGTGCTGCTCGGTAATTTTCGCCTGGTAATGCGGCGGGTACTGCGTGCGCTGCCAGTGCGTCGGCGCGACGCCCCAGTCGCAGCCTTCGAGCGCCATCTGCAGCGGCGCGTTCATGATGCGCAGGCGCAGCATCGCCTCGGGGCTGGGCGGGAATTCCGGGTCGAAGCCGACATCCGAGCCCTTCGGCCGGTAGTAGAACTCGCAGTACAGCAGCAGCTTCGAATCCGGGAAGATGTCCTTCAGGAACAGCGCCTCGCCCCAGCCGATGTGGGCGCAGACGACGTCGGGCTTGTAGCCCGATTTGGCGAGGCGCGCGGCGCCGCGCGCCACCACGCGCCCGCGGTGCACCGCGCGCTGCCAGCTCGCGGTGAAGGGCTTGAGCCAGCTCTGGTCGATCGCCGGCAGGTCGTAGCCGAGCAGGCGCACGCCGGGCGCACCCGGCATCTGGCGCAGCACGTTTGCCTTTTCGCCCAGCCCGGTAACGTCGTGCCCGAGGCGCACGAGGTGGGGGGCGAGGTGGCGATACTGCCCCGGGAAATTCTGGTGGACGAAGAGAACCCGCACTGCGGCGCTAGAAGAAAGCCGGCAAGCGTTTACAACGGTTCGCGCATGCCGCGCCGGAAATAGGCGGTGACCGGCGCGACGAAGTAGTCGAAGGTGGTGCGCTCGTCGGTGCGGACGTAGACCTCGGCCGGCATGCCGGCGCTCATGCGCAGGTTGCCGGCCGCTTCCAGCGCCTCGCGCGGCACGACGACGTGGATCGAGTAGTAGGGGACGCCCTGCGGCGCGCCGGGCGCGGATTCGACCAGGCGGTCGCCCGAGACGTAGGTGACCTTGCCCTCGACCAGCGGCGTGGTGCGCTGCTTGTAGGCGGTGAGCCGCACGTCGGCCGGCCCGCCGACGCGCACGTGGTTGATGTCCTCGGGCTTGATGCGCGCCTCGATGATCAGGGTCTTCTCGTCGGGCACGATCTCGAGCAGCACGTCGCGCGCGCCGATCACCGAGCCGGAGGAGAACACCTTGAGGCCGACCACCTCGCCGGCGATCGGCGCGCGGATGACCTGGCGCTCGGAGGCGTCCTTCGACGGGCGCAGGCGCTCCTCGAAGTCGAAGATCTTGCCGGTGGAATCCTTCTGCTCGTCGGTCGCGCTCTGCACGTAGGTGTTGCGCATCGACAGGATGCGCAGCTCCAGCTCGGAGGAGCGCTGCTTGGTCTTCGAGAGCTCGGCGCGGTGCTCGCCCCAGCGCGACTCGGCGTCGGCAAGGCTGCGCTCGAGGGTGATGATGCGCGTGCGCTGGATAAAGTTGTCGCGCACCAGCTTCTCGTTCACCGTCAGCTCTTCCTTGGCGAGCTTGATGCCGCGCTCTTCGGCGGCGATCTGGTCGGCCAGCGCCCTCGCCTCGTGGCCGGCCTCGACGATCTGCGTGCGCAGCACCGCGATCTGGCTGTCGAGCGCCTCACGCCGCGCACGGAACAGCGCCGTCTCGCGATCGATGACTTCGGCGGTCCTCGGGTTGGCCCGGTTGGTTTCGATGTCCTTGGGAAAAATCACGCGCGGCGCGAGCAGGCGCTCGGACTCCAGGCGCGCGCTCTTGGCGCGCTCGGACTCGAGCTGCTGGCGCAGCAGGTCGAAGGTGGCGTCCACGCGCACATCCTCGAGCACGATCAGCGGCTGCGCCGCGGCTACGCGCTCGCCGTCGCGGATCTTGACCTCCTTGACGATGCCGCCTTCCTGGTGCTGCACCACCTTGCGGTTCATGTCGACCTTGACGAAGCCCTGCGCGATCACCGCGCCGCCGAGCTGCGCGAGTGCCGCCCAGACGACCAGGCCGCCGAGGCCGATGACGATGATGCCCAGGCCGAAGCGGATCATGCGCCCCATCTCGTGGCCGGCGTCGACGTCGACCGCCGGCACGAACCAGGCGCGCAGGCGCGCCATCATGATTGCGCAACTCCGATTTGCGGCGTGCCGCGCGTGACGCGCGCCATGATCTCGGCGCGCGGGCCGAACATCTCGATCGCGCCGTCGCGCAGCACCAGCAGCTTGTCCATGCCGGCGAGCAGCGACGGCCGGTGCGCGACGACGATGGTGGTGACGCCGGCCTGCTTGAGGTCGCGCAGCGCGCGCATCAGCGCCTCGTCGCCTTCGGTGTCGAGGTTGGCGTTGGGCTCGTCGAGCACCACCAGGCGCGGCTCGCCGTAGAGCGCACGCGCGAGGCCGATGCGCTGGCGCTGGCCCGGCGAGAGCGCGGCACCGCCGTCGCCGACCTCGCTGTCGTAGCCCTTGGGCAGGCGCAGCACCAGGTCGTGCACGCCGGCCCTCTGCGCGGCGCGGATCACGGCTGCCGAGTCGGGCTCGCCCAGGCGCGCGATGTTCTCCGCCACGCTGCCGGCAAACAGCTCCACGTCCTGCGGCAGGTAGCCGATGTGCGGCCCGAGGCGCTCGCGCGGCCACGAGGAGATATCGGCGCCGTCCAGCCGCACGTTGCCGACGTTGGGCAGCCACACGCCGACGATCAGGCGGGCGAGCGTCGACTTGCCCGCGGCGCTCGGCCCGATCAGGCCGAGCGATTCGCCCGCCTCGATCGAGAAGGAAAGACCGCGCAGGATCGGGCGCTCGCCCTGGCGCAGGCCGAACACCAGGCGCTCGACGGCGACCGCGCCGCGCGGCACCGGCAGCTCGAGGCCTTCGACGGCGGCCGGCGTGGCGGCCAGCAGCTTCGACAGGCGCGCCAAGGCGCCGCGCAGCTCGACCAGGGTGCGCCAGCTTCCCACCAGCAGCTCGACCGGCGCGAGCGCGCGGCCGAGGATGATCGAGGAGGCCATCATGATGCCCGGGCTCGCCTGCTGGTCGACCACCAGGTAGGCGCCGACCGCGAGCATGACGATCTGCACCAGCTGGCGCGTGAATTTGGTGGCCGAGGAAAACGCGCCGCCGGTGGCGCTCGCCGCAGCCTGCTCGCGCAGCACGCGGTCGTTGAGCGCCGACCAGCGCCGCGTCAGCGCCGGCAGCATGCCGAGCGCGGTCGCCACTTCGGCGTTGCGCACGGCGGAGTCGACGTAGCGGCCGGCGCGGCGCGCCTCGACCTGCACGCGCTCGAGCGGCTTGCGGGTAAAGCGCTCGTTGGCCACCGCGATCAGCACCATGGTGACGGCGCCGCCGAGGGCGAAGATGCCGAGCACCGGATGGAAGACGAAGATCAGCGCGAGGAACAGCGGCATCCACGGCGCATCGAACACCGCGAGCACGCCGGGGCCGAGCAGGAAGGCGCGCAGCGTGTTGACGTCGCGCAGGCCGTTCAGGTGCTCGGCGCCCGACAGGCGCGCCGTCTGGGCGAGCAGGCCGCCGAGCACCTTGGGCCCGAGGTGGCGATCGAGCGCCGCGGCGGCGGCGGCCAGCAGGCGCGCGCGCACCGCGTCGAGCAGCGACATCATGCCGAGCGCGAACACGGCGATGAAGGTCAGCAGCACCAGCGTCGACTCGTTGCGGCTGGTGATGACGCGGTCGAACAGCTGCAGCATGTACAGCGCCGGCACCAGCAACAGCAGGTTGACGACGACGCTGAACAGGCCGGCGTAGACGAAACATGGCCGGAAACGGCCGATCAACTCCCGCACTGCCCCCCCTCAGATGAGATTGACATCGCTCTCGGTGATCTTGGTCTCCACGATGCCGAGCAGCGTCAGCTCGCCGGCGCTCACCTTGTTGGCGATGCCGTCGGACTCCTGGTAATAGTAGATGCCGGTGCGCTCGATCGGCGCCGCCACCGTGCCGCCCTGCGCCTGCACCAGGATCAGGCCGTCGTCGCCCATGGCGGCGACCACCCCCATCTTGTTGATGGCGCCCACCACCGAGGCGAAATTGCCCCCGGTCAGCGCCAGCTCGGAGAGCAGCCCCGACTTGTCGCTCGAGATCAGCATCGCCTCGTCGGTCAGCGAGAAATCCGCCTTGTGGTCGTTGGCGAACTTGAAGGTGTCGTTGTGGTCGATGTCGTCGAGGTTGGAGGCGCCAGCATGGAAATCGGCGGCGAAGCTGAACTTGTCCTGGCCGGTTTCGAAATCCGTGATGCGGTCGTAGCTGTAGATCGCGGCGGCGCTCTTGACGCCGTCGGCCACGTGCTCGTAGACCACGACGTCGGCGGCGTTGTCGCCCAGCTTGCCGCCGCCGAGCGCGATGTGGTCGGCACCGCCCATGCCGATGATGGTGTCCGCGGCGAGGCTGCCGAAGAAGTCGTTGTCGTAGGCATTGCCGCGCGCGTCGATGCCGAAACCACCGCCCAGGCCGCTCGCGTCGACATCGCGGAAATCCGTCTGCACCACGGCTTCGCCGGCGCCGTTCATCGACGTCAGCTGGTCGGTGCCAGGTGCGACCGACAAGTCGATGACCACCGGCCCGGTAATGTCGCCGAGCAGCACCAGACGGTCGTCGTCCCACGCATTGCCGCCATCGAGCGTGTCAACTGCGCCGTTCAGGTTGTAGCCGATGGTGTCATTGCCGGCGCCGCCATTGATGCTGTCGGCCTGCAACGAACCGAGGATCGAGTTCGCCCCGCTGGAGCCGGTGACGTCGATCCCCGCGCCGGTCATCGTCGACGCATCGACGTTCTCGAAGCCGACCTGGTTGTTGATCATCGAGGTGACCTGGTCGACCGTGCTGGACAGGTCGATCACCACCGTGCCTCCCGCAGCGCCGCCCAGGATCATCGTGTCGATCCCCGCGCCGGCATTCACGTCACTGGTTTGTGCCGCGTTGAGCCCGATGACGTTGTTGCCCGCCGTGCCCGTCACATTGACATCCGCGCCAGTCACCCCTGACGCGTCGACGCTACTGAATCCGCTCTGATTCAGGACGCCGCCGGAGATCTGATCGCCGGTGAGCGTCAGATCGACCGTCATCGCGCCCGCAGCGACGCCGGTGAGAATCAGCTTGTTGCCCTCGGCGAGCAGGCCGGCGTTAATGGCATCTTCCTGCGCCACGTCCACCGAGATGATGTCGGCAAACGCGGTGCCGGTGATGGTGTCGGCGCCCGGGTTGTTGGCGGTGATCGTCACTCCGAGCTTGGTGTTGCTAGGGCCGGGGAGGAAGTAGCCGGCGGCATTGAGTACAAGACCGGCCGCGCCGGTGACCAGGATGTTCTCGACGTCGCTGACGTGGCCGGCAAGGACCAGCGCATCGCCCGGATTCGTCGACGTGAATTGCAGGCTGTCCATCCCCAGGCCACCGTCGACAATGTCGCCGGTGACGAACTGCGTCGACGTGACGAACAGGTCGTCGAGCGCTGTGCCGACCAGAACGTTGACGTCAGTCGCGCCGGCGGTACTGGTGATGGTCACCGAAGCGTTGACCAGCAGCGAGGCGTCGAGGCTGGTGATGCCGGTCACGGTACCGATGTCGGGCGCGCCGGTCACGCTCACCAGCTGGTCGGTGCCGCTGGACAGGTCCCAGTTCATCGCGCCGGGCACCGTGTTGTCGTCCACTAGCTTCCCGACGAGCACCAGCTTGTTGCCCTCGGCGGTGGCGCCGGCGTTGATGTCGTCGAAGGTATCCATCAGGAGCAGGCCGCCGGGGTTGTCCGGCAGCATGCTGATGGTGATGAGGTCGGCGCCGCCGCCGCTCGCGATCGTATCGTTGCCGCCGTTGCCGTCGATGGTGTCAGCGAGATTCGTCCCCGTGAGCACGTTCACGGCGTCGTTACCGCGGATCTCGAGCGCGTTCAGGACTGCCGAGGCGTTCAGGTTGAGGGCCACCGGCGGCGCGGCCGGCGTGCCGTTCGGGTCGCCTTCGACGCGACCCTGGTCGTCGGTGATCTCGGCCGCCTCGAGCCCGGTCATCGAGTTATTCATCACCAGGGTCTCGCCGGCGACGGTGGAGATGAAGCGCAGCGTGTCTGCGGTGCCGCCGGTATCGGAGATGACGTCTGAAGGAACGACATCCGCACTTTGCAGCACGACGTAGAGGTCGTTGCCGGCGCCGCCGACGAGCGAGTCGGCGCCGCCATTGCCGGTGATGGTGTCGTCGTGTGCGGTGCCGATGATGGTGTTGATGCCGTCATTGCCGCCGAGCCGCAGGCCGCCGGCCATGGTCATGGCGGTGGCGTTGAGGCCGCCGGCGATGGTGCTGGTGTGAAGGCCGTTGACGTCCGCCATCTCTGCGCTTTCGACACCCGAGATGCGGCCCGAGGCGAGAAGCAGAATCTCGCCGGAATTCGTGACGTCGAAGCGCAGCACGTCGTTGCCGCCGCCGCCGGCGATCGTCTCGTTCGGCACCTCGTGCTCGGCCTTGCTGCGCACGACGAAGACGTCGTCGAAATTCGATCCCGTGATCGAGTTGGCGCCGGCCGAGCCGATGACCACGACGCCGAGCGCGCGATCGGCGGAGTGGCCTTCCATCGGAATGAGCAGGCTGGCATCGACGTTCATGAAGCCGGTTTGGGTGTTCGCGCTGTCGGACACTTCGCTCGTGAACACGCCGGCGTCGATGAAGCGATCCACCACCGTGATCTGGTCGGTGTTCGAGCTGAGGTCGATCACCATCACGCCGTCCATGGTGTCGTGCAGCAGCAGCCGGTTGCCTTCATTGAGCGCGCCGGCGTTGACCGCGTCGACGTTGGCAGCGCTCGCGCCGACGTAGATCCAGTCGGCGCCCGCGCCGCCGACGATGCTGTCGTTGCCGCGCCAGCCGATGATGGTGTCGGCGTTGCCGGCGCCGACCAGGGAATTGTTGCCATAGCTGCCGGCCAGGTGGTAGCCCTTGGCGGCTCCGAGGGCGCTGATGTCGATGCCGGCGTCGTTGAAACTGCGGATGTCGCGGATGTACCCGTCGCCGATCGGCGGCTGGGGCTCGTCGTCGGCGATCCCGGCGCTGCTGACGATGAAGCGCTCGATGCCCGTGATGTTGGTGTTGACCACCATGACGTCCGGGCCGTTGAACGTGTAGTACAGGTCGTCGCGGCCGAAGGTGCCGCTGTCGTGTATTTTGTCGCCGCCCCCTCCCACCCATTGGCTTTCAATGACGTAGTCGTCGCTGCCGTCGCCTCCATCCATGGAGTCGGAGCCGCCGCCGATGTCGAAGATCGATTCGCCGTTGGGCGAGCCGATGAGGATGTTGTTGCCGGCATTGCCGGACAGGCTGAACGACCGGTCCATCGCGTGGGCATTGAGGTTCATGTTGAGCGCGCTGAACCCGGCTACCGCGCCGTCGATGCCGGCGATCTTCATCGTCGGCGTGAACGTAATGGTGGCCGACGAGCCGGCAACCTCGTAAACCAGGTAGTCCCCCGTCGTGTTACCGGTGTCGTCGTAGACATTCGCGCCGATACCCGTGCTGTGGACGATGTAGAGATCGCCCTCGCCGCCGCCATCGAAGGTATCGGCGCCGGCGCCGCCGCCGCCATCGAACACGTCGTGCTTGTTGCTGCCGAGGAAATTCTCGGCGCGGGTGGTGCCGGTGATGTATATGCCGAGGCCTTCGCTCGGCCCGCCGAGCTGCCTGGCATCGACGTTCCAGAAGCCGGACTGCACGCCGGGCGCATCCAGATTGTCGATCTGATCCGGATTGCCGAGATTGATATGGAAGTAGCTGAATGCGCCCCAATCCCCAGTCAGCACCAGCAGGTTCTTGTCGCCATTTGCAAGCGGCGGCCCGTTGAGGACGGCCGTGGCGCTGATCACGTCGGTGTCGCCCGGCGCCGCCGACATCACGATGGTGTCGTTACCGAGTCCGCCGTCGATGGTGTCGGCGCCGCTGCCGCCTTCGATGCGGTCGGCGCCGGCGCCGCCCTTGAGCACGTTATTGCCGGCGTTGCCGAACATGTTCAGCAGCAGCGTCGAGGGCAGGGCCGAGCCATCGATGTTCAGGGCGACGATGCCGTCGGTGTTGCCGTCCTTGTCGGTAATGCGCACCGATTCGATGCCGCTCATGTACTTGTTGAGCACCAGCGTGTCCGGCGTCGTCGAGATGAAGCGCAGCGCGTCGTCGCCCAGGCCGCCGGCGATCGAATCGAAGGAGTTGTGGTCGTTACCGTTACCGGCACCGAACACCACGTCGAAATCGTCGTTGCCCGCGCCGCCGACCAGGGTGTCGTTGCCCTGGCTGCCGATCAGCGTGTCGTCGCCCAGGCCGCCGGTGATCCGGTTGGGGCCGTAATTGCCGCTCAGATGCAGCCCGTGGGTCACTGTCCCGGCATAGATGCCGACCGCAGCAGTACCGGAGAAGCTGCCCGTGATGTCGGCGATGTCCACTGCCTCGACGTGGAGGACGTTGGCGTTCGCGACGCTCAGCAGGTTGGCCCCGGTGTTGGCCCCGGACAGCGTGTTGGTCAAGGGGGGGGCGAGGAAGCGCAGGATGTCGTTGCCGCCCCCGCCGTCGATGGAGTCGGCGGCGCTGAGATCGGTGCTCTTCAGGGCGCCAATCAGGTCGCCCTGGCTCGAGCCGACAATCTTGTTGTTGAACGCGGAGAGAATCACCTCCAGGCCGTTGTTCTGCATGTCCGCGGCATCGACGTTGCGGAAGTCAGACTGCACCGCGGGGTCGTTGGGAAGATTGATCAGCTGGTCGGCCGTGGTGCCGGTGAGCGAGAGGTCGATGCGGACCGGCTGCGGCGCGCTGCCGACGAGCTTGAGCGTGTTGGACTCGGTCGAGCTGGCGGTGCCGGCGTCGATCTTGTCGAGCGCCGTGTCGTCGACCTTGACGATGAAGGTGTCGTTGCCCTTGCCGCCGATCAGCGTATCGGCGCCCGCGTTGCCGTAGAAGGTCATGCCCTTGAGCACGGCGCTGGCATCGACTGCGAGCGTGGCGGTGCCGGTAAGGTCGAAGTCGGTGCCCGAGAGATAAACCGCCTCGACGCCGGTCATGCCGACTCTCAGCACCAGCGACGCGCCGGCCATGGTCGAGGTGAAGGCGATGCGGTCGTCGAGTCCCGCCGAGTCGATGATCTGGTCGGTGAGGACCGAGTCGGTGGCATCGTCGAAGACATAGACGTCGTTGCCCTGGCCGCCGGCCAGCGTGTCGGCGCCGGCGTTGCCGTTCAGGGTGTCGCGGCCGATGCCGCCGGTGAGCAGGTTGTTGCCGTCGTTGCCGACGAGCGAGATGCCGGTCTTCACCGCCGCCGCATTGAGGCCGAGTTTCGTCAAGCCGGTCGTCAGTCCGTTGGCGTCGGCGACCTGCACTTCTTCCACGCTCAATCCCACCGGCAGCAGCAGGACCTGGCCGGCGATGATCGAATCGAAGCGGATGACGTCGTTGCCGCCACCGCCGCTCACGGTGTCAAGGGTGATATCCGCCGGCGCGCGGTAGAGGAACACATCGTCCGCGTCGGTCCCGACCAGCGCGTTCTTCGCGGCCGAGGCTCTGATCTGCACGCCGAATCCGGTCATGCCGGAGGCATCGACGCCGGCGAAGCCTTTTTGCGACAGGGGATCCAAAACGCCGCCGAAGTCGACTAGCTGGTCGACCGCGGTCAGGTCGATATTCGCGATGCCGGTGGCAGCACCCACCAGGACCAGCTTGTTGAGCTCGGTTACCAGGCCGGCATCGATTTGGTCGACGTCGGGCGCCGCAACGCTCATCACGATTCGGTCGGCGCCTAGGCCGCCGTTGATCGTGTCGGCGCCACCATTGCCGACGATCAGGTCGGCGCCCTTGGTGCCGGTAAGTACGTTGATGCCGTCGTTGCCGACGAGTGTGAAGTAAGGCAGGAGCGCTGCGACCGCGCCGGCGTTGATGTCGGCGGCAATCGTGTCGTTCGAATTGCCCACTGCGTCAACGATATTCGCCGACTCGATGCCGGTGACGGTCGCGAGCAGCGGCAGCGTGCCTCCGCCCGTGAACCACAGCTGGTCGTAGCCGAGGCCGCCGTCGAGCGTGTCGCCGACGTGGTCGCCAAACGCCGAGATGAGGACAATGTCGTTGCCCGCGAGCGCGGTCAGCTTGTCCGGCGCCGGCGTCGTCGCCAGCGCGTCGTCAAACAGCGATCCCGTAATGGTGGTTGCCATATCCCCTTACCTTCCCGTGGCGGCTGTCGAAATGCCGCCCGATGCGCGCGATGGTAGGGCGGGAAGGTCCTTACGCGTCAGGGAATTATGCACGCTGCGGAGAAACTCCGCGAGGTTCCGGAGGGGGTGCCGACCGCTCGTCGGTTCCCGGCCACCTTCTGACTAATTTTTGCGCAATCCGCCCGGCTTCAAAGCAGTGAAACGTCGCTATCGGAGATCCTCGCCTCGACGATGCCGAGCAGGGTCAGTTCCGAGGCGCTGACGTGGTTCGCGATGCCGTCGGACTCCTGGTAGTAGTAGATGCCGGTGCGTTCGATCGGCGCCGCCACGGTGCCGCCGAGGGCCTGCACCAGGATCAGCCCGTCGTCGCCCGCCACGGCGACCAGGCCGACCTTGTTGATGGCGCTCACCGCCCCCGACAGGCTGCTGAGCTGCAGCTCGGTCGTCAGTGCCGACTTGGCGCTGGTGATGAGCAGGGCCTCGTGCGTGGTGGAAAAGTTGGCCTTGACGTCGGTCGCAAACGCGAAGGCGTCATTGGCGCTGATGTCGTCGAGGTCGTGCGCGCCGCCGTTGAACTCGGAGGTCAAGACGACTTTGTCCTCGCCGGGGGTGAACTGCTTCAGGCGATCGAAGCTCGTCGCCGCGGCGAGGCTGTTGGCGCCATCCGAGAGACGCTCGTAGATCACCTGGTCGGCGCCGTCGCCGAGCACGAAGGTATCGGCACCGCCCCCGCCGACGAACGTGTCATCGAACGCGGTGCCCGTGAGTTTGTTATCCAGACCGTTGCCGACGACATTCAGCGCCTTTGCACCCATCCCAGACGCGTCGACATGCTGGAATCCGGTCTGCACCCCGGCCATGTCGCTGAGCTGATCCGCGCCCGGCGCCACCTCGAGATGGACATGGAAGTCCGTGGCGGCATCGCCGGTGAGCAGCAGCAGGTTCCCTTCTCCCGGCGCTCCCGCATCGACGACATCAGGGTCGCCCGCCACGTCCGCGAGCACCGTACCGACGATGCGGTTGGCCGCCGCCGAGCCGGTGACGTCGAGGCCGAAGCCGGTCACCGCCGAGGCGTCGAGGTGCTGGAACCCCGTCTGCGTATTTGCAACAGAGAGCAGTTGATCCGGCTGATTGAGATCCACCGTCAGCGTGCCGGCGGCCGCGCCGCTCAGCAGCACCAGGTTCCCCTCGGTCGCGGCACCGCCGTCGATGCTGTCGCCGGCGGTGACATCCACACCGATGGTGTCGGCGCCGCCCCCGCCGACGATGGTGTCCGCCTGCGCGGTGCCAATGAGGATATTGGCCGCCACGGAACCGGTGAGATTCACACCGAAGATCCCGGTTACGCCGCTCGCGTCGACATGCGTAAAGCCGCTCTGGATGCCGGCCTCGGACGAGAACTGGTCGGCGTTGGCGGCGGTGAGCGAAAGATTGGCGACGATGGTGCCCGTCGCTGCGCCCACCAGCACCAATTTGTTGGCTTCCGTGGCGCTCACGGCGCCCGCGTTCAGAACGTCGGCTTCGCTCACGTCCACCGTAATGAGGTCCGCGCCGGCCAGGCCAATGATGGTGTCGGCGCCGTCGCCACCGTCGATCGTGTCGGCGAAAGCCGTCCCGGTAATGGCGTTCGCGCCGCCGTTGCCGATGATCTGCAGGCCGTTCGCCACACCGGTCGCATTGACGTTGAGGTCCGCGGCGCCGCTGAGTTGGACGGTCTCGACGTTGCTCAGGCGACCGCCGAGTACCAGCGTGTCGCCGGGGATTGCCGAGGTGAATTGCAGCAAATCCAGGCCCGCGCCGCCGTTCACGATATCGCCGGCGATAAAGTGCGTAGCGGTGATGAAAACGTCGTTGCCGGCGCCGCCGATCAGCGCATTGGCTTCGGCGCTGCCGGTGATGCTGAGCGCATGGCCGCCCTGCAGCAGCCCGGCATCGAGCGAGGTGACGCCAAGAAAAATATGCCCCTCGTCCGCGCCGCCGACGCTCATCAGCTGGTCCGCCCCGCTGGAGAGATCCCACACCATGTCGCCGCCCGGGTCGCCGGTGAGGATCAGCTTGTTGCCCTCGGCGATGGCGCCGCCATTGACGTCATCCATGTCCGCAGCCACGACCGACATGGTGATGACGTCGGCGCCGGCTCCGGCGATCACGCTGTCGTGGCCGAGGCCGCCGTCGATCGTGTCGGCGAATGCCGTGCCGCCGAGCAGGTTGTCGTACTTGTTGCCAGTGAGGACGATCTTGTTCGGCAGCAGCGCGGCGTCGACATCGAGCGCCAGCCCGGCGAGCGAGTCGGGGCCGTTGTGGATTTCCACCTTGTCGAGGCCGGTCATCAGCGCCGTGAGCGCGATGGCCTCGTGGTCTGTTAGCGAGACGAAGCGCAGCACGTCGATGCCGCCGCCCGAGTCGCGGATGTGGTCGCCGGCGTCCAGGTCCGCCGCGGAAGCGATCAGGTAGAGGTCGTTGCCGGCACCGCCGTCGAGCGAGTCGTTGCCGTCGCCCCCGTCCAGGGTGTCGTCCCCGACCTGGCCATACAAAGTGTCGCCGCCGCCGCCGCCGGCGATCGAGTCGGCGAAGCCGGTGCCGAACATCGTATTGGCGCCGTCGTTGCCGATCAGCTTCATTCCCGTCGTGAAGTCGCGCAGCTGGATGTTCAGCGGGCTGGTACCCGAGCTGCCGCCGAGCGCATCGGCGATCGCCACGGCCTCGATACCCACGGCCTTGTTCGCCGTCACCGTCAGCGTCTGGGAGGTGAGCGAGGTCGCGGAGAAGCGCAGCGTGTCGTCGCCGCCGCCACCGTTGATGCTGGCGGCCGCGTCGAATTCGACCTGGCTGGCAAACACCAAGGCGTCGTTGCCGTCGCCGGCGTCCAGAACATCGGCGCCACCGCGGCCGATGAGCACGTCGGCGCTGCCGCTGCCGATCAGCGTGTTGATTCCCGCGGCGCCGGCGCCCGCGGTGCCGGCGAGGATCACGCCGAAGTCGGTCATCGCGCTCGCGTCGACGTGCTGAAAACCCGTTTGCAGCAGGCTCTCGGTGTTGCCGCCGATGAATTGGAGCTGATCGACGGGGTCCGCGAGGTTGATCTCGACCACCCCGGCGGCCGCCTCCACCAGGATCCACAGATTGCCCTCGGTGATGGCGCCGGCATTGATGGCGTCGAGGTCGCCCGCCCGGATGTCCATGGTGATGGTGTCGGCCCCGGTGCCGCCAGCGATGGTGTCCGTCCCTCGCCAGCCGATGATGGTGTCGGCGAAGTCCGTGCCGCGCAGGGAGTTATTGCCGTAGCTGCCGGCAAGATGGATGGCGGAGCCGTAGAGATCGGCGTCGATGCTGCCGTTCACCAGTGCGGTGACGTCGCGCTCGTATTCGTCGGGGGAATCGGGTCCGGGCAGGCCGCTGCCGCTGACCACGAAGCGCTCGATGCCTTTGATTTCCGCCGGTTTCACGGTCAGCAATCCGTTGTACGCGACATACACGTCGTCCAGGGTGCCGACGCTGTCGTCGATCAGCTCGCCCGCCACCCAGGGGGCGATGATGATGTACTCGTCGTTGCCGCCCATGCCCTGGACGGTGTCCTTGCCGCCATAGTCGAAGAAGGCGTCGTTGCCGTTTGTCCCGGTGAGCCTGTTGTTGCCGGCATTGCCTGCCAGGCCGATCGCCTCCAGGTTGGCGGAAGCATCGATATTGGTATTGGCGGTCCAGCTCGCCCCGACTTGAGCGGGCGAGCCCAGCGCGACGACGTCGACGCCGTCGAGGTTGTCGTCGGTGAAGGTAAAAGTGGTGCCGTTGACGCCGGCGTCGATGAACAGGTCGTCGCCAAACGTGCCACCGTGATCGTGGTACACGTCGCCGAGCAGCTCCTGCGCACTAAAGATCACCCAGGTGTCGTTGCCGCCGCCGCCCTCGATGGTGTCGGGGCCCAGCCCCGGATAGAACAGGTCGTCGCCCGCGCTGCCGACGATGGAATCGCCGATGCTGTTGTCGCGGCCGATGACGACGACACCGCCGCCGATGCTGGAGACGCCGGACGCATCGACGCTGAAGAAGCCCTTCTGCACCAGGCCGCCGTCACCCATCAGCACCTGGTCGCTGCCCGCCGCGACGGTGAAATCCACGATCGCGGTGCCGTCGCCGACCAGCATCAGGACGTTCTTCTCTGTCGCGGCGCCCGCGTCGATCGAGTCCGCTCCGCCGGCGTCGGTCGACATGACGATGGTGTCGTTGCCGGTGCCCCCGGCGATGCTGTCGGCGCCGTCGCCGCCGCCGATGCTGTCGTCCCCCGCGCCACCGGCGATGCTGTCGTTTCCATCGCCGCCCGCGAGGCTGTCGCCGCCGCTGCCGCCGTTGAGAGTGTCGTTGCCCAGGCCGCCGAGCAGCGTGTCGCCAATTGCGGCATTGGTGCCGGTAATGACGTTGTTCATGTCATTGCCAGTAACCTTCGCCGCGGTGGTGACGAGGTGAAGATCGATGCCGATGTTCGCCGTGCCGGTGGCGTCGAGAACGTATTTCTCGACGCCGGTCACGCCCGCGAGCGCGAGGATTTCGCCGTCCACCGTGGACAGGAATTGCACTGTGTCGCTGCCGCCGGAATCAGAAATTCTTTCGCCAACGCCGAAATCGGATTGCGAGTCGTAGACATAGACGTCATCGCCTAGGCCGCCCTGCAGCAGGTCGGCACCGCTACCGCCCAGCGTGTTATCGCCATTGCCGTTCAGCGTGTCGGCGCCGCTACCGCCCGTCAGCGTATTGGCGCCGTCATTGCCAACCAGCTCGATTCCGGCGGTCAGCGCAGCAGCGCTGACGCTGAGTTTGACGAAGCCGGTGGTGAGACCAGCCGCATTCGCGATCTCGATGCTTTCCAAGCCGGTCACGTTGGCGCCGAGCGTCATCAACGCGCCGGCAAGCGTGGAGTCGAAGCGCAGCGCGTCACTGCCACCGCCACCGGCGATGGTGTCGCCTGTTATGTCCGCGGCGGCGGCGTAGAAGAAGACGTCGTCCTGCGCGCTTCCCGTCAGGTTGTTCCTTATCGACGACGCGGTAATCTGCACGCCGAGGTTATCCACTCCGGAAGCGTCAATATTGGCGAAGCCGCCTTGCGACAGGGTGTCGGCAGCGCCGCCGAAATCGACCAGCTGATCAACGGCCCTCAGGTCGATATTTGCGATTCCGGTCGCGGCGCCCACCAGCGCCAGCGTGTTGAGCTCCGTCGCCGCGCCAGCGTTGATCTGGTCGATGTCGCCGGCCACGACGCTCATTTCCACGCGATCGGCGCCGCCGTTGCCGATTACCGTATCGGCGCCGCCGTTGCCGACGATGGTATCGGCACCAGCGCCACCCTTGAGCAGATTGGCGCCGTTGTTGCCGACGACGGAGATCTTGGCGAGGAGCGCCGTGCCGTCGATGTTGAGCGCGGTGGTGCCCGTGGTGCTGAAAGCGAGATCAGAGATGTAGGCCGCTTCGATGCCGGTGACCTTGGCGCCGAGCACGAGGGATTCGGTAGCGGTAGTCGACGTGAACGCGATGCGGTCGTCGGTGCCAGAGGTGTCGATGATCTGCTCGAGCAGGCCGTGGTCGGCCTGGCCGCTCACCTCGTAGACGTCGTTGCCGGCGCCTCCGCCCAGGGTATCCACGCCGCCATTGCCATTCAGCGTGTCGTTGCCGGCGCCGCCGGCGAGGGAATCCGCGTCGCCATTGCCGTTCAGCTTGTCGTTGCCGCTGCCGCCGGTAAGCGAGTTGGCGCCGTCGTTGCCGATCAGGTTGATGTTCGCGGTCAGCGCGGCCGCGTTGATGCTGAGCTTGACCGTGCCGGTGGTGACGCCGGCGTCATCAGCAATGGCCGCGGATTCCACCGTCACGTTGACGCCGAGCGTGAGCTTGTCGCCAACGACGGCCGAGGTGAAGCGCAGCACGTCATTGCCGCCGCCGCCCGCCACCACGTCGCTCGCGCCGAGCGCGGCCGCCGAGCCGAAAAGGAAAATGTCGTCCTGCGCGCTGCCGACCAGGATGTTCTTGAGGATGGAGCCGGTTACGTGCACGCCGAAGCCCGTCATGCCGGAGGCGTCGACGTTGGCGAAGCCGATCTGGTTTCTCCCGTCGCCGTCAGTGAGCTGGTCAACCCCGGAATTCAGGTCGATCAGCACCATGCCGGTCGCGGCGCCGACGAGAACGAGCGTATTGAATTCCGTCACCGCGCCCGCATTGATCTCGTCGATATCGCCGGTCGCGATGCTCATGACAATGCGGTCCGCACCCAAGCCGCCGTTAACGCTGTCGGCGCCGCCGTTGCCGACGATCAGGTCGGCGCCCTTGCTGCCGACGATCGAGTTGTCGCCTTCGTTGCCGCCAAGCGCCAGGCCGACGGTGAGCGCTGAGGCATCGAGATTGATGTTGGCAGTGCCGCCCGCGTAGCCTACGGCGTCGGCGACCTGGACCGACTCGAGCGCGACGTCCGTGGCGCGCAGGACGAGGGGGGTACCGTCGGTCGTCCAGGTGAACCACAAACGGTCGTAGCCAAGGCCGCCGTCGATCTTCTCCCCGACGGGGTGGTCGGCCGGTGCGGCGACGACAATGACGTCGTTGCCGCCCAGCGCGGTCAGCGTGTCCGCGCCGGCCGGCGAAACGAGGACGTCGTCCAGCGCCGTGCCGTTGATGAGTGCCATGGTCCCCTGCTATCAGGGCATTATGCGCAGTGCCGGCGCAGAGCGCCGGTACTAATACCGCTCCTGACTACTTCTTGCGCAGCTTGCGGATGGCGGCGAGCTGGGCGACAAGCATGGCCAGCTCGCCCTCGACCACGGCGATCTCGGCCTTGTCCTTCGCCTTGGCGCGCGATTCCTCGGCCTGCTTGAGCGCCTCGTTGGCCTTGGCCTCGTCCAGGTCGCCGCCGCGGATCGCCGTGTCGGCAAGCACCGTGATCAGCTTGGGCTGGATCTCGAGGATGCCGCCGGCGACGAAGATCAGCTGCTCCTCGCCGCCGCCCGCCGGCGTGATGCGCACCGCGCCGGGCTTGATGCGGGTGATGAGCGGAACGTGGCGCGGATAGATGCCGAGCTCGCCCGCCTCGCCGGGCAGGACGACGAACTCCGCCTCGCCCGAGTAGATCGCCTCCTCGGCGCTGACGACGTCGACGTGGATCGTCGGGTTAGCCATGATGGTTTGCCTGATTCCTTCTACTGAAGTGTCTTTGCCTTCTCAAAAGCTTCTTCGATTGCGCCCACCATATAAAAGGACTGCTCCGGCAGCGCGTCGCACTCGCCGTTGACGATCATCTTGAAGCCCTTGATGGTGTCCTTGAGCGAGACGTATTTGCCTGGCGTGCCGGTGAAGTTCTGCGCCACGGTGAACGGCTGCGACAGGAAGCGCTGGATCTTGCGCGCGCGCGACACCGCCTGCTTGTCTTCGGGCGAGAGTTCATCCATGCCGAGGATCGCGATGATGTCGCGCAGTTCCTTGTAGCGCTGCAGCGTCGCCTGTACCGCGCGCGTGGTGCTGTAGTGCTCCTCGCCGATGGTGTTCGGGTCCACCTGGCGCGAGGTCGAGTCGAGCGGGTCCACCGCGGGGTAAATGCCGAGCGAGGCGATGTCGCGCGAGAGCACCACGGTGGCGTCGAGGTGGCCGAACGTGGTCGCCGGCGACGGGTCGGTCAGGTCGTCGGCGGGCACGTACACCGCCTGGATCGACGTGATGGAGCCCGTTTTGGTGGATGTGATGCGCTCCTGCAGGCGGCCCATTTCTTCTGCCAGCGTCGGCTGGTAACCCACCGCCGAGGGCATGCGCCCTAGCAGCGCCGACACCTCGGTGCCCGCCAGCGTGAAACGGTAGATGTTGTCGACGAAGAACAGGATGTCGCGGCCTTCGTCGCGGAAGCTCTCGGCCATGGTGAGGCCGGTGAGCGCGACGCGCAGGCGGTTGCCCGGCGGCTCGTTCATCTGGCCGAACACCATCGCCACTTTCGATTCGGTCAGGTTGTCGAGCTTGACCACTTCGGCCTCGATCATCTCGTGGTAGAAGTCGTTGCCCTCGCGCGTCCTCTCGCCGACGCCAGCGAACACCGACAGGCCGCTGTGTTGCGTCGCGATGTTGTTGATCAGCTCCAGCATGTTCACGGTTTTGCCGACGCCGGCGCCGCCGAACAGGCCGATCTTGCCGCCCTTGGCGAACGGGCAGATCAGGTCGATCACCTTGATGCCGGTCTCGAGCAGCTCCACCGAAGGCGACAGCTCGTCGAATTTGGGCGCCGTCTGGTGGATCGAGCGCAGCTTGTCCGACTTGATCGGGCCGCCGTCGTCGATCGGGCGGCCGAGGACATCCATGATGCGGCCGAGCGTGCCCAAGCCCACCGGCACCGAGATCGGCGCGCCGGTCGACTTGACCTTCATGCCGCGACGGATGCCGTCGGAGGAGCCGAGCGCGATGCAGCGCACCACGCCGTCGCCGAGCTGCTGCTCGACCTCGAAGGTGAGGCCTTTCTCGATCAGGCTGCCCGCGGCCTGCTCCTCGAGGATCAGCGCCTCGTAGATGCCGGGCATCGCATCGCGCGCGAACTCGATGTCGATGACCGCGCCGATGGATTGAACGATGGTGCCTTGTGCGTTTGCCATGGAGTCTTTCCCTATACGGCGGCAGCGCCGCCCACGATTTCCGACAGTTCCTTGGTGATGCTCGCCTGGCGGTTCTTGTTGTAGATCAGCGTCAGCTCGTCGATCAGGTCGGCGGCGTTGTCGGAGGCGGATTTCATCGCCACCATGCGCGCCGATTGCTCGGAGGCCATGTTCTCCGCCACCGCCTGGAAGATGATGGCCTCGATGTAGCGTGTCATCACCTGGTCGAGCACCGCCTTCGCCTCGGGCTCGTAGAGGTAGTCCCACACCGAGTCAGGCGAGCCGAGCTTTTCTCCCGTCAACGGCAGCAACTGCTCGATCACCGCCTCCTGCTTCATGGTGTTGATGAAGCGCGTGGAGCCGATCACCAGGCGGTCGAAGCGCTTGGCGGTGAAGCCGTCGAGCATCACCTTGATGGCGCCGATCAGCTTGTCCATCTGCGGCCGGTCGCCGATCTGGATCGCGTGCGACACGATGTGCGCGCCGATCCGCTGCATGAAGCCAAAGCCCTTGTTGCCGATGCAGCAGACGTCGAGCTCCTCGCCCTCGGCCTGCCAGGCCTTGTACTGGGCGAGCACCATGCGCAGCAGGTTGGTGTTGAGCGCGCCGCACAGGCCCTTGTCGGTGGTGACGACGATCAGGCCGACGCGCTTCACCGAGTCGCGGTGCACCAGGAACGGATGCTTGTACTCCGGGTTGGCGTGGCTGATGTGCGCCGCGATGTTGCGGATCTTCTCGCCGTAGGGGCGCGCGTGGCGCATGCGGTCCTGCGCCTTTCTCATCTTGGAGGCGGCGACCATCTCCATCGCCTTGGTGATCTTGCGAGTGTTCTGCACACTCTTGATCTTGACGCGTATTTCTTTTGTGCCGGGCATGACCTAGAACGAGCCGTTTTTCTTCCAGTCGGCGATGGCGCTCTTGAGCGCTTTCTCGTCCTCGGCGGACAGATCGTTCTTCTCCTCGATGCGCTTGACCAGGTCGGCGTACTTGCCCTTGAGGTAGTCGCGCATCGAGCGCTCGGCGGCGAGCGCTTTCTTCACGTCGATGTCGTTGAAGAAGCCGTTGTTGACCGCGAACAGCGTCACCGCCATCTCCCATACCTGCAGCGGGCGGTACTGCGGCTGCTTCATCAGTTCGGTGACCATCTTGCCCAGCTCGAGCTGCTTGCGCGTCGCTTCGTCGAGGTCGGAGGCGAACTGCGCGAACGCCGCCAGCTCGCGGTACTGCGCGAGCGCGAGGCGCACGCCGCCGCCGGTGTCGCGCCGCTTCATGATCTTGGTCTGCGCCGCGCCGCCGACCCGCGACACCGACACGCCGGCGTTGATCGCGGGACGGATGCCGGCGTTGAACAAGTCGGTCTCGAGGAAGATCTGCCCGTCGGTGATCGAAATGACGTTGGTCGGCACGAAAGCCGTGACGTCGCCCGCCTGCGTCTCGATCACCGGCAGCGCGGTGAGCGATCCGGTTTTCCCTTTCACCGCGCCCTTGGTGAATTTCTCGACGTAGGCGGGATTGACGCGCGCCGCGCGCTCGAGCAGGCGCGAGTGCAGGTAGAACACATCCCCCGGGTAGGCCTCCCGGCCCGGCGGCCGGCGCAGCAGCAGCGACACCTGGCGGTAGGCCCAGGCCTGCTTGGTCAGGTCGTCATAGATGATGAGGGCGTCCTGGCCGCGGTCGCGGAAGTATTCGCCCATGGTGCAGCCGGAATACGGCGCGATGAACTGCATCGCCGCCGACTCGGAGGCGGAGGCCGCCACCACGATGGTGTAGGCCATGGCGCCGTGCTCCTCGAGCTTCCTCACCACGTTGGCGATGGTGGAAGCCTTCTGGCCGATGGCGACGTAGACGCAGAAGAGATCCTTGCCCTTCTGGTTGATGATGGTGTCCACCGCCACCGCGGTCTTGCCGGTCTGGCGGTCGCCGATGATCAGCTCGCGCTGTCCGCGGCCCACCGGCACCATGGCGTCGATCGCCTTCAAGCCGGTCTGCACCGGCTGCGACACCGACTGGCGCGCGATCACGCCGGGAGCGACCTTCTCGATGACGTCGGTCAGCTTGGCGTTGATCGGACCCTTGCCGTCGATCGGCGCGCCCAGCGAATTGACCACGCGGCCGAGCAGTTCGGGGCCGATCGGCACCGACAGGATCTTGCCGGTGCACTTGACGATGTCGCCCTCGGTGATGTGCTCGTACTCGCCCAGGATCACCGCGCCGACCGAGTCGCGCTCGAGGTTGAGCGCCAGGCCGAAGGTGTTCCTCGGGAATTCCAGCATCTCGCCCTGCATCACGTCCGACAGGCCGTGCAGGCGGCAGATGCCGTCGGTCACCGAGATCACCGTGCCCTGGGTGCGCATCTGCGCGCCGGCGTCCAGGTTCTGGATGCGGTTCTTGATCAGTTCCGAAATTTCGGACGGATTCAGTTGCATGACTACTCCTTAAGCGTCCTGCTTCTATGCCTTCAATGCGGTCTCGAGCGCGCCGAGCTGCGCGCGCGCGGAACCGTCGATGACTTTGTCCCCCAGCACGACCTTGACCCCGCCGATCAGTTCGCGGTCGACGGATACTTTCGCCTTGACCTTGCGGCCGGTCTTCTTTTCCAGCCGCGCGACCAGGTCGGCGACCTGCGCCTTGTCCATCTCGAAGGCACTGATGATCTGCGCCTCCACCACGCCTTCGCGCTCGTTGCGCAGCGCCTCGTACTGCAGGCGGATCTCGCGGAGGACGTCGAGCCGGCCGTTCTCGGCCAGCACGCGCACGAAGTTCTCCGCGTCGCCCGACAACTTGCCGGTGAGGATCGAAATGAACAGGCCCGCGACCTTCGCCGCCGGCAGGTTCGGGTCGCCCGCCGCCGCCTTCACGCGCGCATCCGCCGCCACGGCGGCGAGGTTGGCGAGCGCCACCGACCACTCGGCGAGCTTGCCCTGCGAGTCGGCCAGCCGGAAGGCCGCTTCCGCGTAGGGGCGTGCAATGGTGCTGGGTTCAGCCATTAAAGCTGTTTTTTGATTCCATCAAGAAGATCGGCGTGCGCCTTGGCGTCCACTTCCCGGCGCAGGATCTTCTCCGCGCCGGCAACCGCCAGCATCGCCACCTGGCCGCGCAGCTGCTCGCGCGCGCGCGAAGCTTCCTGCTGGATCTCGGCCTTGGCGGCGGCCTTCTCGCGGTCGCCTTCGGCCTTGGCGGCGGCTTTTGCCGCTTCGATCATCTGCGCATCGCGCTTTTCCGCCTGCGCGATGATGTCGGCGGCGCGGCTGCGCGCGTCGGCGATGGCTTCGTCGGATTTCTTTTTCGACGCCTCCAGCGACTGGCGCCCCTGCTCGCCGGCGGCAAGGCCGTCGGCGATCTGCTTCTGGCGCGCCTCGATGGCGCGCAGCAGCGGCGGCCAGACGAACTTGATGGTGAACCAGATGAACAGCGCAAACGCCACCGCTTGCGCGATGAGCGTCAGGTTGAAGCTCATCGCACTACGGCAAGCAGCGGGTTGGCGAAGGCGAACATCATCGCCAGGCCGACGCCGATGATGAACGAGGCGTCGATCAGGCCGAGCAGCAGGAACACCTTGGCCTGCAGCGAGTTGGTGAGCTCGGGCTGGCGCGCCGCCGCCTCGAGGAAGCGGCTGCACATGACGCCGACGCCGATGCAGGCGCCGGCGGCGCCGACGCCGATCATGAGACCGATGCCGATCCCGGTGTAGGCCTGAATCATGGCCAAGGCTTGAAGCTTTTCCATGGATGTTTCTCCTTTTGGTTTAGTGATGCTCGTGGGCCATGGAGATGTACACCACGGTCAGCATCATGAAAATGTAGGCCTGCAGCACGACGATCAGGATGTGGAAGATCGCCCAGCCCAGTCCGAGCACCACCGCGATGGCGGTGCCGAAGATTCCGGTGGCCGCCAGCAGCCACAGCAGCAGGAAGATGATTTCGCCCGCGTACATGTTGCCGAACAGCCGCAGCGAGTGCGACAGCGGCTTCGACACGTATTCGATGAAATTGAACATCAGGTTGAAGATCCACAGCAGCGGGTTGGAGCCGAACGGCGCGCAGAACAGCTCGTGGATCCAGCCGAATAGGCCCTTGGCGGCGATCGAGAACCAGATCATCAGCAGCCACACCGAGAGCGCGAGGGCGAAGGTGATGTTGACGTCCGCCGTCGGCACCAGGCGGAAGGCGTGCACGTGGAAAATATTCTCCAGTAGCCAAGCCATGATGTCCACCGGCAGGAAGTCCATGGCGTTCATCAGCAGCACCCACAGGAACACGGTGAGCGCCGCCGGCGCGATGAAGCGGTCGCGGCCCTCGTGGTGGAAGATGCCTTTCACCTGGTCGTCGACGAATTCGAATGCGAGCTCGACGAAAGCCTGGCGCCGGTTCGGCACCCCCGAGACGGCGCCGTGCACCACCCACCACACTAGGCCCATGCCGAGCATGCCGACGATCACCGCCGTGATCATCGAGTCGATGTTCAGCGCCCAGAAACCGCCTTCGCCGACCGGATGGGTGAAGAAGGTCAGGTGGTGCTGGATGTAATCGGTGGCGTTGAATTCTTTCAACTAGGTCTCACGCACGAAAAACGCCATTGCAAATATCGTTACCGTCACCAGGAACGACGCGAAAAACGCGAGCATTACGATTTCCCGGTACGCGAGCAGCACGGCTGGCAGCAGGACCAGGATCAGGCCGATTTTCACGCCCTCGGCCGCCAATGCGCCAACCAAGATCCCCCCCGCGGACTTCGCCCCGCCCCTCGCCGCCACCAGCGCAGACGCCGTGCCGGCGATCAGGCTCACCGAGCCACCCGCCATCGCCGACACCGCGCCGTGCATCCCCTCGAATCCGGCGGCAACCACGGCCAATCCGGCGGTGGCGATGACCTGCCACCAAAGCACTATGCGGATCGGCCTGCTCAGCGGGTGAAGCATATCGCAACTTTCCGTTCAACGGAGCTTCTTCAGCAGCGTCTCGAGATGCTCGAGGCTCGAGTAATGCAGCAGCACTTTCCCCGCGCCGCGAGGCCCGGCACGGATTTCCACCGTGGTGCCGAGACGCTCGGAAACTTCCTGCTCCAGGCGCGCGAGGTCGCGGTTGGCGCGGCCCTTGCGCCGGCGCGCGCTGCCCTTGAGCAGGCGCTGCACCAGCGCTTCGGTTTCGCGCACCGACAGTCCCTTGGCGGCAACGCGATGGCCGGTTTCGATCTGGCGCGCCGGGTCGAGCGCGAGCAGCGCGCGCGCATGGCCCATCTCGAGCGCGCCGTCCATCAGCATCTCCTGCACCGGCCGCGCGAGCTTGAGCAGGCGCAGCAGGTTGCTGGTAGCGCTGCGTGAGCGGCCGACCGCGTCGGCCGCCTGCTCGTGCGTCATCTTGAATTCGTCGATCAGCCGCTGCAGCCCGGCCGATTCCTCCATCGGATTGAGGTCCTCGCGCTGGATGTTCTCGATCAGCGACATGGCGAGCGCCGCAGCGTCGGGCACTTCGCGCACCAGGGCGGGCACCTCGTCCAGCCCCGCCAACTGCGCCGCGCGCCAGCGCCGCTCGCCGGCGATCAGTTCGTAGTCGCCGCGATCCACCGGCCGCACCAGCAACGGCTGCATCAGGCCTTGCGCGCGAATCGAGGCAGCGAGCTCGCCGAGCGCCTGCTCGTCCATGCGCGTGCGAGGCTGGTAGCGGCCCGGCCGGATGCGCGCCACCGGCAGGCGCAGCAGCGTGTCGCGCGGCGCCTCGTCGCCGCCGAGCAGCGCGTCGAGCCCGCGTCCTAGTCCTTTCGGTTTCATGCCGGCTGTCCCCGGGAAAGTATTTCGTCGGCGAGCGCGAGATAGGCCTGCGCGCCCTTGGAAGCCGCGTCCCATAGCACGGCGGGCACGCCGTAGCTCGGCGCCTCCGCCAGGCGCACGTTGCGCGGCACCAGCGTGCGGTAGACCTTGTCGCCGAAATGCTCCTCGAGCTGCTGCGACACCTGCTGCGAGAGCGTATTGCGCGGGTCGTACATGGTGCGCAGCAACCCGGCGATCTCGAGCGTGGGATTGAGGTGAGCGCGCACGCGCTTGATGGTGCCCACCAGGTCCGACAGCCCCTCGAGCGCGTAGTACTCGCATTGCATCGGGATCAGCACGCGCTGCGCGGCGGCCAGCGCGTTCACCGTCAGCAGACTCAGGGACGGCGGGCAGTCGATCAGGATGTAGTCATAGTCGCCGGCGACGCGCTCGAGCGCGCTTTTCAGCCGCGTCTCGCGGTTTTCCAGATCGACCAGCTCGACTTCGGCGCCAGCCAGCTCGCGATTGGAAGGCACCAGGTCGTAGCCGCCCTTCTCCGCGCGCGCGCGGATGGCGCCGATCTCTCCCAGTCCGAGCAGCACGTGGTAGATGGTGCGTGCCGCGGCGCGCTTGTCGACGCCGCTGCCCATGGTGGCGTTGCCCTGCGGATCGAGGTCCACCAGCAGCACGCGACGCCCGGCCTGGGCGAGCGCCGCAGCCAGATTGACGCTGGTGGTGGTTTTGCCGACGCCGCCCTTCTGGTTCACCACCGCGAGAATCTGAGTCATCCGCGGCACAGCACGAGATGGCGCTGCGCCGCGAGCAGCGGGACCTTGAGACGAATGACCTGGCATTCCGCCGCGTCCTTCGGCGCAATGCCCTTCATCGCCGCGAGAACACCGCCGGGAGCGACGAGGTGGCGGCAGGCGGCGACAAATTCCGTGAGCTGCGCGAAGGCGCGCGAAATGACGACGGCGAATCGCGCTGCGGGCCGCCACGCCTCGACGCGGCCCTCGTAGACCTCGACGTTCGGCAAGCGCAGCTCGATCGCCGCCTGACGTAGGAACGCCGCTTTCTTCTGGCTCGCCTCGGCGAGCGCTACGCGCCACTCGGGACGCGCCACCGCGAGCGGGATTCCCGGCAGCCCGGCGCCCGAGCCGGCATCGGCGAGCGACGCGTCACCCGCCGGCATCGGCAGATGCGGAAGCACGGCGAGCGAGTCGAGCAAGTGGTGGCTCACCATGGCGAGCGGCGCGCGGATCGCGGTCAGGTTGTAGGTGCGGTTCCATTTCGCGAGCAGCGCGATGTAGTCGAGCAGCTGGTCTCGCGCGGCGGCCGGCAGTACAAGCGCAAGCTCGCCGAGTCCGCGGTCGAGCGCACCGCGCGGTGTCATGCGCTCTTCTTCTGTGGCGGCTGGAAGCCTCGTTTCAGGTGTACCAGCAGCAGCGAGATGGCGGCCGGCGTGATGCCCGAGATTCGCGAGGCCTGCCCGATCGTTTCCGGCCGGTAGCGGTTGAGCTTTTGCTGCACCTCGATCGAAAGGCCGCGTACCTGCGCGTAGTCAAGCTCGTCCGGCAGGCGCTGCGACTCTTGTTTGCTGCGGCGCGCCACCTCTTGGCGTTGCCGCTCGATATAGCCCTCATATTTCGCCTGCACTTCGACCTGCTCGGCGACCTCGGGGTCCGCGCCGGAGTTTTTGACCAGATCTGCGTAAGTCATCTCTGGACGCCGGAGAAGCTCTAAAACAGATGTCTTTTTACGGAAGCCTGCGCTTACATACGTACTTTTCAGGCGCTCCTGTTCGGCACCTATTGCATCTCGCTTGCGGCAGAACGCTCCCCATCTTGAGTCGTCCACGAGGCCGAGCCGCCGCCCCTGCTCGGTCAGTCGCAGGTCGGCGTTGTCCTCGCGCAGCGTCAGCCGGTATTCAGCGCGGCTGGTGAACATCCGATAAGGCTCCGACACCCCACGAGTCACCAGATCATCGACCATGACGCCGAGGTACGCCTCCTCCCGCCCCGGGCACCAGGAGTCGCGGCCCTGCACTTGCAAAGCGGCATTGATGCCGGCGAGCAATCCCTGGGCTGCTGCCTCCTCATAGCCCGTGGTACCGTTGATCTGGCCGGCAAAGAACAGCGAGGCGATGCTTTTCGTCTCCAGCGACGCGCGCAGGTTGCGCGGATCGAAGTAGTCGTACTCGATGGCATACCCGGGACGCACGAGGTGGGCCTTTTCCAGGCCGTGAATCGAGCGCACCAGCTCAACCTGCACGTCGAATGGCAGGCTGGTCGAGATGCCGTTCGGATAGATCTCTGTCGTGGCGAGCCCTTCGGGCTCGAGAAAGATCTGGTGGCCCGACTTGCCCGCGAAGCGGTGGACCTTGTCCTCGATCGAGGGGCAGTAGCGCGGGCCGATCCCCTGGATGACGCCAGTAAACATGGGCGAGCGATCGAGGCCGGCGCGAATGATGTCGTGGGTACGTGCATTGGTGTGTGTTATCCAGCAGGGCAGCTGGCGCGGATGCATCGAGCGGCTACCGAGGTAGGAAAACACCGGCTCCGGCACATCGCCGGGCTGCTCCTGCAATCCGCTGAAATCGATGCTGCGAGCGTCCAGCCGGGGCGGCGTCCCGGTTTTGAGGCGCCCGACCGGAAGCTTGAGCTCCCGAAGCCGGGCCGCGAGCGTAACAGCCGCCGGATCGCCGGCACGCCCCGCCTGATGGTTCTCCAGGCCGACATGAACCAGACCGCCAAGGAAGGTCCCTGTGGTCAGCACTACGGCGCGCGCACGAAAGCGAATTCCGAGCTGTGTGACGACCCCGGTCGCACGCCCTGCCTCGACCACGATGTCGTCGACTGCCTGCTGGAACAAGGCCAGGTTGTCCTGGCGCTCGAGCCGCCCGCGGATCGCCTGCCGATAGAGCACCCGATCGGCCTGCGCCCGCGTGGCACGAACCGCTGCTCCCTTGGAGGAATTGAGAGTACGGAACTGGATCCCGGCCTCGTCGGTGGCGATGGCCATGGCACCCCCCAGCGCGTCGATTTCCTTGACCAAGTGCCCTTTGCCGATACCGCCGATCGACGGGTTGCAGGACATCTGGCCAAGCGTGTCGAGGCTGTGCGTCAGGAGCAGGGTGCGCGACCCCATGCGGGCGGCCGCGAGTGCCGCCTCGGTGCCGGCATGGCCGCCGCCGACCACGATCACGTCGAATTCCGAGGGGAAAAGCATGAGAGGCGCAGATTTTACGCGACGGTTTCACGTGAAACCAGCTAAGCATCTGGTTCCACGTGGAACAGGGTATTTGCTGCGCCGCAACAAGACCGCCGCCGTGAGACAATCTCGGCCCTTTTGAGCTCGGCACTCCGGTGATTTCCCTCGCGCGCTACGCCGCGCTGCTCGCGGCGCGCGAAGTCCGGCAGATTTACGCCGTCTCCCTGCTCGGTCGCCTGCCGATCGGCATCACCGGCCTTGCGGTCCTGATCCTGGTGCAATCGGCAAGCGGCTCGTTCGCCGCTGGCGGTGCCACAACAGGGGCCTACGTTGCGGGACTTGCACTGGTCGCGCCGCTCTTCGGCCGGCTGATCGATCGCTACGGTCCGAATTACATTCTGCTGGCAAGTGCGCTCGCGTTTCCGGCCGCGCTCGCATTGCTCACTATCGCGGTCGCGCAAGGAGGGCCAGCGTGGCTGACGCTCGTCGCGGCGGCAGGCGCCGGCGCCTGCTTCCCGCCCATCACGGTCTGCATGCGCACTTACTTCAAGCAGCGCTTTGGCGACGACGTCCTGCTCGGCACCGCCTATTCGCTCGAGTCGGTATTGATCGAGTTGATCTTCATCGCCGGTCCGATGCTGGTTGCGCTGTTTGTCGCCTACGCCTCCGCCGCAGCCGCGGTCGGCGCTGCCGCCGCCTGCGGTTCGCTCGGTGCGCTGCTCTTCGCGCGCTCGCCCGCGATCCGCGCCTGGAAAATCGAGCCGCGTCCTGCCGCGAGTCTCCTCGGCCCGCTCGGCGAGCGCGGTTTCGTGCCGCTTATTGCAGTGGTGCTGTGCTTCTCCACAGCATTCGGCCTGCTCGAGATCGGTGCTACCGCCTACGCGATCGAGCGAGGCGCTCCGGCGTTCGCCGGCGTTCTCCTCGGGCTGATGAGTGTCGGCAGCGCCGTCGGTGGAATCGCATACGGCACTCGCAGCTGGCACTTTCCCCTCGCGCGCCAGTTCGCGACGATGCTCGCGTTGATGGCGGGCGGATTGGCGCTGCTTGCGCTGCCCTGGGGACCTTGGTTGTTCGCGGCGTGGTCGTTGCTGGCCGGCGTGGTGATGGCGCCGGCACTAATCGTCCAGTCGATGCTGGTCGCGCGTACGGCGCGGCCGGCGTTTTCGACCGAGGCCTTCACCTGGTCAGCGAGTGCGCTGCTGGCGGGCGTCGGAATCGGGCTCGCGGTGGGCGGCGTGATCCTCGAGACCAACCGGTCTGAGGCCGCCTTCGCGACGGCGGCGGCGGCCTCCCTGCTCGCCGCCCTGACGGCGCGGGCGTTGCTGCGCTAGGCGGCGAGGTTCTGGTGCATGCTGCCGCGGCGCGCTTCCAGCGCCGCCGGCAGGTGGCCGGCGAGCTTGCCGAACAGCTCGTCATGCGACACGAGCTCCTCTTTCCAGGCCGCGACGTCGATGCGCATCAGCTCGCCGAACTGCGTTACCGACAGGCGATCAAGCCCGGACCAGTTGAGGTCCTCGTAGCGCGGCATGGTGCCGAGAGGGGTGTCGACGCCTCGCGCGCCGCCGCTGCAGCGCTCGACGATCCACTGCAGCACGCGCATGTTCTCGCCGAAGCCCGGCCAGATGAATTTGCCCTGTGCATCGCGCCGGAACCAGTTGACACGGAAAATTTTCGGCGCGTGCTGCACGGCGCGGCCCATCTTCAGCCAATGATCGAAGTAGTCGCCCATGTGGTAGCCGCAAAACGCCAGCATCGCCATCGGATCGCGACGGACGACGCCGACCTTGCCGGTAATCGCCGCCGTGGTTTCCGAGCCCAGCGTGGCCGCCATGTAGACGCCCTCTTCCCAGCTTGGCGCTTCCACCACCAGCGGCACGGTGGACGAGCGTCGGCCGCCGAAGATGAACGCCGAAATTGGCACGCCGGCAGGGTCCTCCCACTTCGGATCCATCGATGGACACTGCGCGGCCGGCACCGTGAAGCGCGCATTGGGATGCGCCGCTAGCCGCCCGCAGTCAGGGGTCCAGTCCTTGCCCTGCCAGTCGGTGAGGCGCGCCGGCGGCTGGTCGGTCATGCCCTCCCACCACACGTCGCCGTCGGGGGTGAGGCCGACGTTGGTGTAGATGACGTTACGCTTCAGCATCCGCATCGCGTTGGCGTTGGTCTTCTCCGAGGTGCCCGGCGCCACGCCGAACAGGCCGTACTCGGGATTGATGGCATAGAAGCGGCCGTCGCGACCCGGCTTGATCCAGGCGATGTCCTCGCCGACGGTGGTCACCTTCCAGCCCTTGAAGGCCGGCGGCGGAATCAGCATCGCCAGGTTGGTCTTGCCGCAGGCCGACGGAAAAGCCGCGGCGATATAGGTCTTCAGTCCCGCCGGCGACTCCATGCCGAGGATCAGCATGTGCTCGGCGAGCCAGCCGTCGTCGCGAGCCATCACCGAAGCGATGCGCAGCGCGAGGCATTTCTTGCCGAGCAGCGCATTGCCGCCGTAGCCCGAGCCATAGGACCAGATTTCCCTCGTTTCGGGGAAATGCACGATCCATTTCTCCTTCTCGTTGCACGGCCAGGCGGCGCCTTTCTCCCCAGCGGCGAGCGGCGCGCCCACCGAGTGCACGCAAGGCACGAATTTTCCCGCCTCGCCCAACCACTCGGCGACCGCACGGCCCATGCGCGTCATGACGCGCATGCTGACCGCTACATAAGCGGAGTCGGAGATCTCGACGCCGATCTGCGCGATGTGCGAGCCGATCGGCCCCATCGAAAACGGGATCACGTACATCGTGCGACCGCGCATGCAGCCGTCGAACAGGCGTGCCAGCGTGGCGCGCATCTCGCTCGGATCGATCCAGTGGTTGGTCGGGCCGGCGTTCTCCTTGGAGGCGCTGCAGATAAAGGTGCGCTCCTCCATGCGGGCGACGTCGCCCGGGTTGGAACGCGCGAGATAGGAATCGGGGCGCAGCTTGTCATTCAGCTTGGTGAAGGTACCGGCCTTGACCAGTTCGGCGCACATGCGCTCGTACTCGGCCTGCGAGCCATCGCACCATAGGACGCGCTCGGGCTTGGCAAGCCTCGCGATCTCGGCCACCCACTGGCGCAGCCCCTGGTGGCGGACCCAGGCGGGAGCGTTGGCTGCGTCGGTGGGGAGAGGTACAGATGCGTTCATCAGCTCTGGCTCCAGAAAGGCAAACGGCCCAGTGGTGCTGGGCCGGTCGGATGGCGGATATCCTCCGAGCAAAATTCTACCACCGCCGCCAGGATAAAAACTCATTTATATTCATAATGTTATACAGACTTTAGGCGTTCCCGCAGCCTTCTCGCCACGCGAAAGCTCGGTCCGGTGGTGGTGATCAGGATGATGACGCGAACCACGTGCGCAGCGGTGACCAGAGGAACGCCGAGTTGCAGGACCTTGGCGGTGATGCACATTTCCGCGATCCCGCCGGGGGCGAGCGCCAGCACCATCGTCGGCCAGGGGATGCCCGAAAGTGTAGCGAGCAGCGCGGCAAAGCCGGCCGACAGGGCAATGGCGACCACCACCGCTCCGAGCACCCCTACGACATAGCGAGGCGCGCTGGCAAGCGACTGCCGCTCGAAGCGCGCGCCAAGTGCGCAGCCGAGGAGCACCTGCGCTGCGCTCGACAATCCCGTGGGTACCGACGAAAACTCCAGCTGCGCCACGGTCAGCGGAATGACGACGGCCAGCGGTCCGAACATGAAGGCGTTGGGAACCCGCAGGCGCTGCAGCACAAGGCCCGCGGCGCCGGACAGTGTCAGCAGCAGAGCGAGGCTGTGCCAGCGCAGCGGCGTCGACACCGGCTGGTAATTGTCGCTGCCGTGTACGCCGGAATAGGTCAGAGCGAACGGCACCAGCAGGACCACCATCAGGATGCGCAGCGACTGCGCAAGCGCCACGCGGTCGGGCCGCGCCCCGAGTCGCTCTCCCTGCAGTGTCATCTCGGTCGCGCCGCCCGGCACGCTGGCGAAGAAGGCCGTCGTGCGGTCCGTTCCTGCGATGCGGCTGAGGGTCCAGCCGCCGAAGACGCCCAGGAGAATCGCAAACAGCGCCGCGACGATCAGCAGCACCCAATAGTTCGTGACTTCACGCGCCACCACTGGCGTGAAATAGAGCCCTAGCGCAGTGCCGATGACCACCTGGCCGGCTTCGCGACCGCCCGCAACCGCGCGCAGCTCGCTGCCGGCGAAGTTGCAGGCCGCCATCGCCAATAGCGGCCCCAGCATCCAGGGGAGCGGCGTCTTCAGCCACGAGAACAGCGCGCCGGCTGCGGCGCACATCATCAGGGCGAGCGCCGGATTGACCCAGCTGTCGCGCGCCGCCTTCACTTGCCGATGCAGAAGCGCGAGAATATCTCGCCCAGCAGGTCGTCGGCGGTAAATTCCCCGGTGACCGCCCCGAGCACCTCCTGTGCCAGTCGCAGCTCTTCCGCGAATAGCTCTACCCGAGCGAGTTCTGCCGCCGCCGTGGCGAGGTGCCCGCGCGCGGACTCCAAGGCGCGCAAATGACGCTCGCGAGCGAGGAAGGTCGACTCCCCGGTGGACGACCAGCCCGCCGCGCCGAGAATCGCCTGGCGCAGCCGATCCATCCCTTCGCCGGTTTTCGCGGAGACCGCGACCGCGCCGACCGGCGGGATAAAGGCGGGCTTGAGGTCGATCTTGTTATAAACCGCGATGTGCGCCGCGCTAACGGCAATCCGGGCATTTTCCCGGGATGCGTCCAGCACCTCGAGCACGAGATCGGCATGCTCCACCTCGCGCTGTGTCCGCTCGACGCCCAGTCGCTCCACCTCGTCCGTCGCATTTCGCAGTCCGGCGGTGTCTACGATCACCAGCGGCACGCCATCTATCTGAATTGACTCGCGCAACGCGTCGCGCGTGGTTCCGGGAACGGCGGTGACGATGGCGCGTTCTTCCCCGGCAAGGCGGTTGAGCAGGCTCGACTTGCCGACGTTCGGCCGCCCGGCGAGCACCACGTGGATGCCGCTGCGCAGCAGGCTGCCCTGCCGGCTGCGGCGCAGCACCTCGTCGAGCGCCGCGCGCACCTCGACCAGCCGGGCGGCGGCGGCATCGCGGTGCAGCCGGTCGACTTCCTCCTCGGGGAAATCCAGCGTCGCCTCGACCAGCGCTCGCAGTTCCGTCAGGCGCGCGACGAGAGCGCCGATGGCGGCGGAGAATTCGCCGCCGAGCGAGCGCAACGCCGAGCGCGCCGCCTCCCGGCTGGCAGCATCGATCAGATCGGCGACCGCCTCCGCCTGCGCGAGGTCGAGCCGGCCTTCGAGAAACGCGCGCCGCGTGAATTCCCCGGGCTCGGCAAGGCGCGCGCCGGCGTCGAGGCAGGCCGTGAGCAGCGCCTGCATCACCACCGGGCCGCCGTGACCCTGCAGCTCGAGCACCGCTTCGCCGGTATAAGAATGCGGCGCGGGAAAGTAGAGGGCGAGGCCCGCGTCGACGTCCAGGAATTTGCAGTAGACGGCGCGCCGCGGCTCCGGCACCTGTCCCAGGATCTTCGCCGCGATCTCGGCAACCCGCGGTCCCGACAAACGCACGATGCCGATGCCGCCGCGCCCCGGCGGCGTGGCGATCGCCGCGATGGTGTCGCGCCCTACCTCATCTCTTGGCATGCGCAGGTTTGTCGCGATCGAACATGCGCTGGATCTGCCACTGCTGGGCGATGGAGAGGATGTTGTTGACCAGCCAGTAGAGAACCAGGCCGGCCGGGAAAAAGAAGAAGAAGATGCTGAACACGAACGGCATGAACTTCATGACCTGGGCCTGCACCGGATCGGGCGGCACCGGATTCATCTTGGTCTGCAGGATCATGGTGACGGTCATCAGGATCGGCAGCACGTAATAGGGATCGAGCGCCGACAGGTCGTGGATCCAGAGCATGAAGGGCGCGTGGCGCAATTCGATCGCCGCCAGCAGCACCCAGTAGAGCGCGATGAACACCGGGATCTGCACCAGGATCGGGAAGCAGCCGCCGAGCGGATTGATCTTCTCGGTCTTGTAGAGCTCCATCATCGCCTGGTTCATCTTCGTCCGGTCGTGCCCGTAGGTCTCGCGGATCTTGGTGAGGCGCGGCGTGACCAGCTTCATCTTGGCCATCGATTTGTAGCTGGCGGCCGAGAGCGGGAAGAAAATGATCTTGATGGTGACGGTGAGCAGGATGATGGCGACGCCCCAGTTGCCGGCGAGGGCGTGGAATTTCTCCAGCAGCCAGAACAGCGGCCAGGCGATGATCGCCAGCCAGCCGTAGTCGACCACCAGATCGAGGCCCGGCGCCGCTGCCTGCAGCACGCGCTGCTCCTGCGGCCCGGCATACAGCGGCATTGCGATCCGCGCCGACCCGCCCGGCGCCACGCTGGAGGCGACCAGCACCCGCGCCGCATAGATGCCGTCCTGGCGCCGCTCGGCGACATAGTCACGCGACAGCCCCTGCGGCGGCAGCCACGCCGACACGAAATAGTGCTGTACGAAGGCGAGCCAGCCGTTGGTCGCCTGCTTGACGTGGTCGGTCTTGCCCTTGTCCAGATCGGTCAAGTGGATCTTCTCGAACTTGCGCTCCTCCGAATAGATGGCGAAGCCGGTGAAGCTCTGCGCGCCAAAAGTCTCCGCCACCGTATTGCGGTTCGAGTCCGGCTTGCCGTCGTGCGTGAGCTGGAAATACGCGTAGGTGGAAAGCGGCGCGGCGCCGGTATTGCGCAGCTCCAGCGCGATGTCCACCACGTAGCTCGAGCGCTTGAAGGTATAGATCTTCTGCACCTGCAGCCCATCCCTGCCGGCCGCGGTCAGGCGCAGCTCCAGCGTGTCCTGGCCGGCCGCCAGGCTGCGTTCCCCCGGCTCGACCCGCCAGACAGTGCGGTGGTTGGGTCCGGCCTCGCCGGTGATCCCGCTTTGCGCCTCGTAGCGGTGCAGTTCGCCAAGCAGCAGGTAATTCTTCGCCGCGTCGTTGGAATCCTTGTGGCGCAGCAGTTCGAGTCGCTTCAGAGTGCCGCCGAGCGTGTCCACCTCGGCAGCGAGGAAGTCGGTCGTGATGCGCACCGTCTCGCCCGCCGCCGTGGCCACCGCGGCAGGAACGCCAGCGGACGGTACCGCCGGCGCCGCCGGTGCCCCGGACTTGGCAGTGGCTGGCGACGCAACGCTTTTTTCCGGCGCCGGGACCCCTTGCTGCGCTGCGGGCGCCGGTGACGGCTTGGGACGATGCTCCTTCTCCCACGCCTCCCAGAGCATCAGGAGCGAGAAGCTGAAGATCACCAGCAGAATCAGCCTTTGCGTATCCATAGCTTATGGAACCGGGTCGCAGCCGCCGGGATGCCAGGGACCGCAGCGGCATAGGCGGCGCGCCGCGAGCCAGCCGCCACGCAGTGCACCGTGGCGCGCAATCGCCTCGTCGGCGTACGCCGAGCAGCTCGGATGGAAGCGGCAGGCGAGTGGCAGCATCGGGCTGATGAAATAGCGGTAGCCCCGCAGAGGCAGCCTGAGCAGGACGGTCAACAAGTCCGTGCTCACGCGGCGAGCCCGCCGAGCAGCGCGCGCAATTCAACGATCATGCGGGCCGACGGGCGCGCCGTGTACGGCGGGCGCACCAGGAGGTCGAGCGAGCCGAGCTTCGCCTGTTCCAGTCGAAAAGCCTCGCGGATACAACGCTTGATGCGATTGCGCACGGTCGCGGCGGCAGCGTGCCGGCGCGTGACCAGCATGCCGAGCCGGGGAGATCCCGCTTCTCGCCTTTGCATATAGAAGGTGTAGCCGGCCACGCCGCGCCGCTCGCCATAGCGCAGCAGCCGCTCGAAGTCCGCCTTGCGCGCGAGCCGGCGCCCGCCATCGAGGCCGAAGCGCCTTGCGCTCGCTCCGCCGCGGCTACAGTCCGATGCGGCGACGGCCACCGGCGCGCCGCCGGCGCAGGACTTTGCGCCCGCCCGCGGTGCGGCTGCGAACGAGAAATCCGTGGCGGCGCGCACGCCGCGTCTTGGAAGGTTGATACGTTCGCCTCGTCGCCATCGCCGCCCGATCCGAAAAAGGGCGGTATTAGAGCCTGTGCATCAATGCGTTGTCAAATAGTTGCGCCGCATCGCGTGCGCGAGCGCGCCGCTGTGGATAAGCCAAATCGAAGCGAGTAAAATTTTGACTCCTTCAGGCCAATCAAAAGATGCAAACCCTCTGGGACGCTTGCCTGCGCCGCCTCGAGCAGGAGCTCCCCGCGCAACAATTCAATACGTGGATCCGCCCGCTCGCGCCCGAGACGGGCGACACGGGCGATACGCTGGTCCTCACCGCGCCCAATCGCTTCGTGCTCGAGCTGGTGCGCGAGCGCTTCGCCGCGCGCATCGAACGCCTCGCCACCGAGGCGGCCGGACGCGCGCTGGCGCTGCGCCTGGTGCTTGCGCGCGGCGCCGAGCCCGCCGCGCGAGCGCCGCAGCCCGCGCCGCGGCCCGCGGCCGAGGCGCCCGCACTGGCCGAGCGCTCGCGCCTTAACCGCGGCTTTACCTTCGACAGCTTCGTCACCGGCAAGGCCAACCAGCTCGCTCGCGCCGCCGCCCTGCAGGTGGCGGAGAACCCCGGCACCTCCTACAACCCGATGTTCGTCTACGGCGGCGTCGGCCTCGGCAAGACGCACCTGGTCCAGGCGATCGGCAACCAGGTCGCGGCCGTGCGTCCACAGGCACGTATCCGCTACATTCACGCCGAGCAGTACGTCACCGACGTGGTGCGGGCCTACCAGCAGAAATCGTTCGATGAATTCAAGCGTTACTACCATTCGCTGGATCTGCTGCTGATCGACGACATCCAGTTCTTCTCCAACAAGGGCCGTACCCAGGAAGAGTTCTTCTACGCCTTCAACGCCCTGGTCGAGGCGCACAAGCAGATCGTCATCACCTGTGACACCTACCCGAAGGAAATCGCCGGTATGGAGGAGCGCCTGATTTCGCGCTTCGGCTGGGGCCTGACGGTCGCCATCGAGCCGCCGGAGCTCGAAATGCGCGTCGCCATCGTGCTGAAGAAGGCCGAGGCGGAGGCAGTCGCCGTGTCCGAGGAAATCGCCTTCTTCATCGCCAAGCACATCCGTTCCAACGTACGCGAGCTCGAGGGCGCCCTCAAGAAGGTGCTGGCTTTCGCCCGCTTCACCGAGCGCGAGCTGTCGCTCGACCTCGCCAAGGAAGCGCTGCGCGACATCCTTAACCTCAACAGCCGACAGGTAAGCGTCGAGGGCATCCAGAAGACGGTGGCCGAGTATTTCAAGATCAAGATGGCCGACATGCACTCCAAGAAGCGCAGCCGCAACCTGGCGCGCCCGCGCCAGGTTGCCATGGCTCTCGCCAAGGACCTGACGCAAATGAGCCTGCCCGAGATCGGCGAGGCCTTCGGCAACCGCGATCACACTACGGTGCTGCACGCCTGCCGCACCATCGCCAGCCTGCGCAAGCACGACAACGGACTCAACCGCGACTACCTAGTGCTGGAGCAGGTGCTGAAGGGATGAACAAGTTGTGCGGCGGTGGGGGACAGTTTGTGGACAAGACAGCTCGCGGCCGCGGCCGCGCAAACTGTCCACACGAGTACCGAATTCGCCCACAGCTTTCCCCGGCGCTCGAATGCGCGCAAGAGCCGGGGGCGAATCGTTTTTTCGCGTTATCCCGCGAATTCCTCGTCCTTATTAGTTATTACTAGTTAGGTATACCAATAATGATCAAAGCTAAGCGCGACGAGATACTCGGGCCGCTATCCGCAGTGAGCGGCATCATCGAGCGCCGCCATACGCTGCCGATCCTGTCCAACGTGCTGATCGATGGCATGGGGAATTCGGTTTCGTTTCTGGCGACCGACATCGAAATCCAGATCCTGGCCCGCAGCCCGCTGGCGAAGACCGGCGAGGCGCGCTCGCTGACGGTCGGTGCGCGCAAGCTGGTCGACATCCTGCGCGCGCTGCCGGAGGGCGCCGAGGTAACGCTGCAGCCGCAGGACAAGCGCCTGCTGGTCAAGGCGGGCAAGAGCCGCTTCACGCTGCAGACGCTGCCGGCGGAGGATTTTCCGCGCCTGGCGAAACCGGCCGGCGAGGCGGCGAAATTCTCCATCAGCCAGAAGGCCTTCCGCCGGCTGATTGGCTTGGTGCAGTACGCCATGGCGCAGCAGGACATCCGCTACTACCTCAACGGCCTCCTGATGGTCGCCGAGGGCGGCGAACTCAAGGTGGTCGCCACCGATGGCCATCGCCTGGCCTATGCCTCGCTCGAGATCGGCGGCAAGCTGCCACGCCAGGAAGTCATCGTGCCGCGCAAGACCGTGCTCGAGCTTGCCAAGCTGCTCGGCGATAGCGACGACGAAGTGAAGGTCGAACTCGCGCCGACCCAGGCCGCGTTCAGTTTCGGTGCGATCGAGCTGGTGTCGAAGCTGATCGACGGCAAGTTCCCGGACTACACGCGCGTCATTCCGACCGGGCACAAGAACAAGTTGCTGGTCGGGCGCGAGGCGCTGCGCCAGGCGCTGCAACGCGCCGCGATCCTGTCCAACGAGAAATTCCGCGGCGTGCGCTGGGTACTGACCGACGGCAGCCTGAAGATCATCTCGTCGAACGCCGAGCAGGAGGAAGCGCAGGAGGAGGTGGAGGTGAAATATGCCGGCGATGCGCTCGACATCGGCTTCAACGTCAACTATCTGCTCGACGTGCTGAACAACGTCGCCGGCGCGGAGATCGAGTGCGCCTTTGGCGATTCGGCCTCCAGCGCGCTGATCAGCTACGGTACGGAAAAGGACTTCAAGTACGTCGTCATGCCGATGAGGATCTGAAGTGACCGAAGCGGAACGCCCGCTGACCGGCATCCACGACTACGGCTCGGACGCGATCAAGGTCCTCAAGGGCCTCGAGGCGGTGCGCAAGCGCCCCGGCATGTACATCGGCGACACCTCCGACGGCACCGGGCTGCATCACATGGTGTTCGAGGTGGTGGACAACTCGGTGGATGAGGCGCTGGCCGGCTACTGCGACGAGATCTCGGTGCGCATCCACACCGACAACTCGGTGTCGGTGATCGACAACGGGCGCGGCATTCCGACCGGGATCAAGGACGACGACGAGATGAAGCGCTCGGCCGCCGAGATCGTGATGACCGAGCTGCATGCCGGCGGAAAATTCGACTCCAACTCCTACAAGGTTTCCGGCGGGCTGCACGGCGTCGGCGTCTCGGTAGTGAATGCGTTGTCGGAGTGGCTGCGGCTCACCGTCTGGCGCGATGGCCAGGTGCACCAGATGGAATTCCGCAACGGTGGCGCCACCGCGCCGCTGAAGGCGATAGGCGCCACCGAGCGGCGCGGCACCGAGGTGCATTTTCTCGCCTCGAAGGAAGTGTTTGGCAACGTCGACTTTCACTACGACATCATCGCGCGCCGCCTGCGCGAGCTTTCGTTCCTGAACAACGGCGTCAAGATCATGCTGCTCGACCAGCGCGACGGCAAAGAGGAAAACTTCTCCTTCGTCGGCGGCGTCAAGGGCTTCGTCGAATACATGAACCGCGCCAAGAACGTGCTACACCCGAACGTGTTTCACGGCGTGGGCGAGAAGGACGGCCTCACGGTCGAGGTGGCAATGCAGTGGAACGACTCCTACCAGGAGAGCGTGCAGTGCTTCACCAACAACATTCCGCAGAAGGACGGCGGCACCCACCTCACCGGCCTGCGCGCGGCGATGACGCGGGTGCTGAACAAGTACATCGAGGAAGTGGAGCTCGCCAAGAAGGCCAAGGTGGAAACCACCGGCGACGACATGCGCGAGGGCCTGGCCTGCGTGCTGTCGGTCAAGGTGCCCGAGCCCAAGTTCTCCTCGCAGACCAAGGAAAAGCTGGTGTCCTCCGAGGTGCGCCCGGTGGTCGAGGAGATCGTCGCCGAGAAGCTGCGCGAGTACCTCGCGGAGCGGCCGGCGGATGCGCGCCTGATTACCGCCAAGATCGTCGATGCCGCGCGGGCGCGCGAGGCGGCGCGCAAGGCGCGCGAGATGACACGCCGCAAAGGCGTGCTGGATGGCATGGGCCTGCCGGGCAAGCTCGCCGACTGCCAGGAGCGCGATCCGGCCAAGTGCGAGCTCTACCTGGTCGAGGGCGATTCAGCCGGCGGCTCCGCCAAGCAGGGGCGCGACCGGAAGTTCCAGGCCATCCTGCCGCTCAAGGGCAAGATCCTAAACGTGGAGCGCGCGCGTTTCGACAAGCTGCTTGCCTCGACGGAAATCGCCACCTTGATCATTGCGCTCGGTTGCGGCATCGGCAAGGAGGAGTACAACGCCGACAAGCTGCGCTACCACCGCATCATCATCATGACCGACGCCGACGTCGACGGCTCGCATATCCGCACGCTACTGCTGACGTTTTTCTACCGGCAGATGCCGGAGCTGGTCGAGCGCGGCTACATCTACATCGCCCAGCCGCCGCTGTTCAAGGCGAAGCTCGGCAAGGAAGAGCGCTATCTCAAGGACGAGCACGAGCTTAATGGCTTCATGCTGCGCCAGGCGCTGGTCGACGCCGCGCTGCATCCCGGCGCGGGCCGCGGGCCGATCTCGGGCGAAACCCTGGCCGAGCTCGCCAAGTCCTATCTCATGTCGATCGCGGTGATCGATCGGGTGTCGCGCCTAGTGGACCGCGACGCGTTGCAGGCGATCCTGCGCGGGGTCGAGGTCGATCTCACGCGCCGCGATACCGCCGAGGCCTCGGCCGAGGCGCTGGAAGCCGCCATCGGCGGCAATGGCGTGGCGGTGGCGCCGCATTTTGATCAGAGGACTGAGCGCCACCAGGTCAAGATCGAGCGCACGCGCCACGGCAACGTGCGCATGAGCACCATCGATACGGAATTCGTCCACTCCGGCGATTACCGGCAGATCCGGCAGACGGCGGAAATGCTGCGCGGCCTGGTCGCCGCCGATGCTTATGTGCAGCGCGGCGAGAAGCGCCAGCCGGTGCGTGACTTTCCCGAAACGATGAAGTGGCTGATGGGCGAGGTCGAGAAGTCGATGAGCCTGCAGCGCTACAAGGGCCTGGGCGAGATGAATCCCGCGCAGCTGTGGGAGACCACCATGGATCCCACCGTGCGGCGCCTGCTCAGGGTGCAGATCGACGACGGCATCGCGGCAGACGAAATCTTCACCAAGCTGATGGGCGACGAAGTCGAGCCGCGCCGCGCTTTCATCGAGCTGAACGCCCTCGGCGTGCGCAACCTCGACGTCTAGTCAGGCCGCGCGCCGCCGGCGCGCGGGTTTCTCAACCTTCTCCGCCTTTGGCGGCTTCTCGGGGCTGGCCTTTTTTTCCGCGCGCGGCAGGAATTCGAAGCCGACCTTGCCCTGCGGCGTCTTCACCAGGAAGGCCTTGAACTTGCGCCCCTTGCGCGAAACGAAGTCGGTGAGGAGGTCGGTGCGCCCGCTGGCGAGCAGCTTCTGCATCTGCGCGCGCTCCACCGGCTGCTGCAGGATCATGCGTCCAGAGCGGAAATCGCAGCTGCGCTGCGGGCCCACCGCTTTCTCGCAGACATAGGCGACGCCGTGCTCGAAGACGCGAGAGCCGCATTTCGGGCAGGGGCCGAGCGGCTCCTGGCCGCTGAAGTCCGGCGCCTCGGCGCCGTCGGCGTCGGCCTGGCCGAAATCGAACTCGATCTTATGCTCCGCGGTGAGCTTGAGGCCTGCGGAAAAAGGTCGTCCCTGCTTGCTGCGAAAGCCCGTCAGCGGGCCGATGTATTTCTTCGTCACCAGTTCGGCGACCTCCTCCGGCGACCAGTCGCGCCCGAGCAGGACCGGCCAGATATAGAAGTCGCAGGACTGGCACTGGAATTTGCGGTAGGTTTCCTGAATCACGCCGCCGCACTTCGGGCAGGGCGCGGTGACGGTGGCGAAAGCCTCCTCCGGAATACTGCCGGCCTTGACGCGCTTGACTAGGTCGCGCGTCACCTTCTCGATGTGCCCCATGAACTTTTCGCGCGGCAGCTTCGCCTGCTCCATCTGCTTGAGCTTGAACTCCCAGTCGCCGGTGAGCTCGGGCGAGGTAATCTCGTCAACGCCGAAATGGCGCAGGGCAAAGAACAGGCGGAAGGCCTTCCAGGTCGGCTTGAGCTCGCGCCCGAGGCGCTCGACGTATTTCTCGTAGATCAGGCCCTCGATGACTGCCGCGCGAGTGGCGGGCGTGCCGAGGCCCTTGGCGCCCATCGCCTCGCGCAGCTCGTCGTCCTCCACCAGCTTGCCCGCGCCCTCCATTGCCGAGAGCAGCGTGGCCTCGGTGAAGCGCGCCGGCGGGCGGGTCTGGTGCGCCGTGGCGAGCGCTTCCAGCGTCTTGACCTTCTCGCCCTCGGAGATCGGCGGCAGGTTCTCCGATTCCTCCTGCGCCGTCTTGCCATACACCGCGAGCCAGCCCGGCGTCTCCAGGACGCGGCCTTCGGTCTTGAACTGCTCGCCCGATACGACGGTGATCCGCGTCGTCTGCAGGTACTCGGCCGAGGGGAAGAACACCGCCAGGAAGCGGCGCACCACCAGGTCGTAGAGCTTGGCCTCGGGCTCGCTCAGGTGCCCGGGCACCTGTAACGTCGGAATGATGGCGAAGTGGTCGGAGATCTTGGCGTTGTCGAAAATGCGCCGGTTCGGCTTGACCCAGCCGTTCTTCAGCACCTGCCGGGCGAAGGGCGCATAGGCTTTCACATCGCCCAGCGCGCCAACGGTTTTCTTCACGATGGCGAGGTAGTCCTCGGGCAGCGCGCGCGAATCGGTGCGCGGATAGGTCAACGCCTTGTGCTTCTCATAGAGCGCCTGGGCCAGCCCCAGGGTTCCCTTGGCGGAAAAGCCGAAGCGGCCGTTGGCGTCGCGCTGCAGGCTGGTCAGGTCGTAGAGCAGCGGCGAAGCCTGCGTCTGCGGCTTGGTTTCTTCGCTCGCCGTGCCGGTCTTGCCGCTGCAGGCGGCGGCGATGCTCTCGGCGCGCTCGCGCTTCCAGAAGCGCTCCGCCTTGCGCTCCGCATCTTCGTCTTTCTTGAACGCCGGATCGAACCAGCGGCCGGCGTACTCGCCGGCCTTCGCCGCAAAGCGGGCGTTCACCTCCCAGTAGTCGCGCGGCTGGAAGGCACGGATCCTCTCCTCGCGCTCGACCAGGATCGCCAGCGTCGGCGTCTGCACGCGGCCGACGGTGGTGAGGTAGAAACCGCCCTCCTTCGAATTGAAGGCGGTCATGGCGCGCGTGCCGTTGATGCCGACCAGCCAGTCGGCTTCCGAGCGGCATTTGGCCGCATCGGCCAGCGGCAGCAGGTCCTTGTCCTTGCGCAGTCCGGCGAAGCCCTCGCGGATCGCCGACGGCATCATCGACTGCAGCCACAGGCGCTCGATCGGCTTGCCGCTGCGCGCGTGCTGCACGATGTAGCGGAAGATGAGTTCGCCCTCGCGGCCGGCGTCGCAGGCATTGATCAGGCCGGTGACGTCCTTGCGCTTGAGGAGCCGGAGCAGCACGTTGAGGCGCGCCTCGTTCTTCTCGATCGGCGCGAGGTCAAAATGCGGCGGGATCACCGGCAGGTTGGCAAACGACCACTTGCCGCGCTTGACCTCGTACTTTTCCGGCACCGCGAGCTGCAGCAGGTGGCCGACCGCCGAGGACAGCACGTAGCGGTCGCTCTCGAAGTAATCGCCCTTGCGCGTGAAGCCACCGAGCGCGCGCGCAACATCGGCGGCGACCGACGGCTTCTCGGCAATGATGAGTTTTTTGGACATGCGGCGAAAAGGCCGCAGATGATAAGTGCAAACACCGCGCCGGTTCAACCTCGTACTTCACATCGCGCGTGCGTAACGCACGCGCGCGCGCGCGAGACTAGCTCGGCAGGCGCGCGCCGGGGGCGCGAAACAGGTCTTCGGCGAGCAGGCGGCTGGTAGGCGTCTGCCGGTTCCACAGCACCATCAGCACGATCAGTTTCAGCTGCTCGAGCGTCAGCGCGTCGCCTGATGCGGCGAGCGCGCGCTCGAGGACCAGCTCACGCGTCTGCGGCGTCAGGATGGCCGAATGCTCGAGCGTGATCAGGAAGCCGCGGCAGGCGGCGTCGAGCTTGGCCAGCTCGCGCGGCGCGAAGGCGCGAAACGCGCGGCTGGCGTCGGGTAGTGCCGCGCCGGCGTCCTGCGGCGGGCGCTGCATGCCGGCGAGCCAGTGCAGCGCCTCGCTGATGTCGGAATGCTCGAAGCCCGCGGCGGAGAGCTTCTTCGCCACCCGCTCGCGGTCGTAGGCGAGTTCGGCCTGCTGGCAGTTCTCGAAGACGTAGACGAGGATGTCGTACATGGCCGGTCCTTGGTCGAGTAACGCGCCGAGCGCCATCCGGTTTACCCCCTCTCCAGACGCTGGTACAGACCGCCGGGCAGGGCCGAGATGCGCCCGTCGAGCTCCAGGCGAAGCAGTTCCGAGGAAACCTGCTCCGCCGACAGACCGGAGCGGTGGCACAAGGCGTCGATGTCGACCGGGTCGTGGCCCATGTGCGCGAGCAGGCCGCTCGCCCTGGCGGGCGCGGCGCCGGCGGTCGAGGCGCGGCCGCCCGGCCGGAATCCGGCGAGCTCCGAGAGCACATCCTCGGCCGATTCGACCAGCTTCGCGCCTGACTTGAGCAGGGCGTGGCAGCCCTTGGACAGCGGCGAGTGGATCGAGCCCGGAATGGCGAATACCTCGCGACCCTGGTCGGCCGCGGCGCGCGCTGTGATGAGCGATCCGGAGGCGAGCGCTGCCTCGACCACCAGGCAGCCGCGCGCGAGACCGCTGATCAACCGGTTGCGACGCGGGAAATTGTGCGTCGTCGCGCTGGTGCCGAGAGCGAACTCCGAAAGCAGCAATCCGCGCTCGCCGATCTCCGCGGCGAGCGCAGCGTTGCGGGCCGGGTAGACGATATCCATGCCGGTGCCGAGGATGGCGATGGTCGAGCTCGCGCCGGCCAGGCCACCGCGATGCGCTGCCGCGTCGATGCCCAGCGCGAGCCCCGACACGATCGTCAGGCCGGCGTCGCTCAGGGCGCGGGCGAAGCTCTCGGCGTTGGCAACGCCTTGAGCGGTGGCGTTGCGGCTGCCGACGATCGCGAGGGCGGGATGCTGCAGGAGACCGAGACGGCCTTGCGCATAGAGAACCGGCGGTGGGTCGGCAATCTCGAGCAGCGCGCGCGGGTACGTATCGTCAGCCAGAGTCAGCAAAGCGCGCTGCGGTTGTGCGAGCCATGCCAGTGCCTGTTCGACCGCCTGATCAACGCCGGCCGACTGAAGAGCGTCTAGCGCTGCGGCCGGGGCGTGACGCGCAAGCTCCGCGCGGCCCTGTGCCAGCACGGCTTCGGGCAGTCCAAATTTGCCCAACAGGGCGCGAATCGTTGCGGAACCGAGGCCCGGAGTGAGTGTGAGGCGCAGCCAGCCCGCCAACCCCGGATCCAGCGTCATGCGGGCGGCATAGGGCGGCAAGTGGCGCCCCAAGCCACGAGGCGGCTACGGCGTCTGGACGACATCCAGCGGCCCGATGGGCCGCGTAATGTTCATGACCAGCGCGTACGAGACGCGATCAAAGACGCGGAAGACGAAGGCAAGGCCCGCGCGTTCGTTGGGCAGCGCGATCATCGCGTTCTTGTCGTCTTTCGCCTTGGTGGTGTCGCGAACCTCGCCCCCTTTGGCATAAAGCGCGAGCACGTGGCCGACCTCGAGTCCGTCGGCCCGACCGCGATTGATGCTGACGATGGATTGGGGCCCGGCCTCGCCGACCCTGCCGACGCTGCCGTAGACCGAGATGATGCGGCCACTGATCTGCGTCGCCGGCGCGCGCGGCGCGTAATTGATGACCTGCGGCCGTCCTGCAGCGACCAGCTTGTCGCCGGCGTTGACCTCGAGCACCGAGCTGGTCAGTGTGATGGTCGCCGGCTCGCCCGGGCGCGTGAGCTGGGCGGTGCCGAGATAGATGGCTTCATAGGCGAGTGTCCGGTTGGTGTCGGGATCCACCAAGGGACCGCCGCGGCGGTAGACGTACCAGGCGTCCTCCTTCGACTCGCCCATGCCGCGTACGTAGGCCGAGTTGCCGGTGGAGAGGATCACCCGATCGCCTTGCGTGGCGATGATGGTCGGTGCCTTGTCGAGGCCATCGGGCTCGATCACCAGCGGGCGGCTGAGGAAAGGCTCGATCGCCGATGCCGGGATGCTCGGAATTCCCTGGCGTGCGAGCGATTCCGCGCGGCCGCGCGGGCCGAGCTTCACCGTGCCCAGATCGCCCGCGCCACTGGGTCCGCCGGCGGCGCCCGCGGCGCTGCCGATCGAAAGCTGGCCGCGTGCGCGATCGAGCAGAATTACGTAGCCGGGGTAGATGAGGTGGGGATTGCGGATCTGCTCCTTGTTCAGGTTCCACAGTTCCGGCCAGCGCCACGGCGAGTCGGTATAGCGTTCGGAAATGCCCCAGAGCGTGTCGCCTTGAACGACGACATAGCGGTCCGGCGCGTCCGGCTTGAGCGCTAGTGGCGCGCTCGTTCCTTGCCCCAGAACCGTCCCGGAAATGGCCAAGAAAACGAGTGTTGTGATAGACTTACGCAATTGCTGGACCATGGCGACCCCGTTTTTTTGCGGCTTCCTGGACCGGCCCGACACTAGAGTTGTCCACCTCAATGTAGCACAACCTTGGAATAGCTTATATGAAGGGTGAGATTCTCCATATAATCTATTCAATTTGCAAGTGAATTACTGCCCAGAATGGCGCAACTGAATATCCTCCTCTATCCCGATGCCCGGCTGCACAAGCTAGCCGCCCCAGTCACCGTATTCGACGAGGGCTTGAAAAAGCTGGTCGCCGACATGGCCGAGACGATGTACTCGGCGCCCGGAATCGGCCTCGCGGCGACGCAGGTCGACGTGCACAAGCAAGTGATCGTGGTCGACGTCTCGGAGCGGCGCGATTCGCTGGTGGTGCTGGTGAATCCCGAGATCGTGGAAGCGATCGGCGTGTCCGACATCGAAGAGGGCTGTCTCTCGGTGCCCAGCATCTACGAGCTCGTCGAGCGCGCGGAGCGCGTCAAGGTGCGTGCGCATGACCGCAACGGCAATGCCTTCACCCTGGAGGCGCAGGGCTTGCTCGCCGTCTGCATCCAGCACGAGATGGATCACCTGCAGGGCAAGGTATTCGTCGAATACCTTTCGCCCCTGAAGCAGCAGCGCATCCGCGCGAAACTGGCAAAACAAGTCCGCAAGTCGGCGTAAGCGCCCTCCATTCCTGCGCCTAGCTTTCGCCGGTACCCCTGAATTCGCCGCGCGGGCGCTGGCGGCCCTGCTCGGCGCAGGACACGAAGTCGTGTTGGTTCTCACGCAGCCCGATCGCCCGGCGGGCCGCGGCATGCAGCCCGCGGCGAGCGCCGTGAAGCGCCTGGCCGCCAAGCATGACATCGAAGTATTCCAGCCCGAATCGCTGAAGCCGCCGGAGGCGGTCGGGCGACTGCGCGCGGCGCGGCCCGACGCCCTGGTCGTCGCCGCGTATGGCCTGCTCCTGCCCCAGGCGGCGCTGGATATCGCGCCGCTTGGCGCGCTCAATATCCACGCATCGCTATTGCCGCGCTGGCGCGGCGCAGCGCCGATCCAGCGCGCGCTGCTCGCTGGCGACCGCGAATCCGGCGTGTCGATCATGCAGATGGACGCGGGTCTGGACACCGGCCCGGTGCTACTGCAAAAAAAAATAATCATCGACGATGACGACGACGCGCGCACGCTGCACGACAAGCTGGCGACGCTCGGTGCCGAGGCCATCGTCGAAGCCCTGGTAGAACGCCAGACCGGGCGCGCCCGCGCGGTGCCGCAAGCGGCAGAGGGCGTCACCTACGCGCGCAAGATCGGCAAGGAGGAAACTCGGCTGGATTGGGTGCGCCCGGCCGCCGAGCTCGAGCGCGCCGCGCGTGCCTTCCTGCCGGCGCTGGCTGCGCTCGAGGGCGAAAGCCTGCGCATCTGGCGGACCCGCGTCATCGATGGACAAGGCGCTCCCGGCGAATTGCTACGCGCGGGGCCGGACCTGGTGGTGGCCTGCGGGGCGCAGGCACTTGAAATCCTCGAGCTGCAACGTCCGGGCGGTCGGCGGCTCGGCGCGGCGGAGTTCCTGCGCGGCCATCCCTTGCGCCCCGGCATGCGCTGGCAATGAAGGCGTCGAGCGCGCTCGCGCCGGCGCTGCGCGACGCCGCCCGGATGATCGCGCGCGTCGCCGCGGGCCGCAGCCTCGCCGACGAGTTCCCGTCCGAGAGGGCGCGCGCGGCCGATGCGTCGCGCGCCGCGCTGATCGACCTTACTCACGGCACCCTGCGCCGCTACGGCCGGGTGCAGGCCATCGTGCGCGCGCTGTCGACGCGCGAGCGCCAGGATGAGCAGGTCGAAGCCCTGCTCTGGTGCTCGGTCTATGCGCTGGAATCCGGACGCTACGCCGAGTACACGGTCGTCGACCAGGCGGTGCGCGCCTGCACCCTGCTCGAGAAATGGCGCGCCAAAAGCTACGTCAACGGATTGCTGCGCAGCTACCTGCGCGGCCGCGCGTCGATCGAGGCGCGCATTGGCGCAGACCCGGAAGCGCGTTACCAGCATCCGGGCTGGTGGATCGAGGCGCTGCGAGTCGCCTATCCGGGCGAATGGGAGAGCGCGCTCGCGCACGGCAACGCCATGCCGCCCATGTCGCTGCGGGTGAATCGCAGGCGCCTGGCGCGTGACCAGTACCTTGCGCGGCTGGCAGAGGCCGGCATCGCCGGCCGCGGTGTCGGCGCCGACGGCGTGCTGCTCGAGCAGCCGCGTCCGGTCGACCGCATTCCCGGGTTCGCCGAGGGCCAGGTCTCAGTGCAGGACGCCGGTGCGCAGCGCGCGGCCCATTGCCTCGATCTATCCGCCGGCCAGCGTGTGCTCGACGCCTGTGCCGCGCCGGGTGGCAAGAGCGCGCACATCCTCGAGCTGGCGGACATTGCCTTGACGACGCTGGATGTGGACGCCGCGCGCTGCGCTCGCATCGACGGCAATCTGCGGCGCCTCGGCCTCGCGGCCGCTGCCAACCGGCAGGCCGACGCGTCGCGACTGGAAGATTGGTGGGACGGCACGCCATTCGACCGCATCCTGGCCGACGTGCCTTGCACGGCGTCGGGCGTGGCGCGCCGGCATCCCGATCTCAAGTGGCTGCGCCGCGCCGGCGACGGTGCACGCTTCGCGCTGCGCCAGGCGGCGATGCTGGATGCGCTTTGGCGGGCGCTGCGCCCGGGTGGTAAATTGCTGTATGTCACCTGCTCCGTGTTTCCGCAGGAAAACGACGCGGTCGTCGATGCTTTCGTCGCGCGCGCGGCAGGCGCCTCGCGCCTCGCGCTGCCCGATGCCGGCCCGGCCCGTTCGCTGCCGTCGGCCGAGCACGACGGCTTTTTTTTCGCCCTGATCCAGCGGCAGGCGTGAAGCGACGCGCGATGCGCCGCATCGCCCTTCTGGCCGCCGCGCTGGCGGTCCTGATGATCGAACCCCTGGCGGCGCGCGCCAACGACATCGAGGTGCGCGAGGCGAAACTGCGCGCGGTGGAGGACGGCCTGCTGCTCGATGCCGATTTCGACTTTGTGCTCACGCCGCGCCTTGCCGAGGTGGTGTCGAACGGCGTGCCGCTCTATTTCCTGGTCGAGTTCGAGCTCGGGCGGCGGCGCTGGTACTGGTTCGACGAGCAGACCGCGTCGGCGCGCCTGCAGCTGCGCCTGTCCTATCATGCGCTGTCGCGGCAGTACCGGCTGTCGGCCGGCCTGCTGCAGCAGAATTTCACCTCGTTGGAGGAAGCACTCAACGTGCTGAAGCGCGTACGCGGCTGGCTGGTCGTCGACCGTACCGTCGGATTCTCCGACGTGGAATACGACGCTGCGGTGCGCATGCGCCTCGATACCCACCTGCTGCCCAAGCCCTTCCAGCTGAGCGCGTTGACCAGCCGCGAGCTGCAGCTCGAGTCGTCCTGGCGGCGCTTCTCGCTGCACTCGCCGCGACAGCTGCCGGCGCCGGTCGAGACACGCGAGCCGCACAAGGCGCCGGAGCGATGAAGCCGCTGCTGATCATCGGCGGCGCCGTCGCGGCGGTCGGTTTGTTCCTGCTCGCCACGGCGAGCAGCGACACGGCGATGCTGGCGCAGCACTATCCGCTGCTGCTCGCGGTCAACGCCATTCTCGCCACATTGCTCGCCGGCGTGGTCGCCTACCAGCTGCTGGCACTCGCGCGGCGCTACCGGGCACGCGTCTTCGGCACGCGCCTCACACTCAGGCTGCTGACCCGCTTTGCGGCGCTTGCCGTACTGCCCGGGCTGATCGTCTACGCCGTGTCGGTACAGTTCATTACGCGGTCGATCGAATCCTGGTTTGACGTCAAGGTCGATGCGGCCCTAGAGGGCGGCCTCAACCTTGCCCAGCAGACGATCGATCAGATGAGCATCGACCTGCAGACCAAGGGTCGTGCCATGGCGCAGGAGCTCGCCGGCCGCTCCGCGCCACAGGTGATCGCCCAGCTCGAGCGCCTGCGCGCCCAAGCCGGCGTGCAGGAGGCTGTCGTCGTCACCCCGGCCGGGCGAGTGCTGGCGAGCGCCGCCGAGGACCTCTCCATGCTGGTGCCCGACCTGCCTCCCGTGAACGCCTTGCGACAGGCGCGGGCCAGCCGCGGCTACGCGTCGGTGGAGGCCGCCGCGGGTCGGCCGCTGTCGCTGCGTGTCATCGTGCCGATCGAAGCCGCGGCGCTCTCCGAGGAGGCGCGCTTTCTTCAGTTGCGGTCCACCGTGTCGCCGAGCTTTGCGCGCAACGCCGAGGCGGTCGAAGCGGCTTACCGCGACTACCGCGAGCTCGCGCTCGCGCGCGGCGACCTGACGCGGATTTACGTCGTTACGCTGACCTTTGCGCTCCTGATGGCGCTGTTCGTTGCCGTGGCGGTGGCGGCGACGCAGTCCAACCTCCTGGCCGAGCCGCTGGCCGCGCTCGCCCAGGCGATGCAGGCCGTGGCGCGCGGCGATTACTCCCGCCAGCCCGCAGTGACCAGCCGCGACGAGCTCGGCGTGCTGACGGAGTCGTTCAATTCGATGACGCGACAGCTCGACGAGGCGCGGCGCGTGGCCGAGGTCAACCGCACCGCGCTCGAGGCGGCCAAGGTACGCCTCGAGAACATCCTCGCCAACCTGTCGGCCGGCGTGCTGGTGTTCGATCACCGGCTGGAGCTGACGGTCTTCAACAACGGCGCGTCGGCGATTGCCGGCGCCGAACTGCAGTCGCTCGCGCAGCAGTTGCGCGAGCACTTCGTCGAGCATGGCGACGCCGGCTGGCAGGTCGAGCTCGAGCTCAAGGGCACCGGCAAGACGCTGCAGGCGCGCGGCGCCGCGTTGCCGCTGGCGACCGGCGGCGGCTATGTTGTGGCCTTCGACGACGTTACGCAGCTGGTGCAGGCGCAGCGCGCCACCGCTTGGGCCGAAGTCGCGCGGCGCCTCGCGCACGAGATCAAGAATCCCCTCACCCCGATCCAGCTTTCGGCGGAGCGGCTGGAGATGAAACTCGGCGACCGGCTGCCGCGCGAGGATGCCGAGACCCTGCGGCGCGCTACCGAGACCATCGTCAACCAGGTCGCAGCGCTCAAGGCGATGGTCGACGACTTCCGCGATTACGCACGGCTGCCGCCTCCGGAGCTCAAGCGCCTGGATCTCAACGCCCTGGTGGCCGAGGTGCTGGCGCTTTACGAGCACTCGCGTGTGCCGGTGGCCAAGCAGCTCGACGCCGCCCTGCCCCTGGTCTGGGCCGACGGGGCGCAAATTCGCCAGGTGATTCACAATCTGGTGCAGAACGCGCAGGATTCGTTGGAGAATTCGTCACCGGAACACCGTGCCACCGGCGCCGCGAGCCCGCTGATCGAAGTGTGTACGGAGCTCGCGGGCGACCGCGTCAGGCTGGCGATTTCCGACAACGGCGGCGGTTTTCCGGAAGAACTGATGGCGCGCATTTTCGAACCCTATGTCACCACCAAGCCGCGCGGCACCGGGCTCGGCCTCGCCATCGTCAAGAAGATCGTCGACGAGCACCACGGCAGCGTCGCCATCGAAAACCGCCCGAGTCGCGGTGCCTCGGTGAGCGTGCTGCTGCCGCTGGCGAAGGCCGCCTAGCGATGGCGCAGATCCTGGTGGTCGACGACGAAGTAGGGATCCGCGAGCTGCTGTCGGAAATCCTCGCCGATGAGGGCCACCAGGTGGTGCTGGCGGAAAGCGCCGGCGACGCCCGCCGCCTGCGCGAGCGCGCCCGGCCCGACCTGGTGCTGCTCGATATCTGGATGCCGGATACGGACGGCATTACGCTGCTGAAGGAGTGGGCGGCGAGCGGGCAGCTCACCATGCCGGTGGTGATGATGTCGGGCCACGCCACCATCGAGACCGCGGTCGAGGCGACTCGCATCGGCGCGCTCGATTTCCTCGAGAAGCCGATCGCGCTGCAACGCCTGCTCTCCACGGTGAAGCGCGCGCTGCGCAATCCCGAGATCGCCGCCGCGCCGCAACTCTCGCTTGCCGCGCTCGGCCGCGCGGTGGCTCTGGTCGACGCCAAGAAGCGCCTCGCCCAGCTGGCGCAGTCGGCCGCGCCGCTGCTGCTGCGCGGCGAGCGCGGCATGCGCCCGGAGCTGTTTGCGCGCCTGCTGGTGGCACCGGGGGCGCCGTTCCTCGCCGGCGCGGAGTTGCTGAACGAGCCGCCGACGGAGTTGCTGGCAAAGGCAGGCGGCGGCGTGTTGTTCGTGCCGGACTTGAGCCGCCTGGCACGCGCCGACCAGCGCAACCTCGAGTTCCTGCTGCCCCGCGCCGACAAGCAGAAAGTGCGCGTGGTGTCGTTTTCGCCGGTGGATCCGCGCGCGCTGTGCGAGAAACACGAATTCGATCCGGAGCTGTGCGGCCGGCTCTCCGAGCTGACCCTCAGGCTGCCGGCGCTGCGCGAGTTCGCCGAGGAGATCCCTGAGCTTGCCTTGCAGATGCTGGCGCAGCTGGTCGAGACGCGTGCCTGTCCGCCAAGGCGCCTCGCCACCCCGGCGCTCAACGGCCTGCGACATCACGCCTGGCCGGGAAACATTGCCGAGCTCGAAGGCGTGGTGAAGGATCTCGCGCTGACGGCGCTGGAGGAGGAAATCCAGCTCGAGGACGTCGAGCGCTCGCTCGCGGCGCGCGGCACCCCCGGCGCATTGCCCGAAGTGGCGTTCGACCGCCCGTACCGCGAGGCACGCGAGGCCTTCGAGCGAGTCTATTTCGAAAATCTGCTGGCGCGCGAGAACGGCAGCATGTCGCGCGTGGCCGAGCGCTCGGGACTCGAGCGCACCCACCTCTACCGCAAGCTCAAGGCGCTCGGCCTACCGGTCGGCCGGCGCGAGGAAAGCTAGGCGGATTTCTTCTTCTTAGCCGCGCGGTGCGGGCGCTTCTTGCCGTAGCTGCCCTTGTAGATCTTGCCCTTGCGCGTACGCTTGTCGCCTTTACCCATGCGCCGGATTATAGGTTAGGCGCGAGCCACTTTTCCGCCTGCTCGAGGGGAATTGCGCTGCGCCGCGCGAAATCCTCGAGTTGATCGCGGCCGATGCGACCGACGGCGAAATAGCATGCCTGCGGATGCGACAGGTAGAAACCGGAGACCGAAGACGCCGGCAGCATGGCGTAGGACTCGGTCAGGCGCATGTCGGCGCTCGCTTCCGCGTCGAGCAGGCGGAACAACGCCGCTTTGGCGACGTGGTCGGGGCAGGCCGGGTAGCCGGGCGCCGGGCGGATGCCGCGGTAGCCCTCGGCGATGAGTTCGGCGGCGCCCAGGCGCTCATCAGGCGCGTAGCCCCAGAATTCGCGCCGCACGCGCTCGTGCAGGCGCTCGGCGAACGCCTCCGCCAAGCGGTCGGCGAGGACCTTCAGCATGATCGCGCTGTAGTCGTCGTTGCTGCGCTCGAAATTGGCGACGCGGTCGTCGATACCGCCCGCGCTCACTGCAAAAGCGCCGATCCAGTCGGGCACGCCGCTTGCCGCCGGCGCGACAAAATCCGCCAGGCACAGATTGGGATTGCCCCCGGGCTTCTGGTTCTGCTGGCGCAGGTTGCGCCAGGTCATCAGCCGCTCTCGGCGATCGGCGCCGCGATAGATCTCGATATCGTCCTCGCCCACCCGCGCGGCCGCAAACAGGCCGGCGACGCCGTGGGCGGCGATCCAGCGTTCGCGCACGATGCGCTCGAGCATCTCCTGTGCCTCGGCGAACAGCTTGCGCGCCGCATCGCCGACCACGGGGTCTTGCAGGATTTTGGGGTAGGCGCCGGAGAGCTCCCAGGCCTGGAAAAACGGCGACCAGTCGATGTACGGCACCAATTCCGCGAGGGGATAGTCCCGCAGCGCCGTCAGTCCCGGTTTTGCGGGCACGGGCGGAACGTAAGCCTTCCAGTTACCCGCGTATCCCCGGCGCCGCGCATCGGCGAGCGCCAGCAGCGGCCCCTGCCCCTTTTTTGCGAGATGCTGCTCGCGTATCCGCTCGTAGTCGGCGCGCACCTGCGCCAAGTAGTCCTCGCGGCTCGAATCCGCGAGCAGGCTCTGCACTACCGGCACGCAGCGCGAGGCGTCCGGGACGTACACCACCGGCCCGGAATAATGCGGCGCGATCTTGACCGCGGTGTGCACGCGCGAGGTGGTCGCCCCGCCGATCAGTAGCGGCAGGCGCAAGCCGGCGCGTTCCATCTCCTGCGCCACGTGCGCCATTTCCTCGAGCGACGGCGTGATCAGGCCCGACAGGCCGATGGCGTCCGCGCCTTCGCGCTGCGCCGTCTCCAGGATGGTCTGCGCCGGCACCATCACGCCGAGGTTAAGCACTTCAAAGTTGTTGCACTGGAGCACGACGGCGACAATGTTCTTGCCGATGTCGTGCACGTCGCCCTTGACGGTGGCGATCACCACGCGACCCTTGGGGCGCGCCGCCTGGCCGGACTTTGCTTTTTCCGCCTCGATGAACGGCACCAGATGGGCCACCGCCTGCTTCATGACGCGCGCCGACTTGACCACCTGCGGCAGGAACATCTTGCCGGCGCCGAACAGGTCGCCCACCACGTTCATGCCGTCCATCAGCGGGCCCTCGATGACCTGGATGGGATGGGCGGCGCCGCGACGCGCCTCCTCGGTGTCGGCCACCACGTGCGTAGCGATGCCGTTGACCAGCGCGTACTCCAGGCGCTTGGCCACCGGGCCCGCGCGCCAGGCTTCGTCGCGCGGGTTCTCCTTCGCCCCGGCGCGCACGCGGCTCGCCGCCTCGATCAGTCGCTCGGTGGCATCCGTCCTGCGGTTGAAAAGAACGTCCTCGACGCGCTCGCGCAACTGCGGCTCGAGCTGCTCGTAAACGCCGAGCTGGCCGGCATTGACGATGCCCATCGACAGTCCGGCGCGGATCGCGTGATAGAGAAAGGCGCTGTGCATCGCCTCGCGCACCGCGTCGTTGCCGCGAAACGAGAACGACAGGTTGGAGACGCCGCCCGAGACGTTCACGCCCGGCAGATTGGCGCGGATCCAGCGCACCGCCTCGATGAAGTCGATGCCGTAGCGCGCGTGCTCCTCCAGCCCGGTGGCGACGGCGAAAATGTTGGGATCGAAGATGATGTCTTCGGCGGGAAAGCCGGCTTGACGGGTCAGCAGCTCGTAGGCACGCGTGCAGACCTCGATGCGCCGCTCGAGGGTATCGGCCTGGCCGCGCTCGTCGAAAGCCATCACCACCGCTGCGGCGCCATAGTGCCGGCAGAGTCGCGCCTGCCGCAGGAACGGCTCTTCTCCCTCCTTGAGCGAGATGGAGTTGACGATCGGCTTGCCTTGGACGCATTTCAGCCCCGCCTCGATGACTTCCCATTTGGAGCTGTCGATCATCACCGGAACGCGCGCGATATCGGGCTCGGCGGCCACCAGGCACAGGAAGGTGTGCATCGCCCGCACCGAGTCAAGCATCGCCTCGTCCATGTTGATGTCGATGACCTGCGCGCCGTTCTCGACTTGCTGGCGGGCGACGGCGAGCGCCGCCGCATAGTCGCCGGCCAGCACCAGGCGGGCAAAGGCGCGCGAGCCGGTGACATTGGTGCGCTCGCCGATGTTGACGAAAAGCGATCGCGCGTCGACGTTGAGCGGCTCGAGACCGGCAAGCCGCAGCGCGGCCGGACGCACCGGCGGGCGGCGCGGCGCAACGCCGCGCAGCGCCTCGGCCATGGCGCCGATGTGCTCCGGCGTGGTGCCGCAGCAACCGCCGACCAGGTTCAGCCAGCCGCTGCGTGCCCACTGGCCGATCTCCGCGGCCATCGATTCAGGCGTGTCCTCGTACTCGCCGAAAGCGTTTGGCAGGCCGGCATTCGGATGACAGGAGACGAAAGTCTCTGAAATCGCCGCCAGCTCTTCGACGTGGGCGCGCAACTCGCGCGCGCCGAGGGCGCAATTGAGGCCGACGGCGACCGGCCGCGCGTGGCGTACCGAGTTGTAGAACGCTTCTGCGGTCTGGCCCGAGAGTGTGCGGCCCGAGGCATCGGTGATGGTGCCGGAGATGATCACCGGCAGGCGCGTTCCGCGTGCCGCGAACGCGCGCTCGATGGCGAACAGCGCAGCCTTGGCGTTGAGCGTGTCGAACACGGTTTCTACCAGCACCAGGTCGACGCCGCCTTCGAGCAGTCCGGCCAGCGCCTCGCCGTAGGCTGCGGCGAGCTCGTCGAAGCCGATGGCGCGATGGCCGGGATCGTTGACGTCGGGGGAGATCGACGCCGTCTTGTTGGTCGGACCGAGCACGCCGGCGACAAAGCGCGGCTGCCCGGGCGCGCGCCGCCGAGCCTCGCGCACGGCCTCGCTCGCCAGTTGCGCGGCGGCGCGATTCAGCTCGCGCGCGAGATCCTGCAGGCCGTAGTCGGCGAGCGCGACGGCGGTCGAATTGAAGGTATTGGTCTCGACCACATCGGCGCCCGCCGCCAGGTATTGCGCATGGATCTCGCGCACCAGTTGCGGCTGCGTCAGGGACAGCAGGTCATTGTTGCCGCGCAGCTCGCGCGGCCAGTCGTGAAAACGCGCGCCGCGATAGTCCTCTTCGGCGAGCCGCGCACGCTGAATCATGGTGCCCATGGCGCCGTCGAGGAGCAGGATGCGGCTGCCGAGCTGCTGCGCGAAATCGTCCACGGACCGCCGGTCGAAAAAGAAAAAGCCCGTTCAGCTTTCGCAGAAACGGGCCTCGACGAGGCGTCTCTTTAGCGGCATTTGTAGCGCGCCCGCAAGCTGAACATCAAATCGGCGCGTGAGTGGGATTCTGCCCAACAGCGGCTTGGTCTGTCAACGCCTTATAATTTTTTATGCCCGAGACCCCGGAATTCCACTCGATCGTCGGCAGTTTTCCCTGCCAGGTGCAGTGGGGCGATTGCGATCCGGCGGGGATCATCTTTTATCCGACCTACTTCCGCTGGATGGACGCCGCGACCTGGGCGTTCATGGAGGCAGTGGGCTTTGGCCCCAAGCGCATGCGGACCGAGCAGCGCTCGATGCCGCTGGTATCGGCCGATTGCCAGTTCCTGTTTCCCGCCGAGCAGGGCGACCGCTGCGAGGTACGCACGCGAATTGCGCGCTTCGGCGGCAAATCCTTCGTCGTCGCCCACGAGATGGTGCGTAGCGACGGCACGACGCTCGCGAAGGGTAGCGAGACGCGGGTGTGGGCGCGCCATGCAGGCGGCCCCGGGTCGCCGATCAAGGGCGAGGTCATCCCCGAGGCGATGAAGGTCCTGTTCCGGGCCCGCTAGCCGGCGCAATCCGCTATTCGGCGTCGGGTTGTTTTGATGGCTGCGCGCGGTCGAAGGCCTCGAGCTTCATGCAGGCGTCGAAAATGCGCTGCGTCACCGGATAGGGCGCGAGGTCGCACTTGTAGCGCTGGGCATTGAAGATCTGCGGCACCAGGCAGCAGTCGGCCATCGACGGCGTGCCGCCGTGCGAGTAACGGCTCGCTCCGCGTTTGACCTCCGCTTCGAATTTCTGCAGGCCGTCGGCCACCCAGTGGCGGTACCAGGCGTTGACCTGCTCCTCGCTCTGGCCGAGCACGCGCTTGAGGTACTGCAGCACGCGCAGGTTGTTGAGCGGATGGATTTCGCAGGCGACCAGGAGCGAAAGCGCCCTCACCCGCGCGCGCGCACGCGGTTCCTCGGGGACCAGGCGCGGCTTTGGGTGCAGCTCGTCCAGGTACTCGATGATGGCGAGCGATTGCGCGAGCCGCATGCCGTCGTCGAACTCCAGGGTCGGCACCAGCCCCTGTACGTTGATGTCCGCGTAGCCGGCGGCGCGATGCTCGCCTTTCGCCAGGTGCACAAACTGCGGCTGGTAGGCGAGGCCCTTGAGATTGAGCGCGATGCGAACGCGAAACGCCGCCGAGCTGCGGAAATAGGTGTACAGCTTCACAGCGCGGCGACGATCCTGACCTTGAGCTCGCCCACGCCGTCGATGCCTGCCACCAGCTCGTCGCCGGCCTTTACCGGGCCGACGCCGGCCGGGGTGCCGGTGAAGATGACATCGCCGGGCTCAAGCGTGTAGTGCTCGGAAAGATAGGTAATCTGCTCCGGCACCGACCAGATCATATCGGCGAGGTCGGCCTTCTGGCGCTGCTTGCCGTTCACTTGAAGCCAGATGGCGCCCTTGGAGGGGTGACCGATTTTCGACGCCGGTACCAGCTCGCCGCAGGGCGCCGACTCGTCGAAATTCTTGCCGAAGTCCCACGGACGACCGTGGTCCTTGCCCCATTGCTGCAGGTCGCGCCGCGTCATGTCGAGCCCGACGGCGTAGCCGTAGATGTGCTCATTGGCGCGCTTGGCATCGATGCGACGGCCGCCTTTCGACAGCGCCACCACCAGCTCGGTCTCGTAGTGATAGTTGGACGTCTTGGCGGGGTAGTGCACGTCGCCGCCGCGCGGCACCAACGCGTGCTCGGTCTTGAGAAAGAAGAACGGCTGCTCGCGGCCGTCGCCGCCCATCTCCTTCTGGTGCTCGGCATAGTTGCGGCCAACGCAGAAGATGCGGCGCACCGGAAACAACTCCTTCGAGCCGGCGACCGGCAGCGCCGGCGGCGTCGGCAGGGAAATGGCGTAACCCATGGCGATCCTCGGAAAAGGCGAATTCTAGTCCCTGCGCGTGACCATTTGCATGCCGGAGCGCGCCGCGGCTAGGATGGCGGCGATCGTTTGGAGTCCAAACAAACTGCAGCTCAAGCCGGGATTTCTGTCGGGCCTCATCGGTTACCGCCTGCGCCGCGCGCAGCAGGCGGTGTTCCGCGATTTTGCCGCGCGCGTGGCGGCGGACCGGCGCGACATCTCGCCCGGCCGCGTCGGCTTGCTGTTCCTGGTCGAGGCCAACCCCGGCGTGACGCAGAGCCGCCTGGCGCAGGCCGTGCAACTTGAGCGCTCCACCATGGTGGGCGTGCTGCACGCACTCGAGGCGCGCGGCCTGCTCGAGCGCCGACGCGGCCGCGACCGGCGCACCAACGGCCTGTGGCTGACGCGCGCCGGCAGCATCTTGACAGCGCGGCTCAAGCGCTCGATCGCGGCACACGAGCGGCGCATCGCCGCGCGCCTCAGCACGGACGAGCGGCAGAAGCTTCTCGTGCTGCTGGAAAAACTGTCGACCTGAAAAGGAAAGGGGCGCCGCAGCGCCCCCTTTTCCGTTACCGGTAATCCCGCTTACATGCGATACGCGGCTTCACCGTGCGAAGCCGTGTCCAGGCCTTCGCGCTCTTCTTCTTCCGTGACGCGTAGACCGATGGTGAGATCGACCAGTTTGTACGCCACCGCGGCAACCACGCCGGACCAGACGAAGGTCAGCATGACGCCCTTGGCCTGGATCCACAGCTGCTCACCGATGCCCGGGAAACCGACCTTGGCCGTGACCCAGTCGGTAACCAGTCCCGGACCGCCAAGCGACGGGTCGTTGAACACGCCGGTCAGCAGCGCGCCGAGGATCCCGCCGATGGCATGCACGCCAAACACGTCGAGCGAGTCGTCGGCACGCAGCAGCTTCTTCAGGCCGCTCACGCCCCAGAGGCAGACCAAGCCGGCTGCCAGGCCGATGACGAACGCCCCGGGAATACCGACATTGCCCGCCGCCGGCGTGATGGCCACCAATCCCGCCACCGCGCCAGAGGCCGCGCCCAGCATCGAGGGCTTGCCCTTGAACACCGCCTCGCCCAGGATCCAGGAGAGCACCGCGCAGGCTGTCGCCAGGTACGTATTGATGAAAGCGAGCGCCGCGGTACCGTTGGCTTCCAGGGCAGACCCGGCGTTGAAGCCGAACCATCCGGTCCACAGCAGCGCCGCGCCGATCATCGTCAGCGTCAGGTTGTGCGGTGGCATGGCCTCTTTTCCAAAGCCGATGCGATTGCCGATCAGGTAGGCGCCCACCAGGCCGGCAACGCCGGAGTTGATGTGTACTACCGTGCCGCCGGCGAAGTCGAGCACGCCCCACTGCCAGATCAGGCCGGCCTTCGCGTTCATCACGTCGACCACTTTCGGATCGGTGTACGCATCTGGCCCCATCCAGAACCACACCATGTGGGCGATCGGCGCGTAGCTGAAGGTGAACCAGAGCACGATGAACACCAGCACCGCCGAGAACTTGGCGCGCTCGGCAATAGCGCCAAGGACCAGACAACACGTGATGGCGGCAAACGTTGCTTGAAAGGCAACGAATACCAGTTCGGGCAGCACCACGCCTTTGCTAAAGGTAGCTGCATTCGAGAATTCACCCTTGACGGGATCGAAGGTACCCACGAGAAACAGCCGGTCGAAGCCCCCGAAGTAGGCAGTGCCTTCGGTAAAGGCCAGGCTGTAGCCATAGACGCACCAAAGCACCGTCACCAGCGAAAACACCACAAATACCTGCATCAGCATGGACAACACATTCTTCGCACGCACCATGCCGCCATAGAACAGCGCCAGTGCTGGCACACTCATCATCAATACGAGCGCGGTAGAGGTCAGCATCCAGGCGACGTCGCCTTTGTTGGGCACAGGCGCAGGGGCCGGCTTTGCCTCGTCCTTCTTCGCCTCCGCCGGCGGCTTGGCAGGTTCGGCCGCTGCAGTCGGTTTATCCGGCGCTGCTGCCGCTTTTTCTTGAGCCAGGGTGACGCCGGCAAAACCGACACAGGCGGCGATTGCAAACCACGCAAATAATTTCTTCATACCACTCTCCTTTAGTACCAAAAAAACGGGGCCGGTCTGACCGGCCCCGTTTCACTCCCGAGAAGAAAAGCGGGTTAGTAGTTGTAGGCCTTTTCACCGTGATCGGCGAGATCGAGGCCCTCTTCCTGCGCCTCATCGCTTGCACGGATGCCAATGGTGAACTTCAGCACGAGCATGATCAGGAAGGCAACGCCTCCCGACCACACCAGCACGATGCCGATGTCCCAGAGCTGCGACACGATTTGCGCCATGGCGTCAAAGTCACCCACCTTGTTGGCGACGTAGTCGTAAACTCCCGTGCCGCCCAACTTGGGATTGACAAAGATACCGGTGCCGAGCGACCCGATGATGCCGCCGATGCAGTGCACACCGAAGGTATCGAGGGAGTCGTCGTAGCCCAGCCAGGCCTTGATTTTCGTCACGGCGAAGAAGCAGAGCACGCCGGCAACCGCGCAGGTAACAAACGCCCCCACCGGACCGACGTAACCGGCTGCTGGTGTGATGGCTACCAGACCCGCGACGATCCCCGAGCAGATGCCCAGAAGGCTTGGCTTACCCTTGACGAGCCACTCGATGAGCGCCCAGGCGACTCCGGCGGTGGCAGTGCCGAAAAGCGTATTGAAGAACGCAATTCCGGCGCCGCCATTGGCTTCCAAGGCTGAGCCCGCATTGAAGCCGAACCAGCCCATCCACAGCATGCCGGTACCGATCGCGGTCATCATGACGCTGTGCGGAGGCATGGCTACCTTGCCGTAGCCGTTGCGCTTGCCGAGCATCAGCGCACAGACCAGCGCCGCGATACCGGAGTTAACGTGCACCACGGTGCCCCCGGCAAAGTCAAGCGCGCCTTTCTGGAAGATGTAGCCGGCATGGCTGTTGGCTTCGTCGGCCAATTTTGCGGTCGTATAAGCATCCGGGCCGTCCCAATACCAGACCATGTGCGCGACTGGCAGATACGCGAAGGTAAACCACAGGATCGCAAACAGGATCATCGCGGAAAACTTGAAGCGCTCCGCGAAGCCGCCGCAGATCAGCGCGACCGTAATCGCGGCGAAGGTCAGCTGGAACATGCAGTACACGAAGTCGGGCAGGTACTGTCCCTTGCTGAACGTCGCGGCGACCGCAGTGGCCGGGTCCTCGCCGAGCATAAACAGCTTGTCCCACGAGCCCCAGTAGGGGTTGCCGGCGGTGAACGCCACGCTGTAGCCGTAGATAACCCACAGTACGGCGACGACGCAGAAGATGGAAAAGCTCTGCATCGCCGTCGACAGTGCGTTCTTGCTGCGTGCCATCCCGGCGTAGAACAGCGCCAGACCCGGCACGGTCATCAGCAGCACGAACGCCGTCGAGGTCATCATCCAGGCAACATCGCCCTTGTTGCAGTCGAAACCCTTGTCGCCACATTTCGGCACCGGGGCCGGCTTCGCCTCTTCCTTCTTGGCTTCCGCAGCGGCCGGGGCCGCCGCGGGTTTCGCCGCCTCGGCCGCAGCGGCCGGCTTGTCCGGCGTGGCTGCCGGCTTATCTTGTGCCACGGTGATGCCCGCAAATGCCAGGCAGGCAGCCATGGCGAACCATGTCAACAGTTTCTTCATTGCATTCCCCTTAGAGCGCCGCCGCATCGGTTTCGCCGGTGCGGATGCGAATGACTTTCTCGAGATCGAACACGAAGATCTTGCCGTCGCCAATCTTGCCGGTGTTGGCCGATTTTTCGATCGCCTCGATCGTCTGCTCGAGCAACTCCGTCTTGATCGCGGCTTCGACCTTTACCTTGGGCAGGAAGTCGACGACGTACTCCGCGCCGCGGTAGAGCTCGGTATGCCCCTTCTGGCGCCCGAATCCCTTGACCTCGGTCACGGTGATGCCCTGCACGCCGATCGCCGAGAGCGCCTCGCGCACTTCATCGAGCTTGAAAGGTTTGATGATGGCAGTGACGAGTTTCATATCAGAATGTCTTCTGGACGTAGGCCGTAACCGAGCTCTTGCCCAAGTCGTACGAGTGGAGGGTGTAGTTGAATCTCTGCTGCCCGGTCATCTTGGTCCCGGTGTAATAGCCACCGACGGACCACGACTGCGGCAAGGAGTAGCTTGCGCCGAGTTTCCAGTCCTTGTACGTGGCGCAGGTGTCGTTCGAGTTGCTCGCACCTGCCCCTACCGAAGTGCACTGTGGACTGCTACCCGAGAATTTCTGCCTGCCCCAGTGGGCCACGAGGCTGATTTGGTCGGTCACTGGATAGGTGGCGGAGAGGTCGAGATACGTGGTTCCCTTGCTGCCATCGACGCCGAAGGTCCTCTCGAGCACGCTCCTCGACAACTTTGCGCTCAGCCACTTCCAGGTCAGCGCACCATAGACCTCCCTGGTGTTCGCCGTCACAGCGCCCGGCATACGGACCCCGGGGTAGTAATACTGGAGCATGCCGACGTCGTAGCCGAAGTCGCTCTTGCCGAACGTGTTCTTGTAGCCGCCGTACATATCCCATTCGAGGCTGGAATTCCTGGCACCAGCACCCGACTGGATGGCGGTATCCGAAATCCAGCTCACGTTGGACAGCCAGGTGCCCACGTAGAGCCCACTCGAATGGGCATAGTCGGCGCCGCCCTGGAGCGCGGGCTTGCCTGCGGTCTGGGTCAGACCGCGAAAGATGTACTGGCTGAACAGGCCGACGTTTCCGGTAAACGGCGAAGGCTCGGGCGCCGCAGCAGGGGGCGCAGCCGGAGCGGTGGCCTGTGCAAATGCAAGGGACGGAACCGCGACCGCAGCCGCGACCGCGAGGGACAAGATTGTTTTACGCATCAGAAACTCCCTAGTGGTTAAAAAGCTACCCAGCCACTTAGCATCTCCTATGCCAGATATATTTATTATTTAAATCAATGATCTATATACATGATGACCGATCCGGAAGAATCGACGCACTTCCATGGTGCGGTCGTAAAGTGGCATTGCCCCAAGGTGGTGCCAGGCAGCGGGTGCTACCTTCGACCGCAATGGACAAGCGCTTTCTCGATGAATTGAGCGAACGCGTTGGCGACGCCCTGCGCCATTCCCCGGCGCAGGATGCCGAAAAGAATTTGCGCGCCTTGCTCGCCGCCTGGTTTGATCGCCTGGACCTGGTCCTGCGCGAGGACTTCGACGTGCAGAAGAAGCTCCTCGAGCGTGCCCAGGCCCGGCTCGCCGAGCTCGAGGCGCGCGTGCGCGAGTTGGAGCGCAAGTAAACGATCGGCAGGCGGCGGCGTTCTTTCCAGTGGGAGGAACGCATGTCCGTCGCCATCGTCGCGAGCCGGGCGCTCGCCGGCATCGACGCGCCCGAGGTCACCGTCGAGGTCCATCTCGGGCCCGGCCTGCCCGCGTTTCACATCGTCGGCCTGCCCGATGCCGAGGTGCGCGAGGCGCGCGATCGCGTGCGCGCCGCGCTCAATCACGCGCGCTTCGAATTTCCCGCGCGAAGAATCACGGTCAATCTCGCGCCGGCGGAGCTGCCGAAGGACTCGAGCCGCTTCGACCTGCCGATCGCGCTCGGTATCCTGGCGGCGACCGGCCAGCTCGCGCCCGAATCGCTGGCCGGACAAGAATTCGCCGGCGAGCTTTCGCTGACCGGCGACCTGCGCCCGGTGCGCGGCGCGCTCGCCATGGCGCTTTCGGCGCGCAGCGCGCAGCGCGTATTCGTTTTACCCGAGGGCAATGCCCCGCAGGCGGCGCTCGCCGAGGGCGCGCGTGTGCTGCCGGCGCGCACGCTGCTCGAAGTCGTCGCGCACTTGTCCGGCGAGTCGCGGCTGAATGAATACCGCGCCGGCCCGCCGGCGGCGCCGCCGATTTATCCCGATTTCAATGACGTCAAGGGTCAGCAGCAGGTCAAGCGCGCCCTGGAAGTCGCCGCCGCTGGCGCGCACAGCGTCCTGATGGTCGGACCGCCCGGCACCGGCAAGTCGATGCTCGCCGCGCGCTTCCCGGGCATCCTGCCGCCGCTGTCGGACGCGGAGGCGCTCGAGGTGGCGGCCATCCATTCGGTGTCGACCGGCGGCTTCGACGCGCTACGCTGGGGCGAGCGACCGTACCGATCGCCGCACCACAGCGCGTCGGGGGCGGCGCTCGTCGGCGGCGGCAATCTGCCGCGGCCTGGGGAGATCTCCCTCGCACATCACGGCGTGCTGTTCCTCGACGAGCTGCCGGAATTCGATCGCGACGTGCTCGAGGCGATGCGCGAGCCGCTCGAATCGGGCAAGGTATCGATAGCCCGGGCGGCGCGCCAGGCGCAGTTTCCCGCGCGCTTCCAGCTGGTGGCGGCGATGAACCCCTGTCCTTGCGGGCATTGCGGCGATCGCAACGGCCGCTGCCGCTGCACGCCCGAGCGCATCGCGCGCTACCGCGGCCGCATTTCAGGGCCGCTGGCCGACCGCATCGACATCAAGCTCGAAGTGCCGGCGCCGCGCGAGGCCGAGCTGGTCGCGCCGCTCGCTGGCGAGAGCTCGAGCACCATCAAGTCGCGGGTCGCACGGGCGAGAAGCCTGCAACTCGTGCGCCAGGGCAAGCCCAATTCCCTGCTCGGCACGGCGGAGATCGACCGGCACTGCGGCACCGACCGCGACGGCGACCAGCTCCTGCGCCATGCCCTTGCCCGGCTGCTGCTCTCGGCGCGTGCATATCATCGCGTGCTGCGGGTGGCGCGCTCCATCGCCGACCTGGCGGGCAAGGGCGCCATCGCGGCAGAGCACATCGCAGAGGCGATACAGTATCGGCGTCTGGATGCCAGTTTCTAGGGAGCGATGGCGACTTTCGCGATAGGCGACGTGCAAGGCTGCTTTGACGAGCTGCGCAAGCTCCTCGAGATTATTTCTTTTCACAAAAAGAAAGATCGTCTCTGGTTTGTAGGCGACCTCGTCAATCGCGGCCCGAAGTCGCTCGAGGTGCTGCGCTTTGTGCGCGACCTGGGCGCGCGCGCAATCACGGTGCTCGGCAACCATGACCTGCACCTCGTCACGCAGTACGAGGGCTTCGAGCGACCGCGCAAGGACGACACGTTCCAGGATGTTCTCGAGGCACCCGACGCGCGCGACTTGGTCGATTGGCTGCGCGCGCGGCCGCTGATGCACGGGGGCGAGGGCTGCGCCATGGTTCACGCCGGACTGCTGCCGCAGTGGACGATCGACAAAGCGCTGGCGCTGGCGGCCGAAGTCGAAGCGGCATTGCAAGCCGCCGACTACCGCAACTTCCTGCAGAACATGTACGGCAGCAAGCCCGCGGAATGGCGCGAAGACCTGGAGGGCTGGGACCGGTTGCGCGTAATCGTCAACGCGATGACGCGCATGCGATTTTGCACCGCGCGCGGGAAAATGGAGTTTCATGCCAAGGGCGAAAAGCCGCCGCGGGGTTTCCGCCGCTGGTTTGACACCTATAGGGGGAAAAAGACCGTGATCTTCGGCCACTGGTCCCAGCTCGGCCTGACCACGGGCGAGCGCCATGTCGGGCTCGACTCGGGCTGCGTGTGGGGTGGCCAGCTCACGGCGCTGCGGCTCGAAGACCGCGCGCTCTATCAGTTAGCGTGCCGCCGCTACCAGGCGCCTGGAGGAGACGGATGAGCGATTGCGTATTCTGCAGAATCGTCGCGGGCCAGATTCCTTCGACGCGGGTGTATGAGGACGCGCAGGTCGTCGCTTTCATGGACATCGGCCAGGTCAATCCGGGTCACGTACTGGTCGCCGCAAAGACGCACGCCCCCAATCTGTTCGAGCTGGAGGACACGCAGGCGGCGGCGGTCGCGCAAGCCTGCGCAAGAATCGCGCGCGCATTGAAAGCCGCTTTCGATCCCGAAGGCCTTTCCGTTTATCAGGCCAACGGCAAGGCGGCCGGCCAGACGGTGTTCCACTACCACGTTCATCTGGTGCCGCGCCACGAGGGCGACGGCATGGCGCTCGCCTGGCCGGTGAAGAACCCGCCGCGCGAAAAGCTCGAGGAGTACGCGAAGAAGATACGCGCGCGGCTGGGCTAGCCCGGCGCTAGCCCTTCCAGGGCGAGTAGCCGAACGCCTTGCGAAAGCGCGCTTCGATCTCCGTGCGCGCAGGCGCGTGGTTCTGCGCGCCGCGCTGCGCGATCTTGATGGCACCCATCACGGCGCCCAGCCTGCCCGTGCTCGCCCAGTCCCAGCCGCAAGCGATGCCGTAGAGCAGGCCGGCGCGGTAGGCGTCGCCGCACCCGGTGGGGTCGACGACGGCGTCCGCCTTGACGCAGGGGATCTCGTGGCGCTGGCCGCCGGCAAGGACGACCGATCCTTTGGCGCCCAGCGTGTAGATGAGGCCCTTCAAGCCGCGGGCGATGTCCTCGAGCTTGCGCCCGGTTTTCTCTTCCAGCATGCGGCCTTCGTAGTCGTTGACCGCGACGTAGGCGGCGGCGCGCAGGAATTCCTCGAGCTCGGCGCCGCTGAACATCGGCAGGCCCTGTCCGGGGTCGAAGACGAAAGGCAGGCCGAGCGCCGCGCACTCGCGCGCGTGCTGCAGCATGCCTTCCTTGCCGTCGGGGCCGATAATCGCCACCCCGGCGCCGAGGGCGCGGCTGACGTGGTTCTCGTGCGAATGGTTCATCGCCCCCGGGTGAAACGCCGTGATCTGGTTGTCGTCGAGGTCGGTGGTGATGAAGGCCTGCGCCGTGAACTGGCCGGGAATGCGCTTGAACAGCGCGGTGCCGATGCCGAGGCCCTCGAAGCGGGCGAGATAGGGCGGGATGTCCTCGCCGACGGTCGCCATGACCAGCGCATCCTCACCGAGGAGTTTCAGGTTGTAGCCGATGTTGCCGGCGGTGCCGCCGTATTCGCGGCGCATCTCGGGCGTCAGGAAGCAGACGTTGAGGATGTGCAGCTGGTCCGGCAGCAGGTGGTTACGAAAGCGATCCGGGAACACCATGATGGTGTCGTAGGCGATCGAGCCGGTGACGAGTATTTTCATTGGGGGAAGAAGAGGTAGAGGCGATAGCCCGTGGCGCGGACGCGCTCGGCGTAGAGAAAGACCTTGAGCGGCACCTCGCCGCTTTCAGGGATGCCTTGCGCGATCATCGCCGCTGCGCGTCCGGTGTCGAGATAATCGCGCGGCGCGAGCACGCGTCGCAGCACCGGGTGCTCGGCTTCGTCGGTCAGCGTCAGCTCGAGCGAGGGGTAGTCCTGCGGGAAGCGCGCGCGGTTGCGGATCACGGCGTTGAGCACGATGACGTCTTCCCGGCGCGCGTCGGTCTGCAGCTCCGAGGAGTCGATGCTCATCAGATCCGGGCGCCGCGGCAGCGGCACTTCGCAGCCGAACAGCCGGCAGGCCGCCGCGAGCGGCGCGCGCGCCTCGGGCAAGCCGGCGCCGATCTCGGCGCGAAAACGGTGCAGCGTCTGGCCGGCGAGCGCGAGCGCGGCGAGCGCGGCGAGCGTGGTCCAAAGCCAGGTGCGCCGCGGCCCGGCGTGCCGCTCGTCCAGGAATGGCGGCAAGGGGCCGTCGTCGCCCGCCACCGCTTGCGGCTTGCGCGAGGGGTCGAATAGGCCGAGTTGGGGCGAGGGCTCGAGCGAAAGGCTTTCCGCGCCCTCCTCGACCAGTCCGGCGACGCCGTCGAACACCGCGGCGCACTTGCCGCAGCGCACCGTGCCGCCGTGCGCGGCGAGTTGCGCGCGCTGCACGCTAAACGAGGTGGCGCACACCGGGCAGCGCGTCACCAGGCTCATCGCCGCAGCCCGGCGAGGAGCGCCCAGCCCTCCTCCGTCGCGGCCGTCGCCAGGTCGAGCCACGGCGCATAGGCGGCGATGACTTCCCTCGCCTGGGACTCGAGCACGCCCGAGAGCGCCAAGCGCCCGCCGCGTGCGGTGCGTACCGCGAGCAGGGGCGCGAGGACAATGAGCGGCTGGGCGAGGATGTTGGAGATCACGCAGTCGTATTCGGACTCTGGCAGGGCATCGGGCGCCACCGCGCGCACCCGTACGGCGTTGGCGGCGGCATTCTGCAGTGTCGTTTCCACCGCCTGTGGGTCGATATCCGTGGCGTCCACCAGCGACGCGCCGAGCCGGGCCGCCGCGATGGCCAATATACCCGAGCCGCATCCGTAATCGAGGACGCGCTCGCCGCCCCGGAGGCCCGATTCGAGGTCAGCGAGCGCGAGCCGGGTGGTGGGATGGGATCCGGTGCCGAATGCGAGGCCCGGGTCGAGCCGCACCACCAGCCGGTCCGGCGGCGGCCGGTGCCAGTGCGCGCCGATCCACAGCCGCCGGCCCACTTCAAGGGGCGCGAATTGAGCCTGGCTGGCGCGGACCCAATCCTGGTCGCCTAGCGTCTGCGTGACGAATCGGGGCGTGTCGATGCCGATGCTGTTCGCCGCAGCCGCGACCAGGCGCTGCGCGTCTTGGTGCAAATCGAGAATCGCCGCGACCCGCCCCGCCTCGAGCGACACCGAATGCACTCCCGCTTCGAGCAGCGCGTCGCTCAGGGAGTCGGCGAGGCCGGCGTCGACTTCGAGCTGGACCGCGAGCCAGGGCATTACTTCTTCTTGCCCTGCTCCTGCGCCAGCTTCTGCTCCAGGTAGTGGATCGAGACCGCGCCGCGCAGGAAGCGCGTGTCGTTCAGCATGTCGCGGTGCAGGGGAATGTTGGTCAGGATGCCCTCCACCACCATCTCGGACAACGCGATGCGCATGCGCGCGAGCGCCTGCTCGCGGTTTGCGCCGTAGGCGATCAGCTTGCCGACCATCGAGTCGTAGAACGGCGGCACGCTGTAGCCGGCGTAAACGTGCGAGTCGACCCGGATGCCTGGCCCGCCCGGCGGATGCCAGGAGGTGATCTTGCCCGGCGACGGCGTGAAGCGGTAGGGATCCTCGGCATTGATGCGGCACTCGATCGCGTGGCCGCGGAACTGGATGTCCTTCTGCCGGAAGCGCAGCTTCTGGCCGGCGGCGACGCGGATCTGCTCCTGCACCAGGTCGATGCCGGTGACCATCTCGGTCACCGGATGCTCGACCTGGATGCGCGTGTTCATCTCGATGAAGTAGAACTCGCCCTCCTCGTACAGGAATTCGAAGGTGCCGGCGCCGCGGTAAGCGATCTTGCGGCAGGCGTCGACGCAGCGCTCGCCGATTTTCTCGCGCAGCTTCGCCGGCAGCTCGGGCGCCGGCGATTCTTCGATCACCTTCTGGTGCCGGCGCTGCAGCGAGCAGTCGCGCTCGCCAAGGTGCACGGCGTTCTTGTGCGCATCCGCCAGCACCTGGATCTCGATGTGACGCGGGTGCTCGAGGTATTTCTCCAGGTAGACGACCGGATTGGCGAACGCGGCCAGGGCTTCACCGCGCGTCATGTTGACCGCGTTGAGCAGCGCCGCCTCGGTGTGCACCACGCGCATGCCGCGCCCGCCGCCGCCGCCCGAGGACTTGATGATCACCGGGTAGCCGATCTTGCGCGCGATGCGCACCGTTTCCTTCGGGTCCTCCGGCAGGGCGCCGTCCGACCCCGGCACCGTGGGCACGCCCGCCTTGGCCATGGCCTGCTTGGCGCTGACCTTGTCGCCCATCAGCCGGATGTTCTCCGGGCGCGGGCCGATGAAGACGAAGCCCGAGCGCTCGACTTTCTCGGCGAAGTCGGCGTTTTCGGCGAGAAAGCCGTAGCCCGGATGGATCGCCTCGGCGTCGGTGACCTCCGCCGCGCTGATGATCGCCGGGATGTTGAGATAGCTCGCGGCGGCGGGCGCCGGCCCGATGCAGACCGATTCGTCGGCCAGCTTGACGTACTTCGCTTCGGTGTCGGCCTCGGAATGGACCATCACCGTGCGGATCCCCATCTCGCGGCAGGCGCGCTGGATGCGCAGCGCGATCTCGCCGCGGTTGGCGATCAGGATCTTCTCAAACATGCGTCAGGCGAGGATGAACAGGGGCTGGCCGTATTCGACCGGCTGGCCGTTCTCGACCAGGATCGCCTTCACCACGCCCGAGGCGTCGGCCTCGATCTCGTTCATCAGCTTCATCGCCTCGATGATGCAGATGGTGTCGCCCTGCTTCACCGCCTGGCCGACTTCGACGAAAACCTTGGCATCCGGCGAGGGCGAGCGGTAGAACGTGCCGACCATCGGGGCTTTCACCAGATGTCCCCCTTCGCCTGGAGCCGGTTCGGCCGCCGGTGCCGCACCGGATGCGGCGGGTGCGGGACGAGCATCGGCATTCGGCGCGGGTGAGGCCAGCGCCTGGGCTGGAGCCATGGGCCCGGGCATGATGTTCACGCCGCCGCCCTTGACGATCTTGACCTTCTCTTCGCCCTCGGTGATCTCGATCTCGGCGATGCCCGATTCCTGCACCAGGTCGATCAACTTCTTCAGCTTGCGCAGATCCATGATCTCCCTTCAGCCCCGGAGCTTGCGGGCGCACGTTCGGCGATTTTCGGGATTTTTCGACGCAGAACGCGGAATTTTAGCCTACCAGTGGATCGAGAATCCGGTCCAAATCCCCTCTCTTGAACGCCCCAAGGCGGGTATGGGCGACAGCTCCCTGGCGATCCAGTACCACCGTGAAGGGCAGTCCGCCCTGGAGATTGCCCAGCCTCTTCATTGTATCCACGGTCTCTGACTCGGCAACCAGAAGAAGGTAGCTGATCTTGAGATCATTCGAGAATTCGGAGATTTTGACTGCATTATCGATACCAATCCCGACAATTAGCACCATCTTATCGCCGTATTTGTGCTGCGCAGCAGATAAAAGAGGGATCTCTTCCCTGCAAGGCGCGCACCAGGTCGCCCAGAAGTTGCAAACGATCACCCTGCCCCGCCACTCGGCCAACCGGCGCGATGCGCCCGTGAGGTCGCGGAAATTCTGGCTGAGAAGACTTGCGGCGCCGCTGCGCGACTGAAGCGCAAAAGCGCCGACCAGGGCACCGGCGCCCGCGGCGGCCAGCCCGGCCGCGCCGAGGATCAGCGCCTCACGCCGGGCGAGCGGCATCGCGGACCAGTGCCCCGACTTCGGCGATGCCGGCGCGCTCCATGACCCGCCCCGCTGGCGTGGATTTCAGGGTGACGCGCTCGTCGCGCGGGTCGCACACGGTCAGGCGCAGCGCCGCACCCTGCCAGGTGGTGGAAAACACGCTCACGGCGCGCGCCTGGTCGCCCGAAAAGCGCCGGCGCTCCTGGGTGCGAAAGGCGAGGTTGCGCTCGAGCAGGAAGATCTCGACATCCTTGGCGCTGTCGGGAAACAGCTGCAGCTCGATTTCGGCATAGGGACCGGCGATGCCGGCGAGCACCGGCCCGGTGAGATAGGGATTGAATTGCTCGAGCGCGCGCATCGCCTCGAGGGCGAGGCGGCGCAGCCCGGCGACGCGCTCGGCGTGCTCGTCGGCCTGGTAGAGACCGCGATAGGCGCGCAATTCGGACTCGATTTCGTCGTTGCGTGGCAGCGCCTGCGAATCGGGGGCGCCGAGCTGGCGCGCCGCCTTGCGCTTGGCGAGCGCGAAATCGTCGACGCCGTCCTCGGCCATGATGCGCGCCGCCGCCGCGGCGATGCGCACCCGCATGGCGGCCTGGCGGCTGCTGTGGCGGCTCATGCCCGCGATTCAATCATAGAATCTTCACCCTTCCTCATGGCCGCGCACCTCCACATCCTCGGCATTTGCGGCACCTTCATGGGTGGCGTCGCGGCGATCGCGCAGGCCGCGGGCTATCGCGTGACCGGCTGCGACGCCAACGTCTATCCGCCGATGAGCGAGCAGCTCGCCGGGCTCGGCATCGGGCTCACCGAGGGCTACGGCGAGGATCAACTCCGGTTGCGCCCCGACCTGTGGGTCATCGGCAACGTCATCACGCGCGGCACGCCCCTGATGGAGGCGATTCTCGACCGGGGCGAGCGCTATGTCTCCGGGCCGCAGTGGCTGTCGGAAAACGTGCTCGCCGGCCGGCACGTCCTGGCGGTCGCCGGGACCCACGGCAAGACCACCGTCTCGGCGATGCTCGCCTGGATCCTCGAGCAGGCCGGCCGCAAGCCCGGATTCCTGATCGGCGGGCTGCCGGTCGATTTCCCGGTCTCGGCCCGGCATACCGGATCACCGCACTTTGTAATCGAGGCGGACGAGTACGACACGGCCTTTTTCGACAAGCGATCCAAGTTCGTCCACTACGGCGCCCGGACCGCAATCCTGAACAATATCGAGTTCGATCATGCAGACATCTTCGACGATCTTGCAGCGATCGAGCGTCAATTCCATCATTTTGTGCGAACCGTTCCCAGAGGAGGAAGGATCATCGCGAACGGTGCGGATCCGGTAGTGGAGCGAGTGCTCACCCAAGGTTTCTGGAGTCCGGTCGATCGGTTCGGAGTGCAGGGGGGATGGGAGGCTGGGCCCATCGACGAGAAGGGGGGGTTCGACGTGCTCAAAGCGGGGCGACCCGCCGGTCGCATCCGCTGGGAACTCTCCGGCGACCACAACCGGTTGAATGCGCTCGCCGCGATTGCCGCCGCGGAGCATGCCGGCGTGTCTCCCGCCCAGGCGATCGACGCCCTGCATTCGTTCTCGGGGGTGCGCCGGCGCATGCAGGTGCGCGGCCGCGCGCGCGGCGTGACCGTCTACGACGATTTCGCCCATCACCCGACGGCGATCCGGACGACGATCGTCGGCCTGAGGCAGAAAGCGGGGCAGGGGCGCATCCTGGCGGTGTTCGAGCCGCGCTCGAACACCATGAAGCGCGGCGTGATGCGCGAGGCCCTGCCGGGCGCCTTCGCGCCGGCCGACCTTTGCTACATTTATTCCGCCAATCTGGAATGGAACGCCGAGGAAACTTTCGCGCCGCTCGGTGCGCGGGCGCGCTGCCTGAGCGAGCTCGACGCCTTGGTCGCCGCGGTGGTGGCCGACAGCCGTCCTGGGGACCATGTTCTGGTGATGTCCAACGGCGCATTCGGCGGCATCCACGCGAAGCTCCTGGCGCGGCTCGCGCAGGCGGCCACCGCGTGATCGCGTATCTGCATGGCTTCAATTCGTCGGCGCAGTCCCACAAGGCGCAGCTGCTCGGGCGCTTCCTGCAGGAGCAGGGGCTCGGCGCCGAGTACGCCTGCCCAGACCTGCCGCCGCGCGCCGCGGAGGCGATCGGCGCGATCGAGAAGCTGCGCCTCGATCGCCGCGCCTGCCTGGTCGGATCCTCCCTCGGCGGCTACTACGCTACCTACCTGGCGGAAAAGCATCGCTGCCGGGCGGTGCTCATCAATCCGGCCATCGATCCGCACCTCGGGCTGCGCACCTACCTCGGCCCGCAGCAGAACCTCCACACCGGCGAGCCCTATGAGCTCACCGAGGCCTACCTGCGCGACTGGGAGAAGCTCTATGTGCGCCGGCTGACGCCCGCGCGGTACCTGTTGCTCGTCGAGACCGGCGACGAAGTGCTCGACTACCGGCGCGCCGTCGAGCGCTATGCTGGTGCCGAGCAGGTGGTCGTCGACGGCGGCGACCATAGCCTGCAGAGCTTTCCGCGTCAGCTGCCGCGCATCCTCGAGTTCTCCCGTGCAAATCCTGTATGAGGAGGACGGCGACCTGAAGGTCGGGGCGGTGCTCGCCCAGGCGCCGGCGTCGCTGCAGGTGGAAAGCCCGCACGGGCGCCGATCCAAAATCAAGGCGGCCGCGGTGCTGATGAGCTTCGAGCGCCCCTCGGGCGCCGAGCTGCTCGGCGCCGCCGAGCAGTACGCCGCCGCGCTCGATACCGAATTCCTGTGGCAATGCATTGGCACGCGGGAATTCGGCTTCCAGGAGCTGGCGCGCGAGTACGTCGGGCGCGAGCCGACGCCCGTCGAGGCGGCCGGCGTGCTGTGGAAACTGCACGCGGCGCCGGTCTACTTCTACCGCCGGGGCAGGGGACGCTTCCAGGCGGCGCCCGAGGCCACGCTGCGCCTCGCGCTCGCCGGCATCGAGAAGCGGCGGGCACTGCAGGAGAAGATCGCCGCCTGGGCGGCGCGTCTCTCTCGCGCCGACTGCCCGGCCGAGATTGCCGCTCTCAAGGACGAGCTGCTCTACGGGCCGGACCGCAACAAGCCGGAGACCAAGGCGCTCGAGCAGGCCTGCGAGGCGACCGGGCTCGCGCCAGTACGGCTGTTCGAGCGCTGCGGCCTGCTGCCCGATACGCATGACTACCACCTCGGGCGCTTTCTGTTCGAGTTCTTCCCCGGCGGCACGGCGTTCGCGCCGCACGTCATTCCGGCACCGCCGCAGGACCTGCCGCTGGCAGAGGCGGGCGCCTTCAGCCTGGACGACGCCGGCACCACCGAGGTCGACGACGCCTTTTCGGTGCGGCGCCTTGCCTCCGGCGAGCTGCGCATCGGCATCCACATCGCCGCGCCGGCACTCGCCATCGCGCCCGGCTCGCCGCTCGACGCCATGGCGCGCGAGCGCCTGTCGACCGCCTATATGCCGGGACGCAAGTACACCATGCTGCCGGCGGACGTGGTCGAGCGCTTCTCGCTCGATGCGGGCGGCGAGCGCGCCGCGCTGTCGCTGTACTTCGATGTCGCCGAAGGGGAGGGCGGGCTGCGCGGGCGCCAAACGCGCCTCGAGCGCGTGCCGATCGTCGCCAACCTGCGGCATGCGCAGTACGACGTGCTGAACCAGGCGTTCGAAGCCGGCGGCGGCGCGGGGCTGGCCTACGAGGACGAGCTGCGCTCGCTCTGGAAGGTAGCGCAGGCGCTCGAGGCGCGCCGCGGCCGGCCGAGCGCCGGCGCGGCGTCGCTCGACTACAGCTTCAGCATCGAAGCCGGGCGGGTGCGCATCGTGCCGCGCAAGCGCGGCGCGCCGCTCGACAAGCTGGTCGCCGAGCTGATGATCCTTGCCAACTCGAGTTGGGGCGAGCTGCTTGCCGAGCGCGACGTGGCGGCGATCTATCGCGTGCAGTCGGTCGGCAAGGTACGCCTGAGCGTGCACCCGGAGCCGCACGAAGGGCTGGGGCTTGCCTGCTATGCCTGGATGAGCTCGCCGCTGCGCCGCTACGTCGACCTGATCAACCAGTGGCAGCTGGTCGCGGCGCTGGCCGGGGCACGCGCGCCGTTCGCCCGCAATTCGGACGCCCTGCTATCGGCGCTGCGCGCCTTCGAGGTGACCACCGCGCGCTACGACGAGCACCAGCGGGTGATGGAGGACTACTGGTGCCTGCGCTGGCTCCTGCAGGAGGCCGTGGCCTCCGTGGAGGCGCTGGTGCTGCGCGAGAATCTGGTCCGGCTCGAAGGCCTGCCGCTGGTCGCGAGGGTGCCTTCGCTACCCGAGCTTGCGGCCGGCACGAGGGTGCGCCTGGCGGTGAAATCGGTCGACCTGCTGGAGCGGTCGGTGGCGCTGGCGTATGGTGAGACGCTTGGAGAAAGTCCGGAAATGGTGCAGGATATCGGTTCGGGGCGTGGCGAAAAAGTCTAAAATATGAAAGGCTTGTTCGGCTAACGTGAGATCTTACTTGATCATTGGCGGCGACTACCGGCTGCTGCAGACGGCGCTCGGTATCTCAGTGCTGCTGCACGCGGCAGCGCTTGCCGTGCATTTCAAGGTCCCCCAACGCCTGGGCTGGAAGCCGGCCAGTACGACGATGGAAGTCGTGCTGGTCAACGCCAGAACGAGCGAGATGCCGTCGCGCGCGACGGTACTCGCGCAGGCCAATCTCGATCGCGGCGGCAACGTCGACGAGAACCGCCGCGCCGCCACGCCGCTGCCGGTGAGCGAGCCGCGCAATCCCGGCAGGGACCTCGCCGAGGCGCAGCGGCGCGTGCGCGAGCTCGAGGCGCAGCAGAAGCGCCTGCTGGCGCAGGCGCGCAAGGCGAAAACGCGCGTGCAACCGGCGCCGCCGCGCGCGGCACCCGCCGATGAGCAGGCGAAAAACCCCAGCGGGCGCGACCTCGCCGACATGGCGCTCGCCTCGATGCGCCTGCAGGCGCAGATCGACAAGCAGGTCGAGGAATACCAGAAGCGCCCGCGCAAGAAATTCATCGGCGCCAATGCCGCCGAATACCGCTTCGCGCAGTACGAGGAGGACTGGCGCGTCAAGGTCGAGCGCGTCGGCATGCTCAACTATCCGCCGGAGGCGCGCGGCAAGATCTACGGCAACCTGCGCATGACGGTGACCATCCGCCCCGACGGCAGCGTCGATGCGGTGGAGCTCGACCGCTCCTCGGGGCTCAAGGTGCTCGACGACGCCGCGTTCAAGATCGTGCGCCTTGCCGCGCGCTACGCGCCGTTCCCGCCGGAGATCCGGCGCGACACCGACCTGCTGGTCATCACTCGCACCTGGTTTTTCGGCCAAGGCGACAAGCTCTGGACTGAGTAGCGGGGCCCGATGAGCGATCGTTACGCGGTCATCGGCAACCCGGTGGCCCACTCGAAGTCGCCCTGGATCCACGCCCGCTTCGCGCGCGATTGCGGCCAGGACCTCGACTACGGCCGCATCGAGGCGCCGCTGGAGGGCTTTGCCGCCACGGTAGACGCGTTTCGCGCCGCGGGCGGCAAGGGCCTGAACGTGACGCTGCCGTTCAAGGAGCAGGCGCGCCAGTATTGCGAGCGGTTCAGCGCGCGCGCGGCGCAGGTGGTGAACACGCTTTGCTTCGACGGCGGCGTCTTTGGCGATAACACCGACGGCGTGGGCCTGGTGCGCGACCTGCGCGCCAACCTCGGCGTCGAGCTCACCGGCCGGCGCGTGCTGCTGATGGGCGCGGGCGGCGCGGCGCAGGGGGTGGTGGGCGCCCTGCTCGAGGCCGGCGTGGCGCAGCTGGTGATCGCGAACCGCACGATGGGCCGCGCGCAGGCGCTCGCCGCGCGCCACCCCGGGGTGACGGCGAAAAGCTACGCGTCGTTGTCGGAGCCGGCCGATATCGTGGTCAACGCCACCTCTGCCGGCCTGGCGGGCGACGCGCTGGCGCTGCCGCATGGCCTGATCGGCAAAGGCGTGCTGGCCTACGACATGGTCTACGGCCGCGACACGCCGTTCCTCGCCGCGGCACGCGCGGCGGGCGCGCGAGCCTGCGACGGGCTCGGCATGCTGGTCGAGCAGGCGGCCGAGTCGTTTCTCGTCTGGCGCGGGGTGCGTCCCGAAACCGGCGCGGTGCTCGCCGAACTGCGCCGCGCCTAGCATGCGGGTTGGGAAGATTGCCTGGCGGCTCTCCTGGGCGGCGCTCGCCGCCGTGGTTTTCGTCTTCGCGCTGGTGCAGCTGTGGTTCTTTTCGCAAGTGATGTACTGGTCGCGATTCGAGCCGGGCTCGACCGCGTTCATGGAGCGCCGGCTCGAGTCGCTGCGGGCGCATGACCCGCACGCGGTCCTGCATCAGGAATGGCTGCCCTATGTGCGCATCTCCGCGCACCTGAAGCGCGCGGTGGTGGCCGCCGAGGATGCCAAGTTCCTCGACCACGAAGGCTTCGACTGGCTGGCGATCCAGAAGGCGCTGGAAAAGAACGTGCAGCAGGGCAAGGCGGTCGCCGGCGCCTCGACCATCAGCCAGCAGCTGGCCAAGAACCTGTTTCTCTCGGGCGAGCGCTCCTTGCTGCGCAAGGGCGAGGAGGCGCTGATCACCTGGATGCTCGAAGCGGTGATGTCCAAGCGGCGCATCCTCGAGCTGTACCTGAATTACGCCGAGTGGGGCGAGGGCGTATTCGGCGCGGAATCCGCGGCGCGCTACCACTTCGGCATCGGCGCCGCCGCGCTGAACCCGGAGGAGGCGGCGTGGCTGGCGGCGATCCTGCCCAGCCCGCGACGCTACAAGCGCGGCGAGATCACGCCGTACAGCGCCCAGCGCGCGGCGGCCATCGCCTCGCACATGGACAAGGCGCAGATTCCCTGAGGCAGGCAGGTAGGTGAGGCGGGGCTAGGCCGGGGCGAACGCGGCGCGCGCTGCGGCGAGGGTCGCCGCGACCTCCGCCTCGCCGTGCGCCGCCGAGACGAAGCCCGCCTCGTAGGCCGAGGGCGCGAGGTAGACGCCGCGCGCCAGCATGGCGTGGAAGAAGCGGTTGAAGCGCTCCTTGTCGCACTGCATGACCTCGGCGAAGGACGCGGGCGGCGCGGGGCGGAAATACAGGCCAAACATGCTGCCGATGGATTGCGCCGAGAAGGCGACGCCGGCCTTTTCAGCTTCGATGCAAAGGCCTTTCACAAGGGAAACGGTATTTTTTTCTATTTTTCCCTGGAAATTCTTTTCCTGAATTAATTTCAAAGTGGCCAAACCGGCGGCGACCGCGATCGGATTGCCGGATAGCGTGCCGGCCTGGTAGACCGGCCCGAGCGGCGCGAGCTTTTCCATGATGTCGCGCCTGCCGCCGACCGCGCCCACTGGCAGCCCGCCGCCGATCACCTTGCCGAGCGTGGTCAGGTCGGGCCGGATGCCGAAGCGCGCCTGCGCGCCGCCGAGCGCGACGCGGAATCCCGTCATCACCTCGTCGAAGATCAGCAGCGCGCCGTGGCGCGTGCATTCCTCGCGCAACGCCTCGAGGAAGCCGGGGGCAGGGAGGACGAGGTTCATGTTGCCCGCCACGGGCTCGACGATGACGGCCGCGGTTTTCGAGCCGCTTTTTTCGAAGAATTTCTTGACTTGAAGAACATCATTGAAATCGAGAACGGCAGTAAGTTTCGCCGTTTCGTCCGGAACGCCGGCCGAGCTCGGATTGCCCAGCGTCAGCGCGCCGGAGCCGGCCTTCACCAGCAGGGCATCGGCGTGGCCGTGGTAGCAACCCTCGAATTTGACGATCAGGCTGCGCCCGGTAAAGCCGCGGGCGAGGCGGATGGCGGTCATGGTGGCCTCGGTACCCGAGGACACCAGCCGCACCAGCTCGAGCGATGGCACCAGGCGGCACAGCGTTTCGGCCAGCTCGATTTCCGCCTCGGTCGGTGCGCCATACGACAGGGCGCGCGAGGCCGCCTGGCGCACGGCCTCCACCACCGCCGGATGCGTGTGGCCGAGGACCATCGGTCCCCAGGAGCCGACGTAGTCGATGTAGCGCCGGCCCTCCGCATCCCACAGGTGCGGGCCGAGGGCGCGCCCGAAGAACAGCGGCGTGCCGCCGACGGCGCGAAACGCGCGCACCGGCGAATTGACGCCGCCGGGGATGTGGAGCTGGGCGCGCTCAAAAAGCGATTTGTTCTTCATCTAAATAATTTTCCATACCTGGCAGCGCGTTCGCGGATGTCCACCGCATCAAACAGATCCGAGATCACCGCCACCATGTCGGCGCCGGCGGCGATGACTGCGGGCGCGTTCTCCAGCGTGATGCCGCCGATGGCGCAGACCGGCACCCCGAGATCCTGGTCGAACAGCGACAGCGGCGCGCGCAGAGCACCCGGCTTGGTCGGCGAGGCAAACACGCTGCCGAACGCCACGTAGTCCGCTCCCGCGCGCACCGCGGCCTTCGCGGCTTCGGCATCGTTGTAGCAGGACGCCCCCAGCAGCTTGCCTTTCAGTTTCTTTCGCGCGGCGGCGAGGTCGCCGTCCTCGCGCCCGAAGTGCACGCCATCGGCGCCGCAGGCGAGCGCGAGCTCGAGGTCGTCGTTGATGATCACGCGCACATGGTAGCGATGCGCGAGCGCCACGACCTCTTTTGCTTCCGACGGGGATGCCTGCTGTTTTCTCCGGTATTGCAGCAGGGCCATGCCGCCCTCCAGCGCCGGGCGAAGCTTGTTCATCAGGTCCGCGCCATCCGGCGTGATGGCGTACAGGCCGCGCAGTCTCACGACTTGAAGAAGCGCTGCGGAATGAACTGGCCGGCGCCGGGACGAAAGCCCGCCTCGAGCGCGCGCCAGGTGAATTCCTGCGCTTCGCCCACGGCGCGCGGCAGCTCGAGCCCCCGCGCCAGCAGCGCCGCGATGGCGGAGGCGAGCGTACAGCCCGAGCCGTGGTAGCTCCCGGGCAGCCGGGGCCAGCGGTCTTCCCGCACCACGCCGTGCGCGTCGTAAAGCGTATTGACGACTTCGGGGGTATCCGCATGCGTGCCGGTGACGAGCACGTAGCGGCAGCCGAGCGACAGCAGCCGTGCCGCGCCGCCCAGGCGCCTGGCTTCGAGGAGATTCGGCGTCGCCACGGTGGCGAGCGGCAGGATGACTTCGATCATCGCCGCTTCGACGGCATCGCTGGCGAGCGGGTCGCCGCGTCCCGAGGCGAGGACCGGGTCGAACACCAGGGGCGCGCGCTGCGCCGCGAGCAGGGCGGCAAGGGCGCGCACGTTGCCCGCCGAGCCGAGCACGCCGAGCTTGATCGCCGCGATCGGCCACTCGGCCAGCAGGCGCCGCGCCTGGTCTTCCACCCAGCGCGTGTCGACGGCCTGCAGGGCCTCGACGCCGCTCGTATCCTGCACGGTGAGCGCCGTCACCACCGAAAGCGGATGGCAGCCGAGGGCGGCGAGCGTCAGCAGGTCGGCCTGCACGCCGGCTCCGCCCGTGGGATCCGAAGCGGCGCAGGCGAGGACGGCCGGAGGCGAGGACGACATGCGTTAAACTCCGGTGCCATTTTACTGTCCGCTGCCGATGACCGAGAGCCAAGTTCAGTACAAGACCTGGATGTGCCTGATCTGCGGCTTCGTCTACGACGAGGCGGCGGGGCTGCCCGACGAGGGCCTCGCGCCGGGCACGCGCTGGGAGGACGTGCCGATGAACTGGACCTGTCCCGAGTGCGGAGCGCGCAAGGATGATTTCGAGATGGTCGAGCTGTAACGCGGTAAAATACGAAGTGGGCGTATGTCTTCGATCAACCTGACGCACCACTTCCTGATCGCCATGCCCAACATGGCGGACCCGTACTTTTCCAGGACCCTGACCTACATCTGCGAGCACAACGACCAGGGCGCCCTCGGCCTGGTGGTCAACCGTCCCATCGACATGACGCTGCAATCGCTGTTCCAGCGCCTGTCGCTCAAGCTGCCCGACGCCGAGCTCGGCGGCTCGCCGATCTTCTTCGGCGGCCCGGTGCAGACCGACCGCGGCTTCGTGCTGCACGCGCCGGCGGGCAACTGGCAGGCGACGCTGCGCGTGGGCGAGGCGATCGGCCTCACCACTTCGAAGGACATCCTCGAAGCGGTGGGCCGCGGCGAGGGACCGCCGCGCATCCTGGTGACGCTCGGCTACGCCGGCTGGTCGCCGGGGCAGCTCGAGCACGAAATTTCGAAGAACGCCTGGCTCACGGTGGAGGCGCGCGACGGCATCATTTTCGAGACGCCGGTCGAGGAACGCCTGCCGGCGGCGATGGAACTCCTCGGCATCGACTTCGCGAGGCTGCAGGACGAAGCAGGACATGCCTGAGCAGGCGACCCTCGCCAAACGCTCAGCGCGTACCGTTCTAGCCTTCGATTTCGGTCTCAAGCGCATCGGCGTCGCCGTCGGCGAGCCCGAGCTCGGAACGGCTCACCCGCTGCGGGCAGTTTCAGATTTTTCACAAGTAGAAAAACTGATCAAGGAATGGAAACCAACCAATCTCGTCGTTGGCCTGCCCACGTCTGCCCAAGGCGCGGCGCACGCCATGACGCGGCACGCTGAGGTGTTCGCGCGCCGGCTGGAGAAGCGCTTCAAGCTGCCGGTGGCGCGCGTCGATGAACGCTATACGTCCGTGGAGGCGGAGTCGCGCCTGCGCGGCTTGAAGAAAAAAATGATCGATTCCGTCGCCGCCCAGTTAATTCTCGAGCAGTACTTCGATGAAGCTGCCTGACGCCGAGAAGCTCTCGGCGCAGCTCGCCGCTGAGCTGAAGCCGCTTATCGGCCCGAATAGCGCGATGGTCGGGCTCTATACCGGAGGCGTTTGGCTTGCGGAAAGACTCCATAAGGAATTGAGGATTGAAAAACCATTGGGCTTGATGGACATCGCCTTCTACCGCGACGACTACGCCGCGCGCGGCCTGCACCATGACCCGAAGCGCACCAAGATCCCGTTCGACGTCAACGGCGCCGAGCTGCTGCTGGTCGACGACGTCCTCTACAGCGGGCGCACGGTGCGCGCCGCGATGAATGAGCTATTCGACTACGGGCGCCCGGCCAGCATTCGCCTCGTGGTGCTCGCCGATCGCGGCGGCCGCCAACTGCCGATCGCCGCGCAGCACGTCGGCGCCAAGGTGGAAGTGCCGCAAGGCAAGCGCCTGCGGCTGAAACGCGGCGATGACGGCAGGCTTGCGCTCGTCCTGGAGGCCGACGATGCCGCGTAACCCGCAGCTCAACGCCAACGGCGAGCTGCAGCACCTGCTGTCGATCGAGGGGCTGCCGCGCGAGATCCTGGTGCAGATCCTCGACACGGCGGAGTCCTTCGCCGGCGTCACTGAGCGCGAGGTGAAGAAGGTGCCGCTGCTGCGCGGCAAGAGCGTGTTCAACCTGTTCTTCGAGCCTTCGACGCGCACGCGCACCACTTTCGAGATCGCGGCCAAGCGCCTTTCGGCCGACGTCATCAACCTCAATATTTCCGTGTCCTCGGCCACCAAGGGCGAGTCGCTGCTCGACACGGTCGCGAACCTCTCGGCGATGCAGGCCGACATCTTCGTCGTGCGCCACGCTTCCTCGGGCGCGCCCTTCCTCATCGCGCGCCACGTCAAGCCGCACGAGCACGTGGTGAACGCCGGCGACGGCCGCCACGCCCACCCGACGCAGGGGCTGCTCGACCTCTTCACCATCCGGCACTACAAGAAGGACTTCAGCCAGCTGACCGTGGCCATCGTCGGCGACGTCCTGCATTCACGCGTGGCGCGCTCCCTGATCCACGGCCTGACTACGCTCGGCGCGCCGGAAGTGCGCGTCATCGCGCCGAAGACGCTGATCCCCGCGGGCGTCGAGGCGCTCGGCGTGCGCGTGTTCCACGACATGCGCGCCGGCCTCAAGGACTGCGACGTGGTGGTGATGCTGCGGCTGCAGAACGAGCGCATGCGCGGCGCGCTGCTGCCCTCGGCGCAGGAATTCTTCAAGAGCTACGGCCTGACGCTCGACAAGCTCGCGGCGGCCAAGCGCGACGCCATCGTCATGCATCCCGGGCCGATGAACCGCGGCGTGGAGATCGATTCGTCGGTGGCCGACGGCCCGCACTCGGTGATCCTGCCGCAGGTGACCTTCGGCATCGCCGTGCGCATGGCGGTCATGAGCATCGTGGCGGGTAACTGATGAACCTGCACATCAAGGGCGGACGCGTCATCGACCCGGCGAGCGGGAAGGACGCCGTTGGCGATGTGTACGTTGCTGATGGAAAAATCGTTGAAAAAGTAAAAGCGGAAAAAACTATTGAAGCGAAGGGCCTTATCGTTTGTCCAGGTTTCATCGACCTCGCGGTGCGGCTGCGCGAGCCGGGCCACGAGTACAAGGCGACACTCGAGTCGGAAATGGGCGCCGCCGCCGCGGGCGGCGTCACCAGCCTCGCCTGCCTGCCCGACACCGACCCGCCGCTCGACGAGCCGGGCCTGGTCGACATGCTGCGCCGGCGCGCCAAGGCGCTGTCGCGCGCCCGCGTCTACCCGGTCGGCGCGCTCACGGTGAAGCTCAAGGGCGAGTCGCTCACCGAGATGGCGCTGCTGGCGGAGGCGGGCTGCGTCGCCTTCTCGCAGGCCAACCAGCCGTTCGTCGATCACCAGGTGCTGTGGCGCGCGCTGCAATACGCGGCGACCTTCGGTTTTCCGGTGTGGCTGCGCGCCGAAGACGCCGCGCTCGCCCGCGAAGGCGTGGCGCACGACGGCGAAGTGGCGACGCGCCTCGGCCTGCCGGGCATCCCGGCGTTCGCCGAGACCATCGCGCTCGCCGCCATCCTCGAGCTGGTGCGCGCGACCGGCGCGCGCGTGCACCTGTGCCGCCTGTCGTGCGCCGGCAGCGTCGAGCTGGTGCGCGCCGCCAAGCGCGAGGGCCTGCCGGTGAGCTGCGACGTCGGCATCCACTACGTGCATCTCTCCGACATGGATCTCGGCTACTTCGATTCCAACTGCCGCCTCGAGCCGCCGCTGCGCAGCCAGCGCGACCGCGACGCGCTGTCGCGCGCGCTCGCCGAGGGGGTGGTGGACTGCCTCTGTTCGGATCACACGCCGGTCGACGAGGACGGCAAGCACCTGCCCTTCTCTGAAGCCGAGTCTGGTGCAACCGGACTCGAGCTTCTTCTGCCGCTCGCGCTCAAGTGGGGCGAAGCGGCCAAGCTGCCGCTGGCAAAGACGCTGGCGCGGATCACTTCCGACCCGGCGCGCATTCTCGGCGTCGCCGCGGGGCGCCTCGCGGCGGGCGCGCCCGCCGACATCGCGGTGTTCGACCCGAATGCGCCGTTCCGCGTCGCGGCCGAGTCGCTGAAGAGCCAGGGCAAGAACACGCCATTCCTCGGCCATGAGCTCGCCGGACGCGTGCGCTACACCGTGCTTGCCGGAAATGTGGTGTACGAGGGATGAAGAGGCTCTGTCTTTTAATTCTGATTTCGCTTTTGGCGGGATGTGGTTCTTCACCGCGGAAATCTGATGGCCCGGGACCGACCTCGGCAAAAGGCGGCTACTACATGGACGACGGGCCGGGCGACCGCCACCCGCCGGACCTCGACAAGATCCCCGATGCAATGCCGAGGAGCGAGCCGCTGAACCGATTTGCCAACCGGCCCTACCAGCAATTCGGCAAGGAATTCGTCCCGCTCGCCTCGGTGCAGCCGTTCCGCCAGCGCGGCATGGCGAGCTGGTACGGCCGGCGCTACCACGGGCAGAAAACCTCGGTCGGCGAGGTCTACGACATGTACAAGATGAGCGCCGCGCACCCGACGCTGCCGATCCCGAGCTACGCGCGCGTCACCAACGTGAAGAACGGCAGGAGCGTGGTGGTGCGCATCAACGACCGCGGGCCGTTCCTCGGCGGGCGCATCATGGACTTGTCCTACGCGGCGGCCAATCGACTCGGCTACATCCAGGCCGGCAGCGCCGAAGTGGAGGTGGAAGCCATTGTTCCTGGTGCAGCCCCACAAACAAAGATTCCTGTCGAAACCCCACAGGCGAAAAGCGAAGGCGTCTATGTACAACTCGGGGCATTTTCATCGAAGGAAAACGCCGAATCTCTGCGCGACCGGGTGGTGAGGGAAATCGCCGCGTTGAAGGAAAGCTCGCAAGTCCTGATGAGTGGAAACCTATGGCGGTTGCAAGTGGGGCCTTACCGCTCGCCGGACGACGCGCGGCCCGTCGCCGAGCGCATCGAGCGATTGCTGGACCTGAAGGCGCTGCTCGTCGTTCGCTAGATGCGCCTGCCGGTCCTGATCCTGTGCTGGCTTTGCAGTGGCGCGCTCGCTGCCGCGCCCAAGCCGCCGTCGGTCGTCGGCAAGGCGTGGATCGTCGCCGACCTGACCAGCGGCCAGGTGCTCGGCGCCGAGAAACCCGACGAGCGCATCGAGCCGGCGTCGCTCACCAAGTTGATGACGGCCTACGTGGTGTTTGCGGCGCTGCGCGATCGCAAACTCTCGGCGGGCCGGCAAGTGAGCGTGTCGGAGCGCGCGGCGCGGGCGCCGGGCTCGCGCATGTTCATCGAGCCGGGGCGGCCGGTGACGGTGGACGAGTTGGTGCGCGGCATGGTGGTGCAATCGGGCAACGATGCCTGCATCGCGCTCGCCGAAGCGATCGCGGGGTCGGAGGAGGGCCTGGTCGCCGTGATGAACCGCGAGGCGGCGCGGCTCGGCATGAAGGACTCGCGCTTCATGAACGTCACCGGGCTGCCGCACCCGCAGCACTACAGCACGGCGCGCGACCTCTACCTGCTCGCGGCGGCGCTGATCCGTGATTTCCCGGCGGACTACGCGCAGTACTACGCGCAGAAGGAATTCACCTACAACAGCGTGGCGCAGCCCAACCGCAACCGGCTGCTGTGGCTCGACCCGAGCGTCGACGGCGTGAAGACCGGCTACACCGAGGCCGCGGGCTACTGCATGGTCGCCTCTTCGCGCCGCCGCGGCCGCCGCCTGCTCTCGGTATTGCTCGGCGCGACTTCCGAGGCCGCGCGCACGCAGGAATCGCAGAAGCTCCTCAACTGGGGCTTCCAGTTCTTCGACAGCGTCAAGCTCTACGCCGCGGGCGAAACGGTGAAGTCGCTGGAAGTGTGGAAAGGCGCCGCGCCGGCGGTGAAGATCGGGCTTGCCGAGGACCTGTTCGTCGCCGTGCCCAAGGGCGAGGCCGGGCACCTCAAGGCGGAGCTCGTCTCGGCCCAGCCGCTGGTCGCGCCGCTCGCGCGCGGCCAGCGCGTCGGCGCGGTGCGCGTGAGCCTCGACGGAAAACCCTACGGCGAACATCCCGTCGTCGCGCTCGAAGCGGTGGCCGCGGCGGGTTTGCTCGGACGAGCGTGGGATACACTGCGGCTATGGCTGAAATGACGGTTTTCCTCAATGGAAAATTCCTCCCGTCCGGCGAGGCCAGGGTCTCGGTGCTCGACCGCGGCTTCATCTTCGGCGACGGCGTCTACGAGCTGGTGCCGGTCTACTCGCGCGTGCCGTTCCGCCTGCGCGAGCACCTGGAGCGACTGGAGCGCAGCCTCGCCGCGGTCTCGATCCGCAACCCGTATTCGCGCGAAGAGTGGCGCAGCCACATCTTCCGGCTGATCGACGCCCAGTCCTTCGCGGACCAGGGCGTTTATTTCCAGGTCACGCGCGGCGTGGCGAAGCGCGACCACGCCTTCCCGAAGAACGTCGAGCCGACCGTATTCATGATGTCCAACCCGCTGGTGAATCCGCCCGCGGCGCAGGTGGAGCGCGGCGGCGCCGCGCTGAGCGCGCCCGACAACCGCTGGCTGCGCTGCGACATCAAGTCCACTTCGCTCATCGGCAACGTTCTGCTGCGTCAGCTCTCGGCCGAGAGCGGCGCGGCCGAAACCATCCTGTTCCGCGACGGCCGCCTCACCGAGGCCTCGGCCTCGAACGTCTTCATCGTCAAGGGCGGCGTGATCCAGTCGCCGCCCAAGAGCCACCTGATCCTGGCGGGCATCACCTACGACGTCGTGGTGGAGCTGGCGCGCGAGAACCAGCTGCCGTTCGAATTCAAGTCGATCACGGAGGCCGAGGTCCGCGCGGCCGACGAGATCTGGATCACCTCCTCGTCGCGCGAAGTGTTCGCCATCGTTTCGCTGGATGGCGCCAGGGTCGGCGACGGGCGTCCCGGGCCGGTGTTCCGGCGCATGTACCGGCTCTACCAGGAGTTCAAGCAGAAAGTGATGCGCGCCGGCAAGCGAGAGGCTGTCTCTGTCTGATCTGCAAGCCGTGTCCGAATCGCCGCTCGACTATCCCTGCGACTTTCCGCTGAAGATCATGGGACGGAAAGAGGGCAGCTTTGCGAAATCGGTGCTGGCGATCGTGCGGCGCCATGTGCCCGACTTCGACCTGTCCACTGTCGAGACGCGGCCGAGCCGCCAGGGCACCTACCTCAGCCTCACCTGCGTCGTGCGCGCCACCTCGCGCGAGCAGCTCGACTCGCTGTACCGCGACCTCTGCGACGATCCGACCGTGGTGATGGTCCTATGACGCTGGTCGAAGACTTGGTTTTGAAATCCTTGGGAACTTTGCCTTACGCCGAGACATTTCAGGCAATGAAGGATTTTACTGACAACAGAGAAGAATCAACTGCGGATGAGCTCTGGATCGTCGAGCACCCGCCGGTGTACACGCTGGGGCAGGGCGCGGCGGTTCCCGAGATCGCGAACGGCATTCCGCTGGTGCAGTCCGACCGCGGCGGCGAGATCACCTACCACGGGCCCGGCCAGGCGGTGGTCTACACGCTGGTGGACCTCGCGCGCCGGCGCATCCTGGTGCGGCAGTTCGTGCGGCTGCTCGAGCAGTCGGTGATCGACCTTCTCGGCGCCAACGTGATTACGGGCGAGCGCAAGGCCGGCGCGCCGGGCGTCTACGTCGACGGCGCCAAGATCGCCGCGCTCGGCATCCGCGTGCGGCGCGGGCGCGCGTACCACGGCGTGGCGCTCAACGTGGACATGGACCTCTCGCCGTTCTCCGCTATAGATCCCTGTGGTTATCCGGGACTGCCGGTCACACAGATGAAGGATTTGGGTTTTACCGAATCAACGGAATTTCTTGGTCAGGAAATCGCAAAGCTCATTGTGAGAAATCTCGGCGATGCGTGAAGCCGGCGTCAAGGAAAAGGGCCAGGCGAAGACGATCAGGATCGTCCCGCAGGCGGCACGCACGCCGCTGCCCAAGCCCGCCTGGATCCGCGTGCGCGCGCCGAGCCCGAACTCGCGCTTCCATGAGATCAAGCAGATCCTGCGCGAGCAGAAGCTGCACACGGTGTGCGAGGAGGCCTCGTGCCCGAACATCGCCGAGTGCTTCGGCAAGGGCACCGCGACCTTCATGATCCTCGGCGACATCTGCACGCGCCGCTGCCCGTTCTGCGACGTGGCGCACGGCCGGCCGCTCGCGCCCGACGCGGAGGAGCCGCAGCATCTGGCTTCTACGATCTTTAAATTAAATCTCTCTTATGTGGTGATTACGAGCGTTGATCGGGATGATCTGAAGGACGGCGGCGCGAAACACTTCGTCGATTGCATTACTGCAGTACGAAAAGCTTCACCGAAGACCACCATCGAGGTGCTGGTACCGGATTTCCGCGGGCGCATGGAGCGCGCGCTGGAAATCCTCGCCGCCGCGCCGCCCGACGTCATGAACCACAACCTCGAGACCGTGCCGCGGCTCTACAAGCAGGCGCGACCGGGAGGAAATTATCAACATTCCTTGGGGTTGTTTTCTTTGTTTAAGAAGCACTGCACTTCGGTTCCGACCAAATCCGGCCTGATGGTCGGCCTGGGCGAGACCGACGAGGAAATCCTCGCCGTGATGCGCGACCTGCGCGCGCATGACGTCGACATGCTCACCATCGGCCAGTACCTGCAGCCTTCGCCGCACCACCTGGTAGTAGAGAGATATGTGCCTCTTGAAACATTTTCGATGTTCGAGAAGGAGGCAAAGCAGATGAAATTCAAGCACGCCGCCATCGGACCGCTCGTCCGTTCCTCCTACCATGCCGACCAGCAAGCCCATGAAGCCGGTATCGATCAAGGCGCTTGACGCGCCGCCGAACGCGAAGCTTTCGAACTACCCGGAGCCCTTTTATTCGCGCGTCAAGGGGCGGGAGAAGCGCAAGCTGGGCGACTTGTTCGGGCTCACGAACTTCGGCGTCAACCTGACGCGCCTCGCGCCGGGCGCAATTTCGGCGCTGCGGCACGTGCATACCCGGCAGGACGAGTTCATCTACGTGCTGGAAGGCCATCCCACCCTGGTGACGAATGCGGGCGAATCGCGCCTCGAGCCGGGCATGTGCGCCGGCTTCAAGGCGGCCAACGGCGACGCGCACCACCTCGTCAACCGGACCAAGTCCGACGTGCTCTACCTCGAGATCGGCGACCGCATCCCCGGCGACGGGGCGAGCTATCCCGACGACGACCTGGTGGCCGAGGCCGCCGGCGCCGGCCAGTGGCGCTTTTTCCGCAAGGACGGCACGCCCTACTGATGAGAGCCCTCGTGCTTGTTGGTTTTCTTGTTCTTGCGGTAAGCGCAATGGCAAGCCTTGACGACATCACGAACAAGGACGCCGTCGCCGGCCTCAAGGCGGCGCTGGAGAAAGGCTCCCATGCGGCGGTGGCCTCGCTCGGCAAGAGCGACGGCTTCCTGCGCAATCCGAAGGTGCGCATCGACCTGCCCGATTCGCTCGAGCGCGCCGAGAAGGCGATGCACCGCCTCGGCATGGGCAAGTACGCGGACGAGCTGATCGTCGCCATGAACCGCGCCGCCGAGCAGGCGGTGCCCGAGGCGAAGCAGCTCTTCGTCGATTCGGTGAAGAAAATGAGCGTGCAGGACGCCAAGGGCATCCTCACCGGCGGCGACACCGCCGGCACCGCCTACTTCAAGCGCACCACCTCGAAGCAGCTGCACGAGCGCTTCCTGCCGATCGTGAAGAAATCCACCGCCAAGGTGGGCGTGGCGCAGAAGTACAACGACTACGCGGAGAAGGGCGCCTCGCTCGGCGTCATCGACAAGGCCGACGCCAACCTCGACGAATACGTGACGCAGAAAGCCCTCGACGGCCTCTACCTGATGGTGGCCGAAGAGGAGAAGAAAATCCGCAAGGACCCGGTCGGCACCGGGACCGCCATCATCAAGAAGGTGTTCGGCGCATTGCGAAAGTAGGGCTCGCGATGACCAGGCTCGTCCTCAGGAGGTAAGCCAGCCGACGGCGGCGGCTTCTTCGTGGAATAGCCGCATTTGCGGCCCGTAGTTCTGGGCCGCGAACACGAGGAACGCCCAGCGCACGCTGTCGACGTTCTCCTGGGACAGGATCGCGATCCTGCAGGTGGAGCGGCTGGCGCGCTCGTGGCTCTGCTCCCGGTCGTGGGCGAAGCGGTAAAGGCTTGGGTAGCTGCAGCGGTTCCTGGCGCGCCTTGCGTCGTACAGCACGCCGCGGCCCTGCTCGAACGCGAGGCTGCTCGCCTTGCGCCAGGCCAGCTTCGCGGCGCCGAGGTCCAGCTCTCCCTCGAAGACGCAACGGACGAAGCCGCCGGGGTCAACCGCAATTCGGAATTCCAACGCCGGGCCCTGCCCTAGAGCGAGGGTTTGCGCATCACGCCGACGCCGGCGAGCGCCAGCGCCAGGAACAAGGCCGCCAATCCGAGGATCGAGAGGTCCGCGCCCGGCCAGGGCACGCCCAGGCCCTCTCCGGCCCAGAACACGCCGAACGCGGTCAGCATGACGCCGACGCAGAACTTGAGCGTGTTCTCGGGCACGCGCGCGAGCGGTCGATGGATCAGGCAACCCGCGGCGGCGACGAGTGCGCAGGCCCCGAGCGCGCCGACGCTCGCGGGCAGGAGAAGGTCGCCGCCCGCGCCGACCGCGATGACGACGAACACCACCTCGAGCCCCTCGAGAAGCATCGCCTTGTAGCTGGCGAGCCCGGCGAGCCAGTCCAGGCGCGCGGCCTGGCGCAGCGCCTGCGCGCGCAGCTCCGCCGTGGCGGCCGCGAAAACGGCGGTCTCGTCATGCAGCGGCACCCGGCCCGCCGCGCGCAGCATCGCCTTGCGCAGCCAGCGCAGCCCGAAGAGGAGCAGCAAGACCCCGATCACCAGTTGCAGCGCCTGCAACGGCACGCGGCCGAGGAACGAGCCGAATGCGACGACGATCAGCGCGAGGGAGGCGAAGCCGGCGAGCGCGCCGAGCCCGGCCGGCCGCCAGCCGCGCACGGCGGCGACCGACAGCACGATCGTCAGCGCTTCCACCGCCTCGACCAGCGAGCTGAGGAATGCCGCCAGCACCGCCGGCGCGGCCTGCGCGATGCTGAGGGTCGGCATGGCGAAGTTCATTGCGGCGCCGATTCTCGGCCTGCGCGCGGTATAGCGAAAGTGAATTAAAGTAATACAATCCATGCCATATGCGAATAGACCTCAGCCTGCGCCGGCTGAAGATGTTCGTCGAGGTGGTGCGGCAGGGCGGTTTCTCGCGCGCCGCCGAGGCCAGCTTCGCGTCGCAGCCGACCGTCAGCAAGGCGGTCCGGCAGCTGGAAAGCGAGCTGGGCGCGCCTCTCCTCCACCGCATCGGCCAGCGCGCCGAACTGACCGCCGCCGGGGAGATCGTCTACCGCCGCGCGCTGGGCCTGCTCGCCGAGAGCGAGAACCTGGTCGCGGAGCTCGACGACCTGCGCGGCCTGAAGCGCGGCCGCCTGCGCCTCGGCTTCGCGCGCATGGGTACCAGCGCCCTCTTCGCCCCGCAGCTCACCTCGTTCCGGCGGCGCTACCCTGGCGTCGAGGTGGACCTGAGCGTGCATAACCGGAAAGGCCTGGAGGAGGCGCTGCGCGCGGGAGAGGTGGACCTCGCCGCCCTCGTGCACCCGATCGCGCGCGAATTCGAATGGCAGGACGTCAGCAGCGACTCGCTGGTGGCGCTGCTGCCGCGCGAGCACCGCTTCGCCGGCCGCAATACGGTGCGCGTGGCGAAGCTCGCGGCCTCGCCCTTCATCCTGGGCGAGGAGGGCGGCGCGCTCGCCGAGCTGATCCTCGGCGCCTGCCGCGAGGCGGGAATCACGCCGAAGATTTCCGCGCGCAGCAGCCAGGTCGACTTCATCTTCGAGCTGGTGGCCGCCGGGGTCGGGATCGGCTTCGTGCCGCGCGCCGTGACCGAGCAGCGTCCCCATCGCTCCGTGCGCGCCGTGCGGCTCGACGAGCCGAAATGCACCTGGCGGGTCGCGCTCGCCTGGCGGCGCGGCGGGCACCTTTCGCACACCGCGCGCGCGTGGCTCGCGCACGCAGGCGGGAAGCAGCCCAGGACGGCCTAGTCGGCCTGCGCCGAAAGGACTAGGGCGGCGCGCAGCGGTTCCTCACTGCCGCAATACGGCGCGAGGACAGTGGCCGGCAGGAGGTGACCATGAAGGCACTACTTGCCGCGCTCCTCGCGCTCGCGGCCGTGACCGGCGCACGAGCCGCCGACTGCGCGTTCCTGATGAGCTTTCATTACCCGGATGCGACCGTCACCTCGGCGACTCCCGTTCCCGGCCCCTCGTTCACCGCGCCGGACGGCCAGCGCTACGATTCGGTGCCGCCCTTCTGCCGCGTGAGCGCGACCCTCACGCCGACCAGCGACTCGCTCATCAACATGGAGCTGTGGCTGCCCGATCCCGGCTGGAGCGGGCGTTTCCTCGGCCTGGGCAACGGCGGCTACGGCGGCAACATCGCCATCGCGGTGCCGGCGATGGTCGCCGCGCTCAAGCTCGGCATCGCGAGCGGCACCACCGACATGGGCACCACGCCCTCGAGCAACACCGACGCCGACGCGCTGGTCGGCCACCCGCAGAAGTGGGTCGACTTCGGCCACCGCGCGACGCACCTGATGACGGTGGTGTCGAAGGAGATCGCGCGCGCCTTCTATGGCAGCGCGCCGCACTATGCCTACTTCCACGGCTGCTCGACCGGCGGCCAGCAGGCGCTGATGGAAGCGCAGCGCTACCCGGACGACTACCACGGCATCATCGCGGGCTCGCCGGCGAACAATCGCACCCACCTGCATACCAACGTGCTGTGGTTCTACCGCGCCAGCCGCGCATTGCCCGACGGCTACATCACCTCCGACAAGGTGAACCTGATCACGAGCTCGGTGGTCGCCGCGTGCAACGTGAAGAGCGGCGGGCTTGCCACCGACGCCTTCCTCACCGACCCGCGCGCCTGCGACTGGGATCCGGCGAGCATCCAGTGCACGGCGCTCGACGGCCCCGGCTGCCTCCTGCCCGGGCAGGTGCAGACGGCACGTGCAGGCTACGAAGGTCCGCGCAACCCTGGCAACGGCCACCTGATCTACCCGGGCTGGATGCGCGGCAGCGAGAACGCCTCGGAGCTCGGCTGGAACTCGCAGCAATCCAATGCCGAGCCGCCGTTCGGCTCACTCTTCAAGTGGGTGTTCGGCCCGGCGTGGCTATGGCCGACTTACGACTTCGGCTTCGACATGACCGCGGTCGACCAGCTGCTCGCGCCGATCCTCAACGCGAACAACGCCGACCTCGGCGCGTTCCAGTCGCTCGGCGGCAAGCTCCTCGCCTACCACGGCACGGCAGACCCGATCATCAATCCGCAGGACACGGTGAACTACTACAACCGCGTGCTCGCGCTGCAGTCGAAGAGCGCGCCGCTCGCGCTGAAGCGCACGCAGCAGTTCTTCCGGCTGTTCCTGGTGCCGGGGATGGGCCACTGCTCGCGCGGCGCCGGGCCCAACGCCTTCGGCAACCTGTTCAGCTCGAGCATCGTCGCGCCGCCGCCGGCCGCGATCGACGCCGCCCACGACGTGCTGCTCGCGCTCATCGACTGGGTCGAGCGCGGCAATGCGCCCGAGAGCATCGTCGCCACCAAGTACGCGGGCGACTCCGCGTCGTCGGGGGTGCAGATGATGCGGCCGCTGTGCCCGTTTCCGCTCTTCCCGCGCTACACCGGGAGCGGCGACCCCAACGCCGCGGAGAGCTTTGCCTGCGCGAGCGGCCCGTCGGTCACCGACCGGACCGCGGCGCCCGAATACCTGCAGTAACAGCCGTCTCCCGCACCGCCGGTTGGATACACTGCCGGCGGTGCGATGAATTCTGTCCTCTCCATTTCCGGGCTGACCAAGACCTACGCCTCCGGGCTGAAGGCGCTCGACGCGGTCGACCTCGAGATCCGCAAGGGCGAGATCTTCGCGCTGCTCGGCCCCAACGGCGCGGGCAAGACCACCCTGATCAGCATTGTCTGCGGCATCGTCACGCCGGGCTCGGGCAGCGTGCGGGTCGACGGCCACGACATCGTTCGCGACTACCGCGCGGCGCGCTCGAAGATCGGCCTGGTGCCGCAGGAGCTGCACACCGACATGTTCGAGACGGTGTGGGGCACCATCAATTTCAGCCGCGGCCTGTTCGGCAAGGCGCCCGACCCGGCGCACCTCGAAAGAGTGCTGCGCGACCTGTCGCTGTGGGACAAGCGCGACGCCAGGATCATGACGCTGTCGGGCGGGATGAAGCGCCGGGTGCTGATCGCCAAGGCGCTCGCGCACGAGCCCGAGATCCTGTTCCTCGACGAGCCGACGGCGGGCGTCGACGTCGAGCTGCGCCGCGACATGTGGGAGCTGGTGCGCGCCATGCGCGCGCGCGGCGTCACCGTGATCCTCACCACGCACTACATCGAGGAGGCGGAGGAGATGGCCGACCGCATCGGCGTCATCAGCAAGGGCCGCCTGATCGTGGTCGAGGAGAAGGCCACGCTGATGAAGAAGCTCGGCAAGAAGAAGCTCACGCTGCACCTGGCGGCGCCGCTCGCCGCCATTCCCGCGGGCTTGGGCGGGTGGCGCCTGGCGATCCAGAACGGCGGCAGCGACCTCGAATACACCTACGACGCCGAGGACAAGCAGGGTATCGCCTCGCTGCTCGGCCGCCTCGCCGAGCTCGGCATCGGCATCAAGGACCTGCAGACCAGCCAGAGCTCGCTGGAAGACATTTTTGTCGACCTGATCAACGCATGAATATCCACGCCGTCCGCGCCATTTACCGCTTCGAATTTGCCCGCTTCCGGCGCACGCTGTGGCAGAGCCTGGCGACGCCGGTGATCACCACTTCGCTTTACTTTGTCGTCTTTGGCGCCGCCATCGGCTCGCGCGTGACCGAGGTGGACGGCGTGCCCTACGGCGCCTTCATCGTGCCGGGGCTGGTGCTGCTGTCGGTGTTCACCGAGAGCCTCAACAACGCGAGCTTCGGCATCTACCTGCCGAAGTTCACCGGCACCATCTACGAGCTGCTGTCGGCGCCGGTGTCGCCCTTCGAGACCGTGCTCGCCTACGTCGGCGCGGCGGCCACCAAGTCGATCATCCTCGGCCTGGTGATCCTTTCGACCGCCAACCTGTTCGTGCCGGTGCAGGTGCTGCACCCGGCCTGGATGGCCGCCTTCCTGGTGCTCACCGCGGTCTCCTTCTGCCTGTTCGGCTTCATCCTCGGCATCTGGGCCAACAGCTTCGAGCAGCTCAACTTCATCCCGATGCTGGTCATGACGCCGCTCACCTTCCTCGGCGGCGCCTTCTACTCGATCGACATGCTGCCGCCGGCCTGGCGCACCTTCAGCCTGTTCAACCCGGTGGTGTACCTGGTCAGCGGCTTCCGCTGGAGCTTCTACGGAGCCGCCGACGTGGCGGTGGGGATAAGCCTGGCGGCCACGCTCGCCTTCCTCCTCCTGTGCCTGGCCGTGGTGTGGTGGATCTTCCGGACCGGCTACCGGCTGAAAAGCTAGTCGCCGCGCCGCTGTTGCGGCCGGCGACCTTCTCCGTTAGCTTGGGCGAGGGGATGGACTCGAATCGCAAAACCACCGTGATGTTCGCCGGCTTCAACGGCGCTTCCGCAGGCGTCGGGGCGGCGATCGACGCCGCGGGCCAGGAAGCCGTCGCGCGCTGCCTGGACCGTATCGGCGGCGCCGCGGCGTCCTGCGGCGGCCGGGTCGCGACGACCAAGCGCGACCGGGCCATGATCCTCATCGCCACCCCCGATGCCGCCGCCGACGCGGCGGTCGCCATCCACACGGCGCTGAAGGACATTCCGGCGATCGCCACGGGCAAGCTCGGCCTCGGCATCGGCTTTCACCACGGGCCGGTGATCCAGAAGGCAACCGACGTCTTCGGCGATACCGTCAACCTCGCTTCGCGCCTCGGCGAGAAGGCGGCGAAGGGGCAGATCATCACCACGCAGGAGACGGCGGCGCTGTTCTCGCCGCTCTACCGGCCGTGGGTGCGCAAGCTCGCCACCGTTGAGATCAAGGGCCGCTCCGACCCGGTCGAGCTCTGCGAGCTCGTCTGGCAGGCCGACGACAACGCCACGCTGGTGGCGCGGCGGCGCACCGAGCACGTGCAGGGCATGCGGAAGATCAAGCTCAAGTACCGCGGCGGCGAGGTCGAGCGCCGGCGCGAGAAGGACGCGGTGATCATCGGCCGCGACGCGGACTCGGGCCTGGTGGTCGACGACGACCAGGTGTCGCGCCACCACTGCACCATCGAGCGGCGCGGCGACAACTTCGTCATCGCCGACACCAGCTCGAACGGTACCTACGTCACGATCCAGGGCGAAGAAGAAGTGCTGCTAGAGCGCGAGGAGCTGACACTGCGCAAGCGCGGCTGGCTCGCCTTCGGCCAGCCTCGCGCCGCGTCCAAGGTGGCGGTCGAGTTCATCAGCTATACCTAATTGCGGAGACAAGCTTGGTTGTGGATGAGCGCGATCGGCGCAATTACCCGCAGTAGGCGCGGAGCGGCCTAGAATGACCCGACCTTCCGAGGGAGGAGGTCAGCATGAATACAAAAGAGGCGGCGAGGCCCGCTCTCGAATCCTATGTTTGATCCTGCGAGCCAAGCACAGCTCAAGCAGGCAATCGCCGAATGCCTAGTCAATGACCAAGGTATTTTGCAGGAACTGCGAGACGAGATCCGGCCCCTCAAGCAGCAGACGAAACGCATACAACCGCGGGCTACGACGTCTATTTCCCTTGTAGGAACGGATGGGGGGAACAATCAGCTTCAATTCGATCCGTTCCTCGTTCAGCTAATCCGCGTAGTCGACTCGAGCAACAACGAGTACTGCTTAGAGGCGATATCCCCTACTACCCCGATCGAAGTACTCGGCCGCCGGCACCTTGACGCGCAGGGTGTGCCGAACTCGGCGCTCGGCGAGATGATGAAATACGTGAACGCCGACACTTTGCCGCGCCTTTCGCACATGATCCGTCCCAAGGACAAAGGCGTTCCTGTTTCGCCGAGCTGGGTTCAGGTCTATCGCGAGCTCTTCGAGTGGGCGATTCTGTTTTCCATCCTGAAGAAGGATTTCGGCACAGACACGCTCATCATTTGCGATGGGCTCCTTCGAAGCAAAGTGTTCGCTGGGGATAACTTTGCGCGTCTGATCGCGGGAATCAAGGAGAGGATCGATCAGCAATGGACGCGCAATCGCCGCCGAATCTACATCGCTGGTGTGGCGAAGCATAGTAAGGTACTTGCGCGCTATCGCCTCGCAATGGCACTTGAGCACGTTCTGCAAACGGACTATCCAGCGTTCGTAGAGGTCCCGAGAGATGTCGAGGAGAAGGCCTACGTGTGGTCGGAATTTGCGCGTGGTGACGATCGCGAAAGCGAAGGCCGTGAGATCAATAAGTTCGTCGGCGGAAAGATGTTTCTGGTGAAATTCGGATCCCACCCGCGTGATCACGTGTGGCCGGTGGACATTTTCACCGCGCAGAAGGACGACGCTCAGGTCATTCTCGGCTCGATGCTTGCAGACGCCATCAACGGTTTCCCGGTACCTCACTATCCTCGCTGCCTGCAGAAGGCGCACGAGAACGCGGCATTGGTCGACTTCGACTTCGACATCCTTCAGGACTACATCTATGAAGGAATCCGCCGAACGCTCGGCGACCAGTCACGGACGCTCGATGTCTTTCAATTGCAGGATGCCGATCCTGCGCAGAAGCGATACGGGTAGGAGATCGCGAAATGGCCGATCTAGAATTGTTTCCCCGACAGCAGATCGTCGGTATCTTTCGCGGATTCCAGCAGGGCGGGCTCGAGTTTCATGCCGACCTCGTGCTCCCATACCGCAACGACTTTCAGAACATTCCGATGCACGGGCAATTCGTGCTGGTCCAGCTCGAAACTCCAGACGAGGCGGTGCTCGGCCGCATTGCCTCGTTTTCTTCGGAAGGGAAGCTGTCTTTCGGGTCAGGCGAAGAATTCAACATCCGCGCGGTCCGTGAGGATAGGCCCGTTCCGGAAGACCTGCGTGAGCAATATCTCAAGTACCGGGTGAATATCCGTGTCCTAGGCGTCGAGCGGCGCTCGGGCGCGAAGTTGACTTTCGTGCCGTCGCACAGGCGATTGCCTCATGTAGGAAGCCCGGTTGCTTTTCCTTCTCCGGACGTGTTACGCGAGATCGCTGGTCACAACATTCGTGGCGCGGCCGTCGGGCACCTTGCATTCGGCGAATATGTTTACGCCGGGGACAACAAAAGCGTTGAAATTCACGACTGGATGCAAGTCGTAAAGCCCGAGACGCAGGTTTGCTTCCCTATCGAATCGCTGGTTTCACGGCGCAGCTTTGTGTTCGCGCGCGCTGGCTTCGGAAAATCGAACCTCAACAAGCTCCTTTTCAGCACCTTGTACCGCCAGACGCCGATGGTAGAAAAGCGAGCCGGAAAGAAGGTGCCGGTCGGGACGGTAATCTTCGATCCGGATGGCGAATATTTCTGGCCTGACGACAAAGGTCGGCCGGGCTTCTGCGACGTGCCCGACCTAGTCGACAAGCTCGTGGTGTTCACCTCACGCCAGAACCCAAGCCCCTACTACCAGTCGTTCGTCGCCGGCGGCATCCGGCTCGACATACGGCGCCTGCGTCCAGGAGACGTGATCGCGATCGCCCTGTCCCCCGAGCGGCAAGACCAGCAGAACGTAAGGAAGCTTAGATCCCTGTCCCAGGAGCGCTGGGAGCGTCTGGTCAACCTGATCGACCAGAACGGAAACGCCGCTCCGCTCGAGGACATCTGCGATCTGCTGGATCTCGACTCGGAGCGTCAGGAGGCCGAGGCGCTGGCGGCCCGGGCGAACATGACCGGGATCGTGAAGATGCTCCACGACCGCAGCAGCCAGCTCATGGACATGCTGGTACATGCGCTCTCGCAGGGGAAGCTCTGCGTCATCGACGTTTCGCAGATGCGAGGCGGTCAGGCCATGGTGCTGTCGGGCCTCATCCTGCGCCGCATCTTTGACCGCAATCAGCAGGAGTTCACCAGCGCCGATCCGAAAACGATCCCCACGATAGCAGTCGTGGAAGAGGCGCAATCGGTTCTCAACGAGAACGCAAGCGCGTCGGAACCGTATGTGGCCTGGGTGAAGGAGGGACGGAAGTACGACCTCGGCGCCGTGCTCATCACGCAGCAACCAGGAAGTATTCCAGTCGAAATCCTCAGCCAGGGCGACAACTGGTTCATCTTTCACTTGTTATCAGCAGCCGATCTGGTCACTCTGAAGAAAGCGAACTCCCACTTCAGCGATGACCTCCTTAGCTCGTTGTTGAACGAACCCATTCCGGGGCAGGGTGTGTTCTGGAGCTCGGTCGGAGGCAAGCCCTACCCGGTGAGCCTGAGAGTGCTTTCCTTCGAGCGTATGCACGCCATGGCCGATCCCGGCTACAAGAAACCACAAGCGGCAACCTATGCGCTCGAGCTGCGCAAACTTTTTGGTGCCGCTGGCCCCGCTGCGAAACCTGCAGCGGCACAGCCATCATTCGCGCTAGAACCTACCGAAGCAGATGCGGCCGAAGACCGGCCCGTCGACGTTCTGGGGCAGATCGAGGCGCAGGCCATTGCGTCGCTTCGCGAAGACGCTGGCCTGATGGGGCGAGTCCGCTCTGAAATGGGCGCGGCGTGGGGAAGTTTGAAAGCATACCTTCTCGAGAGGCTCCCGAAGGAGCTGGATGATCGAGACACGATTGCTTATCACCTCGTGCGAAAGGCAATGGACGAGATCCTCGGGGAGCAGAACAAAGCTTGGGAGTCCTATAGGAATTCCCAACGAGGGAACAAGACATACGTGCGCCTTAAGCGATGACGTCGTCCGCGAATGTAGGGTCGCTGAACGCGATATGCCCTTATTTCACGATGTTCCCTCTTGAGTTTCCGAGGAACATCCTCGACACGTATGCGCGCAAAGGCCAACGAGTATTCGACCCCTTTTGCGGGAGAGGTACCACCAACTTTGCGGCGCGTCTTGCTGGCCTTGACAGTGTTGGTGTCGATAGCAATCCCGTCGCAACTGCAATCACTTCCGCGAAACTCGCCACTACTACTCCGGGGGCCGTAGTCGATGCTGCCCGCCGAATACTCGGCGAAGGTGCAAGAGTAAAACTCCCCTCGGGGGAGTTCTGGAATCTGGCGTACCGGCCTGAAGTATTGCTCTTGATTTGCCGACTGCGGGAAGCATTGCTAGCGAATTGTTCTTCGCAGGCGCGGCGAGTGCTTCGCGCGATTGTCCTTGGCGCCTTGCATGGCCCGCGAGCGAAGGGTGGTGCGACGTACTTCTCCAACCAGTGCACGCGGACCTATGCTCCAAAGCCAGGATACGCGGCAAGATTCTGGAAGCATCGCAAGCTGCTGCCGCCACAAGCTGATGTGCTAAAGATCATTCGGACCAGGGCAGAGCGCTACCTGAGCGAACACCTTCCCGCGGTCAAAGGCATTGCTCTGCTTGGCGATAGTCGGAGGGTGGGAGGGCTCCTGGCAATTTCTCAAGAGCGGACCTTTGACTGGGTCATCACCTCTCCGCCGTATTACGGCATGCGAACCTACGTGCAAGACCAATGGCTGCGTTACTGGTTCATGGGCGGCCCGGACCACGTCGATTATGTGGCTAGTGGTCAACTGAACCACATGAGTCCGGAAATCTTTGCTACTCAACTCAAGCAAGTTTGGAACAACGCAGCGCTCGCATCCAGTAAGAACGCACGCTTGGTCGTTCGCTTTGGAGGAATTCGCGATCGGAAAGCCGATCCTCTCGAGCTCATTGGAGAATCCTTTCGGCATAGTGCCTGGCACCTCCAGCATGTGCACAAGGCCGGAAGCGCGGCTTTAGGGAAGCGCCAAGCGGATGCGTTTCTCAAAATGAAAACGAAGCCCATGATGGAGTACGACTGCTGGGCGCGTCTGCACTAACCAATTTCGGATTTAGGTACGGAGCGAAGCATTTTTGAGGGGCATACATGCGAATATCCGAGCGAGCATTACAAATCTGGGCAGTACTAGCGCTTGCGTCCAGAAATCGCCAAGTTCTCACCTATCCACTTGTCTCGCGCCTTATCGGCGTACCGCAAGCGGGTTTGGGACAATTACTCGAACCGATTCAGTCATATTGCCTACTACACAGCCTACCGCCGCTGACTATTCTGGTCGTTAGTTCCGATACTGGGATGCCCGGATCGGGATTCATTGCGGCAAGTGATATTCCCCGAGTGCAGCAAGAAGTATTTACCTTTGATTGGCTTGGACACGGCGCTCCTTCGCCCCAGACATTCGCTGATGCCGTAACCAAGAGTCCATCTAACGGCGTGCCACAGAGTTAACGTGGCTTCGCCATTTGAAAAGCTAAATCTGCCGAGAGATCTCGCTTGCGAGTTCTTGGGCACATTTGCACGTTTTGAATATGCACTAAAAGCACGAGGCTTCGCTCGTGGTGACGATGCGAAGGTTGAGGCGGATTGGGACACGTTCGCTCGTAGGATTGATGCGCTCTTCAATATGCGGCAAGACCAGACGGTCGCTGAGGCCGTCGAATACCTATTGCTTAAACCACCTAAGAAACAGGTTCTAGTGGGCGAGCGTATCCAGTTTGTGGATGTGCCACCGGATGGCAATCTCCCTCGCGCAGAACGAGTTCTACTTATGGTTAGACGCGTACGAAATAACTTGTTCCACGGAGGGAAGTTTCTGCAAGTAGAAGATGCTAATAGCGATCGCGACGGATTGCTTGTTGAGTACGCTCTGGTTGTCTTGCTAGCGTGCATACCATTGCACGCGGACGTGTCCCTTGCGTATGAACACTAATATTTAAGAATAGGTGCAATCAAACATGCCAAGCCTCAGTGGCCTGTTCTACACAACTTACAAAGCGGCTAACCCTTCATTCAGTCCCGCTACTTTTCGTTGCGCTGAGGAAACAGTTGGCGAACTTCTTTCCACGGCTACGACGTCTGAAAAGCCTGGGATGTTGCTTGGCAAGGTTCAGAGTGGAAAGACGCGAACGTTCATTAGCATTCTTGCGCTCGCATTTGACAATGGTTTTGACGTCGCGGTCGTATTAAGCAAAAACTCACGCGCCCTAATTGAGCAGACTGCGAAGCGGTTAGGCAGTGAATTCAAGATGTTTATCGATGATGGTGAGCTTGAGATTTACGACATCATGCACGCGCCCGCATCGTTTGGAGCATTCGAATTGGACTCGAAGCTGGTATTCGTAGCGAAAAAGCAAACTGATAATCTTGATCGTCTAATCGAGCTTTTTGCGACGAATCCAGGGATGGCCAGCAAGCGGACGATCGTCATCGATGATGAGGCCGACAATGCGTCGGTTGGGTATTCCCAGAAGGCGGGGTTGATTGAGGCTAGAAAAATCGCTACCCAAGTAAGTAATTTGCGCTCGACTATTAAGTCTTCATCGTTCCTGCAGGTGACGGCGACGCCGTACTCTCTTTATTTGCAGCCCTCAGAGGTAATTGTCGCCAACGTCGTTGAGTTCAAACCCACGCGACCCGCGTTCACCAAGCTCGTTCCGGTTCCTTCCGACTACGTAGGTGGGGAAACGTATTTCGGGGAGTCGGCACGAAGCCAGACGGACACGTTAGAAAGCTTGATACATCACACTGTTGACCATCGGGAATTCGACCGTCTAAAACGTCCCGATGGCCGGTCGTTCAAATTGGATGACGTCTTAGTTTCGCCGCAAATTAGAGGTTACAGGACGGCGATCGTGAATTTCATTGTCGGTGCTTGCGTACAGCGAATAAATGGAACAAATGCGGGCGGCAAACCGAAGAAATTGCGATATTCCTTCTTGCTGCATTCTGAGGCTAGTAAGGATGCTCATGAATGGCAAGAGAGATTGACTTCAACAATCATCTCAAAACTTGGTATTGCTGCGGAAACGAAGAGCGCTTTGTTCTCCGATCTGGTCAAGACCTCCCATGACGATCTATCGCAGTCCCTGCGGCTGGCGTCTCAACCGGTGTCGGCTCTGAAGGATGTTCTTGCCTCTGTAACCATAGCGCTGACTAGCGGGCATGTCACGATCGTAAAAGTGAATTCAGATGATGATGTTGCCGCGTTGTTGGATAGCACAGGGCAATTGAAGCTACGTAGTCCACTTAACATTTTCCTCGGTGGCCAGGTGCTTGACCGCGGCGTCACGTTGGCAAACCTAATTGGGTTCTACTATGGCCGGAGGCCAAACAGATTCCAGCAGGACACAGTGCTTCAGCATTCACGAATGTATGGCTACCGACGAGCCGATTTGGCGGTAACACGATTTTCCACGTCTAGAGCGATTCGTCATGCAATGTCCCAAATGGAAGAGTTCGATGCGGCGCTGCGGGCCGCGATTGAGGACGGTGGCGACAAGGCAGTCCAATTCATTAGAAAAGCCGCGGACGGATCGGTTGTACCGTGCAGCCCGAATAAGATACTTGTCGCAACTACCCAGACTATTCGCCCCCACAAGCGAATACTTCCGATCGGGTTCCAGACGGGACACCGCACAGGGGCCAACGGAATTGGCAAAGTCGTCGAAGCAATTGACTCGCAGGTGGTTCAATTATGCGGGTATGGCGCGGCGAAACCCGTGCTTGTGCCGCTCGCGACTGCGCTTGACCTACTTAAGCTAATTGAAAGAACAATGGATTTCCCAGAGGACGACGCGCCGCCCTTTGATTGGGACGGCGCCAGCGCGGCTCTGACACATTTAAGCCAACAGCATGCCAAACCTTCCGAGCGCGGAAAGGTACTGCTTTGGGCGGCCAAAGATAGAAATTCCGCGCGAATGGCTAGCGAAAGTTCGCACGCTACCTATATAGAAACGCCCGACTCCGAAAGAACCGAAGGACAGCTCGCGAAGACCTATGCTACGGATCACCCCATTCTCTTCTTGCTTGGGCAGAACGGTAGCGAGGACAAGGGCTGGCGTGGAACTCCGTTCTATTGGCCTGTAATTCGCGCCCAAACTAGGGCTCCGACGGCCATCTACACCGCAGAGACAATCGGGTAAAGCTAACTAATGGCGCGCAAGAAGAAGACAGACTCAGCCGCTCCGGGAAATGTCGGCGACGCCGTCGTTTCGATCAAATATCCGGCAAAGCGCAAGAACATTCCGCCCGCTGGTCTGGAGGCGCACGGGGTTGTGCAGGAAGCAAAGAAGATTCGTTACGAATATAACCCGCATTTACCGCCGGTACTGCGGTCGGCCACTGAGGCGACTGAGGCGGACAAATTGCCCGAGCTACTGGCGATTGCCCGGCAGCGAGCGCTTTCGGCGGCGGAGGCGAAGGTGCTAACGGAGGCGCTGCGACGGCATGAGCCGTGGTTAGAGTGGAGCGGCAAGAAGGAGAAACCGTGGTTTGAGGTAGAGCCAGTCGCGCTGCATATGCATGAGCGCATCTCCACCCAGGCCATCCTGCGCGTGCTGGCTCGGGAAGATATAGATCGCGATCTCTTTGCTGATCCGCAGCATGACTATGCGAAGGCGGTGCAGTTCTACCAGCATGACGTGGACTGGGCGAACCGCATGATCCTAGGCGACTCGCTCCAGATCATGGCAAGTCTCGCCCGGCGTGAAGATCTCGCGGGCAGGGTGCAAATGATTTACCTTGATCCGCCCTATGGAATTAAATTTTCCTCGAACTTCCAGCCGGAACTGGGGCAAACAAAGGTAAACGACAAGGAGCAAGATCTCACCCGCGAACCCGAGATGGTGAAAGCCTATCGTGATACCTGGACGCTCGGTATTCATTCTTATCTTACGTACCTGCGTGACCGATTGGCCATGGCCCGTGAGCTTTTAACGGACTCCGGCAGCATCTTCGTGCAAATCAGTGATGAAAATTTGCACCGAGTCCGATGCGTGATGGACGAAGTGTTTGGGCAAAGCAATTTCTGCGGCCTAATTTGCTTTCAGAAGACCACTGGGGCATCTGGTGATTTGCTCGGAACCGTAAGCGATTATCTACTTTGGTATTCTCGAGACATTGAGCGTTTGAAATATAGGCAGCTTTTCTTCGAGAAGCACGTCCTCGGGGCCGGCGGGCGAGGCTACTCGAACATACAACATCCATCGGGCGCGAAAACTAAGATCACTGAAGAGAATGTGGCTGACCTAGATCGCTTACCAAAGGGCTCAACGGTCTATGCACTTGACAACATTACGAGTCAACGCCCAGCGCAGGGCGAAGATGTAAAGGAGTTTGTATTCAACGGTGCGGTGTGCACTCCTGCCAAGGGAACGTTCAAGACTGACGGCGCAGGTCTCGCTAGGCTTGCAGGCGCAGAACGCTTAGAAATAGTGGGAAATACCTTGCGATATGTTCGCGCGCTTATGGATTTCTCCGTGAGCCCTCTTACTAGTCTTTGGACTGACACCACAATCGCAGGATTTGCATCTGACAAGATTTATGTGGTCCAAACACTTTCCAAAGTCATTGAGCGGTGTCTTTTGATGTCTACCGATCCTGGCGACCTGGTGCTTGATCCGACATGCGGCAGTGGGACGACCGCGTATGCGGCGGAGCAGTGGGGTCGACGTTGGATTACTTGCGAATCCAGTCGCGTGGCACTCGCACTAGCAAAGCACCGATTGATGACTGCAAAATTCGATTACCAGCAGCTTCGCCCCATAAGCGCAGAAGATGTGTCACAAAATCCAAACGGTACGTGGCTTTCCGATCCAACGGGAAACGTACGCGGGAAAGCGACATTCAAATGCAAAACGGTGCCGCACATAAAACTCAGCAGCATTGCTCGAAATACCTCACTCGATCCAATCTTCGAAAAACACAGACCGATCCTTGCTGAGAAGCTGAAGGCGCTGAACCACCAGGCCGCCAAGGTCGGGGCTCCGTTGAAGGAGAAATTGGTCGAGAAGCTAATTCAAAAGCACCGTGAAGATGGTACGAATGCTGTGACGGAAGCCGAGATTCGTCGTTGGTTGCTCCCTGATACACAACCTACACTCATCAAATCGATACCCGCGCGCAAGCCCCTCAAGGGAGTGACACCGAAGCAAGCGGAAGCCTATCGCGTCGCAATTCCTAAACATGGTTGGAAGGAATGGGACGTGCCTTTTGACACCGATCCTGATTGGCCGATGTCTTTGCAGGAAGCGCTCACCGTCTACCGCACTGCCTGGCGAACAAAGATGGACGAGGTGAATGCCTGTATTTCGGCCAATGCCGAGATGGAAGAACTGGTAGACAAGCCTGAATCAGTTAAGGGCGTAATACGCGTGGCCGGTCCGTTCACGATGGAAGGGGTTATCGCCGTAGAAGACGGCCCGGACACGCCCATTGACGGTGCGCCGGACGAGCTAGAAGCGTTCGATGGTGGAGGGGCGGTGATCAATGCTGAGGTACACCTCGATAAGATAGTCCGCTTGCTCAAGGCGAGCGGCGTGGATTTTCCAGCTACGAAGGAAACCCCAGCGAGAAACATGAAGTTTGGGCGCCTGGATCCACTGACGGGAGCGTCGCTCATTCATGCAGAAGGCGATTGGATGAACGGTGACAAAAAGGAACGGCGAGTTGCTGTGAGTGTCGGCCCGGAGATCGGTAATGTGTCGGCGATGCAAGTGGAGGAAGTGATCCGCGACGCGAACCGCAGAGGCTACGACGATGTGGTCTTCGCAGGATTCGGCTTCGACGCGGCGGCGCAGGACGCTGTCGAAAGCGGTAGCCATCCCAAGATTCGTCTACATATGGCCCTTATTCGCCCTGACGTAGCGATGGGTGATCTGCTCAAGACGCAACCTGGCAGCCAGCTTTTCACGGTCTTCAGCGCGCCGCGCATTAAGGGCCCGACGAAGCTAGCTGACGGCGAGTTCACCGTTGAGGTTCAGGGTATGGATGTCTATGACCCGGTGAGCAATACGCTTTTCCCTACGGACAAGGGGCGTATTGCCGCGTGGTTTATTGACACCGACTACGACGGACGGACCTTTTGCATTTGTCAGGCCTTTTTTCCGGACAAGAGTAAGTGGTCGAAGCTTGCGAAAGCGCTCGGCGATGCTAATGTGATCGAGGAAGATGCCTTCGAGGCTTTGAGTGGATTGACAAGCCTACCTTTCCCGAAACCCGAGCGCCTCGGGAAGGGCGAGACGTGGCGCGTAGCAGTGAAGGTTATTGACCCGCGCGGCAATGAGGGGATGCGGGTGATTCAGATGTCGGGTCAGTACTAGTCTGATGGCACAGCAGCAACAGCCAATCCCGATTCAGCCCGTTGAGAATCCGATCCTTTGCTCACCGTACAAGGAGCCGGATCAGCACTGGTTGTACGACACAACGACTGGAGTGCCGACCAAGACGCCAGGCAGACGACCCGCGAGTTATTGGTTCAAAAGCGAACGCACGGGCAGCGCGCAGCGGCAAATGTCGTTTTTGGCGGAAGAGGAACGCGAAGATCTTCCGTTGGTGAATGCGCTGCGGGATGACGTGCGGCGCTGGCGGGCGTCAGGGTGGGAAAACGCCAGCGAGACGACAAAGAAACTGCTGAGGCACTGGTGGCGCGAAGATCGGGGGCGACGACTGTTCTTCTGCCAGGTGGAGGCGGCAGAGACGGTCATCTACTTGCGGGAGATTTTGGCGGTAGGGAAAAAGCCTCGCTGGACACCTAAGCTGACGCAGGAGGATTTCAACACGCTCAATCAAGGGCGCAATCCACGTCCCCAGGATTGGGTAGCGAAACTCGCACAGCATCCAAAGCTAGCCGACATACCGAACGAGGCCGGCGTGAAGGCGATCAATCGATACGCGTGCAAGATGGCGACGGGTAGTGGCAAGACGGTCGTGATGGCGATGTTGATTTCGTGGGCATTCTGCAATCGCGGTACGAAGCCCGGTGACCCACGGTATCCGCGTCGCGCACTGGTTGTGTGCCCGAACTTGACGATCAAGGAGCGACTGAACGTCCTGCGGCCGGGCGACCCGCACAACTATTACGAGCAGTTCGACATAGTGCCGTCATCGCTGCGTCCCGAGCTGTCCAAGGGCAAGGTACTGGTAACGAACTGGCATTGGCTGGCGCCAGAGGCGGAAGTGCAGAACGTTGGCGGAGCACCTATCGTGAAGCTGGGTGCCGAAAGCGCCGAGGCCTTTGCGCAAAACCGCCTCGGCAACTTGTGGGACGAAGAGCCGCTGATGGTGCTGAACGACGAAGGTCACCATGCGTACCGGCCTGCGTTAGTCGGTGAGGATGTGAAGCTGACCGCTGAAGAAAAAGCAGATCTCGAAGAAGCCACAGTTTGGGTAAGTGGCTTGGATAAGATCAACTCAGCCTGCGGCATTGGAATCTGCGTAGATATGTCGGCCACGCCTTTCTATATCCACGGCAGCGGATATCCGGAAGGCTCACCGTTTCCTTGGATCGTCAGCGACTTCTCGCTGGTCGATGCCATCGAGAGTGGTATTACGAAGGTTCCGCGTCTACCGGCGATGGATAACACCGGAAGACCTGATCCGAAGTATTTCAAGCTGTGGGAGCACATCACCCGCGATCTGAGAGCCGGTGAGAAGCTCACAGGTGGCAAGCCGAAGCCAGCTGTGATCTATCGGAAAGCCGAGGACGCGTTGCTGACCTTGGCCGGCGAGTGGAAACAGAAGCTCGAGCAGGTCACATTATCGGCGCCTGGTCAGGATCGAACGCCTCCAGTAATGATCCTGGTTTGTGACAACACCGATATTGCGAAGGAATTCTATCGGGCGATTTCGGGGGAAGAACTCATCGAGGCGGATGTGCCTGATGAGGACGAAGACGACGAAGATGACGCGCCGAGGCGGCGGAAGAAAAAGCAAAAAGCCCAGAAACACTACGGAACGGGGCTACAGGGTTTCCCGGAACTTTGGAACCGAAAAGGCGCGGAAGTAACGCTGCGTATCGACTCGAAGCTGTTGGCGGCCGCCGAAAGCGAAGACCCCAACGCAACAAGGAAGGAAGCAGCGGAGGAACTGAGGAAAATTGTCTCGACCGTGGGCCGACCAGGTGAAGCGGGTGAGCACATTCGCTGCGTCGTCAGCGTGAACATGCTCAGCGAGGGCTGGGATGCGAACAATGTGACCCACATCCTCGGTCTCCGGGCGTTTCATAGCCAGTTGCTGTGCGAGCAGGTGGTGGGGCGCGGATTGCGCCGAATGGATTACGTGGCTATGCCCGACGAGCGGGGCGAGCTGATGCTGTCGCCTGAATACGTGGACATCTTTGGTGTTCCATTTTCACTGATTCCGTTCAAAGGGCGCCCACCGGGAGATCCACCGCCACCAGATGATCGACCGAAGCACGAGGTAATGGCACTGCCGGAGCGGAAGGCGTTCGAGATTCGATTCCCCGTCGTTGAGGGTTACGTCGTTTCATTGAAGCGGAACCTTTTAACGTGCGATGTCCGTAACGTCGAGAAAACTGGCCTCGATGCGTGGAGCACTCCGACGGATGCCTTTGTTCGTCCGCAGGTCGGCTATCAGATTGGGCATCCGAGTTCCCATGGCGGCTTTGGTTTCGAATTGGTAAATCGACAGACTTACTACGACTCGGTCCACCTCCAAACCATCCAATTTGAGATTGCACGGGAGATCGTGCGGGCACTAACCGAAGCCGCACACCCAGGTAAGGAGCGTTTGCGCCGCGAGAGCCGGAGCGCATTGTTTCCTCAGGTACTGCGTATTGTTCAGGAATACATTGGAACCCCCGAAACTACTTCACGAGTGGATTTCAATGGACTGCACCCATCCGAAGTGGGATTGCAAACGTATGCTCAGCGCATCATCGGGTTGTTGATTGCTGGCATCGCGCCAGACGATGGAAAAGGCGAGTCACCCCTCTTGCCGAGGTTGAATCGCTACAAGCCCATAGGAAGTACAGAAAACGTACATTTCAAGACTGTAAAGCCTGTGCAGATGACGGGCGCGAGCCACTTGAACTTTGTCGCGTGCGATACCGGGTCATGGGAGCAGGCCGCAACATTCCAACTCGAGAAGCTAGCGAAGGAAGGCATTGTCTTCTGCTACGTGAGGAATGACAGACTCGAATTTAATATTCCCTACGAGCTTTACGGGAACCCCCACGTGTATGAGCCCGACTTCATCGTCCGGCTACGCAACTCAGTCAACGTCGTCCTCGAAATCAAAGGCAAGCAACAGGAGGACACGGACGCCAAACACCAAGCGGCAAAGCGCTGGATATCCGCGGTGAACCATTGGGGTAGGCTCGGCGAATGGGATTTCCTGGTCTGCCGAGAACCGCAGCGCTTGGCTGAAGCCTTTACTAGTCTCGTGACCGCGCGAAATGAACGTGTCCAGGCGGTAGCTGCCGAGTTGCAAACGCGAGCTGAAGCGGAACTAGAACGACTACGCTCACTCGGTTGGAAGCAGACTGACTTTGCGCGGGCCCTGAAGGAACTCCTCGAAACAAGGGGAGGCAACTAACGGTGCATTTCACGAATTATCGCGTCGTCTTGGACACCAACGTGGTCGTCGGTGCTGGAAGCCAATGGCTCGACCATGGAGCACCGTCGCCCGACAAAAACATCTATCGCCGCGTATTGATTCGGATCGCCGAAGCACATACGGGCCTATACAGCGGCAAAGTAGTGGGCGAATACTTGGAAAAGCTCGTGGACCTCGGTCACCGACGCGAACGCGCCTTGAAGCTTATGACCTACATCATGGGGGCATTCAGCCGAGTGAAGATCACGACGAAGTCGGCGCCAGTGTCACCATCCGACCCTGACGACGAGGTTTTCCTTCTCTGCGCGATCGATGGCCATGCTGATTACCTCATTTCAGAAGATCATGCGCTAAACAGCTTAAAGTCGGACTACACCAAACCGATGATTGGCAGATGTAGGGAGTTGGCCGCGACCTTCGGCGAGTAGGCGGGTGCCGCCGCCCGGCATGCGCGTTGGAGAAAATTTGTCGGACTGAGGGGTTTCAGGAAGGGGAAAAACTATGGCACACACAGTGACTTTCTCGCTTCCAAAAGCCGAAGTACTGCACACCGATCTCGAGTTTGTCATCAAGCGGAACGGGCAGGCGTTCGGAAAGCTACTGGTATCGAAAGGCGCGGTAGTTTGGCGGAGACGCGGGAAATATTGGCGCGGAAAAAAACTCGGGTGGACGGCGTTTGACAAACTCATGGACGAACACGCTCGCCCCGAACACCGCGGACGCATCAAAAAATGAAAGACTCGCTCTTCACGCAAAGCGCTACGGCGCCTAATGCTACGCCGCTAACTACATAGGCCGCTTTCACTCAATCCGATTTGCCTTAACGCAAGGGCCGCATTCGCAATGGATCCCGCGCATCGAAAAAAACAAGCGCTGGTCTGTTAGTGCGCCTGGTCCCAGTTATCCCCGACACCGACGTCGACAATCAGGGGGACATCGAGCTTAGCGACGGACTGCATGCGGGTCTGAACTTCCGCCTGGACTTTCTTCAGCTCGTCCTCCGGCACTTCCAGCACCAACTCGTCGTGCACCTGCATGATGAGGAGCGTATTCAGCTTCGATTCGTCGAGCCACTTCTGCACTGAAATCATTGCCAGCTTGATCAGGTCGGCGGCGGTGCCTTGCATCGGCGCGTTGATCGCGGCGCGCTCGGCGCCCTGGCGGCGGGCGGGGTTGGAGGATTTGATCTCGGGCAGCCACAGGCGCCGGCCGAAGACGGTCTCGACGTAGCCCTGGGTGCGCGCTTTCTCGCGCGTCTCGTCCATGTAGCGCTTCACGCCCGGGTAGCGCGAGAAGTAGGAGTCGATGTAGGCCTGCGCGGTGGCGCGCTCAAGGTCGAGGGTCTGCGCGAGGCCGAACGCGCTCATGCCGTAGATCAGGCCGAAGTTGATCACCTTGGCGGTGCGCCGCTCGTCGTCGGTCACCTTGTCGAGTGTCACGCCGAAGACCTCGGCCGCGGTGGCGCGGTGCACGTCGTGGCCGCGGGCGAAGGCATGGCGCAGGCGTTCGTCGGCCGAGAGGTGCGCCATGATGCGCAGCTCGATCTGCGAGTAGTCGGCGCTGATGATCTTGCGGCCCGGCGGCGCGACGAAGGCTTCCCGGATGCGCCGTCCCTGCGGCGTGCGGATGGGGATGTTCTGCAGGTTGGGGTCGTTGGAGGCGAGGCGGCCGGTGACCGCCACCGCCTGGGAGTAGGTGGTGTGCACGCGCCCGGTCGAGGGGTTCACCGTGCGCGCGAGCTTGTCGGTGTAGGTGGACTTGAGCTTGGCGAGGGCGCGGTACTCGAGGATGCGCGCCGGCAGGGGATGGTCGTGCGCGAGCTCGGCCAGCACGTCCTCGTCGGTCGAGGGCTCGCCGGTCGGCGTCTTCTTCTTCACCGGCAGCTTCTGCCGCGCGAACAGGATCTCGCGGATCTGCTTCGGCGAGCCGAGGTTGAAGGGCTGGCCCGCCGCCGCGTGGGCCTGCTGTTCCTTCTCCAGCATCTCCTTGCCGAGTTCGTTGCTCTGCACCTGGAGCTTCTGCGCGTCGATCAGCACGCCGTTGCGCTCCATGCGCAGCAGGACCTGCATGACGGGCATCTCGAGTTTTTCGTAAATAAAGAGCAATTCTTTTGAAGAAGCGATTCGAGGAAAAAGAACCTCATGCACGGCCAGCGTGCAATCGGCGTCCTCGGCGGAGTATTCGGTGGCGCGCTCGACGCTGACCGCCGCGAACGAGATGCGCGAGGCGCCCTTGCCGGTGACGTCGTCGTAGGAAATTGTGGTCCAGCCGAGATGGCGGCTGGAGAGCGATTCGAGGTCGTGGCGCTCGTGCGATTCGACCACGTAGGACTGGAGCAGCGTGTCGTGCGCGATGCCGCCGAGGCGCACGCCGTGGTTGGCGAGCACGTGGGCGTCGTACTTCAGGTTCTGGCCGACCTTGAGGTGTTTCCCGGATTCAAGCCAGGGCTTCAGAATCTCGAGCGCCCTTTCGGTTTTTATTTGGTCAGGAACACCAGGGTAATCGTGCGCCATCGGCAGGTAGGCGGCGGTGTCGCCGCAGGCGAAGGACATGCCGACCAGCTGCGCCGTCATCGGATCGAGGCCGGTGGTCTCGGTGTCGAAGGCCACCAAGGGGGCTTTTTCAATGACTGCCTTCCAGGATAAAAGAGATTTTTCATCGGAAAGCATGAGGACCTTGCGGCGCGGGATGTTCTCTTTAACCGCAGGAGCTGCAGGAGCAGTTGTTTCCACACCGGCTTGGACCATCAAGGTCTTGAAGCCGAAGCGATCGAACAGCGCGCGAAGTTTCGCGTCGTCCGGATTGCTCTGTAATGAATCAAATTTGATGGGAAGCTCGACGTCGCGCTTGACGGTGAGAAGGCTCTTGCCCTTCGGCAGCCAGTCGAGCGTGTTGCGCAGGTTCTCGCCGGCGACGCCGGGGATTTCCTTCGCGTGCGCCATCACCGCGTCGAGCGAGCCGTACTGCTGGATCCATTTCGCCGCGGTCTTCGGGCCGACCTTGTCGACGCCGGGCACGTTGTCCACCGCGTCACCGGTGAGCGCGAGGTAGTCGACGATCTGCGAAGGCGCGACGCCGAATTTCTGCTGCACGCCGGCGATGTCGAGCTTCTCATTGGACATGGTGTTGACCAGCATGACGCGCTCGTCGACGAGCTGCGCCAGGTCCTTGTCGCCGGTGGAGATCACCGTGCGCCAGCCGGCGCCCGAGGCCTGCGCCGCGAGCGTGGCGATGACGTCGTCGGCCTCGACGCCGGAGATGGTCAGCACCGGCCAGCCCATGGCCGCCGCCGCTTCCTTCAGCGGCTCGATCTGCGCGGCGAGCGCCTCGTCCATCGGTGGGCGGTTCGCCTTGTAGTCGGGGTACTCGTCGTCGCGGAAGGTCTTGCCCTTGGCGTCGAACACGCAGGCGAGCGCCTCCGCCTTGTAGTCGGCGGCGAGCTTCCGTAGCATGGAGAGCACGCCACGGATGGCGCCGGTCGGCTCGCCGCCGGGGCTTTTCAGCTCGGGCAGCGCGTGGAACGCGCGATAGAGGTAGGACGAGCCGTCGACCAGCAGCAGCGTCTTTTCAGGAATCATTTCCGACACGATGACACACGAGAAACTACCGAAGGTGGCCGCTCATGGCGCCGATCTTTCCGCGCGCGAAGCGTGGAAGCTGTTCGGCATTATGGCAGAGTTCTTCGAGGCGACCGAGCGCCTCGCCGGCATCCGGCCGGCGGTGTCGGTGTTCGGCAGCGCGCGGAGCAAGCGCGGCTCGCCGTACTACAAGCTGGCCGAAGAAACCTCGCGCCTGCTCTCGGACGCGGGCTTCGCGGTGTTCTCCGGCGGCGGGCCGGGACTGATGGAGGCGGCCAACAAGGGCGCTTTCGCCGGCGCGGGCGTCGCCGTCGGCCTCAACATCGACCTGCCGCACGAGCAGCACTCCAACCAGTACCAGCACATCAGCCTGCACTTCAAGCATTTCTTCGCGCGCAAGGTGATGTTCGCCAAGTTCGCCACCGCCTACGTCGTGATGCCCGGCGGCTACGGCACGCTCGACGAATTGTTCGAGGCGCTGACGCTGGTGCAGACCGGCAAGACGCGCAAGATGCCGGTGATCCTGGTGCACGAGCCGTTCTGGCGCGGGCTGATCGGCTGGATGCGCGAGCGCCTGGTGGGCGAGGGCATGATCGACGCCGCCGACATCGACCTGCTGCAGGTGTGCAACGAGCCGCGCGAAGTTGTCCAAGCAATATTCGCCTTTTATGAAAAACGGGGCTTCGAGCCATCGCCTGCCGAGCGAGAAGTCCTGCTCAACCTCTAGCCGTATAATGGTGCAATGCGGTACCCCATGGCGATAGTGGCCGCTCTGTTCTGCGCCGGCGCGCTGGCCCAGTCGCGCCCGCCCAAGCTCGAGCCGCTGCCCGAGCCGCTGCCGCCGCCGCCGCTCTCCGGCGCCGACGAGCCGAGCGTGCGCATCTCGGTGCAGCGCACCGACAAGATCGAGGAAACCCGCGTGGGCGGGCGCGTGGTGATGGTGAAGGTGACGCAGCCCGGCGGCCGCACCTATTACCTGGTCGACACCACCGGCAACGGCAACTGGATGCGCAAGGATTCGCTCGACGACGGCGTGCGCGTGCCGATGTGGCCGATCTACCTCTTCGACTGATTTGTCGGTCTACACCCAAGTCTCGCAGGCCGAGCTCGCGCGCTGGCTCGGCCATTATTCCGTAGGCGCGCTCGCCGCGTTCGAGCCCATCCCGGCGGGCATCGAGAACAGCAACTACTTCGTCACCACCGCGCAGGGGCGCTACGTGCTGACGCTGTTCGAGCGCCTGCCGGCCGCCGAGCTGCCGTTCTACCTGCAGCTGATGGCGCATCTCGCGCGCCACGGCATTCCCTGCCCGGCGCCGATCGCGGACCTCTCCGACCAGTACCTGCAGCACCTCAACGGCAAGCCGGCGGCGCTGGTGACCCGCCTGCCGGGCAAGTCCCTCGAGCGTCCCGAGCGCAGCCATTGCGCCGAGCTCGGCGCGCTGCTCGCGCGGCTGCACCTCGCCGGGCGCTCGTACGGCGAATATCTGGAAAATCCGCGTGGGCCGAAGTGGTGGAACCTGGCGGCAAAGGAAGTCATGCCGTTTCTGGATTCGACAAAAAATTCCCTGTTGAAAAGCGAATTGAAATTTCAAGCCGATCACCGTTTCCCTGACCTGCCGCGCGGGCCGGTGCACGCCGATCTCTTCCGCGACAACGCGCTGTTCGAGAAGGGCCGCATCTCGGGGGTGATCGACTTCTATTTCGCCGGCGTCGACTGCCTGCTGTACGACGTCGCGGTATGCGTGAACGACTGGTGCCTGGTCGATCCGGCTAGCGACCGGCGCCTGGACGAGGGGCGCACGCGCTCGCTGCTCGGCGCCTACCACGCCGTGCGCCCGTTCTCGGAGCAGGAGCAGGACGCCTGGCCGGCGATGCTGCGCGCGGCGGCGCTGCGCTTCTGGCTGTCGCGCCTGCACGACTTCCACCTGCCGCGGCCCGGCATGCTGGTGCACGCCCACGACCCGGAGCATTTCCGCCAGCTGCTCGAGCTGCGCGTCGGCGCCGCGGCGCCCTGGACCGACTGAGATGCAGGCGCGCCTCGTCGCCGCTGCGCGCGGCGCGCGCTGGCTCGCGGAAGGCTGGCGCCTGTTCCGCGCGGCGCCGCTCGGCTGGCTCGCCCTGGTGTTCGCCTACTGGCTGCTGATGACGCTGGTGTCGCTCATTCCGGCGCTTGGCGTGGCGGTGGACTCGGTGCTGGTGCCGGCCTTCTCCGTCGGCTTCATGGCGGCGGCGCGCGCCGCGAGCCGCGGCGCGAAGCTCGAGCTGGCGCTGCTGTTCGAGGGCCTGCGCAACGAACGGCGCGCGCAGCTCATGCTCGGCGCGGCCTATCTCGCCAGCCTCGCGCTGGTGCTCGGCGCCTCGGCGGCGCTCGACGGCGGCGCGCTCGCGCGCTGGATGCTCACCGGCGAGCGGCCCGGCGACGAGGCGCTGCACTCCGGCGATTTCCTCGCCGCGCTCGCCTGCGCCGGGGCGCTCTACGTGCCGGTGATGATGGCGTTCTGGTTCGCGCCGGCGCTCGCCGCCTGGCACGGCACCGGCGCGGCCAAGGCGCTGTTCTTCAGCTTCTTCGGCTGCCTGATCAACTGGCGCGCTTTCCTCGCCTACGGCGCGGTGACTTCGGCGCTCTCCCTCGGGCTGCCGTTCGTCGTGCTCGCGATCATGGCGCTCGCCTCCGGCGGCGAGGCGCAGCTCGCCGTCATGACGTTCGTCTTTCCGCTGCTGATCCTGCTGCTGCCGACGCTGTTCGCCAGCTTCTACGCCAGCTACCGCGACGTATTCGGATCGTTGGAGAAATCGGAGAAATCGGAGACAGCGGCGCCATAATGGCCGCGAGCGTGTTCGCCACCGAAATCAAGCTGCACCAGAAATCCCGGCTGCTGGAGATCGCGTTTTCCGACGGCCGCAGCTTCCGCCTGCCCTACGAATACCTGCGCGTCTACTCGCCCTCGGCGGAGGTGCGCGGCCACGGGCCGGGCCAGGAGGTGCTGCAGACCGGCAAGCGCGAGGTCGAGCTCAAGTCGCTCGAGCCGGTGGGCTCGTACGCGGTGCAGCCGGTGTTTTCCGACGGCCACGCCACCGGCATCTACTCCTGGGACTACCTCTACGAGCTGGGCGAAAGCCAGGAGCGGCGCTGGCGCGAGTACCTCGAGAAGCTCGCCGCCGCGGGAGCGAGCCGTGATTGAGAAGGACACCCACTTCGGCTTCGAGAAAGTCGAGGAAAAAAGCAAGGCGGCCCGCGTCGGCGAGGTGTTCGACCGCGTCGCCGATCGCTACGACCTGATGAACGACCTCATGTCGCTCGGCCTGCATCGCGCCTGGAAGGCGTTCGCCGTCGACATCGCGCGGCCGCGGCCCGGCGAGCGGGTTCTCGATGTCGCCGCCGGCAGCGGCGACCTGGCCGCGGCGCTGGCGCGCCGCGTCACTGACAGGGGCGAAGTCTGGATCACCGACATCAACCGCCGCATGCTCGAGCGCGGGCGCGACCGCCTGCTCGACGCCGGGTGCCTCGCGCCGGCGGTGCAATGCGACGCCGAGCGGCTGCCTTTCGCCGAGCGCGTATTCGATTGCGTCACGGTCGGCTTCGGCTTGCGCAACATGACGCGCAAGGAAGCCGCGCTAGCGGAGATGACGCGCGTGCTCAAGCCCGGTGGCCGCATGGTGGTGCTGGAGTTCTCCCGGGTGCACGAGGCGCTGCGGCGCGCCTACGACCTCTATTCCTTCCGCGTGCTGCCCTGGCTCGGCGAGAAGGTGGCCGGCGATGCCGCCGCCTACCGCTACCTCGCCGAGTCGATCCGCATGCACCCGGACCAGCAGGCGTTGAAGGCGATGATGGAGCAGGCGGGCCTCGCGCAGGTCGAGGTCTATAACCTTGCCGCGGGCGTGGTCGCGGTGCATCGGGGTGTGCGGATTTGATAGCATCAGCGGTTCGGAGGAAGCACCCATGAATAAATTGCTGGCGGCGGTATTCGCAGTGTCACTAGGAACGATATTGTTTATGGCGGACGCCGATGCCGCGCGCCTCGGCGGCGGCCGTACCGTGGGGACGCAGCGAAGCATCACGGCGCCTCCCGCGCAGCAGGCCGCTCCGGCGCAAAAGGCGCCGCAGGCCGCGCCTGCACCGGCCGGCGGCCTCTGGGGTGGCATCCTCGGCGGTTTGGCGCTTGGCGGGCTGCTCGGCTACTTCTTCGGCGGCAATGGATTGTTCGGCTTGCTGGTGGTGGCGGGCCTGGCGTTTTTCGCCGTGGTCGCGGTCCGCGGGTTGATGCGAAGCCGGGCCGGCGCGCCGATGCCGGTCGCAGCCATGGGCAACTCCGAAGAAACAGTACGCATGCCGTCGCCCCAGGCCGTCCCGATGTCCACCGCGGCGCGCTTTCCCGCGGGCTTCGATGCCGACGGCTTCCTGCGCGGCGCCAAGGTGAATTTCGTCAAGCTGCAGCTCGCCAACGATCGCGGCGACCTCGAGGAGATCCGCGAGATCACCACGCCGGAGCTGTTCGAAACGCTGCAGAACGACGTGCAAGCGCGTGTCGGCCGGCAGGAGACCGACATCAGCGGCCTCGAGGCGCGGCTGCTCGATCTGGCGACCGAAAACGGCCAGTACTGGGCGAGCGTCGGCTTCTCGGGCCAGGAGCGCGAGCGGCCCGGCGCGCAGCCGGCGTCGTTCAGCGAGGTGTGGAACCTGGTGAAGCCGGTCGACGGCTCCAGCGGCTGGCTGCTCGCCGGCATCCAGCAGATGCATTGAGCGCCAGCCACGAGATTGCATTTTGTTTTCTTCTCAATCAGCTTCTTGAGCGTGAGGGCTGGGCGCGCGAAAGGCTCGCGCCCTTTGCCGGCGAGCGCGTAGAGCAGCGCGCCGGCCTGCTCCCGGCGCTTCGCTTCACGATCCTTGAAGGCGGGCGGGTAGAGGCGGGCGGCGAGTCGCCGACACTTACCCTGGCGCTCAAGCCCGGCGCGCTGGCGGCGCTGGCGCGCGGCGAGGAGCACCTGATGCGCGAGGTCGAGGTGTCGGGCAACGCCGAGCTTGCCGCCGCAGTGCTGCATCTCGCGCGCTACCTGCGCTGGGATTTCGAGGAAGACCTGTCGACGGTGATCGGTGACGTCGCCGCGCACCGCGTGGCGCAGGCGGCGCGCGCCTTCGCCGCCTGGCAGGCCGACGCGGCGCGGCGCGTGACCGAATCGCTCGCCGACTACGCCGCCGACGAGAAGCGCGTGCTGGTGCGCCGCGCCGACCTGGAGCTCCACGCGCGCGGCGTCGCCGAACTGCGCGACGCGCTCGAGCGCCTGGCGAAGCGGGTCGAGCGCCGGTGAGGCGGCTGGCGCGGCTGCTGCGGATCGCGGTCGTCGGGCTGCGCTTCGGCCTGCACGAATTCGTCCCGGGTCTCTCGGAAAACTGGCTGTTTTCGCTTTTTTCCGATCAATCTGTATCCAGAGGAGAAAGGCTGAGAAAAGCCCTGGAAACCCTGGGGCCGATCTTCGTCAAGTTCGGCCAGGTACTGTCCACCCGCCGCGACCTGCTGCCGCTCGACATCGCCGACGAGCTGGCGAAATTGCAGGACAAGGTGCCGCCTTTTGATTCGGATCTTGCAGTTACAGAAATTGAAGTTGCCTTGGGTCGGAAAATTTCAGAAATGTTTTTAAATTTCGAAAAAACACCAACGGCAAGCGCTTCGATCGCTCAGGTCCATCTCGCAACCCTGCAAGACGGGCGCGAGGTGGCGGTCAAGGTGCTGCGGCCGGGGGTGGAGCGCGCCATCGCGAAGGACGTGGCGCTGCTCGAGACGGGGGCGGCGCTGGTCGAGCGCCTGTGGGCCGAGGGCCGGCGCCTCAAGCCGCGCGAGGTGGTGGCGGAGTTTGCGCGCCACCTCGACGACGAGCTGGACCTGATGCGCGAAGCCGCCTGCGCCAGCCAGCTGCGGCGCAATTTCAAAGACTCGCCGCTGATGGTGGTACCCGAGATTCACTGGGATCTCTGCGCGCAGCGCGTGATGGTCATGGAGCGGATGCACGGCACTCCGATTTCCCAGATAAACATCCTGAGGGAAAAAAAGATCGACATCCCAGCTCTCGCGCGCGCCGGGGTGGAAATCTTCTTCACCCAGGTGTTCCGCGACGGTTTTTTCCACGCCGACATGCATCCCGGCAACATCCTGGTCGCGGACGACGGCAAGTACGTCGCGCTCGACTTCGGCATCATGGGCACGCTCACCGAGATCGATAAAAATTATCTCGCGCAGAACTTCCTCGCCTTCTTCAACCGCGACTACCGGCGCGTGGCGCAGGCGCACCTCGACGCCGGCTGGGTGCCGCCGGGCACGCGCGTGGACGAGTTCGAGGCGGCGATCCGCGCCGTGTGCGAGCCGATCTTCGCCCGGCCGCTGAAGGAGATCTATTTCGGCCGGCTGCTGCTGCGGCTGTTCCAGACCTCGCGGCGCTTCAACGTCGAGATCCAGCCGCAGCTCGTGCTGCTGCAGAAGACGCTGCTCAACATCGAGGGCCTCGGCCGCGAACTCGACCCGGATCTCGACCTGTGGGCCACGGCCAAGCCGTTCCTCGAGCGCTGGATGGACGACCAGGTGGGCTGGCGGGCGCTATTGCGCGCGGTGAAGCAGGAGGCGCCCTATTGGGCGGCCGCGCTGCCGCAGCTGCCGCGCCTCATCCACCGCGCGCTTGCCGAGGACCGGGTCGGCGCGCTGCGCGCGGCGCTCGAACGCCTCGCTGACGAAAACGCAAGGCGCAACGATTTGCTCGGCGGTTTTCTCGTGGTCCTGGTTCTTGCGGTCGGCGTGATTGTTGTGGCGGTGTTTCTGTTCTGATTAAGATGCGCCTGCAGTGCTGATCGCCTTCGTCCTCGTCTACCTGGTCGTCACCATCGCCATCGGGCTGTGGGCGGCAAAGCGCGTGCACACCGCCAAGGACTACGTCGTCGCCGGCCGCAGCCTGCCGCTCTACATGAACACGGCAACGGTGTTTGCGACGTGGTTCGGGGCGGAGACCGTGCTCTCGGTGTCGGGGGAATTCGCGCGCAGCGGCCTGGGCGGCATCATCGCCGACCCCTTCGGCTCCTCCTGCTGCCTGGTGATCGTGGCCGTGTTCTTCGCGAAGGCCTTCTATCGCATGGATCTCCTCACCATCGGGGATTTCTACCGCAAGCGCTACGGGCCTTCGATGGAGCTCGGTACCAGCATCGTCATCACCTTTTCCTACCTCGGCTGGACCGCGGCGCAGATGACCGCCCTCGGCCTCGCCTTCTCCACGCTCACCGATGGCGCGATCTCCCTGGAGGCCGGCATCGTCCTCGGCGCGGCCGTGGTGCTGGGCTACACCATCTGGGGCGGCATGTGGTCGGTGGCGATGACGGACCTCTTCCAGTCGGTGATGATCATCGTCGGCGTGGTGCTGATCGGCTGGGTCATCGGCGACATGGCCGGCGGGCCCGCGAAGATCATCGCCGCCGCCTCGGAGGCGGGGCGCTTCGAGTTCTGGCCCAAGGCGGGCACCAAGGAATGGCTGGCCTTCGTCACGTCCTTCCTGACGCTGGCTATCGGCTCCATTCCGCAGCAGGACATCTTCCAGCGCGTCACCTCCGCCCGGGACGAGAAGACGGCGATCCGCGGCACCTTCCTCGGCGGCGCGGTCTATTTCAGCTTCGCTTTCGTGCCGATCTACATCGTCTATGCGGGCCTGCTGATCGACCCCGCGCTCGGCAAGCTGCTGGCGAGCGAAGACGCGCGCGAAATGCAGCGCATCCTGCCCGCCTTCATCCTCGGCCATACGCCGATGTGGATCCAGGTGCTGTTTTTCGGCGCGCTGCTGTCGGCGATCCTGTCGACCGCGAGCGGCGCGATCATCGCGCCCACTTCGCTTTGCACCGAGAACATCATCAAGCCGCGCTTTCCGCAGATGAGCGACCGCCAGTTCCTGCTGACGCTACGCCTGGTGCTGGTGTCGTTCACGCTGGCGGCGCTGCTGTTCGCGCTCAACTCGAAGAAGACGATGTACGACATGGTGCAGAACGCCTACACCGTGACCCTGGTGAGCGCTTTCGTGCCGCTGGCCGCCGGCGTGTTCTGGAAGCGCGCCAACAATACGGGCGCCATCCTGTCCGCCGTGCTCGGGATGGTGGGCTGGATCGCGGCGGAATTCCTGGCGGGCGACGCCACAGTGCCGCCGACACTCGTCGGCCTGGCGTTCTCCGTCTTCGGCATGCTGTTCGGCGCGCTGGTGCCGCGCAAGTAATGCAGCCCTCGCCGCCGGCGCGGATCCTGTTCGGGGTCTACGTCGTACTGGCGATCTACGCGTCGCTCTATCCGCTGTCGGGCTGGCGCGACCAGGGGCTTTCGCCCTTCGCCTACCTGGCCTCGCCCTGGCCGCGCTATGTCACCGCCTTCGACCTCGCCGCCAACCTGCTCGGCTACCTGCCGTTCGGGTTCCTGTGCATCGCCGCCTTGCGCCCGCGGCTCGAGGGCGCGGCGGCGTTAGCCGTCACGCTCGCCGGCGCGGGCGCGCTGTCGCTCGTGCTGGAGGCGCTGCAGAGCTACCTGCCGACGCGCGTTGCCACCAATCTCGACGTCCTGTGCAACCTCGCGGGCGCCGCCGTCGGCGCCGCGCTCGCGCTCGCCACGGCGCCGCGCCAGCTCATCGAAGGCCCGTTCACGCGCCTGCGCACCGCGGCCTTCCTGCCGGGCGCCGGCATCGACGTCGGCCTGGTCCTGGTGGGCCTGTGGCTCTTCACGCAGCTCAATCCGGCGACGCTGCTGTTCGCCGCCGGCGACCTGAGGGATCTCTTCTCGGCAGGGCGCGAGGAGGTACGGCCGGGATACTTCGTCGCCGTCGAGGCGCTCACTGCGGCGGCCAACCTGGTCGCGGTCGGGCTGCTGCTCTCGGTGATCGTGCGGCGCGAGCAGCCGCCGCATGCGCTGTTCGTCGCGCTGGTCGTGGTGGCGCTCGCCGTCAAGACCATGGCCTTCGCCATCGTGATGCGCGCCGAGAACCTGCTGGCGTGGATGACGCTCGGCGCGCAAATTGGGCTCGCCGTCGGCGTGGTGCTGGCGCTGGCACTGATGTCTCTGCCGCGCACGGCGCGCCTGGCCGTCGCGGCAACGCTCATCATGGCGGCCACCGTCCTCGTCAACGACGCGCCGGCCAATCCCTACTTCGCGGCGATGCTCAAGGTCTGGCAGCAAGGCCACTTCCTCAACTTCAACGGGCTGACGCGCCTGGTGAGCGCGCTGTGGTCGTTCGCCGCGCTCGCCTACCTGATCTGGCTCGCGGCGCGGAAGCCGGAAAGCGTCAGTTAGAATCGCTCGCATGTCCTATTACGCGAGCCACCTGTTCTTCTGCTGCAACCAGCGCGATCCGTCCGACCCGCGCGGCTGCTGCAGCGCCAAGGGCTCGGTCGAGATGCGCGATTACGCCAAGGGCCGCGTCAAGGCGCTGGGGCTGGCGGGTGCCGGCAAGGTGCGCGTCAACCAGGCGGGCTGCCTCGACCGCTGCGAGGAAGGCCCCTGCCTCGTGGTCTATCCGGATGCCGTCTGGTACACCTACGTCGATCGCGCCGACATCGACGAGATCATCGAAGAGCACGTCAAGCACGGACGCGTCGTCGAGCGATTGCGGCTGTAGCGGATGCGAGCCAGTACGCGCCGCGAGTTCGTCGCGGGGCCGGCGGGAAAAATCGAGTGCGCGGTGGACAGCCCCCCGGGCACGGCGCGGGGCTCAGCCCTCGTTGCCCATCCGCACCCGCAATTCGGCGGCACGCTCGACAACAAGGTGGTGCAGACCCTCGCCAAGGCCTTCGTCGAGCTCGGCTACGAAGCCTGGCGTCCCAATTTCCGCGGTATCGGAGAGAGCGAAGGGCGCTATGACGAGGGGCGGGGGGAAGTCGACGATTTGTTTTCTGTTTTTGAAAAAATTTCTTCTGGAAACACCGTGCTGGCAGGCTTCTCGTTCGGCGCCGCGATGCAAGCCCTGCTCGCCACTCGCGTGAAAGCGGAGCGCATGGTGCTGGTCGGCGTCGCGGTGAGCAGCTTCGCGGTGCCGAAGGTGCCCGCGGACACTCTCGTCATCCACGGCGAGAACGACGACACCGTGCCGCTCGCGGCGGTGCTCGACTGGGCGCGGCCGCAGGACCTTCCCGTGGTGCTGGTGCCGGGCGCCGACCATTTCTTCCACCACCGGCTGCACATCCTGCGCGCCATCGTCCACGCCAACTGGCATTAGACTGCGCACCTCATGCTTTGGGTCAAGTCGTTCCACCTCGTTTTCATGGTGACCTGGTTCGCGGGCCTGTTCTACCTGCCGCGGCTTTTCGTCTACCACGCCATGACCGAAGACCAGGCCGGCCGCGAGCGCTTCAAGCTGATGGAGCGCAAGCTCTACTGGGGCATCATGACTCCCGGCGGCGTGCTCACCGTGGTGTTCGGCGTGTGGCTGTGGCTGGGATGGTTCAAGGGCGTATTCGGCGGCTGGTTCCACGCCAAGCTGGCGCTGGTGGCGCTGCTCGCGGCCTACCACCTGTGGTGCGGCATGCTGCTGCGCGATTTCGCCGCCGACCGCAACACGAAAAGCCATGCCTGGTTCCGCTGGTTCAATGAAGTCCCGGTGCTGGTGCTGATCGCGACGGTATTCCTCGTTGTCTTCAAGCCGTTCTGAGGTTTTTTTCGCGAGTTGCCCGCGCGGGCTGGAGGAGGTTCTTCACCAAGAACTCTCCACCCTGGGGATTGAAAATCCCTCCGTCACGCCCGGCGGCTTGTCCTTTTCCGGCAGTTGGGAGGATTGCTATCGGGTCAATCTCTGGTCGCGCATCGCGTCGCGCGTGCTATGGAAAATCGGCGCCTTCGACTACCGCAACGAGAAGGACCTGTACGACGCCGTCAAGGCGGTGAACTGGCCGGCGTATTTCGCCGTCGAGCGCACGCTGCGCGTCAACGTCACCGCGCAGAAAAGCCCGCTGAAGAGCCTGGAATTCGCCACCCTGAAGATCAAGGACGCGGTCTGCGACCATTTCCGCGACAAGTTCAACCGCCGGCCGGACATCGAGCGCGCCGCGCCGGACATCCGCATCCATGCATTCCTGGAAAAGGAAAAAGGCATCCTGTATCTCGACACCTCGGGCGAGCCGCTGTTCAAGCGCGGCTGGCGCATCACCGCGGGCGAAGCGCCGCTGCGCGAGAACCTCGCCGCCGGCATCGTGATGCTCAGCGGCTGGCAGCCGGGCGAGCCGCTGCTCGACCCGATGTGCGGCGGCGGCACGCTGCTGGTCGAGGCGGCCGCAATGGCGCGCGGGCGCGCGCCCGGTGCAAAGCGGGGATTCGGTTTTGAACGCCTTTCGACTTTCAACAAGAATCTATGGCAAAAAATGCAATCGGAGGCGAAACCCTCCGCGTCACCGTCCATCTACGGCAGCGACAACGACCCCAGGGCCCTGACCATGGCGAGGCGCAATCTTGCCGAGGCGGGGGTCGAGCGCTGGGTGCAGCTGGAGGAGTCCGACGTCCTGTCGCGAGCGGCGCCGGCGGATTCAGGCGTCCTGCTCGCCAACCCGCCCTACGGCGAGAGGATGGGAAGTGAAGCGGAGTTGGCTGCCTTCTACCCGAAGCTCGGCGATACGCTGAAGAAAAATTTCGCCGGCTGGCGCTGCTATATCTTCACCGCCGACCTGCGCATGCCGAAGCTGATCCGCCTGCAGCCCTCGCGCCGCACGCCGCTGTGGAACGGCGCGCTCGAGTGCCGGCTCTACGAGTTCAAGATCGTCGCCGGCAGCAACCGCTAGCCCTTCGGCGGCTGTTCGGGCGGGCGGACGTCGGTCTTCTCGGGGTCGCCTTCCTTGTAGTCGCCGATCACGCCCTTCAACGGGCAGACCTTGAAGGCCGGGCACTTCTGGCAGCCGACGGCGAGGGCGATGGGGCAGAGGGTCATGGCGCTATTCTCCTCGTTTCTAGGATTTGCCTGAGGGCTGGGCAGCCGGTTTTTCAGGCGATAGCGATGGCGATGGAGACGGCGAGGGTGCCTGCGTCTTCGCCGTCGCGAGTGCGCCGGGCAGCCAGGCCGCGACGTCCCGGCCGAGCGCGCCGGCGATGCGGTCCATGATCGAGCAGGTGCCGCTGACGCCTCCAAAGACGCCGCCGCCGGACTGCCGGCTCAGCGTCTTGGAAACGATCACCTTCGCGCCTTGCAAGGCGTCGGCGCGAATGCTGATCGCCTTGGACCCGCTCCAGGCGCCGCCGCCCGCCCCCGTCACGGCGATCACCGTTACCCTGAGGACGATCTTGCCTGGATCGCTTCCCGCCCCCGCGCCTTGCTCCGCGCCCGGGAAGCGCTCGTTCACGTTCTTGAAGATATGCGACCCGAGATTGTTCTCGATGGCGCAGTCCCGCCGCACGCTTTCGTTGATCGGCGCGCCCGACTCGAGGCTGACCGGCAACATGACGATCTTCTCGTCGGAGCCGGCTGCCAGCGTGGCGCCGAGCGCCAGGACAGCCGCGAGCAGGAACAGATTTATGCGCACGTGCACTCCTCTCTGAAACGCCAAGAGGCGCCTGAGCGCCCCTTGGGCCCGTTGCAACGTTCCGGGTCAGACGATGTCGAGGTGCTCGATGCCCTTGGTGAGGTCCTTGCCCTTCATTTCCTTGCCGTGCAGCTTGATGTTGAGGCGCACCTCGTTGGTGGAGTCGGCGAAGCGCAGCGCGTCCTCGTAGCTGATGCGGCCGGCTTCGTAGAGCTCGAACAGGGCCTGGTCGAAAGTCTGCATGCCCAGCTCGCGCGACTTCTTCATGATTTCCTTGATCTCGTGGATCTCGCCCTTGAAGATCAGGTCCGAGATCAGCGGCGAGTTGAGCAGCACTTCCACCGCCGCGGCGCGGCCCTTGCCTTCGCGCAGCGGGATCAGGCGCTGCGAGATCACCGCCTTCAGGTTGAGGGACAGGTCCATCAGCAGCTGGTGGCGGCGCTGCTCCGGGAAGAAGTTGATGATGCGGTCCATCGCCTGGTTGGAGTTGTTGGCGTGCAGCGTGCCGAGGGCCAGGTGGCCGGTTTCGGCGAAGGCCACGGCATGCTCCATCACCTCCATGTCGCGGATCTCGCCGATCAGGATGACATCCGGCGCCTGGCGCAGGGTGTTCTTGAGCGCCGCTTCCCAGGAGTCGGTGTCGACGCCGACCTCGCGCTGCGTGATGACGCAATTCTTGTGCGGGTGCACGTACTCGACCGGGTCCTCGATGGTGATGATGTGGCCGTGCGAATTCTCGTTGCGGTAGCCGAGCATCGCCGCGAGCGAGGTGGACTTGCCCGAGCCGGTGCCGCCGACGAACAGCACCAGGCCGCGCTTGGTCATCGCCACGTCCTTCAGCACCGGCGGCAGCTTGAGGTCCTCGAAGTTCGGGATCGAGGTGGTGATGACGCGCATCACCATGCCGACGCAGCCCATCTGCACGAAGCAGTTGACGCGGAAGCGCCCGATGCCCGCCGGCGCGATGGCGAAGTTGCATTCCTTCTTCGACTCGAACTCGGCCGCCTGCTTGTCGTTCATCACCGCGCGCACCAGCATCGCGGTGTGCTGCGGGGTGAGCGCCTGCTCGGTCACCTTGGTCATCTTGCTGTCGACCTTCATCGCCGGCGGGAAGCCGGCGGTGATGAACAGGTCGGAGCCCTTCTTGGCGACGAGCGCCCGCAGCAGGTCGTAGATGAATTTCGTTGCTTGTTCGCGTTCCATGGTCGCTTCTCCCTCTAAGCCGCGAAATTGTCCTTGTTGGCGGCCTTGCCGCGCGCTTCGGCCGACGAAATGACGTTCTTCTGCACCAGCTCCTGCAGGTTCTGGTCGAGCGTCTGCATGCCGATCTGCCGGCCGGTCTGGATCGCCGAGTACATCTGCGCGATCTTGTTCTCCCGGATCAGGTTGCGGATGGCGGGCGTGCCGACCATGATCTCGTGCGCCGCCACGCGGCCGGCGTTGTCCTTGGTCTTGCACAGCGTCTGCGAAATGATGGCGCGGATCGACTCCGAGATCATGGCGCGGATCATGTCCTTCTCCGCCGCCGGGAACACGTCGACGATGCGGTCGATGGTCTTGGCGGCCGACGAGGTGTGCAGCGTGCCGAACACCAGGTGGCCGGTCTCCGCGCCCGACAGCGCCAGGCGGATGGTCTCGAGGTCGCGCATCTCGCCCACCAGGATGACGTCGGGGTCCTCGCGCAGCGCGCTTCTCAGCGCGTTGGCGAACGACAGCGTGTGCGGGCCGACCTCGCGCTGGTTGATCAGGCACTTCTTCGATTCGTGCACGAACTCGATCGGGTCCTCGATGGTGAGGACGTGGCCTTCCTCGATCTCGTTCTTGTGGTTGACCATCGCGGCGAGGGTGGTCGACTTGCCCGAGCCGGTCGGCCCGGTCACCAGCACCACGCCGCGCGGCTGGTCGGCCAGCTCCTCGAAGATCTTCGGGCACTTGAGCTCGGCGAGCGACAGGATCTTCGACGGGATGGTCCGCATCACCGCCGCGGCGCCGCGGTTCTGCACGAAGGCGTTGACGCGGAAGCGCGCCAGGTTCGGCACCGCGAACGAGAAGTCGCACTCGAGGTTTTCCTCGTAGAACTTGCGCTGCCCGTCGTTCATGATGTCGTACACCATGCTGTGCACGTCCTTGTGCTCCATCGAGGGCAGGTTGATGCGCTTGATGTCGCCGTGCACGCGGATCATCGGCGGCAGGCCCGAGGACAGGTGCAGGTCGGAGGCCTTGTTCTTGACGACGAAGGCGAGCAGTTCGGTCAGATCCATTACAATCCTCCCACTGGAGCGGCGAAGATTTTTCTTCGCTGGTTCAACGCATTATGGCAACAATAGCCGAAAACCTGCAAGCCGTAAAAGCGCGCCTCGCCGGCGCGCCGGGAGTGACTTTGTTGGCAGTGTCCAAAGGGCACGGCGTCGAGCGCATCCGGGAGGCGGCAGCCGCCGGGCAAAAAGCCTTCGGCGAGAACTACGTGCAGGAGGCGGAGCGGAAAATCGACCTGCTAGAGAGGGAAATGCGGGGCCTGGAATGGCACCTGATCGGGCCGCTCCAGAGCAACAAGACGCGCGTGGTGGCCGAGCGCTTCCAGTGGGTGCAGACCGTCGAGCGCGAGAAGATCGCGCGCCGCCTCTCCGAGCAGCGGCCGGCGTCGGCTCCGCCGCTCAATGTGTTGGTGCAGGTGAATGTTTCGGGCGAAGCGTCGAAGTCCGGAGTATTACCTGAAGATGTTTTTTCTCTTTGTCGGAGCGTAATGGGCCTGAAGAGCCTTCGGCTGCGCGGACTGATGGCGATTCCCGAATCCGGCGCAGACCGTTCCCGTTACCGAGAGGTGAAAAACCTGTTTGACCGCCTGAAGGGCGAATTCAACCTGGACACCCTGTCGATGGGCATGACCGACGACATGGATCTCGCCATCGCCGAAGGTTCGACCATGGTGCGCATCGGCACGGCGATCTTCGGCGCGCGGCAGAAAGTAAAGAGCGCCGCGTGAAGATCGCGTTTCTCGGCGGCGGCAACCTGGCGACCGCGCTGATCGGCGGCCTGATCGCCAAGGGCTTCGAGGCGCGCTCTCTCTCGGTGATCGAGATGAGCCCGGCGGCGCGCGAGCGCCTCGCCGCGCGCTTTCCGGTGCACCTCTCGACCGCGCCTGACGCCGCGGTGCTGGGCGCGGAGGCGCTGGTGCTGGCGGTCAAGCCTCAAGACATGAGAAAGGCGCTCGCCTCTGTTTCCGGTTTTTCAAAAGAGAAACTTGTTGTCAGCGTTGCCGCTGGCATCACGCTGAAAAGCCTTTCGCGCTGGCTCGGCGGCCACCAGAAGCTGGTGCGTTGCATGCCCAACACGCCGGCGCTGATCGGCGCCGGGATCACGGGACTGTTCGCCCTGCCGGAAGTCACCGCAGAGGAAAAAAAGAAAGCCGAAACCATCCTGCGCGCCGTCGGCGAGGTGGTCTGGCTGCCCGAGGAACGTTTGCTCGACCCGGTGACCGCGGTCTCGGCGAGCGGCCCGGCCTATGTGTTCTGGTTCATCGAGCAATTGGCGCGTAGCGCTCAAGATCTGGGAATCGAAAAGGAAGTCGCATTGAAATTGGCGCGGCATACGGTATTTGGCGCCGCGAAACTTGCCCTGGAAAGTTCCGAAACTCCCGCAGCCCTGCGCCAGCAAGTGACCTCCGCCGGCGGCACCACCGCGGCGGCGCTCAAGGTGTTCGACGAGGAGAAGCTCGCCGAGCGCTTCGCGCGCGCCGTCGCCGCGGCCAGCCGCCGCGGCGGCGAGATGGGCGAGGAATTCGGCAAGGACTGATGCTCAGCCAGGTCACCATCTTCCTCATCGACACGGCGGTCGCCTTCCTCGTGCTGCTGCTGCTCGCGCGCTTTCACTTCCAGTGGCTGCGCGTTCCGTTCCGCAATCCGGTGGGCGAGTTCCTGGTGGCGACCACCAACTGGCTCGTGCTGCCCGCGCGCCGCGTCATCCCGGGGCTGGCGGGGATGGACCTCGCCACGCTCGTCCTCGCCTGGCTGGTCGAGGCGCTCGGCATGTGGGCGAAGCTCGCGATCGCCGGCGCCGAGCCGGGCGCCGCGGCGCTCGCCGCGGTAGCGATGGTGGAGCTGCTGCGCCTGAGCCTCTACATCCTGGTGTTCGCGCTGATCGTGCAGGCGGTGCTGTCGTGGGTGAACCCGGCGGCGCCGCTGGCGTGGATCTTCAACGCCATGACCTCGCCGTTCCTGCGCCCGCTGCGCCGCTTCATCCCGCCGATCGGCGGCATCGACCTCACGCCGCTCGTGCTGATCGTGCTGCTGCAGGCGCTGATGTTCCCGCTCAACACCCTGCAGGCGCTCGCCGCCACGCTGTAAGGAGCGCCGCGGCGCTAGGCGGCGAGCTTGGCCTTTTGCTTCGACTGCGCGAGCGCGTCCTCGCCGAAGAACTGCTCGTCCTCGGTGGAGCCGTGCAGCGCGGTGGTCGAGGCCTTGCCGGCGGTGACGACCTGGGTGACCTGGTCGAAGTAGCTGGTGCCGACCTCGCGCTGGTGCTTGACGGCGGTGAAGCCTTTCTCGGCGGCGGCGAACTCCTTTTCCTGCAGCGCGACGAAGGCGCTCATGTTGTCGCGCGCGTAGCCGTGCGCCAGCTCGAACATCGAGTAGTTGAGCGAGTGGAAACCGGCCAGCGTGATGAACTGGAACTTGTAGCCCATGGCGCCGAGCTCGCGCTGGAACTTGGCGATGGTCGCATCGTCGAGATTGCGCTTCCAGTTGAAGGAAGGCGAGCAGTTATACGCGAGCATTTTTTGCGGAAATCTTTTCCTGATTCCTTCCGCGAATTTGCGGGCAAACGCCAGATCCGGCGTGCCGGTCTCGCACCACACCATGTCGGCGTATTCGGCGTAGGCGAGGCCGCGCGACAGCGCCTGGTCGAAGCCCTTCTTCGTCTTGTAGAAGCCTTCCGAAGTGCGCTCGCCGGTGAGGAAGGGCTTGTCGTTCTCGTCGATGTCGGTGGTGACGATATCCGCCGCTTCGGCGTCCGTTCGCGCCAGCAGCACCGTCGGCACGCCCATCACGTCGGCGGCGAGGCGCGCCGCGATCAGCTTTTGCACCGCCTCCTGGGTCGGCACCAGCACCTTGCCGCCCATGTGGCCGCACTTCTTCACCGAAGCGAGCTGGTCCTCGAAGTGCACGCCGGCGGCGCCGGCGTCGATCATCGCCTTCATCAGCTCGAAGGCGTTGAGCACGCCGCCGAAGCCCGACTCGGCGTCCGCCACGATCGGCGCGAACCAGTCGATGTCCCCTTTGCCCTCCATGGTCTGGATCTGGTCCTGGCGCATCAGCGCATTGTTGATGCGCCTCACCACCGTCGGCACCGAAGTCGTCGCGTACAGCGACTGGTCGGGATACATCGAGAGCGAATCGTTGGCGTCGGCGGCTACCTGCCAGCCCGAGAGATAGATCGCGGGGACGCCGGCCTTCACCTGCTGCATCGCCTGGTTGCCGGTGAGCGCGCCGAGCGAATTCACGAACGGCATCTGGTTGCACTTCTTCCACAGCTTCTCCGCGCCGAGCCGCGCGAGCGTGTGCTCGATCCTGACGCTGCCGCGCAGGCTCACGACATCGACCGCGTCGTAGCCGCGCTTGATGCCTTTCCAGCGCGCATTCCCCGCCCAGTCTTTTTGCAGTTCGGCGATGTCTTTTTCTCGTTGAGTCACAAATCCTCCAATGAAAAATCCGTGCTGCCAGTTTGTGGAGAGATTTGGCGCAGAGCAACATCTCAATGCCATATGGTGAAATGGCACTAATACAAGTATTTACAGTGGCTTATGCCACTACTATTTCATGATGCGGGATGTTATTTCAAAATGTTGCTGCTTTGCCGCAACTCAACTCTGCACCAGCTGGCGAGTACGTTGCACGCTCATCAGGATGCCGACGGCGATGAACAGCGTCAGCAGCGCCGTGCCGCCGTAGGAGAGGAAGGGCAGCGGCACGCCGACTACCGGCAGGATGCCCGACACCATGCCCATGTTGACGAAGGCGTAGGTGAAGAACATGAGCGAGATCGACGCCGCCATCAGGCGCCCGAACACGGTGGCGGCATTGGCCGCGATCACCAGCCCGCGCGCGATCAGCAGCGAGTAGAGCGTGAGCAGCACCAGGTTGCCGATCAGGCCGAATTCCTCGGAGTACACGGCGAAGATGAAGTCGGTGTGCCGTTCGGGAATGAATTCCAGGTGGGCTTGCGTGCCGTTCAACCAGCCCTTGCCCCAGGCGCCGCCCGAGCCGACGGCGATGGTCGACTGGATGATGTGGTAGCCGGCGCCGAGCGGGTCGGTGGTCGGGTCGAGTAGCGTCAGGATGCGCCGGCGCTGGTAGTCGTGCAGGAAGCCCCAGACGAGGGGCAGCGCGGCGAGGCCGAGGCCGCCGAGCGCGCCGAGCACCCGCCAGCTCAGCCCGGCGAAAAAGATGACGCCGAAGCCGGTGGCGGCGACCAGCGCCGCGGTGCCGAGGTCGGGCTGGCGCACGATGAAGGCCACCGGCACGACCAGCAGCAGCGCGGCCACCGCGAAGTGGCGCAGGCGCAGCGTCGACTCGTTGCGGTGGAAATACCAAGCCAGCATCAGCGGCAGGGCGAGCTTCATCACCTCGGCGGGCTGGAAGCGCGTCACGCCGACGTGCAGCCAGCGACGCGCGCCGTTCGCGACATCGCCGGCGATCGCGACGGCGAGCAGCAGCGCCAGGCCGATCACGTAGGCCGGCACCGCAAAGCGCATTAGGGTCCGCGGCGGTATTTGCGCCACGAGCCACATCGCCACCAGCGCCGCGCCGAGGTTCGCCAGCTGGTTCAGCACGCGCGCCGGGCTCTCGTAGGTGGCCGAGAACAGCGCCGCCAGGCCGAGCATCGACAGCAGGAGGATCAGGATCAACAGCGTCGAGTCGATGCCCTCGGCGAGGCGCTGGCCGATGCGCCGCAGCGGCGGGACGGTCGCCAGTTCCATCAGTCACTCTCCTGTTTTTCGGCGGCTTCGTCCTCAGCAGCCCGCCGCAGGCCAGCCGGCAGCTTGCCGAGCAGGAAGTAATCGAGCACGGCGCGCGCGATGGGCGCCGCGGTGCGCGCGCCGAAGCCGCCGTTCTCCACCACCACGGCGAGCGCGATCTTCGGGCTGTCGAGCGGCGCGAAGGCGATGAACAGCGAGTGGTCGCGCAGGCGCTCGTCGACCTTCTTCTCGTCGTACTTCTCGTTCTGCTTCATGGCGATCACCTGCGCGGTGCCGGTCTTGCCGCCCACCGCGTAGGTCGCCCCGGCGAAGGCGCGCGCGCCGGTGCCTTCCTTGATGACGCCGGCCATCGCCTGCTTGACGAACTCGATGTGCTCGGCGCGCACCGGAATCTGGTGCATCTGCTCCGGCTCGAAATAGCGCCGCTCGCCGGTGCGTGCGTTGTCGATGTGCGCCACCAGCCGCGGGCGGTACACGGCGCCGCCGCTCGAAAGCGCCGCCATCGCCTGCGCCAGCTGGATCGGCGTGAAGGAGTTGTAGCCCTGGCCGATGCCGATCGAGATGGTCTCGCCCGGATACCACTTCTGCTGCTCCGGGCGCCGGAAGCGCGCCTGCTTCCACTCGGGCGAGGGCAGCACGCCGAGCGCCTCGTTCTGCAGGTCGATGCCGGTGCGCGCGCCGAAGCCGAAATGCTTCATGAAGCCGGCGATGGCGTCGATGCCCATGTCGTTGGCGAGCTGGTAATAGAAAGTGTCCGAGGACACGACGATCGACTTGTACAGGTCGACGGTGCCGTGGCCGCCCGCCTTGGAATCACGGAAGCGCCGGCCGCCGAACTCGAAATAGCCCGGGTCGTGGATGGTGCTGCGCGGCGTGCGCTTGCCGAGCTGCAGCGCGGCGAGCGCCATGAACGGCTTGAAGGTCGAGCCGGGCGGGTAGGCGCCCGAGATGGCGCGGTTGTTGAGCGGCTTGTCGATATTGCCGTTCAACTCGGCCCAGTACAGCGGGTCGATGCCGTCGACGAACAGGTTCGGGTCGAAGCCGGGCTTGGAAACGAGCGCCAGCACGCCGCCGCTCGAGGGCTCGATCGCCACCAGCGCGCCGCGCCGCTCGCCGAAGGCCGACTCCGCCACCTGCTGCAGGCGCATGTCGAGCGTCAGGGTGACGTTGTTGCCCGGTTGCGCGGGGGTGCGCGACAAGGTGCGGATGCCGCGCCCGGCGGCGTCGATCTCCACCTGCTCGAAGCCGGTGGTGCCGTGCAGCTCGGCTTCGTAGCTCGCCTCCACGCCGCCCTTGCCGAGGTAGTCGGTGCCGCGGTAGTTCGCCGCCACGCCTTCCGCCTCGAGGCGGCTGAGGTCCGCCTGGTCGACGCGCCCCATGTAGCCGGTGACGTGCGAGGCGACCTCGCCGAACGGGTACTGGCGGAACAGGCGCGCCCTCAGCTCCACGCCCTCGAAGCGGAAGCGGTTGGCGACGAAGCGCGCCGCGTCCTCGTCGGAGAGGCGGTTGCGGATCGGCAGGCTTTCGGCATTGCGCGTCTCGGCGAGGAGCTTCTTGAAGCGGATGCGGTCGCGCGGCTGGATGTCGACCAGCTCCGCCAGCTCGTCGATGGTCTGCTCGAGATTGCCGACGCGGCGCGGGAAGATTTCCAGCGTGTAGCCCGAATAGTTGCGCGCGATCACCACGCCGTGGCGGTCGAGCATCAGGCCGCGGTTGGGCGACACCGGCACGATGGAGATGCGGTTCTCCTCGGCCTTCGCCTGGTAGACCGAGTGCTGCACCACCTGCAGGTAGAAGAAGCGCAGCGCGAGCAGCGCGAAGGCGGCGAGCACCGCGGCGCCGGCGATGGCGACCCGCAGCCGGAACTGCTTCATCTCCTGCTCGCGATTGCGCAGCTCGGCAAGCAGCATGGGCTAGATCACCTGCTCGCGCTCGACGCTGCGCTGCGGCATCAGCAGCAGCCAGGTGGCGAGCGGCCAGAGCGCCGCGCCGGCCAGCGGCCCGATGAAGATCGGCCAGCCGGGAAAGGGGTCGCCGGCCGCCACGCGCACCAGCAAGGTCACGCCCTGCGCGGCGAGCAGCATGATCGCCACGTGCAGGGCCTGCAGCCAGATGCCGAACCACAGGATGCGGCGCGACAGCCAGATCGAGAGGAAAGCGAGCAGCGAATAGGCGAGGGCGTGCTGGCCAAGCAGCACGCCGTTGCCGGCGTCGGTCAGCAGGCCGAGCGACCAGGCGACGCCGAGGCCGATGAGGCGCGGCTGGCGCACGCACCAGAACACCAGCACCAGCGCGGCGAAGTCGGGCACCAGGCGCAGGTCGCGCCACGGCAGGAAATTCAGCAGCAGCGCCGCCGCAAAAGAAACGACGATGGTGCTGGTGCGCACCGGCAGCAGAATTTGCGACCTAGCGGGTTCCATCCGTGTCCTTGGGCAGATCCCTGTTGCCATCCTTAGGCAGGTCCTTGAAGCGCGCGCGCCGCGTCCGGTCGCCGCGGCGATCCTTGCCGGCCTGCAGCTCGCCGGGGAACGGCGGGCGGGTGAGCTCGTTCGACAGGATCAGCACGTAGCGGCCGCGGTCGACGCCCGCCGTCGGCTTGCACAGCGCGCGCGCGAAAGTCTGGTCGGCCTCGCGCTCGATGCTCACCACGCTCGCCACCGGCAACCCGGCCGGGTAGGTGCCGTCGATGCCGGAGGTCACCAGCCGGTCGCCGTTCTGGATCTCGGCGTTGGCCGACAGGTAGCGCAGCTCGAGCAGGCCCGAAGCGCCGCCGCCGAAGGCCACCGCGCGCAATCCGTTCCTCACCACCTGCACCGGGATCGCCTGGTCCGGGTTGGTGAGCAGCGTGACCTCCGAGAGCAGCGGGTGCACGCGCGTCACCTGGCCGACGACGCCCGATTCGTCGGCTACCGGGCTGCCCGGGCGCACGCCGTGCGTCGCGCCGCGGTCGATGAACACCTTTTGCGCGTAGGGGTCGCGCCCGGCGTACAGCACCTCGGCCGGCACCGCGCGCACGTCGAGCCGGTCGGCGGCGCCGATGGTGCGGCGCAGCTCCGCGGACTCCGCCTGCGCCGCCTCGAAGCGTTGCGCGTCGCGCGAGAAGGCGAGCGTCTTGGCGCGCAGCTCCGCGTTCTCGTCGATCAGGCGCGACTGCGCCGAAAAATAACCGCCGACGCGCTCGGCGACCTCGATCGGAAAGGTGGCAGCGCGCTGCAGCGGGTAGGCGGCGAGCGCGAACCAGACGCGCATGCCCTCGGCGTAGCGGAAGCGCGCATCGATCACCAGCAGGGCGAGCGACAGCGAGGCGAAAAAGAACAGGCGCACAAGCGGCGCCGGTCCTCGCTTGAAGAACGGCGGGGGGCTGTGGTCCATCCCCCGGTACTACTCAGTCGTTGGTGAAAATCGGGCCGAAGTGCTCCATCTTCTCCAGAGCCTTGCCCGAGCCGCGCACCACGCAGGTAAGCGGGTCGTCCGCGACGATGACCGGCAGACCGGTCTCCTCCATCATCAGGCGGTCGAGGTCGCGCAACAGCGCGCCGCCGCCCGTGAGCACCATGCCCTTCTCGGCGATGTCGGCGCCGAGCTCGGGCGGGGTCTGCTCCAGCGCCGACTTGACCGCGGACACGATCGAGTTCAGCGGTTCGGTGAGCGCCTCGAGGATCTCGTTGGACGAGATGGTGAAGCTCCTCGGAATGCCTTCGGCCAGGTTGCGTCCCTTGACTTCCATCTCGCGCACTTCCGAGCCGGGGAAAGCCGAGCCGATCTGCTTCTTGATCATCTCGGCGGTGGTCTCGCCGATCAGCATGCCGTAGTTGCGGCGGATGTAGTTGATGATCGCTTCGTCGAATTTGTCGCCGCCGACGCGCACCGAGCCCGAGTACACCATGCCGCCGAGCGAGATCACGCCGACCTCGGTGGTGCCGCCGCCGACGTCCACCACCATCGAGCCGGTGGCCTCCGCCACCGGCAGATCCGCGCCGATGGCTGCCGCCATCGGCTCTTCGATCAGGTAAACCTGGCCGGCGCCCGCGCCGATCGCGCTTTCCCGGATGGCGCGCCGCTCGACCTGCGTCGAGCCGCAGGGCACGCAGATGATGATGCGCGGGCTGGGCGAGAACAGCTTGTTGTCGTGCACCTTCTTGATGAACTGCTTCAGCATCTGCTCGGTGACGGTGAAGTCGGCGATCACGCCGTCCTTCATCGGCCGGATGGCGATGATGTTGCCCGGCGTCTTGCCGAGCATCATTTTCGCTTCGCGGCCGACGGCCTGGATGGTCTTCTTGCCGTTCGGCCCGGCTTCCTGCCGGATGGCGACGACCGAAGGCTCGTTCAGCACGATGCCTTTGCCGCGAACATAAATCAGCGTGTTGGCGGTGCCGAGATCGATCGCGAGATCGTTCGAGAAGTAACTCCTCAGGAATCCAAACATGGGAATGGCGCTGGCCCCTTCTTTCAAATTTCCTTAAGTTGTGATCGTAAGGCCCTGTTGCTTTGGGCCGATATGATACGCTAAGGCCGCTAGCTGCAATACGCCTAAAGGCCTATTTTTTCACGCTTTATACCCCTTAATGGCCCTAACCGACGATCAGGTCCGCCGCCTCGCCCGACTGGCGCGCATCGCCATCCGCCCGGAGGACTCCGCCGCCGCGGTCGAGCGTCTGAACCGGGTGCTCGGCCTGATCGACCAGTTGCGCGCCGTGGACACGACGGGCATCGAGCCGATGGCGCATGCGATGGACCTGACGCAGCGGCTGCGTCCCGACCAGCCGAGCAAATCCGAGCCGCGCGAGAGCTATCAGAAGGCAGCCCCGGCGGTCGAGGGCGGGTTGTACCTAGTTCCCAAGGTTCTCGAGTAAAAGGAAAGGGGGAGGATAAATCTTCCCCCTTCAAATCCCCCCAACTTGCTGAACTCGACACTTTCCGAACTCTCTGCGGCGCTGGCCGCGAAAAAGATTTCGGCCGTCGAGCTGACGCGGCTCTGCCTCGACCGCATCGACAGCCTGAACGGCAGTCTCAATGCATTCATCAACTATGACGCGGATACGGCCCTGGCGCAGGCGCGCGCGGCCGATACGCTGCGTGCCGCGGGCAAGGCGGGCGCGCTGAGCGGGATTCCGATTGCGCACAAGGATATTTTCTGCACCCGCCATCTGCCGACGACCTGCGGCTCGAAGATGCTGGCGGAATACGTCAGTCCCTACGACGCGCACGTCATCGAGCAGTTCGACGCCGCGGGCGCGGTGCAGCTCGGCAAGTGCAACATGGACGAGTTCGCCATGGGCTCGTCGAACGAGACTTCGCATTTCGGCCCGGTGAAGAATCCCTGGGACCGGCGGCGCGTGCCCGGCGGCTCCTCGGGCGGCTCGGCCGCCGCGGTGGCGGCGCGCATGGCGCCGGCGGCCACCGGCACCGACACCGGCGGCTCGATCCGCCAGCCCGCGGCGCTCACCGGCGTGTGCGGCATGAAGCCCACCTATGGCGCGGTGTCACGCTTCGGCCTGGTGGCTTTCGCCTCCTCGCTCGACCAGGCCGGGCCGATCGCGCGCAGCGCGGCCGACCTGGCGCTGATGATGAACGTGATGGCGGGATTCGACGCGCGCGATTCGACCAGCGTGGATCGGCCGAAGGAAGACTATGGCCGTTCTCTGGAAATGAATTTAAAGGGACTCCGCATCGGCTTACCCAAGGAATATTTCGGCGACGGCATCGAGCCGGGCGTGCGCAGCGCGGTGGAAGAGGCGGTGCGCTGGTTCGAGTCGCAGGGCGCGAAGCGCGTGCCGATCGAGCTGCCGAATACGCCGCTTGCCGTGCCGGTGTACTACGTCATCGCGCCGGCGGAGGCCTCCTCCAACCTGTCGCGCTTCGACGGTGTGCGCTACGGCCACCGCGCGAAGCAATACGCCGACATGAACGACATGTACGAGCGCACGCGCGACGAGGGCTTCGGCGCCGAGGTCAAGCGCCGCATCCTGGTGGGCACCTATGTGCTCTCGCACGGCTACTACGACGCCTACTACCTGCAGGCGCAAAAAGTACGCCGGCTGATCGCACAGGATTTTTCTCTGGCTTTTCAGAAATGCGATGTCATTCTTGGACCGACCTCACCGACGACGGCGTTCGAGCTCGGCGCCAAGGTGGATGACCCGGTGCAGATGTACCTCAACGACATCTTCACCATCCCGGCGCCGCTGGCGGGCCTGCCGGGCCTGTCGATCCCCTGCGGCTTCGATGCCCGGGGCCTGCCGGTCGGCCTTCAATTAATGGGCACCTACTTTTCGGAAGCAAGGCTGCTAGGCGCGGCGCACCGCTACCAGCAGGCAACGGACTGGCACCGGCGCGTGCCGAAGGAGACGCCGCTGTGAGAATCGCGGTCTTTTTCGCACTGCTGGTCGCTTTCCCGGCCCTATCTCAGGACCGCGCGGAGACCAAGGAGCTCTACGGCACCATGGGCGGGCGCAACGCGCTGCTCGTGCTCCAGGCTACGCAGCGCGCCGATGGCGGATGGCGGGTCGCGGGTGAATACGTGCTGCTGCCGACCGTGGTGCGACGCTACGTCGAGGGCGAGCGAAGCCCGGAGATCGGCGTCACCTCGCTGAAAGAGGGAACCTCGCCGATTCTGTTCGGCCGGCCGGCGACCGGGGAGCTGCGCGGCACCTGGCGCGAGGGCAGGTTCTCCGGCACGCGCTACGGCCCGGGCGGGCAGGAGCGCGAGCGCTTCGAGCTGTCGGAGGATTTTCCTTCCATGGACGCCTATGGCGGGTCGGTGCGCTGCGACGTGGACGAGGGCGCTTATCGTTCGTCGCTCGCCTTCACCATCGAGTCCGGCAAGATCCGGTCGCTCGACTGGCGCTCGCGCGTGACGCCGAGCGAACACAGCTGCACGCTCGCTGCCCTGGCGCAGCAGCCGATGAAGGGCGGGCTCGCCGCCGGCGCCGGCAGGTGCCGCGTGACGCTGCGCGACCTGGGCGATTTCCTCAGCGTGACCGCCGCGAACTGCAGCGCGCAGTGCGGCTCGCAGGCCTATCTCGAGCCGCTGCTGGTCGATCGGCGCGGCGCCTGCCGCCTGCTGCACCCCGTGGCGAGGTAGGCGCGATGGCCTGGGAAATCGTGGTCGGCATCGAGGCGCACACGCAGCTGCTGACGAAGAGCAAGATGTTCTCCAGCGCGTCGACCGCATTCGGCGCCGAACCTAACACCTACGCCTCCGCCGTTGACATCGCGCTCCCCGGCACGCTTCCCGCGCTGAACCAGCACGCGGTGGAGCTGGCGATCAGGTTCGGCCTGGCGGTCGGCGGGCCGGGCGTCATCAGCCGCCGCTCCGTTTTTGCGCGAAAAAACTATTTCTATCCCGACCTGCCGAAGGGCTACCAGATCAGCCAGTACGAGTTGCCCATCGTCACCGGCGGCTCGATCCAGATCCAGACCGAGGCGGGCGCCAAGACCATCCGCCTGACGCGCGCGCATCTCGAGGAGGACGCTGGCAAATCTCTGCACGAAGCTGTCCAGGGCATGAGCGGCATCGACTTAAACCGCGCCGGCACGCCGCTGCTGGAGATCGTTTCCGAACCCGAGCTGCGCGGCGCCAAAGAGGCGGTGGCCTACGCCAAGGCGCTGCATACGCTGGTGCGCTGGATTGATATCTGCGATGGCAACATGCAGGAAGGATCTTTTCGGTGTGACGCAAACGTATCAGTAAGAAAATTCGGCGATTCAAAGCTTGGTACGCGTTGCGAGATTAAGAATCTCAATTCTTTTCTGTTTATGGAACAGGCAATTGAATTCGAGGCTGGTCGCCAAATTGAGATCCTCGAAGGTGGTGGAAGGATTGATCAAGAGACTCGACTTTTCGATGTGGAAATTGGCGAAACTCGCGCGATGCGCTCAAAGGAAGATGCGCAAGACTATCGATATTTCCCTGATCCCGATTTATTGCCATTGGTGATAGCTGAGAAGGAAATAACTCGAATCGGCAATGAAATGCCGGAAGGCCTAGGCAATGTCCATAAGCGATTTCTTAATTACGGCTTCACGCAAGAAATGGCGTATGTACTTACGTTAGATAGACGCAGAGCAATGCATTTCGATGTTTTCTGGAAGCATCTATTGGCACTAACCCCAGATGTAGTTCCTTCTGAACGAGTCCAGGGCGCCAACTTCGCAATGATGGAGATTGGCGCCGCGATGGGGCGCTTGGGCATCTCGATCGAGGATATCTCTCCAATTTATCTTGCGACTCTCATTGCGCGAATACTAGATAAGACAATTAGTCACAGAATTGCAAAAGATGTCTTTGCGGCAATGCTGGATGGTGATGGCACTCCCGATGAGATCATCGAGAAGAAAGGCCTAAAGCAAATTAGCGACGCAGGAGCGATCGCGAAAGCGGTCGATGAGGTGCTGGCCGCCAATGCGAAGCAGGTGGCGGACTACAAGGCGGGCAAGGAGAAGGCCTTCAACTCGCTGGTGGGACAGGTGATGAAGGCGACCAAGGGGAAGGCCAATCCGGCGCAGGTGAACGAGATCCTGCGCCGCAAGCTCGGCGGCTGAATAGCTACTTGCCGCGCGTCAATTCCTGGTAGCGCTTCTTGTCGTCGTCGTACTTCGCGTTGATGCCGGCGACCTCGCGCTTCTTGGCGTCGAGCAGGCCCTCTTGGGCGCTGAGGTCGATCTCGAGATTCTTGATTTCTTCGGTCAGCTTGGCGGGCGGCTGGTTCTTGCCGGCGTAGAACTCGAGCTCCGATTTCAAACGTGCCTGGTCCTTCTTGATGCCCTCGATGCGCGCCTGCACTTCCTGGGTGGTCTTCTGGTTCTCGGCCAGCGCGCGCGAGCGGGCCTGGTCGATGTCGGAGACGCTGGTGTAGGTGGCGAGCAGCGCGCGGTTGCGGCGCGACTCTTCCTTGCTGATGACCTCGGCCTCGCGCTTTTTCGCCAGTTCGGCTTCCTTGGCGGCGCGCTCCTTCTCGTCGCCCTCGATGTCGATGCGCTTGACCACCAGGCCCTGGGAGTTGAGCTGCTCGATCGGCCGGCCCATGCACTGCTTGGGGATGGTCGAGCCGTAGTACTTCTTGCCGTCGGTGCCGGTGCAGCGGTAGGTGAGCGCGGGCTGCGCCAGCGCCGCAAAGGGCGCGACAATCAACGCCAGCAAAGCGAGCCTTGCGAGGAACGTGCCCATCTGCGCCCTCCCGGGATGCGAATGGCCGAATTCTAACCTGCTAAAATCCGCGCCGCCCATGCACTTCGCCGACAAGGCGTTCGTTGCCGAGACCACCGCCAAGATGCTGCTCGAGGTCAAGGCCGTGCTGTTTTTCACCGACAAGCCGTTCATCTTCACCTCAGGCTGGGCGAGCCCGGTCTACATCGACTGCCGCAAGCTCATCTTCTATCCACGCATCCGCAGCCAGCTGGTTGACTTCGCCGCCAGCACGCTGGCGCGCGACGCCGGCTTCGAGCAGTTCGACGTGGTCGCCGGCGGCGAGACCGCGGGCATCCCCTACGCGGCCTGGATCGCCGACCGCTTCGGCCTGCCGATGCAATACATCCGCAAGAAGCCCAAGGGCTTCGGCCGCAACGCGCAGATCGAGGGCGACATCCGCGAAGGCGCGCGCACGCTGCTGGTCGAGGACCTGACCACCGACGGGCGCTCGAAAATCAATTTCTGCAAAGCGCTGCGCGAGGCGGGCGCGGTGGTGGATCACGTGTTCGTCAATTTCTACTACGACATCTTCCCCGAGTCGAAGAAGGTGATGGCCGACCTCAACGTCAAGCTGCACTACCTCGCCACCTGGTGGGACGTGCTCAAGGTCGTGAAGCAGGGCGGCTATCTGGAGAAGACGCAGCTCGCCGAGGTCGAGAAGTTCCTGCACGAGCCGGCGAAGTGGTCGGCGAGCCACGGCGGGGCGTCGAGCTTCCCCAGCGGGTGAGATGAGCTTTCGCGTCATCACGCTCAACGTCAACGGCGTACGGTCGGCGGCGAGGAAGGGCGTGTTCCGCTGGCTCGCCGCGCAACGCGCCGACGTCGTCTGCCTGCAGGAAATGAAGTGCCAGGCGGCCGACCTCGACCCGAAGCTGCACGCGCTCAAGGGCTACGACGCCCAGCATGCCTTCGCCCAGAAGAAGGGCTACAGCGGGGTCGCGATGTACAGCCGCCACAAGCCTGACGAATGGCGCGTCGGCTTCGGCGCGCGCGAGTTCGACGACGAGGGCCGCTACGTCGAAGCGCGTTTCGGCAAGCTCTGGGTGGTCTCGCTTTACCTGCCGTCGGGCTCCTCGGGGCCGCATCGCCAGGCGTCCAAATTCAGGTTCTTGAAGCAATTTGTCCTGCACCTGAAGAAACTGAAGGACAGAAAACAGGAAATCATCCTCTGCGGCGACTGGAACATCGCGCACCAGGAGATCGACCTCAAGAACTGGCGCTCCAACCAGAAGAATTCCGGCTTCCTGCCCGAGGAGCGCGCCTGGCTGACGCGGGTGTTCGATGATCACGGTTTCGTCGACGTGTTCCGCCGCCTCAACCAGAAGCCCGAGCAATACACCTGGTGGTCGAATCGCGGCCAGGCCTGGTCGAAGAACGTCGGCTGGCGCATCGACTACCAGATCGCCACCCCCGGCATCGCCGCGCTGGCGAAAAAGGAGTCGATCTACAAGGCGAAGCGCTTCTCGGACCACGCGCCGCTGGTGATCGACTATGACCACCGGCTGGCTTAGCGGCCTGCAAAGGCGCCTGCCGCAAGGCGTGCGTCCCTACCTGGAGGCCGCGCCGCTCGCGGCCTTGTTCCTCGGCATCTCCTCCGGTTTCGCCTTCGCCATGATCGGCGCCACGCTGACCACGCGGCTCGCCCAGCACGGCGTCACCAAGAACGCGGTGACCGCCTTCACGCTCACCATCCTCGCCTACAACTTCAAGTTCCTGTGGGCGCCGCTCGTCGACAACGTCCGGCTGCCAGTGATCGGCCGCTTCGGCCAGCGGCGCAGCTGGCTCTGGCTCGCCGGCGTGCTGGTGATGGCCGCCGTCGCGTCCCTCGGCTTTACCGATCCCGATCAATCGCTGTTTACGGTCGCCATCGCCGCGCTCGCCGTTGGCGCGGCCGGTGCCACCTTCGACATCATCATCGACGCCTATCGCATCGAGCTGCTCGAGCCGCAACAGCTCGGCGTCGGCTCCGGCATGTCGCAATACGGCTGGCGCATCGGCGCCGCGGCGGCTGGCGCCCTGGCGCTGGTGGTTGCGGCTCGCGCCGGCTGGGCCGCCGCTTATGTCGCCTGCGCCGCCTTTGCGCTGCCGGCGATGCTGGTCGGCGTAGTGATGGGCGAACCCGCCCGGCACCGCGAGCCCGCCCGGCCGCACGGCGTCGTCGAGGCGATCGTGGCGTATTTCAGGCCGCTGCTCGAGTTCCTCGAGCGCAAAGGGGCGCTGGTCGTCCTGCTGTTCGTCCTGATCCACAAGATCGGCGACACGCTCGCCAACCTCACGCTCCGGCTGCTGTTCCAGGATCTCGGCTTCAGCAACGACGAAGTCGCCTTCTACGACGTCGGCGTCGGCTTCGTCGCCCTGCTGATCGGCGTATTCGTCGGCGGCATCCTCTACGAGCGGCTGGGAATGAAGCGCTCCGTGCTGATCAGCCTGATCCTGATGGCGGTGTCGAATCTGAGCTTTGCCGGGCTGGCGGCCGTCGGCCACAGCAATATCGGCATGGCCGCTGCGGTGAGTTTCGAGAATTTCGCCAGCGGCATCGGCGGCGTGACGGTGGTTGCCTATCTCTCCGCGCTGTGCAACCTGCGCTTCACCGCGAGCCAATACGCGTTGCTCTCCGCGCTGGCGAGCATCGCCGGCCGCTTCCTCACCGGGACGACGACCGGCGCGCTGATCGATGCCATGGGGTATGTGAATTTCTACGTGCTGACCACGGTTGCCGCGCTGCCGGGCGTGATCCTGTTCTGGTTCATGATCCGCTCCGGGCTTGCCGACCTGTCGATCGGTTCGGCGGGCAAGGACGCTAGCGGCTCAGCAGCGCAGTGACGCGCTTGCCGTCCAGCACCTCGATGGCGCAGAGCCGGCCCTCGACGTCGGTATCGAGGCTCACGCCCAGCTCGTCGTAGAGCGACAGCCGCTCCGCCGCCTTCGACGATGGCAGCAGGATGATAGTGGTGGCATCGGCGAAGTCGTCGTAGCTCCAGCTCTCGATCGTCGCCTGCTTCAGCTGCGCGACGAGATCGCCGCGACCGAGGTGCGCGAGCGGGCTCTCTAGGTCGGCGACCAATTCGGGCAGCACCTCGATCAGCTTAGAGGGCACGCAGCGGATGAGCTTCGGTGGTCAGGATCGCGGCCTCCAGGTCGAGCGTCTCTGCCGGTGCGAAAAGAAGGTAGGCGTATTTGAAGGTCTCGGCAAGGAGGAAGGAATGCATGCGGTCCTTCTTCTCGCCGCTGCGCACGTCGGCAAGGGCGGCGAAGCCGGTGTCGCAGCGCGTGGCGCGAACGATCGCGTCGAAGTAGCCGGCGCCGAAAGCGCGGTAGCGCTCGTTGCCGGTGGCGCGATACAGGTAGAAGGCCGATTCGAGGACTTCAGGGCGCAGCTCGTACCCCGGGGAATGAATTTTCATCTCCGAAAAATCAAATGATTCGGGCAGCAGCCCGCCAAATTCTTCGATCGCCGCCATCAGGCGCTCGGCGCGCGCAATATCGCCGGAAAGGGCAAGCAGCCCCGGGAAAAAGGCCTGCAGCGCGCCGAAGCGCGTCGCGAGACGCTCGCCCGTGTTCATGTCGACGACGCCGTACCAGTCGCCGTGCGCGACGTGCTGGTGGACGGCCGTAATCGAGACCTGCCACATGGCGCGGAACTCCTCGTCGCCGAAAAGCCGCCAGGCCTTGTGGAGGTATTCGTAGTACGAATCGATGCCGCCGCCGACGTGGCTGCGCGGGTCGAGCCACTCGCCGGTCTCGACGTTGATGCGGCTGCCGACCAGATCGAGGCTCGAACGCCTTTCAAAGAGGGAAACGACGGCTGCTTTTGCTGCCTGAAAAAACTTCTGGTTGCCCGTAAGCCGTCCCAGCGTGCCGAATTCCAGGGTCAGGGTGCCGATCTCGGCTGGATTGCTGACAGGCTGATTTTTTTCGCCAGAACGTAAATTCAAGAATCGATAAGGCATGCCGGTGGGCGAGTCGAAGGCCGGCAGCAGCCGTCGGCCGAGGTCGTCGGCCAGCGTGAGAAAGGCTTCGTCGCCGTCGAGCTGATACGCGGCGAGCAGCCCGCCGAGCAAGCGGATGTTGACCTCGAAGACCTGCACGGAAATGTCGAGATCGAACGACAGCCGCTCGAGAATCAGCGTCTTGGATTGCGCCGCTTCTTCCTGCAGTCCGAGAAGGAAAAGCGTGTCCTGCGCGTCTACCGGGGTGAGCAAAAGCGGCGTGCCGTACCAATCGAGCGGCGCACGGCTCAAGGGCTTCAGTTCGTCGTGGCCCCAGGCGTAATCGCGGTAGCCACGCCAGGCGTGGCGGCAGGCATCGAGGATTTCTTCCACAGTGGGCGCCGTGAATCGGGGTCGACTCCTGAAATCTGCCGGATAATGGCGTCATGCTAGATGCTTCGGCTGCTCCCGATTCGAGAATCTTCGTCCCGGAAAGCCGCATCGGTTTCTGGTTTCTCGGCACCGAGACCTGGGCAACCCGGGTCATCCGCGTCGCGCTCAGGGACCTCGATCGGCTCATCCCCGAAGGTCATCGCCCGCGGCGACCGCTGGTGCTGGACGTCGGCTGCGGACAGGGCAAGTCGTTCCTCCCGCTGTTCGAGCAATTCTCGCCGTCGCGGATCATCGGCATCGACTTCGACGAGCATTGTGTCGCCGCGGCGCGCGCCGCGGCCGGCGCCCTGCCGGTGGACGTACGGCGTGGAGAACTATCGCGCCTCGACCTGGCGGACCGAAGCGTGGACCTGGTGTTCTGCCATCAGACCTTTCACCATCTGACGCGCCAGCAACTGGCGCTCGGCGAGTTCTACCGCGTACTCAAGCCTGGCGGACTGCTGCTGTTTGCCGAATCGACGCGCGCCTACATCCATTCGTGGATCATTCGCCTGTTGTTTCGCCACCCGATGGAGGTGCAGCGCAGCGCCGGCGAGTACCAGCAGATGATCCGCGCGTGTGGATTCGAGTTCGGCGCGGCCAATGTTTCCTATCCCTATCTGTGGTGGAGTCGCCCCGACCTCGGCAGCTTCGAGTTCTGGGGCCTGCCCGCTGGCACGCCCGGCGAGCGTGAGGAAACCCTCATCAATCTCGTGGCCGTCAGGCCCGGCTAGGTCAGGGCGCGCTGCAACGGTAGACCGCGAGGCTGCCGAGCAGGTTGGGGAGGAAGGAAACTTCGCGGCCGTCGTCGAGCACCACGCGCTCGAGGATGCGCACGCCGAGCTTGGCGCACAGCGCCTCGAAATCGACCAGTGTGCAGTGGTGCACGTTGGGCGTGTCGTACCACTGATAGGGAAGTTCCCTGGACACCGGCATGTGGCCGGCGAATGCGATTTGCAGCCGCGCCTGCCAGTGGCCGAAATTGGGGAAGGAGACGATCGCCTCGCGCCCGACGCGCAGCATCTCGCGCAGCAGCGGCTCCTGGTGGCGGATCGCCTGCAGTGTCTCGGAAAGGATCACGCAGTCGAACGAGTGGTCGGCAAACGCCGCGAGGCCGCTCTCCAGGTCGAGCTGCAGCACGTTGACGTCGTTCTTCACGCAGGCCAGGACGCTCGCTTCGTCGATCTCGACGCCGTAGCCGGGCGCCGCGCGTTCCTGCCACAGCGAGCGCAAGAGCGAGCCGTCGCCACAGCCCAGGTCCAGTACGCGCGCGCCGCGCGGCACCCAGCGGACGATGGCAGCCTGATCGGGTCTCACAGTCTCACAATTCGATGTTGCCGAAGTAGGCGCGCAGGCCGTCGTGGTAGCGCGGGTCCTCCAGCAGGAAGGCGTCGTGGCCGCCGGGCGCGTCGATCTCCAGATAGGAGACGATGCGCCGGTTGTCGAGCAGCGCCTTGACCATCTCGCGCGAGCGCGCCGGCGTGAAGCGCCAGTCCGACTTGAACGACACCACGAGGAAGGCCGCTTTCGCCCGCGCCAGCGCCGCAGACAGGTCGCCGCCGAACTCGGCCGCCGGGTCGAAGTAGTCGAGCGCCTTCGTAATGCGCAGGTAGGTGTTGGCGTCGAAGTAGCTCGAGAACTTGTCGCCCTGGTAGCGCAGGTAGGACTCGATCTCGAAATCGACGTCGAAATCGAAGCCCGGCGCGCCGCGGCGCAGCGCGCGCCCGAATTTCTCCGCCATCGCCTCGCCGGAAATATAGGTGATGTGGCCGATCATGCGCGCGATGCGCAAGCCCCGCACCGGCACCACGCCGTGCTCGTAGTAGTGGCCGCCGTGAAAATCCGGGTCGGTCATGATCGCCTGGCGCGCCACCTCGTTGAAGGCGATGTTCTGCGGCGTGAGCTTGGCCGCCGCCGCGACCACGATCGAGTGCCGGATGCGCTCGGGGTAGGACAGCGTCCACTGCAGCGCCTGCATCGCGCCGAGCGAGCCGCCGATCGCCGCGGCGAAGCGCTCGATGCCGAGGCGGTCGGCGAGCCGCGCCTGCGCCTCGACCCAGTCCTCCACCGTGACGACGGGAAAATCCGCGCCCCAGGGCTTGCCGCTGGCCGGGTTGATCGAGGCCGGGCCAGTCGAGCCGAAGCAGCTGCCGAGGTAATTAGAGCCGACGACGAAGAAGCGGTTGGTGTCGAGTGGCTTGCCCGGGCCGACCAGGTTGTCCCACCAGCCGACATTGTCCTTGTCGTCCTGATAAATGCCGGCCACATGGTGGGATGCGTTCAACGCGTGGCACACCAGCACCGCGTTCGAGCGCGCGGCGTTCAGCGTGCCGTAGGTCTCGTAGCTCAGCTCGTAGGAAGGCAGCTCGGCGCCGCTTTTGAGGCGGATCGACTGGTCGAAGCGCGCCTTCTGCGCAACGACGTGCCCAAGCGAATTGTGAGTTGCAACGTTCATGTCTCTTTAGCGGTATTTGTTAGGCGCCCGCAAGCTGACTTCAAATCGGCGCGCGTGAATTATAGCGGCGATCGCAGATGCCGGATACGGGCGAGGCCGACCAGCGCGACGTAGGCGCCGCCGATTCCGATCGCGCAGCCCATGAGAAGGACGTAGGGCAGGCCTTCGACCCCTAATTCCGGCAGGAGCACCGAGGCAATCAGCGCCAGCGTGCCAGCCGCGACGAGGTCGCGACCGGTGGCGCGGTTCGCGGCATACCAGACCGCTTCGTCGGCGAGCGTGGCGGGCGTGCGCAGGCCGTAGAAACGATTCGGCCGCACCATCGCCACCCACAGCGGCATGCCCAGGCCGACGAGCAGGATGCACACCAGCGGAAAAATCAATGGTGCTTCCGTCACGTCAGGCGGTCGATCTCAGCTTCGGAGAGACCGACCTCACGGAGCACCTCGCGCGTGTGCTCGCCCAGGCGCGGCGCGTGGCGCCGGTACTCGGGCGGCGAGGCCGACCACTCCGAGGGCACGGCGAGCGACTTGATCGTCCCTTCGCTCGGGTGCTCGACGGTATCGAGGTAGCCGATCGCCGCGAGGTGCGCGTCGGCAACGATGTCGTCGAGGCTGTTCATGCGCTGCACCGGGATGTCGGCGCGCTCCAGCGCCTCGATCCACTCGGCGGAGCTGCGCTTGCGCAGCTCCGCGGCGACCATGGCATAGGCGGATCCGTAGTTTTTGCTTCTCGCTTCCTGAGTGGAATATTCTTTTTTCAAGAACATTTCCCGCCTGCCGATGACGTCGAAGAAGGCTTTCCACTGCTTGTCGTTGTAGATCAGCGCACACACGTAGCCGTCCTTGGTCTGGTACGGCCGGCGGTCGGGGGCGAGGACGCGGTGGTAGCCCGGCCCGCCCTGCGGCGGCTCGAAGGTGTAGCCGCCGAGGTGATCGCCAAGGATCATCTGCAGCAGGTGCTCGAACATCGGCACGTCGACGCGCTGCCCCTGGCCGGTCTTTTCGCGGTGGTACAGCGCCGCGCTCACCGCGCTCGCCACCTGCTGGCCGACCGAGCGGTCGGCGACGATCATCGGCGCGTAGCGTGGCTCGGCTCCGCTCTGCTTCTGCGACAGCCACGGGATGCCGGCCGCGCCCTGGATCATGTCGTCGTAGGCGGCCTTGGCGGCGTAGGGCCCGCGCTGGCTGAAGCCGAAACACCCCACATAGATGATCTTTTCATTGATGGAACGAATTTTTTCGTAAGACAAATTGAGACGAGCCATCGCCTGGGGGCGCACGTTGTAGACGAGGACATCGGATGTTTTTACAAGACGAAGAAAAGCTTCCAGCGCCGCGGGCTTCTTCAGGTCGAGCACCACCGAGCGCTTGTTGCGGTTGGTGTTGAGGAAGATCGAGCCCATGCCCGGGTTGCGATACGGCCAGGCCGAGCGCATCACGTCGCCGCCGGGCGGCTCGATCTTGATCACGTCGGCGCCGAAATCGCCCAGGATCTGGGTCGCGTACGGCCCCATCACGACGGTCGTCAGGTCGAGGACGCGGACGCCATGCAAGGGTCCTGCCATTGCTATTCCGGCTGGATTCCGGCGAGCTTCACCAGCTTGGCCCAGTGCGCGATTTCGGCCTGGATGAACTTGCCGAGCTCGGCCGGGTTCATCGGCGCGACGTCGACGCCAATGGTGGCGAACTTCTCCTTCACATCGGCTTTCGCCAGCCCGCCGACGGTCGGCGCGTAGAGCTTCTGCACCACTTCGGCCGGTGTCTTCGCCGGCGCCATCAGGGCGAACCAGGCGATCAGCTCGTAGCCGCGCAGCTCCTCGGCGATGGCAGGGAGATCCGGCGCCAGGGGAGTTCTATTTTTGGAGGTGACTGCCAAACCCCTGAGTTTCCCGCCCTTGGCTTGGGCGAGCGCGTTGCCCAGGTCGACGAAGGTGAAGGCGAGCGAGCCGCCCATGGTGTCGGTGATCGCCTGCGGGATGCCTTTATAAGGGACTTCCACCACGTCGAGCTTGCCCATGGACTTCAGCATGGCGAGCGAAACCTGGGAGCCTGCGGAGCCGTAGCCCGCAGAAAAGTTCTTATTTTTGGAAACAGATAAAAATTCCTTCAAATTCTTTGCGGGAAAATCCGGCCGCACCATCAACATGAAGGACGTGGTGCCGAGGCGCGCCACCGGGGCGAAGTCCTTGACCGGGTCGTAGTTGAGTTTCTTGAACAGGCTGACGTTCGCCGCCTGCGGCGTGTTGGTGGTGAGCAGCAGCGTGTAGCCGTCGGGGGCGCTCTTCGCCACTTCGGCGGCGGCGATGGCGCCTTGCGCGCCGGCCTTGTTTTCGACCACGAAGGGCTGGCCGAGCGCTTGCTGCAGCTGGGCGCCGGTGAGCCGCGCCACCTGGTCGGTCGCACTGCCGGCGGGGAAAGGCACCAGCAGCTTGACGGGTTTGGCGGGGTAATTCTGAGGGAAAGAAGAGACGGAAACCAGGAGCAAAAGCAGAAAAGCAAATCGCATCGAACCCCCTAAGCGTTCAATTTGGCGAGCAGGTCGCGCGTCTTGACCGGGTCGGCGGCGCGCAGCACGCGCTGCGCCAGGGTCTGCACGGCGGCGAGATCGGTCTGCAGGATGCGCTCCTTGATCGAGAGCAGCTGCGACGAATGCATGGAGAAATTGCGCAGGCCGAGCCCGAGCAGCAGGCGCGTGAGCTGCACGTCGCCCGCCATCTCGCCGCACACGGCGACCGGCGTGCCGCCGCGCGTCGCCGCCTGGATGGTGCCGGCGACCAGCGCCAGCACCGCCGGGTGCAGCGGGTCGTAGAGGTGCGCCACCGCGTCGTCGGTGCGGTCGATGGCGAGGGTGTACTGGATCAGGTCGTTGGTGCCGATGGAGAGGAAATCGAGGCGCTTGAGGAACATCGGCAGCGACAGTGCCGCGGCCGGAATCTCGATCATGCCGCCGACCTCGATCGCCTTGTCGTAGGCCTGGCCGCGCTCGTCGAGCTGGCTCTTGGCCTGCGCCAGCAGGATGAAAGTCTGGTCGATCTCGTGCGCGTGCGCCACCATCGGCAGCAGGATCCTCACCTTGCCGAATTTGGAAGCGCGCAGGATGGCACGCAGCTGGGTGAGGAACATCTGCGGCTCGGACAGGCAGAAGCGGATGGCGCGCAGGCCCATCGCCGGGTTGGGCATGTTGTGCGAGCCCTCGCCGCCCATCGCCTTGTCGGCGCCGACATCCAGCGTGCGCAGCACCACCGGGCGGCCCTGCATCGCCTGCGCCACCTGGCGGTAGGCCTCGAACTGCTCGTCCTCTTCCGGCAGCTCGGCGCGGTTGAGGAACATGAATTCGCTGCGGAACAGGCCGACGCCCTCGGCGCCGGACTCCAGCACCGCGGCCATGTCCTGCGGCAGCTCGATGTTGGCGAACAGCTCGATCGGCGTGCCGTCGCGCGTCGCCGACGGCGTCTTCTTCAGACGCATGAGCATCTGGCGGCGCGCCTTGATCTCGGACTGGCGCTCGCGGTACTCGGCCAGCACCAGCGGATCGGGGTTGACTACCAGCAGGCCCTGCACGCCGTCGACGATCAGCAGCTCGCCCTCCGAGATGGTGCGGTGCGCGTGGTGCAGGCCGACCACCGCCGGGATGCCGAGCGAGCGCGCCACGATCGCGGTGTGCGAGGTGACGCCGCCGACATCGGTGACGAAGCCGCCGTAGCTGTGGCGCTTGAACAGGATCATGTCGGCGGGCGACAAGTCGTGCGCCACCACGATCAGCTTCTCCTCCTCGGCCTGCGCCGGCGCGGCGAGCGTCTTGCCGCCCGTCAGCGCCTTCAGCACGCGCTCGACCGCCTGCTCGACGTCGCTCTTCCGCTCGCGCAGGTAGGGGTCGTCGATCTCCTCGAAGCGCCGGCCGAGCCGCTCCATCTGCTGCACCAGCGCCCATTCGGCATTGGTGCGCTGCGTGCGGATCATTTCGCGCGGCACCTTGGAGAGGGTCGAGTCGTTGAGAATCATGCGGTGCAGATCGAGGAAGGCCGCCAGCTCGGCCGGCGCGTCGGCCGCGATGTGGCCCTTAAGCGCGACCAGCTCTTCCTGCGCGGCGGCCATGGCGCGGTCGAAGCGCTCGAGCTCCGCGTCGACGGCGTCCGCCGCGACCTCGTAGTGCGCCACCTCGAGGCGCGCGGTGGACACCAGGTGGGCACGGCCGACGGTGATACCGCTCGACACGGCCAGGCCGTGCAGCGCGAAATTCATTCTCCCTCGCCGAAGCGGTCGGCGATCAGCGCGGTCAGCGCCGCGAGCGCGGCCTCCGCGTCGGCGCCTTCGGCCTCGATCAGCACCTCGGCGCCCTTGCCGGCGGCGAGCATCATCACGCCCATGATGCTCTTGGCGTTGACGCGCCGGCCGCTACGCGACAGCCAGATCTCGCACTGGTAGGCGCTCGCCACATGCGTCAGCTTGGCCGCGGCGCGCGCGTGCAGGCCGAGCTTGTTGACGATCGACGCCGCGCTGCTAGGCATCGCAACACTTGTCGCGATTCATGTGCACCACGCCCTCGGCGCCACCGGAAAGCGCGCGCTCGACCGCCGCCTTGATCGAGCCGTTGCGCCCGGTCAGCACGCGCAGCAGCATCGGCAGCGAAACGCCCGCCACGCCTTCGATGCGCCCGTCCTCGAGCAGGCGCGAGACGACATTGCCCGGCGTGGCGCCGAACAGGTCGGTCAGCACCAGCACGCCGTCGCCGGTATCGATGGTGACGAGCAGCTCGCTCGCGCGGTTCGCCAGGTCGTCCGGGTCGTCCTGCCGCCAGACGCTGAGCGTCGCCGCCTGCTTCGGCATGCCGCCGAGGATCTGCGCGGCGCTGTCGAGGATGCTCTTGCCGATCTCGCCGTGCGTCACGATCAGCACGCCGATCATGCGAGCTTCCTTTGCAGCGCGTCGAGGAACATGCCGGCGACGTCGAAGCCGGCCTGGTCCTGGATCTCGCGAAAGCAGGTGGGGCTGGTGACGTTCACCTCGGTGAGCCAGTCGCCGATGATGTCCAGGCCGACCAGCAGCAGCCCGCGCTGGGCCAGCAACGGGCCGAGTGCCGCCGCGATCTCGCGGTGCCGCGCGGTCAGCGGCTGGGCCACGCCGCGCGCGCCGGCGGCGAGGTTGCCGCGCGAATCGCCCGCCTTGGGAATGCGCGCCAGACAATGCGGCACCGGCTGGCCATCGATCAGCAGCACGCGCTTGTCGCCGTCGCGGATCTCGGGGATGTAGCGCTGCGCCATCACGCTGCGCTCGCCGAGCTCCGTGATGGTCTCGACGATGACATTGCGGTTCGGCTCGTCGTGCTTGACGATGAAGATGCCGTGCCCGCCCATGCCGTCCAAGCGCTTGAGCGCCACGTGACGCTGCTCGTCGATGAACTGCTGCAGCTTGGCCATGTCGCGCGTGGCGAGCGAAGGCGCGGCGAATTTGGAGAATTCGGCGATGGCGAGCTTCTCGTTGTGATCGCGGATCGCGCCCGGCCGGTTGAACACGCGCGCGCCCTGCCGCTCGGCTTCCGACAGCAGCCAGGTGCTCGCCACGTACTCCATGTCGAACGCCGGGTCCTTGCGCATCAGCACCGCGTCGAAGGCCTGGAGCGGCCGCTCCGCCGTCTCGTGCGGGCGATACCAGTCCTCGTCGTTATCGGTAAGGCTGAGACGGGTGACGCGCGCCGCAACCTCGCCCTTCCAGAAAATATTGCCTTGTTCAGAGACAAAAACCGCGTGGCCGCGCTTCTGCGCGGCGCGCATCATGGCTACGGTCGTGTCCTTGTACGCCTTGAGCGACCCGAGCGGGTCGATGACGAAAAGAAACTCCAGGCGCGCCTACTTGCTCTGCGAGGTCATGAAGTCGATCGCGGCGCGCAGCTCGGCCTCGGAGAGCGAAGTGCCGGCCCTGGGCGGCATCGCGCCCTTGCCTTTGGTCACCGACTGCAGCAACGCGGCGGCGCCGGTCTTGATGCGTGGCGCCCAGGCCGCCTTGTCGCCGAGCTTGGGCGCGTTGGCGACGCCGCTCGCGTGGCAGGCCATGCACACGCTGTTGTAGATCGACTTGCCGTCGGCCGGGCCGGCCTTGGCCACGGCAGTCTTCGCCGGCGCGGCCGGCGCGCCCGACATCACCGGCCCGAACTCCACGCGCCCGACCGGCTGGATGCGCGAGGCGATGGCATCGGCCGTGAGCGCGCCCGGATCGGCGTGCGGGTGACCCAGGACCAGCTGCACCAGCAGCACGATGCCGAAGATCGGCACCAGGAACGACGCCAGAATGACGACAATCAACTGCTGCGGAGTCTTGATGAAGGACGAATGCTCGTCGTGGTCGGCAGAGGTTGACATGAAGGTCGTTGGCCTCGGTAAGCGATAAAGGTATGATTTTAGCTTGTAAAAGCGCCCGTAGCTCAGCGGATCAGAGTATTGGCCTCCGAAGCCAAGGGTCGTGGGTTCGAATCCCGCCGGGCGCGCCAGATCAGCAAAGGCCGGCGTCCGCTGGCGCCGGCGTCAACGACCGTCGGCGACGTTGAGCGTCTGTGAAGTGCGCTGTTCTCGAGGCTTATTCAGCCACTCTGGAAGCAACTTTGCCCGTCGCGCGGCGACGGCAGGCGCGCTTCGCGCATACCAGGCGTCAGCGCCGGGCGCTTTGCCGACGAATTGCGCGTTCTCGTCCATTTTCCGAAAGTTGCGGTCTTCGAATTCGGATTTTCGGATGGCACGAAACATGGTGCGCGGCTTCAAGCTGAAGCCCGTGGTGGCGGTAGCCGTAAAAACCTGCGCATAGTACGAAGGTCCGGCGGCGACCGAAGCCTCCAGGAAGTCGGTGGAATAAGCGAGGACCATGAAGGTGTGTTGCCCGGGCTTCACCGCGTAGGCGAGCTTGGTACCAGGGTTGATGATACCGATGAACTTCGTTTCCGCAGCGGTGACGTCGTAGAGCGAAGCAGAGGCTTCCGTCGTTTCGGTGGAAGCGGTGTCCCTGACGAAGATGATCAGCGCTTCGCCTGCTCCCGCTTGCGGCGGCTGGTCCTGTCTCGCCATCATGCTGAGTTTCGCGCAGGCTGTCAGCAGCACCGGCAACACGCCGAGCGCAAGCAACAAGAGGAATCTTACGCGTTGCTTCATGGCTCCCCGCAGTTAGAGCGTCGCCGTCGCTATTTCTTCAGTGTCACCACCGTACCGCGCAGGGCCACGCCGGCCATGATGGTACCTGCTCCGCACAGGTACTCCGTGGCGCTGGCGAAGCTGGCGCCTTTATAGACGCTCGTGATGTTGATGACGGCATTGCCGCCCTGGTGGCGCGCGCGCTCCTGCAGCGAGATGGCGGCGCTGATGAAGGCAACGGCACAGGCCTCCGCATCCGACTTGTTGGAGCTGTTGGTCTTCTTGTTGGAGATGTAGACGCCGAGATTTCTCTCGACCGCCCGCGTACTCTTGCTCCCGAAATACAGGGCGATGTCCGGCTTCACGTTGTTCCGCAAGGACGCGCCCTTCTCCAGAGCGTCCTTGATCGCGAAATGCACCTTGTCGTCTCGCGCATGGGCGCCAGACACACCGCACGCGGCAGCGGCCGCGACGAGCAATGGAGCGAGCAATCTCATACCGGGTAGCGTGCGCCTCCGAACCGTACGGCCCAATAATACGCTTGGGTGGTCTACTCCGTCGCTTCGACTTTCTGATCCGATGTCGCAAATACATAGGCGATGCCGATGCCGACCATCACGCTTTGGTCGCGCCTGACCAGCGGACTATTGGAGAAAGTCGCGCCGCTCAGCGTGTCGTAGCGCAGGAAGGCGCCAATCCAGATCCGGTCGACCTTGCGCGATAGCGCCGCGAGGGCCATCGCGCCCGAGTAGCCGCCGTGCGCGTCGTAAGCGGGGCGCTGCGGCGTAGCGAAGCGCGCGTCGACGCCGTAGTAGTACTGATGGTATTTGTCCGTTGCGTATAGCGGCCCGGCCTGCAGGCCGAGATTCCAGGCGCCGCCCAGGAACCGCGGCCGCGTGCCGAAATAGAGGTGGGGATGGACGACATATCCGGTGCCCTGCGCGTCGGAAAGGTCGGTGGCGATCACGGCGCGCAGCGGCAGGCGGAAATCGAGGCGCTGCTCGGTCGAGCTATCGCGCCACAGCGTCACGTTCGCCTGCGGGCCGATTTCCACCGTCGGGTCGAGGTGCGGCATGCCCTGGCGCGCGCGGTTCTTGTCGCTATCGACCGGCGGCGTGACGCTGACGCTCAGGTTGAACTCGACGCGCGCGCCTTCGAACAGCACCGCGCGCAGCCCCTGACGGTCGAGGCGCAGGCGCTGGTCGCGATAGACGACGTAAGGGATCGGGTAGACATAGCCGTGCCGCTCGTCGGAGCCGCGGTAGTCGGGCAGGCTGAGGGCGATCGCCCCCGCGCCAAGTTCCCACTGGGCAAGCTCCTCGGCCCTCACGGCCGATGCGGCGCAGGCCGCGGCCAGGCAAAGCCAAGCTGCCCTCACCGCCGAATCGCCGCCAGGCGCCGCAGTTGGCGGACCGCCGCCCCGCGGGGCGCGCAAATCGACAGCGCGATGCGGCCAAGGAAATAGGTCCTGTCCCAGTAACTGGCGTCGGCCTCGCGGCGCGCCTTCAGGCGCGCTTCATAGCGCGTCCAGCGCCCGTAAAAGTCGCGCGGCGAGTCAGTCGGGATGCCGAAGGCCCATTGGCCTGCAGCGGTGAAGTCGCGTGGCACCATCGGTTCGAGGTCCACCCCGACCGCGCCTCGCTCGAGGAGCGCACACGCTACCCAGCCCCTGGAATGCGACACGCTCGCCGCGATGTGCCGCGCGCTCGCCTCGACGCCACCGTGCGGCGAGGCATCGAAGCGCAGAGGAACCCGGGTCCGCATGGCACGGCTGGAATGTCCGAGCAGCCAGCGCCCGGCGAGGAATTCGCGCCGCCGCCTGGCGGAGGAGAGCGCCGCGAGGCGGCGCCGGTCGCGCGGTCCGAGGTTCTTCCTCGCCGCCGCGAAGGCGGCCGCGCCGAGATCCGCGATGCGGGCGAGTGCTACGCGGACCTGCCGCGCCATGGCGACGGGATTGCGGCTACTGGCTGCAGGTGCAGGAGGGCGGCGCCTTGCACGCGCTGGCGTCGGCCTCGCCCGGCGTGCACAGCGCCGCCTGCCCCACCGGGCAGGAAATGCTGCAGGCCGGACAGGCGCCGTTCACCGGAATCGAGCAGGCGGAGCCCCGGTTGCGGCGGCCGCCACAGTCGATTACCGACAGCGCCAGCAGGCTGATCAGCAAGATTCTTGCGACTTGTCTTCCAAGCATGTCACTCCCCCATGACGCCCAAAAGCCCGGCGAAAAAACTTCAGTAGCGGCTCAGTTCGGCCCGGATGTCGTCCTTCAGGCTGCGCACCCAGCGGTTGTAGTTGCGGTGGATCACCTGCTGGCCGTCGGCCGAGGTTTCCCGCAAGCCGTTGCTGCTGACGTAATGGATGGCAACTTTCTCGGCCGTGTACGCAATCTCGACAGTGGCCTCCTGGTCGCCGCGCCGGCCGTAGGTGGCGAGCAGCTTGCCCGGCCCGCCGTCCTTGAACACCCAGCCGCGACGCACGCCCGCCGCGGTGATCGCTTCGCGCATCTTGTCGACGGCGATCGGCTTGCCGGTGCCGGTCGTCACCGGAAATTCCTCGGGTCCTTGCATCGGCTGCACGCGCGAGGCGCAGCCAATGACGGTGAGAGCGCTCAGCAGTGCGAAGCTGACGACAAAACGATGGTGCATGGGGTCCTCCCGATGTTTATCCCTACATCCGGCGGAAAATCAAAGTGGTATTGACGCCGCCGAACGCGAAGTTGCTCTTCATCGCGAATTCTATGTCCAGCTTCCGGCCTTCGCCAGAGATGTGGTTGACGTCGCCGCACGCCGGATCCGGATGCTCGAGGTTGAGGGTCGGCGCGAACCACTTGCCGCGCATCATCTCGATCGTCCACCAGGCCTCGATCGCGCCGCAAGCGCCGAGCGTGTGGCCGATGTAGCTCTTCATCGAGCTGAGCGGCACCGCCTCGCCCAGCACCTGGCGCGTGGCGCGCGCCTCGGCGATGTCGCCGCGGTCGGTGGCGGTGCCGTGCGCGCTGATGTAGCCGATCGCCGTCGGCGGCAGGCCGGCGTCGGTGAGCGCGAGCGTCATCGCGCGCGCCTGCTGCTGCGAATCGGGCTGCGTGACGTGGATGCCGTCGGAATTGGTGGCGAAGCCGACGACTTCGGCGATCGGCCGGGCGCCGCGCGCGCGCGCGTGCTCCAGGTCCTCGAGCACCAGCGTGGCGGCGCCTTCGCCCACCACCAGGCCGTCGCGGGATTTGTCGAACGGGCGCGGCGTGCTCTGCGGCGCGTCGTTCCTGGTGCTGGTGGCGTACAGCGTGTCGAACACCGCCGCGGCCGGCGCCGAGAGTTCATCGGCACCGCCGGCGACCATCAGCGACTGCCGCCCCGAGCGGATGGTTTCGTAGGCGTAGCCGATCGCCTGGCTGCCGGAGGTGCAGGCGCTGGAGGTCGGGATGACGCGGCCCTTCAGGCCGAAGTACACGCCGACATTCACCGCCGTCGTATGCGGCATCATCTGGATGTAGGTGGTCGCGGAAACGCCCTTCATCGAGCCGGTGTTGAGCATGTTGCCGAACACGCCGATCGGCTCGATGCTGCCGGCCGAGGAGCCGTAGGCGATGCCCATGCGGCCGTCGCTGATGCACGGATCCTTGGCGAGGCCGGCCTGCGTCAGGGCGAGCTCGGTGGCGCGCAGTGCGAACAGCGAGACGCGGCCCATCGAGCGCGTCATCTTGCGCGGGTAATGCGCCTGCGCCTTGAAGTCGGGCACCGGCGCGGCGAGGCGCGTGTGCAGCATCTCGTAGCGGTCCCAGTCGTCCATGCGCTGCACGGCATTGCGGCGCGAGCGCAGGCGCGCCTCGACCTCCGCCCAGGTTTCCCCCAGCGCGGTGACGCCGCCCATGCCGGTGATGACGACGCGCGGCGCGGCGCTCAGACGATGCCGCCGTTCACGCCGAGCACCTGGCGCGTGATGTAGCCGGCGTCGTCGGAAAAGAGAAACGCCACCGCGGCGGCGACCTCCTCGGGCTTGCCGACGCGCTGCATCGGCACGCGCTTGAGGATTTCGTCGAGCGGCGCGCCGTCGAGCATCGCGGTGGCGATCGGTCCCGGCGCGATGCAATTGACGGTGATGGCGCGGCTGGCGAGCTCGACGGCGAGCGCTTTCGCCGCGCCGATCAGGCCGGCCTTGGCGGCGCTGTAGTTGACCTGCCCGCGGTTGCCCGTGACGCCCGAGACCGAGCTCAGCACCACCACGCGGCCGCCCTGTTTCGCCCGCACCATCGGCATCACCAGCGGGCGCAGCACGTTGAAGAAGCCGTCGAGGCTGGTGTCGACGACGTCGTCCCAGTCTTCGTCCGACAGCGCCGCAAAGGTGTTGTCACGCGCGATTCCGGCATTCAGCACCACGCCATAGTAGGCCCCATGCGCCTCGATGTCGCCGGCAAGCGCCTGTCGCGCGGCGTCGCGGTCGCGCACGTCGAAGCGCAGCTGCGTCGCGACCTGCCCGCCGGCCCGGCGGATTTCCGCCGCGGCGCTCTCGGCTTCGGCCTGGTTCTGGCGGCAGTGCAGCGTCAGCGCGAAGCCCGCGCGGGCGAGGCGCGCGGCGATGGCCCGGCCGATGCCCCGGCTCGAGCCCGTGACCAGGACGCGCCTCACGACGGCGCAGCCGCCTGCGCCGCGAGGAAAGCCTCGAAATCCGGCGGCTCGAGGACGATCAGGCGCGCCGTCGCGATCTCGACGGCGTCGCGCGAGATCGAACAGTCGTAGGCGCCCATGCCGCTGTCGTCCCGGAAGGCGCGCTGCGCCCGGATGGTGAGGTTGGCGCCGGCGGAAAAACGCGCCTGCGTGGCGCGATACGAGCGAGCGCCGAGGAACACGCCTTTTTTCGGCGCCTCGCGCCTGCTGCGCGCATACAGCCCGACATGCGCCGCGATGGCCTGCGCCATCAGCTCGACCCCGATCCACGAAGGCATGTCGCCATTCTCGGCATGCCACGCGTCGGCGCCCGGCGTGGCCGCGACCTCGACCTGCTCGAAATCCCAGCCGACCACCCGGTCGAGTAGCAACATGCTGCCGCGATGCGGCAAAACCTCTTCGATGGGCGGTTGGGCGAGGTCCACGGTCGTCAACCGGAAAGTATCAGACTGGCGTTGCTGCCACCGAAGGCGAACGAATTGCTCATGACGAGACGGGCGCTGTTTCGTGGCAGGCGCGCGCCCGTCGATACCAGGTTGAGCGCCGGCAATGCCGGGTCGGCGTCGCCATCCCACAGGTGCGGCGGCAACTGCCCGTCCCCCGTGAGCGCAAGCCAGCAGAATGCCGCCTCGATGGCGCCGGCGGCGCCCAGCGTGTGGCCCGTCATCGGCTTGGTGCCGCTCATCGCGGTGGACGACGGAAATAGCCGCGCCATGACGCGGCTTTCCATCTCGTCGTTCTTGCGCGTGGCCGTGGCGTGCAGGTTGATATAGGCGATGTCGCCCGGCTGGCATCCGGCATCGTGCAGCGCCGCGCGCAAGGCGGCCTCCACGCCGACGCCCTGGGGATCGGGCGCGGAAAGATGGTAGGCGTCGCTCGATTCGCCGGCGCCGACCAGTGCCACCGCCGCCGGCGTGCGCTCGAGCACGAACAGCGCCGCGCCTTCGCCGACGTTGATACCGCGCCGGTTTCGGCTCATCGGGTTGCAGCGCTCCGGCGCCGTCGCTTCGAGCGACGTGAAGCCGCCGACGGTGAGGCGGCACAGTGAATCGACGCCGCCGGCGAGCGCCGCATCGCACAGCCCGAGATCGAGCAGGCGCCGCGCGGCGATCAGGGCTTTCGCGCCGGAGGTGCAGGCGGTGGAAACCGTGTAGGCGAGGCCCTGCGCGCCGACCAGCCGCGCCGCAAACGGCGCGGTGGCGCCGATTTCCTGCTGGCGATAGAAGAAGCCCGCCGGGTAGGCGCCATCGTGCAACCTGGCCAGCATCGCGGTTTCGCCCGCGGCGATGCCCGAGGTGCTGGTGCCGATCACGACCGCGATGCGGCGCCGCCCGTATCGATCGGCCAGCGCGTCGAGCTGCGGCCGGATCTGCGCCGCGGCGGCGGCGAGCAGCCGGTTGTTGCGGCAGTCGTACTCCTGCATTCCGGCCGGCAGATCGGCGAGCGGCGCGCTGACGCGGCCGACGCAGGCCGGCGCCTGCGGCAGCCAGCCCGGCTCGACGCGCATGCCCGAGGCATCTCCCTTGAGCAGCGCCCGTCGCGTCGCCTCGACACCTTCGCCCAGCGCGGAGACGATGCCGACGGCCTGGATGTAGCAGCCGGCGTGCTTCATGCGGCAGCGGCCCGCGGGGCCGCGATCGCCAGGGGCGCGAACAGCAGTGATGCCGCGATGCCTGTCAGCAGCGCAAGGCCGAAATGCCTGAGCGCCGCGACGTCGCTGAACGAAAGCAGGCCGAAGGAGAGCAGGGTCGTCGACGCCGACAGCACCACCGCCATGGTCGTCGCGCCCGGGCGTGCGATGCCTTCGCGCAGGAAGATCGAATAGTTCACGCCGATGCCGAGGGTCAGCGCCCAGCCCGCCACCGCGAACAGCGTCACCGGCTCGCCGCCGTAGCCGAATACGGCGAGCGAAATCGCTTCGCCGAGCGCCACGGGAAGCATGACCCTCGGCGCGGCGCGCCAGCCGTAGCGCAGCACCAGCACCAGCAGCATCAATGCGGCCGTGGCGACGAGTCCCGGCGCCGCCCACGCGCGGTACCCGCCGAGCAGCGCCGAAACGTTGCCGGCCTTGTCGACCAGGGTGACGCCTTCGAGCCCGGACAGGGCTGGCGCCAGGCGTTCGGCGTCCCGCTCGCCGTACAGCGTGACGACGCTGGCCGGCACCGCCGCACCGGCCGGCGCCCACAGGTGGCGAAACGGCGCCGACAACGGCGAGGCGAGCCAGTCCTGCACCGTCACCGGCGTGCGGGCGCCCTCGAATTCGCCGGGCAACGCCTTGATCGCATCCGGGCGGAAGCCGATCTCGGCCAGTTGCCGCAGCAGCGCGGCGCGATCCGCGAACAAGGCTTTCCCGACCAGCGCGCGATCCGATTCCTGCACCGCGCGCGGCGGCACGAAATCGCTCACCGCCAGGTGCCCGGCGAGGGCGCCCTCGCGTTCGAGGCCGCGCAGCCGGCGCACCAGCGCTGCCTCGCGCTCCAGCACCTGCTCGTGGTCGGCGCCGCGCACCAGGAAGAAGCGGCCGCCGGCGTCGAAACCGGTCAGGGCGCGAATCGCCGCGTCCTGCGCAAGCAGTTCGGGCTGGCGCGGTACCAGCAACCTGACGTCGTCGTTCGGCTTGAGCGCGAACCAGCCCGGCACGCACGCCGCGAGAAGGACCAGGCAGGCGATCAGCGCGCGCGGCCGGTGCAGCAAGCCCGACCAGGCGCGCAGCAGCGCCGCCGCCCACGCCGTGGCGGCGACCGGGTCGCGCGTCGACGGACGCACCAGCAGGCCGGGCAGCAGCCACAGCACGCTCAGGTAGGAGACGGTGAGCCCGATCAGCGCGAAACGCGCGATCTGCGCGACGCCGGGGAAGGGCAGCAGGCCGAGCAGCGCATAGGCGAGCAGGCTGGTGGCGACCGCCACGGTTAGCCCGGGGCGCACCTGCGCCACGCCGGACTCGGGCGTCCAGCGGGCACCGGCGGCGACGCGCGCCGCGCAGAACAGGATGGCGTAGTCGATCGCCTCGCCGATCAGGCTGGCGCCGAAGGCGAGCGTGATGAGGTGGATCTCGCCGTCGATCAGCGCGAGCGCGAGCGCGGCGCCGAGGATGCCGGCGAGCGCGGAGAGCAGCCCGAGCAGGATCGGTGCGAGCGAGCGGAAAGCGGCGAGCATCAGCAGCGTGATGCCGGCAAGCGAACCGAAGGCGATGCGGTCCATGTCCGCTATCGAAGCGGTGCGCGCGGCGGCGGCGAAGAACACCGCGCCGGTGCGCTGGATCCGGGTTTCGGCATCGGCCGCGGCGAGCGCGGCGGCCGCGCGCTCCACCGCGGCGAGCACGCGGGCCTGCACCGCGTTGTCGTAGGCGTCGCCCGCCACCTCGCCGATCACCAGCACGCGGCTGCGACCCGCCTCGCGCGACACAAGGTAGCCGTCCTCCAACCGCATCGCCCCCGCCGGCGGTTCGAGCGAGGCGATCCAGCGCGCGTAGAAGCCGAACGGATCCTGCGCCAGCGGCAGGCCCGCGCCGTTCCCCAGCGGCGAATTGACTTGTTGCAGCACGGTTTCGCGCAGCATGAATTTTCCTGCGGCAAGCGCATCGCGGTCGACCTCGGTCAGCAGGCCGAAGCGATTGCGGCCGTAGAGCGCGAGCGGCACGCCGGGATCGAGCTCGGGCAGCCTGGCGACCAGCGTGCGAAAACCGCCGGTGCGCGCCGCCTCGGCGGCGAAGCGCTCCGCCGCATCCAGCGCCGCCGCTTCGCGCGGATGCGAGACGACGAAGATGGCGCGGCCGGCGACCGCCGCGCCGATCGACGCCACCACCCGCTCGGCCACCGGGTCGCGCTCGGTCGGCGGCAGCATGGCGAGCAGGTTGGTCTGCAGCGGCACGCCGCGTACCAGCAGCGTCGCGCCAGCGGCGAGCGCGACCAGCAGGCCCCCGAGGAACAGCGCGGCGCGCCGGCGCACGCTCATGGCGCCGTGAACTGCTCGCGCTCGTCGGGCTCGAGTTCCGCCGCGACGGCGAAGCCGTGCATCCGGATCGCGGTGCGGTCGCCGGAGGTTTCCTCGATGCCGATCGCGTCGAGGAAGCGGCCGCCGGACAGGTGGATCGCCTTGACGAAGCGCGCCACCTCGCGCGCCTTCGGCGCGAGGCGGATGCTCCAGCGCCCGAGGCTGCCTACGGCGCGGGCCTCGAACTGGGCGCGCAGCTCGTCGGCGTCCGCGCCGAGGATGCCGCGCATCAGGCGGCCGACCGCAGCATCGGTCGCGCCGCCGCGCGGCGAGCGCAGGCGGCGCACCCCGTCGCTGCCGGTCTCGATGATCTGCGTCGGCGTGAAGGCGAGCGAGGCGTGAATCGGGCTTTCGATCTGCCACAGCACGCCGTCCTTGCGCGACACGATCAGGCGGCCGCGGCTCAGGCTCGGCGCCGGCATGGCCGCGACGAAGCGCTCCTGGACGAACTGCGCCCGGATCACCGCGTGCTCGGCGAGGCGCGCGACGACGCGCGACAGCAGCTCGTCGCTGTCCGCCGCCAGGGCGAGGCAGGGCCAGGCGAGAGCCAGCCCGGCGAGCAGCTTCATCGCTTGGCCAGCTTGTCGAGCAGCACCTGCGGCGAGACGAATTGCAGCTCCTGCGTCGCCGCGTGCACGGCGACCTGCACCGACCAGCCCTTGGTCAGCCGCTCGCCATTGGCGCGGTCGGCGATGACATAGCCGATCTTGAGGCGGTTCTCGTATTCCAGCAGGCTCGCGGTCGCCGTCACGCGCTGGCCGTAGCGCGCCGGCAGCGCGTAGCGCAGGTAGAGCTCGACCACCGGCCAGACGTAGCCCGAGGCCTGCATCTCGGGATAGTCGTAGCCGATCTGGCGCAACAGCGCGCAGCGCGCCACCTCGAAGTACTTCACGTAGTGCCCATGCCAGACGATCAGCATCGGGTCGACGTCGAAGAACGGAATTTCCAGTTCAGCTTCGGCGGAGGGGTGCATGCCAGAAATCGAAGAAATTGAACCATTGAAAGGGCGCACGAAGCGCATAGTGCTGCAAGCGCTCGGCGTAGCGGCGCGCGTACTCCTGCAGCGCGCGGTCGCGCGTGGCGCGCGTCCAGCTGATCCGCTCGGCGAATGGCTCCAGGTATTCGCGGTAGCGCTCGCCGTCGTGCAGGCAGAACAGCAGGTGCACCGGGCATTCGAGCAGGTGGCCGAGAATGTAGGGCCCGAGCGAAAACTCGGCATCGGCGCCGAGGAAGGGCACGCGCGCGGTGCGGCCGGTGCTGTGCACCGGCGTGCGATCGCCGACGATCACCACCAGGTCGCCGCGGTCGATGACCGCGCGCAGGTCGATGGCCGTGTCGGGACCGATGCTGCCCACTTCCACCAGGTTGAAGGACGCCTCCGGCTGGAGTTCACGCAACAGCCTATTGAAATTCTGCGCATGCTGGGTGAAGACGAGTGCGGTGACGGCGGCGCCGGCGCGCTCGCCCCGCGCGAAGGCGCGCGGCACCTCGAGGTTGCCCAGATGGCTGCCGATCAGCAGACTGCCGCGGCCGTTGGCGCGCAGGCGCGCCCAGGCCCGGTCGTCGACCAGTTCCAGCGCCCGCGACGGCACGCGGTCGAGCCAGGCGCCGACCTTGTCGAGCGTCGCATCGGCGAAGGCGAGGAAATGCCGGAAGCTGTCGCGCCAGGTCGGCGGCGACGGCAGCCGGGGCGAGCCGGCGCGGTGCGCGCGGCGCAGGAAATCGCGCGAGGCGCGGCGCGCCACCGATCCGAACAGGAAGAAATACAGCATCACCGGATACAGGAAGGCGCGGAACAGCGGCCGGCCGCCGAGGCGGTAGGCCGCGACGAGGAAGCGCAGGCCCCACAGCGCGCCGCGCTCGCTGAGCCGCGACCAATGCGCGGCGGCCGAGCGAGGAGCGAAGCTGGCGAAAAACAGCCGGGTGTGGGTCGCGCTGATGCGCAGATTGTCGCGCAGCAGGCGGAAATGCGAGCGGCCGCCGGGCGGATAGACGACGCGCGTCTGCACGCTTTCCACCGGCAGCCCCTCCCACACCAGGCGCACCAGGATGTCGACGTCGAAGCTCATGCCGGTCGCGATCCTGGCGCGGTCGAGCAGCGCCACGGTGCGCGCGAGCGGGTAGAGGCGAAACCCGCACAGGGCGTCGCCGCGGGCGCGGCCGCGCGTTTCCAGCCAGACCCAGAAGCGGGTGATCCACCGGCCGTAGCGGCGCGACTTGGGCGCGCTGGCGTCGAACACCGGATCGCCGCACACCACCGCGTCGTCCCGCGCGCGGCCTTTCTCGAGGAACCGCGGCACGTCGTCGGTGGCGTGCTGGCCGTCGGCGTCGATCTGCAACGCGTGCGTGTAGCCGAGCCGCTGCGCCTCGCGCAGTCCGCGCATCACCGCCGCGCCCTTGCCGCCGTTTTTTTCCAGCCGCAATACGCGCACGCCTTCGATGGCATCGAGCGCGCGCGCCGAGTCGGCGTCCGAGCCGTCGTCGACGATCAGCACCGGCAGGCCGTGCGCCCGCACGCGCGCGGCGACGGCGCCGGCGGTGGCGCCGTGATTGAAGCAGGGAATGACGGCGCAGGCCGACATCATGGCCGCGCGCCGAACAGGACCTTGCCGCTCGAGCAGACGCGCCCCCGCTCGAGGTACTTGAAGTGCAGGCCGCCGGCATCGCGGCGCAGCTCCAGGGTCAGCTCGGCCTCCGGGTGCACCAGCGCCTGGCACTTGAAGTTGTCGATGCCGTAGCTTTCGTCGAGGCCCTCGAAATGGCGCCGCGCGAGGCGCACCGCCCAATCGAGCTGCACGATGCCGGGCAGGATGGGAAACCCCGGAAAGTGGCCGGCGAAATGCTCGAGCGCCGCCGGCACGCGCAGGCGGAAACTGGCGCGGTCGCCGCTGCGGGTATCGGCGAGCACCTGCGGCAGCATCATGACGGGCGGCTCGCGAACAGGTGCTGCAGCGCTTGTGCCGCGACCTTGCCGCGCTCGTTGACCGGCAGCGCGGCGACGAAGCGAAAGCGCCGCGGCAGCAGCGTGCGATCGAACAGCGGGGCGAGGTGCCGGCGCAGTTGCTCGCCGACCGCGCGCGCGCCGTGTTTTTCCAGCGCTGCCTTGCCTGGCGCGGTGGGGACGATGACGGCGCCGAGGCGGCCCGGCGCCGGCAGCGCCACCGCGCAGGCGCACTCGACCCACGCGTGCGATTGCAGGCGCTGCTCGAGCTCGGGCAGCGACAGCCGCTTGCCTTCGATCTTGACCACCCGGTCGAGCCTGCCGCGCAGCAGGAAGCGGCCGTCGCCCAGCATCTGCGCCGCGTCGTCCATGCGCCAGCCGCGCACTTCGAGGTAGGGCGAGTCGATGACCAGCGCATCGTCGTGGCCGAGCCGCACCGCCATGCCGGGAAAAGGCGTCCAGGCTTCCTCCGCGGGCGAGCCGTCGCGGCTGCGCCAGGCGACGCCGCCGGTTTCGGTGCTGCCGAAGACTTCCAGCGGCGCAGTGCCGAACGCTTCGCGATACTGCGCCGCGGTCGCCGCGGACAGCGGGCCGCCGGAGGAAAAGATGAGCTCGGGGCGGCGCCACTCGGCGAGCGCCAGCAATTCGGGAAAGCGGCTGAGGTGCGCGGGCGTCGACACCAGCACGTAGCGCCCGCGCGCGGCGGCGAGCTGGCGCAGCTCGACCGGATCGACGCTGGTCGATGCGTCGGCCGGCCGCAGCGCGGCAAGCGGCCACAGCAGGCGGAACAGCAGGCCGTAGATATGGTAGTGCGGCACGGTCGAGAGCACCGCGCTCGACGCGAGCACGCCGCCCCACAGCGCGTGCAGGTTTTCGAGCTCGCGGTCGAGCTGGGCCAGCGTCTTGTCGATGCGCTTGGGCGTGCCGCTGCTGCCCGAGGTATAGAGCGCGAGGCGGCAGCGGGCCGCCGCGGGCAAGGCGAGCGCCGCGGCGTCGGCGCGCGACGCCGGCCGCTCGACGTCTTCGTCGCGCAGCACCGGCGCATCCGCGCAGGCGAGCGCCGCCACCGCATCGGGTTGCAGGCTCGGCGGCACCAGCGCCACGCGCCCGCAGTGCCAGAGCGCGAGCAGCGCCGCGAGGAAGCCGAGCGGCCGCGCGCAGGCGATCACCGCGCCCGGCGCGGGGCGCGCGCCGAGCACCGTCGCCAGCGTGGCGACGCGGCGGCGGAACTCGCCCCAGGTCACCGGCGCGCCCTCCGCCCAGCCGATCAGCGCTTCCGGGGCGATCCCGCGCGTGAACACGCCGGCAATCGGGGCAAACACGGATTCAGTGCGACTCGGGAAACAGCCGCCGGCGCAGCAGCCACTCGCCGGCGAACAACACTCCCATCGCGATATAGGCGATGAAGCCGTTGTAGAGCGCCCAGGCTTCGCGGCTCGCGGCGACCGCGGTCCACACCGCGATGCTGGCGTTCACCGCGAAGAACGCGCACCACACGCCGGTCACCTGGCGCGTGTAGCGCAAGCCCGCGGCGGGCAGCTCGGGATTGGAGAGGCGCGCGATGCGCTCGACGGTGCTGGGCGGGTAGCAGAGCGAAAGCCCGAACACGATCAGCAGCGCCACGCTGACGCCGGCGGGGTAGAGGCGCAGCAGCGTCTCGTCGTTGGCGAACAGCGCCGCCAGGCACAGCGCGACCAGCGCGGCGACGATGGCGTGCGAGATCCACGACATGCCCTGGATCAGCGCGAGGGCGCGCTGGCGCCGGCGCAGCAGGATCAGCGCCACCAGCGCCGCGGCGACCACGCGCGGCTCGAACCAGACCAGCGCGCAATAAATCAGGATCGGATAGACCAGCGCCAGCGCGAGCTGCGCTCCGGCCCGCCAGGACAGCGTGGTCAAGCCGCCAGCAGCCGGTTGACCACCGCGACGATGTCGCCGATGGTCCGCACGCTGCGGAATTCGTCCGGCCTGATGCGCTTGCCGGTCATCTCCTGCAGCTGGATGACGAGATCCACGGCATCGATGCTGTCGAGATGAAGGTCGTTGTAGAGGTTCGCCTCCGGCGTGACCTGCGCCGGGTCGAGCTCGAATTTCTCGGCCAGCACCGCACGCAGGCGGGCGAGGATCTGGGTTTCGTCCATGGCGGCTTGCGTGGTCATGGCGCTAGCTTGCCGCGCTGCCCCGCGTGCGGATCAATTCCGCCAGCGTGCGCACGGAGCGGAAGTGCTCGCGCACCCGCTGGTCGGCCTGCACCAGCTTGAGGTGGTATTTCTTGTGCAGCGCCACGCCGAGCTCGAGCGCGTCGATCGAGTCGAGCCCGAGGCCGTCATCGGCGAACAGCGGCGTGTCGTCGCCGATGTCCTCGGGCGCGACATCCTCGAGGTGCAGCACCTCGATCACCATGCATTTCAGCTCGTGCAGCAGGTCGGTCATGGCGCGGGGTGGGCGCCTTCCAGTTGCACGGTGAAGAACTGCTCGAGGGCGCGCGTCAGCGCGCGCGGCTTGAAGCCGGAGGCGCGCTCGGCGTCGAGCAGCGCGGTAGCGCCAAGACGCGGCCGCGCTTCGATGACCAGGCGAAAGCCGTAGTCCGGCTGGTCATACCATTTGCCGCCGCGCGTGAACGCCGGCGGTTCGCAGCGCAGCAGCACCGGCTGGATCGCCGCGCCGCTCTTCAGCGCGACATGCGCCGCGCCGCGCACGAACTGCAGCGGCTTGCCGGGCTCGCTGCGGGTGCCCTCGGGAAAAATGATCAGCGGCGTACCTTCGGCGACGCAAGCGGCGCAGTTCTCGATCAGCCGGTCGGGCTCGTCGTTGCGCACGTAGCCGGCGGCGCGCACCACGCCGCCGAAGAAAGGGTTGGACCATAGCTCGCTCTTCACCACGCACAGGGCCTGCGGCAGATGCGCGATCAGCACCACGATGTCGAGGTAGCTCGGATGATTGGCGAGCACCACGACCGGGCCTGCAGCATCGCGCAGCAGCTCGACGTTACGCCGCTCCAGGCGCATGACGCCGCCCAGTCGCAGCGTGGCGAGCAGCGCGACGAAGGAATGGTGGATCACGGTGCGCACGCGGCGCGCCTGCGCCTTGCGTCCGCCGGGCAGCAGGCGTAGCGCGGGGAAAAGCACGAGCGCATAGAGGATGCCGCCGATACCCATCGCGCCGAAGCAGGCCGCGACCACCGCGACGCGCCAGTAGCGGTTAAGCCTGGCCATCCCGGCTCCAGTGCCATGCGTGCGTCGGCCCCGACCAGCTTCCGGCCGCGCCGTCGGCGAGGCAGCGCGCGAACTTCCACACGGCCTGCTCCGGCTCGTCGCTGCCGCTACCGGGCGACCAGCTCAAGTGCACCGCAACGCGCGGCTTGCGGCAGTCCAGGCGCAGCGCGATCGCGTGCGCGTTGCGGGGCGATTCGATCAGCGATCCGTAGACCGGCGGCGGCGGTTCGTCGGCGAAGGCGAGCACCACGGTCTCGTCCGGGTGCTCCCAGGCCTGGGCCGCCGCTTCGACCATCGCCAGCGGAAAGGTCGCCTCGCCCGAAGACACGGCGGTCGTGGGCGAGCAGTCCTTGCGCGCGATGCTGTACAGGCCGACGGCCGCATTCAGCACCGACAGGCTGAAGGTCATCGGCGAGGGCAACTCATCGGCGGCCAGCTGGTCGAACATTTCGACGCTGCGCGCGAGCTCGCCGTGGCGCGAAGCGAAAACCATGCGCACGGACTCGCCTTCTGGAACGCACGCGTGGGCGACGTGCAATCCGATGCGATCAAGGAAAGACAGGCGCCGCCGCAGCAGGGGCTCGATGAACCCTAGTTGCGGCTGCGCGCTGCGGGCGTCCTCTCCCCAAGTGGCCCACGAACCGACGGGCACGACGATGGAATTCATGATCCGGTTCGCCAACCCTCCTTTTCCCCCAAGCTGGCATGGGCGCTGGTCCCAGTTTCTACGCTGACGATGATAGCGGATTCGCTTCTGCGGCGGGTTATTTCCAGTAAGATTTGTCGTCTCGCTTCAACCGTTCAATCGCCAATCTCGTCGGAGGTGCCGCCGTGTCGATACTGCGCGTGCTGAGCTCCAGCCTGACCCTGCTTGCCGTGGCCGCTACGACTGCATTCGCGCAGCAATTCCCGGCCAAGCCCATCACACTGCTGGTGCCGTACGCGCCCGGCCCGACCGACACGGTAGCTCGCATCATGGCGCAGGCCATGACCAAGCCTATCGGCACCAGCATCATCGTCGAGAATCGGCCGAGCAACGGCGGCATCCTCGCACCCGAACTGCTGACCAAGGCAAACCCCGACGGCTACACCATCCTGATCCACCACATCGGCATGGCGACCACACCGGCGCTTTACCGCCAGCTGCGCTTCAAGCCGCTCGAGGACTTCGACTACATCGGCTTGATCAACGAAGTGCCGATGACGCTGATCGGCCGCTCGACGCTGCCGCCCAACAACCTCAAGGACCTGCTCGCCTACATCAAGGCGAACAAGGAGAAGATGAGCCTCGCCAACGCCGGCATCGGCGCGGCGTCTCATCTGTGCGGCATGCTGTTCCAGAGCGCGATCCAGACCGACCTGCTCACGGTGCCCTACAAAGGGACCGGACCGGCGATGAACGACCTGCTCGGCGGCCAGGTGGACTTCATGTGCGACCAGACCACCAGCACCACCGGCCAGATCAAGGCGGGCAAGGTGAAGGTCTATGGCGTGACGACGCTGAAGCGGGTGGAGTCGCTCAAGGACGTGCCGACGCTGGACGAGCAGGGCCTGAAGGGCTTCAACATCGCCATCTGGCACGGTTTCTACGCGCCGAAGGGCACGCCGAAGCCGGTGATCGATAAGCTTTCTTCCGCGCTGCAGGTAGCGCTCAAGGATCCGTTCGTGAAGCAGCGCTTCAACGAGCTTGGCACCGATCCGGTCGATCCGAAGCGCGGCACGCCGGAAGCGCTGCGCTCCCACCTCAAGGCCGAGATCGACAAGTGGGGGCCGATCATCAAAAAGGCCGGCGTCTACGCCGACTGATTACGCGACGTTGTTTTTCTTGAACCAGGCGAGCATCCGCTTCCAGCCGTCTTCGGCCGCTTCCTTGCGATAGCTCGGGCGGTAGTCGGCATTGAAGGCGTGCGGCGCGTCCGGGTAGATGTGGATCATCGACTGCTGGTCCTTGCCGAAGGCCTTGAGGCCCGCACGCAGCATCTCGACGCGCTCGAGCGGGATGCCGGTGTCGGCGCCGCCGTAGAGGCCGAGGATCGGCGCATGTAATTTGTCGGTGACATCCATCGGCGTGAGCGGCTCCGCCGGCAGCGCCGGGCTGAGACCGCCGTACCAGGACACGCCGGCGGCGATGCGTTTCTGGTGCGCGGTGTACATCCACACCGTGCGGCCGCCGCGGCAGAAGCCGGTAATGGCGAGCCTCTTGGCGTTGGCGCGTGGCTGCTTGTCCGCCCAGGCCACCACCGCGTCGAGGTCGGCGAAAGCCTGCTCGTCGGTGAGCTGGTTCGCGGCCGCAATCACTTCCTTGATGTCGGTCATCTTCCAGAGCTCGCCGATGCGGAAGTAGGGCTCGTTCGACACGGCGAAGTAGCCCGCCTTGGCGACGCGGCGCACCACGTCCTTGATGTGCTCGTGGTTGCCGAAGACCTCGGCCACCACCAGGATCACCGGCCGCTTGCCGCCGCCCTTGGGCACGGCGTAGTAAGCCGGGATGTCGCCGATCTTGAAGTCGCCGCCTTCCAGGCCGTCCATCGGCGTCTTGATGGCCTGCGCGAGCAGCGGCTCGGCGGTGACGGCAAATCCGGCGGCGATGCACGCGGCGACGAAGCCGCGCCGGTCCACCTGCACATCGGGCACCAGGCTGTTCAGGTCGCTGTTCTGCAAATCCCTGCGCGATTCTTCCATCGGGCTCTCCTCCTTGGTCAATTAGGTGATTACGCCTGAGGTCGCGCGATTATTCCAACGCAAGCAGGCGTATTTCCGCTCGCACTTCTGCACTTCGGGAACCGCAAGCGGCTCTAAGCGCTCACATCAAGGCGAGTCTTTTGCCTTGGATTTGACCAGCCGATACACCACCAGGATCAGGAAGATGCCGAGGAAGGTTCCCGATGGAACCTTCTGGAGGAAATCCAGGGCATTTGCGGCCACCGACGACACAAACCCGCCGCCTTCCTTGCCCAGGATGATATTCAGAAGCACGCACAACACGACGAGCAGGAACGCCACTTCAACGACGATCCAACCTATTTTCGTGATCTGCCGGATCAGGTTCATTCAGGAAACACCAAGGTGGGCGGGGCCCACCCTGGGTTCGTCTCCGCTAATCAGCCGGGGGAACGATTCGAGAACAGCCAGAGGATTAGCCCTAAGGCGATCAGACCCACCAGGCCATTTGCGCCCAGGTCCTTGACCAGCGCAATGATGTTGCCTACGACCCCCCCGAAGAACGGGAGAGTCCCTCCGACCAACAGACTGGCGACAATTGCTAGGGCGAGGAGCATCAGCCCGATGTCGATAATTTCTCCAATCCAGGTTTTGATGGTGGCAGTCACGGCCATACGGTTCTCCTTTTTCTTGGCGGCGCTAGGTGGCGCCGCTGACGAGTATAGGCCGATCGAATTTCCGCACCTAAGCCCTTGGACCGTTTGGGATTATCGGAACATCAACCATCCGGCAAACGCCAGCGCCAAGACAATGGCGAAACCCATCAGGTAGCGCGCGAGCCGCGATCCCGTTCGGTCGGGATTAGGGTCAGCGGCCCCGGCGCGCCAGTCCTCTTCGCTGCGGCGGTCCTCGCGACTCACTGGAGCCTCTCTTTTCTACTAATCCGAGACGGATAGATTTTCCCATCCGTCCGGGGCTTGCCCCCGCGAAAACCTCCCATTTTACAACCCCGTTTACAAGGGAGAATGGCCACAATGAATCGTCGCACATTCAATACCGCGCTCATGGGCGCTGCCGCAACATCGGTCGTCGGGTGCGCCACCGGCGGTTCCGGTTCGGGCGGTGGCCGCAGCGCGTTCTATCAAAGCGTCGGCGACCGGCTCACGCATTGGGACGTGGATGCGAACAGCTTGACCTTGTCCCCGCGCGCCTCCATCACCGTGCCGTCCAACGTGCAGTACGTGTGGCCGCATCCTTCGCGGCAGTATCTGTATGTCTCCACCAGCGACGCCGCATCCGGCAACGTGCCCAATCCGGGCAAGGTGCACCGCCTGTGCGCGGTGCGCGTGGATGGAAGCGGCGCGCTGCAGATGCACGGCGAGCCACAGGCGCTGGCCCAGCGCCCCATCCACAACAGTGTCGACCGAGCCGGCGCTTACGCGCTCACGGCGTACAACAGTCCCAGCAACCTGACCGTGCATCGCGTCAATGCCGATGGCACGGTCGGCGCGCAAGTGCAGCAAACGTCGAAGGTCGACATGGGCATCTTCGCGCATCAGGTGATGACCACGCCCGCCAATCGTTCAGCGATCCTGGTCACGCGCGGCAACCGGCCGGAAGCCAACAAAGCGGAAGACCCAGGCGCGCTGAAAATCTACAACTTCAGGGAAGGGCAGCTCTCGCCGCTGGCCAACCTTCCGGTGGGCGGCAAGGGCGGCCATGGCTACGGCCCGCGCCACCTAGATTTTCATCCGACGCAGCGGTGGGTTTACGTGTCGGTCGAATCCCAGAACGAGCTGCACATGCACCGGATGGAAGGCGATCGCCCGGCGGCGGAACCGGTTTACAAGAAGAGCACCACGATCGGAAATTACGACATCCATTTCCCGCAGGCCGCCGGCGGGATACACGTGCATCCGAACGGGCGCACGGTCTACGTGTCGAACCGCGCCAACGCCACCGTGGATTTCAACGGCAAGCGGGTATTCCGCGGCGGCGAAAACAACATCGCCGTGTTTTCAATCAACCCGAACACTGGAGAGCCGACGCTGGTGCAGAATGCCGATCCGCAGAGCTTCCACATCCGCACCTTCAGCATCGATCCCAGCGGCCGCATGATGGTGGCGGCCAGCATCGTGGACATGTCGGTGCGCGACGGCAATAACGTGCGGCACGTGCCCGCCGCGCTGACCGTATTCCGCATCGGCGACGACGGCAAGCTCAGCTTCGTGCGCAAGTACGATGTCGAGCTAGGCGGGAAGTTTCAGTGGTGGACGGGGTTTGTCGGACTAAGTTTCTACTAATGGCGGGGCGCCACGCGACATAAGCGCCATTGTGGGTCGCTGAACTCGGGCGGAGGAGCATAATTATGCGCATTTCCGTGGGTACTGTGTGAACCGAGACGGATAGATTTTCCTATCCGTTATTGCAGTGCCGGCCGTCGCTTCCAGGCTTGGGTCGCCGCTTCGAAAGCGTGCGCCAGCTGCAGCACGCCGAAATCGTCGCGGTAGCGGCCTACGATCTGAATCCCCACGGGGAGATTTTCTTTCGTAAAACCGGCTGGAACGGAGATCGCCGGGTGGCTGGTGATGGTGATGTAGTAACAGCTCTTCATCCAGTCGAGGTAATTGCCCATCTTCACGCCCGCCACCTCGCGCGGCCATTCGGTGGTCACGGGGTAGGGCGCGAGTTGGTTCACCGGGCAGACGAGGAAATCGTACTTCTCCAGGAAAACCCGCATCCGGTGAAAGAGAGCGCTGCGCAAAACCTCCGCACGCGCCACGTCCTCGGCGCTGCGCCGGCGGCCTTCCTCGACGTTCCAGAGCACCGTGTCCTTGAGCTTGTCGCGGTGATCCTTCACCAGCGGCCCGACCTTGTGGAAAAAGCCGACCGCACGCAGCGTCTCGAAGGATTCGGTGGCGCCGGAGAAATCAGGCTCGGCGTCTTCGACGACGCAGCCCAGGTCCTTGAAAACCTGCTTTTGCTTTTCGATGACTTGGGAAACATCTGCTTCCACCGGCAGACCACCGAGATCCTTGCTCCAGGCAATGCGTGTTTTTTTGAAAGAACGATTCAATTTTTTAAGGAAAATTTCGCCCGGCTCGGTAATGGTGGCGGGCGCGCGCGGGTCGGGCCCGGCCATGCCGGAGAGGAGAAAGGCGCAGTCGCCCACCGTGCGCGCGATCGGACCGAGGGTCGAGAGCGTGTTCCAGACATTCGATTCGGGATAGGCCGAGACGCGGCCGGGCGTGGGCCGGAAGCCGACCACGTTGCAGTAGTTGCCGGGATTTCTCAGGCTGGCGGCGAGGTCGCCGCCGTCGGCGAAGGGCAGCATGCCGCTCGCCACCGCGGCGGCGGCGCCGCCCGAGGAGCCGCCGCAGGTCCGGGTCAGGTCGTAGGGATTCTTCGTCGCGCCGAACACCCGGTTGAAGGTCTGGCTGCCGGCGCCGAATTCCGGCGTATTGGTCTTGCCGAGCGTGATCGCGCCAGCGGCGCTCAGACGGTCGACCACGGCGCCGTTCTCGGTGGCGATGTTCTTCTCAAAGATCAACGACCCATAAGTCGTGCGGATGCCCTTGGTGGGCATCAGGTCCTTGTAGGCGATCGGCAGGCCGGCATAGCGGCTCTTGCGATCGGCTTTTTTCGCCGCCTTGAGCGCGAGCTCCGGAAGGAAAGTCACGATGGCGTTGACTTTCGGATTGACGCGCTCGATCTGCGCGATGTACGCGCGCGTGAGCTCGGTGGCGGAGATTTTCCCGCTGCGCAGCAGCCGGGCGAGGGAAAGCGCGGATTCGAAAACCAGTTCTTTCATGTTCACATCAGCACGATGTCGTATTGCTCCTGAGTGTAGCCGCTCTCGACCTGCAGCGAGATCGGCCGGCGGATGAAGTCCGACAGCATCGCCACCGCCGCCGATTCCTCCTCGGAAAAGCGGTCGATCACGCTCTGCGCGGCGAGCACGCGGAATTCCTTGGCCGGGTAGGCGCGCGCCTCGCGCAGGATCTCGCGCAGGATCTCGTGGCACACGGTGACCGCGGTCTTGATCTCGCCGCGCCCGGCGCAGATCGGGCAGGGCTCGCACAGCACGTGCGCCAGCGATTCGCGCGTGCGCTTGCGCGTCATCTCGACCAGGCCGAGCGAGGTGAAGCCGTTGAGCGTCAGGCGCGTGCGGTCGTGCGCAAGGGCGCGGCGGAATTCATCCAGCACCGCATGGCGGTGCTCGATATTCTCCATGTCGATGAAGTCGACGATGATGATGCCGCCGAGGTTGCGCAGGCGCAGCTGGCGCGCGATGGCCTGCGCCGCCTCGAGGTTGGTCTTGAACACCGTGTCGTCGAAGCTGCGGCTGCCGACGAAGGCGCCGGTGTTGACGTCGACGGTGGTGAGCGCCTCGGTCTGGTCGATCACCAGCGTGCCGCCCGACTTCAGCTCGACGCGGCGCGACAGCGCTTTTTCGATCTCGTCCTCGACGTTGTAGAGGTCGAACAGCGGCCGCTCGCCGGCGTAATGCTCGATCTTGCCGGCGAGGCGCGGCATGTACTGCGCGGCGAACTGCTTCAGTTTCTCGTGGTTCTCGCGCGAGTCGACCAGCACGCGCGCCGTGCCGGCGCCCACCATGTCGCGCAGCACGCGCTGCGCGAGCGACAGGTCCTGGTGCAGGAGATGCGGCGGCTGCGCGCCCTGCGCGCGCTTGCTGATCGAACGCCACAGGGTGCGCAGGTAGTCGAGATCGGCGCGCAGGTCCTCCTCGGTGGCGCTTTCGGCCAGCGTGCGCACGATGAAGCCGCCCTTCTCGTCGGCCGGCACCAGCTCGCGCACGCGCTCGCGCAGCTGCGCGCGCCCGTCCTCGCCCTCGATGCGCTGCGAAATGCCGATATGCGCGTCGTGCGGCAGGTAGACCAGCAGCCGCCCGGCGAGCGACAGCTGCGTCGACAGGCGCGCGCCCTTGGTGCCGATCGGATCCTTCACCACCTGCACCATCAGCGCCTTGCCCTCGGTGAGCAGCTGCTCGATCGGCCGCGGCGCCTCGCGCGCCTCCCAGATGTCGGCGACGTGCAGGAAAGCGGCGCGCTCCAGGCCGACGTCGATGAACGCCGACTGCATGCCGGGCAGCACGCGCGCCACGCGCCCGAGGTAGAGGTTGCCGACCTGGCCGCGGCTCGCGGCGCGCTCGACCAGCAACTCCTGCACGGCGCCCGCGCCGACGACGGCAACGCGCGTCTCCTGCGGCGTGACGTTAATGAGAACTTCTTCGCTCAAGCAGTTGTGCCGTTTCGTATAGGGGGAGTCCCATCACGCCGGAGTAGCTGCCGCGCAGCTCGGTGATGAAGCGCGCCGCGCGCCCCTGGATGGCGTAGGCGCCGGCCTTGTCGTCGCATTCGCCGGTTGCCACGTAGAGGCGGATCTCCTCGGCCGAGAGCTTGCGGAAGCGCACCGCCGAGCGCGACACCGCGCTTTCCATCCGCTCGCCGTGCTTAAGCGCGATGGCGGTGAGTACCTCGTGCTCGCCGCCGGAGAGCGCGCCGAGCATCGCCGCCGCGTCGTCGCGGTTGGCCGGCTTGCCGAAGATGCTGGCGCCAAGCGCCACGGTGGTGTCGGCGGCGAGCACCGGCGCCTGCGGCAGGTTGCGTTGCATCAGGCGGCGCCAGCCGGCCTCGGCCTTGGCGCGCGCCACGCGCTCGACGTAGACCTCGGGCAGCTCGCCGGCATGCGGCGCCTCGTCGACGTCGGCGTCCTCGCCCGGTCGCGCGCGGAACAGCAGCAGGTGGAAGCGCACGCCGATCTGCGACAGCAGCTCGCGCCGCCGGGGACTGCGCGACGCCAGGTAGATGCCTCGTTCAACGATCATGCCCGATGATAGGGGTGTCCGATCAAAAGCGTCGCTCCGCGGTAAATCTGCTCCAGCAGCACCACCTGGGCCAGGGCGTGGGGCAGGGTAAGGGCGGAGAGCCTGAGCAGCAGGTCGGCCTTCTGCTTGACCGCCGGGTCCAGGCCGTCGGCGCCGCCGATCACGAACACCGTCTCGGCCTTCAGCAGCGCCGCGAACTGGCTGCTGGCAAAGTCCCGGCCTTTTTCATCCAGCACAACGATCCTGCCGCGCGGGAAATTTCCAATTTTCTTGACGGTAATTCTTTCGATTTCAAAGCCGCGGGGCATCCGCTTCGCATAGTCCGCGCAGGCCGTCTCGGCCCAGGCGGGCAGCCTAGCGGCGACGGCGAGGACGTGAAGGCGCGGCACGCCGCTTTTTCGAAGAGGAAATTCGTTTGACGGTCAAACGCACCTTCTTCCCTCCCCACACCTCCTCGAGGTTGTAGAAGCTGCGCACCGCCGGGTGCATGATGTGCACCACGATTTCGCCGAGGTCGACCAGCACCCACTCGCCGGTTCCCTCGCCCTCCATGCCGTAGACGCGGCCGCCGGCGTCGCGCACTTTCTGCCGCACGCGGTGGGCGAGCGCCCGCACGTGGCGATTCGAATCGCCGCTCGCGATCACCACGCGCTCGAACATCGAGGGCAGGCGTGCCGTGTCGTAGACCACGATGTCGTGGCCCTTGACGTCTTCGAGGGCGTCGATCACCGCGCGCTGCTTCTGGCGCAGGTCCATCAGCGGTAGAGCCCTTGCCTGGCGATGTAGCCAGCGACCGCGGGCGGCACCAGGCCGGCAAGGTCCGCGCCTTTCGCCGCACGCGAGCGGATCGCGCTGGCTGAAATCTCCATCGGCGGCATGGCGACGACTTTCATCCAGGGTTCGTTCCTGATCTTGGATCCCGGCCGGGCAAACACGACGACCAGCGCAAGCTGCCGGATCTCGTCGGGACGGTGCCAGGTGCCGAATTTCGCATACTGGTCCGCCCCGATCAGCAGGCAAAGGTCCTGGCCGGTTTCGACGCGCAGCTCGCGCAGCGTATCGACGGTATAGCCGGTCGCGTCGGCATCGAGCTCGCGCTCGTCGATGCGGTAGCGGGGATCTTCCGGCATCACCAGGCGCAGCATCGCGAGGCGGTCCCTGGCGGAGGCGACCGGCGCCCGGCGATACACCGGCTTGCCGGTGGGGATCCACAGGACCTGTTCCACGCCCAGCTCGTCGAGCGCCGCGCGCGCCATCGCCAGATGGGCCAGGTGAACCGGGTCGAACGTGCCGCCGAGGATTCCGATGCTCAGCGGCGAACCTCGCCGTGGCCGAGGACCACGTACTTGTGGACGGTGAGGCCTTCGAGGCCCACCGGGCCGCGCGCGTGCAGCCGGTCGGTCGAGATGCCGATCTCGGCGCCCAGGCCGTACTCGTAGCCGTCGGCGAAGCGCGTCGAGGCGTTCCACATCACCGAGCTCGAATCCACCTCGCGCAGGAAACGCTCGCCGCGCGCGCGGTCGCCGGTGACGATGGCGTCGGTGTGCTGCGAGCCGTACTTGGCGATGTGGTCCATCGCCTCGTCGAGGCCCTTGACGACGCGGATCGACACCACCGGTGCCAGCCACTCGGTGTAATAGTCCGTTTCAGTGGCGGTTTTTATTTTCGGCACGAATTTTTTTGTTGCGGCGTCGCCGCGCATTTCCACGCCCTTATGTTGAAAAACAGAAGCAATGGAAGGCAAAACTTTCGCGGCGATTTTTTCGGCGACCAGCAGCGTCTCCATGGTGTTGCAGGTGCCGTAGCGCTGCGTCTTGGCGTTGTCGGCGATGGCGATCGCCATCGCCGGGTCGGCCGCATCGTCGATGTAGACGTGGCACACGCCGTCGAGGTGCTTGAGCATCGGGATGCGCGACTCGCGCGCCAGGCGCTCGATCAGGCCCTTGCCGCCGCGCGGCACCACCAGGTCGACGAATTCGCGCAGTGTGACGAGCGCGCCGACCGCGGCGCGGTCGGTGGTCTCGACCAGCTGCACCGCCGCCTCGGGCAGGCGCGCGGCGCGCAGGCCGGCGCGCACGCAGGCCGCGATGGCGCGATTGGAATGGATCGCCTCCGAGCCCCCGCGCAGGATGCAGGCGTTGCCCGACTTGAGGCACAATGCCGCGGCATCCGCCGTCACGTTCGGCCGCGACTCGTAAATGATGGCGATGACGCCGATCGGCACGCGCATCTTCGCCACCTCGATGCCGCTCGGGCGGCGCACGCGGCTGGAGATCTCGCCCACCGGGTCGGCGAGCGTGGCCACCTGCTCGACGCCCTCGGCCATCTGCTCGACCAGGTCGGCATCGAGCCTCAGGCGATCGACAAATGCGGCGTCGCGCTTCGCCTTCTTCGCGTCGGCGACGTCGAAGGAATTGCTTTCCAGGATCTTCTTCCTATGGGAACGGATCTCGGCCGCGATCGCCGCAAGCGCCTTGTTCTTGCGCGCGGTCTCGGCGCGCGAGAGCTCGCGCGCCGCGGCGCGCGCCGCCACGCCGAGCTCACGGACGTATCTCGCTACGTCAAGCTTTTGATCCATGGGCCAATTTTAGCCCAAGGGTCAGGAAGCGATCCCACGCGTCGCCACTGCCCACGCCCTTGATGGCGCGGTCGATCGCCGCTGCCTGCGTGAGCGCGTCATCGAGCTGCGCCGGGGTGAAGCGCCGGGCCGCCGCCTCGACGGCCGCCTGCAGGCGCCGGTTGAAGAGGCGTGCGCCGCCGCGCAGCGCGAACAGCGCCGAGGAAATCGCGAACAGCACGAATGTCGGCTGCTCGCCTTCGGCGCGCAGGCCCTCGACGATGTGGAGGTAGCGCGCGGTGTCGCCGGCGACCAGCGCCTCGGCCGCGAGGTAGGGGTCGTAGCGCGCCACTTCGGCAACGGCCTCGTTCGCCACGTCCATGGAAAGAGGCCCCGCGGGTGCCAGCAGCGCGAGCTTCTGCACCTCCTGGTGCGCGGCGAGCAGATTGCCTTCGACCCGGTCGGCGATGAACTCGAGCACCTCGGGCGGCGCGCTTTGCTTCTGGCGCGCGAGGCGGGTGGCGATCCAGGCCGCCAGGCGCGAGCGGTCGACGGGGTAGACGTCGACCACCACGCCGGCGCGCGCGAGCGCGCCGAACCAGGCCGAACCCTGTCCCGTGCGATCGAGGCGCGGCAGCGAGACGAGCAGCAGCTGGTCGCTGGCGGGCTTTTCGCAGTACGCCGCGATCGCCGCGGCGCCGTCGACGCCGGGCTTGCCGCCGGGCAGGCGCAGCTCGATCAGCTTCTTCTCGGCGAACAGCGACTGGCTCGCCGCGGCATGCCGGAATTCGCTCCAGTCGAAACCGCGGCCCGGCTCGAGCACCGCGCGCTCCGCGTAGCCGGCGCGGCGCGCCGCGGCGCGCACCGCATCGGCCGCCTCGAGCGCGAGCAGCGGCTCGTCGCCGTGGATGGCGTACACCGGCGCGAGCTTGCCCGCGAGGTGCGCGTCGAGCTCGCCGGCGCGCAGCTGGGTCATTGCACCGAAGGCTTGGCTGGCTGCGCGGCGGCGATGCGCCGCAGCATCACCTGCACCGCCTGGCTCTGCATGTCGCGGAACAGCAACTGCTCCTCCGCCTCCTTGGCGAGGATCTGCGCGTCGGAGTAGGTCATCTCGCGCTGCAATTCGATGATGCTCGGCGGCACGTAGTCGCCGCCCTTGCCGTCGTGCACGCGGAAATTGATGGTGTAGGTGAGCTTGAATTCGTTGACGCGGCCGGCGCCGGTGAGCGACAGGATCTGCTTGCCGCGGGCCTCCTGCGCGATGGCGAGCAGCGCCTGCGCCTTGCGCGGGTCGTCGATCACCTTGGCGCTGGTGTTGGCCTCGATGTTGCGCTTGAGCGCGAGGCCGATGCCGCTCTTCGACTGCGGGATGTAGAGCGTCTCGAAGGGCACCGTAGCGCTGCCGCGCAGGCGAAAACCGCAGCCGGCGAGGACGATGAGAACCAGGACGAGGAGGATCTGCTTCATGCGACGACGTTGATCAGGCGGCCGGGCACGACGACGACGCGCTTGATGATCTTGTCGCCGACGTACTTCTTCACGAATTCGAGCGACTGCACCATCGCTTCGACGGCGCCCTGGTCGGCCGACTTGGGAACGCGCAGCGTGCCGCGCTTCACGCCGTTGACCTGCACCACCAGCTCGACCTCGTCCTGCTCGAGCGCCGCGGGGTCGGGCTCGGGCCAGGGCGCGCGCATCACGTCCTCGCCGAAGCCGAGCGCGCGCCACAGGTGGTGCGCGACGTGCGGCGTGATCGGCGCCAGCAGGCGGATCAGGATCGACATGCCTTCCTCCTCGGCCGCAGTCTCCTCCTCGGGCAGGCGCTCGAGCGCGTTGAGGATCTTCATTGCCGCCGAGGCCACGGTGTTGAACTGCAGCTTCTGCAGGTCGTAGTTGGCTTGCTTCAGTACCGAATGGATTTCGAAGCGCGCGCCCTTGCCGGGCTTTCCGGCGAGTTTTCCGAGCGCAGCTTTGCGCTTTGCGTAGCGCGAGGCGAAGGTCCACAGCCGGCGCAGGAAACGGTACGAGCCCTCGACGCCTTCGTCGGACCATTCCAGCGTGTTGGTCGGCGGCGAGGCGAAGATGATGAAGAAGCGCGCCGTGTCGGCGCCGTACTGGTCGATCAGCGCCTGCGGATCGACGCCGTTGTTCTTCGACTTGGACATCGTCCCGATGCCGTCGTACACCACGTTGCGGCCGTCTGTGGTCCTGGCGGAAAGGACTTTGCCTTTCGCATCCTTCTGTACTTCTATTTCCGACGGGTGAATCCATTCCCGCCTGCCACCTTCATCCGTGAAGTACGAGTCGGCGAGCACCATGCCCTGGGTGAGCAGGTTGGTGAACGGCTCGGCCATGCCGGGGAGCAGGCCCTCGTCGCGCATGGCGCGCGTGAAGAAGCGCGAATAAAGCAGGTGCAGGATGGCGTGCTCGATGCCGCCGATGTACTGGTCGACCGCCATCCAGTACTGCGCGCGCTGGTCGACCATCGCCTGGTCCTGGTCCGGGCAGGCGAAGCGCGCGAAATACCAGGACGAGTCGACGAAGGTGTCCATGGTGTCGGTCTCGCGTTTCGCCGGCCTTGCGCACGACGGGCACTTCGCCTCGTAGAACTGCGGCATCTTCGCCAGCGGGTTGCCGGTGCCATCGGGCACCAGGTGCTCGGGCAGCTTCACCGGCAGCTGGTCGTCGGGCACCGGCACGTCGCCGCAGGACGCGCAATGCACGATCGGGATCGGGCAGCCCCAGTAGCGCTGGCGCGAGATGCCCCAGTCGCGCAGGCGCCACTGCACCTGTTTTTCGCCCAGGCCTTTCGCCTTCAAATCAGAAGCGATTTTGGTTACGGCAGCTTGATAGTCCAGGCCGTCATAGGGGCCCGAGTTGATGCAAACCCCATAGTCGGCGTACGCGGGCTTCCAGGGCGCCGGCACCGTGTCGCCGAGCGGGTGGCGGATCACCGGCGCGATCGGCAGGCCATATTGCGTGGCGAAGGCATAGTCGCGCTCGTCGTGCGCCGGCACCCCCATCACCGCGCCTTCGCCGTAGGCCATCAGGACGTAATTGCCGACCCAGACGGGAATCTTCTTCCCGGAGACGGGGTGCGTGGCGTAAAGGCCGGTCGCCATGCCCTTCTTTTCGATCTGCGCCAGCTCCGCTTCCATCGCCGGGCCGCGCCGGCACTCGTCGACAAAAGATTTCAACTTCGCATTTTTCTGCGAAGCGAAAACGGCGATGGGATGCTCTGCAGCGACTGCCATGAACGTCGCACCCATCAGGGTGTCAGCGCGGGTGGTGAACACCCACAGAATCTTCTTCCCCTCCAATTCATAGGGAAAACCGATCCGGACACCCTCCGAGCGCCCGATCCAGTTCTTCTGCATCAGCTTCACCTGCTCGGGCCAGCCGGGCAGGTCGTCGAGCGATTTGAGGAGATCCTCGGCGTAAGCGGTGATCTTGAGGAAGTACATCGGGATTTCGCGCTTCTCGACCGGCGCGCCGGTGCGCCAGCCGCGACCCTCGATCACCTGCTCGTTGGCGAGCACCGTCTGGTCGACCGGGTCCCAGTTCACCACGCCGGTCTTCTTGTAGGCGAGGCCCTTGCGGAACAGGCGCGTGAACAGCCACTGGTTCCATTTGTAGTAGCTCGCGTCGCAGGTGGCGAGCTCGCGGCTCCAGTCGAGCGCGAAGCCCAGGCCCTGCAGCTGCTTCTTCATGTAGGCGATGTTGTCGCGCGTCCACTTCGCCGGCGGCACCTTGTTCGCCATGGCGGCGTTCTCGGCCGGCAGGCCGAACGCGTCCCAGCCCATCGGCTGCAGCACGTTGTAGCCGCGCATGCGGTAGTGGCGCGTCAGCACGTCGCCGATGGTGTAGTTGCGCACGTGCCCCATGTGCAGCTTGCCCGACGGGTACGGGAACATCGACAGGCAGTAGAACTTGCGCTTGCCGCGGTCTTCGCTGACGCGGAACGAGTGCTGTTGCTCCCAGAATTGCCGGGCGTCGCGCTCGATCGACTGCGGCTCGTAGGTCTCGTTCATGCGAGCGGCGATTGTACAATCTGGGCTTGTCGCTTCATCTGGAACATCTCAACCCGGAACAGCTTGCCGCCGTCACCCTGCCCGACGAGCACGCGCTGATCCTCGCCGGCGCGGGCAGCGGCAAGACGCGCGTGCTCACCACGCGCATCGCCTGGCTGGTGAAGGGCGACCGCGTTTCGCCGGCCGGCGTGCTGGCGGTGACTTTCACCAACAAGGCGGCGCGCGAGATGCTGACGCGCGTCGGCGCCATGCTGCCGAGCGCATCTCCTTCCTCGCTCCCGCGCGGCATGTGGATCGGCACCTTCCACGGCCTGTGCAACCGGCTGCTGCGCACGCACCACCGCGACGCCGGGCTGCCGCAGACCTTCCAGATCCTCGACAGCCAGGACCAGCTCGCCGCGATCAAGCGCCTGTGCAAAGGCATGAATGTCGACGAGGACCGCTTCCCGCCGCGCGACCTGCAGTACTTCATCAACGGGCACAAGGAGGAGGGCGAGCGCGCCGGCGAGATCCACGCCGCCGACGACACCGCGCGCCGCTTCACCGAGCTCTACGCCGCCTATGACGAGCAATGCCAGCGCGAAGGCGTGGTCGATTTTCCGGAGTTGTTGCTTCGTTCGTTCGAGCTTTTATCTCGAAACGAAATACTCCGGGAGCACTATGCGAACCGGTTCCGGTATGTCCTGGTCGATGAATTCCAGGATACGAACCGTCTGCAGTATCGATGGCTGAAGCTGTTCCGTTCGGCCGGGGCGATATTCTTCTGCGTCGGCGACGACGACCAGAGCATCTACACCTTCCGCGGCGCGCACGTCGGCAACATGGCCGACTTCGAGCGCGAGTTCAAGGTGGCGAAGGTGATCCGCCTGGAGCAGAACTACCGGTCGCACGGCAATATTCTGGATGCCGCCAACACGCTGATCGCCAACAACAAGAATCGCCTCGGCAAGAACCTGTGGACCGCGGCCGGCGCGGGCGAGCCGATCCGCGTGTTCGAGGGCGAGTCGGATGCCGACGAGGCGCGCTGGATCGTCGAGGAGGCGAGGTCGCTGCAGCGCGAAGGCACGCCGCTCGCGCGCATGGCGGTGCTGTACCGCTCGAATGCCCAGTCGCGCGTGGTCGAGCACGCGCTGTTCTCGCAGGGCGTCGCCTACCGCGTCTACGGCGGGTTGCGCTTCTTCGAGCGCGCCGAGGTGAAGCACGCGCTCGCCTACCTGCGCCTCATCGCCTCGCCGGCCGACGACAACGCCTTCCTGCGGGTGGTGAACTTTCCCGCACGAGGGATCGGCACCAGGACGCTCGAGCAAATTCAGGATTTTTCCAGAGAAAAAAACATTTCCCTGTATGAAGCGGCATCGGGCAAAACGCTGGTATTCAAGAAACTCATCGAAGACCTGAGAAACGAAACGCAGAACCTGCCGCTGGCGGAAGTCGTCCAGCATATCGTCGAGCGCAGCGGGCTCGCCGCGCACTACCGGGCCGAGCGCGAAGGCGCCGACCGCCTGGAAAACCTGGCGGAGCTCTCCAACGCGGCGGCGGCCTTCACCGATGAGGAGCGCGACATCGAAGCGGGCGAGCCGGCCGACCCGCTCACCGCCTTCCTCACGCACGCCGCGCTGGAAGCGGGCGAGCACCAGGCCGGCGAAGGCCAGGATGCGCTGCAGCTCATGACGGTGCACTCGGCCAAGGGCTTGGAGTTCGATGCGGTGTTCCTCTCCGGCCTGGAGGAGGGCCTCTTCCCGCACGAGCAGAGCGCCGCCGAACGCGACGGCCTGGAAGAAGAACGGCGCCTCGCCTATGTGGCGATCACCCGCGCGCGCAATCGCCTGTATCTGTCGCACGCGCAGACGCGTATGCTGCACGGCCAGACGCGCTACAACACCGCTTCGCGTTTCCTCGAGGAAATCCCCGAGGCGCTGCTGAAGTGGCTGACGCCGCGCTTTGCAAAGCAGGGCGCTTTTTCGCCGTTCAAGAAATCGGAGCGATCCAACTTCGTGAAAAGACCAAGAGACAGCGGCGGCTTCCGCATCGGCCAGAACGTGGTGCACGCCAAATTCGGCCCGGGCGTGATCATCGACGCCGAAGGACAGGGCGGCGACGCCCGCGTGCAGGTCAATTTCGGCCAGGCCGGGGTGAAATGGCTGGCGGTGGCGGTGGCAAAATTGCAGGCAGCCTGACCCCGGGGGAAAAATGACTCGCATCGGAATCGTTCTGCTCGCCGCATTGCTCGCGGCCTTCGACGCATCGGCACAGAAGCTGGCGCTGCGCTTTTCCACCGCCGCGCCGCCGCCCGACTTCCTGTCGCGCTCGATGCAGCAGTTCAAGGCCGACCTGGAGAAGGCGGCGCCCGAGTTCGACGTGCAGCTGCACTACGCCAGCTCGCTGTTCCGCCAGGGCACCGAGGTGCCGGCGATGCAGCGCGGCAACCTCGAGATGAGCACCATGACCACCTTCGAGGTGGCGCAGCAGGTGCCGGAGCTGGGGCTGTTCAACCGCGCCTACCTGTTCCGCGATTACGCGCACGCCTACAAGGCCCTCACGGGCCCGATCGGCAAGCGCTATGCCGATCTCGTGGCGTCGAAGATGGAAATCCTGGTGCTCGCCCCGACCTACCTCGGCACGCGGCAGGTGGCGCTGCGCACGGCGCGCGAGGTCAAGGCACCGGCCGATCTCGCCGGACTCAAGCTGCGCATGCCGGGCGGCCCGGACTGGCTGCTGCTCGCGCAGTCGATCGGCGCCACGCCGACGCCGATGGGCATGCCCGAGGTCTACCTCGCGCTGCAGACCGGCACCATCGACGGCCAGGAGAACCCGCCCACCATCTTCAACGCGGCGAAGTTCTCCGAGGTGTCGAAGCAGATGGTGCTTACCGCGCACCTGGTGCAGCCGATCTTCTACGCGGTGTCGAAGGCCTGGTTCGACAAGCTCGCGCCCGACCAGCAGCAGAAGCTGCGCGCGGCGGCGGTCATGGCGGCGAAATGGAACGACGACAACCGCCTCAACGACGAGAAAACGGTAATCGACGGCCTGGCGGCCAAGGGGCTCACCGTGTCGCGGCCCGACCTCGCGCCGTTCCGCGCCAACGCCGACAAGGTATATGCCGGCGCCGAGGCCGCCAAGGCCTGGGATCGCAGGATGATGGATGACGTGATGGCCGTGCGCTGATGAAGCGCGCGGCGGCGGCGGTCTCCGCGCTGCTCGTCGCCGCGGTGTTCGCCGCCATCCTGGTCGGGGTGGCGCGGCGCTACCTGTTCGGCGTGCCGCTGGTGTGGATCGACGAGCTGACCACGGTGCTCTTCATCTGGTCGATCTTCTGGACCGCGGCATTCGTGCTCGCCAACCGCGAGCACGTCGCCTTCGACCTGGTCTATGCGGCGCTGCCCGAGCGCACGCGCCGCGCCGTCGGCTGCGTCGCCGCGCTGCTGGTCGGCCTCGCGCTGCTCGCCGCGGCTCCGAAGATCGGCGGCTACCTGCAGTTCCTGTGGCGCGAGCGCACGCCGGCGCTGCAGTGGCGGCTGGACTGGGTGTTTGCCTGCTTCGGACTTTTCATCGCCGCGGCGGGCCTGCGGTTCGTCATCCAGGCCGGACAGCTGCTGACGCGCCGCTGGCGCGAGCACCTGTGAGCCTGCCCCTCATCGCCCTGGTCGGCGCGTTCGCCGCGCTGACCCTGGCGCGCGTGCCGATCGCTTTCGCCATGCTGGTGGGCGCGCTCGCCTACCTCGTCACCGCCGGGCGCGACCTCGGCCTCGTCGCCGACCAGGTGATGAACACGCTGTTCAACAACAGCCTGCTGGTGGCGATCCCGATGTTCATGCTCGCCGCCAACATCATGAACGCCGGCTCGATCAGCGACCGCCTGTTCGCCGCCTGCCACGTGATGGTGGGGCGCATTCGCGGCGGTCTCGCCCAGGTCGACGTGCTGGTGAGCGTGCTCTTCGCCAGCATGAGCGGCAGCGCGGTGGCGGATGCGGCCGGGCCTGGCCTGGTCACCATCCGCGCCATGGATAAGGCCGGCTATCCGCGCGGCTTCGCCGCCGCCATCGTCGCCGCCTCCTCAGTGCTCGGGCCGATCATCCCGCCCTCGATCCCGATGATCCTGTACGCGCTGCTCGCCAACGCTTCGGTGGCGGCGCTGTTCCTCGGCGGCGTGGTGCCGGGGCTGCTGATCGCGGCAGCGATGATGGGGGTGGTGTGGATCACGGCGCGCCGCCGGAATTTTCCGATGGAAGAACTGCCGCCGCGCGCCGAGCGTCCGAGAATCCTCGCCCGCGCCATCGCGCCGCTCGGCATGCCGGTCATGCTGCTCGGCGGCATCTACAGCGGCGCCTTCACGCCCACCGAGGCCGCCGCCGTGGCGGCCCTTTACGCCTTGGCGCTGGCGGGCCTGGTCTACCGGGAGCTGAATTTCAGGTCGCTGACCGGGGCTTTCCTCGAAACGGCGCGGCAGACCACCATCATCATGCTGATGATCTGCGGTGCCTTCGCCGTCAACTACGCCGTCACCGCCGAGCAGCTCGACAAGGCACTCGCCGCCTGGATTGCCGGGTTCGGCCTCGGCCCACTCGCCTTCCTCATCACTGTCAATGTCATTTTCCTGGTGCTCGGCTGCTTCATCGACGCCACCACCATGCTGCTGGTGCTGGTGCCGGTGCTGCTGCCGACGGTCGCTGTCCTGGGGATCGACCCGGTTTACTTTGGTGTGGTGATCGTCATCAACATCACCATCGGACTGGTGACGCCGCCCTACGGCCTGCTGCTCTTCGTGCTGGCGGCGCTCACGCGCATCCCGCTGAAGGAAATCATCCGCGAATGCTGGGGCCTGATCGGCTCGCTGATCGGGGCGCTCGCGCTGCTGGTCGCCTTCCCCGGCCTGGTGATGTGGCTGCCGCGCGTCCTGGGCTACGTAAAATAGGCCGCCATGGAGAGTCCCTACAAGGGCGAGACCGGCCTCAAGCGCATCCTCAACGCCGCGCGCAACTCGCTCGAGGGGCTGGTGGCGGCGGCGCGCCACGAGGACGCCTTCCGGCAGGAATTGATCATCGCCGCGGTGCTGGTGCCGACCGCTTTTTTCCTGAATGTGGATATTCTCGAAAGAGCGATGCTGATCGGCAGCATCCTCCTGGTGCTGATCGTCGAGCTGCTCAATTCGGCCGTCGAAGCGACGGTGGACCGCATCTCTTTCGAGGATCACCACCTCGCCAAGCGGGCCAAGGACATCGGCAGCGCGGCGGTGATGCTGGCGCTGGTCAACGCCGGCGTGGTCTGGCTGCTGATCGTCATCCTCCGGTAAGAAAGTCGTCGCCGGGCCGTCATCGGAGGGGCCTAGGCTGCGCGGCGCATGAGCCTGCGAATCGCCGTGGTGACCGAGACCTACCCGCCGGAAGTCAACGGCGTGGCCCGCACCGTCAAGGAAATGGTGGAAGGGCTGCGCGCGCGCGGCCACACCCTGCAGCTGGTGCGCCCGCGGCAGAGCGAGGCCGACCGGCCGCTGGTCAACGGCAGCCTGCACGAGCTGCTCGGCCGGGGCATCGCGATTCCGCGCTACCCGCAGCTGAAGATGGGCCTGCCGGCCAAGGGCGCGCTGGTGAAAAGCTGGTCGGCGTTCCTGCCCGACATCGTGCACATCGCCACCGAAGGGCCGCTGGGCTGGTCGGCGCTCGCCGCCGCCCGCGAGCTCGAGCTGCCGGTAGCGACCGACTTCCATACCAATTTCCAGACCTACAGCCGGCACTATGGCGTGGGTTGGCTGGCGCGCCCGGTGACTGCTTACCTGCGGCGCTTCCACAATCGCGCCGGCTGCACCCTGGTGCCGACCGCGGAGCTTGCCGGCGAGCTCGAAGGCCTCGGCTTTCGCGGCCTGCGCGTCGTCGGCCGCGGCGTCAACCCGGCGGTGTTCACCCCCGGCCGTCGCTCGAGCGCGCTGCGCGCCTCCTGGGGCGCGCGCGACGACACGCCGGTGGCGCTGTGCGTCAGCCGCTTCGCGCCGGAAAAGAATTTCCCGCTGGTGCTGCGCGCCTTCGAGGCCATGCACGAAGCGCGGCCGGACGCCAAGCTGGTGCTGGTCGGCGACGGGCCGCTCGCCGAGGAGCTCAAGGCGAGCCGCGCGCGCTGCGTGCTCGCCGGCCGGCGCGAGAACGGCGAGCTCGCGGCCCACTACGCCTCGGCGGACATCTTCCTTTTCCCCAGCACCAGCGAGACTTTCGGCAACGTCACGCTCGAAGCGATGGCGAGCGGCCTCGGCATCGTCGCCTACCGCTATGCCGCGGCGCGCGAGCACCTGCGCCACGGCGAGTCGGCGCTGCTGCCGGGCGTGGACGACGAGGAGGCATTCATCGCCGGCGCCGTGCGCCTGGCGATGGACCGGGAACTCGCGGCAAAGCTGGGGCGCGCGGCGCGCGCGACGGCGGAAAACCTGACCTGGGAGCGCGTCGTCGGCGATTTCGAGGCGGTGCTGGACGATGTCGCGTCTTGACGCCACCTTCGAGCGCATCAAGCGTTGCGACGCCTGGCTGAGCGTGCGCATGAACGGCGTGCTGCGCTAAACGGTATCTTCTGGTATTCGCTGATGCTCACGCTGCTGGTGCAGCGGGGCAACGAGGCAGTGCCGGCGGTGTTGCACATGGCGGCGGTGGGCGTTGCCTGCACGCTCGCTTATGCGCTGCTCAAGCGTGGCACGGTGCGGCCGCGCCCCTACCAGGTGATGCCGGCCATCGCCGCCGGCGCGTTGCCGCTGGATGCCTACAGCTTTCCCTCGGGTCACACGCTGCACGCGGTGGCTTTCACGATCGTCGCCGCGAGCTACTACCCGGGGCATGCCGGCCTGCTTGGCGCGTTCGCGGCGCTGACCGCGGCATCGCGCATCGTGCTCGGCCTACACTATCCGAGCGATGTGCTCGCTGGCGCGGCGATCGGCGGCGGCATTGCCGCCGCGTCCCTCTGGGTCTGAGCTGACCCAGTCCACCAGGCGGCCCTCGAGCGCCGCTTCGAGGTTACTCAGGCTGTCGCTGGCGCGCCGCAGGTAGTCGTCGAAACGCCGCGATCCCAGCAGGCTCAGGCAGAGTCGCGGCACGGGCGAGGCGCGCAGCCAGCCGTCGGCGGCGGCGAGCCAGGCCGTGGCGTGCGCGGCGAGCGCTTCGCCGCAGCCGAAGTGACGGCTGACGAATAGCACGACCGCGGCATGACGATCGAGCAGCGCCTCGCGCGGCTCGACCGGGACGCGAAGGTGCAAGTGCTGGTCCATCGCCCATTCGGCGAGCGCGTGGGTGAAATGCGGGATGCGGGCGATGCGCGCCTCGTGCTCGGGCACGAAGGCATTGTGCGCGACGACGTCGGCGAGCAGGTGGCTGGCATAGCCGACGGCGAGGGCGTGCTCCTCTTCGCTGCGCGGTGCCGCGGCAAGGCGGCGCAGCGTCGACCAGAGATGCGCGCGCCGGAACGCCGGCGTGCCGAGGAAGCGACCGGCGAGCGCGAGATCCGGCAGGCAAGCGCCGGCGAACACCAGCGCGGCGCAGCCCGGCGACACGGCGGGCAGCGCCTGCTGCGCGAGAAACAGGTGCGTCTGCAGGCCCCAGGCGAGCGCGTCGCCGGCGAACAAGAGTAACGAGAGGAAAAGGCCGATCTTCACGGGCGGCGCAAGAATGCCGCCGCGCCATGACCGCAGGATTACGAGCTGGACGTGATCTCGACCGGTACGATGCGGCTCGGCGGGAAGCGCACGGTGAAGCGGCTGCCTTCGCCCTCGCGGCTTTCGATCTCAAGGGTCGCCTGGTGGCGCGCGACGGCGTGCTTGACGATGGCGAGTCCGAGTCCGGTGCCGCCGGACTCGCGCGAGCGGCCGCGATCGACGCGGTAGAAGCGCTCGGTAAGCCGCGGGATGTGCTCGCCGGCGATGCCGGGGCCGCTGTCTTCTACCGCGAAGGACGCGCCCTCGGCGCCGTCGCTCCACACGAGGCTGACACGGCCGCCGGCCGGCGTGTAGCGCACGGCGTTGCTCACCAGGTTGCCGAAGGCGCTCGCCAGTTCCGTCTCGGAGCCCGCCAGGTCGACGTGGGGGCTCGCGCGCAGCGCGATCTGGTGGCGCCCCGCGGACAGCGCCTCGGCGTCGGCGCGCAGCCGCTCGAGCAGCGGCGCCACGCGCACGCGCTCGGCCGCCGGCGGCGGCGCCGATTCGAGCACCGACAGCGTCAGCAGGTCCTCGATGATGCGGTGCATGCGGCCTGCCTGCTCACGCATCATGCCGACGTAGTCGCGCACGCGCTGCGGGTCGAGCTTGAGCTCGCGCACCGTCTCGAGGAAGCCCACCAGCACGGTGAGCGGCGTGCGCAGCTCGTGCGACACGTTGGCGACAAAGTCGCGGCGCATGGTCTCGACGCGCTCGGCCTGCGTGACGTCGCGGCACAGCAGCAGCGCCTGCGACTGCCCGTAGGGGAGCAGCTGCAGCGAAAAGATGGTGCCGCTCGCCGCCGGCACGCGGATGCCCGGCGTACTGGTGCGTTCCCTGCGATCGTCGGCGCGCTCCGACGCGGCCAGGTGGTCGACGAAGCCCGGGTGCCGCACCAGGTTGACGATCGGCTGCCCGAGGTCGCTGCGCGGGTCGAGCTCCAGCATCGCCGCGGCGCGGTCGTTGCACCATTCGATGCGGTTTTCGGCGTCCAGCATCACGACGCCATCCGGCAGCGCCTGCGCCGCGCGGCGAAAGCGCGTCAGCGCCTCGGCCAGCGCCTCCTCGCGCCGCGCCGCGTCGCGCTCGAAGTGATGCAGTAAGGCGAAGACGCGGTCCCAGGTGCCGCTGCCCTCGGGAACCTTGCCGGATTCGGGATGCTCGAGCCAGCGCGCCAAGCGCGCGAGCTGGCGGCGCTGGTGAAAGAGCAGGGCGGCGAGCACCGCCGCGACCAGCGCCCAGCCCCAGGCCCAGAGCGCGCTCAAGCCGTCAGCAATCCGTAGCCGGAGCCGCGCACCGTGTCGATCAGCCGGTCGTGGCCGGAGGGCTCGAGCGCCTTGCGCAGGCGCCGGATGTGCACGTCCACCGTGCGCTCCTCGATGTAAACGTGGTCGCCCCAGACGTGGTCGAGCAGCTGCGTGCGCGAGTAGACGCGCCCGGGGTGCGTCATGAGGAAATGCAGCAGCCGGAATTCCGCCGGCGACAGCGAGAGCCGATGGTCGCCGGTGGCAGCGCGCGCAATTACCCGGTGGGAGGCCGGGTCGAGCTTCAGACCCTCGACCTCGACGGCGTCGCCCGAGAGCTGCGGCGCGCGCCGGCGCAGCACCGCCTTGATGCGGGCGGCGAGCTCGCGCGGCGAGAACGGCTTGGTGAGATAGTCATCGGCGCCCGATTCCAGGCCGGAGAGCTTGTCCGATTCCATCGCGCGCGCGGTGAGCATCAGGATCGGCAGGTCGCGCGTGCGCTCGTCGGCGCGCAGCCGCCGCGCCAGCGACAGCCCCGATTCACCGGGCAGCATCCAGTCGAGCACCAGCACGTCGGGCAGTTCATCGCGGATGGCGCGCTCGGCTTCCTCGGCGCTCGAGGCGCGCCGCACCACGTGTCCGGCATGCTCGAGGTTGACGGCAACCAGCTCCTGGATCTGCGGCTCATCCTCGACGACCAGCACCGTGGCGCTCATTTCGCGGCGCTGTCGATCCCGTCGAGCTTGCCGGTATGGCGCACGTCGGTGCCCTTGACGATGTAGATGACGTACTCGGCCAGGTTCTTGGCGTGGTCGCCCATGCGCTCGATCGCCTTCGCCACCCAGATGGTGTCGAGCGCCGTGGAGATGGTGCGCGGGTCTTCCATCATGTAGGTGATGAGCTGGCGCAGGATGGCGCGGAACTCGCTGTCGATGCCGGCGTCGTCGCGAATCACCGCCTCGGCGGCCGCCGTGTCGAGGCGGGCAAAGGCGTCCAGCGCCCGGCGCAGCATCGACAGAGCGATGTCGGCGGCATGGCGGATGTCGGCGGCGCGCGGCGCGCGCGCGGTGCCGTCGCGCTCGCGGATGCGCTTGCCCATGCGCGCGATCTTCTTCGCTTCGTCGCCGATGCGCTCGAGGTCGGTGACGGTCTTGGTGATGGCGACGATCAGGCGCAGGTCGTTGGCCGCCGGCTGGCGCTTGACGATCACCTGGCTGCAGTCGCCGTCGAGCGCCATTTCCATGGCGTTGACCCGCTGGTCCGTGCTGATCACGTCCTCGAGCAGGGCGCGGTCGCCGCTGGCGAAGCCGTCGAGCGCGCGCCGGATCTGCGACTCGACCAGCCCGCCCATTTCCAGCACGCGCGAGCGGATGGTCTCCAGCTCGGCGTCGAACTGCTTCGACAGGTGTTCGGTCACGCCCATGACGTTCGCAGGCCTCGATTATGACAAATTGGCAACCAAAGGACCCACGCAGGCTACCGGCGGCGTGTGACCGTCTGATTACCGCGGCGCGAAACGGTCATGATCCGGAAACAATCGGGAAATACGCTGGCCTCCGCGTGAAATTCAACTTCCAGGAGAGCTTTCCCATGCTGAAACGATTTGCCGGCGGAGCCGCGCTCGCCGCGGCGCTGCTCAGTGCCCCGGCCCAGGCCGCCGACATCACCGGCGCCGGCGCCACCTTCCCTTACCCGATCTACGCCAAGTGGGCCGACGCCTACAAGAAGGCCACCGGCATCGGGCTCAATTACCAGTCGATCGGTTCGGGCGGCGGCATCAAGCAGATCACCGCCAAGACCGTCGATTTCGGCGCTTCCGACATGCCGATGAAGCCGGAGGAGCTGGAGAAGAACGGCCTGATTCAATTCCCCGCCATCATGGGCGGCGATGTGATGGTCTATAACCTCAAAGGCGTGCCGTCCGGGGCACTCACGCTGACCGGCGCCGTGATCGCGGACATCTACCTCGGCAAGATTACCAAGTGGAACGATCCGGTCATCGAGCGGATCAACGCGGGCCTCAAGCTTCCCGATCAGGCGATCTCCGTGGTGCACCGCGCCGACGGCTCCGGCACCACGTTCATTTTCGTCAACTATCTTTCCAAGGTCAGCCCGGAATGGAAGGAAAAAGTGGGCGAAGGCACGTCGGTTTCCTGGCCTGCCGGGGTCGGCGGCAAGGGTAACGAAGGCGTGGCGTCGTACGTGCAGCGCATCGACGGCGCGATCGGCTACGTCGAGTACGCGTACGCCAAGCAGAACAAGCTGTCGGTCGCGAAAATGGCCAACCGGGACGGCGTGGTGCTCGCGCCGGGAGACGATACCTTCGCGGCCGCGGCGGCGGGTGCCGACTGGGCGAAGGCGCCGGGCATGTATCTGGTGCTCACCGACCAGCCGGGGAAGAAGAGCTGGCCAATGACCGGCGCGTCGTTCATCCTGATGCACAAGGCCCAGGAAAAGCCGGAGAACGCGAAAGAGGTGCTGAAATTCTTCGACTGGTCGTTCAGGAACGGCGCCAAGATGGCGGACGATCTGGACTACGTGCCGATGCCGGACCCGGTCGTCAGGCTGATCCAGTCGGAGTGGAAATCCAAGCTGCGCGATCCTGCCGGCAAGCCGGTTTACTGAACCGCTGGTCCGATCCCTTGGCTTAGAATCCGCCGCAGGCCGCCGATGAGCGCCCTCGTCATCCCTATTCCGCACTCCGTCCACAGCGAGGAAGCGAAGACTGGCCAGCCCGGCGGGCCGCGGCGCGTGCTACCGATGCGCTGGGCGGACATGGCTTTCGAGCAGATCACGCGGTTGTTCGCGCTGCTGGTCTTCAGCCTGCTCGCCGCGATTCTCGTTACGCTGGTCATCGGCAGCCGTCATAGCCTGGACCGTTACGGCCTGGGCTTCCTCTGGACCTCCGACTGGAACCCGGTGCAGGAGAAGTTCGGTGCCCTGATTCCGATCTACGGCACGCTGATGACCTCGCTCATCGCCATGCTGATCGGGGTGCCGGTGAGCTTCGGCATCGCGCTTTTTCTCACCGAGCTCTCGCCGCCCTGGCTCAAGCGGCCGCTCGGCACCGCGATCGAACTGCTGGCGGCGATTCCGTCGATCATCTACGGCATGTGGGGCCTGTTCGTCTTCGTGCCGATCTTCCAGTCGCACGTGCAACCGGCGCTGATCGGCTCGGTCGGCGGCGTGCCTTTGCTCGGCGCGCTGTTCCAGGGGCCGCCGCTCGGCATCGGCATGCTGACCGCCGGGCTGATCCTGTCGATCATGGTGATTCCTTTCATCACGGCCGTGATGCGCGACGTGTTCGAGCTGGTGCCGCCGCTGCTCAAGGAGTCGGCCTACGGGCTGGGCGCGACGACCTGGGAAGTGGTCTGGCGGGTCGTGCTTCCCTACACCAAGGTCGGCGTCATCGGCGGTGTGATGCTCGGGCTGGGGCGCGCACTCGGCGAGACCATGGCCGTGACCTTCGTCATCGGCAACGCGCACCGCTTCGCGGTGTCGCTGATGGCGCCGGGCAACAGCATCGCCTCGGCGCTCGCCAACGAGTTCACCGAGGCGGTCGGCGACGTGTACTTCTCGGCACTGATCGAGCTCGGCCTGATCCTGTTCCTCATCACCTCGGTCGTGCTCGCGTTGTCGAAGTTCCTCCTCATGCGCCTGGCGCGCCAGGAAGGCACGCGCACGTGACTGCGGCCGCCGCTCCCGCGATCAATCCCATCGCCGCCTCCAACCCGTTGTACCGCTCGCGCAAGCGCGTCAACGCGCTGCTGCTCGGAATTTCGGCGCTGGCGCTCGCTTTCGGGCTGTTCTGGCTGGTCTGGATCCTCGGTACGCTCTTCTACGAGGGCGGCCACGCGCTCGCGCGCGCCACGCTGTACTACGAGATGACGCCGCCACCGGGCGCCGACGGCGGCCTGGCCAACGCCATCGCCGGCAGCGCGATGCTGGTGGTGATGGGAACGCTGCTCGGCACGCCGGTCGGCATTCTCGCCGGCACCTACCTCGCCGAGTTCGGCCACCGCGGCTGGCTCGCGCCGGCGACGCGGTTTCTCAACGACGTGCTGCTGTCCGCGCCGTCGATCATCATGGGATTGTTCGTGTATTCGGTCTATGTGGCGCGTGTCGGGCACTTCTCCGGCTGGGCCGGCGCCATGGCGCTCTCGCTCCTGGTGGTGCCGGTGGTGGTGCGCACCACCGACGACATGCTCAAGCTGGTGCCGAACAGCCTGCGCGAGGCGGCGGTAGCGCTGGGCTGCCCGACCTGGCGCATGGTGCTGCTGATCACCTATCGCGCGGCGCGCACCGGCATCGTCACCGGCATCCTGCTCGCCGTGGCGCGCATCAGCGGGGAAACCGCGCCGCTGCTCTTCACCGCGCTCAACAACCAGTTCTGGTCGCTCAACATGAACGGCCCCATGTCCAACTTGCCGACCGTCATCTTCCAGTTCGCCATGAGCCCGTACGCGGACTGGCATCGCCTTGCCTGGGGCGGCGCGGCGCTCATCACGCTCGCCGTGCTGACGCTCAACATCCTCGCCCGCTCGCTCTTCAGAAAGGACTGACGCCTTGGAAGCCGCCGCCCCGTCCCCGCAGCTGCAGCGACCCGCCCTCCGCACCGCCGTGCGCGCGAGCGAAACCGCGGGCGAGCTCGCCCTGGAGCCCAAGCTGCGGGTGCGCAACCTGGGCTTCTTCTATGGCGGCTACAAGGCGCTCTACGACATCAGCCTCGACATCCCGAAGAACCGGGTGACCGCGTTCATCGGGCCCTCGGGCTGCGGCAAATCGACGCTGCTGCGCACGTTCAACCGCATGTACTCGCTCTACCCCGACCAGCACGCCGAGGGCGAGGTGATGCTCGACGGCGAGAACCTGCTCACCACCAAGCAGGACGTGTCGCTGATCCGCGCCAAGATCGGCATGGTGTTTCAGAAGCCGACGCCGTTTCCGATGTCGATCTTCGACAACATCGCCTTCGGCGTTCGCCTGTTCGAAAGATTGTCCAGACGGGAAATGGAAGAGCGGGTCGAGTGGGCGCTGACGCGGGCCGCGCTGTGGTCCGAGGTGCGAAACAAGCTGCACCAGAGCGGCAACAGCCTCTCGGGCGGCCAGCAGCAGCGCCTGTGCATCGCGCGCTGCATCGCCATCCGCCCCGAGGTGCTGCTGCTCGACGAGCCCTGCTCGGCGCTCGACCCGATCTCGACCACGCGCATCGAGGAGCTGATCCACGAGCTGAAGAACGATTACACCGTGGTGATCGTCACCCACAACATGCAGCAGGCGGCGCGCGTCTCGGACTTCACCGCCTACATGTACCTCGGCAAGCTGATCGAGTTCGGCGTCACCGACCAGATCTTCATCAAGCCGCAGCGCAAGGAAACCGAGGATTACATCACCGGCCGCTTCGGCTGAAGGCCAGCAGCGCGGCGGCGGCGCCGATGATCTGCGCCGCGATGAACGCCGCAACATCCGCAGGATCGATGCCCGAAAAAGTGTCGGTGAAGGCGCGCGCGATCGTCACCGCGGGATTGGCAAACGACGTCGAGGCCGTGAACCAGTAGGCGGCGGCGATATAGGCGCCAATGGCGAATGGCGCGGCGGCCGAGCGCTGCCGTTCGCAGGACAGCACCAGGTACACCAGTCCGAAGGTCGCCACCACCTCGCTGATCCATTGCCCCGCGCCGGTTCTTGGCTGCGTAGAGATCTGAATCAGCGGCAGGTCGAACATGGCGTGCGCGAGCAGCACGCCGAGCAGGGCGCCGGCAACTTGCGCCAGCAGGTACAGAAGGATCTGGCGGCGTGAGAGTACGCCGCGCAGCGCAAGGGCCGTGGTCACCAGCGGGTTGAGGTGCGCGCCGCTCGCCGGCGCCAGCGCCACGATCAGCGCCGCAAGCGCGCAGCCGGTAGCCGTGGAGTTAGCGAGCAGCGCGATCGCGACATTACCGTCGGCGAGGCGCTCGCCCATGATCCCCGAGCCGACCACGGCAGCGAGCAGCAGCGCCGTGCCGACGGCTTCAGCGAGCGCCGATTTCATCCAGCAGGCTCTTGATTCGGGCGCCGAGCTCGTCAAAGGTCCCCTGGAATGCACGGCGCTTGTCCTCGTCGCTGCCCTCGACCGCTGCCGGGTCGGCGACTCCCCAGTGCGCGCTCATCGGCGCGCCGGGCCAGTAGGGACAGGCCTCGGCCGCGGCGTTGTCGCAGACGGTAATGACCAGGTCCATCTTCGGCGCGCCCGGCTGCGCGAATTCGTCCCAGCTTTTCGAGCGTAGCCCGGCGGTGGCGATGCCGTTCTTCGCCAGCAGATCCAGGGCGTAGGGGTTAACGCGTCCGCCGGGCTTGCTGCCGGCGCTGTAGGCGCGAAAGCGGCCCTTGCCCTCCGCGTTCAGGTAGGCCTCGGCGAGAATCGATCTCGCTGAGTTGCCGGTGCAGAGGAAGAGGACGTTGTAGGTGCGCTCAGCCATGCGCGGCCTTTAGCCGACGTAGTTCTCCGCCAGAGTGAGGGCTTTTGCCTTCGAGCTCACCACGTAGTCGAGCTCCGAGAGCTGGATGCGGTGCTGGAACGGCGAGTCCTCGGGAAACTTGTGCAGCATCGAGGTCATCCACCAGGAAAAGTTCTCCGCGCGCCAAACTCTTTTCAAGGCGGTTGTGGAGTAGCTTTTCAAGCCTGCTTCGCTCTTCTTTTCATAAAAGTCCATCAGGGCCGAGGCCAAGATTCTCACATCATTGATTGCCAGATTAAGTCCTTTGGCGCCCGTCGGCGGCACGATGTGCGCAGCGTCGCCGGCAAGGTACAGGCGCCGGTAGTTCATCGGCTCGACCACGAAGCTGCGCATGGCGATGATGCCCTTCTGGAAGATTCGGCCCTCCTTGACCTTCCAGCCGTCGGAACCTTCAAGGCGCGCGTGCAGCTCCTCCCAGATCCTCGCGTCGGGCCAATTGCCGACCTCGTCCTTGGGGTCGCATTGGAAGTAGAGGCGCTGAATGGTCGGCGAGCGCGTGGAAATCAACGCGAAGCCGCGCTCGTGGTGCGCGTAGATCAGCTCGTCGGTGGCAGGCGGCGCCTCGACCAGGATGCCGAACCAGCCGAAGGGGTAGTTGCGCTTGAACTCGGTGCGGCGCGCCGCGGGAATGGCCGGGCGCGAGATGCCGTGGAAGCCGTCGCAGCCCGCAATGAAATCGGCCTGTATCTGCTGCTTTTCGTTTTTCCACAAAAAATTCACTTCGGGAGAAGTCGAATCCAGACCTTCCAACGCCACATCCTTCACCTCGAAAAGAATCCTCCCCCCGGCATCGAGGCGCGCCTTCACCAGGTCCTTGATCACCTCGTGCTGCGCGTAGACCATGATCGAGCGCCCGCCGGTGAGCTCGGTGAGCGGGATGCGGTGCGATTCGCCGCGAAAGCGCAAGTAGATGCCGTGGTGCACGAAGCCCTCTCGCTTCAGGCGCTCTCCCACCCCGCTTTTCTCCAGCAAATCGACCGTTCCTTGCTCGAGCACGCCGGCGCGGAGGGTGGATTCGATCTCCTGGCGGCTGCGGGACTCGAGCACCACCGAATCGATGCCGGCGCGATGCAGGAGGTGCGAGAGCAGCAGCCCCGCGGGGCCCGCGCCGACGATTGCCACCCGGGTTTTGGTGATTTTCATGCGATGGCCGCGACCACAATGTAGCGCGCCAGGCGGCCCGCCGTCATGAAGCAGAGGGCCGCGATCCAGTTCACCCGCAGCCAGCCGGCGGCGGCGCAGATCGCATCGCCTACGAAAGGCAGCCAGACGAAGAAGGTGACCGGCGCGCCGTAGCGCTTGAGGTAATAGGTCGCCTTATCGTTCAGCTTCTTTTGCGGCAGGACGCGTCCCAGGATGAACGTCGTCATTCCGCCGGCCGTGTTGCCGATCGTCGCCACGGCGACCCCCAGGGCGGCGTGCTCCGGGAACGCCTTGAGATAGGCGAACAGCGCCACTTCCGAGGGCAACGGGATCAGCGTCGCCGCGGTGAAGCTCGCCAGAAACAGGCCGGCCAGTTCCTCCATGCTAAATTCCCCGGGCGATGAGCAAGAATTACCTCGAGCGGATCCTGAAAGCGCGCGTCTACGACGTGGCGACCGAGTCGCCGCTCGAGGCCGCGCCGGCGCTCTCGCGGCGCCTGGGCAACCGGCTGCTGCTCAAGCGCGAGGACCTGCAGGCGGTATTCTCGTTCAAGCTGCGCGGCGCCTACAACAAGATGGCCGGGCTGCCGAAAAAGCGCCTGAAGAAGGGCGTGATCGCCGCGAGCGCCGGCAACCACGCGCAGGGCGTGGCGCTCGCCGCGCAGCGCCTGGGCTGCCGCGCGGTGATCGTGATGCCGGTGACCACGCCGCGCATCAAGATCAACGCGGTGGCCGCGCGCGGCGCCGAGGTGGTGCTGCACGGCGATTCCTACGACGAAGCCTACGAGCACGCGCGCCGCCTGAAGCGCCGCCGCGGGCTCACCTTCGTCCATCCCTACGACGACCCGGAGGTGATCGCCGGGCAGGGCACCATCGGCATGGAGATCCTGCGCCAGCATCCCGGGCCGCTCGACGCCATCTTCGTCCCGGTGGGCGGCGGCGGCCTGATCTCCGGCATCGCCGCTTATGTGAAAGCGGTACGTCCTTTGACAAAAATAATCGGTGTTGAACCGGTAGACGCCGCGGCTATGCAGAAATCCCTCAAGGCTCGCAAGCGTATCCGGCTCGACCACGTCGGCCTGTTCGCCGACGGCGTGGCGGTCAAGGAAGTCGGAAAGGAAACCTTTCGCCTCTGCCGGCAGTACGTCGACGAGATGGTGCTGGTCGACACCGACGAGATGTGCGCCGCGATCAAGGACGTGTTCGAGGACACGCGCGTGGTGCTCGAGCCGGCCGGCGCGCTGTCGGTGGCGGGCGCCAAGGCCTGGGTGGCGCGGCGCAACGCGCGCGGCCAGACCCTGGTAGCGGTCGCCTCGGGCGCCAACACCAATTTCGACCGCCTGCGCTTCATCGCCGAGGAAGCCGAGCTCGGCGAGCACCGCGAGGCGGGAGCTTCCGCCGCTTCTGCGCCACGCTCGGCGCGAGGAGCGTCACCGAGTTCAATTACCGCATCGCCGACTCGAAGGACGCCCACATCTTCGTCGGCATCGAGACCCAGGGGCGCGAGCAGACCGCGCGCCTGGTGAAGAACCTGCGCCGCCACGGCCTCAAGACGCTCGACCTCTCCGACAACGACATGGCCAAGACGCACGTGCGCCACATGGTCGGCGGGCGCGCGATCGCCAGGGACGAACTGCTCTACCGCTTCGAATTCCCCGAGCGGCCGGGCGCGCTGGTGCGTTTCCTCGATTCGATGCGCGGCGGCTGGAACATCAGCCTGTTCCACTACCGCAACCACGGCGCCGACTACGGCCGCGTGCTGGTCGGCATGCAGGTGCCGCGCGACGAGATGAAGCAGTTCCGCTCGTTCCTGCGCAAGCTCGGCTACCCCTGCACCGACGAGACGCGCAACCCGGCCTACCGCATGTTTCTCCGGTGAGACCCGGATGAGCGTCCTGCGCATCGCGAAGATGGGAAACCCCATCCTGCTGAAAGTCGCCGAGCCCGTCGCCGACCCGACGGCGCCCGAGATCCGCAGCCTCGCCGCCGACATGCAGGAGACACTCGAAGACATCGGTGCGAGCGGCCTCGCCGCGCCGCAGGTTTTCGTCTCGAAGCGCGTCGTCGTCTACCGCATCATCGCCTCGCGCATCCCGGAAGGCTCCGGCCTCAGGCCGCGCCCCTGGACCGTGATGGTCAATCCGGTGATCACGCCCAAGGCCCCGGTGAAAACGCCGGTGTGGGAGCGCTGCCTCTCGATCCCCGGCCTGCACGGCAAAGTGCCGCGCTTCCTGCACATCGAAATCGCTTACCAGGATCTCGACGGCAACTCGCATCGCCACGACGCCCACAGCTCCTGGGCCGCGCTGCTGCAGCACGAGTGCGACCACCTCGACGGCGTGGTCTACCCGATGCGCATGACCGATCTATCGCTGCTGGCCTACAACGAAGAGCCGGGACCGCTTGCGAAGGAAGTGACCTCCGACCCGACGGGCATCGACCCGCTCTTCATCGACCTCGTCGAGAAATGGCCGGGACGAGAGCGTTGGTTCGGCGCTAATCGCGCCTGATTTCGTCGGCGTAGCAAACCGGTGACGCAAGTTTGCTCGGCTCGCCCGACTGCGGCTCACCCAGGAACGCCAATCCGTCCGGATCGCGCCGGTAGACGCCGCGCTCGGTGACGACGTAGTCCATCGGGATGTCCCAGCTCTGCGGGTCGATGGTGGCGATCTTCGCCAGCTCGTAGGAGATGCCGACGGTGACGGGTTTCTTCGACGCGGCGGCGAGGGTGCGGTCGAAGAAGCCGCCGCCGTAGCCCAACCGGTATCCCTGCATGTCCCAGCCATTCATGGGCAGCAGCACGGCGTTGGGGCTCACTTCGGGCGAGCTTTTGGGAAAGGGAATGTCTAACGGACCGGTGGCGAGCTCGACGCCGGGATGCCATTCGCGGAACACCAGCGGCTTATCACGAGAAATTACAACCGGCAGCGCGGTCAACGCGCCACGCTCGCGAAACGTTTTGGCAAGATGGCGGGCGTCGTATTCGCCCTTGATCGGCCAGCAGAAGCCGAGACGGGCGCGGGCAAGTCCTGGAAAGGAAAGCTCGAGGAAGGCATCGATGCGAAGCCGCCACGATTCAATTTGGTCCGGCGCGATGGCGAGGCGCGCGGCGATGAGCCGGTCGCGCTCCGCTTTGCGCCAGGCCTTTAAGGAAGCCGCATCCATGCGCGTGTTAAGCTTAACCTATGATTTTCAAGCATTTCCGGCATCTTAGCGCGCTCCTCGCGCTCGCGTTCGCGTCGGCCGCCGGCGCGAACGAGGATGCCGCGATCGTCGCCGCCTATGACGCCTACCAGAGGGGCGATGCGCTCAAGTACGCGCGCCTGACGAAAGGGATGGAAGGCCAGCTGCTCGCGCCTTGGCTCGAGTACTGGCGCCTGTCGATCCGCATCGACGATACGCCCAATGAAGAAGTGCGCGAATTCCTGGAGGTCAACAAGGGCACTTATGTCGCTGAATTGATGCGCGGCGACTGGCTGAAGGCGCTCGGCCGGCGCGGCGAATGGCAGGCGTACGACCACGAGTCGGCCTCGTACAACACCGATGACCTCGAGCTGCGGTGCTACGGGCTGCTCGCGCGCCTGGCGCGCGGCGACGACAGCGTGGTAGCAGAATCCGACGTCATGTGGAGCGAGCCGGCGGAACTGCCGGAGGGCTGCAACACGCTCGCCAGCCGCCTGCACGGGCTCGGCCACGTGTCGGCGACCGAGGCCTGGACGCGCGTGCGGCTGCTGTTCGAATACGGCCACATCACCGCGGCGAAGAACGCGCTCGGCATGCTGCCGAAGTCCGAGCTGCCCGACGAGCGCTCCCTCGCCGAGGCGGCGCGCCAGCCCAAGCTGCTGATCGCGCGGCTGCCGGCTTCGCTCGAGCGCCGCCCGGTGCGCGAGGTCGCGGTGCTCGCGGCGCTGCGCCTGGCGCGCGCCGATCCGGCGGCCGCCGCGAAGGCGCTGGAAAAAGTCTACGACTCGCGCCTGTCGGAGAAGGAGATGAAATACCTCTGGGGCCATGTCGCCTACGAGGCGGCGCGCGAGCACATGCCCGAGGCGCTTGGCTGGTACGAGCGCGCGGGCGACACGCCGCTCGACGACCGCAAGCTCGCCTGGAAGGCGCGCGCCGGCCTGCGCGCCGGGCGCTGGGCGGCCGTGCGCGACGCGATCGACCGCATGTCGGCCTTCCTGCGCAATGAGCCGTCCTGGACCTACTGGTACGGCCGCGCCCTGGCGGCGCAAGGCGAAGAGACCGGCAGCCGCGCCTACTACCTGCGCATCGCCGGCCAGCCCAATTTCTACGGCCTGCTCGCCAACGAGGAGCTCGGCTATGTCGCGGGGCTGCCGGAGGTGACGCATGTCGCCTCCGAAGCCGAGATCGCGGCGGCCGGCAAGAACCCCGGCCTGATGCGCGCCATCGACCTGATCCGCCTCGGCATGCGCACCGAGGGCGTGCGCGAGTGGCTGTTTGCGCTGCGCTACTTCGACGACACCAAGCTGCTCGCCGCGTCGGAATTCGCCATGCGCGCCGAGATCTATGACCGCGCCATCCAGGCCGCCGACCGCACGGTGCGCGACCACAATTTCGAGCTGCGCTATCCGATGCCGTTCCGCGGCGTGTTCAGCGAGTTCGCGCGCAGCCACGGCGTCGACGAGGCCTGGGTGTTCGGCCTGGTGCGGCAGGAAAGCCGCTTCATCGTCGATGCCAAGTCGAGCGCCGGCGCCGCCGGCCTGATGCAGGTGCTGCCGTCCACCGCGCGCCTGGTGGCGCAGAAGATCGGCCTGCGCAACTACCGCCAGAAGGGCGTGAACGACGTGCCGACCAACATCACGCTCGGTACGGGTTATCTCCGCATGGTGCTCGACCAGCTCGGCAGCTCGGTGCTCGCTTCGGCGGCCTACAACGCCGGCCCGGCGCGCGCGCGCCGCTGGCGCGACGCGCGCCCGCTCGAGGGCGCGATCTTCGTCGAGACCATTCCGTTCCCGGAAACGCGGGACTACGTGAAGAAGGTGATGTCCAACGCGGTGTTCTACGCCGCGATCCTGGAGAACAAGCTGACGCCCATCAAGGCGCGCCTCGGCATGGTGCCGGCGCGCAACGGCGCGGAAGTCCCGCTCGACGAAGAAACGCAGTAACCTGCCGCCATGAGGCACGACAACATCCTGGTGCTGGGCGGCTCCGGTTTTGTCGGCCGCCACCTGGTGGCGGCGCTCGCCGCGCGCGGCACGCGCGTCACGGTGCCGGCACGGCGGCGCGAAAACGCCAAGCACTTGTTCACGCTGCCGACGGTGGAGGTGATCGAGGCCGACGTCGGCGCGCCCGGCGTGCTGCCGCGCCTCGCGCGCGGTCGCGAGGCGCTGATCAACCTGGTCGGCATCCTGCACGGCCGGCGCGGGGCGCCCGGCGAGCGCGGCCCCAATAATTACAGCCCGGATTTCGCGCAAGCGCATGTCGAGATCGCCCAGGCCGCGGTGTCGGCCTGCCGCGTCGCGGGCGTGAAGCGGCTGCTGCAGATGTCGTCTGCTGCAGCCGCGGCGGACGCACCCTCGCAATACCTGCGCTCCAAGGGAATTGGCGAACAGGTGGTTCTCGCCGCCCAGGATCTCGACGTCACGGTGTTGCGGCCGTCGGTGATGTTCGGACCCGAGGACCTGTTCCTGAATCGCTTCGCGCTGCTGGCGCGCTTTTCGCCGGTGTTCGCCGTGCCGAGCCCTGACGCAGTTTTCCAGCCGGTCTACGTCGGCGACGTGGCGCGCGCCATGGTCGCCGCGCTCGACGATCCGGGCGCGCGCGGCCGGCGCTACGATCTGTGCGGCCCGCGCCGCTACACGCTGCGCGAGCTGGTCGAATTCACCTGCGCCGCGATCCACCGGCGCCGCCTGGTGATCGGGCTGCCCGACTGGGTGGCGCGCCTGCAGGCGCGGCTGCTCGAGCTCGCGCCGGTGCCGCTGATGAGCGTCGACAACCTCGACTCGATGCGCGCGCCGAGCATTGGCGAAGGCCCGTTCCCGTTCGGCCTGCAGCCGCAGTCGCTCGAGGCGCTGGCGCCGACCTGGCTCGCGCCGCACGGCCCGCGCGAGCGCTATCCCGAGCTGCGCTGGCGCGCGCGCCGCTAGTCGTGCCGCGGCGCCGCGCGGGTCGCCGGCCCGCTATCGAGAGGGCGAACCGGGTTGCGATCGAAAGGATCCTGCAAGGCGATCCGGTCCTGTGCGGCGTCGCGCGCGCCGGAGAATTGATTCCGGAACTCGACGCCGATCGCCTGATCCTGCACGCGGGGCCGCCGATCGAGTGGCCGCGCATGTGCGGGCCGCTGCGCGGCGCCATCTGCGGCGCCATCGTGTTCGAGGGCTGGGCGCCGGAGCTTGCCGCCGCGGAGAAGCTCGCCGCAAGCGGCGGCGTGCGCTTCGCGCCCAACCACCATTACGGCGCGGTGGGGCCGATGACCGGCATCACCACGCGCAGCCAGCCGCTGCTCATCGTGGAAAACCGCGCCTTCGGCAACCGCGCCTTCTGCACCTTCAATGAGGGCATCGGCAAGGTGATGCGCTTTGGCGGCAACGACGCCGAGGTGCTCGCGCGCCTCGCCTGGCTGCGCGACGAGTTTGCGCCGTTCTTCCGCGAAGCCGTGGCGTTCGCGAAGGGCATTCCCCTCGTGCCGCTGATCGCGCGCGGCCTGTCGATGGGCGACGAAATGCACCAACGCAACGTCGCCTGCACGTCGCTGCTGATGAGGGCGCTTTCGCCTTTCGTTTCACAAGGAGGAAAGAATTTATCGAGAAACTTCGACTTCATTGCCAATAATGATCAGTTCTTTCTCAACGTTGCCATGGCGATGGGCAAGAGCCTGCTCGACCCGCTGATCGGCCTCGCGGACTCGACCATCGTGACGGCGATGTGCCGCAACGGCACCGATTTCGGCATTCGCGTTGCTGCCGCCGGCGAGCGCTGGTTCACCGCGCCGGTGGAGATGCCGCAGGGGCTCTATTTCGCCGGCTACAGCGCGGCCGACGCCAACCCCGACATCGGCGACTCGGCGATTCTCGAGGCGGTGGGCCTGGGCGCCTTCGCCATGGCGGCGGCGCCGGCGGTGGCGGGCTTCGTCGGCGCCGGCGGCTTCCACCAGGCGCTCGCCATGACGCGCGACATGGGCGGGATCGCCGCGGCGCGCAACCCGAAGTGGACCATTCCGGTGCTGGATTTCGCCGGCACGCCGACCGGCATCGACGTGCGCCGCGTGGTGGAGACCGGCATGGCGCCGGCGATCAACACCGGCATCGCGCATCGCAAGGCCGGCATCGGCCAGGTGGGCGCCGGCGTGGCGCGCGCGCCGCTCGCCTGCTTCAGGAAGGCGCTGGCGTTCCTGACCGCGGTCAGTGGGCGCGCAGCACCGCCATCGCGCCGGCGAGCCCGTCCCAGCCCGAGCAGTGGCCGACGGCGTCGAGCCGCTCGAATTCCAGCTGGCCGTTCAGCACCTCGTGCAGCGCCTCGTGCGCCTCACCGGCGGCGGCGGCGGCGAGGTGCGCGGCGCTGATCGCGCCGGTGCGCTCCTTCAGGCGCGGCTCGAGCCAGCGCCACAGGGCGTCGGCCTGCGCGCCGCGATCGATCAGGCGCAGCGCCACCATCACGCCGCCGAGATAGTCGTCGCCCGAAGGCGTGAGCCCCGGACCGAGCCCGACCAGCTGCTCGGCTTCCTGCGCCAGGGTATGGCCGGCGAGCCAGCGGTCGATCGCCTCGATCGCCGGCTGCGCGTGCTCGCTCAACGCGTTGTGGCGCCCGGTGATCAGGCAACCCAGCCCTTCCTCCGGGACCAGCGCCATGCCGCGGATCGCCTCGAGGTCCGGCAGCCCGCGCGGCGGCGGCGGGCTCCAGGAAATCGGGGTTTGCAGAAGAATCTTTTCACCGACAACGTGATGCTTGAAAGAGCCAACCAGCGCATTCAACGGCCCGCATCCCAGCGAAGGCTCGCCGATGCAGGCGTAGCGTTCGCCGGGAAAACGCGCGTAGAAGCTGCGCCGAAAAACGGCGCAGACCTCGCCCTCGCCGCGCGAGGCCGCCTCGCGCGCGAAGCGCCCGGCGACGCTAGCGGTATGCCGCGAGTGCTGCATCGAGCGCCGCGCCCTGCGGTAGTTTGAATTTTTCCAGGAGCAGAACCTTTTCAAGCGCCGCGAGCGTTTGCACCACCGCATCCTTGCGCGCGTTGTAGCCCATGGTGCCGATGCGCCAGATCTTGCCGTGCAGCGGACCGAACGACGTGCCGATCTCGATGTCGTGCGTCTCGAGCATGGCGCGGCGCACCTGGTCGCCGTTCACCCCCGCGGGAATGTGCACGCCGGTGATGTTGGCCATGCGGTGCCGCGGGTCGCCATAGAGCGCCAGGCCCATCGCCTCCAGGCCGGCGCGCAGCGCGCGCGAAGCCGTGGCGTGGCGAGCGACGGCCATTGGCAGCCCTTCGCCGAGCAGCACGCGCGCGCACTCGCGCGCCGCATACAGCATGGTGGTGGCTTCGGTGTGGTGGTTGAGCGCCTGGTCCGACCAGTAGTCCATGATCATCGCCAGGTCGAAGTAGTTCGACCGGATGACCGGGCCGTCACCGGCTTTGTAGTTCGTTGAACGAAGTCCTTCTTCGATGTGACGGCGTTTTGAAATGACGGCCTCGGCCCGTTCATTCAGCGTCAGCGGCGCGCTGCCGGGCGGGCCGCCGAGGCATTTCTGCAGGCCGGCGCTCACCACGTCGAGCTGCCAGGCGTCCGTCGGCAGGTCCATGCCGCCCAGCGTCGCCGTGGCATCGACATAGAGGAGGGCTTCAGCGGCTCTGCAGATCTTTCCTAGATTGGCGAGGGGCTGCGCCATGGCGGTCGAGGTGTCGCCGTGGGAAATGGCGACGACTCCGGGTTTGAATTTTTTGATTTCGCTTTCGAGGATATCGTCGGGAAAGATCCCGCCCCAATCCACTTGCAGGACTTTGACTTCGGCGCCCAGGCGACGCGCGATTTCGACCTTGAGGTGGCCGAAGCGCCCGAACACCGGCACCAGCACGCGCTCGCCCGGCGCGACCAGCGACGCGAGCGCCGCCTCGATCGCCGAACGCGCCGTGCCGTCGATGAGCAGCGTCCAGCGGTTCTGCGTCTGGAACACGCGGCGGTAGAGCGCCGACACCTGCTTCATGTAGCCGCGGAACTGCGGGTCGAACTGCCCAAGCAGCTGCACGCCCATGGCGCGCAGCACCTGCGGGTGGGCGTTGATCGGCCCCGGGCCCATCAGCAGGCGCGGCCGGGGGTCCAGCTCCTCGAACAGCTCATCCATGCGGGTGGTGTTTCAGCCAGTGGCGCGCGATGTCGATGCGTCTCGTGATCCAGACTTTCTTTTTTTTCTTCGCATAGTCAATGAATTTTTCCAAAGCCGAAAACCTTCCAGGCCTCCCCACCAGGCGGCAGTGCAGGCCCACCGACATCATCTTGCCGCCCTCGGCGTAGAGCACGTCGAAGCTGTCTTTCAGGTAGCGGAAAAAATCGTCGCCGGTGTTGAAGCCCTGCGCGGTGGCGAAGCGCATGTCGTTGGCATCCAGCGTATAGGGCACCACCAGTTGCGGCTTGCCGTAGCGCAGGTCGTAGAACGGCAGCTCGTCGTTGTAGTCGTCAGCGTCGTAGAGGAAGCCGCCGTCTTCGACCACCAGGCGGCGCGTATTGGGGCTGGTGCGGCCGGTGTACCAGCCGAGCGGGCGCTCGCCGGTGAGCCGGCGCTGGATCTCGATGGCGCGCTGCAGGTGCTCGCGCTCGACCTCCAGCGGCACGTCCTGGTAATTGATCCAGCGCCAGCCGTGGCTCGCGATCTCGTGGCCCGCCTTGAGGAAGGCTTCCACCACCGCGGGGTTGCGCTCCATCGCCATCGCCACGCCGAACACGGTAAGCGGGACGCGGTGGCGCGCGAACAGGCGCAGGATCCGCCACACGCCGACGCGCGAGCCGTACTCGTAGATCGATTCCATCGACCGGTGGCGCGCGCCGGCGACCGGCTGCGCGCCGACGATCTCCGAGAGAAATGCCTCGGAGGCCTGGTCGCCGTGCAGGACGGCGTTCTCGCCGCCTTCCTCGTAATTGAGGACGAACTGCAGCGCGATCTTCGCGCCGCCCGGCCACTTCGCCTTGGGCGGGTTGGCGCCATAGCCGACCAGGTCGCGCGGGTAGGTTTTATCCATCATTGCTTTTTGAAATTGGCAATGAACTGGAGCAGGCCGCGTGCCCCAGCGCCGGCGTCCGCCTCGGTGATCGCCTCGGCCGGGTTGTGGCTGATGCCGCCCTTGCAGCGCACGAAGAGCATGGCGATGTCGGCGATCGCCTGGATCGCCATGCCGTCGTGGCCCGCGCCCGAGGGTAGCCGGCGCACTTTCAGGCCCTCGGCGGCCACGGCACGGTCCATTTGCTCCATCAGCCAGGGCGCGCAAGCCGCGACGCCCTGCGACTGAAGATCTTCGATCGTCATGACGATTTTTCTTCGATTTGAAATATCAGAGAGTGCAGAGCGGACGTCATCGACAGCCTTCACTCTCGAATCATCCTCAGGCGCCCGTATATCCACGGTGAACAGGACGTCGCCGGGGATGACGTTGATCGCGCCGGGCAGGGCGTCAAGCCTGCCGACCGTGGCGACGAGCTCGGGCTTGCTGCGGCCGACGCGCTCGACCGCCAGCACGCACTCGGCGGCGGCGGCGAGCGCATCGCGCCGCAGATTCATCGGCACGGTGCCCGCATGACCGGCCATGCCCGTGAGCGAGACGCGCAGCCGCGAAAAGCCGTTGATCGCGGTGACCACGCCGATTGCCAGGCCCTCCGCCTCGAGCACCGGGCCCTGCTCGATGTGCAGCTCGGCGTAGGCCAGCACCTCGCCTTTCTTTTTCGCCGCTTGCGCAATTCGCTTGGGGTCGAGGCCGGCGTCGGCCAGCGCCTTTTCGAGGGGGATGCCGTTCGAATCTTTCATTTTCAATGTTGCAAAATCAAACTTGCCGGCAACGGCCCGACTCCCCAGCAGCGTGGTGCCGAAGCGCACGCCTTCCTCGTCGCCGAAGCCCACTACTTCGATGGCGAACGGCAGCCTCTTTTTCTTTGAATTCAGGGTATCGACGCATTCGATGGCGCTGATCACGCCGAGCATGCCGTCGTATTTGCCGGCGTTGCGCACCGTGTCGAGGTGCGAGCCGAGCATCAGGCAGGGCAGGCCGGGGCGCTCGCCCTCGTAGCGCCCGACGACGTTGCCGATGGCGTCCAGGCGCGCCTGCATGCCGGCCTCGCGCATCCAGCCGAGCACGCTCTCGTTCGCCGCGCGGCTCTCGGGCGACAGGAACACGCGCGTCAGTCCGCCGGCGAGCTCGGAGTGCCTGGCGAGCGCGTCGCAGCGTTCCATGATCCTTCCGGCCGAGGGCATGCGCCGATAGTATATTGACCGGGTGACGCTCGACGATGTCCGGGAGGTTTTCGAGCACTCGCCGTGGGTCGCGGAGCGCGCCTGGGAGAGCGGCGAGTTCCGCTCCGCTGACGAGCTGCACGCGGCGATGATGGCGGTGGTGCGCGAGGCGTCGCGCGAGGAGCAGCTCGCGCTGGTGCGCGCGCATCCCGAGCTCGCTGGCGCGCAAGCAGTGGCGGGCCGCATGACGCCGGCCTCGACCGGCGAGCAGGGGCGTCTCGGCTTTGACCGGATGTCGCGCGGGGAGCTCGACAAGATGCGTGAGCTGAACAAGAGCTACCGGGAGAAATTCGGCTTTCCCTGCATCGTTGCGCTGCGGCTGCATGGCTCGCGCGACAGCGTGCTGGCGGCGATGCAGCGGCGCCTGAAAAACAGCGCGGCAACGGAAATGGCGAATGCCCTTGACCAAATCGGCCACATCGCCCGCGGCCGGTTGGATAAACTCGCTGGATGGGAAAAATAACGACCCACGTGCTGGATACCGCGAACGGCCGGCCCGGCGCTGGCATGAAAATCGTGCTTTCGATGCTCGAGGGGCAGGGCTGGAAGCGCCTGAAGACCGTGAATACCAACAAGGATGGCCGCACCGACGAGCCGCTGATCGAGGGGGCCGCCCTGAAGGCGGGCCAGTACCGCCTGCAGTTCCACGTCGGCGACTACTTCAAGACGGGGGATTTTCTCGACGTGGTGCCGGTACGCTTCAACGTTGCCGATGCCGCCGCGCATTACCATGTGCCGCTCCTGTGCTCGCCTTGGAGCTACACCACTTATAGGGGAAGTTGAATGAAACGATTTGCCCTTCTGGTTGCCCTTCTAACGGCGAGTTTTTTTGCAAATGCACAGGTCTGGCCCGCCAGGCCCGTCCGGGTGATCGTGACCTTCTCGCCCGGCGGCTCGAGCGACATCGTCGCGCGCCTGATTTCGATTCCGCTCGGCGCCGAACTCGGCCAGAGCGTGGTGGTCGACAACAAGCCCGGCGCCGGCGGCACCATCGGCGCGCTCGAGGCGGCGCGCGCGGCCCCCGACGGCTACACCCTGCTGCTCTCCAACAGCGCGCCGATCAGCATCTCGCCGGCGATGCAGGACGAGCCGCGCTACGACCCGGTGAAGTCCTTCTCGCACGTGAGCTATATCGGCTCGGTGGCCAATGTCTTCGTCGTGCATCCTTCGGTGCCGGCGCGAAACTTCGCCGAGCTGCTCGCCTGGATCCGCGCGCAGCCCGACCCGGTGCCCTATGGCTCGGGCGGTATCGGCTCGATCGGCCACCTGGTGGGCGAGACGATGAAGAAGGATCACGCCGGCCTGCGCATGGAGCACGTCGGCTACAAGGGCTCCGCGCCGATGCACAACGACCTGCTGGCGGGCACCATCAAGCTCGCCATCGACACGCTGCCGCAGAACGTGCCGTTCATCAAGGACGGCAAGCTGCGTGCTCTCGCGGTCACTTCGCCGACACGCGCGCCGATGGCGCCCGAGGTGCCGAGCGTCGCCGAGCTCGGGCAGCGGAAGCTGGTGGCGGAGAACTTCCTCGGCGTTTCGGGCCCGGCCGGCCTGCCGCGCCCGATCGTCGAGCGCCTGCACGCGGCGATGAGGAAATCGCTCGCCGACCCGACGATCGCGCAGCGGCTCGCCGAGCTCGGCGTGCAGGGCGCCGACCTGACGCCGGAGCAGTTCACCGCCTTCGTCGCCAACCAGGTTAAGGAGTGGGTGCAGCCGGTGAAGGACTCCGGCGCCAAGCTGAATTAGGAAACTGCGGATATGCCGGGAATCTCGATCCACGTCGTCGACGTCTCCCGCGGCGTCGTCGCCGAGGGGATGAAGGTCGAGCTGCACGGCCCGGAAGGGCGCCTGGTCGCCTCGGGCGTCACCAACTCGAAAGGCCTGCTGGAGGTGGACGCGACGGTTCCCGCCGGCGCCTATGAGGCGGTGTTCCACATCGCCGCCTGGTACCGCAAGGAGGGCGTGAGGCTGCCCGAGCCGCCGTTTCTCGACGTCGTGCAATACGCCTTCGGCATCGCCAACCCGAAACAGCACTACCACCTGCCGTTCAAGTGCACGCCCTGGGGATACTCCTGCTTCCGGGGTGGCGCCTAAGTTGGAGGCTTACCTTCTAGACTGGGTGGCGCTGCTGCTGCGCTGGGCGCACGTCATCGTCGGCATCGCCTGGATCGGCGCCTCCTTCTATTTCATCTGGCTCGACAACCGCCTCGAGCCGGCGCGCGATCCGGCGCTTGCAGGCGAGCTCTCGGCGATCCACGGCGGCGGCTTCTACCGTGTGCAGAAATATCGCCTCGCCCCTGACGAGCTGCCGGCACGCCTGCACTGGTTCAAGTGGGAGGCCTACTGGACCTGGATGACCGGCTTCGGGCTGCTGGTCGCGCTGTACTACGCCAACGCCGAGCTCTACTTGATTGACCCCTCCGTAATGCCGCTAAGCAAGTACGCAGCCATCGGGATCGGCCTCGGGTCTTTGATCGTTTCATCGATCTCTTATGAAGCCATCTGCCGTTCGCCGCTCGGAAAAGACGACAGCGTATTGTCGTTTTCGCTTCTGGTGTTCGCCGCGCTGCTCGCTTGGGGCCTGGCGCAGGTGTTCAGCGGCCGCGGCGCGTTCATCCATTTCGGTGCGGTGCTCGGTACCCTCATGGTGGGCAACGTGGGGCACGTCATCATTCCCGGCCAGCGGCGAATGGTCGAGGCGATGAAGGCGGGCCGCGAGCCCGACGCGCGCGATGCGCTCCTCGGCAAGCAGCGCAGTGTGCACAACACCTACTTCACGCTGCCCGTGGTGTTCACCATGATTGCGGGCCACTCGGCCACGAGCTTTGGCCACCGCTGGTCCTGGCTGCTGCTCGTCGCCCTGACGCTCGCCGGCGCCCTGATCCGCGTCTGGTTCGTTCAGCGCCACAGGGGAGCGGCTCAAGCCTGGGTGCTCGGAGCGGGACTGCTTTTTGTGGTCGTCGCGATGATTCTTGTTTCCCCAAGAACCGTAACGCAGGGCCCTGCCGTCGGCTTCGAAGAGGTGCAGAGAATCATCGAGCAGCGATGCCTGTCCTGCCACGCCGAAAAGCCGACGCTGCCGGGCCTCGCCGAAGCGCCCAAGGGCGTGAAGCTCGATACGCCGGAGCGCATCCGCACGCTGGCGGTGCAGATTCACCAGCAGTCCGTCCTTTCCAGGGCGATGCCGCCGGGCAACCTCACCGGCCTCACCGGCGAGGAGCGCCAGCAGCTCGACCGCTGGTATCGTGCCGGCGCGAAGTGAATTAGACTTTCCCCGTTCATCCAAGGGGAATTTCATGCGTTTCATCGCTTTGCTTGTCGCGACGCTTTTATCAGGCGCCGCGCTGGCGCAGAAAGACATGCCGATCCGTTTTGCGCTCGACTGGCGCTTCGAGGGTCCGGCGGCGCCGTTCTTCGTCGCCATCGACAAGGGCTACTACAAGGCCGAGGGGCTGGAAGTGACGATCGACCCGGGCTCGGGCTCGGTCGAAGGCATCAACCGCGTCGCCTCCGGCGCCTACGAGGTGGGCTTCGCCGACATCAATTCGCTCGTCAAGTACCGCGACAACCCGAGGAACCTGCCGGTCAAGGCAGTGATGATGATCTACGACACGCCGGCCTTCTCCATCGTGTCGCTGAAGAAGAACGGCATCGCCAAGCCGAAGGACCTGGAAGGCAAGGTGCTCGGCGCGCCCGCCGCCGACGGCGCCTACGCGCAGTGGCCGATCTTCGTGCAGGCCAACAAGATCGACGTTTCCAAGGTGAAGATCGAGAACATCGGCTTCCCGGTGCGCGAGCCGATGCTGGCGCAGGGCAAAGTGGACGCCATCGCCGGCTTCTGGTTTTCCTCCTACATGAACCTCAAGGCTAACGGGGTAGCAGGCGAAGACATCGTGGTGCTGCTGATGAAGGACTACGGCGTCGACCTCTACGGCAACGTCATCGTCGCCAACCCGGACGTGATGCGCCATTCGCCGAAGGCCATTGCCGGCTTCGTCAAAGCGACCATCCGCGGTATCCAGGACACCGTGAAGGACCCCGAGTCCGCCATCGACTCGCTGATGAAGCGCAACCCCATCGCCAAGCGCGACGTCGAGCTCGAGCGCCTCAAGCTCTCGCTGGAGAAGAACTACGTCACGCCCGACGTGCGCAAGAACGGGCTCGGCGCGGTGGACATGAAGCGCCTGCAGCGCTCGATCGACCAGATCGGGCTCACCTTCCAGTTCACCAACAAGCCCAAGCCCGCCGACATCTTCGCCGCGCAATTCCTGCCGCCGAGGGAGCAGCGTCTCGTCAGGTAGTTTGGTCACCCTCGACCGCGTATCGATGGTCTATGGCCGCGGCGCCGCCGCGGTCAAGGCGATTGAAGAGGTGAGCCTCGACATCGCGCGCGGCGAATTCATCGCCGTGGTCGGGCCCTCCGGCTGCGGCAAGAGCTCGCTGATGAGGCTGATCTCGGGCCTGCACCCGCCGGCGTCCGGCGCACTGACGGTGGAGGGCAGGCCCGTCACCGGCCCGTTGAAATCGGTCGGCATGGCGTTCCAGAACGCCAACCTCCTGCCGTGGCGCACGGCGGTCGAGAACGTGCTGCTGCCGCTGGAAATCGTCGAGCCTTACCGCAGTGGATTTTCAAAAAACAAATTCTCGGGAAAAGCGAAAGACCTCCTCGAGTCGGTCGGACTCTCCGGTTTTACCGACAAGCATCCCTGGGAACTCTCCGGCGGCATGCAGCAGCGCACCTCGATCTGCCGCGCGCTGGTGCACGAGCCCGAGATGCTGCTGCTCGACGAGCCCTTCGGCGCGCTCGATGCCTTCACGCGCGAGGAGCTGTGGTGCGCGCTGCGCGATATCCAGGCGAACCGGAAAGTGACGGTAATGCTGGTGACGCACGACCTGCGCGAAGCCGTGTTCCTCGCCGACACCGTCTACGTCATGTCGAGCCGCCCCGGGCGCATCGTGTGCCGGCGCGAGGTGCGGCTGCCGCGGCCGCGCGAGCTGGAACTGACCTACACGCAGCCGTTCCAGGACATCGTGCATGAGCTGCGCAGCCTCATTGGCAAGCACGGAGCATCCTCCTAGTGGATCGCCGCGATTTCGCGATCAAGGTGATTTCCCCGGCGGTATTTACCGTGGCGCTTTTCGCGTTGTGGGAATCGCTTTGCTTTTTGTTAAAAGTCCCTTTGACCATATTGCCGGCACCCAGCGACGTCTTCGGCGCGCTGTGGCAATACCGCAATCCCATCGCCGACAACTCGTGGGTGACGCTGTGGACCACGCTCGCCGGCTTCCTCATCGCCACCGCCTTCGGTCTGCTGCTGGGAATCGCCATCGGCTGGCACCGCGCCATCTACTCGGGCATCTACCCGGTGCTGGTCGGCTTCAATTCCATCCCCAAGGTGGCGGTGGTGCCGGTGCTGATCCTCTGGTTCGGCATTGGCGAGGTTCCCGCCGTGATTACCGCGTTCCTGATTTCCTTCTTTCCCATTGCGGTCAATGTCGCCACCGGGCTCGCCACCACCGAGCCGGAGCTCGAGGACGTGCTGCGCGCGCTCGGCGCGTCGAAGCTCGACATCATGCGCAAGGTCGGCATCCCGCGCTCGCTGCCGTATTTCTTCGGCTCGCTCAAGGTGGCGATCACGCTCGCCTTCGTCGGCGCGGTGGTGTCGGAGACGGTGGGCGCGAACAAGGGCATCGGCAAGCTGATGCTCGACGCGCAGGCCTCGTTCCAGGTGCCGATCGTGTTCGCGGGCCTCCTGGTGCTGGCGGTCCTCGGCATCGCGCTTTACGCGGCGACCGCTGCCATCGAGGCGCACTTCACCGGCTGGGCGTTCCGCGGCCAGGCCAACCGCTAGAATCACCCATGGCGCGCGTCCCTTACGAAGACGAAATCATCGTTTCGTGGGTGGAGCTCCACCGCGATGCGCGCTTTCTCTCCGAAGTGCTGCACGCCAAGGGACCGTGGCAAGGCATCATCGCGGTGACCCGCGGCGGCCTGGTGCCGGCGGCGCTGGTCGCGCGCGAGCTCGACATCCGCCTGGTGGATACCATCTGCGTCACCAGCTATGAGGCTGGCCCGGGAGTAGAAATGCGGGGACGCCCCGAGCAGCAGCAGGGCGACGTCAAGGTGCTCAAGGGCGTCGCGGGCGACGGCGCGGGCTACCTGCTGATCGACGATCTGGTGGACACCGGTCGCACGGCGAAGGCGGTGCGGCGCCTGCTGCCGAAGGCGCACTTCGCCGCGCTCTACGCCAAGCCGGCCGGCAGGCCGATCGTCGACACTTTCGTCAAGGAGTTCAAGCAGACGAAGTGGATCCACTTTCCCTGGGACATCGAATACAGCTTCGCCAAGCCGATCAAGGACGGCGGCAAGGTCACCCCCGGGCCGTAGGCGGGAAAATGATTCTCCTCATCGGGAACAAGAACTACTCTTCGTGGTCGCTGCGGCCGTGGATCGCGATGAAGGTCCTCGGCATTGCGTTCCAGGAAAAGCGCATTCCGCTCTACGTCCCCGGCGCGCGCGAGCAGATCCTGGCCCATGCACCGTCTGGGAAAGTTCCAGTTCTTCTTCATGATGAAAATACCATTTGGGATTCGCTCGCCATCCTCGAATACCTGGCCGAGAAACACCCGACCCTGTGGCCCGCCGAGCGCGCGGCACGCGCCCAGGCGCGCTCGATCGCGGCCGAAATGCACTCCGGCTTCCCGCAGCTGCGCAATCACATGAGCATGAATATCCGGAAACGTTACCCGGGGAAAGGGCGCGCTCCGGAAGTGCTTGCCGAAATAAAAAGAATCAATGAAATCTGGAACGCCGCGAAAGGGCCTTTTCTCTTCGGTTCCTTCGGCGCCGTGGACGCCATGTATGCGCCGGTGGTGCTGAGATTCCGTACTTATGAAGTCAAGGCGGAGAACCCCGCCTACTACGACGCAGTGCTCGCGCTGCCGGCGATGAAGGAATGGATCGCGGCGGCCGAGCGCGAGACCGAGACACTGCCGCAATTCGAGCCGTACGCGTGAAGATCGAATAGCTAGCCGTGAAAACCTATATTGTCGGCGGCGCAGTGCGCGACGAGCTGCTCGGCCTGCCCGTGCGCGAAAGAGACCACGTGGTGGTGGGCTCCACGCCGGAGGAAATGGTGCGACTCGGCTACAAGCCGGTCGGCAAGGACTTCCCGGTGTTCCTGCACCCGCAGACGCACGAGGAGTACGCGCTCGCCCGTACGGAGCGCAAGAGCGGCAAAGGCTACAAGGGCTTCACCGTGTACGCCTCACCCGAGATCACCCTCGAGCAGGACCTGGAACGGCGCGACCTGACGATCAATGCCATCGCCAAGGACGAAAGCACCGGCGAGCTCATCGATCCCTACGGCGGGCGGAAGGACCTGGCGGCGGAAGTGCTGCGGCACGTCAGCCCGGCTTTCGCCGAGGATCCGGTGAGGATTCTTCGCGTGGCGCGGTTCGCGGCTCGCTTCGGCTTTCCTGTCCATGAAAAAACCATGAACCTCATGCGCGGCATGGTCACATCGGGCGAGGCCGATCACCTGGTGCCGGAGCGCGTCTGGCAGGAATTTTCCAAAGGTCTAGCCGAGGAACACGCGGAAAGGATGTTCGCCGTCCTCGATGAATGCGGATTTCTTCGTAGATGTCTTCCAGAGATCCCGGAAAAATCCGAGATCCCGATTCGATTCTCGGGCTCGATTCCTGTGCGATTTGCTTCGCTCGCGTGGGCGATGGATCCGGATCCCGTTTCGGTTTTGTGCACCTTACGATTGCGTGCGCCAATCGATGTGCACGAACTTGCGTTGGCCGTTAGTCGCAACCGGAAAGCGCTTGAAACCTTGCATAGCGCGGCGCCGTCGGGATTGCTCAGGATCCTGAAGACCACAGATGCATTTCGTCGCCCAGAGCGCTTCGCTGAACTGTTAAAGGCGGCGCGCCTCGCCAAACCCGAGTTGGACACCGGGCCCCTCGAGCGCGCGCACGTGGCGGCCGCGGCGGTGGACGCCGGGGCGATTGCCGCAACAGCGGCGTCGAAGCCGAAGATCCCGCAGCTCATAGACCAGGCGCGACTGAAGGCGATCCAGGGCTCGTGATCTTTCGCTCGCTGCCGCGCAACCTCGTCGCCGGGGCCCGACTGGCGCTGTTCCTGCCGGTGCGGCCTTTCGACTATCGCGCATCGCCGGCGGACTACGCGCTGCTCGTCGTATTCAACTTCGTGCTCTGGGTGGCCGCGGCCTGGGTGCGCGCCGGCTATGCCGGGGAGTTCGATCCAATGGCCGTTCCCATCTACTTCGGCGCGGTGCCGCTGGTCCTGCTGGCGGCGTTTATTGCGGCCGCGGCGGCCAGCGCGCCGGAACGGCTAATGCTTGTCGCGACCGCACTTACCGCGAGTGACGCCGTGTTCGAGGCGATCGGCCTCGTCCTGCCGGGACTGACCGAGGGCCTCGGTCCGGTGGCGGGACTCGCGCTCCTCGCCTGGATCTGGATCGTGGCGCTGCGCGCGGTGGCGGTAGCGGCTGGCACGCGCCCCTGGCCGTTCGCGCAGGGCGCGCTGGCGGTGACGGCGATGGTGGCGACCGGTTTTCTCGGCTATCCGCGCACCGACGTCTGGCTGGCGTCGAACGACGATGCGGTGGTCGAGCCGCTGGCCCGGGAGGATCTGTTCCACGCGCAGGGCCGCCTGATCGAGCGGACGCTGGCGGCGATCCGGCCCGGCCGGCCGGGCCGCGCCGAGTTCTACTTCGTCGGCTTTGCCCCGGACGCGAGCCAGGACGTGTTCCTGCGCGAAATGCGGTTCGTGCGCACGCTGTTCGACGAGCGCTTCGGCACCACCGGCCGCTCGATCGTGCTGGCGAGCAGCAGCGACGCGCTCGAGGAATTCCCCATCGGCAGCGCGACCAACCTGAAGCGCGCCCTGGCGCGGGTGGGCGAGGCGATGAACGCCGACGAGGACATCCTGTTCCTGCTGGTTTCGGCACACGGCGACCGCGAGCACCGGCTCTCGGCGTCGCAGCCGCCGCTCGAGCTCGCGCCGCTCACGCCGACCGCGCTCGCGCGCATGCTGCAGGACGCGGGCATCAAGTGGCGCGTGATCGTGGTGTCGGCCTGCTACTCGGGCGGCTATATCGAGCCGCTGCGCGACGCGAACACCGTGGTCATCACCGCCGCCGCCGCGGACCGGACTTCTTTTGGCTGCGAGCCGGGGCGCGACTGGACCTATTTCGGGCAGGCGTATTTTCGCGATGCGCTGCCATTCACCGGTTCCATTACCGGCGCCTTCGAGGTGGCGAAGAAAATCGTCGCCGGGATGGAAAGCAAGGAGAATCAGCCATCCTCGCTGCCGCAGATCTGGATCGGGCCGGCAATCGCCCGGCGCCTGGAGAAGATGAACATGCAACCGGAGAAATGAAGAACATGATCGAGCTTTACACGTGGAGCACGCCCAACGGCCGCAAGGTGTCCATCATGCTCGAGGAGTGCGCCCTGCCGTACCGGGTGCACAAGATCAACATTGGCACCAATGCCGAGCAGTTCGCCCCCGCGTACCTGAAGATCAACCCCAACGGCAAGATCCCGTCGATCGTCGACCCCGACGGTCCCGACGGCAGGCCGCTTGCCCTGATGGAATCGGGCGCCATCCTGATCTACCTCGCGGAGAAGACCGGCCGATTCTTTCCAGAAGAGAATCGCTATCAAGTCCTGCAATGGCTGATGTTCCAGATGGGCGGCGTCGGGCCGATGTTCGGCCAGGCGCACCATTTCATGCGCGCGAAGAAGGACGAGATCCCCTACGGCAGCGAGCGCTACGGCAACGAGGCCAGGCGCCTCTATGGAGTGATGAATACGCATTTTGGAAAATATGAATTTTTTACCAAGGATTATTCAATTGCGGATATCGCCACCTATCCCTGGGTCGCTCGCCATGAGTGGCACCGCGTGGACCTCGCGCAGTTCCCGCACGTGAAGCGCTGGTATGACGCGATCGGCAGGCGGCCCGCCGTCGTGAAAGGCATGGCCGTTCCCGCTATTTCCTAGCGTATTTCTCGAGGAAGGCGTTGATTTCCTCGACGCGCAGCTGCGGCTCGCCGGGAACCGGCCTGGAGCCGACCACGCGGTTCATCCACAGCATGTTCTCCTGCATGCGCGCGACCACCGCGCGCCACTCGCCGGCGGTGTGCCGGCGCGGATCGGGCAGGACATGGCACTGGCTGCAGGCGACGCGGAAGGCCTCGCCCGAGGCACGCTCGACCTCGGGGTAGCGCCTGGCGTCGAGCGGCAGCTGCGCGTGCTTTCGCAGGTAGGCCGCCAGCACGCGCGTCTCCTCGGCGGCGGGCGCCTGTACGCCCGCCATCATGTCCGCCATCAGCGTGCCCAGGTTGCCGCGGCCTTCCATGCGCATGACCATGCGCTGGACGATGGCGCGCCATTTCGCGGCGTGGTGCATCGCCGGGTTGGGCAGGTTATGGCATTGGACGCAGTAGCGCAGGGTGAGGCGCGCGCCCTCCGACGCGGGCTCGGGCAACTCGCGCGCTTCGAAAGTCGGCGGCAGGATGCGCTCGAGCATCGGTCCGTGCGGGCTGTCGGCCCAGCGCTTGCGGGCGTCATCGATCTCGTCGGCCGACGCTTGCGCGCACAGCGCCAGCGCTAGGAGAAAAACCCTTTTCAAAGAGAACCCTGTTTGTCGCCGCTACTGAAGCCCAGCAGGGGCCCGTCGATTCCCTTGCCGAGCGCGAGCACCTTGAAGAGCTCGCCCATCTCGGCGGGCGAGAGCAGCTTCTGCGCCTGCGCCGCGATCGGCGCGTAGTGCAGCGCGTTCTCGACGTTCGCTTCGCCGAGGACATCGGTGATGCCGCAGTTGACGAGGAACTGCGCCTGTGTCGCGTAGCCGAGCACCTCGGCGCCGGCAGCGCGCGCGGCCGCCGCGGCGGCGCTGAAGTCGACGTGCGCGGTGATGTCCTCCTCGCCGGGATGCGCGAAGGGGTCGGGATGCGCGCGGTGCCGGTGATGGCACATCAAGGTGCCGGCGGCGCGTTGCGGGTGGTAGTACTCATGCCTTGGAAAGCCGTAGTCAATGACAAAAATCGCGCCGCGCGCGAGGCAGTCGGCCAGGCTCGCGATCCAGGGCTCCAGGAGGAGATTGATTTCGCTGATGTAGGGCGCTGCAGGGTTGATGCTTTTCGCCCTCTGCAAAAGATCCTTCGTTGTCGGACGATCCTGCCATTCAAATTTTTCTGAAACACCACGCTCGAAAATCCCCTGGTTCGTCCAATGCACGACGTGCACCGGCATCGCGTCGGCGACTTCGTTGGCGAGGATCGTCCCTTCGAATTTTTTGGGAAGTTTTTCGAGATGAACCGCCTTTTTCCCCAGGCGTTTCCGTTGCCGCTCGCGCAACTCTGCACTGGTTTCGAGGATCAGGTACTCGCAGTCGAGCGCCTTGATCAGCGTCTCAGCGAGCGCGCCGCTGCCGGCGCCGATTTCAAGCACGCGCTTGCCGGGAATTTCAGCGAGCTGGCGGGCGAGGGTGCGGCCGAACAGGTCTCCCAGCTCCGGCGCGGTGACGAAATCGCCCGCCGCGCCGAACTTGCGCGCGCCGCTCGCGTAGTAGCCGACGCCCGGCTCGTGCAGCGCGAGCTGCATATAGCGCGCGAACGGGATCCAGCCGCCCTGGCTCTCGATCTCCCGGGCGATGCGGTCGCGGGGGTGCATGCGCGGAATCTACCCTAGAATTCAATGCACTTATGCAAGGCAAAGCTGCTCTCGTCACCGGCGGCGCGCGCCGCGCCGGCGCGGCCATCGCGCGGCGCCTGCATCAGGCCGGCGCCAACGTGCTGGTCCATTATCGCGGCTCCGAAGGCGACGCCGTGGCGCTGGTCAAGGAGCTCAATGCCGCGCGCGCCGGAAGCGCGGCGACGGTCAAGGCGGATCTGCTTGCACCCGTCGCCTCGCGCGCCCTGATCGGGGCCGCGCTGAGCGCGTTCGGCCGCCTCGACCTGCTGGTGAACAACGCTTCGGCGTTCTATCCGACTCGCGTTGGTGCGATCGAGCCGTCGCACTGGGAGGAGCTGATCGGCTCGAACCTACGCGCGCCGCTGTTCATCGCGCAGGAAGCCGCGGCGGAGCTCTCGAAGAACGAGGGCGCGATCGTGAACATCGTCGACATCCATGCCGAGCGCCCGCTCAAGGGCTACCCGGTCTACAGCATCGCCAAGGCGGGGATCGCGGCGCTGACGCGCTCGCTCGCCCTCGAGCTCGCGCCGCGCGTGCGCGTGAACGGCGTCGCCCCCGGCGCCATCGCCTGGCCCGAGGACGGGCAGTTCGAGCAGGGCGAGCGCAGCCGCATCATCGCCAGCACGCCGCTCGGGCGCACCGGCAGCTTCGAAGACATCGCGCACGCGGTACACTTCCTTGCTACCGCGCCCTTCGTCACCGGGCAGATTCTCGCCGTTGACGGAGGACGTTCGATTTTCCTTTAGGTTTTTGCATGATTCATCCCCTCAGAAAAGTCGAATACGAAGGCAACAAACTCGCGAAACGCCTGCGCCGCCAGGTGGGCGAGGCGATCGCCGACTTCAGGATGATCGAGGCGGGCGACAAGGTGATGGTCTGCCTGTCGGGAGGCAAGGATAGTCATGCCATGCTGGACATCCTGCTTTCCCTCCAGGAGAAATCTCCCGAGAAGTTCGACCTGATCGCCGTCAACCTCGACCAGAAGCAGCCGGGCTTCCCGGCGCAGGTGCTGCCCGAGTATCTCGAGTCGCGCGGCGTGCCCTACCAGATCGTCGAGCAGGACACCTACTCGGTGGTGAAGCGCGTGATTCCCGAAGGGCAGACCATGTGCTCGCTCTGCTCCCGACTGCGCCGCGGCGCGCTCTACCGCGTGGCGGGCGAGATCGGCGCCACCAAGATCGCGCTCGGCCACCACCGCGACGACATCCTGGCGACCTTCTTCCTCAACTTCTTCCACGGCGGCCAGCTCAAGGCGATGCCGGCCAAGCTGCGCTCCGACGACGGCAAGCACGTGGTGATCCGGCCGCTGGCCTACGTTTCGGAGCAGGATTTGATCGAGTATCTTGAAGTGAAGGGATTTCCGATCATCCCCTGCGCCCTGTGCGGCGCGCAGGAGAACCTGCAAAGAAAAGTCATCGGCGAGATGCTGAACGAGTGGCGGCGGAACCATCCGGGCCGCGTCGAGTCCATGCTTAGAGCGCTCGGCGAAGTGCGACCCTCGCATCTGCTCGACCGCAAATTGTTCGATTTTTCGGGGTTGAATTGAAAGTCCTTCTCCTTCTCGTGGTGGGTGCGCTTCTGGCATCCCGTCTTTTCGCGCAGGACTGGCGCAGCGCCAGCCGCGAGCCGGTCGGCCTCGCCCCGGACCCCAAAACGGTGAATGAGGCAGTGGTGCAGGTCTACGGCGCGCGCACGCTCGGCCTCAAGGGCCTGTTCGGCGTGCATACCTGGGTGGCGGTCAAGCCGACGGCGGCGACCGAGTGGACCGTCTACGAGGTCATCGGCTGGCGCTTGCGCTGGGGCGAGTCGATCGTCGTGGTGCGCCACCGCGCGCCGGATGGGCGCTGGTTCGGCTCCGAGCCGGAGCTCTATGTTGAGAAGCGCGGCGAAGGCGTCGACGAGCTGATCCGGCGCATCGACGAGGCGGCGCACGCCTACCCGTACCCCAACGAATACACGATGTGGCCGGGGCCCAACTCGAACACCTTCACCGCGTGGATCGCGCGCGCCGTGCCGGAGCTGGAGCTGGATCTGCCGGCCACCGCCATCGGCAAGGATTACCTCGGCAGCTCGATCTTCGGCACCGCGCCGAGCGGCAGTGGCTTCCAGCTCTCACTCGCCGGCTTGCTTGGCGTGTCGGCGAGCGGTGTCGAGGGGATCGAGCTGAATCTGCTCGGGCTGAATTTCGGCGTCGGCCCCTCGGGCCTCAAGCTGCCGCTGGTCGGGCGCATCGGCCCGTCGCGCGCCGCCCGGCCGCCGGCCGAGCCGGCGCAGACCTTCCAGCCCTAGTCAGCCCTCAGGAAGTCTTGACGTAGCCTGCTTCGATGCAGACGTTGAGCAGCGCTTGGCGCTTCTCTTCCTTGACGATTTTCAGCGCGCGTTCGAGCGCCGGCATCAGGTCCTTCGGTTGGGTGACGCGCTCGCCGTGCCCGCCGGAGGCCTGGATTACGTGCTCGAAGCGCGGCGAGGGCTCCAGCGTCGCGAAAGGCGGTTCTTTCATCATCGAAGCTACGCCCTTGGGATAGGTCACGAGCGTCGAGCGGTGCACCGCCGCCCAGCGCGCGTTGTTGGCGATGATGAACAGCACCGGCAGTTTCATCGCCTCGGAAACATAGTGGCCCGCCGTCGGGTTGCCGAACATGTAGGAGCCGTCGCCCAGCGCGCAGATCACCGTCTTGTCGGGCGCGGCGAGCTTGGCGCCGAGCGCCGCGCCGAGCCCCCAGCCGAGGCCGCCGGCAGAAGCATTGCCGAAGTAGCGGCCGGTTTCCTTGAAGACCATTTCTTCCAGCACCGTCGGATACTCGTTGACGAGAATGGTGTTGGCGTCGAGAACCTTGTTGATGCAGGCGGAGAGCCACTTGCCGGTGATGGCGGCGGGCATAGGCTCGACTCCGCCGCGGGCCTTCGCCCTGATGTCAGAAGATATTGTTGTAACGGCCTTGCGACGTTCCTCGATTCCTTTCGGTGACACGGCCTGCTTCTGCGCGCTGCGCCACAGCGCCTGCAGCGTCGGCGCAACGGCGCCCGTGAGCGAAATGTCGGCGCGGAAGCCGCGCAAAGGGTAGCGCGCGAAAAGCGGGTCGGTGCCGATGTGGATCACCTTGGCTTCGGCCTTCGGCTTGCCCTCCTTCGGGATCCAGGGCACGTCGCAATCCACCACCAGGACGACATCCGCCTCCTTGAGAAGCGCATGCGGGTCCCAGCCGCAGTGCATGGGGTGCTCGGTGGAAAGCGCCAGATAGCGCGGGCGGTAGTGGATTACCGGCACCGCCAGGGCGTGCGCGAGCTGCTCGATGGCGCGCGAGGAGTCCGTGGTGCGACCGCCGTTGGCGGTGATGAGCAGCGGATGGTGCGCATTGCCGAGCAGCTTCGCCGCTTCCTCGAGCGCTTCCGGATCGGCTGCCGGCGGTGTCGCCGGGGCAATGGTCGAATTTTCCGAAAAGGGAATCTTCGAGTAGTCCGAGGCGAGAATTTCCCTCGGCAGCGTCACGTACACCGGGCCCTGCGGCTCGCTCTTCGCGATGGCGAGCGCGCGGTCGATCACCGTCTCGACCTGCTCGGCGTGGCGCAGCTCGTAGTCCCACTTCATGAACTCGCGCAGCATGCCGCCCTGGTCGAAGTGCTCCTGCGCCCAGTGGATGTAGTTGTTGCGCGCCCGGCGGTGAAGAGGATCGGAATGTTCTGGCGCGAGGCGTTGATCAGGCCGTTCAGCGCGTTCGCGGTGCCGACGCCGACGTGCACCATCATCGCCTGCGGCCGGCCGGTGACCATGGCGTAGCCGTGCGCCATGGCGACGCCCATGTTCTCGTGCGGCACGATCACCACTTGCGGCAGGCGCCAGCCGAGCTTCTGCCCTTTGGCGTAGGCCTCGACCACCGGCGCGAAATCGGTGCCGCCGTTGGCGAAGAGATATTCGACGCCGCGCGCGGCGAGCAGGCCGAGCCAGGCGTCGGCGGCGGTTTCCGGTTTGAAGGTAACGGGATGATCGGGCTTCACGCGACAAACCTCCTTGTCAAACTGCGCTTGACATGCTACTTTTGCGGCCAATGAACTGCGCTGAAAGACTAGTCGAAATCTTCGGCAGTCAGGCGGATGTGGCCCGCGCATTTCAACTCGACCGCGCGGTTGTCCACAACTGGGTGAAAACGGGCTACGTCCCGGCCCGCTGGGCAGGCGAGGTCGAGCGCATCACCCACGGCCGCATCGGTTCCGCCGACATCGTCAACGAAGCAAGCGCGAAGAACCCGGTGCGCGTGAAATCGCGCCCGGACGACGCCCAGTTTGGACTAAGCGAAAGCGATCCCATGAACCAGTACGCCCCCGCAAAGCGCATCCACTCCTTCCACCCACCGCAGCGCACGCTGATGGGTCCCGGCCCGACCGAGATCCACCCGCGCGTGCTCACCACCATGAGCCAGCCCGCCATCGGCTACCTCGACCCGGTGTTCGTCGAGATGATGGAAGAGCTCAAATCGCTGCTGCGTTACGTCTACCAGACGAAGAACGCGCTCACCTTCCCGCTGTCCGGGCCAGGCTCGGTCGGCATGGAGTACTGCTTCGTCAACATGGTGGCGCCGGGCGACAAGGTCATCGTCTGCCAGAACGGCGTGTTCGGCGGGCGCATGATGGAGAACGCGATCCGCTGCGGCGGCAATCCGGTGCTGGTGGAAGACAAGTGGGGCGAGCCGGTCGACCCGCAGAAGCTCGAGGACGCGCTGAAGAAGAACAAGGACGCCAAGGTGGTCGGCTTCGTGCACGCCGAGACCTCCACCGGCTGCCAGTCGGACGCGAAGACGCTGACGCAGATCGCGCACAAGCACGGCGCCCTCGTCATCGTCGATGCCGTCACCTCGCTCGCCGGCACGCCGGTCAAGGTGGACGAGTGGGAGATCGACGCCATCTATTCGGCGAGCCAGAAGTGCCTGTCCTGCACGCCGGGCCTGTCGCCGGTGTCCTTCTCCGACCGCGTGGTCGAGCACGTGAAGAAGCGCAAGGACAAGATCCACAGCTGGTTCATGGACATGAACCTGTTGTTCAACTACTGGACCGCGGGCACCCGCACCTACCACCACACCGCGCCCACCAATTCGCTTTTCGCCTTGCACGAGGCGCTGCTTCTGATCCGCGAGGAAGGGCTGGAGAACGCCTGGGCGCGCGCCACGCGCCACCATCTCGCGCTGAAAGCGGGCTTGGAAGCCATGGGGATGAAGATGCTGGTGGCTGAGAAATACCAGCTGCCGCAGATGAACGCCGTGCGTTGCCCGGAAGGCGTCAACGAAGCCGACGTCAGGAAGACGCTGCTCAACGAGTTCAGCATCGAGATCGGCGCCGGCCTCGGGCCGCTCGCCGGCAAGATCTGGCGCATCGGCCTGATGGGCTACTCCTGCCGCCCGGACAACGTCATGCTTTGCCTGTCCGCCCTGGGTTCGGTCCTTTCGGACATGGGCCTGCCGATCCACGTCGGCGACGCGGAAGCCGCGGCGCATGGCGCCTACGCGCAGATGCACGTCAAGGACGCGCAGCGCAAGAAGCGCGCGGCCTGAGCATGAAATACACCATCGAAACCGACGCGGAATTCCTGCGCGTGAAAGTCTGGGACCGGGCGGCCGATGTGCCGCCGACCGAGGTGTGCGTGGCCATCTACAAGGAGAGCCGGCGCCTCGGGCGCAACCGCATCCTGATCGAACTCGACCAGAAGGCCGCGCTCTCCGCCGCCAGCCAGCACATGATGGTCACCCGACTGCCCGAGATCGGCTTCACCTACGAGGACCGCATCGCGCTGGTGCACCGGCAGCCGGAGCAGCAGCGCGCCAACGACTTCATCAACGTGCTGGCGGAGAACCGCAGCATCATGGTGCGCAATTTTCCCGATACCGAACATGCCATGACCTGGCTGCGCCAGGCATAGCCGGGGCCTGGACACCCTCACCCACGCCCTCTCGGGGGCGTTGCTGGCGAGAGCGACCGCCCCGCAGGACGCGCCGCCGGTTTCTCTGCCGCGGCGCATCGCCGCCGGCTTCTTCGCCTGCGCCGCGCCGGATCTGGACATCGTCTATGCGCTCGGCGGGCCTGCCACTTATCTCCTGAATCATCGCGGCGCGACGCACTCGCTGCTGTTGCTGCCGCTGTGGGCGGTGGTCGTCGCCTGGCTGCTCGCCAAGCTGCTGCGCGAGCCGCGCGGTTGGCGCGCGCTGTATGGGGTCGCGGCGATGGCGATCGGCTTGCATATCGCGGGCGACCTGATCACCGGCTACGGCACACAACTGCTGTGGCCGCTGTCGGACTGGCGCCCGGCGCTCGGTACCACCTTCGTCATCGATCTCTGGTTCAGCGGCATCCTCGTCGCCGGCCTCCTTGCTTCTGCCGTTCTTGCAAAGACGAAAACTCCTGCCGTGGTTGCTGCCGTCCTGCTCGCCGGCTATGTCGGATTCCAATACCTGGAACGGCAGAAGGCGCTCGAGTTCGGACGCGAGTACGCCGCCAGCCGCGGCCTGGTCGGTGCGCAGGTGACGGCTTACCCGCGGCCGGTGTCGCCTTTCAACTGGACGGTGCTGGTAAGCGATGACGATGCGCACCGCTTTACGCATATCAACCTGATCAGAAAAGAAGCGAAGCCCTACCGGCCCGGCGACGGCTTCATCGCGCGCGTCGACTCGCCCTACCTGCCGGTCGAGCAGGCGATCTGGATGACGCGCCGGCGCTACGGCGAAACGCAGCAGGAGCTGATCAGGGAAGCCTGGAACGCCGAGCCGCTCGCTTTTTTCCGCTGGTTCGCCGAGCAGCCCGCCTTCGAGAGGATGAGCCAGAGCCCGACCTGCGTCTGGTTCACCGATCTGCGCTTTCTCACCCCGGGGCGCGGCGACCGGTCCTTCGTCTACGGCGTCTGCCGCGGCGCGCCGGGACTGCCGTGGAGCTTGGCCCCGCCGGCGGATTAGCGATCGGGCAGCACCAGCGTGAATGTGGTGCCGGTGCCCAGCTCGCTCGCCATTTCGATGCGGCCGCCGAGCGCCGCGGCGAGCTCCTGGCTCGCATGCAGCGCGGAGCCGGGCCGCTCGAGCGGTGCCTGCTCATCGGGTTGCACGCCGGCGCCGGTATCGGCAATGCTGATTTCGATCGTCTTGCCGCCTTCGCGCGTGCGCCGCCACACGCCGACGCGCACGCTGCCCCGCTCGGTGAACCGGATCGCGTTATTCAGCAGGAGCAGCACGATCTGGCTGAGCGCCCGGCGGTCGACGCGCAGCAAAAGGTCGTCCTCGTTCGTTTCCACCACCAGCGAGAGCCCCTTGCGCCGCGCGACTTCGCGCAGGGAATTGGCGGCCGCCTCGACCAGCCCGTGGCACTGCGTGGGCTGGGGATTGAGCAGTTTGATTCCGGCAACGCTGGTCATGGCGTCAAGCCTAGATTCTGAGCGCGCCGCCGCCTATCGTAGAACCACGACAGATCGTCCGGTCGGCCTAGTCGAGCGTCGTCAGGCCCTGCCGGATGGCGAACTTGACCAGCGTCGGCAGGTTGTCGATGCGGAGCTTGCGCATGATGCGGCCGCGGTAGGTTTCCACGGTGCGCGGCGACAGGCCGAGCGCGGCGGCCACTTCGGCGTTGCGCCGGCCCGCCGCCACCGCCTTGACGATCTCGCGCTCGGTCGCCGTCAGCCCGTCGAGCGCCTTGCTCTCGTCGACACCCGACATGCGGATGGACGCTTCCGCAGACTGCCCCTGCGTGGACTTTCGATTCGCCATGGCCGGAGAGGCATGCTAGAGACCGGCTGGCCGAATGAATATCGCAAAACTACGAAGTGCGTAGTCGTATCGGGCTATTGCGTATTACTGCGACTTGCGCGGCGCCAGTCCGTGTTGAACGGCGAATTGAATCAGCTTGGCGAAATTCGGAATCTCGAGCTTGTCCATGATGCGGCCGCGGTAGCTCTCGATGGTGCGCGGCGAGAGGTGCAGCATTTCCGCGACGTCGGCGCTGGTGTGGCCGTCGGCGATCAAGGCGAGGATGGCGCGCTCGCGCGCGTTGAGCTTCGCCAGGTCAGCGCCGTTGATTGGAGTCGCCGGCGCGGCGCTGGCCGTGTGCACCTCCAGCCGCGCGAGTGCCCGCTCGAGCTCGGCGCCCGCCGCGTCGAGGCGAGCCTTAACCCGCTCCAGCTCGCCAGCATAGGCCGAAAGGATCAGCCCCGTCACCGCCACCGCGCTCACGAACAGTTGCAGCAGCAGTAGCGACGCGTTCAGGGACAAGGGCGAAAACAGGCTCGCCGTCCCATCGAGCATGTCCACCACCGCGACGGCCGAGATGGCGAAGCTCGCCGCGGTCACTGCCCGCTGGTCGAGGCGTGCCGCGGCCCAGGTCACCAGCGGGATCATGAGGTAGGCGAGCGTCTGGACGGTGTCAGCGGGAAGGCGCACGGCCCAGGCGAATGCGCCGCACAGCGCGAGCAGGGCGCCGAACAACTGGACCTCGATCCGCCTTTCGCCGGCGCTGCGCACGCTGGCGGGCGCGCTCCAGCACAACAGCAGCGGCGTGATGATGATGATGCCGGTCGCATCGCCCAGCCACCAGGTCAGCCAGTGCACGGCGAAGTCGGCCCACGGCACTTGGCCGGCGAGCGCAAGGGTCAGCGCGCCATTGGTCGCGGCAAATGCCGAGGCGCCGAAAGCGATGGCGGCGAAGCGCCATACCGCCGCGGGTTGCTCGAAGCGGTGCTCAAGGGCGATGAAGCGTCGGATCAGCAGCCCGGCAAGCGCCGCTTCGGCCGCGTTGCCCGCGCCGATCGCGAAAGCCACCGGTACCGTGGTGCCGCCGACGCCGAGGTTGGCGATCGCCGCCCCCAGCAGGATGCCCGGCCAGATGCGCCCGCCGTAGGCGAGCCACGCGGCGAGCGCGATGCCAGCCGGGGGCCACAGCGCGCTCGCGTAGCCGGGGGAAATCGCAACCGCCAGGCACAGCGCCGCGACGCTGGCATAGGTCAATGCCACGAGCGGCATGGCGATCCACAGCCCAGATGGCGAAAGCGCCCAGAGCGGATTGCCGGGTCGAACCAGAGTCGGATTCAGCGGCATGCTGCTAGGCAGAATACGCCTTTGTCGACAAGTAAACCTACTAGCGAGACTTCGCCTCTGCCGCAAAGCGCTCGACGAGTTGCGGCTGCGCAGCATAGGCGTCGAGCGTCGGCTGCATCTTTTCGCCGAGAGCGCCCAGCCGCTCGCCCGGCGCGGGGTGGGTCTTGAACATCAATGCGAGGCTCGAGTCCTGCGCGTTCATCGCCTGCAGGGTCTGCAGCACCGCGGGCAGGCCGTAGCCGTCGTAGCCTGCGCGCGCGGCGAGTACGACGCCGAGCCGGTCGGCCTCGAACTCGTCGGCCTTGTCGAGGCCGCGCGAATAGAGTTCGGTGCCGAGCGAGAGCAGCTTGTCGCGCGCCTCCGTCGAGCGTGCGTCCTTGAGCGCGTAGGCGAGCGCGTCGCCGGCGAGCGCGGTCTGCGCGCCCTTCTGGATCGCCTTGAGGTGGTGCTTCTGCTGCACGTGGACGATCTCGTGCGCCAGCACTCCGGCGAGCTCGGCTTCGCTCTTCATGCGCTCGACCAGGCCGCGGGTGACGAACACCGTGCCGCCCGGCACGGCGAAGGCGTTGACCTGCGGCGCCTCGAGCACGCCAAAGCGCCACGGCAGGCCGGGACGCGAGGTCTGCGCGGCGACCCAGCGGCCGACGAGATTGACGTAGCGCTGCAGGCGCGGTTCGGCTGCCAGCGGCGCCGCGCCGAGCAGCCGCGAAGCGACGTCATTGCCGATGGAGATCTCCTCGGGCTCGCTGATCTCGTGCGTGGCGCTGCGCAGGTTCTTCGCCGAATCGATGATCTTGTTGATGTTGAAGTTGAACTGCGCCTGCGCCGGCGTCACGGCGACCACGAGGAAAAACACGGCGACAAGGCGAATCACTTCACCTCCGGAACCACGCGGCGCTGAAGATGGCCTTGCGCCGCGAACGCCGCCGCCCCATCGGCCGTGGAGGAGAACTGCGACATCTTCGCCAGCTCAGCGGGATTGGGCCGCGCGTTGGCGAGCATCTGCTCGTCCAGGCCGCGCACGCCGGTGGTGACCTGGGTGCCGCTCGAGCCGGTGCGCGCGGCGTTGAACAGCTCCCTCGCGCCGCTGTCGCCGGATTGCGCCGTGCCGCCGTAGCGTAGCGCGAGCAGCCTGACCCAGCCCTCGGCGGCGCCGGCTCTTACGCGCACCCAGCCGCCTTTGCGCTCCTGCGCGTCGACCGCGACGTTTTCGGCAAGGGTGGTCACCGTCGCCGCGTCGGTCGCCGGTTCCTTCTTGAGGTCCGTGACGCGCACAACGGTGGCGGGTTCTGCCCAGCAAATCGCTGGAAAAAGCAAAACGATCAGGAATCTCATCATTTGCGTCTCGGCTCGAACAACTCTACCGGTTGGGCACGCCCTTTGACCGGAAATGTACCGCAAGACACGAACTCGAAACGGTCGCCGCAACGCTCCTTGGTGTCGCGCGACACCAGGATGCGGCGCTTGGCGTCCTTGGTCAGGCCCTCGATGCGGCTCGCCAGGTTCACCGTGTCGCCGATGGCGGTGTATTCGCGGCGCTTTTCCGAGCCGATCAGGCCGACCACCGCCGGGCCGGAGTGCAGGCCGATGCCGACGTCGAACGCGAGGTCCTCGGCGCCCAGTTCGCGCTTGAACTCCTGCAGCGTGTCGGCCATATCGAGCGCGCAGGCGACGGCGTGGCGCGCGTGCTCGGCGTCGTCGAGCGGCGCGCCCCACAGCGCCATGATGCAGTCGCCGATGTATTTGTCGAGCGTGCCGCCGTGGCGCCAGATGACGTCCACCTGCAGCGAGAAGTAGCGATTGATGAGCTCCACCACCTGCTCCGGGCTGCGCGTTTCGGACAGGGTGGTGAAGCCGCGGATGTCGGAGAAGAGCAGCGTCACTTCGCGCCGCGCGGTCGGCACACCCTGGTCGAGCAGCAGGGTGACCACGTGCGGATTGACGAAGCGTGAGAACATCGCCACCGCTTCGCGCCGCGTGCGGCGCTCGCGCAGGTACTCGGTGAAGGCGGCGGCGGCGTAGAAGCTCCAGGCTGCCGCGAGCGGCGCGGCGAAGGGCAGGAGCAGCAGCCGGCCCGCATGCCACCACATCGAATAGAGCAGGAAGCCCGTCAGCGCGGCAAGCGAGACGCCGATGATGCGGGCATCGATGTTTTTCCGAAATGAGAAAAAAATTCCCGCGAGAAGAAGCAGGGTCAGTCCCGCCGCCCAGGCAGGTGAAGCGGTACGCATGAAGCGGCGATTCTTGAGGTTCTCGATCGCGGTGCCGAGGATCTCGGCGCCGGGGTGGACGCTGCTGATGGGCGTGACGCGCAGGTCCTGCAGCCCGGTCGCCGCGGTGCCGACGATGACGATCTTGCCGGCGAACTCGTCGGCCGGCCGCTGTTTCCTTGAGCGGCCGAAATCCTCGTACAGGTCGCTGTAGGAAACGCGCTGGAAGGCGCGCGCCGCGCCGCGCCAGGCGAGCACGATGTCGTCGGCGTCGGGCACCGGGTAGCCGAGGTCGTAGGCGACGCGCGCCGGCAGTGACGGGATCTGCCAGCCGCCGACCACCTCGCGCAGCAGGTAGCGCCGGCCGACGCCGTCGGCGTCCTCGACGAACGTGATGAGGCCGGTGCGCCAGTGCTCGGGGGGAATCACCAGCGGCGGCACCAGCGCGACGCGCGCTTCGGGATCGGCGTTGCGCGTGCGGATGACGCCGATGGCCCCAAGCTCGGCGAGCCGCACGCCTTTGGCGTCGCCGGCGGCGGGCAGGCGCAGTAGCGGGAAGTAGGTGTTGGCGTGGCGCCGCGCCGCATCGGCGAAGGCGGCGTCGTCGCGCGGGCGGAAGCGGTCGTGCTCGGTGAACATGAGGTCGAAGACGATGGCGCGCGGTTTCTGCGCGGCGAGGCCCTCGATTAGCTCGGCGTGCACTACGCGTGGCCAGGGCCAGCGTCCCGCTTCCTTCTCCATCACGGCGAGGCTCTTCTCGTCGATATCCACCAGCACGATGCCCGGGTCCGGCGCGAGCCGCGTCGCCTGGCCGCGCACGAAACCATCCAGGAGCAGATGGTCCAGCAGGCAGAGCTGGAAGATCTCGACCAGGGCGATCGCCGCGATACCCAGGACCAGCCACAGGAGCGGCAGATTCTTCATCGGCCCGCCAGCGTATCGCGCAGCACGTGGAACAGCTCGACGCTGGCGTCGATTTCATCGCGGTTGATCGAAACGCTCTCCACGCTCACGCCCAGCGGTATCCGGCCGACATATTTCCCTTCGAGGATGCGCCGCAGGTTGTCGCGGCAGACTTCGATCGACTTTGCCAGCGGCCGCGGCGCGTCGAGAATCGCGCCTTCGGTATCGGCGGCGACATTGACGCCGAGCCAGCGCAGGAAGGCGAAGGTCTGCGCGCGGCCGGCGGGCGAGAAGCTGAGCACGATGCGACGCGGCGCGACGCCGGCGCCGCGGCAGTCGCGCAGGTAATCGGCGAGCAGCCGCTGCGTCGGCGGCGCGTGGTAGACGGTCTGCGAGATGAAATACGAGCAGCCCTCGATGCCCTTGGCGAGCAGGCGCGCGGCTTCGCTGCGCTCGGGGCCGTGGCGCTCGGCGATCAGCACGCCGCCGACCGTGAAGCGGCCGGCCGCGAGGCGAATGGCGCGCGCAAGCGGCAGCGCGTATTGCACGCCCGCGGTCGGTCGACCGACTACGGAGATGAGGGGATGGGCGCCTTGCGTTTCGTCGAGCCAGGCCTGCCAGGCGCTTTCGTCGAGATGGCCGAGCGCCTTGTAGATGATGCTCGGCAATCCCAGGGCTTTCGCGTAGGCGCGCGGATCGACCGTGCCGGTGAAGGGAAACGGCCGCGCCGCCGCGGTGCGGCCGGATTCATCCTGGATGTCGTACACCACCACGCCGTCGAGCGGCAGGCCGGCGAGACGCGCGGCGAGCTTGCCGGCGGCGGCGGCGATTTCGCCCGGCGGCGTGCCGGCGCGGGGCGGCGTCGTGCCGTAGAGCAGCACCGCCTGCCGGGCGTCGAGCAGCTTGGCCTTCAGGTCCATCAGGGACGCAGCTTAGTCCCGCCGGATCTCGAGGCGCACGCTGCGCCCCGGCAGCACCACCGAGGCGAGCGCCCAGGACACGATGCTGTAGACGATGGCGCCGAAGACGCCGGGCCAGAAGCCGGTGACGATGAAGCCCTGCAGGGTGGTGCCGACCAGCCAGAACAGCAGGCCGTTGATGACGAAGATGAACAAGCCGAGGGTCAGGATGGTCGCCGGCAGCGTCAGCAGGATCAGGACCGGCCGCAGCACCGCGTTCACCAGCCCGAGCACCACCGCCGCCACCATCGCGGTCCAGAAGCTGGCGATGGCGATGCCCGGCATGACGTAGGCCACCGTCAGCAGCGACAGGGCGTTGATCAGCCAGACCAGCAGGATTTTCAGCATCTCAATAGCGGTAGTGATCCGACTTGTAGGGACCGCTCTTCGGCACGCCGATATATTTTGCCTGCTGCGCGGTGAGTTCGGTGAGCTCGGCGTTGAGCTTTCTCAGCTGCAGCCGCGCCACCTTCTCGTCGAGGTGCTTGGGCAGGGTGTAGACGCCGATCGGGTACTTCGCCGTATTCGTGAACAACTCGATCTGCGCGATGGTCTGGTTGGCGAACGACGAGCTCATGACGTAGCTCGGGTGGCCGGTGCCGCAGCCCAGGTTCACCAGGCGCCCCTTGGCGAGCAGGATGATGCGCTTGCCGTCGGGAAAGATGACGTGGTCCACCTGCGGCTTGATCTCCTCCCATTTGTACTTCGCCAGCGCCGCCACCTCGATCTCGTTGTCGAAGTGGCCGATGTTGCAGACGATGGCCTGGTCCTTCATCTTCTTCATGTGCTCGTGGGTGATCACGTGCAGGTTGCCGGTGGCGGAAACGAAAATGTCGGCCTTGTCCGCGGCGTAGTCCATGGTCACCACGCGGTAGCCTTCCATCGCCGCCTGCAGCGCGCAGATCGGGTCGATCTCGGTGACCCAGACCTGCGCCGAGAGGGCGCGCAGCGCCTGCGCCGAGCCCTTGCCGACGTCGCCGTAGCCGCACACCAGCGCCACCTTGCCCGCCACCATGACGTCGGTAGCGCGCTTGATGCCGTCCACCAGCGATTCGCGGCAGCCGTAGAGATTGTCGAACTTCGATTTGGTGACCGAGTCGTTGACGTTGATCGCCGGGAACAGCAGCCGCTTCTCCTTCGCCATCTCGTAGAGGCGGTGCACGCCGGTGGTGGTCTCCTCGGTCACGCCCTTGATTTCCTTCGCGGCCTTGGAGTACCAGCCGGGCTGGGAAGAAAGGCGTTTTTTAATGGCAGCGAACAATGATGTTTCTTCTTCGCTGGAAGGCTTTGCCAGCACCGACGGATCCTTCTCCGCCTTCTTGCCGAGATGCATCAGCAGCGTGGCATCGCCGCCGTCGTCGAGGATCATGTTGGGACCTTTATCCCCGAATTCGAAGATCCGGTGCGTGTAATCCCAATATTCGTCCAGCGTCTCGCCCTTGACCGCGAACACCGGCGTGCCGCCGGCGGCGATCGCCGCCGCCGCGTGGTCCTGGGTGGAGAAGATGTTGCACGAGGCCCAGCGCACCTCGGCGCCCAGCGCCTTGAGGGTCTCGATCAGCACCGCGGTCTGGATCGTCATGTGCAGCGACCCGGTGACGCGCGCGCCCTTCAGCGGCTTGGCCTTGGCGTACTCCTCGCGGATCGCCATCAGCGCCGGCATCTCGGATTCGGCGATGGCGATCTCCTTGCGGCCCCAGTCGGCGAGCTTGAGGTCGGCGACGCGGTAGTCGGCGTTCTTGGTCCTGATCACGGCTGCATTCATGCTCTCTCTCCAGAAATGAAAAGCGCCCGCACCGTTTCCGATGCGAGCGCCGTTGTATTTAGCTGAGCCTGACCCCTCTCTTCAGGGACGCAACGCTCCTCAGCAGGGCAAATTATAGCCTACGCCAGTGCCGCCTTGACGCGGGCGGGGACGAAGGGGAGGTCGCGCAGCCGCTTGCCGGTCGCACTGGCAATGGCGTTGCCGATGGCCGCCGCGGTGGGCCCCTGCGAACCTTCTCCCACGCCGAGATACGGCTGGTTCGGCTGGTTCAGGATCACCACGTCGACCTGCGGCACCTCTTCGAAGCGCAGGATCGGATAGTCGGCCCACGATCGCGTCTTCACGCGCGTACGGTCGAAGCTCACCGCTTCCTTCAGCGTCCAGCTGGTCGACTGGATCAGCCCGCCCTCGATCTGGTTGATGACGCCGTCGGGATTGACCACCTGCCCGACATCGACCGCCGACACGGCGCGCTTGACGCGGACCCGGCCCGTCTTGCGGTCGAGCGCGATCTCCGCGGCGACCGCGCAATAGCAGGCCAGGTTCTTGTACTTCGCGAAGGCGAAGCCCCAGCCGCTCGAGCCGTCGCCGCGGGCGCCGGCCCGCCAGCCGGCGCGGCTCGCGGTCGCTTCGATCACGGCGCGCGCGCGGGGATCCTTCAGGTGGCGCAGGCGGAACTCCACCGGGTCCGCCCCGGCCAGCGCCGCCATCTCGTCCATGAAGGATTCGAGCGCGAACACATTCGCGTAGGCACCGAGGGTACGCAACGCCGAAGTGCGCAGCGGCGAGTCGATGATGAAATGCTTGGCCACCTTGACGTTGGGGATGTCGTAAAGCGGGATGGCATTGCGGTCCGAGCCGCCCGCCGGCAGCGGCACGTCGCCGACCGGCTCGGCGCCGACCGGCTTTTCGAGGTGCCGCGCGGCAAGCGTATGCGAGCCCTTGGACTGGCCCGGGCGCCTGCTGTGCGGATGGCTCCAGAGCTCGTGCGACCAGCCGACGATGTTGCCCTGCGCGTCGAGCGAACCGCCGAGCTTCATCACCATGGCGGAGCCGAAGGGCTCCCACAGGAATTCGTCGTCGCGCATCCACTGCAGCTTGACCGGCCGCCCGTCGGTCGCGCGCGCGAGCAGCGCCGCATCGAGCGCCACGTCGTCGGCGCCATTGTGCCCGTAGCAGCCCGAGCCTTCCGCGTGGGTGCAGCGCACCGCGGCCAGCTCCAGTCCGAACACATTGGCGAGGTCGCCACGCAGAGGGTAGACACCCTGGCTGTGGGTCCAAACGTGAAGTTTCTTGTCACTCCATTGCGCAACGGCGCACGAGGGGCCGATCGAGCCGTGCGCCTGGAACGGACGCGTGTAGCGCGCCTCGAGCATCTTCGCCGCCGGCGCCGCCGTGGCGGAGGACCTGTCAGCCATGATCTGCGCCGGCACGCCCTGTTCAACCATCCGGTCGTAAAGCGCGTTGCCCGAAGGCGGCAGTGTCGCGCTTTCCTTCCATACGGCGCCTTTCGCGAGTGCGGCGCGCGCCTTGATGGCCTGCTCCTCGCGCTCCGCGGCGACGGCAAGGAAGCTGCCGTCGCGCACCAGCGCGACCACGCCGGGCATGCGCCGTATTTCAGCTTCGTTGATGGAAACCAGGGTCGCGCCTGGCGAGGGCGGCCGCACCACGCGGCCGAACAGCATGCGAGGCAGGCGGATGTCCTGCACGTAGGCCGCGCCGCCGGTGAATTTCTTCGGAATGTCGTGGCGCGGAATGCTTTTGCCGACCCACTTGTAATCAGCGGCCGATTTCGGCTTCGCCGTCCCGGAGGCTTCTTTCTTCAGATCGATCTCGCCTGCGAGCATCCAGTACGTAATGGCGTTATTGATGGTGCCGTCAATGACCTTCAACTCCGAAGCCGGCACGCCCAGCTTTGCGGCCGCGGCTGAAAGCAGGATCTCGCGTGCCTCGGCGCAGGCGAAGCGCACGGCGCTGCCGCTGTCCTGCACCGACTGGCTGCCCGCGGTCTGGCCTTCGTTTGGTGTCAACGCCGTGTCGCCGTGGATGATCCGGATGCGCTTCAGCTCGATGTCGAGCTCGTCGGCGGCGATCTGCGTCAGCGCGGTGCCGATGCCCTGGCCGAGCTCGATCTTGCCGCTGAAGAGGGTCACGGAGCCGTCGGCATCGATGCGCAGCCAGGCATTGAGCATGCGGTTGCCATTCAGACTGCCCGGCAACCTGGCAGGCGCGTTTTGGGAAAATGATTCATTCAATGAGAACAAAATGACCAGCGCGCCGCCGGTTTTCAGGAACTGCCGCCGGGAAGTCATGACTGCATCTCCTTCGCGGCGCGCTGCACCGCGCGGACGATGCGATTATGCGATGCGCAACGGCACAGGTGGCCGTTGAGCGCCGTGCGAATCTCTTCGTTGGTCGGCCGCGGATTGCGCGCGAGCAGCGCCTTGGCCGACATCACCATGCCGTTGCCGCAATAGCCGCACTGGCAGGCCTGCTCCTCGATGAAGGCTTTCTGCAGCGGGTGCAACTTCTCCACCGTGCCCAGGCCTTCGATGGTCTCGACCGCTCCCTTCACGGCCGCTACCGGCGTCACACAGGAGCGCACGGCCTTGCCGTCGATGAGCACGGTGCAGGCGCCGCATTGCGCGAGGCCGCAGCCGAACTTCGGGCCGTTGAGTTCCAGGTCGTTGCGCAGGACGTAAAGCAAGGGCGTATCGGCATCGACGGAAACCTCGCGCGCCGCGCCGTTTACCTTCAGGGTGTACTGGGCCATTACTCCTCCGTAGGCGTATTTATCCCTCTATGGCCCGGCCATCTTAGACCTAATCTTCGAAACTGATTATCCCCAGACTTCCTTCGCCGTCTCGATGCACAGGCGCAGCTTGGCCTTCTCCTGCTCGACGGTCAGGTTGTTGCCGTGGTGGGTGCTGGAGAAGCCGCACTGCGGGCTGAGGCACAGGTTCTCGAGGGGAACGTACTTGGTGGCTTGCTCGATTCTCTTTTTCAAAAGATCTTTTGATTCAAGCGCAGGCAACTTGGAACTGACCAGGCCGAGCACCACTTTCCTGCCCTTGGTGACGTACCTCAGCGGCTCGAAGCCCCCCGAGCGCTCGTCGTCGAACTCGAGGAAGAAGCCGTCGACGTCGATCTGCGAGAACGCCGTCTCCGCCACGTAGTCGTAGCTGCCGCTCGCCATCCAGGTGCTCTTGAAGTTGCCGCGGCAGGTGTGCACCGCGACCGTCATGTCGTCGGGCACATCCCTGGTCGCCAGGTTGATCGCCTTGGCGTAGAGCGCGACGTCCTTCTTCGGGTCGTCGCCCGCCTTGCGGAAGGCCTCCTGCACCTTCGGGTCGCCCATCATGGCGATGGTGGTGTCGTCGATCTGCAGGTAGCGGCAGCCCGCCTTGTACAGGTCGGCGATCTCCTCGCGGTAGGCGCGCGTGGTGTCGGCCCAGAACTCGTCCATGTCCGGGTACACCGCCCTGATGGACGAGCGGTCGGCGCGCGCGTGCAGCATGGCGGGCGAGGGCATGGTGAACTTCGGCGTGCCTTTCTTCACCAGGCCCTTCAGGAACACGAAATGGTCGAGCATGACCGGTTGCGTGCGCCGTACCTTGCCTTCCAGCTTGAGCATCGGCGGCTGCTCGTCGCTGGCGTGGAAGGTGTGCGCCTTGTTGACGGTGAGGCCCACGCCGTCAAAGCCGTGGAGGAAATCGATGTGCCACCAGTCGCGGCGGAATTCGCCATCGGTGACCGCCGGGATGCCGACCTCCTCCTGCAGCGCCACCACGTCGCGGATGCACTTGTCCTGAACCTTCTTCAGAGCGGCGGCGGAAATCTTGCCGGCGCGCTCCTGCGCGCGCGCCTCATGCAACTCCTTAGGGCGCAACAGGCTGCCGACGTGATCCGCTCTGAAGGGAGGTTTCATGGACTAAGCAGCTTGTTTTAACGCCAACACCTTATCCGTCGCCTCCCAAGTGAACTCGGGCTCCTCGCGGCCGAAATGGCCGTAGGCGGCGGTCTTCTCGTAGATCGGCCGCAGCAGGTTCAGCATCTGGATGATGCCCTTCGGCCGCAAGTCGAAGTTGGCGCGCACCAACTGCGCGAGCTTGTCGTCGGAGAGCTTGCCCGAGCCATGCGTGGTGACCATGACGCTGGTCGGTTGCGCGACGCCGATGGCGTAGGAAACCTGCACCAGGCAATTGGAGGCGAGGCCGGCGGCGACGATGTTCTTCGCCACGTAGCGTGCGGCGTACGCCGCCGAGCGGTCCACCTTCGAAGGATCCTTGCCGGAAAACGCGCCGCCGCCGTGCGGCGCCGAGCCGCCGTAGGTATCGACGATGATCTTGCGGCCGGTGAGGCCGCAGTCGCCTTTCGGCCCGCCGATCTCGAAGCTGCCGGTCGGGTTGACCAGGTATTTGATCTTTCCCTTCACCATGTTCTTCGGCAGCACCGGCTTGATGATCTGCTCGATCACCGCCTCCTCGATCTGCTTGTGCTGCAGACCCGGCGCGTGCTGCGTGGAGAGCACCACCGTCTCGACGGCCTCGGGCCTGCCGTTGGCGTAGCGCAGCGTGACCTGCGATTTGGCGTCCGGGCGCAGCCAGGGCAGGCGCCCGTCGCGGCGCACTTCCGACTGGCGCTCGACCAGGCGGTGCGCGAGGTAGATCGCCATCGGCATCAGCCCGGGCGTCTCGTCGCAGGCATAGCCGAACATCAGGCCCTGGTCGCCCGCGCCCTGGTCGAGGTCGAGGCCCTTGCCTTCGTCCACGCCCTGGGCGATGTCGCGCGACTGCTCGCCGTACGCGACGACCACGGTGCAGCCGTCGGCGTCGAAGCCGATCTTCGGGTCGGTGTAGCCGATGCGCCGGATGGTCTTGCGCGCCACGTGCTGGAAATCGATCTTCGCGTTGGTGGTGATTTCGCCGGCGAGCACCACCAGGTTGTCTTTCACCAGCGTTTCGGCGGCGACGCGGGAGCGCGGGTCCTGCGCTAGAATCGCGTCGAGGACCGCGTCCGAAATCTGGTCGGCGACCTTGTCCGGGTGGCCTTCGGAAACCGATTCGGAAGTAAAAAGAAAATCGCTCATTGCGTGCGCTCTGCTCGGGTCTTGGGGAAGGCCGCAAGGATACCAAAAACTTGCATCGATTCCTGAGTTTTCTCCTGCGCGCGACGGCCATTCTGCCTCTGCGCGCGCTGCACGCAGTGGGATTCGTCCTCGGCTGGGCGATGTATGGGATGTCCCCCACCTACCGCCGCCACCTGCGCGGCAACCTGACGCAGGCCGGCTTTGCCGACGGCGCCACGCGGCGCGCGGCGATCGCCGCCGCCGGGCAATTGATCGCCGAACTGCCGGCGCTCTGGTTCCGCCGGCGCGAGGAATCTCTCGCGCTGGTGCGTAGCGCCGAAGGCGTCGAGGCCGTGCTTGCCGCGCGCGCTGCCGGAAAAGCGTTGCTGCTGCTCACGCCGCACCACGGCTGCTTCGAGATCTGCGCGCAATACGCCGCGCAGCACGCGCCGATTACCGTGCTTTACCGCGCGCCCAAGATCGCCTGGCTCGAGCCGCTGATGCGCGAGGGCCGCGGCGGCGCCAACCTGCGCCTCGTGCCCGCCGACTTGTCGGGCGTGCGCGAGTTGTTCCGCGCGCTTGAGCGCGGCGAAGCGGCGGGTTTCCTGCCCGACCAGGTGCCCGGGCTGGGCGAAGGCGAGTGGACCGAATACTTCGGCCGGCCGGCCTACACCATGACGCTCGCGGCGAAGCTCGCCGAGCGGCCGAACATCGCCTGCTTCCTTGCCTACGCGCGGCGCCTGCCCAAAGGTGCCGGTTACCGCATCGTGGTACGGCCTTTTCCAAAGAAGGATTCTTCTGAAACGGCAACCAGGCGTTTGAACCGCGCGCTTGAGGAGCTGGTAGGCGAGTGCCCGGAGCAGTATCTCTGGGGCTACAACCGCTACAAGACGCCCGCCGGCGCGGCGCCGCCGCCCGCATGACCCGCATCGTTCTCTTCCTGATGTGGCTCGTGCAGTTTCTTCCCCTGGCGGCGCAGGCAACGATCGGCAACGCGGTCGGCTGGGTGCTGTACTGGCTGATCACCGAGCGCCGGCGCGTCACGCGCATCAACCTCGCCAAGTGCTTCCCGCACCTGAGCGGCCGCGAGCGCGAGCGGCTGTCGCAGGCGCATTTCCGCATCTTCGTGCGCAGCTTCATCGAGCGCGGCATCCTGCGCTGGTCATCGCCCGAGCGCCTCGATCGCCTGGTGCGCATCGAGGGCATCGAGGTCCTCGAGGCGCTGGAGGGACGCCCGGTGATCATGCTCGCGCCGCACTTCGTCGGCGTCGAATTCGGCGGCCTGCGCCTGGCGATGAATCGCAAGATGGTCACCATGTTCTCGCGCCAGAAGGATCCGGCGTTCGACCAGTTCCTGTACCGCTACCGCACGCGCTTCGGCGGGCTGGCGGTGTCGCGCCAGGAGGGCTATCGCAAGGCGGTGCGCGCCATCAAGGGCGGCTGGCCCTACTACTACATGCCGGATCTCGATTTCGGCCCCAAGCGCTCGATCTTCGTGCCGTTCTTCAACGTGCAGGCGGCGACGGTGACCGGGCTGTCGTATATTGCGCGCCTGACCAGGGCCGCCGTCGTGCCTTGCGTGACGCGCATGCTTCCGGGCGGCGGCGGCTACGTGATCCGGCTCTACCCCGCGTGGACCGATTTCCCCGGCGGCGACGTCGCCGCCGACACGCGGCGCATGATGGCCTTCATCGAGGAGCGCGTGCTGGAGATGCCCGAGCAGTACTTCTGGCTGCACAAGCGGTTCAAGACCCGCCCGGCGGGCGAAGCGGGGTTCTATTGAAAGTGGCGGTTATCGGCGCCGGCCACATGGGCCGCTACCACGCGCAGAAATTCGCGCACTGCGAAGGCGCGCAACTCGTCGCGGTGGTGGATGCGAATTCTTCTCGTGCTTCTCTTTTTCCGGGAATTGATTTCTTCACGGATTACCGGAAAGTTTTGTCGATCGCCGATGCAGCGGTGATTGCGGTTCCCACGCATCGCCACTTCAAGATCGCGAAAGCCTGCATCGACGCCGGCTTGCACGTGCTGATCGAGAAGCCGATCGCCACCACGGTGAAGGAAGCCGACCAGCTGATCCGCCTGGCGAAGAAGCGCCGCGTGGTGCTACAGGTCGGGCACGTCGAGCGCTTCAACCGCGGCTACGCGGCGCTCACCGCCCGCCTCCATCGGCCGATGTTCATCGAGACCGAGCGTCTCGCGCCGTTCAAGCAGCGCGGCGCCGAAGTCGACGTGGCGCTCGACCTGATGATCCACGACCTCGACCTCGCCGTGGCGCTGGCGCGCTCGGAAGTGAAGCGTGTCAGCGCCAGCGGCTTTCGCGTGCTGACGCGCGACATCGACATCGCCACCGCGCTGATCGAGTTCAAGAGCGGCTGCGTCGCCAACCTGTCCGCGAGCCGCGTCAGCCAGGCGGCAGTGCGCAAGCTGCGCATGTTCCAGCACGGCGTGTACGTGTCCGCCGACCTGCAATCCGGCGCCGTGCGCTTCGTCACGCGGCGCGGCGGCGAGCTGAAGCAGACCGACGAGAACTATGCCGGCGGCGACGCGCTGGCAGCGCAGGCGAAAAGTTTTGTGGGTGCGGCCATGAAAAAGCATCCGGTCGTGGTGAGTGGCGAGGACGGCCGTCGCGCCCTTCAGCTTGCGCTCGACGTCGGGCGGCTGGTGCGCGAGCGGCTGAGGAAATTCGCATGAACCCGAGCATCCCGATGGTGGATCCGGCGGCCGAGTACCGGCTGCTCAAGGACGAGATCGACGCCGCCGTCGCCCGGGTGCTCGCCTCCGGGCGCTTCATCCTCGGGCCGGAGGGCGAGGCCTTCGAGCGCGAAATCGCCGCCTATCTCGGGGCGCCGCACGCCGTGGGCTGCAATTCCGGCACCGACGCGCTGCACCTGCCGCTGGTGGCCGCCGGCATCGGGCCGGGCGACGAAGTGGTGGTGCCGGCGTTTACTTTCTTCGCCACGGCTGAAGCGGTTTCCTACACCGGCGCGCGGCCGGTGTTCGCGGACATCGATCTCGGCACCTTCAATCTCGATGTCGAATCGTTGAAAAGAAGCATTTCACCGCGAACCCGGGCGGTGATTGCCGTTCACCTATTCGGGCAGTGCGCGGCGCTCGACGAGATTTCGAAGCTCTGCCACCAGCGGGAAGTGCTCCTGATCGAGGACTGCGCGCAGGCCATCGGCGCCGACTACGACGGGCGGCGCGCCGGCAGCTGGGGCGCTTTCGGCAGCTACTCCTTCTACCCGACCAAGAATCTTGGCGCCGCCGGCGATGCGGGCTTGATGACTGCCCGCGCCAAGGGCGACGACCAGGTCCTGCGTTCCCTGCGCCACCACGGCACCCAGAAGACCTATCTCCATGATCGCGTCGGCTGGAACAGCCGGCTCGACGAGCTGCAGGCGGCGATCCTGCGCGCCAAGCTCGGTCACCTCGAGCGCTTCATCGAGGCGCGCCGCAACGTGGCCGCCGGCTACCGGCAGCGCCTGGCCGGCGCGCCGCTCGAACTGCCCGAGGAGCATCGCCGCGGCCGCCATGTCTACCACCAGTTCACCATTCGCAGTCCGAAGCGCGACCTGATCCGCGAAGAGCTGGTGAAGGATGGCATCGCCAGCTCGATCTTCTATCCCCTGCCGCTGCACCGGCAGCCGGTCTACGAGCTGGAAAACCGCGCCCTCAGCCTGCCGTGCGCGGAGGAAGCGGCGAAAACCGTGCTGTCGCTGCCGATCCATCCGCTGCTCGACGAGGCCTCGCTCGACCGCATCTGCGCCCGCGTGCGGGACGCGCTGAAGTGAAGCTCGCCTTCGCCAAGATGCAGGGCGCCGGCAATGATTTTGTCGTTTTCGATTTCACCAAGAAGAAGTTTTCTCTGACCAAGAATCAACTGCGAAAAATTTCAGATAGAAACTTTGGTGTGGGCTGCGACCAGATTCTCGTTGTCGAGCAATCGAAAACCGCGGACTTCCGCTACCGCATCTTCAATGCCGATGGCGGCGAAGTGGAGCAATGCGGCAACGGCGCGCGCTGCTTCGTCAAGTTTGTGCGCGCGCGTCGGTTGACGAGGAAGCGCGAGATCCGAGTGGAAACGCTCGGCGGGCTGATCGCGCCCCGGCTGGAGCCGGACGGCGAGGTCAGCGTCGACATGGGCGCGCCGGTGTTCGAGGAAAGGACCATGCTTCAGGTGGGGGGAAAAGACGTCGAAGTGCAGATTCTTTCCATGGGCAATCCGCACGCAGTCCAGATCGTTACCGACGTCGAGGCGGCGCCGGTGACGACGCAGGGGCCGCTGCTCGAGCATCACCCGCGCTTTCCGAACCGGGTGAACGCCGGTTACCTCCAGGTTCTCAGCCGTAAACACATCCGGTTACGGGTCTGGGAGCGCGGCGCGGGCGAAACGCTGTCCTGCGGCACCGGCGCCTGCGCCGCGGCGGTCACCGGCATCCGCCGCAGCCTGCTCGATTCGCCGGTGCGCGTCGAAACGCGCGGCGGAGCGTTGACCATCGCTTGGGCGGGCGGCGACAATGCAGTGTGGATGAAGGGCCCTGCCGAGATGTCGTTCGAGGGAACCATAGAGCTATAAGGCCGACATGAACGCCGACGACATCGCCATGTTCCTTCGCACCAACCCGCAGTTCTTCAACCAGCACCCCGAACTCCTCGAGAAGATCCACGTGCCGCACCCCTACGGCGGGCGCGCCATCCCGCTCGCCGAGCGCCAGACGCTGGCGCTGCGCGAGAAGACCAAGCACCTCGAAGGCAAGCTCGCCGAACTGGTGCAGTTCGGCGAGGAAAACGACGCCATCAGCGAGAAAGTGCACCGCCTTGCCGCCGCGCTGCTCGGCGCGCGCGACTTTGCCGCGCTCGCGCAGTCACTCTACTTCCACCTGGGCGAGGACTTCGCGGTGCCGCACGTGGCGCTGCGCATCTGGGGCAAGAGCCTGCCCGCCGGCCAGGCGGAGTCCGGCCCGGTGGACGAAGCGCAGCGCCGCCAGGCAGCGGCGATGGGTGGGCCGCAATGCGGCCCGGCGGCCGGCAATCCCTTCCTGCCGTGGTTCGGCGAAGCCGGCGAGCGCCTGCGCTCGCTCGCGCTGGTGCCGCTCGGGCAGACCGCCGCGTTCGGCCTGCTTGCGCTCGCCAGCGAGGACGCGAAACGCTTCTACCCCGAAATGGGGACTCTCTACCTGCGGCGCATCGGCGAGCTGTGCGCGGCGGGAGTCGGCGCCCGCGTGTAGGAAAGATTCTCTTCCTTCACGTGCCCAAGGAAATACGGGACTACCTCGACTCGCTGCGCGACCAGCGCAGGTTGTCTCCCGCGACGTTGGGCAATTACACGCGGGCATTGGATCTTTTGCTTTCCCTCTTGAAAGAAAAATCCCTGCAAGAAGTTGAACCCGCCGAGGTGCGCCGCTTCATGGCACAGCTCCATGCCAAGGGCCTCGCACCGCGCACGCTGGCGCTGGTGCTCTCCGCCTGGCGCGGCTGCTTTCGCTGGCTGGTGCGGCACCGGGGCTGGAAAACCAATCCCGTGGTCGGCATCCGCGCGCCGAAGGCTTCGCGGCCCCTGCCCAAGGCCCTATCGGTGGAAGCGGTGCAAAGGCTTTTCAATGAAGACCCTTCCACCCCCGCGGAAGTGCAGGATGCCGCCATGTTCGAGTTGCTCTATTCCTCGGGCCTGCGCCTCGGCGAGCTGATCGCGCTAAACGTCGACGACGGGCGGCTCGACCTGCGCCAGGGGGAGGTGACCGTCACCGGCAAGGGCTCGAAAACGCGAACTGTTCCGGTGGGGGCTAAAGCCAGGGAGGCTTTGACGGCCTGGCTTTCCATCAGAAAAGGCGTGGCCCATGAAAAAGCGCTTTTCGTTGGCGCGCGTGGAAAACGCATTTCGGCAACGACCGTCGGCGCGCGGCTCAAGCGCTGGGCGCGCCGCTGCGGGCTCCCTGGGCGCGTGCACCCGCACATGCTGCGCCACTCGTTCGCTTCGCACGTGCTGCAGTCGTCGCAGGACCTGCGCGCGGTGCAGGAAATGCTCGGCCACGCCAGCATCTCCACCACGCAGGTCTACACGCACCTCGATTTCCAGGCGCTCGCCAAGGTTTACGACGCGGCGCACCCGCGGGCGCGGAAGAAATGAACAAGCTGCTGCTGAAAAAAGGCCGCGAGCGCTCGCTCAAGCGCCGCCACCCCTGGATTTTTTCCGGCGCGGTGGAAAAAGCCGGCGGCAAGCCCGGCGAGACGCTCGAGGTGCGCGACCACTCCGGCCAGCCGCTCGCGCTCGCCGCCTACAGCCCGAATTCGCAGATCCGCGCCAGGGTTTGGAGCTTCGATGTTTCCGTTTCTATTGATGCTGATTTTTTCAGGGGAAAAATCGAAAGCGCCGTAAACCTCCGCGAAACCCTGCCTGCAGCGAAGCGCACCAACGCGCTGCGGCTGGTGCACGGCGAGTCCGACGGCCTGCCCGGCCTGGTGGTCGATCGCTACGATGACGTGCTGGTGGCGCAATTCCTCGCCGCCGGCGTCGAGCGCTGGCGCGACGAGATCCTCGATGCCTTGCAGCAGGTGACGGGCTGCACGGCGATCTTCGAGCGCTCGGACGCCGAGGTGCGCAAGCTCGAAGGCCTGCAACCCAAGACCGGGTTTGCCAGGGGAAACAAGAGCGCGACGCGCTGCCCGATCATCGAGTACGGCTTGAATTTCCGGGTTGATGTCGAACAAGGCCAGAAGACCGGCTTCTTCCTCGACCAGCGCGAAAACCGCCAGCGCGTGCGCGCGCTCGCCGCGGGACGCGAGGTGCTGGACGGCTTCTGCTACACCGGCGGCTTCGCCGTCGCCGCGCTCGCCGGCGGCGCGAAGCGCATCACGGCGATCGAGAGCTCGGCGCCTGCGCTCGAGGTGGCGAAGGACAACCTGGCGGCGAATACGCTCGATGCCTCGCGGGTGGAGTTCATCAAGGCGGATGTGTTCTCCCACCTGAGGACGCTGCGCGACCAGGGCGCAAAATTCGGCCTCATCGTCCTCGACCCGCCCAAGCTCGCGCCGACCGCGGCGCACGCCCGCAACGCCGCGCGCGCTTACAAGGACGTGAACCTTCTCGCCTTCAAGCTGCTCGCGCCGGGCGGGTTGCTTGCGACCTTCTCGTGCTCCGGCGGCATCTCGGCAGAATTGTTTCAGTCCATCGTCGCCGGTGCCGCCCTCGACGCCGGCGGCGAGGCGAAGATCATCGACCGCTTCACTGCCGCCGCCGACCACCCGGTGGCGCTGGAATTCCCGGAAGGCGACTACCTCAAAGGCCTGCTGGTCCTGAAGGGGTAGAATCGGCGCCCTCAGTTTCAATGCGGCTAGGAGCACGCGTGGCAATCCAGCAGACCCCCGCCGAGGACAAGATGGTCCCGGTGACCATCCTCACCGGCTTCCTCGGCGCCGGGAAAACGACGCTGCTGAACCGCATCCTCAAGGAGGATCACGGCCACCGCATCGCGGTGATCGAGAACGAGTTCGGCGAGGAGGGCGTGGACAGCCTGATCGTCGAGAAAAGCGACGAGCAGATCGTCGAGATGAACAACGGCTGCATCTGCTGCACGGTGCGCGGCGACCTGATCCGCATTCTCGGCGAGCTGAAAGCGAAGCGCGACAATGGCGCGCTCAAGTTCGACCGCGTGGTGATCGAGACCACCGGCATGGCGGACCCGGGCCCGGTGGCGCAGACGTTCTTCACTGACGAAGACATCGGCAACTACTACCTGCTCGACTCGATCATCACGGTGGTGGACGCGAAGCACGCGCCCAAGCAGCTCGACGAATTCCACGAGGCGCAGGAGCAGGTGGGGTTTGCGGACAGGATTTTGATGTCGAAGACCGATCTCGTCTCGGAAGGCGATGTCGACATGCTTTCGAAACGGCTGAAAAGAATGAATCCGAGAGCCCCGATAAAGAAAGTTGATTTCGGGAATACCCCCCTTAATGAAGTGCTCGACATCCGCGGCTTCAACCTGAACGCCATCCTCAACCTCGATCCCGAGTTCCTCACCGACACCGCGCACGGGCACCACGACGAGGTCGAATCATTCGTCTTCAAGTCGGACAAGCCCTTCGACGGCACCAAGCTCGAGCAATTTCTCTCCGGCATGGTCCAGGTCTACGGGCCGGATCTGCTGCGCTACAAGGGCGTGCTGTGGATGAAGGGCAATCCACGCCGCGTGGTGTTCCAGGGCGTGCACATGATGATGGGCGGCGACATGGGCAAGCCCTGGACCAAGGCTGACAAGAAGCACTCGGTGCTAGTATTTATAGGTAAGAGCCTGCCAAAGGAGCTCTTTCTTGCCGGCCTCGAGGAATGTTTAGCCAAGTAATCGCGCGTCTCGCGCTTGCCGCCGCGTTCGTCCTCGCGGGGCAGGCGGCGCTGCTGCATCCGCTCACGCACGTCGACCAGAAGGGCAGCCTGGTCCATGTGCCAGGCAAGGACAAGACGCCGGGCAAGCTGTGCGACGCGCTTGCGGCACTGGCCGCCTGCGCGCCGGACGCAACGCCGCAGGCCTTCGTAGTCCTCGAATTCACTGAGTCGTTTCCCGTAGCCTACTTGCGCGTTCCGCGCCCCGCGGAACCGCCTCCCTTCCTTTCGCAAGGCCCGCCCGCGCTCCTCTGAAAAAGTAGTTCTTTCAACTTTTCAGAGGAGAAGTCATGTTGCGCAAATTGTGGTGCGCCGCGGCGCTTGCCGCGGCGGTATTGCCTGCACGGGCGCAGGAATCCGACGCGGCCAAGCTGCGCGAGGAACTGCAGCAGCTCAAGCAGCAGCTGCAGAAGATGGAACGCCGCCTGCAGGAAACGGAAGCAAAGTCCGGCAAGGCGGAGGAGAGCGCGGCGCGGGCCGAAACCACCGTCACCCAGGCTGCGGCGCAGGCATCGAGCCGGCCGCAGACCGAGAGCGCGCTCAATCCGGGAATTTCCGCGATTCTCAACGGCGTCTATTCCAACCTTTCGCGGGATCCGAAGTCCTACCGGATCAACGGTTTCGTGCCGACCATGGGCGACGTGGCGCCGCCAAGGCGCGGCCTGAGCTTGGGCGAATCCGAGCTCGGGTTCACGTCGAACGTCGATCACCTGTTTCGCGGCACGCTGATCGCTTCGATCTCTCCCGACAACGATTCCATCGGCGTCGAAGAGGGCTATATCCAGACCCTGGGCCTGTCGCACGGCTTCACCGTCAAGGCCGGCCGCTTCTTTTCCGCGGTGGGTTACCAGAACCAGATCCACGCCCATGCCTGGGACTTCACCGACGCGCCGCTCGCCAACAAGGTGTTCCTCGGCAACCAGCTCAACGAGGATGGCATCCAGCTCAAATGGGTGGCGCCGACCAGCCTCTACTGGGATCTCGGCGCGGAGTTCGGCAGCGGACGCGCGTTTCCCGGCGGCCCGGCGGGCGGCGTCAACAAGAACGGCTTCGGCTCGACCAACCTGTTCACGCATGTCGGCGGGGACATCGGGGCGTCGACCTCGTGGCTGGCCGGACTTTCGCACCTGAGGACGGCGCCACAGGACCGCACCTTCGACGATCTCGACGGCACCGGAACGCTGGTGACTAACAGCTTCACCGGAACCAGCCGCCTCTGGGTCGTGGACGGCGTGCTGAAGTGGTCGCCGAACGGCAATTCGACCTACAACAGCTTCAAGCTGCAGGGCGAATACTTCCGGCGCACCGAGGACGGCGTGTTGACCTACGACACGCAGGCGGCTTCTCTCGGACCGACGTCGGGGTCAGTCTCGTCGCGTCAGTCCGGCTGGTACTTGCAGGGGGTGTACCAGTTCCTGCCGGCCTGGCGCTTCGGCTATCGCTATGACCAGCTCGACTCGGGCAGCTTTAGCCTGGGCGGTGCGCTGACCGCGGCGAACTTCCCGACCCTGGGCAGCTACAACCCGTCGCGCAATACGGTGATGGTCGACTGGAGCCCGAGCGAATTCAGCCGCGTCCGCCTGCAGTACGCGCGCGACTATTCGCGGCAAGGCCAGCCCGACAACCAGGTCTTTCTCCAATACATCGTCAGTCTCGGCGCGCACGGCGCGCACAAATTCTGAGGATCGGACATGAACTCAATTTCAAGAATGGCAATTGCGCTCGCGACCGCGCTGCTGGCATTTCCGGCAGCCGCGGCACTGAACGTCTTCGCCTGCGAGCCGGAGTGGGGTGCCCTCGCACAGGAACTCGGCGGCGACAAGCTGTCAGTCTATTCAGCAACCGCGGCGCTGCAGGATCCGCATCACATCGAGGCGCGTCCCAGCCTGATCGCGCGCATTCGCAACGCCGACTTGGTGATCTGCTCCGGCTCGGAACTGGAGGTGGGCTGGTTGCCGCTGCTGCTGACCCAATCGGGGAACGATCGCATCCAGCCCGGTTCACCGGGGTTCATCGAGGCTTCGCAGTTCGTGGTCAAGCTCGAGATTCCGAAAGTCATCGACCGCGCGCTCGGCGACATTCATCCCGGCGGAAATCCGCACATTCATCTCGACCCGCGCAATATCGCGAAGGTCGGCGACGTGCTCACGGCGCGGCTTGCGGAAATCGATCACGCCAACTCCGGGTTCTACCAGCAGCGCGCCGATGCCTTCGGCAAACGCTGGCAGGCGGCGATAGAGCGCTGGCAGCAACAAGCCGCTCCGCTCAAGGGTGTTGCCGTCGTTGTGTACCATAAGGACATGTCGTACTTCATCAACTGGGCTGGAATGCGCGAAGTCGGCAGTCTCGAACCGAAGCCCGGAATACCGCCCACGCCCACGCATCTCGCGGAACTCGTCGACCGGATGAAGCGCAATCCCGCGAAGGTCGTGGTGTATTCGCCATATAACAATCCGAGGGCCGCGCAGTTCCTGTCGGAGCAAGCCAGGATTGCATTAGCGCCTCTTCCCTTTACCGTTGGCGGAAGCGACAAGGCGAAGGATCTGTTCGGATTGTTCGACGACACGATCGAGCGGCTGCTCAAGACGGCGAAGTGACGCTCAGTCCGGCCGAATACGGCATCCTGTGGCCCGCTTTCGTCGCCGGGCTGCTGGTCACGGCGACGCACGTGCCGCTCGGCATGCAGGTGCTCGAGCGCGGCATCGTGTTCATCGACCTGGCGATCGCGCAGATCGCCGGGGCGGGCGTGATTTTCGCCGACTACCTCGGATGGGAGCCGACCGGCGTTGCGGTGCAGGTCGCGGCGCTTTCGGCCGCGCTCGCGTGCGCGGCGCTGCTGACCTGGACCGAGCGGCGCTGGCCCGAGGTGCAGGAGGCGATCATCGGCGTCGTGTTCGTCGTCGCGTCGAGCCTCGCCATTCTCATCCTCGCCAAGAATCCGCGCGGCGGCGAGAACCTGAAGGACCTGCTTTCGGGCCAGATCCTCTGGGTGAACCCCGCGCGGCTGCCGCTGGAGGCGCTGTTCTACGGCGCAATACTGGCGCTCTGGTTCGGCCTGCGCGAGAAGCTGGGCCGGATCGGCTTTTACGTGCTGTTCGCGAGCGCCGTGACGGTCTCGGTGCAGCTCGTCGGCCTGTTCCTGGTGTTCACGACGCTGGTGGTCCCGGCACTGGCGACTTTTTACTCGCGCCGCCATCGATTTCTGAAGGCTTACACCATTGGCGTGCTTGGCTACGCCGCGGGGCTGCTCCTGTCGGTGGCGGCTGACCTGCCTTCTGGGGCGATGATCGTCTGCGCCATGGCCGCGCTGGGAGCGATGTTTTTCCTGTTAGCCCGGCGCGCGGCGCTGCGCTAGCTCGAACTCCAGGCACTCGCGGCACAGGCAGCCGCGCCCGGGTAGCGGCCTGAGCGGCGGCAGGCCCGCGCACCAGCAGGGCGCGGAGTTTTCCCCCGCCGCCTGCATGCCGCACAGGAACACCGTGCCGCAACGCGCGCAGGCGGCGCGGGCGTCAGCGGCCATCCGGGTCCCCGAGGCGCGCCACTGCCTGGCGCAGGAAGGCGAGCTGCTTGCGGAAATTGCGGCAGCCGTCGCAGATCGCGAGATGCAGGCGCAGCCGTGCGCGCTCGCCGAGGCCGAGCCGCCGGTCGAGCCCTTGGGAAGCGAGGCGCGAAACTTCCTTGCAGGTGAGCATCATTTCCGAAACCAGTTCTTTTCGAGGCACTCGCGTAGTGCCACGCGTGCACGGTACAAGAGCACCCAGCAGTGCGTCGAGGTGACGCCGAGTTCCTTACAGATCTCGCCAGTCGCAAGCCCCATATGCTCTCGCAACAGGAAGGCCTGGGAGGTTTTTTGCGGCAGGCGCGCGAGGCACTCCTCGAGCGCGGCGAAGAACTGCTTCTGCCCCAGCGCCTGGTCCGGGTTGCCCCAGTCGGCGGGCGCCTGCGCCCAGTGGCCGGTGTCGTCGAACAGCGCATCGAACTCCGACAGGTCGGCACCCGCCGGCATCAGCGTCGCCTCGCGCGCGGATTTGCGGATGGCGTCGATGATCTTGTGCTTGAGGATGCCGGTGAGCCAGGTGCGCAGGTTGGAGCGCCCGGCGAATCCCGCTTCGCCGGCGAGTGCCGCGACGAGGGTGTCCTGCACTGCATCCTCGGCCGCCTGCCGGTTGCGCAGCTGCAGGCTGGCGTAGCGCATCAGGTAGGGGCGCTCGCCCTCCACCTGGGAACGGAAATCCTTCATCGGCCGGGAATTTTACAGGGGGGACTTGAAACGCCTGCCTGCCGACCCTACCTCGGAGCCACGCAACCCATTTGAAGGAGATGCCATGTTCAGCCTGACCCGATATGACCCGTTCTACGACCTGGCGGAAGACCTGTTCAAGGGCGTCGCCGCCCCCCGCCTGAAGGTGGATGTCGCCGAGAAAAACGGCGCCTACACCGTGACGGCGGAGCTGCCCGGCGTGAAGAAGGACGACATCCAGATCACCATCGACGGCCCGCAGGTGACGCTGGCGGCCGAGGTGAAGCGCGAGCAGGAAGTCGCCGATGATGAGCGCGTGCTCCATACGGAGCGCGTCTACGGCAAGGTGACGCGCAGCTTCACGCTGCCGCAGGAGCTCGACGAGGCGAAGGCCGAGGCGAAGTTCAAGGACGGCGTGCTCGAGCTGGTGCTGCCGAAGAAGGCAGCCGAGAAGCGCAAGCCGATTCTCATCCAATAAACGAGCCAGTCGTTTTTCTGTAGTATCGGGGGGCGATGAACGCCCCCCTCATTTCTTCGTCGAGCGCCAACCCGCAGGCGGCCGAAAAGGCCCGCATCCTGGCGGAGGCGCTGCCTTACATCCAGCGCTTCCACGGCAAGACCATCGTCATCAAGTTCGGCGGCAACGCCATGACCGACGAGTTGCTGAAGGCGGGCTTCGCCTACGACGTCGTGCTGCTCAAGCTGGTCGGCATGAACCCGGTGATCGTGCACGGCGGCGGGCCGCAGATCGAGCAGCTGCTCGCCAGGCTCGGCAAGAAGGGCGAGTTCATCCAGGGCATGCGGGTGACGGACGCCGAGACGATGGACGTGGTCGAGATGGTGCTCGGCGGCCAGGTCAACAAGGAAGTGGTCGAGCTGATCAACCAGGCGGGCGGCAAGGCGGTCGGGCTCACCGGCCAGGACGGCGCCTTCATCCGCGCGCGCAAGATGGTGCTGCCCTCGAAGGACAACGGCCACGTCGATCTCGGCCAGGTGGGCGAGGTCGATTCGATCGACCCGCAGGTGATCCGCGCACTGGAGGCGGGCGGCTTCATCCCGGTGGTGGCGCCGATCGGCACCGGCGCCGACGGCACCACCTACAACATCAACGCTGACCTGGTCGCCGGCAAGCTCGCCGAGATCCTCGCCGCCGAGAAGCTGGTGGTGCTCACCAACACCCCGGGCGTGCTCGACAAGGACGGCAAGCTCCTCACCGGCCTCACGCCGCGCAAGATCGACGACCTGGTGAAGAAAGGCGTGATCTCCGGCGGCATGCTGCCGAAGATCGGCTCGGCGCTCGACGCCGCGCGCAACGGCGTCAAGAGCGTGCACATCATCGACGGCCGCGTGCCGCACGCGCTGCTGCTCGAAGTACTGACCGACCAGGGCGTCGGCACGCTGATCCGAAGCAAGTAAGTGAAAATTTCGAAGTTGCCGCCTTCGCGGCGGGTGTGGATCTTCGACCTCGACAATACGCTGCATGACGCGCGCACACGCATTTTTCCGTCGATGCACGGGCAGATCAACGCCTACCTGCGGCGTCACTACGGCGTTGACGAGGCGGGTGCCAACCGCATGCGCGAGCACTTCTGGCGCACCTACGGCACCACGCTCGACGGCCTGGTGCGCCACCACGGCGACGACCCGCGACGCTTCCTCGCCGAGACGCATGTCTTTCCCGAGCTCGCCGACATGGTGCTGCACGAGAACGCGCTGCGCCACGCGCTGGCGCGCCTGGGCGGCAAGAAGCTGGTGTTCTCCAATGCGCCGCGACACTATGTCGAGGAAGTGCTGCGCGCGATCGGCGTCCGGCGCTACTTCGACGCGGTCTACACCATCGAAGATGCGCGCTACCGCGGCAAGCCCGGGGTGCAGGGCTTCCATATGTTGCTGCGCAAGCACGGCCTCGACCCCCATCGCTGCGCATTTGTCGATGACATTCTCGACAATCTGCGAACTGCGCATCGCCTGGGCATGTCCACGGTGTGGGTGAGCAGCGAGCGCAAACGCGTGTCGTTTGTGGATTTGCGCATTGCCTCGGTCACCGAACTGCCGCGTAGAATTGGGTCCTGATGCCCCGGGTCAAAGGCGAGCGCAAGCTCGAAATCCTGAAAGCGCTCGCGCAAATGCTCGAGGCGCCGAAGTGGGAGCGCATCACCACCGCGGCGCTGGCGGCGAAGCTGTCGGTGTCCGAGGCCGCCCTCTACCGCCACTTCGCCTCCAAGGCGCAGATGTACGAGGGCCTGATCGAGTTCATCGAGAACTCGGTGTTCACGCTCGCCAACCAGATCACCCAGAACGAGGCGAACGGCCGCGAGCAGGCTGGCAAGCTGGTCGAGATGCTGCTGGCGTTCGCCGAGACCAACCCCGGCATGGTGCGCGTCATGACCGGCGATGCGCTGGTGGGCGAGCATGAGCGCCTGCAGGCGCGCATGAACCAGTTCTACGACCGCTTCGAGGCGACGCTGAAGCAGGCGCTGCGCCTCGCCTCGGATGCCGACGCCGGCGGCCGCGCCGCCGCGCTATTGCGCTATGCGCTCGGCTGCCTGCACCAGTTCGCCAAGAGCGGCTTCGTCAGGAAGCCGGTGGAGAGCTACTCGGCGCAGAAGCGCTACCTGCTCGCGCAGACCTGACAGGCGGGATCGCGCTTCACCGCCACCGAGCGCCAATCGGCGCTGAGCGCATCGAAGATCCGCAGTTTCCCGCTCGGCGAATCGCCGATGCCGGCGAGGAGCTTGATCGCTTCCATCGCCTGCATCGCGCCGATCACGCCAGTCAGCGGCGCGAATACGCCCATTTGCGAGCACTGCACTTCTTCGACTTCGCCGTCCTCGGGGAAGAGGCAGGCGTAGCAGGGCGATTCTTTTTTCCGCAAATCAAAAACCGTCAGCTGGGCGTCGAAACGGATTGCCGCACCAGAAACGAGGGGTTTGTGATTCTTCACGCAAGCACGGTTGATCGCCTTGCGCGTGGCGAAATTGTCGGAGCAATCCAAGACGACATCGGCGGATGAAACAAGATCGGAGAAATCTTCGATTCTTTTCTGAAGGGCAGTGATTTTGACTTCGGGATTCACACCACCCAGCGATTTGCGTGCTTCATCAACCTTGGGCGAACCAACGGAATCCGTACGGTAGAGGATCTGGCGCTGCAGGTTGGTGAGGTCGACCTTGTCGCCGTCGGCCAGCGTCAGTCTGCCGACGCCGGCGGCGGCGAGGTAGAGGGCGGCGGGGCAGCCGAGGCCGCCGGCGCCGACCACCAGCGCACTTGCGGCGCGCAGCTTCTCCTGGCCTTCGATCCCGATCTCGGGAAGAAGGATATGTCGGCTATAGCGGAGGAGCTGCTGGTCGTTCAGTTCGCGGGCTTGCTCTGCGCGACCTTGGGCGGCTGGCTTTGCACCGGCATGCCCTTGAGGAAGTTGAGCGCCTGCTCGAGCTGGAAGTCGTCCTTCGAGCCGAACTCGATCGGCTTGGCCATCTCGCCGGCGGGAGTCTCGGGCCGGGCAGCGGGCTTCGCCGCTTCCGCTTCGCGGTCGTTCTTCAGGTGGCGCTCGAGGTCGGCCTCGCGCACGCGTGTGCGGGAGTTGTCACCCGGTTCTTCCACCACCACGTCCGGCGTGATGCCCTTGGCCTGGATCGAGCGGCCGCTGGGAGTGTAGTAGCGCGCGGTGGTGAGCTTGATGCCGGTGGAGTCGGTGAGCTGCACCACGGTCTGCACCGAGCCCTTGCCGAAGGATTGCGTGCCCATGATCTGGGCGCGCTTGTGATCCTGCAGCGCGCCGGCGACGATTTCGGATGCCGAGGCGGAGCCGCCGTTCATCAGCACCACCATCGGCGCGGTCTTGGCGGACTCCGGCAGGGCCTTCATCTGATCGTTGTCGAGCAGCTCTTCCGGGATGGCGTAGAACTTCTTCTTGGCGTCGGCGGTGCGGCCGTCGCTCGATACCACCAGCACGCCGCGCGGCAGGAAGGCGGTCGACACGGCGAGCGCCATGTGCAGCAGGCCGCCGGGGTCATTGCGCAGGTCGAGCACGATGCCCTTGAGCGGGCCCTGGCTGTTCAATTTGGCGAGCTGCTGGATCAGCTGCCGCGAGGTGGGTTCCTGGAACTGCGCCACGCGCACCCAGGCGTAGCCCGGCTCGATCAGGCGCGACTTGACGCTCTGCACCAGGATCACGGCGCGCACCAGCGTGAACACCAGCGGCTGCGCTTCGCCTTTTCGCGAAACCGTGAGCGTGATCTTGGTGCCCTTCGGGCCGCGCATCTTCTTCACGGCATCGTTCAGGGTCATGCCCTTCACCGGCGTCTCGTCGAGCTTGATGATCAGGTCGTTCGGCTTGATGCCGGCCTTGAAGGCCGGCGTGTCCTCGATCGGCGACACCACCTTGACGTAGCCGTCTTCCATGCCGACTTCGATGCCGAGGCCGCCGAACTCGCCCTTGGTGCTGACGCGCAGCTCCTTGAAGGCGTCGGCGTCGAGATAGGCGGAATGCGGGTCGAGGCCGGTGAGCATGCCGGTGATCGCCTCGGTGATCAGCTTCTTGTCCTCGACCGGCTCGACGTAGTTCGACTTGATGGCGCCGAACACTTCGGTGAAGGCGCGCAGTTCCTCGATCGGCAGCCCGGAGCGCGCCGCGCGCTGGGCGATGGCGTCGAAGTTCAGGCTGATCAGAACGCCGGCGACGACGCCGACGAGAATCAGGCCAATGCTGCGAAGCTTTTTCTGCATGATGGGGTGCCTACCTCAGTCTGACCCAGCGCAGCGGGTCGAAAGCGCGGCCTTGATGCCGCAATTCAAAGTATAAGCCCGTTTCCTCGTTGCCACCGCTCGATCCGGTGGTGGCGATGGTCTCGCCCACCACCACCGCCTCGCCCACCTGCTTCAGCAGCGACTCGTTGTTGGCATAAATCGAGAGATAGCTCTCGCCGTGATCCACGATCATCAGGTTGCCGAAGCCGCGCATCCAGTCCGCGTACACCACCTGCCCGCGGCCGACCGCCCGCACCGGCTGGCCCTCCGCGGCGCGGATGAATACCCCTTTCGCCTCGGTGAGCGCCGCCCCCCTTGGAGCACCGAAGCGCCCGCTCAGTTCCCCGCGCACCGGCAAGCGCAGCTTGCCGCGCAGGGCGGAGAAGGGGTCTTTGCCCGCGTCCTTCTCCGGCACCAGCTCGACCCGTCCCAGCAGGCGCCCGAGCCCCTCGACCAGCCGCGCCAGGCGCGCCTCGTCGGCGCGCAGCACGTTGATTTCGCGGCGGCTCTTGCGGATGTCGCCGGCCAGGCGGTCGAACACCCGCTTGCGCTCGCGCCGCTCCTTGAGGATGCGCTCGCGGTCGGCCCGGCTCGACTGCTCGACGAGCTTCAGACGCTCGCGCTTCGCCTGGGCGTCGCGCGCCAGGCGCGCCTGCTCGTCGAGTCCGGCGCGGTAGGAGGCGAGCGCAGCCGCCGCGGCGCGCGAGACATGGCCGACGTAATAGAGCGTGCGCGAAAGCGAGCCGGGGTCGTCGCCCGACAGGGCGACGCGCAGCGCGTCGGGCGCGCCGGCCGCCTGGCGCGCGGCCAGCATGCGCTCGACCGCCGCCTGGCGCTCGGTGAGCGAGCGCTCGAGCGTGCGGCGCCGCTCGGCGATACGGGACGATTCGCGGCGCAAGCGCACGCCCTCGGCCTGCAGCGCGGCGAGCGTGCGGTTGGTTTCCGAGATGGCGCGTTCGGAGTCGCGCAGCGCGTCGCGCGCCTCGCGGCGAGCGCTCTCGGACCTCTGCATCTCCGTGCTGAGTGCTTCGATGCGACCACGCAATGCCTGCAGCTTCTCGTCCTGTGCCAACGCGGGCGCCGCCGTTGCTGCCACTACCACGAGCAGCAGCGGCAGGCCGCGAATCAGGCTTTGACCTTCCCTTGCGCCGAGACGGCGGCGATGCGACGCGCCGCTTCGTCCGGGTCGCCGAGGTAATAGTGCTGGAGCGGATGCAGGTTGTCGTCGAGCTCGTAGACCAGCGGAATCCCGGTCGGAATGTTGAGCTGCACCACAGCCTCGTCGGAGATGCCGTCGAGGTGCTTGACCAGCGCGCGCAGGGAGTTGCCGTGCGCGGCGATCAGCACGCGCCGGCCCGCGCGTACCGCCGGCGCGATGGCGCTCGACCAGTAGGGAATCACGCGCGCCACGGTGTCCTTGAGGCATTCGGCGCGCGGCACTTCGATGCCGGCATAGCGCGGATCCTTGCCTTCATAGCGCGCGTCGCTCGGCTCGAGCGCGGGCGGCGGCGTGTCGTAGCTGCGCCGCCAGGCGAGCACCTGCTGCTCGCCGTACTTGGCCGCCATCTCCGCCTTGTTGAGCCCCTGCAGCGCGCCGTAGTGGCGCTCGTTCAGGCGCCAGCTCTTCTCGATCGCGAGCCACATCTGGTCGAGCTCGTCGAGCGCGATCCACAGCGTGCGCACGGCGCGCTTGAGCAGCGAGGTGAAGGCGAGGTCGAAGCGGTAGTTCTCGGCGCGCAGCAGCCGCCCGGCGGCGCGCGCTTCTTCGAGGCCCCTGGCCGACAGGTCGACGTCGGTCCATCCGGTGAACCGGTTCTCGCGGTTCCAGTCCGACTCGCCGTGGCGCAGGAGGACGAGCTTGTGCATCGCACTCAATTATAATGTTCGGCTCGCAGTCGACTCGGAAATCTGGCGCCGTGGAAATCTCCATCATCGAATTCCTGAAGAAGGACCACAACTTCCTGCTCGCCGCGGTGGCGGTGGTCTCCGGCGCGATGCTGCTGTGGCCTTTCGTGCGGCTGCGCGCCGGCGGGCCGCGGGTGAGCGCCGCGGAGGCGACCACGCTCATCAACCGCGAGGATGCGCTGATGATCGACGTGCGCGAACCGGGCGAGTTCAGCACCGGCCACGCCCTCGGCGCGAAGAACGTGCCGCTGGCGCGCATCGACGACGGCGCCAACGACCTCGGCAAGCGCAAGGAACGGCCGCTGGTGGTGTATTGCGACAGCGGCGACCGCTCGGCGAAGGCCGCTACCACGCTGCGCAAGCAGGGCTTCGCGCGCGTCACCAGCCTTGCCGGCGGCCTCGGCGCCTGGCAGAGCGCCGGACTGCCGGTGGAGAAATGAGTTGAAGGTGACGATGTATTGCACCGCGGCCTGCCCGTTCTGCCAGTCGGCCGACCGGCTGCTCGCCGAGAAGGGCGCGCAAGTGGAAAAGGTCCGCGTCGATCTCGAGCCCGCGCGCCGCGCGGAGATGATGCAACGCAGCGGCAGGCGCACCGTGCCGCAGATCTGGATCGGCGTCCGCCACGTCGGCGGCTGCGACGACCTGTATGCCCTGGAACGCGAGGGCAAGCTCGCGCCGCTGCTCGCGGCGCAATCCTGAGGTCCCCCGGAACCGCCATGACCGAACCGCTGCCGCCCGCCACCTTCCAGATCGAGAAACTCTACGTCAAGGATTTGTCGCTCGAAATCCCGCACGCGCCGCAGATCTTCATGAACCAGGCGGCACCCGAGCTCGAGGTGCGCATCGACACTGGCGCCACGCCGTTCGCCGAAGGCTTCCACGAGGTGACCGTCACCGCCACGGTCACGGCGCGCGCCGGCGAGAAGACGCTGTTCCTCGCAGAGGTGGTGCAGGCGGGCATCTTTCAGCTGCGCAACGTGCCGCCCGCGGAGCTCGCGCCGCTGGTCGGCATCGCCTGCCCGACCGTCCTCTATCCGTACCTGCGCGAGGCGATTTCCGACCTCATCACGCGCGGCGGCTTCCCGCCCGTGCTGCTCAGCCCGATTTCCTTCGAGCAGCTCTACCTGCAGCGCCTGCAAGGCCAGGGCGCCGCGCCCGGCGCGAATCCCGTCGCCGGCGGGGAAGGGCCGCGCATCGAAGTGGCGCGCTGATGGCGCGCCTGGCGGTGCTCGGCGCCGGCGCCTGGGGCACCGCCATCGCCTGCGCGCTCGCCTCGCGCCACGACATCACGCTGTGGGCGCGCGACGCCGAGCAGGCCGCGCGCCTCGCCACGACGCGCCGTAACGAGCGTTACCTGCGCGGCGTGGCGTTGCCCGATGCGGTTCGCGTCACCGGCGAGCTGCCGCGCGACGCCGGGCTCTATCTCGCCGCTACGCCCGTCGCCGGGCTGCGCGAGGTGCTGCAGAAGATCGGTCGCTCGGCGCCCGTTGTCTGGCTGTGCAAGGGCTTCGAGGAGGCGAGCGGCGATCTGCCGCACCAGATCGCCGAGTCGCTGCTGGGCGCCGCGGGGCGTTTCGGCGCGCTGTCGGGCCCATCGTTCGCCGACGAGGTGGCGCGCGGCCTGCCTTGCGCACTGACCCTCGCGGCGCGCGACACCGGCTTCGCGCGCGAGACCGCCGCCTCCCTGCATGGCGGGCGCCTGCGCGTCTACTACAGCACCGATCTCATCGGCGTCGAGATCGGCGGTGCGGTCAAGAACGTGATGGCGATCGCCGTCGGCATCGGCGACGGACTCGGACTCGGGCAGAACGCGCGCGCCGCGCTGATTACGCGCGGGCTGGCGGAAATCACGCGCCTGGGCACGGCGCTTGGCGGCCAGCCCGAGACGTTCATGGGACTGGCGGGCGCCGGCGACCTGATCCTCACCGCCACCGGCGACCTGTCGCGCAATCGGCGCGTCGGCCTGGAGCTCGCCGGCGGACGTTCCCTCGCCGAGATCCTCGCCGGCCTCGGCCACGTCGCCGAAGGCGTGCGCTCCGCGAAGGCGGTTCTGGGTCTTTCGAAGAAAATGAACATCGACATGCCGATCACCGCCGCGGTGAACGCGGTGCTCGACGGACGCCTCAAGCCGGCGGCCGCGGTCGAGCAACTGCTGATGCGGGATCCGCGCTCCGAAACCTGACGGCGAAGCCTAAGGCTTTACGCCGCGGATGCCCCGGTAAAGCGCCTGCAGGCGCGGCAGGTCGGCGTCGAAGTCGCCACTGGGCTCGAAGGGGGCGAATACGCGGATCGTCCGGTGCTCGCCGTCGAAGGCGATCGGCAGGATCGGCACGCGAGCGGCGACGGCGACGTGATAGAAGCCGCTCTTCCACGGCTTGGTGCTCGAGCGGGTGCCCGCCGGGGTGATGGCCAGAAAGAACGAGGCGGCCTTGTCGATCGCTTCGACGGCCTGCGGCACCAGCCCCTGCGGCGCTTCGCGGTTGACGGGGGTGCCGCCGAACCAGCGCATCAGCCAGCCCAGCCATGGGTTGAACAGCGTGTGCTTGCCGAGAAAGCGCACGCCGAGGCCGAGCGCGAACACCGCGATGATGCCGATGACGAAATCCCAGTTGCTGGTGTGCGGCGCGACGATCGCCACCATCTTGGGCCGCGGCGGAAACTCGCCCTCGAAGCGCCAGCCCGCCAGCCAGAAGAGCAGCCGCGCCAGCACCGTCGAGAACGCGTTGCCCCGGCGCGGCAGGCTGGCCGGCAGCTCGGGTACGCGACCCCGGCGAACGTTACTCATGCGCTGCCCGTGAAGTCGAGCTGGCGCCAGGCCTCGAACACCACTACGGCGACCGCGTTGGAGAGATTCAGGCTGCGGTTGCCCGGCCGCATCGGCAGGCGCAGGCGCATTTTTTCCGGGAACGAGGCGAGCAGCGGTGCCGGCAGGCCGCGCGATTCCGCACCGAACACCAGCGCGTCGCCGCGGCGATAGCGCACTCCGGCGTAGCTGCGGCCGCCGCGCGTGGTGAGCGCGAACAGCCGGCTCCCCGCCAGCGCCTCGCGGCAGGCTTCCCAATTACGGTGAATGCGCACCTCGGCGAGGTCATGGTAGTCGAGGCCGGCGCGCTTGAGCTGGCGGTCCTCGAGCGTGAAACCGAGCGGCTCGACCAGGTGCAGCCGCGCGCCGGTGTTGGCGGCAAGGCGAATCACGTTGCCGGCATTCGGCGGGATCTCCGGTTCGACGAGAACGATTTCAAGCATGGGGAGGCAGGGTGCGGGCGACGACCCAGTTGACGACGCGCGCGGCACCGGCGGCTTTCAAGGTGGTCGCCACCTCGGCGAGCGTGGCGCCCGTCGTCATCACGTCGTCGACCACGGCGACCGATTGTCCGTCGAGCCGGCGGGTGCAGGCGAACGCCCCGCGCACGTTGCGCTGCCGCTCCGACCAGGGCAGGTCGGCCTGCTGCGGCGTATGGCGCTGCCGGATGCACAGATCGAGTTCGACCGGCTTGCCCGTAGCCCGGGCGATTTCGACCGCCTGGTTATAGCCGCGCTCGCGCAGCCGTTCATTCGACAATGGGACGGGGATCACGAAATCAGCTTCATTAGAGTGAATTTTTTCCAGAAGAAAACCTCCTAGCAGCGGCGCCAACGCTAGCTCCCCCCTGAACTTGAGTGCGTGAATCAGGACATCTGCCGGAAAGGCGTAGGCCAGCGCGGCGACCGTCGCATCGTAGGGCGGCGGCTCGGCGAGGCAGCGCCCGCAGGGCTCGCCGCGCGGCGAGCCGAGCGCGCAGCGCGGGCAGGCCGGTCCCGCGAGACGCGGCAGCTCGTCGCGGCAGGCGTCGCACAGCAGGTCGCGGGCCGCGCCCCGGCACAGGAAGCAGCTCCCGCCAAACAAGGAGGAGAGCAAGAAAGCTGATCGGAAGGACGCGCGTCGCATGCTATCGTTTCCCCATGTGGACTGTAGCGCAGCTCGGCGCCGATCTCGCCGCCGGCCGGACTTCCAGCCGCGAGCTCGTCGAGCAGGCGCTCGCGCGCATCGCCGATCCCGCCGGCGAGGGCGCGCGCGCCTTCCTCCAGGTGCACGCCGAGCGCGCGCGGTCGGACGCCGACTACGCCGACCGCCTGCGCAAGGCCGGCGTGCGCCGCTCGCCGGTGGACGGCCTGCCGGTGTCGGTGAAGGACCTGTTCGACATGGCCGGCGAAGTGACGCGGGCGGGATCGAGGATCTTCGAGAAGAATCCGCCGGCCACCGACGACGCGCCGGCCATCGCGCGGCTGCGCGCCGCCGGGGCGGTATTTATCGGCCGCACCAACATGGTCGAGTTCGCCTTCGGCGGCGTTGGCCTCAATCCGCACTTCGGCACGCCGAAAAATCCCTGGGATCGAACCACCGGGCGGGTGCCCGGTGGATCTACCTCCGGTGGCGCGGTGGCGCAGGCCGACGGCCTGTGCGTGATGGCGCTCGGCTCCGACACGCGCGGCTCGATCCGCCAGCCCGCGGCGCTGTGCGGCGTGGTCGGCTTCAAGCCGACCGCGCGGCGCGTGCCGCGCGAAGGCGCGTTTCCGCTGTCCTACACGCTGGATTCGGTCGGGCCGCTGGCGAACTCGGCGGCGTGCTGCGCGGCCTATGACGCCATCCTCGCCGGCGAGCCGCCTGCACTCCCCGCGCTTCGCATCAAGGGGCTGCGCCTGCTGCTGCCGCGTTCCACGGCGCTGAGCGAACTCGACCCGGAAGTGGACAAGGCCTTTTTCGAAGCGATTCAGCAGCTGTCGAAAGCCGGTGCAGTGGTCGCCGAAGTCGCCGTGCCGGCCTTCGATCGCCAGGCCGAGTATTTCAAGAACGGCGGCATCGCCGCCGCGGAAGCCTTGCACATCCATCGACCCTATCTCGCGCGGACCGCGGAATACGACCCGCGGGTCGGCAAGCGCGTGCAGCTCGGCGAGAAGGTATCGGGTGCCGACTACGTCGAGCTGCTGCACCTGCGCGCCGCTTTCATGCGCGAAGTCGAGGCGCTCGCCGCGCCCTATGACGCCATCGTCATGCCCACCACGCCCTGCATCGCGCCGAGCATCGCCGCGGCGAGCGCGAGCGACGAGGATTACTTCCGCTGGAACCTGCGCATCATGCGCAACAACGGCCTGATCAATTTCCTCGACGGTTGCGCAATGACGCTGCCCTGCCACGCGCCGGGTGGCGCGCCGGTCGGCCTGATGATCTGCGGGCCGGCGCTGAGCGATCGGCGCATCCTGTCGGTGTCCGCCGCGGTTGAGCGAGCCCTTTCCCGCCATTGACCGCCGCGCCGCGCGGCGCAATTTCGAGCGCGCCGCGCCGGGCTATGCCGGCGCCTCGCGCCTGGAAGCGGAAATCGGCGCGCGCATGCTGGAACGCCTGGATTACATGAAGCTTGCGCCGCAGCGCGTGCTCGACGCCGGCAGCGGGCCGCCGCGGCGGCTGCTCGGCCGGCGCTACCCGAAGGCCCAGGTGATCGCGCTGGATTTTGCGCTGCCGATGCTGCGCGCCGGCCGAAGCGGTCTTGATTTTTTCAGAAAACGACTTTCCATTTGCGGAGACCTGGAACGGCTCCCCCTGGCAGCGGAATCGATGGACCTGGTGTGGTCCAACATGGCGCTGCACTGGGCGCTCGAGCCGCTCGCCGTGTTCCACGAGTTCGCGCGCGTGCTCGCACCCGAGGGCCTGCTGATGTTCAGCACGCTCGGTCCCGACACCCTGAAGGAATTGCGCCTGGCCGCCGGCAGCGCGCGCGTGCATGCCTTTCTCGACATGCACGATCTTGGCGACATGCTGGTGGCGGCAGGCTTTTCCGCGCCGGTGATGGACATGGAGCTCGTCACGCTGCGCTACGCCGGCGCCGCGCAGCTGGTCGAGGATCTGCGCGCGAGCGGCCAGGCGAACGCGCGCCGCGACCGCGCGCGCGGGCTTTCGGGCAAGCGCTGGCGCGCGCAAATGCTCGCCGGCGCGGCGCAAGCCAGCTTCGAAGTCGTCTACGGGCACGCGTGGCGCGGCGCGCCGCGCGAAGATGCAAAAAGGATCAGGATTTTCAAGCGCCTGCCTTGAGACAGGCCGGCCGACTGTGGTAACTTTGCCCCGCTTGCCGAGATCGACCGTCCGACGCATTTTCGGGGAACAAGAATCATGAGGGGAACACAACGCAGTGCACTCGCCGCGGGCGTCCTGGGGCTTGCCGCTTCGGGATTGGCCCACGCGATCGAGTGGAACCTGCAGCCCGCCGCCTCCGCGATGGCGGCGGACATCCACTGGCTGCACGAGGCGATCATGGTGCTGGTCACCGTGATCTTCATCGGCGTGTTCTCGTTCATGTTTTACGCCTGCTACGCGCACCGCAAATCGAAGGGTCACCCGGCCGCGCAGTTCCACGAGAACACCACCGTCGAGATCATCTGGACCGTGATCCCGGCGATCATCCTGGTGGGGATCGCCTGGCCGGTCACCAAGGTGGTGATCGCGCAGAAGGACACCTCGAGCCCGGAACTCACAGTGAAGGTGACGGGCTACCAGTGGAAGTGGGGCTACGAATACCTCAAGGGCGAAGGCGAGGGGATCACTTTCATCTCCACGCTCGCCACGCCGCGCGAACAGATCGAAGGCAAGGCGCCGAAAGGCGAGCACTACCTGCTCGAAGTGGATAACGAACTGGTGGTGCCGGTCGGCAAGAAGGTGCGCATGATCACCACCGCGGCCGACGTCGTGCACTCGTGGTGGGTGCCGGCATTCGGTGCCAAGCAGGACGCGATTCCCGGCTTCGTGCGCGATCTCTGGTTCAAGGCCGACAAGACCGGGACCTTCCGCAGCCAGTGCGTCGAACTTTGTGGCAAGGAGCACGGCTTCATGCCGATCGTAGTGCGGGTCGTCACGCCGGAGGACTACAGCAAGTGGGTCGGTGAGCAGAAAAAGGCCGCGTCTGCGGCCGCTGAGCGGAAATAGGGAGCACAGGCATGAGCGCAGTCGTCGACACTCACGGGCACGATCACTCGCACGAGCACGGCCACGGCCACCACGGCGGCTACGGCGGCATCATGCGCTGGATCACCACCACCAACCACAAGGACATCGGCACGCTCTACCTGTGGTTCAGCTTCATCATGTTCATGACCGGCGGCGCGATGGCGATGGCCGGACCTGTTCAACCAGTTCACCACCATGCACGGCCTGATCATGGTGTTCGGCGCCATCATGCCGGTGTTCGTCGGCTTCGCGAACTGGCAGATCCCGATGATGATCGGCGCGCCCGACATGGCCTTCGCGCGCCTCAACAACTGGTCGTTCTGGCTGCTGCCGTTTGCCGCGACCCTGCTGGTCCTGTCGTTCTTCATGCCGGGCGGCGCGCCGGGCGTGGGCTGGACGCTCTACGCGCCGCTGACGGTGCAGATGGGCATCGGCATGGACCTGACCATCTTCGCCGTGCACCTGCTCGGCATGAGCTCGATCCTCGGCTCGATCAACATCATCACCACCATCCTCAACATGCGCGCGCCGGGGATGACGCTGATGCGCATGCCGCTGTTCGTCTGGACCTGGCTGATCACCGCCTACCTGCTGGTGGCGGTGATGCCGGTGCTCGCCGGCGCGGTCACCATGACGCTCACCGACCGGCACTTCGGCACCTCGTTCTTCAATGCGTCCGGCGGCGGCGACCCGGTGCTCTACCAGCACATCTTCTGGTTCTTCGGCCACCCCGAGGTCTACATCATCGCGCTGCCCGGCTTCGGCGTGATCTCGCAGGTGATCCCGGCGTTTTCGCGCAAGCCCTTGTTCGGCTACGCCTCGATGGTCTACGCCACCTCGGCGATCGCCATCCTGTCGTTCATCGTCTGGGCGCACCACATGTATACCGTGGGCATGCCGGTCACCGGGCAGCTCTTCTTCATGTACGCCACCATCCTGATCGCGGTGCCCACCGGCGTGAAGGTGTTCAACTGGGTGGCGACGATGTGGCGCGGATCGCTCACCTTCGAGACGCCAATGCTGTTCGCCTGCGGCTTCCTCTTCATGTTCACGCTCGGCGGCATGACCGGCCTGGTGCTGGCGCTGGTGCCGGTGGACATCCAGCTGCAGGACACCTACTACGTGGTGGCGCACTTCCACTATGTGATGGTGGCCGGCGCGCTGTTCGCGGCTTTCGCCGGCATCTACTTCTGGATCCCGAAGTGGACCGGCAAGATGTACGACGAGACGCTCGGCAAGATCCACTTCTGGCTGACGCTGATCTTCTTCAACATGATCTTCTTCGTGCAGCACTTCCTCGGCCTCGCCGGCATGCCGCGGCGCATCCCCGACTACCCGCTGATATTCGAGACCTGGAACAAGATCTCCTCGATTGGCGCCTTCGGCATGGGGCTGACCCAGCTGCTGTTCCTGTACGTGGTGTTGAAATGCATCCGCAGCGGCCCGCCGGCGCCGGCCAAGCCCTGGGAGGGCGCCGACTCTCTGGAGTGGACGCACCTGCCAACGCCGGTGCCCTACCACACGTGGGAAACCCCGCCTGTGCTGAAGTGAGCAAGAACGCGCAGACCGCCTTGATTCTTGCGTCGATCGCCCTTGCCTTTTTCTTCGGCGTGATTGCGAAGAATTGGTTTTTCAAATGAACGTCAAAAAGGAAAATCGGCGGTTGTCCCTGCGCTTGGCGATCGTGGCGCTCGGCATGTTCGCCTTCGGCTTCGCGCTAGTGCCTTTCTACGACCAGATTTGCGCCGCGGTCGGCTTGAATTCGCTGGTGGAGAAAAGCGACCGGCCGGCGAACAGCCAGGTGGACGCCACGCGCACCGTGACCATCGAGCTCGACTCGAACACCGCCACCGGCCTGCCGTGGCAATTCCGCCCGCTGCTGCGCCATGTCAAGGTGCACCCGGGGGAGATGACGACGGTGGAATACGAGATCGTCAATACGCGCAGCGAGCGCATCACCGGCCAGGCGGTGGCGAGCTACGGGCCGCAGTTCGCCGGCGAATACTTCAAGAAAATCGAGTGCTTCTGCTTCACGCACCAGACGCTCGAGGCGGGCGAGACGCGCCGGCTGCCGGTGGTGTTCGTCATCGACCCGAAGCTGCCGCGCAGCGTCAACAGCATCGCGCTGTCCTACACCTTCTTCGAGGTGGCGGGCAGGGACGGCAAGTCGTGATGAAAATCGTTTAGGGGAGAACCTCGCAATGGCGCACAGCGCATCCACCACCGAAGGCCGCCAGTCGCACTACGCGGTGCCGCAGCCGATGCCCTGGCCGATCATGGGCTCGATCTCGCTTTTCTGCATGGCGCTGGGCGCGGTGTTCTTGTTCAACGGCAGCGACGGCGGCTGGGTGTCGATCGCCGCCGGCTTCATGCTGCTGCTCTACATGATGGTGCGCTGGTTCGGCGAAGTGATCGGCGAATCCGAGGGCGGCAAGTACGGCCGCTGGGAAGACCTGTCGTTCCGCTGGGGCATGAGCTGGTTCATCTTCTCCGAGGTGATGTTCTTCGCCGGCTTCTTTGGCGCGCTGTTCTGGGCGCGGGTGATTTCGGTGCCCGACCTGTCGAGCATTGAGCACAACGCGCTGCTGTGGCCGGGATTCGGCGGGCACTGGCCCTCCGCCGGGCCGGGCTTCGCCGAGCCGTTCACGCCGATGGCCGCCTGGGGCCTGCCGGCGCTCAATACCCTGCTGCTGCTGAGCTCGGGGGTCACGGTCACGCTGGCGCACTGGAATCTGATCGCCAACAACCGGGGCAAGCTTCTGCTGTGGCTGGGAGCGACGATTCTCCTCGGCCTCGGGTTCCTGGTCTGCCAGGCGATCGAGTACGGCCACGCTTACTCCGCGCTGAACCTGAAGCTCTCCACGGGCGCCTACGGCACGACCTTCTTCATGCTGACTGGCTTCCACGGCTTTCACGTCACCTGCGGCGCGATCATGCTGACGGTGATCTGGTTCCGCTGCCTGAGCGGACATTTCAAGCCGGATCACCACTTCGCCTTCGAGGGCGTGGCCTGGTACTGGCACTTCGTCGACGTGGTGTGGCTGGGACTCTTTATCTTCGTCTACTGGCTCTAGAGTCGTCCAGGAATCAGTCCGAAGTAGTAGCCGCCCATCAGGAACAGGAACAGCACGAGCGACAAGCCGACGCGCAGCGCAAGCGCCTTCACCATGCGCTTGGAGCCACTGCGGTCGCCGACCATGTACCACCCCGCCGACGCGAGGCTCGCGACGATCAGCACCAGCATTCCGATTACCACGTAGCGCATGCCGGCAGGATACTCTTTCCGTCCGCGCGCCTGGGGGCTCGCCCTCGGCGCGGCGGCTTGCGTCGCCGGCATCGCGCTCGGCGCCTGGCAAGCGCGCCGCGCGGAGGAGAAGCGCGCGCTCGGCGCGAACCTGCCGCGTGTCGAGGCACGCGGCGTTTTCCTTCCCGAGCACACGGTGTTCCTCGACAACAAGGTGCGCCATCAGCGCGCCGGCTACGAAGTGATCACGCCGTTGCAGACTTCTGCAGGGCCGGCGCTCGTCAACCGCGGCTGGATCGCGGCGGGTCCGTCGCGCGATGTTCTGCCGCAGGTCCGCACCCCGGCCGGCGAAGTGCGCGTCGAGGGTGTACAGCTCGAACGCTTTCCGCGGGTTCTTATTATTGAAAAAATTTCTTCAGGAAAAGTGCGACAAAGCATCGATATCGCCGAATTTGCCGTCGAGACCGGCTTGAAGCTGCAGCCGCGCGTCATTGAGCAGCATTCGGCCGCTGACGACGGCCTACTGCGCGAGTGGCCACGCGCGGAGGCCAGCGCCGAGAAGAGCGAGGGCTATTCCCTTACCTGGTACAGCCTCGCGCTGCTCGCCGCGGTGCTGACGCTGGTGCTGTCGTTCCGCCGTGCCGCGCCTTAAGCTCGCGGCGATCTTTCTCGTCTGCGCGGCGCCGTTCGTCCTCGCCTGGATGGCCTATGTGTTCGGCTGGGCCTCGGGCGCCACCTCCAACTACGGCGAGCTGATCGCGCCGCGCCCGCTCGCGGGGCCGCCGTTCGAGGCGCTGCGCGGCAAATGGCTGCTGGTGACGGCGGACGCCGCCGCCTGCCACGCCGCCTGCGAGAACAAGCTCTTCTTCCTGCGCCAGGTGCGGCGCGCCCAGGGCAAGGAGATGGAGCGCGTCGAGCGCCTCTGGCTGGTCGTCGACGGCGGCGCGCCGCGGCCGGAATTGCTCGCGGCCATCGAGGGCACGCGGCTGGCGACGCTCAGGGATGCGACGTTCAGTCCGGAGCATATTTATGTCGTCGATCCGCTCGGCAACCTGATGCTGCGCTTTCCGCGCGACCCGGACCCGACGCGCATGATCAGGGATTTGCAGCGCCTGCTGAAGGCATCGCGGATTGGATGAGGGATCGGCGGACCCGCGTGATAAAATTTTTCGCTTGAGTTCTCAGGTTCTCCGTCGGGATTTTCTCCAGCAGCTGCGTGCCTTCCTCGCGCTGACCAAGCCGCGCGTGGTGTCGCTGATCGTGTTCACCGCGGTGATCGGCATGCTGCTCGCCACTCCCGGGTTTGTGCCGTTGAAAATTCTCCTGGCAGGGACGGCAGGAATCTGGCTGGTTGCCGGCGCGGCGGCGGCGGTGAACTGCCTGGTCGAGCAGAAGATCGACGCCGTCATGCAGCGCACCAGCTGGCGGCCGCTGCCGCAGGGCGAGCTCAGCGTGACGCAGACGCTCGCCTTCGCCGCGGTGCTCGGGGCGGCGGGGCTGTGGCTGCTCGGCCACTACGTCAATGAGCTGACAATGTGGCTCACCGTCGCCACTTTCGTCGGCTACGCCATCATCTATACGCTGGTCCTCAAGCCCGCCACGCCGCAGAACATCGTCATCGGCGGCGCCTCCGGCGCGATGCCGCCGGTCCTCGGCTGGGCCGCGGTCACCGGCGAGGTGACCACCGAGGCCATGCTGCTCTTCCTCATCATTTTCACCTGGACGCCGCCGCACTTCTGGTCGCTCGCGCTTTACCGCACCGAGGACTACGCGCGCGCCGGCGTGCCGATGCTGCCCGTGACGCACGGCAAGCAGTACACGCGCCTGCAGGTGCTGCTCTATACGCTGATCCTGTTCGGCGTCAGCCTGCTGCCCTACGCCGTGCGCATGAGCGGCCTTGCCTATCTGCTCGCCGCCCTCGCGCTGGGCGGGATCTACCTCGGCTACGCGGCGCGCATCTACCTGTCCTACAGCGATGTGCTCGCGCAGAAGGCCTTCCGCTACTCCATCGTCTACCTCGCCGCCCTCTTTGCTGCGCTTCTGGTCGATCATTACCTGTAGCCTCGCGCTGCTGGCCGGTTGCGACAGCCGGCCGCAGTTCAGGAGCACCGACATCACCGGTGTCGACTACGGCAATACGCTCGAGCTCACGGACCACACCGGCAAGCTGCGCCACCTCGAGGATTTCCGCGGCAAGGCGGTGGTGCTGTTCTTCGGCTTCACCCAGTGCCCGGATGTCTGCCCCACGACCCTCGCCGAGATCGCGGGCGCCGTGAAAAAGCTCGGTGCCGACGCCGATCGCGTGCAGGTGCTGCTGGTGACGGTGGACCCGGAGCGCGACACGCCCAAGCTACTCGCCGAGTACGTGACCGCTTTCGACCCGCGCTTCCTTGCCCTGCGCGGCGACCTTCCCGCGACACAGCGCGTAGCGAAGGAGTTCAAGATCTACTTCGAGAAGCGTAAGACCGGCTCGAGCTACACCATCGACCACAGCGCGCAGAGCTACGTCATCGATCCCCAGGGACGGTTGCGCCTGCTGGTGCGGCACGATCGCATCGGACAGGACCTGGTCGACGACCTGCGTACATTGCTGCGCTCCTAGGCCTTCCGCAATTCCCGGCCCCAGCGGGCGAATAGCCGGGTGGTCGCGGGGCTGAGAGTCAGCCGCCGGACTCTCTTGTCATGGGTCGCCCGTGATTGCAGCACAACCCCTAAGCCCTTGAGTCGCGCGAGCCGGCGCTGGACCGTCGCGACAGAAGCAATCCCGTGGGTAAAGAGCTGCTTCAGCGTCAGCGACCGTCCCATCGCCTGGGCGAGTCCGATTTCGCGGATGAGGTCCTGATCTTCCAAAGTCGCCACGAAAGGCATATGGCGCCTCCGGAAATCCCCCGCCGCCTTCAACGCGCGAAACACCGAACGCATTTTTTCTTGTTGTCCAATTATGACAATCGGAATTCTACGATTTCCATGCCAGGAGGAAAGCGAAGACTATACTCAACTTGAGATGCAAATTTGACCTATATGCGCCCGTCGCTGTCTTCAGTCATGGGCGCGCTGCTGGTGCTCCTCGGCGGCGTGGTGATGATTGGGTGGGGGATGCATGCGGCGCCGGTGGTGCGGGTATGGCCGCAATTCACGCCGATGGTGTTCAACACGGCGCTTTGTTTTTTCCTAAGTGGCAGCGCATTGTTGACTCTGTCATTGGGATCCAACCAATTTGTCCGCGCCCGGCTGATCCTCGGCGGAATGCTCATGGCGCTGACTACGTCGGTGCTCGCCGAACATGTTTTCCGCGTCGATCTTGGCGTCGATTGGGCATCGCTGCACGGCTGGTTGCGCGAAAGCAATTCGAAGGCGGGCAGGATCTCGCCGCCGACCTCGAGCGCATTTCTGATGAGCGGCGTTGCCTTGGTCCTCGCCGCCCGGACCGTCCGGCCATGGACCGGCACGGCGATTCGGCTCTTGGCGTTCGGGGTCGGCGCCATCGGAGTTCTGGGGCTCGCGGGCTACTTCGTGAGCGCTCCGCTGCTGTTCCCCGACTACTGGTTCGCCGGCATCGCCGTCCACACGGCGGTCGGCCTGCTTCTGCTGGCGGTCGGCCTGCACTCGGGGTGGCGGCGGTTCGACCGCACGCGTAAGCCGCTCTTCGAGCGGGAGGGCGATCGAATCACCGTGGTCGGCGCGACAGTGCTGGTCGTAACGACGCTTGTTGCCGGATTCGCGACGTTCGCAATGCTGCAGGAACGCATTCAGACGTTGGTGCGTGACGACCTGCAAGTGGCGCTGGCGAGGCGCATCGACGTGTTCCAGGACATGATCGAATTGCGCGAAGTCAACGCTCGCATAGCCGCCACCCGCCCCGCGGTGATGCGCAATCTGCGCAACATTCACGCCGGCCGCGACGATGGGTCCAACATTGCAAACATAAAGGCAGTGGTCGAGAGCTTCCTTGCGCAGGGATTCAGCGCCGTCGGCTACTACGACACGGGCGGCAAGCTGATAGTCCAGGGCGGCCGGTTCGTCGCGTCACCGGAGATGGCGGCGACGCTTTCCACGCCAGGTAAAGCCGAACTGCTGTGGGACAACGGCTTCGTGCTGCGTCACCGGCTGGAGATGCGAGATGCCAAAGGCAAGGCCGGCGACGTGTTCGCGGAACAGCCGCTCCCGGTGCTGACGCGTCTGTCGCAGCAGGCGCCCGGAAGAGGCGAGACCTGGGACATGGGAGTCTGCATCCGGCGCGACCAGGAACTGCTCTGCTTTCCGCAGCGGCTGAACGCCCGAGTTTTTTCCGCCCCGTTGCTCAACGTGACTGGCGAGCCCCTGCCGATGGCACGGGCACTCGGCGGAGAAACCGGAACGACCATCACGCGCGACTATCGGGCGCAAGGCGTGCTGGCGGCCTACGGTCCGGTGGGCGGTCTTGATCTGGGCATGGTGCTGAAAGTCGACACGGCAGAAGTGTTCCGGCCGATCCGCGAGCAACTGGAGTTGGCATTCGGCCTGCTCCTCCTCCTAGTCGCGGGAGGCGCGCTTCTGCTGCGCTCCCAGGTCCGGCCCCTCGCGACGCGGCTGGTGGAAAGCGGGCGGCAGGCGCGCGAGCAGGAGCGGCGGGTCAAGGAACTGCTGGAATTCGCGCCCGATGCCATGGTGATCGTCGACCACGGCGGCACAGTCGTCCTCGTCAATTCACAGACGGAAAGGTTGTTCGGTTACGCGCGGACCGAGCTGATCGGGCAGCAAGTCGAAATTCTCGTGCCGCCGCGCTTCAGGGACAGGCATCCCGGTCATCGCCAATCCTTTTTCGCCGACCCCAAGGCCCGGTCCATGGGCGCGAGCCTGGAGCTCTACGGTCTGCGCAAGGACGGCACCGAGTTCCCGGTGGAGATCAGCCTGAGTCCCCTGCAGACGGACACGGGAACGCTGGTGATGAGCGCGATACGCGACATCGGCGTGCGCAAGAAAGCGGAATCGAAATTCAAGGGTTTGCTCGAATCGGCGCCCGACGCGATCGTCATCGTCAATCGCGACGGCAGGATCGTGCTGGTCAATTCCCAGGCGGAAAAGCTCTTCAGCTACTCGCGCGCCGAGCTGCTCGACCAGCGCATCGAGATCCTGCTTCCCGAGCGCTACCGGGAGAAACACCCCGATCACCGTAATGGATTCTTCGCCGATACCAAGGTACGTCCCATGGGGGTCGGGCTGGAGCTCTACGGGCGCCGCAAGGACGGCCACGAGTTTCCGATCGAGATCAGCCTGAGCCCGCTGGAGACCGAGGAGGGAACTCTGGTATCCAGCGCGATCCGGGACATCAGCGAGCGCAAGCGCTTCGAGCGCACTCTGCAGGAAAAAAACATCGAACTGGAGCGCGCCAATCAGGCGAAAGACCGCTTCCTCGCCACCATGAGCCACGAGCTGCGCACGCCGCTCAACGCGATCATCGGTTTCACCGGCACGCTGCTGATGAAGCTGCCCGGACCGCTGAACGCCGACCAGGAAAAGCAGCTCACGACCGTACAAACGAGCGGCAAGCACCTGCTCGCACTGATCAACGACCTGCTCGATCTCGCCAAGATCGAAGCCGGAAAGGTGGAGTTGAATCTCGAGCCCACGGCATGCCAAGGCGTAATCAGCGAAGTCGCGACCACGCTTCGCCCGCTGGCCGAGAGCAAGGGCCTCAGGCTGCAGGTGGAGGTGCCCGCGCAGGAGCTGATCCTGCGTACCGACCGCCGGGCGCTCAGCCAGATCCTGCTCAATCTTCTCAACAACGCGATCAAGTTCACGGAACGCGGCGGTGTGACACTCCGCCTCCGGCAGCGCGAACTGGATCGGGAATCGGTGGTTGAGCTCAGCGTGCAGGACACGGGCGTCGGCATTCGCCTCGAGGACCAGGCGAAATTGTTCCAGGCCTTCGAGCAGATGGAGTCCGGCCGGCGCCACGAGGGCAGCGGGCTCGGCCTGCACTTATCGCGGAAACTCGCCGAACTGATTGGCGCGCGCCTTGAATTCGAAAGCGAATTCGGCAAAGGCAGCCGATTCACCCTGTTGTTGCCCAGAGAACCGGGATAGCGCATGCCCGTCCGCATACTCGTGATCGAGGATAACGCCGCGAACCTCGAGTTGATGACTTACCTATTGCGCGCCTACCGCTACGAGACGCTTGCCGCAACGGATGGGGAAGCGGGATTGAGGCTCGCGCGGCTCGAACATCCGCAGGCCATCATCTGTGACATCCAGATGCCGCGCATGGACGGATTTGAGGTGGTGCGGGCGCTCAAGTCGGATCCGGCAACCAGGGCAATACCGGTAGTGGCGGTTACCGCGTTTGCGATGGTGGGCGACAAGGAGCGTGTCCTCGCCGCGGGATTCGACGGCTACATCGGCAAGCCGATCGTCCCGGAGACCTTCGTGCCGCAAATCGAGCAATTTCTCGCCAGGAAAAGTGGCGCACGGCCGATGCCGAATCAAGAGGTGCCGGAACCGCCGCCGCGCAAGCCTGCTGTCGCCGCGGGCGCGAAAATCCTCGCCGTCGACAATACGCCCGCCAATCTGGAGCTGCTCCTGAGCCTGCTGCGGCCCCTGGGGTATGAGGTCCGTACGGTAACGAATGTCGCCGAGGCCCTCGCCGCTGCTCGCGCCCAGGTCCCCGACCTGATCATTTCGGACGTCCACATGCCGGGTCAGAACGGCTTCGACCTGCTGCTCCAGGCGAAGGCCGATCCGGTGCTGCGCGAGATTCCGGTCATGCTGGCGTCGGCCACCTCGTGGAACGACGATGCCGGCCGGCGCGCGGCCAGCCTGGGGGCCGATCTCCTGCTGATGCGGCCGGTCGATCCCCAGCGGATCCTGGAAAAGGTGCAACAGCTGCTCGCGGCGAAAAGAGATTAGCGTGGCGACGATCCTTGTCGTCGACGACCGCCCGAGCAACCGCCAGTACCTGACGACGCTGCTGGGCTACGGCGGCCACCGGATGCTCGAGGCCGAGGACGGCGAACGGGCGCTGGATGCCGTGCGCGCGGAGCGCCCGGCGCTGGTCATCACCGACATCCTGATGCCGAAGATGGACGGTTACGAATTCGTCCAGCGCATGAGGGCCGAGCCGGAGTTTGCGGCGACGCCGGTCATCTTCTACACCGCGACCTACAGCACGCCGCAGGCCGAGGCGCTGGCCAGGAGTTGCGGCGTGCGCACGGTGCTGTCCAAGCCTTGCGAACCGCAGGTGATGCTCGCCGCGGTCAACCGGGAGCTCGGGGTCAGTGATCAAGGCGGCGCTGCGCTGCCGGCCGCAAACGGAATCCAGCCCGGGGCGGCGGCACGCCAGCCGGACGACACGCTGAGCCTGTTCCTCAAGGACCTCGACGACGTGAAGCGGCGCTTCGAGGACATGGCGGCGCAGAGCCCGAAGCTGCAGACACGGCGCGATGTCGTCAGCGAACTGTCGCGGAAATTTGCCGAGAATGTCGCCAGCATGCAGCGCGTGACGACGCGGCTGTCGGCGCTGCTGGAAGTCGGCATGGAATTGATGAGCGAGCGCGACCCGCGCCGCCTGGTCGAGCTGTTCTTCGCCGCCACCTGCGATCTCATCGATTCGACGTACGCCGCGGTCGGCATGCTCGATGCAAGCGAGCGTGCGATCGACATCGTCTTCGCCAAGGGATTCGATGCGGCAATCGTGCGGGGTGACGGTGGCCGCGCGGGCCTGCTTGGTTCGCTCCTGTCAGGGCAGCGCACGATACGGGCGCGCGTCGCCCCCGGCGCATCCGGCGCGCAAGGCCTGCCGGCGGGCCATCCCAAAACGCGCAATCTGCTCGGTGTCCCCGTGGCTTCCACGGATCGCGTCTACGGCTGGATGTATTTCGCCGACAAACGCGGCAAGGGGGGTTTCACCGAGGAAGACATGCGGCTCCTCAACGCCATGTCGCGAAAGCTCGCGCTGCTTTACGAAAACGCCATGCTCTACGACGCCGTGCAGCGCAACTCGGCCGAGTTGCAGATCGAGGTCAGCGAGCGCCGCCGGGCGCAGAAGGACCTGCATGAACGCGACGCGGCCCTGCACCGTGCCCAGCTGATAGCAAAGCTGGCGCACGTCGTCACCACGGCGGACGGTTCGTTCGAGAGCTGGTCTGAAACGCTGCCGCAGATGCTTGGGCTGAGGGCCGATGCGATGCCGCGCGACACGCGCGAATGGCTGGAGTTCGTCCATCCCGAGGACCGGGAGAATTTTCGCGCCAAGTCGATCGAAACGGGCAAGACCGGCGCGCGATTCGAGTGCGAATACCGGCTGAAGAGAGGCGAGAATTCCTGGATTCATATCCGGCAGGTGAGCGAGCCGCTCGACAGCGCGGGCGACGCTGCGGATCAGCGGCGCTGGTTCGGCACGCTCCAGGACGTGACCGACCAGAAGCAGGCCACGGCGGCGCTGGCGGAAAGCGAAGCGCGCTTCCGCAGCCTGAGCACGCTCTCGTCGGACTGGTTCTGGGAGCAGGACGAGGACCATCGATTCGTCAGTTTCTCCGGCGGCGGCGAGGTCAAAGGCTGGGGTCCGGACCAAAGCAAAGCGATCGGACTGCATCGTTGGGACCTTGGCGGCGTAATCCCGATTAGTTGCAGCTGGGAGGAACACAAGGGTCTGCTCGATGCGCACAAACCGTTCCGGAATTTCGAATATCAGCGCGTTCTTGCCGACGGCAGGCTTCAATATGTCGAGGCGAGTGGCGTGCCGATTTTCGATGCCGCGGGTCGCTTTACCGGATATCACGGTGTCGCCACCGAAATCACGGGGCGCAAGGAGGCGGCGCTCCGGATCGTGCGATTGAACCGCGTCTACGCGGTGCTGAGCGGTATCAACGCGCTCAACGTGCGTGCCCGTGACCGCGAGGAGCTGTTTCGCGAATCCTGCCGCATCGCGGTCGAGCAAGGGGGGTTCGGCATGGCCTGGATCGGAGTGCTCGACCGGGCAACGCTCGACGTCACGCCAGTGGCTTGGCACGGGATGGACGAGGGCGCGGCGTCAATGAAAGCCAGTGCGCGCGACGATATCCCGGCGGGGCTGGGCATGGTCGGCCAGGCGATTCGCGGGAAGGCCCCCGTGACCACCAACGACATTAATGCCGACCCCGCCGCCGGCGGGCCGAGGCGCGCCGAGGCGCTGCGCAAGGGCTTCCAATCCATCATCGCCATGCCGCTCATGGTGGACGACGAAGTGAGGGCGACGCTGACCCTTTTTGCCCGCGAGCGAAACTTCTTCAGCGACGATGAAATGAAGCTCCTGACCGAGCTGGCCGGCGACATCTCGTTTGCGCTGGACCACATCGAAAAGGCGGAAAAACTCGACTATCTCGCCTATTACGACTCGCTTACTGGCCTCGCCAACCGCACCCTGTTCAATGAAAGGCTGACCCAGTACCTGAATATCGCGCAGCAGGACAAGGGCAAGATTGCGCTGGTGCTTGCAGACGTCGAGCGCTTCAAGACGATCAACGACTCATTGGGCCGCCAATCTGGCGACGCGCTGCTCAAGCAAGTGGCCGAGCGGATGGGGCAGGTTATCCGGCCGGCCAACGTCGGGCGCATCGGCGGCGACCACTTTGCGATCGTACTACCGGGTGTCAGGGGAAGATCGGAAATTGCGCGCATCGTTGAAGGAATTCTGAAAGACTGCTTCGCGCAGCCCTTTCGCGTCAACGGCACCGAGCTCCGGATTGCGGCAAAAGCGGGGATCGCGCATTTTCCAAGCGATGGCGGGGATGCAGAGGCACTGTTCACCAGCGCAGAAGCGGCGCTGGCGAAAGCACAGCAGACCGGAGAGCGCTATCAGTTTCATTCGCATGAGTTGACCGCGGGGACCTCGGGCCAACTCGCGCTCGAGAACCGGCTGCGGCAGGCGATGGAGAAGGACGAATTCATTCTGCACTATCAACCCAAAGTCGACTTGGATTCGCGGCGCATTGTCGGCGTGGAGGCGCTGATCCGCTGGCAAAACCCCGAGCTTGGTCTGGTGCCGCCGCTGAAATTCATTCCGCTGATGGAGGAAACCGGGCTGATCCTGGACGTCGGCGCCTGGGCGCTGACACGCGCGGTCGCGGATCACGCCCAGTGGACGGGCCAGGGGCTAGCGGCGCCGCGCATCGCGGTCAACGTTTCGGCGATCCAGCTGCGCAGGAAGGATTTTGTCGCGGTGGTGGAGCAGGCGTTGAAGGGTGGCGCCATGCCGCCCGGCATCGATCTCGAGATCACCGAGAGCCTGCTGATGGAGGATGTCGAAGCCTCGATCCAGAAGCTGAAGGAGATCCGGAAAATCGGGCTCAGCATCGGCATCGACGATTTCGGCACCGGCTACTCCTCGCTCGCCTACCTGGCGAAGTTGCCGCTGGCGACGCTGAAGATCGACCGCGCGTTCATCATCCATCTTCTTGACGATCCGGACAGCGCGACCCTGGTGCAGACGATGATTTCCCTGGCGCATACTCTCAATCTCAAGGTGGTCGCCGAAGGCGTGGAGACCGAAGAGCAGGCCAAGATCCTGCGCCTGCTGAAATGCGACCAGATGCAGGGCTACCTGTTCAGCAAGCCGCTGCCGCTGGACGCCATGACTGCTCTGCTGCTGAAGGCGAAAAGCTAGTCTCCCGCCTCTCGCCGAGGCCGGCGTAGGGAAAGCCCTACGATTGTTGTCGAAAGTTCACGATGGTCAGGCGGTACCGCCGGAGTACCCTGTGCGTGCGGTCGCAAATCCGACTTATCCGAATATCCGGCGCGTACCGCGACAGCACAAAGGTGGCATCCATGATGCCCCGCGTCAGCGCGTTGCAGATCGGCCGCCTCAGCGTAAAGACCAAAGTTACGCTGATGGCGACATTGCTTTTTCTGATCGCGCTGCTCCTCGTCTCATCCATTCAGCTGTACTACGTCAAGTCGGAGATGAGGACGGTGCTTGCCGAGCAGCAGCACGCGCTCGTCGCCCGGGTCGCCGACGAAATTGATCAGAAGCTGCAGGCGCACCTCAAGCTCATTGAAGCAAATTCAAAAGTCCTGTCCCCGGCGCTGGTCGAAAATACCGCCGAGCTGCAGAAATGGGCGCAGGAGCGAAACGGGCTGCGCTCGCTATTCAGCGACATCTTCGTCATTTCGGCGAAAGGCGTTGTGCTGGTGGACGTGCCGGCGCGGGACCGCCGGGGAATCGACGTCTCCGATCGGGAGTATTTCAGGACCACAGTCGAGACACGCCGGCCATACATTTCCAAGCCCTACATCGGCAGGGCCAACAAGATTCCGCAGGTCTCATTTTCGGGTCCGGTGTTCGACCAGCGCGGCGCCGTGGTCGCCGTTGTAACCGGATCGCTCGATCTGTTGCAGCCGAACTTCCTCGGCAATCTCGCCGAGTCAAAAGTCGGTGAGAAGGGATTTTTCGGACTGTTCACGCGCGAACGCTTGCTCATCGTATCGCGCGATCGATCGCGCATCATGACGCAGGGACCGGCAGCGGGCGAGTCGCCGTACTTCGATCGTGCGGTGTCCGGGCAGGATGGTTCAGAAGAAGCGGTCAACAGCCGAGGATTGAACGCGATCTTCAGCTACAGCCAGTTGCAGGCAGCGCCTTGGGTACTGGTTTCTGTGCTGCCGGTCGACGAAGCGTATGCGCCCATCCGGTCTGCGCAACAGCACATCATCATTGCCACGCTGTTTCTCGGCCTTCTTATTGCTCCGCTGGTCTGGCTGGCGGTACGGCGATTTTACGATCCGCTGCGCAGAGCCTTGGGCGAACAAGAGGTCGGACTGCATCGCGCCCAGGCGCTGGCGAAGCTCAGTCACGTAATCACCGGCCCGGACGGCGAGTTCGAGAGCTGGCCGGAAACACTGCCAAGAATGATCGGCCGCCAGCCCGCGGAGATGCCGCGGAACACTCGCGAGTGGCTGGAGACCGTTCACCCCGAAGATCGCGAAAAGCTTCGTGCTACGGCGATTGCGGCGGGAAGGTCCAGTAAACGGCTCGAGGTCGAGTACCGGCTGCAGCGGGGCGACAGTTCCTGGATCCGCATCCGGCAGGTCAGCGAGCCGCTCGACAGCACACCCGGCGCGACCGGCGCGCGACGCTGGATCGGCACGATGCAGGACGTGACCGAACAACAACGGATGGTGCATGACCTGCTGGCGAGCGAGGAACGCTACCGGGTGATTTTCGAGCAGGCGGCGGTCGGCGTCGTACACAGCGCCGTCCAGGGCCGTATTCTCAACGTCAACCCCAAGTTTTGCGCGATGAGCGGCTATCCGCGCGAGGAGGCGGTGAGCATCGACATCCGCGACGTGATTCATCCTGACGACGTGGAAACCTGCTTGGAGGGACGCGCCGGGCTGCTCGCCGGGACCGGGCTGCCCTACGAGCGGGAAGCCAGGCTGATCCGCAAGGACGGAACGGAGTACTGGGCGAACATCATCACGTCGCTGGTCAAGTCAGAGCCCGGCCAGTCCGGGCACTTCGTTTCCATCGTGTACGACATCTCCGCGCGCAAGCTGGCGGAGGAAGGAATCAAGCGCCTCAACCGCGTCTACGCCGTGCTGAGCGGCATCAACGCGCTCATCGTGCGTGCCCAAGACCGCAATGAGCTGTATCGCGAGTCCTGTCGCATTGCGGTCGAGCACGGGGGGTTCGGCATGGCCTGGATCGGCGAGCTCGATCGGGCCACGCTCGACGTCACGCCCGTGGCCTGGTACGGGATGGACGAGAGCGCGGTTTCCATGAAAGCGACCGCGCGCGACGATATCCCGGCAGGGCAGGGCATGGTCGGCCGCGCGATCCGCGGCAAGGTGCCCGTGATCACCAACGACATCAACGCCGATCCCGGCGCTGGCGGGCCGCGGCGCGCCGAGGCACTGCGCAAGGGCTTCCACTCCATCATCGCCATGCCGATCATGGTGGACGACGAGGTGCGCGCGACGCTGACCTTGTTCGCCCGCGAGCGGAACTTCTTCAGCGAGGACGAACTAAAGCTCCTGACCGAGCTGGCGGGCGACATCTCGTTTGCGCTGGACCACATCGAAAAGGCGGAGAAACTCGACTACCTCGCGTACTACGATTCGCTGACGGGACTTGCCAACCGCAGCCTGTTCCAGGAAAGAGTGAGCCAATACCTGCATGCAGCGCAGCAGGTCAAGGGGAAGGTTGGACTGGTACTCGCGGACGTTGAACGCTTCAAGACGATCAACGACTCACTGGGCCGCCAGGCGGGCGATGACCTGCTCAAGCAACTCGCCGAACGGCTGGGGCGCGCTGCTCAGCCGGCCAATATCGCGCGGCTCGGCGGCGACCATTTTGCGATCGTGCTGCCGGGTGCCAGGGGACGGTCGGAAATGGCGCGCACCGTCGAAGGAATTCTGCAGGACTGCTTTGCACAGTCATTCCGCATTAACGGCACCGAGCTTCGAGTTGCGGCGAAGGCGGGAATCGCGCATTTTCCGAGCGATGGCGCCGACGTGGAGGCGCTGTTCGCCAGTGCCGAGGCGGCGCTGAAGAAAGCGCAGCAGACGGGCGAGCGCTACCTGTTCCATACGCAGGAACTGACGGCCGGGGCGGCGGGCCAGCTCGAGCTGGAAACCCGGCTGCGCCAGGCGCTGGAGAAGGGCGAGTTCGTGCTGCACTATCAGCCCAAGGTGGAGTTGCAGACGCGGCAGATCGTCGGGGTGGAGGCGCTGATCCGCTGGCAGAATCCCGAGCTCGGCCTGGTGCCGCCGCTGAAATTCATTCCGCTGATGGAAGAGACCGGGTTGATTCTCGAAGTGGGCGCCTGGGCGCTTTCCCAGGCAGTCGCCGATCACTCGCACTGGCTGGCCCAAGGGTTGTCGGCGCCGCGCATTGCGGTGAACGTGTCCGCCATTCAGTTGCGCCGGCGTGATTTCGTCGCCAGCGTCGAACGCGCCCTCAAGGGCGGCGCCACGCCGCCCGGCATCGACCTGGAAATCACCGAGAGCCTGCTGATGGAGGATGTCGATGCCAGTATCCAGAAGCTGAAGGAAATTCGGAAACTCGGGCTCAGCATTGCGATCGACGATTTTGGCACCGGCTACTCCTCGCTTGCCTACCTGGCGAAACTGCCGCTGGCAACGCTCAAGATCGACCGGGCGTTCGTCATTACCATGCTGGATGATCCGGATACTGCGACGCTGGTGCAGATGATGATTTCGCTCGCGCATGGGCTCAAGCTGATGGTGGTGGCCGAAGGCGTCGAGACCGAAGACCAGGCGAGGATCCTGCGCCTGCTGCGCTGCGACCAGATGCAGGGCTACCTCTTCAGCAAGCCGCTGCCGCTGGACGCCATGACGGCGCTGCTGCAAAAAACGAAAGTCTAGGGCTTAAGCGGAAGCGGGTGCGGGAAGCGCGCGCGGCGCGGCGGCGTGGCCGCCGATCGCCTTGCGCATCTTCTCCATCGCCTTGACTTCGATCTGCCGTACGCGCTCGGCCGAGATCTTGAACTCGGCGGCAAGGTCGTGCAGCGTCGCGGCGTCCTTCTCCTTCAGCCAGCGCGCCTCGATGATGCGGCGGCTGCGCTCATCGAGCGCCGCGAGCGCGGTCTGCACGTTCGCGGTCTTGGATGTCTCGTCCTGCTCCGCTTCCAGCACGCGCGAGGGCTCGGCATCCGGATCGGCGAGGTACTGCGCCGGCGCGTAGGCCTCTTCCTCGTCCTGGTCGGCGTCGAAGGCGATTTCCTGCCCCGAGAAGCGCCTTTCCATCTCGACCACGTCCTCGGGCTTGACCTTGAGCTCGCGCGCCACGCGCGCCACTTCGTCGCGAGTGAGGGGCGCAATGCCGCTCTTCATCGAGCGCAGGTTGAAAAAGAGCTTGCGCTGCGCCTTGGTGGTGGCCATCTTGACCAGCCGCCAGTTGCGCAGGATGTACTCGTGCATCTCGGCCCGGATCCAGTGGATGGCGAACGACACCAGGCGCACGCCGCGCTCCGGGTCGAAGCGCTTGACCGCCTTCATCAGGCCGATATTGCCTTCCTGGATCAGGTCGGCGTGCGGCAGGCCGTAGCCGAGATAGCTGCGCGCCACCGCCACCACCAGGCGCAGGTGCGACAGCACCAGTTCGCGCGCGGCGTCGAGGTCGTTCTGATTGCGGAAGCGCCGCGCGAGCGACAACTCCTGCTCGGCGCTCAGGATCGGGAAACGGCTGACCGACTGGATGTACGAATCCAGGCTCCCGGCCGAAGTCGGCACGGGAAACGATCCGGTCAGTGGCATCGAGGCTTGCAGGCTCATCTCTAGCTCCCTCTTGGCGATTTTAGCACTCGTGGTATTAGAGTGCTAAACCGCTGCAAAGTTCACATGCAGAATTATGGTTTTAATGTAAGTGTGTACTAGCACAACGTCCTACTTGGGCTCTATGGCCCGCAGGTGCCGGCTCACCGAAAGCTGCGCGCCTGCGAAGCCGAGGAGCCCCGCGAACAGGATGATGGCGATGGCGTCGCGGGACGCGAGGAACGCAAAGCGGAAGGTCGACCCGTAGGACTCGGCGAGCGGGCGTACCTCGAAATTCAGCAGCGCGAGCCCGAGCGCGACGATGGCAAGCGCGATCAGGCCGCCCGCGATGCCCTGCAGCAGCCCGAGATACTGGAACGGCCGGCGGATGAAGCTGTCGGTGGCGCCGATCAGCTTCGACACTTCGATCTCGTCGCGCTGGGTCAGGATCTGCAGCCGCACCGTGTTGAAGGTCACGGCGACCAGCCCGGCGCCGAGCAGGGCGGCGAGCAGCCACAACCCCATGCGGGCGAGTCCGGCGAGCGCGGCGAGGCGGCGTGCCCAGGCCGCGTCCGCCTGGACATAGGCCGCCCCCGGGACCTTGCGCAGGTCCGCGGCGAGGGCTTCGATGGCGCCGGGGTCGCGCGGCGTCACGACGAATGCATCGGGCAGTGGATTGCGGCCGAGCGAGGCAACCAGGTCGGGCAGGCCCTGCACCGCGGCGAGCTCCTTGAGCGCCTCCTCGCGCGGCACGAAGCGCAACTTGGCGATGCGCGCTTCGCCCTTCAGCCGCGCGCCGAGCGCATCGGCTTCGGCGCGCTTCGCCGCCGGCGCGAGGAACACCGAGATCTGCGGCTCGAACGACAACCGCGCTGCGACGGACCGCAGGCTCTCGAGCAACGCATAGCTCCCCGCCGGCAGCGACAAGGCGACGCCGATCACCAGCGCGCTCAGCAGGCCGCCCGAGCGCGCGAAGCGCGCCACCGCCTGCGCGAACGCCTGGCGATGCTGGCGCAGCCAGGTTCTCACTTCGCCCTCCCGTCTTCGAGCTGGACGGTACGCCCGCCGTAGCGCGCCACGAGCGCGTGGTCGTGCGTCGCGATCAGCGCCGTCACGCCGACGCGGTGGAATTCGACGAAGATGTCCAGGATGCGCGCGGCGGAATCGGCGTCCAGGTTCGCCGTCGGCTCGTCGGCCACCAGCAGCGCCGGCCGGTTGACCACCGCGCGCGCGATGGCTAGGCGCTGCTGCTCGCCGCCGGAGAGCTGCACCGGGTTGGCGCGCTCGCGCGTGAGCAGGCCGACCTTGTCGAGCGCCGCGCGCGCCCGGCGCGCCGCTTCCCGCGGCGCGTGCCCGGAAAAGGCGAGCGGCAGCATGACGTTGTCGTAGACGCTGCGGTCGTAGAGCAGCTTCTGGTCCTGGAATACGAGGCCGATATTGCGCCGCAGGTAGGGAATCGCACCGCGCTTGAGCGCGGCGACGTTCTGACCATTCACCACCACCGAGCCGGCGCTCGGCCGCTCGATCGCCGGGATCAGTTTCAGCACCGTGGACTTGCCGGCGCCCGAGCGCCCGGTGAGGAACACGAGCTCGCCCGCCCCGACCGTGAAGCTCACGTCCCGCAGCGCTTCCTGCCCGCCGGGATAGCGCTTGGCGACCGCGGAGAAGCTAATCAATCATCGCCTCCGCGAATTCGCGCGCGACGAACGGCCGCAGGTCATCGATGCCTTCGCCGATGCCGACGAACAGGACTGGAACCGGCCTTTCCTTGGCGATGGCGCAAATCACGCCGCCTTTCGCCGTGCCATCCAGCTTCGTGATCACCAGGCCGGTCAGCCTCAGCGCGTCGTCGAACGCCTTGACCTGCGCGAGCGCGTTCTGACCGGTATTGGCATCGAGCACCAGCAGCACCTCGTGCGGCGCGCCGGCCTGGGCGCGGGCGGCGACGCGCTTCACCTTGCGGATCTCCTCCATCAGGTGGAGCTGGGTCGGCAGGCGCCCGGCGGTGTCGGCGATCACCACGTCGATACCGCGCGCGCGCGCCGCGCCCAGCGCGTCGAATACCACCGCCCCCGCATCGCCCGAGGCCTGCGCGATCACCGGGATGTTATTGCGCTCGCCCCAGACGACGAGCTGCTCGCGCGCCGCGGCGCGGAACGTGTCGCCGGCCGCGAGCAGCACGCTCGCGCCCTGCGCCTGCAGCCACTTGGCGAGCTTGCCGATCGAGGTGGTCTTGCCGGAGCCATTGACCCCCGCGACCATGATGACGAGGGGCTGGTGTTGCTTGACGTGAAGTTTTCCTTCCAGCGGAAAAAGCAGCGTCGCGATCGAATCGCGCAGCGCCACCTTGAGCGCCGCGCCGTCGGCGAAGCGCTGCGCGCGCAGCGGCGCAAGCAGCGCCGCGGTCGCGCTGACACCGCAGTCGGCCTCGAGCAGCAGGCGCTCGAGCTCGCCGAACAGCGCCGCGTCGACCGCGCGGCGCGCGAGCAGATCGTTGAGGGGCGAGTGCAGCACCTCCCGCGTGCGCGCGAGGCCTGCCTTGAGGCGCGCGGCCCACGAGAGCGTTACCATGGATCGGTGCATTCTAACAAAGGCCATCCAGGCAAAATCCGCATCATCGGCGGCGAATGGCGCGGCCGGCGCATCGCCGTCAGCGCCCGTCCCGACCTGCGGCCGACGCCCGACCGTGTGCGCGAGACGCTGTTCAATTGGCTCGGCCAGCGCCTGGACGGGCTCACCTGCCTCGATCTGTTCGCCGGCAGCGGCGCGCTCGGCTTCGAGGCCGCCTCGCGCGGCGCCGCCCGCGTGGTGATGGTGGAACAGGACCGGCAGGCCTTTGCGCAATTGCGCCAGACCCTGCAAATGCTGGGCCCCAAAAACATCGAACTGGTCGCGGGCGAAGCCCTGGCCTACGTCGGCCGCGCCGGCGAGCGCTTCGACGTGGTTTTCCTCGATCCGCCCTTCAGGCAGAATGCGCCTGCGGCGCTGCTCGCGCACCTGCCGGCGCGGCTTGCCGAAGGCGCGCGGGTCTACCTGGAAGCCGGCGCGCCGCTCGATGCGCCGGGGCCGTGGCGCGAGTTGCGGCGCGCGCGCGCCGGACAAGTAAGCTACCAGCTGCTCGAATGGAGAGCCGATGATCAGGGCCGTCTACCCGGGAACGTTTGATCCGCTGACGCGCGGCCATGAGGACCTGGTGCGCCGCGCCGCTGCGCTGTTCGATACGCTGATTCTCGCCGTGGCGGACAGCCGCGCCAAGCGCACCTTCTTCACGCTCGACGAGCGCGTCGAGATGGCGCGCGAAGCGCTCGGCGGGCTGAAGAACGTGCAAGTGGTCGGCTTCAGCGGCCTGCTGATCGATTTCATCCGCCAGCACGGCGCGCGCGTGGTGCTGCGCGGCCTGCGCGCGGTGTCGGACTTCGAGTACGAGTTCCAGCTTGCCGGCATGAATCGCAGCCTCTATCCCGACTTCGAGACCATGTTCCTCACGCCCTCCGAGCAGCACATGTTCATCTCGGCGACGCTGGTGCGCGAGATCGCATCGCTCGGCGGCGATGTCTCCAAGTTCGTCGACCCGCGCGTGGCGGCGCGCCTCAAGCAGAAGGTCGGCGCTATTGCTGGCAGCGGGGGCAGTAAAAAGTAGAGCGTTGTCCCTGCACCAGGCGCCGCACCGGCGTGCGGCAGCGTCGGCAGGCTTTGCCTTCGCGAGCGTAGACCCAGTAACGGTTCTGGAAGTAGCCCGAGCGTCCATTGACGGAGAAATCGCGCAGGCTCGAGCCGCCGGCACGGATAGCGAGGCTCAGCGTACGTTTGATCGCGCCCACGAGTTTCTTGCAGTCCATCAAAGATAGTTTTTTCGCCGCCTTGCGCGGATCGATTCCGGCCCGGAACAGGCTTTCGCTGGCGTAGATGTTGCCCACGCCGACGATGCGCTGCGCGTCCATCAGGAACTGCTTGATCGCAGCGCGGTGCGCGCGCGTCATCGAGTGCAGGCGCGCCGGATCGAGCGCGCGCGACAGCGGCTCGATGCCGAGGTGCGCGAGCAGCGGGTGCGCCTCGGGCGCGGCCGCCGTCCAGAGTACGGCGCCGAAGCGCCGCGGATCGTGCAGGCGCAGCAGCCGGTCGCCGAGAAGGAGATCGAAGTGGTCGTGCTTCTTCGCCGGCGTGCCCGCCGGCAGCACGCGCAGGCTGCCGGACATGCCGAGGTGCAGGATCAGGTGGCCAGCGCCGCAATCGACCAGCAGGTATTTGCCGCGGCGCCTGACGGATTTGACCGTGTGCCCGGCGAGACCCCGCACCGCGCGCGGCACCGGCCAGCGCAGGCGCGGCTCGCGCACGGTCACGCCGGAAATTACGCGCCCGGTAATGCGTGGCGCGAGGCCGCGCCGCGTCACCTCGACTTCGGGGAGTTCGGGCATGGAATGGTGCCTTGTGCGGGGCACCAAATATACCTAAGATCGGTCGAATCCAGATGACAAAAACTCTCTCGTTCCTATTCGCATTCGCGCTCGCCGGCGCCGCGGGCCACGCAGTCGCACAGGCCGAACCGAAGGAGCTCAACGAGCCGACGCTCTACGAGCTGCTGCTGGGCGAAATCGCCATGCAGCGCGGCGACTACGCGCTGGCAGCCAAGACCTACCTCAATCTCGCGCGCCGGCTGAATGACGCGCGCATCGCGCGGCGCGCGGTGGAGGTGGCGCTCAAGGGCAACCAGCCCGAGATCGCACTGGAAGCGGCGCAACTCTGGCTGAAGAGCGAGCCCGATTCGCCGCAGGCGCTGGAGATGGTGGCGCGCATGCTGGTCACCGCGCAGCGCGTGGACGACGCCGAACCCTATTTCGAGAAGCTGTTCGCGCTGCCCGCGGCGTCGCCCGAAAACGGCTTCCTGCAGATCAACCGGCTGCTCGGCGCCAATCCCGACAAGAAAGCCAACCTGCACATGGTGCGCCGGCTGGCGCAACGCTACCCGAAGCTCGCGCAGGCGCACTTCGCCGTGGCGCAGGCCGCGGCGATCGCCGGCGACGACGCCGCGGCGATCGCGGCGGCGCGCCAGGCGCAGGCCTTGCGCCCCGACTGGGATGCGGCCGTCCTGATCGAAGTGCAGTTGCTGCAGAAGCGTTCGATGCCCGAGGCCGCCGCGCGGCTGGGCGAGTTCGTCGGCAGGAATCCGGCGGCGCGCGATGCGCGACTTGCCTACGCGCGGCTGCTGACGCTCGACAAGCGCTACGCGGAAGCGCGCGCCCAGTTCGAAGCGCTGCTGGCGGCCAATCCCGGCAACACCGACGTCGTCTACTCGGTCGGGCTGGTCGCTTTCCAGCTCAAGGACTACACCGCGGCCGAGGACTACATGAAGCGGCTGCTCAGCACGAATTTCCGCGATCCGGACGGCGTGCGCTACATCCTCGGCCAGGTGGCCGAAGAGCAGAAGCGCTGGCCGGACGCGGTGCGCTGGTACGAGCAGATCAAGGACGGCGACCAGGCCATGCCGGCGCGGCTGCGCACCGCCAACGCCATCGCCAAGCAGGGCCGCCTCGACGAGGCGCGTGCGCTCCTGCGCGAGGTGGCGAAGGAAAATCCCGACCAGCTGGCGCAGATCACGGTGGCCGAAGCGCAGCTGCTGCGCGACGCCAACCTGAACCGCGACGCTTTCGACATGCTGGACGAGGCGCTGCGCCGCGAGCCCGAGCAGCCCGAGCTGCTCTACGACTACGCCCTCACGGCCGAAAAGCTCGAGCGCTTCGACCTGCTCGAGCAGAACCTGCGCAAGCTGATCGTGGTGCGCCCGGACCACGCACACGCGTACAACGCCCTCGGCTATTCCTTCGCCGACCGCAACATACGACTGGCGGAAGCGCGCAAGCTGATCGAGAAGGCGCTCGAGATCACGCCGGATGACTTTTTCATCATCGACAGCCTCGGCTGGGTGCAGTACCGCGAGGGCAAGCTCAAGGATGCCGCGGCGACCTTGCGCCGCGCCTACGGCGGGCGGCCCGACGCCGAGATCGGTGCGCACCTCGGCGAGGTGCTGTGGGCGCTCGGCGAGCGCGACGAGGCGAAGCGCGTCTGGCAGGAAGCGCTGCAGGCCGGGCCCGATAACGAGACGCTGCAGAAGACGATCAAGCGCTTCCAGCCGTGACCCGCGCCGCCTGCGCGTGCCTCGCGCTGCTGGCCGCCGCTTGCGCTTCGTTCGAGCTGCAGCCCGACCTCAGCCAGCTCGAATTCGAGTTAAACGGCCGTCTCGCCGCCAACTCGCGCGACGACGCCTTCACCGGCAACCTGAATTGGCGGCACGCGCGCGCCGGCGACGAGCTGGTGATTCGCACGCCGCTCGGCCAGGGCGTGGCGCGCCTGGCGCGCCAGGGTGACGCGGTCGAGCTCGCCACCGCCGAAGGGCGCGTCTATCGCGCCACCGACGCCGAAGCACTCACCGAGCGGGTCCTCGGCTTCCGCCTGCCGCTCGAAGGCCTCGCCGACTGGGTGCGCGGGCGGCCCGCGCCGGCGCTGGAAGCGCGCGGCTGGAAAATCGAATACCAGGAGTACGACGCCGAGCGCCGGCCGATCCGCATGCGGCTGACCTATCCGGGGATCGAGCTGCGGCTTGCGGTGTCCGAATGGAAATAACGTTCTACCTGGCGCCGGCCAAGCTCAATCTCTTCCTGCACGTGCTGGGGCGGCGTGCCGACGGTTACCACGAGTTGCAGACCGTGTTCCGCCTCATCGACCGGGCCGACCGCGTCGGTGTCGCCGTTCGCGACGACGGTGAGATCCGGTTTTCGGGTCTTTTTGCCGATGATAATTTGTGCGTCAGGGCGGCAAAGCTGTTGCAGAAAAAAACGAGCACCAGAAAAGGCTGCGAGATTGCGCTCGAGAAAAACCTGCCGATCGGCGGCGGCCTGGGCGGCGGCTCCTCCGACGCGGCCACCGTGCTGCTGGCGCTCAATCGCCTGTGGGGACTCGACCTCAGACGCCAGGAATTGCAGGAGATCGGCCTCGAGCTGGGCGCTGACGTGCCTTTTTTTCTCTTCGGCCGCAACGCCTTGGGCGAGGGCGTCGGCGAGAGACTGCAGGCGCTCGTGTTGCCGCCGGCCTGGTACTTCGTCCTCACGCCGCAAGTATCGGTTTCCACGAGGGAAACTTTCGCGCATGCGTTGACTTCCGAGGGGAAACGACTCAAAATACCGCCCTTTTTTCCGGGGCTTGGAAAAAACGATCTCGAGCCGGTCGTAACGGGCCGGTACCCCGAGGTGGCGGCGTACCTGGCGTGGCTGAAAGGCCGTTGTCCGCAGGCGCGCATGACAGGTTCCGGGGCCGGCGTCTTCGCCGAAGTGCAGACGGAAAGCGAAGCGCGGGCTCTTGAGGTGCAGTTACCGGAGACGATGCGCGGGTTCGTGGCGAAGGGCCTCGAGCAGCACCCGCTCCACGACTGGGCGAATTAAAGCTTTACTGGGGAGTCGCCAAGCTGGTTAAGGCACCGGATTTTGATTCCGGCATTCGAGGGTTCGAATCCTTCCTCCCCAGCCAACGATACGGTGAACGCATGACGAACGCGCCGCTCGACCGGCTGATGGTGTTCACGGGCAACGCCACCCCGCGCCTCGCACAGGAGGTGGCGAAGCACTTGAACCTGTCGCTCGGCCGCGCCATCGTCGGCAAGTTCTCCGACGGCGAGGTGATGGTCGAACTGCTCGAGAACGTACGCGGCAAGGACGTATTCGTGCTGCAATCGACCTGCGCGCCGACCAACGACAATTTGATGGAGCTGCTGGTGATGGTGGACGCGCTCAAGCGCTCCTCGGCGGCGCGCGTCACGGCGGCGATCCCGTACTTCGGCTACGCGCGCCAGGATCGGCGGCCGCGCTCCGCGCGCGTCGCCATCAGCGCCAAGGTGGTGGCCAACATGCTCACCTCGGTGGGCGTGGCGCGCGTGCTGACCATGGACCTGCACGCCGACCAGATCCAGGGCTTCTTCGACCTGCCGGTGGACAACATCTACGCCGCGCCGGTGCTGCTGGGCGACGTGTGGAAGCAGCGCTACGAGGACCTGATCGTGGTCTCGCCCGACGTCGGCGGCGTGGTGCGCGCGCGAGCGCTCGCTAAGCGCATGGAGTCCGACCTGGCGATCATCGACAAGCGCCGGCCGAAGGCCAATGTCTCGGAGGTGATGAACGTCATCGGCGAAGTGAAGGGCCGCACCTGCGTCATCATGGACGACATGGTCGACACGGCGGGCACGCTGGTGAAGGCGGCCCAGGTGCTGAAGGAAGAGGGCGCGAACAAGGTGGTGGCATACTGCACGCACGCGGTGCTCTCCGGCGAGGCGGTCAAGCGCATCGCCGCCTCGGACATGGACGAGCTGGTGGTGACCGATACCATCCCGCTGCGCGAAGATGCGCGCGCCTGCAAGAAAATCCGGCAGTTGACGGTGGCCGGATTGATCGCGGAAACGATTTTGCGGATCTACACCGAGGAATCGGTGAGCTTCCTGTTTTCCGAATGAGCATCTCCCCGATTTTCTAACCCCTCCGGTTTCTGGTCGCGGGACCGGAGGTTTTGACGAAGGAGTCACGCAATGGCAATCGAAATCAGCGCGCACAAGCGCGCCGCGCAAGGTACGGGTGCGAGCCGCCGCCTGCGCCGCATGGGCCGCGTGCCCGGCATCCTCTACGGCGGCGAGCAGGGCCCGGTCAACATCGAGCTCGACCACCAGGCGTTGATGCTCAATCTGCGCAGCGAGAAATTCCACGCCTCGATCCTGACGCTCGACCTCGGCGGCGCGAAGGAGCAGGTGCTGCTGCGCGCGGTGAACATGCATCCGTTCAAGCCGCAGGTGCAGCACATCGACTTCCAGCGCGTGCAGAAGAACAAGAAGATCCACATGAAAGTGCCGCTACACTTCGTCAAGGCGGAGGAGTCGCCCGGCGTCAAGGAGCAGGGCGGCGTGGTCAATCACGTGCTGAACGAGCTGCACATCATTTGCCTGCCGGATGACCTGCCGGAGTACATCGAGGTCGACCTTTCCACTCTCGCGGTCGGCAACTCGGTGCACGCGCGCCAGATGGGCCTGCCCAAGGGCGTGGAGTTCGCTCTGCACAAGGACGAGAACCCGGTGGTGGCGACTGTGGTCGTGCCGGCGCTGATCAGCGAGGAGGAAGAGGCCGCAGCTGCCGCTGCCGCGGTGGCACCGTCGGAGATTCCGACCACCGAGCAGGCCGCACCGCTGAAGGAGGGCGAGGCACCCGCCGAGGGCGAAAAGGGGGAAAAGGGCGCCAAGGGCGGCGACAAGGGAGGCGACAAGGGCGGCGCCAAGCCGGCTGCCGCCGGCGACAAGGGCGCCGAGTAACCGGTGATCCGCCTCGTTGTCGGGCTCGGCAATCCGGGCAAGGAGTACGAGCGCACGCGCCACAACGCGGGTTTCTGGCTGGTCGAACGGCTGGCCACCTCTACCGGGGTGACGCTGCGCAAGGACCCGAAGTTCAAGGCGCTGGTCGGCCGCCACGACGCCGCCGCGGCGTGGCTGCTGTTGCCGCAGGGCTTCATGAATTCCAGCGGCCATCCGGTGCAGATGCTCGCCGGGTTCTTCAAGATCAAGCCCGAGGAAATCCTGGTGGTGCACGATGAACTCGACTTTCCGCCGGGCACGGCGCGCCTGAAGCAGGGCGGCGGCATCGCCGGCCACAACGGCCTGAAGGACATCTCGCAACGCCTGGGCACCCATGAGTACTGGCGCTTGCGCCTGGGCGTGGGCAAGCCGCCACCGGGAACCGAGGGCGCCGACTACGTGCTGCAGAAGCCGCCGGCGGAAGAGCGCGCGGCGATCGACGCGGCGCTCGACAACGCGCTTGGCGTGATGCCGCAGATCCTTGCCGGCGACGTGCAGGGCGCGATGCATAAGCTCCACACGCAGGACAAGGCGGTCGAAGCGAAGAAAGCGGAGGCGCCAAAAAAGGAAAAGCAAAAAGTATCTCCTGCGGCAAAGCCCGAGGCCGCCAAACCGGGCTTCCTGAAGTCGCTGTTCGGTAAAAAATGAGCCTGAAGTGCGGCATCGTCGGCTTGCCCAACGTCGGCAAGTCGACTCTCTTCAATGCCCTGACCAAGGCGGGCATCGCCGCGGAGAACTATCCCTTCTGCACCATCGAGCCCAACGTCGGCATCGTGCCGGTGCCCGACCTGCGCCTCGACGTCATCGCCGGGATCGAGCAGCCGCAGAAAGTGGTGCCGGCGGTGGTCGAGTTCGTCGACATCGCCGGACTGGTTGCCGGCGCCTCGAAGGGCGAAGGACTCGGCAACAAATTTCTCGCCAATATCCGCGAGACCGATGCCATCGCCCATGTGGTGCGCTGCTTCGAGGACCCCAACGTGATCCACGTCGCCGGCAAGGTCGATCCCGTTTCCGACATCGAAACCATCAATACCGAGCTTGCGCTCGCCGATCTCGACGCGGTGGAGCGGCAGATCTCCAAGCATGCCAAGGTGGCGCAGACCATTGGCGACAAGGATGCGGTGCGCCTCGTCGCGGCGCTGAACAAGGTGAGGGACGTTCTGGATGCCGGCCGCCCGGCGCGCATGGCCGAGCTGTCGAAAGAGGAGCGCGCCGTCATCGCGCCGTTTTTTCTCCTCACCATGAAGCCGACGATGTACATCGCCAACGTCGCCGAGAAAGGCTCGGACGCTCTGCTGCAAAAGGTAATTTCATTTGCGGAAAAGGAAAAAGCCCCGGTGGTGCCGATCAGCGCGGCGATCGAATCGCAGATCGCCGACATGCCCGACGAGGACAAGAAGATCTTCCTCGCCGACCTGGGCATGAAAGAGCCTGGCCTCAACCGCGTGATTCGCGCCGCCTACAAGGTCCTCGGCCTGCAGACCTATTTCACCGCCGGGCCGAAGGAAGTGCGTGCCTGGACCGTGCAGGCGGGAGCCACCGCGCCGCAGGCTGCGGGCGTAATCCACACCGACTTCGAGCGCGGCTTCATCCGCGCCGAGGTGGCCTCCTATGACGATTTCGTCGCCTGCAACGGTGAGCTGGGCGCCAAGGAAGCCGGCAAGCTGCGGCTGGAAGGGAAGGATTACACTGTGCGCGACGGCGACGTGATCCACTTCCGCTTTAATGTCTAGAAATCTCTCTTACTTCAACGGATGAACCTGCGCTTCGAGACGGCGACGGCCAAGGACCTGCCGCAGCTGGTCGAGCTGCTCGGCCAGCTGTTCGCCCAGGAAGCGGAATTCACGCCCGACGCAGCGAAGCAGGAGACGGCGCTCAAGCTGATCCTCGCCGATCCGAAGACCGGCAAGGTGTTCGTCGCGCGCGACGGCGCGCGGGTAGTGGCGATGGCGAGCCTGCTCTACACCGTCAGCACCGCCGAAGGCGGCAGGGCGGCGCTGTTCGAGGACCTGGTGGTGCGGCCCGACCACCGCCAGCAGGGCATCGGCGCGCAGCTGCTCGAATACGTCATCGCCCAGGCGCGCGCCGAGGGCGTGCTGCGCCTGACACTGCTCACCGACATGCAGAACGAGAACGCCCAGCTGCTCTACCGCAAGCTGGGATTCGTCGGCTCGCCGATGAAACCGATGCGGCTCAAGCTCAAGCCGCGGAAGTAGGCGCGGCCCGCTCGGCGAAGATCTTTTTCAGCGTTTCCCGGAACGACAGCAACTCGGCGCCCTGCAGGATTCCCTGCTGCGCCATCTCGCGGTGCAGCCGCGGCAGGTGGTAGTGCGGCACCGAAGCGTAGAGGTGGTGCTCGATGTGGTAGTTGACGTGGTGCGGGAAGATAAGCCACGCCAGCCACGCCGGCGCGAGGTTGGTGCGCGCCGCGGTGAGCGGCGAGGAGAAATCGGTGGTCGCGCCGTGCTCGGCGATGGCGCGCAGCCGCAGGATGGCCTGAACGACGGTTACCAGCGGCAGGATCCATAGCACCAGGTATTGCGTCAGGAATCCGAGCCAATAGAAAAACAGCAGGGCAATGACATGAAATGCGATGACGGCATTCCTGTCGCTGCGCGCTTCTTCCTTTAGTTTCGCCGAGGTGTCGTCCAGCGGCCTTACCGCGACGTTGGTGGCGGTATTCAAGGCCGGTGCGCCGCCAAGGAAATAGGCGTAGGTCTTCCATGCGGTGAATCCTGAAAGATCTTTCAGGAGTTTTCGAATCAAATACCCGCGGCCGCGAGGGTATCCCCCATGCAGAGCGGTGTCGGGGTCGAGCTCGCCGTAGAGGTTGTTGTGGTGCAGGCGGTGAATCACGCGGTAAGTGCACATCGACAGGCCCTGCACGGTCGCGCAGGCGCGTCCCACCAGGTCGTTGATGCGCCGGTTCTCGAAAAGCAGATAGTGAGCGGCGTCGTGCGCGATGACGAAGAGCGCATGCTGGCGCGTGCCGATAATCATGACCGCAATGAAAATGACGAATGGGTTCGGCCAGTAGTACAGAGCGAACCCCAGAGAAACGGCGATCACGGCAACATCATCGAAGACCGCCAGGCCCGAACGCCAAGCCGAGCGCTGCGTCAGCCGATGAATGACTTCCTTGGGTAAGGCTTTTCGAAAATCGTCCTTGAACTCTTCACCCGTCACGTGCCCGCGGCCTTTTACTGTATGCCGCCAAGCAGGATGTATTTCACTTCGAGGAATTCCTCGAGGCCGTACTTCGACCCTTCGCGCCCCAGCCCGGATTGCTTGATGCCGCCAAAGGGCGCGACTTCGGTCGAAAGGATGCCGGAGTTGACGCAGACCATGCCGGTTTCCATCGCTTCGGCGGCGCGGAATACCCGTCCGATATCGCGCGCGTAGAAGTATCCGGCGAGGCCGAATTCGGTGTCGTTCGCCATGGCGATGGCGTCGTCGTCCGTCTTGAACCGGAACAGCGGCGCGACGGGACCGAAAGTCTCCTCGCGCGCTACGCGCATCGCCTGCGTCACCCCGGTCAGGATCGTCGGCTCGAAAAACAGCCCGCCGAGTCGGTGCGGCTTGCCGCCGAGCACCACCTTCGCGCCTTTCGCGGTCGCGTCCGCGACATGCTCCTCGACTTTTTTGAGGCCGTTGGCATCGATCAGGGGGCCGATGACGACCCCCGGCTCGGTGCCGGCGCCGACCTTGAAGCCCTTGACCTTCTCGGTGAGCTTGGCGGCGAACGCGTCGTAGACGCTGTCCTGCACGTAGATGCGGTTCGCGCACACGCAGGTCTGCCCCGCATTGCGGTACTTCGACGCTATCGCGCCCTCGACCGCGGCGTCGAGATCGGCGTCGTCGAACACGATGAACGGCGCATTGCCGCCCAGCTCGAGGGAGAGCTTCTTGATGGTGTCCGCCGACTGCTTCATCAGGACGCGGCCGACCTCGGTCGAGCCGGTGAAGGAGAGCTTTCTCACCACCGGGTTCGCGCACAGTTCCGCGCCGATGATGCGCGCGTTGCCCGTGATGATGTTGAGCACGCCTTTGGGAATGCCGGCGCGTTCCGCAAGCTCGGCCATCGCCAGCGCCGAATAAGGGGTCTGGCTGGCCGGCTTGATGACCACGGTGCAGCCCGCGGCGAGCGCGGGACCGGCCTTGCGGGTGATCATCGCGTTCGGAAAATTCCACGGGGTAATCAGGGCCGCAACGCCAATCGGCTGCTTGATCACAAGAATCCGCTTGTCGGCCTGGTGCTGCGGGATCATGTCGCCGTAGGCGCGCTTGCCTTCCTCGGCGAACCACTCGATGAACGAGGCGCCATAGGCGATTTCGCCGCGCGCTTCCGCGAGCGGCTTGCCCTGCTCGGCGGTGAGGATCTGCGCCAGGTCCTCCTGGGCGGCCATCATCAGCTCGAACCATTTGCGCAGGATGACGGCGCGCTCCTTCGCGGTCTTCGCGCGCCAGGCCGGCCAGGCGCGCTCGGCCGCCTCGATGGCGCGGCGCGTTTCTTCCGTCCCCAGATCCGGCACCGAGCCGAGTATCGCGCCGCTCGCCGGGTTATGGACGGCGAGAGTTTTCTTGCCTCCGACCCATGCGCCATCGATGTAGCACTGCTCGCGGAAGAGCTTGGCGTCCTTGAGGGAGAGGGCTTGCAGTCCGGCTTGCGCGGGAGCGTTCATGGCGGCCTCCAAAAAGGAAATTTTACTCCCGGCTCTGGTTACAATGGTTGTCTGACAACTGAGGAGGAGTCATGAAAACTCTACTTGCGATCGCGCTCTGCGCGATCGCCACCGCAGCGCAGGCGCAATATCCGCAGCGCCCGGTCCAGCTGATCGTGCCCTGGGGCGCGGGCGGCGGCACCGATGCCACGGCGCGCATCATTGCAGCGCTGATGGAGAAGGACCTGAAGCAGCCGATCAACGTCGTCAACCGCACCGGCGGCTCGGGCGTGGTCGGCCACGATGCGATCGCCAAGTCGCCGGCCGACGGTTACACCATCGGCCTGATCACGGTGGAAATCACGATGATGCACCACGTCGGTCTCACCGCGCTCGGGCCCAGCGATTACACGCCGATCGGCCTGGTGAACGCCGATCCGGCCGGCATTCACGTGCGCGTCGACTCGCCGTACAAGAACGTCAAGGAGCTGTTTGCGGCGATCAAGGCCAATCCCGGCAAGTTGAAGGCATCGGGCACCGGCCAAGGCGGTATCTGGCACCTCGCCATCGCGGGACTTCTCAAGGAACAGGGCATCGATCCCGCGGCGCTGCCGTGGGTGCCGTCCAACGGCGCCGCGCCCGGGCTGCAGGACATGGTCGCCGGCGGCGTCGATGTCGTGCCGTGCTCCGTTCCCGAGGCGCGCGCGATGATCGATTCGGGCAAAGTGAGGGCTCTCGCGATCATGGACGCCAACCCGCCCACGCTCTATCCGAATGTGCCGACGCTGCAAAAGGAAATCGGCAGCAACTGGTCGATGCCGGCATGGCGCGTGATCGCGGCACCCAAGGGCATTCCGGCCGATGTCCAGAAAACGCTCGCTGGCGCGCTGAAGAAAGTCTACGACTCCAAGGAGTACAAGGACTTCATGGCGAGCCGCGGCTTCGGCGTGGTCTGGGCCGACGCGGCCGGCACGACGAAGTTCATGGCCAAGGCCGATGCCGATATGGGCGCGACCCTCAAGGCCGTCGGCCTGGCAAAGTAATTTATCCGGCAACATGAAGATCAACGACGCGCTGAGCGGCGCGGCGCTAGTCGCGCTCGGCGCGGTGGTGCTCTGGCACATCCAGGGCTTTCCGCCGATGCCGGGGCAGAAGTACGGTCCGGCCTGGTTCCCCGGCCTGATCGCGATCGGCTTCATCGCCTGCGGTGCGCTGCTCATGACGGCGCGCCTGCGCGCGGCAACCTCCGAAGCGCTGTTCGCGTTGCCGGAGTGGTCGCGACGCGCGCGCCCGGTAGCCGGCGTCGCCTCCGTAATCGCGGGTCTCCTGCTCTACATCTTCGCGGTCGACACGCTCGGCTTTCACCTCACGGCGGGCGCGCTGCTGCTCGCCTGGTCACGCCTGCTGGGCGCGTCGTGGCGGCTCGCCCTGCCGGTGTCGATTGCGGCGACGGTGGTGATTCACCTCGCGTTCTACAAGCTGCTCAAGGTGCCTTTGCCCTGGGGCCTGCTCGAGCGCTTCGCCTTCTGAGATGACCGCCGCAGTCCTGTCGCAGGCGCTCGGGCTGGTGTTCGATCCCTACGTGCTGTGGGTCATCGTTGCATCGGCCGCCTTCGGCCTTTTCGTCGGCGCGATTCCCGGGCTCACCGCCACCATGGCGACGGCGCTGCTGGTGCCGGTCACCTTCTTCATGCCGCCGGTGCCCGCGATCGCTTCGATCGTCACCGCGACGGCGATGGCGATTTTCGCCGGCGATATTCCGAGTTGCCTGCTGCGCATGCCCGGGACACCCGCCTCGGCCGCGTACACCGACGAGGCCTACGCGATGACCAAGCAAGGCCAGGGCGAAGTCGCCCTCGGCGCGGGACTCGTGTTTTCGGTGATCGGCGGCCTGTTCGGCACTGCCGTGCTGATCGTGGCCGCGCCGGCGCTGGCCGAGATCGCGCTCAAATTCTCCTCCTTCGAGTACTTCTGGCTGGTGGTGCTGGGACTGTCGAGCGCAGTGTTCCTCGCCATCGGCAATCCGCTGAAGGGCGTGGTGTCGCTCCTGATCGGGCTGCTGGTCGCCTCGGAGGGCCTGGACAATCCGGCGGCGTTTCCGCGCTTTACGTTCGGCAGCGCGGAGCTGGCCGGCGGTCTTACGCTCATCCCGATCATGATCGGCATGTTCGCGATCTCCGAAATCGTCCGCAACGTCGCCACCATGGACCAGCCCTGGGAGATGGCGCAGACCAAGATCGGCAATGTCTTCACCGGCATGTGGGGCTTGACCAAAAAATACCCGCTGCAGATCCTGCGCGGTTCGGCGCTCGGCACGGCGATCGGCGCGCTGCCCGGCGCCGGCGCCGACATCGCCGCCTGGATGTCGTATGCGATGTCGAAGAAATTTTCGCGAGAGCGGGAGAAATTCGGCACCGGCCACGTCGAGGGCATCGTCGAAGCGGGCGCGTCCAACAACTCGGCGCTCGCCGGCGCCTGGATCCCGGCGCTGGTGTTCGGCATTCCCGGCGATTCGATCACCGCGATCGTGATCGGCGTGCTCTACATCAAGGGCCTGAATCCCGGCCCGACCATCTTCCTGGAGAAGGCGCCGGAGATGTATGCCATCTTCATCGTCTTCATTCTCGCCAACCTCCTGATGGTTCCGCTCGGCGTCGCCGCGATCCGCGGCGCCAGCCAGTTGCTGCGCGCGCCGCGCGAAGTGCTGATGCCGGTGATCCTGCTGTTCTGCGTCGTCGGCTCGTTCGCCATCAACAACTCGCTGTTCGGCGTCGTCCTGATGCTGGTGTTCGGCATCGTCGCCTTCATCATGGAAGAGAACGGATTCCCGGTAGCGCCGGCGATCCTCGGCATGGTGCTGGGCTCGATGCTGGAAGAGAATTTCATCAGCTCGATGATCAAGGCGGACGGGCGCCTGCTGGCATTTTTCGAGCGGCCGATCGCCGGCGGTCTCGGCATTCTGACGCTGGCGGTGATAGCGATCCCGGTGCTGCGGCGCTTATTTCGCGGTGCAGTATGAATTATCGGGTTAGGATTCAAATTCCCAGGAGGAGCAAACCATGATCAAGTTTGTCGTCAACGGCAAGCAAGCGATTTCCGATCAGCCGGCCGACACGCCGCTGCTATGGGTAATCCGCGACGAGCTCGGCATGACCGGCACCAAGTTCGGCTGCGGCATGGCGCAGTGCGGTGCCTGCACCGTGCACGTCGATGGCGCGCCGACGCGCTCCTGCGTCACGCCGGTTTCCGCCGTGAGCGGCAAGAAGATCACCACCATCGAGGGCCTGTCGCCCGCGGGCGAGCACCCGCTGCAACAGGCCTGGATCGAGGAGCAGGTGCCGCAATGCGGCTACTGCCAGTCGGGCCAGATCATGACGGCGGCGGCCCTGCTGGCAAAGAACAAGTCGCCCTCGCGCGCGCAGATCGTCGATCACATGAAGGGCAACATCTGCCGTTGCGGCACTTATAACCAGATCGTGGCCGCCATCCAGCGCGCCGCGAAGGCCTGAGGGGGCGCCGATGAAAAACGCATTCGAAGGCATCGCCTTCCGCAGCATTTCCCGCCGCGCCTTCCTCGTGTCGAGCACCGCCACCGGTATAGGCGTAGTTTTTGGAAATCTGATTAATGTTAAAAAAGCATTCGGCCAGTCCGCACCGCTATCGCCCAACGCCTGGGTGCGCGTCGGCACCGACAACATCGTTACTATTTTTTCGCCGGCCGCCGAAATGGGGCAGGGCGTGATGACTTCGATGCCGCTCCTGATCGCCGAGGAAATGGACCTCGACTGGGCGCGCTGCCGCGTCGAGCAGTCGCCCTACGAGCCCAAGACCTTCGGCAATCCGCTGTTCGGCGGCGGCATGATCGCCGGCGCTTCGCGCACCACGCGCGGCTACTACCAGATCATTCGCCTCGCCGGCATGCAGGCGCGCGCAGTGATGGTGGAGAGCGCCGCCGGCAAGCTGGGCGTGCCGGCCTCCGAATTGAGCACCGAGCCGCACACGGTGGTGCACCGCGCTTCCGGGCGGCGCCTCTCCTACGGCGAGATCGCCGCTTTCGCACAGGTGCCCGCCAATCCGCCGCAGTTTGCGCCGGCGCAGCTCAAGCCGGCGAGCCAGTTCCGCCTCATCGGCAAGGACCAGCCGCGCATCGACGTTCCCGACAAGGTCACCGGGCGGGCGAAGTACGGCATCGACACGCGTCTCCCCGGCATGGTTTACGCCACGGTGCTGCGCGCGCCGGTCAACGGCGAGGCGCCGCTCGACATCGACTACAGCGAGGCGCGCAAGGTGCCGGGAGCGCTGCAGTTCGTGCGCATGCCCTATGGCGTCGGCATCATCGCCGAGAGCTACCCCGCCGCGCTGAAGGCGAAGAAGCTGGTCAAGGTCACCTGGAGCCAGCGCTCCAAGGCACGCGACTACAACCCCGACAAGATCATCGGCGAGTTCACCGAGCGGGTGCGTGACGTCGCCGACAAGGGCGTGCCCTACGAGGCGCACGGCGACGTGCGCAGCGCGCTCGCGACGGCGGCCAAACGCGTGGTGGCGGAGTACAGCTCGCTCAACGTCACCCATGCCACGCTCGAACCGCAGAACTGCACCGCGCGCGTCGACGGCGACCGCATCGAGTTCTGGGCGCCGACGCAGGCGCCCTTCGGTGTCTTCCTGGCGGCGGTCAAGGGCCACGGCTTCAAGCCGGAAAACGTGAAGATCAACACCACGCTGCTCGGCGGCGGCTTCGGCCGGCGCGCGGAGAACGACTACGCGGTCGACGTCGGTTTTCTCGCCAAGGCGGTGCCCGGCACGGCCGTGAAGATGATCTGGAGCCGCGAGGACGACATCCAGCACACCAAGCCGCGCCCGCTGGCGGTGCAGCGCCTGGAGGCGGGGCTCGATGCGCAGGGCAACTTGGTGGCCCTGCACCACCGCATCGCTGGCGAATCGGTCTACCGCCGTTTTGCGCCGCCGGTGTTCCAGGCGACCGGGCAGAAGGACGTGCCGCTGTGCGAAGGCGCGTACGAGCCGACCTACAGCTATCCGAACTTCGCCCTGGAGCAGTTGTTCGCCGAGACCGGCATCGACGTCGCGGTGTGGCGCTCGGTGGGCGGCGGCTATACCAAGTTCGCGCTCGAGACCTTCATGGACGAGGTGGCGGCCGCGGCCGGCAAGGACCCGGTGGAATTCCGGCTGCAGCTTCTCGCCAAGGACGCGCGCGGGCAGGCGGTGATCCGCGAGGTGGTGCAGATGTCGGGCTACCGTACGCGCAAGCTCCCGGCCGGGCGCGCGCTCGGGCTGGCCTACAGCGACATCTGGGAAACCTACGTGGCGCAGGTGGCGGAAGTCTCGGTGGACCGCAAGAGCGGCAAGGTCACCGTGCACGAGATCTGGAGCGCCGTGGACACCGGCGTCGCGCTGCAGCCGAAGAACATCCAGGCGCAGATCGAGTCCTCGGTGGTCTGGGGGCTGGGCGCGCTGAAGGAGAAGCTCATCTACAAGGACGGCGCGGTGCAGCAGTCGAATTTCCACGACTACCCGGTGATGCGGATGAACGAGGTGCCGAAGATCACCACCAAGGTGATCGTCACCGACAACAAGCCGGGCGGCATCGGCGAGGCCGGGCTGCCGCCGGTCGCGCCGGCGATCGCCAACGCCGTGTTCAAGCTCACCGGCAAGCGCCTGCGCGACCTGCCGTTCAAGACGGAACTGCTTAAAGCCTAGTTTTCGATCTTGATGTTGGCGTTGCGGATGATGGTGGCGTAGCGGTCCTGCTCGCGGCGCATGAACGCCGCCATTTCGTCGGGCGTGCCCGACAGCGGATCGAGGCCGAGCGCGAGGTAGCGCTCCTTGAGGTCACCCGCGCCGAGTACCCGCTGAATTTCGATGGCGACACGATCCAGCACCTCGCGCGGCGTGCCGGCCGGCGCGGCGTAGCCGATCCATGCCGCCGCATCGTAGGGCAGGTCGGCGGCTTCGCCCAGGCTGGGGACCTCCGGCATCGCACTGGAGCGCCGCGCCGTCGAGACGCCGTAAGTCTTCAGGCGCCCTGACTTGATGTGGCCGACGGTCGCGGCGACCGTCTCGACGGCGTAGCTGACCTCGCCGTTGATGACGTCGGTGAGCGCGGGCGCGCTGCCCTTGTAGGGCACGTGCCGGGCCTGGATCTGCGCCATCGAATTGAAGAGCTCGGCGAAGAGGTGCGCTGTCGCGCCCGTTCCCGACGAGGCAAAGGTGTACTTGCCGGGATTGGCCTTGAGCAGAGCGACGAATTCCTTTGCGTTGGCGGCGGGGAAGGAAGGGTTCACGACCAGCGCAAACGGCACCGCCGCGATCAGGCTGATGGGCGCAAGATCCTTGAGCGGGTCGTAAGGCACCTTTTGCAGGTTCGGCATGATGGACAGCGGCCCGCTCGAGGCGGCGAGCAGCGTGTAGCCGTCGGGCGCGCTCTTCGCCACGACTTCCGAGCCGATGGCGCCGCCCGCGCCGGGGCGGTTGTCGATCACGAAGGGTTGGCCGAGCGCCTGCTGCAGCTTGTCGGCGACGACTCGCGCCGCGATGTCGGTCGCCTGGCCCGGCGGCCAGGGCACCACCACTTTCACGGCGCGGTTGGGATAGGCCTGGGACCAGGCGCTGCCGGCAAACAGAAGTCCGGTGATCAGAGGCAGGAAGATCTTCATCTAGAAAGTTCCCGGGTATGAACCTCCATCGAGCAGCAGGTTCTGCCCGGTAATGTAACCCGCCTGAGCGCTGCACAGGTAGGCGCAGGCGTCGCCGAACTCCTCGATGCTGCCGAAGCGGCGCGCCGGATTGGCTTCCATGCGCGCGCGCGTCAGCTCGGCCGCGGTTTTGCCGGCCTTCTTGGCGTTGAACTCCATGTTGGCCCGCAGCCGCTCGGTGTCGAAGGGCCCGGGAAGCAAATTGTTGATGGTGACGTTGTGCTGGACCGTGGTGCGCGAAAGTCCGGCGATGAAGCCGGTCAGACCGGTGCGGGCGCCGTTCGAGAGGCCGAGCTCGGGGATCGGGCCTTTCACCGCGCCGGAGGTGATGTTGACGATGCGGCCGAATTTTTTCGCGATCATGCCGTCGACCACCGCGCGGATCAGCAGGATCGGCGCGATCATGTTGGCGTCGAGCGCCTTGACCCAGGCCTCGCGGTCCCAGCCGCGGAAGTCGCCCGGCGGCGGGCCGCCGGCGTTGTTCACCAGGATGTCGGGCGACGGGCAGGCCTTGAGCGCCGCTTCGCGTCCTTCGGCCGTAGTGATGTCGCCGGCTACGATCTGAACATTGGTCTGGTACCGGGAGAGTTCTGCCGCGGTGGCCTCGAGCGCTTCGCGGCCCCGCGCCGTGATCACCAGGTTGACGCCTTCGCGCGCGAGCGCCGCCGCGCAACCCTTGCCCAGCCCCTTCGACGCCGCGCATACCAGCGCCGTCTTGCCGCGGATTCCAAGATCCATCTCAGCTCCTTTTCAGCGTCACCAGCAGTACTCCGAAAATCACCAGCAGGCCGCCGACGGCCTGCACCCAGGTAAACGGCTCGTCCAGTCCGATGGCGCCGGTCAGCGCCACGCTCACCGGGCCGATGGCGCCGATCAGCGCGAACTGGTTGGCGCCGATGCGCTTGAGCGCCTCGGCGACGAAAAAGATCGGCAGCACGGTGCACACGGTGGCGAGAATCAGAACATAGCTCCAAACGCGCGCCGGCAGCTCGAGCGCCGTCATCGGCTCGAGCACCAGGAACTGCAGCACCGCCGGCGCCGGCGCGAACAGCATGCTATAGGCGGTAAAGCGCATCGAGCCGATCCGTTTCACCATCGCGCTGCCCGCCACCAGGTAGACGGCATAGCCGAGCGCGCCGCCGAAGATCAGCGCCGCGCCGAACAGGAACTGCCGGCCGGTGGGCGTATCGGAGCTCTGCTGCGCGACGACCAGCGCGATACCCGCATAGCTCAGCACCAGCGCCGCGATCTCGGCCCAAGTCGGCCGCTTGTGCAGGAACAGGAACGAGAGCAGCAGCACCAGCGTCGGATAAAGAAACAAAATCAGGCGCCCGACGCCGGCGCCGACGTATTGCAGGCCGAGGAAATCGAGGAAGCTCGCCGCGTAGTAGCCAAGCAGGCCGAGCGCAGCGACCGCCGCCCAGTCGCGCCCGGTGAGGGCCGGCGACCTGGCGCGCAGCCACCAGGCGACCGCGGCGAAAAAGGGCGCCGACAACACCATGCGCAGGAACAGCAGCGTCACCGGGCTGATCGGATGCGCGGCGTAGGAGAGCTTGATGAGGATCGGGCGCAGCGAGAAGGCCAGCACGCCCAGCACCGCGAAGGCGATGCCCCAGCTGCGATACGACGTCAACGCCGCTTGCCGCCGAGGAGGGGCGAGGCCATGACGTAAAATCATACTATGTCGGGCCACAGCAAATGGGCGAACATCAAGCACCGCAAGGCGGCGGCGGATGCGAAGAAGGGCAAGGTATTCACCCGGCTGATCAAGGAAATCACGGTGGCGGCGAAATTGGGCGGCGGCGACCCCGACTCCAATCCGCGCCTGCGGCTTTCGCTCGAGAAGGCGCGCGAAGCCAACATGACCAAGGACAGCGTGCAGAACGCGATCAAGCGCGGCATCGGCCAGCTCGAGGGCGTCTCCTACGAGGAAGTGCGCTACGAGGGCTACGGCGCGGGCGGCGCAGCGGTGCTGCTCGACTGCCTCACCGACAACCGCACGCGCACCGTGGCCGAGGTGCGCCATGCGTTCACCAAGAACGGCGGCAATCTGGGCTCCGACGGCTCGGTGGCCTACCTCTTCAAGCACGTCGGCCAGTTCGTGTTCGCGCCCGGCGCGAGCGAGGAGCGCGTGATGGAGGCGGCGCTCGACGCCGGCGCCGACGACGTGGTGAAAAACGACGACGGCTCGATCGAGGTGCTGTGCGCGCCGAACGACTTCCACACGGTGAAGGCGGCGCTGGAGAAGGCCGGCTTCAAGCCCGAGCTCGCCGAGGTCATCATGAAGCCAGTGAGCGAGGCCGCGCTCGAGGGCGGCGACGCCCAGCGCCTGCGCCACTTGCTCGACGCGCTCGAGAGCCTCGACGACGTGCAGAACGTCTACACCACGGCGGTACTCGACTGACCTGAGGAGAAATGTTCTGCGTATTCTGGGCATCGACCCTGGTCTGCGGGTCACCGGCTTCGGGGTGATCGAGGTGCACGGCGCGCGCCTCGCCTACGTGACCAGCGGTTGCGTCAAATCGGGCGACGGCGATCTCGCCGGCCGGCTGAAGACCATCCTCGACGGGCTGAAGCAAGTGATCGCCGCGAACGCTCCCGAGCAGGTCGCGGTGGAGAAGGTCTTCGTCAACGCCAACCCGCAGTCCACCCTGGCGCTGGGGCAGGCGCGCGGCACCGCCATCTGCGCCGCCGTGCTCGCCGGCCTGCCGGTGGCCGAATACACCGCGCTGCAGGTGAAAAAATCCGTGGTCGGCAACGGCCACGCCGCCAAGGAGCAGGTGCAGCACATGGTGCGGCGGCTGCTCGCGCTGCCGGGCGCCCCGGGCGCGGACGCGGCCGACGCGCTCGCCTGCGCCATCTGCCACGCCCATGGGGCACGATTGGGATTGCTGGAAACAAAGAACTTCAAATTGAGGAAAGGCAGGCTGGTTTGATCGGCAGGCTCACCGGCAAGCTCTTGTCCAAGCACCCGCCCCAGGTGCTGATCGACGTTGCCGGCGTCGCCTACGAGGTCGACGTGCCGATGAGCACCTTCTATGCGCTGCCATCGACCGGGGAAGGTGTCTCGCTCTATACCCATTTGTCGATCAAGGAAGATTCCCATGCTTTGTACGGCTTCGCCACGCTGGAAGAGCGCGGCGCGTTCCGCCAGCTGATCCGCATCTCGGGCATCGGCGCGCGCACTGCGCTCGCCGTGCTCTCGGGCCTGTCGGTCGGCGACCTGGCGCGGGCGGTCGCGCTGCAGGAGGCGGCCCGGCTGGTGAAGGTCCCGGGCATCGGCAAGAAGACGGCCGAACGCCTGCTGCTCGAGCTCAAGGGCAAGCTGGTGGAAGCGGCGCCGGGCGTAGGGCGTGAAGGGGCGTCCGACGCCGTTCATGCCCTGCTGGCGCTGGGCTATAACGAGAAGGAAGCCCTGGCGGCATTGCGCGGCCTGCCAGCCGGCACCCCCGTGGCCGAGGCCATCCGTTTCGCGCTAAAAGCCCTCGCCAAGGGCTAGGGGTCCGGAGGCCTCGCTTGCGCTAGGCGGCATCTTGTGATCTTCTAAGCACTTAGAACAGATTCTTCACAAGGGACCTAGCGATGAAAAACAAGGCAGTTCTGGCTTTTCTGGGCTTTCTGGCGGCGCTGACGCTCGCCCTGCCGGCCATGGCGCAGAAGAGCACCGGCGCGTTCTACGTCGGCGCGGCCTTCGGCCAGTCGACCTCGGATTCGTTCTGCGAGAACGTCGGCCCACCTTGCAAGGATCAGGACCAGACCTGGAAAGTGATGGGGGGCTACGAGCTCAACCGCTATTTCGCGGTGGAAGCCGCGTTTTCGAATCTGGGCGCGCCCCATGACAACTCGATTCCGCGGGACGACAAGGCGCAGGCGATGGAATTCGTCGGCATCCTGTCCTACCCCTTCCTGACCGACTTTGCCGTCTACGGCAAGCTCGGCGGCTTTCATGGCCGCATTCGCGGATCCAACGCCGGTGCGAGCTTCAACGAATCGAACACCGACATCACCTACGGCCTGGGCCTGCAGTGGAACATCATCGACCAGTTCGCCCTGCGCGCCGAGGTGCAGCGCTACCCGAGGATGGGTGGCGGCGGCGCCGGCGCGCCGCAGGACATCGCGGTCTGGAGCGTTGGCGGAATCATCAGGTTCCGCTAGCAACGCGACGCAAGTACTCGGCGAGCCGGCGGCGCATCGGCTCGCCGCGCAACGCCTCGGTGTGGCCGGCCTCCGGCACGAGCCACAGCTCCTTCGGCTCGTGCGCCAGCTCGAACAGGCGCCGCGAGTGCTGCGGCGGCACGATGCGGTCATTCTCGCCGTGGATCAACAGCAGCGGCATCGGGCCTAGCGCGCCGATCGAAGCGGCCGGCGAATAATCGTTGTCCACCGTGAGCCAGGGCAGCCACTGGAACGGCCAGGTGGGCCAGAACCCCGCCAGCTTTTCGCGCACGATGCTGCGGTAGTCCGAGAATGCGCTGTCGGTCACCAGCGCACGCAAATTCACCCGGTAGGCGCCGTGCGCCGCGTAGTGGATGGCGAACGCGCCACCGAGGCTCTGGCCGAGAAGGACGATGCGCCGGGCATCCACGTCCGGCCGCGCGAGCAGCGTGCGCATCGCCGCGTCGATATCCAGCTGCGCGCCGGCCAGGCTCGGCTCGCCGCCGGAATCGCCGTAGCCTCGGTAGTCGAGCGCCAGGACGTTGAAGCCCTCCGCCGGCATCCAGGCGACGCTGGCGAAGTGGGTGCTGATGTTCTCGGCATTGCCGTGCAGGAAGAGCACGGTGGCGCGCGGCGCGCCACGCGCCGGGAAATACCAGGCGGTGAGCGCTACCCCGTCCTCGGCGCGCAGGCGCAACTCCCGGTACTCGAGACCCAGCTCGTCGGGCGTATGCACTCGCACGTGGTGCGGCTGGAAGAAGGTGCTGGTGCAGGCGGCGAGCCCGAGAGCGAGGTAAAGGGAGATCACCGCGCGCATGTCACAGATACCAGAACAGCGAAAACATGGCGGTGCTATAGCGCCGGTCGTGCTCGCGACTGCGGGAAAAATCGACGCGCAGGGCGAGATCGCGCGCGAGGCTCACGCGACTCTCGATGCCCGCGCTGCGCGGCGTATCGTGGTCGCCGGCAAAGGTGCCGAGCGCGCGTGCATAGGCATGCACCCGCCAGCGCGGCAGCGGATCGACGTAGGCGCCGAGGCGCCCGCCGGCGCCCAGCGAGTAGCCGTCCTCTAGGCGGTGATGCTGGCTCGCGCGGCCATCAGCCATCGCATAGGCGAGGACCCGGCCGCCGGCCGCCGACCAGGCCCCGCCCAGGCCGCCCTGCAGCGACCCCACCAGGGGCTCGGAACCGTCGGCGAGGAATTCGCGCCGCCAGCCGGCCGACACGTGCCACGACCAGGGCGAGAAGAAGGCGTCACGCGGCGACAGCGAGCGGATCTCGATCGGCGTGAATTCTTCGACGCGCGTCACGCCGGATTCGAGATGGCGCAGCGCCATATTGAAAAACTCGATCTGCGCCCCCCGAGCGTAGCCAGCGTCGTCGTCCATCACGTCGTGATAGGTGGCGCGCGCACGGATCTCCTGATAGTCCTGCGAGGCGCGCCGGCCGGCGCCAAACGCGAAGCGCGCGGTGCCGTGCCCCTCGTCCGGCCGGGTATCGGGTGTCGCGGCAGCGGGCGCCTGTGAAGGCGCATCCAGGCTGCCGCGCGCCAGGAGCAGCCCGCGCGCCAGTGCCTCTGGATCGGTCACCTCCGGCTTGCCGGTGGCGCGCCGGTAGTTGACGAGGTCGTAGGCCGCTTCGACGGTTGCTGCGGCGCGATCCGGTGGCAATGCCGCGAGACGCGGGTCCCCGGTGCCGGTATGCCCCGCAGCCAGCTCGCGCACCAGTTCTCGCTCGGGCGCCGCCAATCTGTCCAATCGCCGCTGAACAATGGTCGCGTTCGACGGACGGAAGACCACATTCTTCACCAGGCCCGGCTGCCGAGTCACCGCGCGCACCGTGTCCGAGGGCAGCGCCCACCAGCCAAAGGGTGACACCAGATCGAGATCCGGCCGCGCCACCTGCAGCAGCGCGTTCAACTGGTAGGAGCAGTTCTCGTCGAAGAAGTAGTAGTCGAACCAGGCCGGGCTCATCTCCCAGGCGTGCATCAGCACGCGGTCGATCTCCTCCGGGCTGAATGCCAGCTGGTATTCCCAGACATCGCGATTCTCTAGGTCGCTGTATTCGCGCACCTTGAGGTAGTAGGGCATCATCGAGAATCTGCCCGGGTAGCCGCCGAGCAATCCCTTTATCGGGTAGACGAAGCCGTCGCGCTCGTAGGCGATGGCGGCAAAACTGATCGAGTAGGCGAGCAGCCGCGTGCGTTCGTCCTGGTCCCGCGAGTCGATGCGCAGCAAGGTGTGCCCGTACATCGACGCCGGATTGTTGAGGAAGCCCGAGGGAAACACCAGCGTCAGCGCTTGCGGGTTGAGCGCCGCGTACCAGGCGCGATAGCGCGCGCATTCGCGCGGCGGCAGGCGCGCGCCGTCGAAGCCCAGTTGCGCGTCGAGCCAAGCGCGCCGGGCGATGAAGCGGCACTGAGGATGCTGCTGCTGCTCGGTATCCTCTGCCGGGTCGAAGAAGCCCGAGAGCGTCGCCTCGAGCTCGGCCTGCGGGTCGCGTTTGCCGCGCGGCGAGTTGAAGAATTCCGGGCTGTCGACCAGGCTGCGGCGGCCGAACCAGGCGGCGTACGGGACGTAGTGCAGAAGCTTCAGCCACTCCGGTCGCTCGGCAAGCCGCTGCTCGCGCGCCTTCGCGACGAGCTCGTCGAGGTACGTGGGCGTCGCCGCCGCCGGGAGTGGCAGCAGCATGCAGAGAATCAAGAGGACGCCGCGGATCAACGAGGCCGGATCGCCGGTGAAAAAAAACCCTGCGGCGAAGCCGCAGGGTTTTTGGGACTGCTGGGTGTCGCTGGCTTAGAGCGCGACGACGTAACGCCCGAGGCGGGCATCACTCTTCAGCACCTCGCGCAGGGCGGTCACGACCTGCTCGGTCGCCACGCCTTCGCTCGGGAAGATCTTGGCCAGGTTGTCCTTGGCGAGGCTGTTGAACGCCACGCGGTCCTGTGCCTCAATGCCCATCAAGTGTGCCAGCGAGTCGAGCGATTCGCCTCCGCCCACCGACATATCACGCTGCAGCGCGACTTTGTTGCCGTCGATGAACATCGCCATTTTCCAGTTCGACGTGACCTTGCCGTCCGGCGTGCAGCCCGAGGTGCCGGTGGAAATGGCGAAGGTGTTAAACGTCACGTGGTTGGTGGTGATAGCCAGGACCTGGGGGACGATTCCCGCCTGTCCGTCGAACGCCTTGCTGCCCACGCCGCAACTACCGACGTTGTTTTCGCCTGCGGCCATGGCCGCCACCGGAAACGCCGCCAGCACAGCCACCGCACAAAGCTTTTTCATTTTGCGCCCCTGTAAAGTTGATCGAGATGGTCATGCCATCCGCATATCTGGCGTTCCCCGGACTGCGAGAGAAGCACCGACAAGGCTATTCTAGGGGGGCGGCGGGGCAAGATGTCAAGGCAGGACGACCATGCGGACGGCCGCCGCGCCCGGCTCTGGCAAAATGGCAACGTGACTGTCGAAACGGACCGGCTAATCGCCGCGAAACCGTCCTCCCCCCAGGAGGAGCAGATCGAGCGGTCGCTGCGGCCGGCCACCCTGGCCGAGTACGTCGGACAGGAAAAAGTACGCTCCCAGCTGGAGATTTTCATCCAGGCCGCCCGCGGCCGCGGCGAGGCGCTCGACCATCTGCTTCTGTTCGGCCCGCCGGGGCTGGGCAAGACGACGCTGGCGCATATCGTGGCGAAGGAGCTGGGCGTGAACCTGCGCCAGAGCTCGGGTCCGGTGCTCGAGCGTCCCGGCGACCTGGCGGCGCTGCTGACCAATCTCGAGCCGCGCGACGTGCTGTTCATCGACGAGATCCACCGCCTGCCGCCGGTGGTGGAGGAGATCCTCTACCCGGCGCTGGAGGATTTCCAGATCGACATCATGATCGGCGAGGGGCCGGGCGCGCGCTCGATCAAGCTCGATCTGCCGCCGTTCACGCTGATCGGCGCGACCACGCGCGCCGGCATGCTCACCAATCCGCTGCGCGACCGCTTCGGCATCGTCGCGCGCCTGGAGTTCTACAGCGGCGAGGAGCTCGCGGCGATCGTGCGCCGCTCGGCGCGCCTGCTGAAGATGAACCTGGTCGAGGAGGGGGCGACGGAGATCGCGCGCCGCTCGCGCGGCACGCCGCGCGTCGCCAACCGCCTGCTGCGGCGCGTGCGCGACTACGCCGAGGTCAAGGCCGACGGGCGCGTCACCCGGCCGGTGGCCGAGGCGGCGCTCAAGATGCTCGACGTCGACGCGCAGGGCCTCGACGTGATGGACCGGCGCCTGCTGCGCGCGGTGATCGACAAGTTTGCCGGCGGGCCGGTGGGCCTCGACAATCTCGCGCACGTGATCGGCGAGGACGCCGAAACCATCGAGGACGTGATCGAGCCCTTCCTCATCCAGCAGGGCTACCTGCAACGCACGCCGCGCGGGCGCGTGGCGACCCCGGCGGCCTATGGCCATTTCGGCCTCGCGGCGCCGCGTTCCCCGGGCGATCTCCTATCCGGCAGCTGAAAATTCCGGTCCGCGTTTACTTCCAGGACACCGACGCCGGCGGTGTCGTATTCCATGCGCAGTATTTCGCCTTCATGGAACGCGCGCGCAGTGAGCTGCTCAACGCCGCCGGCATCGATCTCGCGCGTGTCGTCGAGGAGCGACGGCTGTTGTTCGTGGTGCACGGCATCGTCGCCTCGTTCCACGCCCCGGCGCGGCTCAACGACATGCTCGCGGTGAGCGCCGAAGTGGCTAAAATGGGCCGCGCCAGCGTGGTGTTCCGCCAGCGGGTGGAACGGGAGGGAACCCTGCTGGTCGAGGCTGAAATCGCGCTGGCGCTGGTCGACCGCGACAGGATGAAGCCGGCACGCATGCCGGAAGAAATCGCCACGGCGCTCGGCGCCGTCCATAAACAGGCGCTCACATGACCGTCACGCAGGACCTCGACATCTGGACGCTGATCGTCAACGCCAGCATCGTGGTCAAGCTGGTGCTGATCGTCCTGCTCGCGGTGTCGTTCATGTCCTGGATGTTCATCTTCCAGAAGTGGTTCGCCATCCGGCGCGCGGTCGAGCAGACCCTCAAGTTCGAGCGCGAGTTCTGGGGCGGCGGCAACCTGAACGAGCTCTACCAGGGCGCGGTGAACCACCGCCACAGCATCGGCAGCCTGGAGCGCATCTTCGAGGCAGGCTTCCGCGAGTTCGCCAAGCTGCGCGGCCAGAAGGGCTCCGACCCGAGCGACATGGTGGACGGCGCGCGGCGCGCGATGCGCGCCACCTTCCAGCGCGAAATGGATCACCTCGAGCGGCACCTCGCGTTCCTTGCCTCGACCGGCTCGGTCAGCCCCTACGTCGGCCTGTTCGGCACCGTGTGGGGCATCATGCATGCCTTCAGGAGCCTCGCCAACGTGCAGCAGGCGACCCTGGCGCAGGTCGCGCCGGGCATCGCCGAGGCGCTGGTGGCGACCGCCATCGGCCTGTTCGCCGCCATCCCCGCGGTGGTGGCCTACAACCGCTACTCGCACGACGTTGACCGGCTGGCCAACCGTTTCGAGAGCTTCATGGAGGAGTTCTCGAACATCCTGCACCGCCAGGCCGTGCGGTGAGAAGAAAGGCAAGTTAAACGCCGATGGCCCAGCGCGTCCGGCGGCGCCCGATGCACGAGATCAACATCGTGCCCTACGTCGACGTCATGCTGGTGCTGCTGGTGATCTTCATGGTCACCGCGCCGCTGGTGACGCCTGCGATCATCGACCTGCCCACCGTCGACAAGGCTAGCCAGCCGCGCCTCGTGCCGATCGAAGTGTTCGTCAAGGCCAACCAGTCGCTGATGGTGCGCGAGCGGGACGCCTCCGGCGCCATCCTGCGCGAGCGGGACATTTCGCGCGCCGAGCTGGGCGGGTTCATCAAGGGCAGGCGCGCCAAGGGCGGCGACCTGGCGGTGCTGATCGGCGGCGACAAGAACGTGCGCTATGAAGCGGTGCTCGGCGTCATGGACGAGCTGCGCAAACAGGGTGTGAGCAAGGTGGGCTTGCAGGTCAAGACAAATCCATGAGCACGCTCGCCTTCCCGGGCCAGCATGAGCCGGCCTTCAAGCGCTCCGTTTCGCTCTCGGCACTGGTGCACATCGTCCTCTTCGCCGTGATGTTCCTCGGCGTGCGCTGGCAAAGCCACCGCCCCGACGTGATCGAGGTCGAGCTATGGGACACGCCGCCCGTGCAGCCGGCGCCGCCGCTACAGCCGCAGGCGGTCCAGGCTATCGCGCCGCCCAAGGTCGAGCCCGCACCGCGCGTCGAGAAGCCCGCCATCGCCGTACGCGAAGCGCCCAAGCCAAAGCCCAAGCCGGAGCCCAAGAAGCCCGAGGTGAAGGCCAAGCCCAAGGCCGATCCCGAGTTCGACAAGCGCATGCGCGAGCAGCTGGCGCAGGAGCAGAAGTCGCTCGACCAGGAGCGGCGCGAGCGGGCGCTGAACGATCTGGTGGCGCGCGCGCAGGTTGACGCGAGCGCCAGGGCGCTCGCCGCCTGGGAGGACAAGATTCGCGCCAAGATCCGCGGCAACATCATCCTGCCGCCGGGCATCGTCGGGAACCCGGAGGCCCTGTTTGACGTTACACAGCTGCCCACGGGGGAAATACTGAACGTGGTCAAGCGCAAGTCGAGCGGCCATGCCGGCTACGACGAGGCAGTGGAGCGGGCGATCCTCAAGTCCTCGCCGCTGCCCAAGCCCGAGCAGGCAGGGCTATTCCGGCGGGAGTTGAAACTTAAATTCCGGCCGCTGGACTAATCGGGCAGAGGACAACAACAACAATGAAGCGCTGGCTGACCCTGCTGTGCTGGATGTTCCTTGTGGCGCCGCCTGCGGCGCGCGCGCAGCTCTCGATCGAGATCACCGGCGCCGGGGCGAACCGCATCCCGATCGCGGTGGCGCCGTTCGTCGGCGAAGCCGCGCTCGGCGAGGGCCTCACTGCCGTGGTGCGCGCCGACCTCGAGCGCAGCGGCCTGTTCCGCCTGCTCGAGGTCCCGCCGATGTCGCCCGCGCCGACCGAGGCGAGCGCGGTGGGCTACCCCGAATGGCGCTCGCGCCTCGCCGACGCGCTGGTGCTCGGCTCGGTATCGGCGCGCCCCGACGGGCGCTTCGAGGCGCGCTTCCGCCTGTTCGACGTGGTGAAGCAGCAGCCGCTCGGCGGCATCGCCTACACGCTGTCGCGCGAGCAGGCGCGCGCCACCGCGCACCGCATCGCCGATTTCGTCTACGAAAAGCTGACCGGCGAGAAGGGCGTGTTCTCGACGCGCATCGCCTACGTGGTGAAGCGCCCGCCCAATCGCTACGAGCTGCAGATCGCCGATGCCGACGGCGCCGGCGCGGAAACGGCGCTCGCCTCGCTCGAGCCGATCATCTCGCCGGCGTGGTCGCCCGACGGCCGGCGCCTCGCCTACGTTTCCTTCGAAGCGAAAAAGCCGGTGGTCTACGTGCACTCGCTCACCGACGGCAAGCGCTACGCGGTGGCGCACTTCCGCGGCTCGAATTCGGCGCCGGCCTGGTCGCCCGACGGCAAGACGCTCGCCGTGGTGCTGTCGGTGGATGGCGGCTCGCAGATGTTCTTCATCAACGCCGATGGCAGCGGGCCGCGCCGGCGCGTCACGACGTCGAGCTCCATCGACACCGAGCCGCGCTTCTCGCCCGACGCGCAGTGGCTGTATTTCACCTCCGACCGCGGCGGCAGCCCGCAGGTGTACCGCATGCCGGTCGCGGGCGGCGAGCCGCAGCGCGTCACCTTCGACGGCAGCTACAATGTCACCCCGCGCCTCAGCCCGGACGGCAAGACGCTCGCCTATGTCACGCGCAATGCCGGCCGGTTCCAGGTGGCGCTCCTCGACCTGGGGAACAGGCAGGTGCAGATCATCACCGACAGCGAGCAGGACGAGTCTCCGAGCTTCGCCCCCAACGGCCGCATGATCCTGCTTGCGACCGTGCTCGGCGGGCGCGGCGTGCTCGCGGCGGTATCCTCCGACGGCCGCATCCGCCAGCGCCTGCCCTACTCGGGCGGCGACGTGCGCGAGCCCGCCTGGGGCCCGTACATCGATTGAGATAGGAGGCCGTAATGCGTGCAACCTCGCGTTTGACAGTACTGGCCATCTTGGGCGCGGCGGGCCTTGCCGTGCTGCTTGCCGGCTGCGGCACCTCGCCGACGCAGACCCAGGCGCCCGCGGCCGTCGAAGATCGCAAGCCGGGCGCCGACGGCGGCAAGCCGGTGGAAACTTCGCCGGTGAAGCCGATCGACGTGACCGGCGGCCCCTCCGGCTCTGCGCTCGCGCCGCTCAAGGACCCGGCGAACATCCTGTCGAAGCGCTCGATCTACTACGACTTCGACAAATTCGACGTCAAGGACGAGTTCCGCGGCCTGGTGGAAGCGCACGCCAAGTACCTGCGCGAGAACCCCGCCGCGCGCATGCTGATCCAGGGCAACACCGATGAGAGAGGTAGTCGCGAGTACAACGTCGGCCTCGGCCAGCGCCGCTCCGACGGCGTGAAGAAGATGCTGGTGCTGCTCGGCGCGCGCGACAACCAGGTCGAGGCGGTCAGCCTTGGCGAGGAGAAGCCGCAGGACGCCGGCCACAACGAAGCCGCCTGGGCCAGGAACCGGCGCAGCGACCTGCTCTACGCCGGGGAATATTGAGGCGCGCCATGCGGCGAATCATTTTCCTCGCGGCCCTGAGCTGCGCCGCGCTGCCCGCGGCGGGGCAGGGCCTGTTCGACGACAACGAGGCGCGCCGCCGCATCGAGGCGCTGCGCCTGCAGGTGCAGCAGATCGAGGCGGGGCAGGCCGCCGCCGCCGAGCGCTTTTCGAAGCTCGAAGGCTCGTCGAGCAACCGCGACGCGATACTCGAGTTGGCGGCGCAACTCGAGGCGCTGCGGGGCGAGATGGCCAAGCTGCGCGGCCAGGTCGAGGTGCTCGCCAACCAGGGGGACACCGCTGCCGCACGGCAGAAAGACTTGTACGTCGACATCGACACGCGCCTGCGCAAGCTCGAGCAGGCGCGCGAACAGCAGGCTGCCGCGCCCGAGAAGCCGGCCGCCGGCGCGCCGGCAGCGCCCGAGGCGGGCGAGAGCCGCGCCTACCAGGCGGCGCTCGACCAGTTCAAGGTCGGCAACTACCCGCTTGCGGTGTCGGCGATGCAAGGCTTCCTCGTCACCTATCCCAACAGCAGCCTCGCGCCGAATGCGCAGTACTGGGTCGGCCTTGCCTACGCCGGGCAGCGCGACTACAAGAACGCCATCGCCGCCCAGCGCCAGCTCCTCACCGTCTGGCCGGCGAGCGAAAAGGCGCCCGATGCGCTGCTCGGCATCGCCAGCGCCCAGGAGTCGATGGGCAGCAAGACCACAGCCTGCGCCACGCTCGCCGAGGTGGTCGCCAAGTACCCCAAGAGCAACGCCGCGGCGAGCGCCAAGCAGCGCATCGCGAACTGCAAGAAATAAATCCGCTCAAGTTGAATCCGCCGCATTGAATCCCCAATCTGCCGCTGATCTCGCGCCCTGGGTCACCGGCGGCGCGTTCGCGCTCGCTTTCGTCTTCGGCGCGGTGGGTAACCGCACCAGCTTCTGCACCATGGGCGCGGTGTCCGACTGGGTCAACATGGGCGACTTCGGCCGCATGCGCATGTGGCTGCTCGCCATCGCGGTCGCCATCCTCGGCACCGGCGCGCTGCAACTCGGCGGCGTAATCGACGTGGCGAAATCCATCTACCCGGCGCCGGCCTTCACCTGGCTTTCCTACCTCGTCGGCGGCTTTCTCTTCGGCGTCGGCATGACGCTCGGCTCGGGCTGCGGCTCGAAGACCCTGATCCGCATCGGCGCCGGCAACCTGAAGTCGCTGGTGGTCTACGTGTTCCTCGGCATTGCCGCCTACATGACGCTCCGCGGCATCCTGGGCGCCTTCCGTGTCGGGGTGCTGGAGAAGGCGACCATCACCTTGGCGTCGGGGCAGGATTTGCCCTCGTTGCTAGGCTTTAACAGGTCCGTGCTAGTAGTGCTTGTCGGCGGCGCACTGCTCGCCTTCGTCTACGCCGACCGCGAGTTCCGCGCCAACTGGGAGCACAGCCTCGGCGGTATCGTCACCGGCCTGGTGGTGGTGGGCGGCTGGTACGTGAGCGGGCACCTGGGACACCTCGAGGAGGACCCGCGCACGCTGCAGGAAGCCTTTGTCGCCACCAATACCGGGCGCATGGAGTCCTTCTCCTTCGTCTCGCCTCTTGCCTACACGCTCGAGTACCTGATGCTGTGGACCGACAAGTCGAAGATCGTCACCTACGGCATCGCCTCGGCCGCCGGCGTCATCGCCGGCTCGGCCGCCTACGCGCTCGCCAGCCGCAGCTTCCGCTGGGAGGGCTTCCGCGACGCCGAGGACACCGCCAACCACATCGTCGGCGGCCTGCTGATGGGCTTCGGCGGCATCACCGCGCTCGGCTGCACCATCGGCCAGGGCATCACCGGCTTCTCCACGCTCGCGCTCGGCTCGATCCTCACCTTCGTCGCGATCGTCGCCGGTTCCGCCGCGACAATGAGGCTCCAGTACTGGCGAATCGCCCGCGAGGGCTGATAAAATTCCGCTCCCCGCGGAAACTTGCGCGGATCCCACATCGGGTCGTTAGCTCAGCTGGTAGAGCAGCGGACTTTTAATCCGTTGGTCGGCGGTTCGAATCCGCCACGACCTACCACTTCCAACATGGCCGGCTGCGCGTCGCCGCGCGACTGAGCGACGAGCGCGCAGGCCGGCCGATTTGCTACTTGTCGTCGTCGCTCGTATCCCGGAATACCCCGATGCAGCCATGCGGGCATGGCGATGCAGGGTTCGCAGTCAGCGGCACGTAGATCAGATTCGTGCGCGGATTCGCGGCAACCGAGTGCGAGTTCGGCGCGGTCGGGACGTTTTGCAGCCACTGGTTGGTCTCCGCGTCGACCACGCCGAGCACCGGGCCGCCGGGATTGTTCCGCGCGGCGAGATAGTAGTGCTGGTCGCCAGGGTTGAACCAAACCTCATCGGACCCGCCGACCTGCGGAATTGACGCGACGATTGCGCCAGTGCGAGCGTCCATCACGAGCGAAGGCGGCTGCGCGCAGCCGAGCAGCAGATGCTGATTCGGTCCCAGCGTGAGCCCGGCCGGTCCGCAATTTCCGGCATTGAAGACGCCCTCCACCTGCCCGGTCGCCGGATTGAACACCGCGACGCCGCTTTGCGTGGCGTCATGGTTCAGTTCGGGCACCGAGATGTAGAAGCGCTTGGTGCGCCGGTCCCATACGGGCTGCTCGAGTCCGCCAGTAGCGCCTGAAACCGTGATATGGCCAAACAAAATGCGGTTCCCGGGCCTGGTCGAAATCAAGGTCATGAACGGCGGCTCGTCGGCGTTGTTGACGACCAGCAGCTTCCCGCCCTCGTGGTCGAGGGCCATTTCATCGACCCGCTTGACCCCGCCGGTGCTGATCACGTTGATGATCTGCCGAGAATCGATATCGATGACCTTGAGCGTGCTGTCGCCATCGCCGGCATAAAGGCGGTCGCCGTCGGCGACCACGCCGTCCGGTCCGCTGGTGTCGTTGCTGCCGGTGAAGCCCTTGAAGCCGCCGATGCGGGCGACGAATTGGTTGGTCCTGGTGTCGAAAATGTCGACGCCGGCATTGGAGCGGTCCGCCAGGAAATAGAGCCGCGAATGGGGCTCCACGAAGCTGATATCGTAGGAAGCCAAGGGACTGCCCGGAATCGCGATGGTGCCGACCAGCTGGACGCCGTCCGCGCGCGCGGGCCCCGAGCAGAGAGCTGCGGCGAGAAGTATGGCGGGTGCGACCGCGAAACCGGCCGCTCTGCGAGAGTTCATGATGTCTCCTCTATGGAAAGTCGATCCGGCGAAGCGCCGGGTCCGCCGGAAGATAGGGCGGCGATTTGTAATGACCTGCTTACCCCGCTGCCCGCGGCTTGGTCCGTTCGGACCACTGCCTTTAAGCCAGGCTTTTCTTTTTGTGATTCTGACGAAAGCTTGACGAAATATTTCGCCGATCGTGCGGGCTACACCGTGGGTACCGTGATCGTGCCGCAGCGTCGCGGCGCCTAGCGGACGCCGACGACTCGTTCAAGTCGGTATGCCTGCACGCGCTGCAGCGCGAGCGCGCCTTTGCGGCCGCCCTCGATCGCGGCGTCCACCTGATCCGGATTGAGCGAGAGGCGCGTCGGAATCGCCTCGATCTGCTCGCGCAGCGGGCTTTCGAGCTCATCGACGGACAGGGTGGCGAGCGAGAACTTCACGTCGGCGCAATTCCAGGGTGTCGGCCCGCCGAGGCGGACGACGTCCTCCGCTTTCAGGCTGCAGCGGAAGGCGATGACCGATTCCTGCCATTCGTGAATCATGCGGCCGAAGGCATCCGCGTACTGCTGCGCCGAAGCCTCGATCATGGCTTCCGTCGCGGCGAGCGCCAGGTCGACGCCGCCCGGCCCCGCTTCATGCAGCGTCCAGTCGCCGTAGGGGCCGCGCGAGGCGTCGACGACCATCAGGAGCAAGCGGCGGATTCTCACGGCGTCGCGCACCGTCATCGGCGCGTAAGGCGTGCCGTAGATCACGCGCGACATCACCAGGGTGGACACCGCGAAATTGTCGGTAAGACCGCCGTCGGCGAGCTTGATGAACCGGCCGCGTGGATCCCGGTACGCGGTAATGGCCTTGGCAATCGAATTCAGGACCCGGGACGCATCGGGCCGGGCGCGAAACGAAGCAATTTCGGCGGGAAGCGGCTGGCAGCTCTCGGGATAGGTCCGGACCACCACCGGCGCGAAAAGTACCGGCACCGCCATGGACGCAGCGACCGCGTCGGCCACGCTGTAGCGCGATAGATCGCTGCAGAGAACGTCGAACAGGGGCGCCATGAATGGAAAAGGCACCCGGTGGTAGAGATCGGTCGCGTGGATGCGGATGTCGGGTCGTTGCCGGCGGAAGATGTCGGCGAAGGTCGCGTTGTGGAAGATCCGGCGATCGAGCGTGTCGCCGAAATTCTCGCGGGCGTTCAGGCCGCCGCTCAGCATGCGCATCAGGTTGGCCGGATTGAACATCGACAGCCGCATCCGGTCCTCGAATCCGGGCAGCAGCACCTCGCTGCGAAATTTCGCCAGGCCGTCGCGGCCGTACACCCCGTAATGGGCCGCGGTGAGCGAGCCGCCCGAAACGCTGCTGATCAACGCGACGTCGTCGAGCAGATCGCCCTCGGCGGTCTTGGCGCTGGCAAGCGCGTTGAGAACGCCATGGGCGAAGGCCGCCGCGCGCAGCCCACCGCCGGAAAAGGACAGCACGATCGAGTTCTCGCGCACCAGGTCGGTCGGCGCGCCCATGTTGGGCGGTGTCTGTGCCGACAGCGGCGCGTTAGAGGCTGGGTTGAATACCGTGCTGGAGCAGCCCGCCAGACCGCCCGCGGCTGCCGCGATCAGCAGGCAGGCGTAAGCAACAGGACGCCTTAATTCTTGAAGCCGCGTTCCGGCAACGGAATCCATTCGGTCTCGCCAGGAATCTGTCCCATCTGTTGCTTCGCCCACTTATCCGCCGCTTGCGTAATCCCATCCTTGCTCGACGACACGAAATTCCACCAAATGAAACGGCGCCCGCCGAGCGGCTCTCCGCCAATCAGCACCATGCGCACCGCGTCGGCCGCCGTCACGCGTACGGTCGTCCCGGCCTCCAGCACCGCCAGGACACGCGGCTCGAACCCTGTGCCATCGATCTCGAACCGGTTGTCCACTGAATATAGCGCGCGCTCGGCAGCGAGGGGTGGCAGGCGCAGTTCGCCGCCAGCGCGCAACTCGATATCCGCGTAGAGCGTTTCCATGAGCGTTGTGACGGGCGATTCGGCGTTCCACGCGCGGCCGACGAGGAGGCGGATCAGCGCATCGCCAATGCTCACCGACGGAAGCGACGCAGCCGGCGTGTGCGAGAACGCCGGCTCGGACTTCTCCTGCGCCTTAGGCAAGGCGGCCCAGAGCTGAAGGCCATGCGCACGATGGGCCTGGCCGGCGAGCTCGGGGGGAGTCCGTTCGGAATGCACGATTCCCCGCCCCGCAGTCATCCAATTGACCGCGCCGGGCTCGATGCGCTGCACCGACCCCAGGCTGTCGCGATGCACCATGGCGCCTTCGAAAAGGTAGGTGACCGTCGCCAGCCCGATGTGCGGGTGGGGCAGGACGTCATGATCGGCATGAGGCGCGACCTCGAACGGACCGAAGTGATCGAAAAACAGGAAGGGTCCGACCGCCTGGCGCTGCGCGGCCGGGAGCGAGCGATGGACCTGAAAGGCGCCGATGTCGCGAACGCGCGCCCTGAGTTGAAGAATCGCCACGATCAATATGGTGCACGGGTCCAACGCCGGTGGGCAACAGGTGATGTGCAGATAATCGGTTCGTCGGCATTACCTCGCTGGACGGCGCGGCACGATCAGATTTCCCACGGAAACCTGCACGGCCTCGCCTTTTTGGTTCCTGGTGGTGGTTTTGACCTTGATCAGGCCCTGATTCGGGCGCGATTTCGAAGGGCGTACTTCGAGCACCTCGCTTTCGAGGTGGAGTTCGTCGCCAGCCCGCACCGGCAGCGGCCAGCGAAATTCGTCGAAGCCGGCGCCGACGATGCCGCCTGCCGGCTTGAGTTCGCTTTCGACCAGAAGCCGCATGGTCAGCGCCGCGGTGTGCCACCCGCTCGCGGCCAGCCCGCGAAAGATCGAAGCACGTGCAGCGTCTTCGTCCAGATGAAAGGGCTGCGGATCGAATTCCGCCGCAAAGGACTTGATGCGGTCCTTGTCAACCGTCAGGCGACCCGAGCCATAGGTCTGTCCCACGACAAAATCTTCGAGGTAATGTTCTGCCATGTCGGCGCTCCTGTCAGGATTTGACCCACGCACCCCCGGTTCGTAGTCTTGCTCCAAATGACCTGATCTCTCAAGGAGCCAAGACTATGACGATTCGTGTGGTGCGCGACCAAACCGCGCCGATGCGCCATGAAATCCACATCGGCCGCAACAGCCTGGCGACCGACGCCAGCCCCGAGGAGGGCGGCGAGGGATCCGCGCCCAGCCCCCATGACCTGTACGACGCGGCATTGGGAGCGTGCAAGGCGCTGACGGTGCTCTGGTACGCGCAGCATAAGAAGATTCCGGTCGAGGGCATCGAAGTCTCCGTCGAGCGTGACGCCAGCCAGGAGCGCTCGGGGATCTACCGGCTGAGCGCGGAACTGTCGTTTACCGGCAACCTCACCGCTTCGCAGCGCGAAGAGCTCCTGCGGGTCGCGCAGAAATGCCCGGTCCACAAGCTCATGACGGAAGTCAAGACCGAGATTTCAACCTCGCTCTCGCCATGAGCACCGTTGAGGCACTGGTCCGACTGGTCGCGCAACACGGGGTTGCGATTGTTTTCGCGAACGTGCTTCTGGAGCAGATCGGCCTGCCGCTTCCTGCAATCCCGATTCTCATCATCGCTGGCGCACTCGCGGTGGATGGACACTTTTCAGCGTTAACGCTGTTCAGCGCCGCGTTCATCGCTTGCACCATCGGCGATACGCTCTGGTACCTTGGCGGCCGGCGTTATGGCAACCGCGTCATGCGTCTCTTGTGCCGCATCTCGCTGTCGCCGGACTCGTGCGTGCGCCAGACCGAATACCACTTCGAGCGCTGGGGTGGCCTGGCACTGGTGTTTGCGAAATTCATACCCGGCCTGTCGACCATCGCACCGCCCCTGGCCGGCGCGACCCGGTTGGGCTGGGCGTTTTTCATGCTTTGGAACAGCGTCGGTATTGTCATCTGGGCCGGGGCGGCGATCGGCACCGGCATGCTGTTTCACGCGCAGATTGATGGTCTGCTCGCACGCCTGGAGGACTACGGCGCCTTCGCCATCGAGGCGATTGCAGCTTTGCTGGCCGGCTACGTAGCGCTCAAGTGGTGGGAACGGCGCCGCTTTTACAAAATGCTCCGCGTAGCGCGCATCACGGCAGACGAGCTGCACCGCCTGAAGCAAGGGGGCAAGGATCCGGTGGTCGTCGATGTGCGCTCCGCGTCGAGCAGGCAACTCGATCCCCGCTTTGTCCCGGGGGCGCTCGCGATGGATATTGCCGAAGTGGACCAGCGCTTGAATGAATTGCCAAACGATCGCGAAATCATCTTCTACTGCACCTGTCCGAACGAGGCATCTGCTGCGCAGGTGGCGAAAAAGCTGATCGAACTCGGCTACACCCGCGTGCGCCCGCTGCAGGGCGGCCTGGACGCTTGGGTCGCGGCCGGCCTAGAAGTCGAGCGTCGCGCGTCCGTCTAGCCGTTGGTCCGCGGTTCGAATCCGCCACGACCCACCGGGATTCCCGACGGTTCGGCGATCAGCCGGACGTCGTCGTCGGCTTGCTTGCCTGCCGCGCCTTCTTGCTCAGCTTTGCCAGCCGCAGCAGCTTCTTGCGGTTTTTTTGCTTGCGCATGCGGTTGTTGCGATCGCGGGTGGTGTGTCTCATGATCTGTCTCTCATGCCGGCATTGTACGGCGGAACTGCTGCACGATAGATGGATAACGATCAATCAGGCGTGATCTGCAAACACCTCGACCAGGTCAAGACCGACCGGCCGCGCAGCAAGGGCTGCGAGGAGTGCCTGAAGATGGGCGACACCTGGGTCCACCTGCGCCTCTGCCGCAGCTGCGGCCACGTCGGCTGCTGCGACAGCTCCAAGAACAAGCACGCCACCAAGCATTTCAATGCGACCCGTCATCCGATCATGACGTCGCTCGAGCCGGGCGAGGGCTGGAGCTGGTGCTACGTCGACGAGGTGGCGATGGAGTTGACCTGATGCCGCCTCGGCGCGCGCTCCATGCCTGAGCTGTCGTCGGCGACGCTCGCCGCGCGCCGCGCACAGATGTTCCCGGCGCTGACGGCCGAGGAGATCGCCCATGCGCGCCGGTTCGGCACCGAGCGGCGGCACGCGGACGGCGACCGCCTGTACGAGACCGGCAAGGCGAGCCCCGGCCTGTTCGTGGTGCAGTCCGGCGCGCTGCGCATCACCACCCGCGACGCGCGCGGGCGCAATCTTCTCGTGGCCGAGCTGGGGCCGGGTGGATTCTCTGGGGAGCTCGGGCAGCTTTCCGGCAAGCGCTCCTTCGTCGACGTGGTGGCCGTGGGTGCGCTCGAGGCGCTGCTGATCAACCCCGAGCAGCTGCAGGCGCTGTTGATCGCCGAAGCGGGGCTCGGCGAGAAAATCATGCGCGCGCTGATCCTGCGGCGCGTCGGCCTGATCGAGGTCGGCGCCGGCGGCCCGGTGCTGATCGGCGCCGAATCCTCCGCCGACGTCGCGCGCCTGCGCAGCTTCCTCAGCCGCAACGGCATCCCGCATGTGCTGCTCAATCCGGAGGGCGACATGGACGCCCGCGTCTTCATCGAGCGCCACGCGCCGAAGCCCGAGGAACTGCCCCTGGTGGTGTGCCCCGACGGCTCGGTCCTCAGCAACCCGGCGGAAAACCTGCTCGCCCGGTGCATCGGCATGCTGGATAGCGACGACAGCGGGCGCGTCTACGACGTCGCCATCGCGGGCGCAGGCCCCGCCGGCCTCGCCACGGCGGTCTACGCCGCCTCGGAAGGGCTGTCGGTCGTGGCGGTCGATGCGCGCGCGTTCGGCGGACAGGCGGGCGCCAGCGCGCGCATCGAGAATTACTTCGGCTTTCCCACCGGCATCTCGGGCCAGGCGCTGACTGGCCGCGCCTACACGCAGGCGCAGAAATTCGGCGCGCGCATGCTGATTCCTGCCGAAACGACGCGGCTCGACTGCGCCCGCGCGGGCGCGGGCGAGCCGTTCGCCCTGCACCTCGCAGACGGCGGCGTGCTGCGCAGCCGCGCGGTCGTCGTCGCGAGCGGCGCGCGCTATCGCCGTCCGGATCTCGCGAAGCTGCGCGCCATGGAAGGACACGGCGTCTGGTACTGGGCCTCGCCGATCGAGGCGAAGATGTGCGCGGGGCAGGAGGTCGCGCTGGTCGGCGGCGGCAATTCGGCCGGCCAGGCCGCGGTTTTTCTCGCCGGGCACGCGTCCAAGGTCTGGATGTTCGTGCGCGGCGCGGGGCTCGCGTCGAGCATGTCGAAATACCTGATCGACCGCATCGCGGCCACGCCCAACATCGAGCTGCGCGCGCGCAGCGAGATCGTCGACCTGGACGGCGCGCGCGACGCCGGCATCGAGTCGGTGACCTGGCGCCACCGCGACTCGGGGCGGGAGGAAACGCGTCCGGTGCGCCACGTGTTCCTGTTCCTCGGCGCCGATCCCGCGACCGATTGGCTGCGCGACTGCGGTGTCGGCGTCGACGACAAGGGGTTCGTCAGGACGGGCGGCTCGAGCCTGCCCTTGGAAACCAGCGTGCCTGGCGTGTTCGCCGTCGGCGACGTGCGCGCCGGATCGGTCAAGCGGGTGGGCGGCGCGATCGGCGAAGGCGCCAACGTGGTGGCGCAGATCCACGCCTTCCTCGCCCGGGCCGGCCATGCAATCGAGCAACGATGAAAGCGCTCTGGAAGGACACGGTCATTGCCGAGAGCGACGACACGGTCGTCGTCGAAGGCAACCACTATTTCCCGGCGGCTGCGCTGCGCCGGGAGTTCGTGCAGCCGAGCGGCCACCACAGCTTTTGCCCCTGGAAGGGACAGGCCAGCTATTACACCGTGGTGGTGAATGGCGAGACCAATCCCAATGCCGTATGGTTCTACCCGGATCCCAAGGACGCCGCCAGCCAGATCAAGGGGCGCGTCGCCTTCTGGAAGGGCGTGCGCGTCGTCAAGTGAGCGACTATGCAGAGACCTTCGACCATCGCTGAGGCGAACCAGGAACTGCTCCGGCGCTACCGGGAAATCCGGCGCCGGACCCTCGAGCTCGCGCAGCCGCTGAGCGCCGAGGACCAGGGACTGCAGTCGATGCCCGACGCCAGTCCCACCAAGTGGCACCTGGCGCATACCGCATGGTTTTTCGACGCCATGGTGCTGGAGTCCCGCGTGCTCAGCGGACCGCGCTTTGCCCGGTTCGGGGAGCTGTTCAATTCCTACTACGAAAGCCTGGGCCAGCGGCATCCGCGCCCGCAGCGCGGCATGCTTTCGCGTCCCTCGCTTGCGGAAGTGCTCGAGTATCGCCAGGCCGTGGATGCGGCAATGCAGACGCTCATCGGCGAGATGCGGGCCGGCAGCGGGACGTCGCCGCATGAAGCCATCGAGCTCGGACTGCAGCACGAGCAGCAGCACCAGGAATTGCTGCTCACGGACATCCTGCACGCGATGTCGCTGAATCCCCTTCGGCCCGTGGTGATCGACGCTCCGGCTCCCTGCGTCCCGGCCGCGCCGCCCGGTTGGGAGGCACACGGCGGCGGCATCGTGCAGATCGGCCACACCGGGCAGGGCTTCGCTTTTGATAACGAGGGCCCGGCCCACCGCGTCTTCCTTCAACCGTATGCGCTGAGCCGGCGCCTGGTGACCAACGCCGACGTCCAGGCGTTCATCGAGGCCGGCGGCTATCGCGATCCACACTGGTGGCTGTCGGACGGCTGGGCGACGGTGCAGGCGCAGGGGTGGCAGCGGCCCCTGTACTGGACCGACGATGGCCGAGAATTCACGCTCCACGGCATGCGCTCGCGCGAGGACGACCAACCCGCGCGGCATCTGAGCTTCTACGAGGCGGCGGCGTACGCGCTGTGGGCCGGGGCGCGATTGCCGACCGAGTTCGAATGGGAGGCCGCCGTCGCGAGGTCGCCGTCGCTGCCGCAGGCGTTCGGGGTCGGATGGCAATGGACGCGCTCGTCCTACGATCCGTATCCGCGGTATCGAGTGCCGCAGGGCGCGGTGGGCGAGTACAACGGCAAATTCATGGTCGGCCAGCTCGTGCTGCGCGGCAGCAGCGAAGCGACGCCCGCCGGGCATGCGCGAACCACGTACCGCAACTTCTTTCCGCCGCCGGCGCGATGGCAGTTCACCTGCATCCGGCTGGCGCGCGATCCGTGACGGGGTTTGCCGACGAGCTCCTCGCCGGCTTGTCGCAGCGACCGCGGCGCGTGGCGCCCAAATGGTTCTATGACCGTCGGGGCTCCGAGCTCTTCAACCGCATCTGCGAGCTGCCCGAGTACTACTTGACGCGCGTCGAGCTCGCGCTGCTAGAGCGGCACGCTGCCGAGCTGGCGCAAGGCCTCGGCGCGGAGGTCGAGATCATCGAGTTCGGCGCGGGGGCGGCGAAAAAAGTGCACGCGCTGGCGCGCGCCCTCGAGCGCCCCGCGGCCTATCGCCCGATCGATCTTTCGGGCGATTTCCTGCTCGATGCGGTCGCGGCGGTGCGCGCCGGCCTGCCGGGCCTGACGGTGGTCCCCATCGTCGCGGACTATGCACGGTCGCTGCGCTTGCCGCCGCGTCTGGGACGCGGACCGCGCCTGGGTTTCTATCCGGGCAGTTCCATCGGCAACTTCGATCCGCCCGCGGCCGCGGCGTTACTGCGGCGAATCAGGACGGCGCTCGAAGGCGGCAGCCTGCTGATCGGCGTCGACCTGGTCAAGGATCCCGCGGTGCTGCACGCCGCGTACAACGATGCCGCGGGCGTGACGGCCGAGTTCAACCTGAACCTGTGGGCGCGGGCCAATCGGGAAGCCCGCGCCGATTTCGATCTTTCCCGCTGGAGGCACTCGGCGTTCTACAACCCGCCCGAGCGCCGCATCGAAATGCACCTGGTCAGCCGCTGCGCCCAGCGCGTGCGCGTCGCCGGCCGTTCATTTCGCTTCGACGAGGGCGACAGCGTTCACACCGAGTCCTCGTACAAGTACGGCATCGAGGGATTTCAGCGGCTGGCCGGCTCGGCCGGATGGGCTGCGGCGGACGTCTGGGTCGATCCCGAACGCCAGTTCTCGCTGCACTGGCTGCGCCCGCTCTAAGACCGCTGCGGGTAGAGCCATTCCTTGAATAGCCGCGTCAGCCGTGGCGCGACGACATAACTCATGGTGGGTACGACCAGCAAGGTAACGGCGGCGACGCGGAGCATGGACGGCGTACGGTCAGGCAGCAGATGGTGCAGCAATTCACCATAGACATACACGAGGGGGAAAATTCCCAACCAGCTGACCAGCGTCATTTTTCCGCGCGGCGGAGGCTGCAAACCCGACACCGAGGGCAGCGTGAACCAGCTCTCGAGGCCGGTGAGAATCTCGTAACGCGGTGCGCCCTGCGTGTACCGATTGGCTTCCTCCACCAGCGCATGCTGTCGGTCAGACTCCTCCCAGGCGCGCAGGTGCTCGCCGGTATCGAACTTGTAAACCAGCCGGAAGCCAGGCTGCACCGGCAATGACGGGCGAGTCACGTTGACGCCAAGATGCCCCGGAAATTGGAGGGCGGCGATATTGAGATTCTTGATCGCCCGCTCGAGCTGGCTCTCCATCCCTGGCCTCGGGACCCGGTCGATGATCTTCGTCACCGCACCCTCGGTTTCGTGTTTCATCGGGAGGGACTGACGAATTGGTCGACTCCTTGATCGGTGATCTTCCAGATGCGGCCGGTCACGTCATCCCCCTGCCATGACGTTGGCGAACAGGACGAAGAGCAAGCCGGTCAGAAGCACGATGCCGGCGGTAATTCCCGGCACCAGGCTTGCGACAATCGCCGCGACGGCGATGACCGCGATGATGGCGATGGCGAGCATGCCGTCATCGACGAACAGACCGATCAGCTCGCGCGCGATGCCGGCGAGCGTTCTCACGGCGAAACCTCGATCGGGCGCCTGCGCGCCGCGACGGCGAGCGCCGCAACCAGCAGGAATAGCGCAGCAAAGCCGACGATGGCGAGATCTGCGCCCGGCCAGGCCACGCCGAGGCCTTCGCCCGTCCAGAACACCCCGAAGGCCGAGAGCATGATCCCGACGGCGAATTTGAGTGTGTTCTCGGGCACCCGCGCGAGCGGGCGATGCAGGGCAAATCCGGCGATCGCAACCAGGCCGCACGCACCGAGCGCGCCGACGCTCGCCGGCACCAGCAGCCCCTGGCCCGCTCCCACGGCGATCACGATGAACACCACCTCCAGCCCTTCGAGCAGGACCGCCTTGAAGCTCGCGAGCCCCGCCAGCCAGTCGAGGCGCGAGCGGTGCTCGCGCAGTTCCGCGGTACCGGCGGCAAACGCCGCAGCTTCGTCGTGCAGCGGAATGACTCCCGCCGCCCGCAGTACCGCCTTGCGCAGCCAACGCATGCCGAAGAGCAGCAGCAGCACGCCGATCACGAGTTGCAGGGCGTGCAGCGGCACCTGATCGAGGAGCGGGCCGAGCACGGCCACCATAAGCGCGAGCAGGCCGAGGCCTGCAGCCGTGCCCAGTGCCGCCGGTCGCCAGCCACGGACGCTCGCAACGGCAAGCACGATCGTGAGGGCCTCGACCGCCTCGACCAGCGAACCAAGGAAAGCGGCCGAGAGGGCGGTCGCGGCGAGGTGCACGCTCATTTCGCCTCAAGACCTTGCGGATTCCACGGGCTCCACAGATCCGGCGCGACGGCGGTGCTGGAGGAGTGCCGGACCGTCCATTCATGGTCCGCAATCCGCGCTTGCCTGAGCTGCTGCAGTTGCCCGTACTCCTTCTGCCCGCCCGAATAAACGCAGTTGCAGCGGTCCGGATCGGCGAAGGTGTACACGGTCTTGCCCGCCTTGTCCCGCGTGACCAGCTGGCGCGGGAGCATCTTGGCGAGTTCCGCGCCGTCGGCATGACGCTTCTGGAAGCCGGCCGACTCGAGCAGCGCCTCGGCATCGGCCGCTTCCTGGCGGTAAACAGCCGCGCATCCGGACAGGGCGAGGAGGGTAGCAGCGGCGAACAGCAAGGGTTGACGTAGTTTCATGGTGGATCTCCTTTGTGCCGCCATCTTGATCAATCGCCGCCACGCGCCGGTTTCAATGCGGGCGCCGATCATTACGATTGAAATACCACGAGCGGTTACCGGCCCCGGTATTCGAGGTCGTCAGCCCGCCGACGGAATTTCTCTTTTCAGCGCCTGGCCAGCGCGCGCGCGAGGGCGGCGGCGAGTTCGCGGGACCCCAGGGGCTTCTTCAGGATTTCGGCGATGCCGGCGGCGGTCGCGCGCTCGGTCATCAGCGGCCCGATATAGCCGCTGACGAGCAGAACCGGCAGGTCGGGACGCCGGCGGTGAACCACGCTCGCGAGCTCGGTGCCGGTGAGGTCCGGCATCACTTCGTCGGTGATGACGGCGTCGAAGCGCCCGGGGTCCGACTCGAACTCGGCGAGCGCGGCCCGGGCGTCGGAGAAGGTGTAGGGTCGGTAGCCTAGCTTTGCCAGCACTTCGGCAGCGACACCGAGCAGCGCTGCCTCGTCGTCGACGACCAGCACGCGCTCGCCGTGGCTGCGCGGCACCGGGCTTTCGGTTTGGTCGATCGCCTCGACCGAGGCGTCGACCCGCGGCAGGTAGATGGTGAACGCGCTGCCGCGGCCGGGCCGGCTCGCCACGTCGATCGCGCCGCCGGAGTCGGTCACGATGCCGTAGACGAGCGAAAGCCCGAGGCCGGTGCCCTTGCCGACATCCTTGGTGGTGAAGAAGGGCTCGAAAATGTGCCCGAGCGTCGCCCCGTCCATTCCCGGACCGCTGTCTGCCACGGTCAATTGGGCATACGGTCCCGGCGCAAGGGATCCATGCTGAAACACGCGTTCGGCCTCGACATCGACGGCCGCGAGAGTGACCGCCAGCCGGCCTGCGCCATCCATGGCCTGGAGCGCGTTCGTGCACAGGTTCATGGCGACCTGGTGCAGCTGCGTCGGGTCGCCGATCACCGGCATCGGCGTGGATGGGAGGTGCATTTCCAGATCCACGCCTTCCGCCAGCGAGCCGCGCACCAGTTCGAGCGTTTCGGCGATGATGCGGCCGAGATCGACGGCGACGCGCTTGCCGCGCTGGCTGCGGCTGTAGGCAAGGATCTGTTCGACCAGGCCGCGTGCCCGGTTTGCCGCGGTGAGAACGTTCTGCGCGTAGCGCTTGAGCCGCGAACCCTCTGCGGTCTCCTCGACGAGCATCTCGCCGTAGCCCAGGATCCCGCCGAGGATGTTGTTGAAGTCGTGCGCGATGCCGCCGGCGAGTCGCCCCACCGCCTCCATTTTCTCGGCCTGGCGCACCCGCTGCTCGAGGCGCTGCAGCGCCTTCTCGCGGCGGGCGAGGCCCCATGCGGCGAGCGCGATCAGCACCAGCATGGCTGCCGAAGTGAGCAGCGTGCGCGCCGCGATGCGCCAAGCCTCGCTGCGCCACGGGGCGAATACCGCCTGCTCGGTGGCCCCGGCGAGCACCTCCAGCGGAAAACCGCGAACGGCGACAATCGACTCGAGCACGACCTGGTTCAGGATACTGCTCGGCAGCCAACCGATGAAGCGGCCTTCGCGCTCGACCGCGGCCGAGACTTCCGGATTTTGAAATTTGCGCGTGCGCGCGTCGGGAGCATCGGGAACCCTCGTGATGATGGTGCCATCGCGCGTGCGAAGGTTGATGAAGCCTCCCTTGCCGACGTCGATCGTGTGGTAGAGCCGGTCGAAATTCTCGATCTCGATCACCGCCGCGATGACGCCGCCAAACGCGCCGCCGGGCGCGTTGAGCCGCCGCGACATGACGAAGCGCCATTTGCCGCCCGCGGCGCCGCCCCGGTAAGGCTCGCTGAAGAAAAGGCCTGCGGCGCGCCCGTCGCGATGCGCGGTGTAGAACGAGCGTTCGCCGAAGCCTTGATCGATGGTGGGGGTCGCGTTGGTCCGGCCGGCGACGCGCCCGCCGGCATCGACCACCAGGAACGCGGCGACCTGCGGAATATGCATCGTTTCGTCGCGCAGCCGCGGCGCCAAGGCTGCCACTTTCGCTGCGCTGCCGTCGCGCACCGCGTCGCGCAATACCAGGTCCACGGCCTCGAGCGAGGCGGCGGTCTGCTCCGCCAGCAGCCCGGAAATATTAGACAGGTCGCGCCGCGCGCGCAGCTCCGTGCGCTCGCGATCGGTCCGCACGTCCCAGATCGCGGACCCGACATTGATGGCGACGAGCAGCGCCCCGAGCATGACCAGTGCGCGGGTGAGCGTGATCGGGGACACGGCGGGTCAGGCGGGCGGGCCGAGGAGCTCGGCCACCGCGCGGATTAATTCCTTGCGCTTCACCGGCTTGGCGAGCGCGCGGGCAGCCCCGGCGCCAAGCGCGGCTTCCGCGCTTATGCCATGTCCGGAATTGAAATAGCCCGAAATCGCGATGATGCGGACTCCCGGAACCTGTTCCTTCAGCCCGGAAACCGCCGCGGCACCGCTCGCGCCCGGCATGCACATGTCCGTCACCACCAGCGCCGGCGTGGCCAGCCTGGCCTGGGCGAGTCCCGAGTGGCAGTCGGCTGCCTTGCGTACGCAGTAACCCGCCGCCTCGAGCCAGTCTGCCACCAGCTCGCGCATGACGGCATCGTCGTCGATGACCAGTACGTCGGCCGGCTTGTTGACGGCATCGCTCACTGCGCTATTCCAAGCTCCCGGGATTGCGGGTAATTTACAACGCTGCGGTGCGCGTATTACAGCTGTAATGGGGCCCGAGGGCCCCTGGCTAGACTCGCACCCAGCCATGTATGCCGAAGCCATGAGCAGCGATACTCCGACGACCGCGCCTGCGGCACAACCACACGTGCTCGTCGTCGACGATGACCCGACGATCCGCGACCTGATTTCCGATTACCTCGGGAAGAACGAGATGCGGGTCAGCGCCGTCGCCGACAGTCGCGGCATGCAGGCCCTGCTTGCCGCGGAAGTCGTCGATCTCGTCGTGCTGGATCTCAAGCTCAAGGGCGAGGACGGCATGGGGCTCGCTCGCAAGCTGCGCGACGAGTCCGCGATCCCCATCGTCATGCTGACGGGCCGGGCCGAGGAGGCCGACCGCGTGATGGGCCTGGAGCTCGGCGCCGACGACTATCTCACCAAGCCCTTCAGCCCGCGCGAGCTGCTCGCGCGCATCCGCAGCATCCTGCGCCGCCGGCGCGCCGAAGTGCACCAGGGCAAGCCGGAGGGGATACGCGCCTACCGCTTCGACCGCTGGGAACTCAACCTCAACACCCGGCGCCTGGTGAGCCCCGAGGGTAAGCCGGTGCCGCTCAGCAACGGCGAGTTCAGCCTGCTCGTGGTGCTGCTCGGCGCGCCCCATCGCATACTGACCCGCGACCAGCTGCTCGACCTGTCGCGGCTGCATAACGACGAGGTCTACAACCGCTCGGTGGACGTTCAGATCATGCGGCTGCGCCGCAAGATCGAAAAGGATCCAGCCGCGCCGCGCTATATCCGCACGGAACGGGGCGCCGGCTACCTGTTCGGCGTTGCGGTTGAAACCGTGTATTGAGAAGCAAACTGCGCTAGCGCCGCGCCTGCCACAGCGCATCGAGCGCACGCGAGAATTCGGGTAGCGGCGAGCCGCACCACCGCGCAAGGCCAGCCAGGACCGACCGCAGCCTGTCCTCTTCGCTGGCGTAGACGCGCTCCGCTTCAATCAGGGCGCGCTGCACATGCCCGGCTAGCTGCGAGTCGAGACTCTCGAAGCGCACGTCGCCGTTCGACGCGGGGGTCGCAGGGAGGACCTTCCGACGCCAGGATTCCTGACCGCGAGCTGCGGTGATCAAGTGCCTCATGATGGTTCCGTTCGTCATGGGTTGATGGGTTGCTCCAGGCAACACATTGACGGCCAGCGGTGACACGGAAGTTGCAGATCTGCAGCCGTCGCGTTGCATCCGAAACAACCGCAGCCACCGTTACAACCGTAACGGCTGGGACAGATTGTGAAATCACATCGAGGCCTGCTCGCTCGAAAATTCTCGCGTTCCAATCAGGGGGCAACAATGAATCGAACATCGAATCTGCTGGCGGCGCTGGTCGTCCTCGGTGGGTGCGCGAAGGCGGACGAAACACCGCCGGCTCCGCTGCCGGAAGTCTCGGTGGTGACGGTGCACAAGACGAGCGTGCCGGTCATCAGCGAGCTGCCGGGACGTACCTCCGCGTATCTGGTTGCGCAGCTGCGCGCGCGCGTCGACGGCATCGTGCTCAGGCGCGGATTCGAGGAAGGCGCCGACGTGAGGGCCGGACAGCGGCTCTACCAGATCGATCCGGCGCCGTACCGCGCCGCGCTGGACAGCGCGCTCGGCACGCTACAGAAGGCGCAAGCCAACCTCGCGGCGATGAGCGCGCAGGCCGAGCGCTACAAGATCCTCGTCGGCGGCAACGGCGTCAGCCAGCAGGAGTACGACAACGCCGTCGCCGCACAAGGCCAGGCCGCCGCCGACGTCGCCTCGAGCAAGGCGGCGGTGCAGACCGCCCGCATCAATCTCGGCTTTACCGACGTCACATCGCCGATCGCCGGCCGCATCGGCGTTTCGCTGGTGACGCCCGGGGCGTATGTGCAGGCGAGCGCCGCGACGCTCATGACCACGGTGCAGCAGATGGACCCGATCTACGTCGATCTGAACCAGTCGAGTGTGCAGGGGCTGCAGCTGCGGCGTGACGTGGCGAGCGGCCGCGTCAAGGTGGAGGGCAGCGACAGGGCGAAGGTGACGGTGCTCCTCGAAGACGGTAGCCGGTATCCGCTTGCCGGGACCCTGCAGTTCACCGACGTTACCGTTGACCAGAGCACCGGCTCGGTCACGCTGCGCGCGGTGTTTCCGAATCCCGACCACGTCCTGCTGCCCGGCATGTTCGTGCGTGCGCGCCTCGAGCAGGGCGTGAACGATCAGGCGATGCTGGTACCGCAGCAGGGCGTGACGCACGATCCCCGCGGACAGGCCACGGCGCTGGTGGTGGATGGCGACAACAAGGTGGCGCAGCGAGTGCTCCAGGCGACCCGTACGTCTGGCGACCAATGGATCGTCGAAGGCGGCCTGGCCGACGGCGAGCGCGTGATCGTCGCCGGCCTGCAGAAAGTGCAGTCCGGTGCGACAGTGCGCGCGGTGGAAGCACCGGCAAAGGCGCAAGCGCCGGCCACAACAACGGCGTCGGCGAACTGACCGTGGCACGTTTCTTCATCCAGCGCCCGATCTTCGCGATCGTCATCGCCCTGCTCATCATGCTTGCCGGTGGCCTGTCGATCCTGACGCTGCCGGTCGAGCAGGTGCCGCCGATCGCCCCGCCCACGGTGCAGATCACCACCGCGTATCCGGGCGCCTCGGCGCAGACGGTCGAGAACACGGTGGTGCAGGTGATCGAGCAGCAGATGAGCGGCATCGACCACCTCATCTACCTCGACTCGCAGAGCGACGATACAGGCCAGTCGACCACCACCCTGACGTTCGCGCCGGGCACCAACCCGGACATCGCGCAGGTCCAGGTGCAGAACAAGCTGCAGCTCGCCGTGCCGCTGCTGCCGCAGCAGGTGCAGCAGTCGGGCATCCGCGTCACCAAGTCGACCAGCTCGTTTCTGATGGTGATCGGCTTCGTCTCGTCCGACCGGAGCATGACGAAGTTCGACATCGCCAACTACATCGTCTCGCACGTGGTCGATCCTGTCAGCCGCATCGACGGCGTCGGCAACCTGAACATCTTCGGCACGCAGTACGCGATGCGCGTCTGGCTCGATGCCATGAAGCTGACGAACTTTGCGCTGACGCCGCTCGACGTCACCGCCGCGATCCAGAGCCAGAACGCGCAGGTCTCCGGCGGCCAGCTCGGCGGAAACCCTGCGCCCGCTTCGCAGCAGCTCAACGCCACCATCACCGAGGCCACGCTGCTGCGCACGCCGGAGGAATTCGGCGCGATCCTGCTCAAAGTGCTGCCGGACGGGTCGCAGGTGCGGCTGCGCGACGTCGCGCGCATCGAGCTTGGCCCCGAGAGCTTCAACGTCGACAACAAGTACAACGGCCAGCCCGCCGCCGGCATCGGCATCCAGCTCGCCACCGGCGCCAACGCGCTCAACACCGCGAACGCGTTGCGCTCGCGCATGGCGCAGCTCTCGAAGTACTTTCCAGCGGGCCTGAAGGTCGTCTACCCGAACGACGTCACCCCCTTCATCACCGCCTCGATCACCGAGGTGGTGAAGACGCTGCTGGAGGGCATCGCGCTCGTCGTGCTGGTGATGCTGCTGTTCCTGCAGAACTGGCGCGCGACGCTGATTCCGGCGATCGCGATCCCGGTGGTGCTGCTCGGCAGCTTCGGCCTGATGGCGGCGCTCGGCTTCAGCATCAACACGCTCTCCATGTTCGGCATGGTGCTCGCGATCGGCTTGCTGGTCGACGACGCCATCGTGGTGGTGGAGAACGTCGAGCGGGTGATGACCGAGGAGGGCCTCGGGCCGCGCGAAGCGACGCAGAAGGCGATGGGGCAGATCAGCGGCGCGCTGGTCGGCGTCGCCCTGGTGCTTGCGGCGGTGTTCGTGCCGGTGTCGTTCTCGAGCGGCACCGCGGGGGCGATTTACCGCGAGTTCGCGCTGACGATCGCCGCGGCCATGCTGCTCTCGGTGTTCGTCGCGCTGACGCTGACGCCAGCCCTTTGCGCCACCATGCTCAAGCCCGGCCACGGGGCGAAAGGTCGCTTCGCGCGCTGGTTCAACAGGTCCTTCGACCGTGGCCGCAACGGCTACCTGCTCGGCGTGCGCCACGTCATCGCCCGATCCGTCCGCTGGTTCGCCATCTACGCCGCAGTCTTGGTCGCGGCCGGGCTGCTGTTCGTGCGCCTGCCGACCTCCTTCCTGCCGACCGAGGACCAGGGCTATCTCTTCATCCAGGTGCAGACGCCGCCGGGCGCTGCGATCGTGCGCAGCCAGGCCGCGCTCGACGATGTGAGCGCGTATCTCGCGCAGCAGGAGGCGCGCAGTGTGGAGGCGAACTTCCAGATCAACGGCTTCAACTTCTCCGGGCGCGGCCAGAGCCAGGGCATGGTGTTCGTGCGGCTCAAGGACTGGGGCCAGCGGAGCCGCGCTGCGCTCACCGCGCAGGCGCTCGTCAACCGCGTCAACGCGCACTTCGCCACCTACAAGGACGCCACCATCGTGGCCGTCAATCCGCCGCCGATCCGGGGCCTCGGCACCGCCGCCGGCTTCGATTTCATGCTCGAGGACGTCGGCGGCGTGGGCCACGACAAGCTGATGCGGGCGCGCAACCAGCTCCTCGCCGCCGCCAGGAGCGATCCGGACCTCGCTCAGGTGCGGGCGGTCGGCCTCGAAGACAACCCGACCTACAAGATCGACATCGACCGCGAGAAGGCCGCCGCGCTCGGCGTCACGCTGTCCGACATCGACCAGACCTTTTCCGTGCTATGGGGCTCGCGCTACGTCAACAATTTCATGGACACCGACAACCGCATCAAGAAGGTGTACGTGCAGGCGGATGCGCAATTCCGCATGAATCCAGAGGACTTGAACAACATCTATGTGCGCAACGCGAAAGGCGCCATGGTGCCCTTTGCCTCGCTGGCGCAGGGATCGTGGACCTACGGCCCACCCAAGCTCGAGCGCTATAACGGCGTGCCCGCGGTGGAGATCCAGGGCGTGGCGCCGGCGGGGAAGAGCATGGGCCAGTCGATGGCGGCGATGCAAAAGCTCGCACAGAAGCTGCCCGCCGGCATCGGCTACGAATGGACCGGCATCTCGCTGCAGCAGATCGAGGCCGGCACGCAGGCGCCGTACTTCTACGCGCTATCGGTGATCGTCGTGTTCCTGTGCCTCGCCGCGCTCTACGAGAGCTGGGCGATCCCGCTGTCGGTGATCCTCGGCGTGCCGCTCGGCGTGCTCGGCGCGCTCGCCGCCGCCAGCGCGTTCGGCATGTCGAATGACGTTTTCTTCCAGGTCGGGCTGCTCGTCACCATCGGCCTGTCGGCGAAGAACGCGATCCTGATCGTGGAGTTCGCGCGCGAGCTGCACCAACAGGGCAAAGCCGCGATCGACGCGGCGCTCGAAGCGGCGCAGCTGCGGCTGCGGCCGATCATCATGACCTCGCTCGCCTTCGGCCTCGGCGTCCTGCCGCTCGCCCTCGCGCGCGGCGCGGGCTCGGCGAGCCAGCACGCCATCGGCATCGGCGTGCTCGGCGGCATGCTGAGCGCCACTTTCCTCGCGATCCTCCTGATCCCGATGTTCTTCGTCGTGGTCAGCGACAAGCTGAAGCGCAAGCCGCAAGCCGCGCTGGAGCCCGCATGAAAAAGGTTCTCGCGGCCGGTTTCGTGCTGGTTCTTGCCGCCTGCTCCCTGCAGCCGGTCTACGAGCGGCCGGCGGCGCCGGTTGCTGGTGAGTTCCCGACTGGCGCTGCGTATGGGGCGACGTCTGCCGCAAGCCGCCCGGCGACGGAGATCGGATGGCGCGATTTTCTCGCCGATCCGCGCCTGCGGCGCCTGGTCGAGGTGGCGCTGAAGAACAACCGCGACCTGCGCGTGGCGGTGCTGAACGTCGCGCAAGTCCAGGCGCAATACCGCATCCAGCGCGCCGCGCTGTTGCCGCAGGTGGCGGGCTTCGCCGATGCGTCCCGCGGGCGCAACAAAGGCGTGAGCGCCAATGAATTTTCGGTCGGCGTGGCCACCGCTTGGGAAATCGACTTCTTCGGCCGGCTGCAGAGCCTGGGCGACGCCGCGCTCGAGCAGTACTTCGCCACCGCGTACGCGCGCCAGGCTGCCGAGATCCTGCTGGTGTCCCAGGTTGCCGATCTGTACCTCGCCACGCTCGCGCTCGATGAGCAACTGGCGGTGACGCGCCAGGCGCTCGAGACGGCGCGGGCTTCGCACCAGATCGTGAAGCTGCAGTTCGATACCGGCACCGGCACCGAGCTTTCCTTGCGCCAGTCGGAAACCGTCCTCGAGCAGGCCAACGTCAATTACGCCGCGCAGGTACGAGCTCGCGCGCAAGCCGAAAACGGACTGGAGTTGCTGATCGGCCAAACGCTGCCGGCGGACCTGCCGCCGTCTTTGCCGATGAGCGAGCAGAAGATCCTGGCCGATATTCCGGCCGCGCTGCCGTCTGATCTGCTCACGCGCCGCCCGGACATCCTGCAGGCCGAGGCGCTGCTGCGCTCGGAGAACGCCGATATCGGCGCCGCGCGTGCGGCATTCTTCCCGCGCATCAACCTTACCGGCAGCCTCGGTGCGGCGAGCTCAACGCTCGACGGGCTGTTCAGCGGAGGATCGCTCGCCTGGTCATTCATGCCCTCCATCAGCGTCCCGATCTTTTCAGGCGGCGCGCTGCAGGCGAACCTTGATGCCGCGAAAATCCGCAAGGATATCGGCGTCGCGCAGTACGAAAAGGCCATCCAGAGCGCTTTTCGCGAGGTGGCGGACGGGCTCGCCGCACGCGGTACTTACGACGAACAGCTTGCCGCCCTTGAACGCTACAGCGCTGCGCAGCAGCGCCGGCTGCAGCTTGCGGACTTCCGCTACCGCAACGGCGTCGATACGTATTTGAACGTGCTCACCGCGCAAACCGACTTCTACAACGCGCAGCTCTCGCTAGTCGCGACGCGCTTGCAGCGCCTCACTAGCCTGGTCGATCTCTACCGCTCCCTCGGCGGCGGTTACTCCGGCTGAATGCCGGCCTGCTTGACGATCTTTCCCCACTTGTCGATTTCGGCCCTGATGACGTTGCCGAATTGCTCCGGCGTGCCGCCCCGGATCTCGATGCCGGCGCCCGAGAGGCGCGAGCGCACGTCGTCCATCCTGAGCGCGGCGTTGATCACCGAGTTCAATCTTTCGACCACGGGGCGCGGCGTGCCGGCGGGAGCGAGGATGCCGCCCCAGGTGCTGGCGTCGTAGCCGGGCAGGCCCGACTCGGCGATCGTCGGCAGCTCGGGCACCGCGCTCGATCTCGCGAGCGTCGTGACGGCGATGCCGCGCACGCCACCGGAGCGCACGTGCGGGCGGATGGCCGTGACGGTGTCGAAGATCATGGCGGTGCGCCCGGCGAGCAGGTCGGGGTGCGCGGCGGAGCTGCCCTTGTAGGGCACATGCTGCATCTTCGTGCCGCTCATGCTCATGAAGAGCTCGGCCGCCATATGGAGCGAGCTGCCCGAGCCGCTCGAGGCGAAATTCGCCTTGTCGGGATTGGCCTTGATCCAGGCGACGAGCTCCTTCACGTTACTTGCGCCGACCGACGGGTGCACGGCGAGAAGCAGCGGCACGATGTGGGTGTAGACCACTGGCTCGAAGTCCTTCACCGGGTCGTAGGGCAGGCTCTTGAAAAGGTGCTTGTTGGTGGCGTGGCTCGAAGCGCAGATCACCAGCGCGTAGCCGTCGGGCGGGCTCTTGGCGACGAAGTCGGTGCCGAGGTTGTTCGAGGCGCCGGGCTTGTTCTCGACCACCACCGGCTGGCCGAGCGGGCCGCTCATCTTCTCCGCCAGCGAGCGCGCGATCAGGTCGATCGCGCCGCCGGTCGTCGCCGGCACCACGATCTTCACCGGGCGCGACGGCCAGGCCTGCGCCGTCGCTTCGGCAGCGCCGAGCATCAGGCCGAACGCTGCGGTTGCGAGCCCCGGCCAGAATCGGAGCGCCATTTTCCTACTCGAGGAAGCGGGCGGCGGGCACGTCGCGCGAATACTGCGGCCCGGCGACGAAGGCCTTGGGGTCGTATTCCCAGAACTGGCTGACGTTCGGGTACGTGGCGACGGTGGTATTCACCAGCTCGCCGCTCTTGCGCTCCACTTTGCGGATGTAGATGTTGAGGATCGGCTTGCCGTATTCGTCGAGGCGGATCGGGCCCATCGGGCCGCGGTCGAGCTTCACGTTGTGCAGCGCCCTGACGAACACGGCCTGGTCCTCGAACCGGCCCTTCACCAGGCTCATCGCCGCCTCGATCCACAGCCCCGACGTGTAGGTCGCGGCGGTGTAGAAGCCGGGTGTGACCTTGTATTCCCGGCGAATCGCCTCGACGAAGCGCCGGTTGTCCGGCGTGTCGCGATCGACGGTGTACCAGCTCGCGGTGTAGACGCCGAGCGCCTCATCGCCCATGTTCTTCAGGATCCCTTCGTCGGTCAGCGTCGGATTGCCCAGCAGCATCGGTTTCAGCCCGTACTCGCGGTAGGCGCGAAGGAAACGCAACGGGTTGGAGCCGGCGAAGCCGGCGTAGATGCCATCGACGTTGGACTTGAGCTGGCCGAGGAACGAGCCGTAGTCGGTGGCATTGAGCGGTGGCCAGAGCTTCTGCACCACGCGCCCGCCTCCATCCTCGAACACGCGGTGGAACCCTGCCGCGCCCTCGTGGCCATAGGTGAAATCGTCGGCGATCATGGCGACACGCTTCATGCCGAGCTTCTTCGCCGCGTAGTCGCCCAGCGCATACATCGCCTGCGCCGCGGTGCCGTAGGTATGCACGACGTAGTCGCTCTTCTTCTGCTGCGCCAGGTCGTTTTGCGCCGCGGACATCGGCGGCAGCAGCGGCACGCGGGCCTGCAGCACGTACTCGTCGATCGCCAGCGCCTCGAACGTGGCGAGCGGCCCGACGAGGATGTGCACTTTCTCGCGTTCGACCAGCTCCTGCGCCTTGGTCTTCGCCTGCGCCGGCTGCCCGGCGGTGTCGGCGAACAGGATCTCGACCTTGCGCCCGGCCAGCATCGCATTGCGTTCCTTGAGGAACAGGTTGATGCCTTCCTCCATCTGGCGCCCGCCCGCGGCAAGCGGCCCGGTGCGCACGGTCAGGAAGCCAATGCGCAGCGGCTCGGTCTGTGCTGATGCCTCGGCCCACATTAAAAGGATTGCGGCAGCGACGCAGGCAATGCGCGGCAGTTTCATGTCATCCCCCTCGGGTGCTCCGGTATCCTACCAGCACCCGTCATGGTTCCTCTGCGCCGAGCGCTCGCCGCCTTTGCATTGATTGCCGCCGAAGCGGCGGCGCAGGGTTATCCGGCAAAGCCAGTGCGGCTGGTGGTGCCGTCCAGCCCGGGCGGCGCGAGCGATCTCGTGGCGCGCGTGATTTCGGTAGCGCTCACCGAGCAGCTCGGACAGCCGTTCATCGTCGAGAACCGCGTCGCCTCCGGCGGCATCGTCGGCACGCAGCAGGTCGCCGAGTCGCCGCCGGACGGCCACACGCTGCTGGTGACCTTCGACACCTTCGTCACCAATCCGTTCTTGTTCCGGAATCTGAAATGGGATCCAGTACGCGATTTTGCGCCGCTGATGCAGCTGTGCCGCTATCCGCAGGTGCTGCTGGTGCACCCAGGCCTCGGCGTGCACACGGTAAAGGACTTCGTCGCGCTCGCGCGTCAAAAAGGCTCCCAGCTCAATTTCGGCTCCGCCGGCCCCGCATCCTCGAGCCGGCTCGCCTACGAGCTGTTCCGGGAGACCGCCGGCATCGAAACCGTGCCGATTCACTACAAGGGGGGCGGCCCCGCCATTCAGGACCTGCTCGCGGGCCAGGTGCAGGTGATGCTGGTGCAGGGGGGCGGATCGATCCAGCAGTACGTGAGGAGCGGCAAGCTGGTGGCGCTCGGCGTGAGCACGCTCGAGCGCTCCAAGTTCTATCCCGGCCTGCCGGCGATCGCCGAGACCTATCCTGGATTCGAAACCCAGTCCTGGGTCGCGGTCTTCGCGCCGGCGGCGACGCCGAAGGCGGTGCTCGAGCGTCTGCACGGTACGATGCGGGACAGCGTGGCGCACGCCGGCCTGCGCGAAAGGCTTGAAAGCCAGGGCTGCGAAGTGATCGGCGGCACGCCGCAGGAACTGGCGCAGCTGGTGCGCGAAGATCAATCCCGCTGGGGGCGGATGATCCGCGAAAAGAACATAACCGTGGACTGAGAACCATGAAACCTGGCTATCCCGACCTTCACGAACATCTGCGCTCGCTCGACCGAGCCGGCCTGCTGATCACGGTGGACCGGCCGATCAACAAGGACACCGAGATGCACCCGCTGGTGCGCTGGCAGTTCCGCGGCGGCATCGCGGAAAGAGACCGCAAGGCGTTTCTATTTACCAACGTCACGGATTCGAAAAACCGCAAATACGATATCCCGGTGGTGGTCGGCGCGCTTGCCGCGAGCCGCGAGATCTACCGCATCGGCATGGGTTGCCCGCTCGACAAGATCAACGAGGTCTGGACGCGCGCGATCGCGCAGCCGGTCGCGCCGCGCATCGTGAGGGATGCGGTCTGCCACGAACAGGAGATGAATGGATTGGATGAAATTCCAATTCCCATCTCGACACCGGGTTGGGACATCGCGCCGTTCACCACGCTATCGCAGTACATCACCAAGGACCCCGAGACCGGCGTGCAGAACATGGGCATCTACCGCGGCCAGCTCAAGGCGCCGCGGCGCCTGGGCATGAATCCGTCGCTCGAGCTGCGGCCGGGCATCTACACCCATTGGCAGAAGGCGAAAGCGAAGGGCCAGAAGCTCGCCGCCGCGGTGGTGCTCGGTGCGCCGCCCTGCGTCGCCTTCACCTCCGCCCAGAAGGTTCCCGAGCACCTCGACGAGCTGCACGTCGCCGGCGGCCTGGTCGGCGCGCCCATCAATGTCGTCAAGGCGAAGACCGTCGACCTGCTGGTGCCGGCGGAAAGCGAGATCGTGATCGAGGGCTGGATCGACACCGAGTACCTCGAGCCCGAGGCGCCGTTCGGCGAATCGCACGGCCACGTCAACCTGCAGGAATACAACGCCTTCATGGAGGTCACCTGCATCACGCGGCGGCGCGACGCCATCCTCACCTCGATCATCTCGCAGGTGACGCCGAGCGAATCGAGCCTGATCAAGCGCGTGGCGCTCGAGCCCCTCTTCACGCAGCACCTGCGGAGTTTGGGCATCCCGGGCGTGAAGCGCGTCTCGATGCACGAGCCGCTGACCAACCTGCGCAAAGTCATTGTGGTGGTCTTGGACAGAAATGTTCCGCGGACCGAGGTCTGGCGGGCGCTCTACGGCGCGGCGGCGTGGAATCGGGCGGCCGGCAAGTACGTGATCGCGGTGAACGAGGACATCGATCCGGACAACGCCGACGCGCTGCTCTGGGCCATGTCCTACCGCGCCAACCCGTCGCTCGATCTGCAGATCCTGCCGCACCGCGACCAGGGCCACGGCCCGCGCAGCAAGAGAAACGACGGCGAGGACGCCTCGGTGCTGATCGACGCCACCCTGAAGGAGAACTTCCCGCCGATCTCGCTCCCCAAGCGCGAATACATGGAGCGGGCAAAGCAGATCTGGGAGGAGCTCGGGCTGCCGCAGCTCAAGCCGGAGTCGCCCTGGCACGGCTACTCGCTCGGCGAATGGCCCGAGGATCTGGAGCGCGCCGCCGAGCGCGCGGTGCGGGGCGAGTACTTCGAAACCGGCGAGCTGCTCGCCCAGCGCCGGCGCAAGGATGTGGCGATGAACACCGAGGTGCGCGAGCTGCGCTCGCCCAAGAGCGAATCGGACGAATAGCGCCGCCTCAGTTCCGGCGCAGGATGAAGTAGCGGTTCTGGGTGAATGGCGCGAGCGCGTAGGCGAGAGCGTCGTCGATCGCGTCCACCATGCGCGCGAAAGCGGCGCAGTCGCGCAGCAGCGGCAGCCGGCCGAGCGTGGCGCGCGGCAGGACGTGGTAGCGGCCCTGCTCGATGATTTCCAATGGATGGTCTTTAAGTAAAAACCTGAAATCACGTTGGGTGAACCTTCGCACGTGCTCGCGGGTCTCGGTGAGGCCGAGTCGCCAGGTGCTCCATTTGGCCCACTCGATCCAGGACCAGCGGTTGGGCAGGTGGAAGATCAGGAGCAGCCCCCCGGGCTTGAGCACGCGCGTGAGCTCCGCGAGCGAACCCGTTTCGCTGCCGCCGTGCTCGGCGACGTGCTCGATGACGCCGAGGGCGAACACGGCATCGAAGGCCGCTGCCGCGTAGGGAAGGGTGGTGCGGTGTTCGCCTTTCACGAACGAAACTCTTTTTTCCTGATGGAGAAGCGGTGGAATTTCGCTCAACGCATAGGCGTCCGGGTGATAACCCTGTTCCGCAAGAAAGTAGGAAAAGTGCCCGTTGCCGCAGCCCCAGTCGAGGCAGCGCGCCTGCGGAGAAACCTGCTCGAGCGCTTTGGCGTAGACCAGGCGCTCCTGCGCGCAGGCCACGAGCGAGGCCCAGTGATGGGCATGCCGCACCAGGCCGCGCGAGCGGAGCGTCGAATAGAATGCCGCCATGTCCATGCTCCTGAAGTGTAAAGCAGCGCTGCAGGCCGCTACGCTGGCGGCGGCGCTCGTCTCTTTTCCGGCGCTGGCGCAGGTCGCCGGCCTTGCCACGCGCGACGGCATGCCGACGCTCGCGCCGACTCTCGCGAGGGTGACGCCGGCGGTGGTCAACATCGCCGTATTGCAACGAAGCCCCGAGGAGCAGAACCCGCTGATGCGCGACCCGTTCTTCCGCCGCTTCTTCAACCTGCCCGATCAGGCGCGGCCGCAGATCTCGGCCGGCTCGGGCGTCATCATCGACGCGAAAAACGGCTACGTCGTCACCAACGCGCACGTGGTGCACGAGGCGCGCGAGATCGCCGTGACCCTCAAGGACAACCGCCGCCTGCCAGGCAAGCTGATCGGCGCCGACCCCGGCACCGACATCGCGCTGGTGAAGATCGACCCGAAAGATCTGGCCGAGCTCGCCTGGGGCGATTCCGACGCGCTGCAGGTCGGCGATTTCGTGCTCGCCATCGGCAACCCATTCGGCATCGGCCAGACCGCCACTTCCGGCATCGTCTCCGCGCTCGGCCGCAGCGGCCTCAACATCGAGGGCTTCGAGCACTTCATCCAGACCGACGCCCCGATCAACCCCGGCAATTCGGGCGGCGCGCTGGTCAACCTGAAGGGCGAGCTGGTCGGCATCAATTCGGCGATCATCGGGCCTGCGGGCGGCAACGTCGGCATCGGCTTCGCCGTGCCGAGCGTCATCGCGCGCGCGGTGATCGATCAGCTGGCGCGCTTTGGCGAGGTGCATCGCGGGCGGCTCGGCCTTGCCATGCAGGACATTGCCGGCGCCGAAGGCATCAACGTGACTGAGGTGCAGGCAGCTTCGCCGGCCGCGGAGGCGGGGCTGCGCAAGGGCGACGTGATCACGGCGTTCAACGGCCGCGAGGTGCGCGGCGCCGCCGAGTTGCGCGCGCGGCTGAGCGTGGTGCCGGTGGGTGAGCGTGTCGAATTGCGCGTGCGGCGCGGCGCGGAGACCCTGGCGATCGCGGCGAAGATCGGCCCGCTGCCCAGTCGCGCCCGCTAGGCGCGCTTGCCGGCCGCTACTCGCGTGCCCGCGCGAGTTTCTTCACGTCCGGCAGCCGGCGCAACGCGCGCAGCACGCGCGCGAGGTGCCGCCGGTTGGCCACTTCCACCACGAAATGCATGGTGGTGAAGACCGCGCGGTCCTCGTCCATGCTGATCGAGTCGATGTTGGAGCCGGCCTCGGCGACTTCGGAAGCCACCTTGGCGAGCACGCCGCGCCGGTTCTCGACCGTGACGTTGATCTGCGCCTGGAACAGGCGCGAGGTGCGCGGGTCCCAGTCGACGTCGATCCACTGGCCGGGCTCGTTCTTGCGCGAGCGCACGATCAGGCGGCAGTCGGCGGTGTGTACCACCAGGCCCTGGCCTTTCTTGATCGAGCCGACGATGTCGTCGCCCGGAATCGGGCGGCAGCAGGTGGCGAGCTGCACGGCCATGCCCTCGGTGCCGCGGATAGTGACGCTACCGGTGACGACGTCCTCGCGCGTCGGATCGGCGTGCTTGAGCAGGCGCCGCGCCACCACCGCGGGCAGGCGCTTGCCGAGGCCGATGTCGGCGAGCAGCTCCTCGCGCGTGCGTGCGCCGCCGTCGCGGATCACCCGCTCCCAGCTGGCGTCGTCGACGGTGTCGAGCGAGGCCTTGAGGTTCTTCACCGCCTGCTCGAGCAGGTGCTCGCCGAGGTCGGCGGACTCCTCGTATTGCATGGTCTTGAGGAAATGTCGGATGTTGGAGCGCGCCTTGCCGGTGCGCACGTACTGCAACCAGCCGGGGTTGGGCTTGGCGTGGCTGGCGGTGATGATCTCGACGCGGTCGCCGTTTCTGAGCTCGGCGCGCAGCGCCACCAGCTCGCCGTTGATTTTGGCCGCCACGCAGCGGTTGCCGATGTCGGTATGCACCGCGTAGGCGAAATCCACCGCAGTGGCGCCGCGCGGCAGCGACAGGATCTTGCCCTTGGGCGTGAAGACATAGACCTCGTCGGGAAACAGATCGACCTTGACGTGCTCGAGGAACTCCTGCGGATCACCCGACTGGTTCTGGATCTCGAGCAGCGACTGCAGCCACTTGTGGGTCTGCTTCTGCAGCTCGGAGAGCTTGTCGGTGTCGTCCTTGTACATCCAGTGCGAGGCGACGCCCGATTCGGCCAGGCGGTGCATCTGCTCGGTGCGGATCTGCACGTCGAGCGGCACGCCGTAGGGGCCGATCAGGTCGGTGTGGATCGACTGGTAGCCGTTGGCCTTGGGGATGGCGATGTAGTCCTTGAACTTGCCGGGGATCGGCTTGTAGAGCGCGTGCAGCGCGCCCAGCGCCAGGTAGCACGACGGCACGTCGCGCACGATGACGCGGCAGCCGAAGATGTCGTGCACCTCGGAGAACGTCAGCTGCTTCTCGATCATCTTGCGGTAGGTCGAGTAGATGTGCTTCTCGCGCCCCTGCACCACGGCGTCGATATTCGCCTCGGCCAGCTTGCGCTTGGCGGCGTCCAGCGTCTTGCCGATCATTTCGCGGCGGTTGCCGCGCGCCGCAGCGGTGGCCTTGGCGATCACGCGGTAGCGCAGCGGGTACATGTGCGAGAACGCGAGCTCCTGCAACTCGTGGAACACGGTATTGAGGCCGAGCCGGTTGGCGATCGGCGCGTAGATTTCCATCGTCTCGCGCGCCACGCGCCGGCGCTTGGCGGGCGACACCGCGCCCAGCGTGCGCATGTTGTGCAGCCGGTCGGCGAGCTTGATCAGGATGACGCGCACGTCGCGCGCCATGGCGAGCAGCATCTTGCGGAAGTTCTCCGCCTGGGCGTCGGCGGCGGTCTGGAACTCGATCTTGTCGAGCTTGGAGACGCCGTCGACCAGCTCCGCCACCGGTCTTCCGAAGGTGTCGGAGATCTCGTCCTTGGTGACCGAGGTGTCTTCGGTGACGTCGTGCAGCAGCGCCGCCATCAGCGTCTGGCCGTCGAGGTGCCAGCCGGCGAGGATCTCGGCCACCGCCAGCGGGTGGGAGATATAGGGATCGCCCGATTGCCGCGTCTGCCCGGCGTGCGCCGCCTCGGAGAAGCGGTAGGCCTCCGCCAGGCGCGCGACGTCCTTCGGCTTCAGGTAACTGAAGCGGGCAGGATCGGGCAGGCTGACTGCGGCGTCCATGGGGCCAGATTACCTGACCCCACTCGCTTTACAAGGCTTAGAGGCTCGGCGAGGTGAGCGGTGTCTGGCTGCGCTTGAGCACTTCGGTGCCGACCTTGCCGCTGGCGATCTCGCGCAGCGCGATGACCGTCGGCTTGTCGCGGTTGGGCTCGACCTGCGCGGTGGCGCCGGCGCCGAGCTGGCGTGCGCGATAGGTCGCGGCGAGCGTCAGCTGAAAGCGGTTGGGAATCCTCTTCAGGCAATCGTCAACGGTGATGCGGGCCATCGGATTTTGCTCTTTCTTTGCGGATGATTTCCGCCAGCTCTTGCTTGGCGGTGTTGAAGTCTTTGTTAATTATAGCGTATTGGAACTCGCCGGCGTGGGCCAATTCCTCGCGCGCATTGTCCACACGCCGGCGGATCACGGCCTCGGCATCCTGCCCGCGCGCGCGCATGCGCCGCTCGAGCTCGTCGACCGAGGGCGGCAGGATGAAGATGCCGACGCAGTCCGGGTAGAGGCGGCGCACCTGCTGCGCGCCCTGCCAGTCGATCTCGAGGATCAGCTGCTCGCCGCGCTTCACGGCGTCGAGGATCACCTGGCGCGCGGTGCCGTAGTGGTTGCCGTGGACCTCGGCGCTCTCCAAGAACTCGCCGCGGCCACGCATGGCGAGAAACGTCGCCGCGTCGACGAAGTGGTAGTCGACGCCGTCCTTTTCGCCGGGCCGCGGCGCTCGCGTGGTGTAGGACACCGAGATCTTCAGGCTCGGATCCTCGCGCATTACCGCGTCGATCAGCGAAGTCTTGCCCGCGCCCGACGGCGCAGTGATGACGAAAAGCTTGCCGCTCATTCGATGTTCTGCACCTGTTCGCGAATCTGCTCGACCAGCACCTTCAGCTGCAGCGCGCAGTCGGAGATTTTCGCGCTCGCCGCTTTCGACGCCAGCGTGTTTGCCTCGCGGTTGAGCTCCTGGGCGATGAAATCGAGTCGTTTGCCGACGGGAGAACTACGCGCTCCGCCATCGTCGAGAACTCGCTCGACCTCGTCCAGGTGGGCGTGCAGGCGCGTGAGTTCCTCGTCGATGTCCGACTTGGCGACGAACAGCGCCACCTCGGCGCGCACGCGCTCGTCGTCGGCGCCGCCGAGGGCCTCGCGCAGTCGCTCGGCGATCTTCTGCTGATAGGCGGCCATCGCGGCGGGCAGCAGCGGCTTGATCGCCTCGACGCAACGGCGCATCGTCGTCAGCTTTTCCTTCACCGCCAGGGCGAGCTTTGCGCCTTCCCGTCCGCGCGTGGCGACCAGATCCTCGACCGCCTGCCGGCAAAGCCTGCCGGCGCTCGCGCGCAACTCCTCTTCGCCGAGCGTCGGCACCGCGGCGACGCCGGGCCAGCGCAGCACATCCGCGATGCGCAGCGGCGGCGCCTTCGGGAACGCCTTTGCCGCCTCCCGCGCCAGCGCCTTGAGCCGCGCCAGGGCGTCGCCATCCAAGCGCCGCGGCTGCGCCGCATTTCCCGCCGCATTCCAGTTGAAGCGGCAATCCACTTTGCCGCGCGATACGCGCGCGACGATCATCTCGCGCAGCATCGGCTCGAGCGCGCGCAGCTCGTCGCTGATGCGGAACTGCAGGTCGAGAAAGCGCGAATTGACTGCGCGCAGCTCGAGCTGCAGCGCGCCGCCGGCGGCATCCTCCGTGGCGGCTGCGTAGCCGGTCATGCTGGAGATCATTCGCTATGATAGTAGGAGAGATGCCTTCCCAAGCCAATCCGCAAGGCAAACCCGGGAACGCGCCTCTGGCGGAAGGCACCACGCTCGAGAACTATCGCATCCTGCGGCCGCTCGCCGTCGGCGGCTTTTCCACCGTCTACCTCGCGCACGACGAAAAAGAGCAGCCGGTGGTGATCAAGGAGTACCTGCCGGCGACGCTGGCGACGCGCGAGCCCGGCGAGACGGTGCCGCGCGTGGCGGAAGCCGACCAGGCGAGCTTCAAGGCCGGGGTGAAGTCCTTCTTCGAGGAAGGGCGCAAGCTCGCCCACCTCGCGCATCCCAACGTGGTGCGGGTGCTGAACTTCTTTCGCGCCAACGACACCGTCTACATGGTGATGCGCTACGAGCGCGGCCGCTCGCTGCAGGAGCACATCCAGAGCCGGCGCGGCCCGCTCGACGAGGGATGGATCCGCTCGACCTTCGCGCAGCTCCTCAACGGCCTGCGCGAGGTGCACACCAACAAGCTGCTGCACCTCGACATCAAGCCCGGCAACGTCTACCTGAGGAACGACGGCACGCCGCTGCTGATCGATTTCGGCGCCGCGCGCCAGGCGCTGTCCGAGGAAGACATGAAGCGGCTGCCGACCTACACGCCGGGCTTCGCCTCGCCCGAGCAGCACGCGCAGCTCGAGCACCTCGGGCCGTGGAGCGACATCTACGCGGTCGGCGCGACGCTGTATGCCTGCCTGGCGGCGACGGCGCCGCAGCCGGCCGACCTGCGCGTGGAGAGCGACCAACTGGTGCCGGCGAGCCGCACCTGGTCCGGCGAGTATTCAGCCGACCTGCTGCGCATCATCGACTGGTGCCTCAAGCTCGACCCCCTCGAGCGCCCGCAAAGCGTGTTCACCCTGCAAAAGGCGCTGGTCGGCGAACGGCGCGCGCAGCCGCGCGGCGCCAAGCAGCCGCTGATGGGCAAGCTGCGGGGTATGCTGCGCAGGGTCACATGAAGTTTTCCCTCGCCCAGGTCACGCGCATCGGCGCGCGCCAGATCAACCAGGACCGGCTCGGCAGCTGGCGCACCTCCGAGTCGCTGCTGCTCGCGGTGGCCGACGGGCTGGGCGGGCACCTGCGCGGCGAGGTCGCGGCCGAGGTGGCGATCAATATCCTCGGCGCCGCGTTTCAGCGCGAGGCGACGCCGCGCATCGCCGACCCCGACGCCTTCCTCGCGCGCGCCATGGCGGCGGGCCATGCCGCGATCCTGCGCGAGGGGCAGCGGCTCAACCTGCCCGAGACGCCGCGCACCGTCGTCGTCGCCTGCATCGTGCAGGAAGGCTATGTGCACTGGAACCACATCGGCGACTGCCGCCTGTATCTATTCCGCAACGGCCGCATCGTGCAACGCACGCGCGACCACACCGTGGTGCAGAGCCTGATCGACACCGGGCGCATCCGCGAAGAGGCGGCGTCCTCGCATCCCGAGCGCAATCGCCTGCTGCAAGCGCTGGGCGGCTACCAGGCGCCGCGCCCCGAGGCGGCGTCGCGCGCGCGGCTGGAGAAAGGCGACGTGCTGCTGCTCTGCTCGGACGGCTTCTGGGGACCGCTCACCCAGCGGCAGATGCTGCATGCGCTGATGGCGCGGCCGCTGGGCGAGGCGATTCCCGAACTGGTGGCCCTCGCCGAAACCCGGGCCGGGCCGCAGTGCGATAATGTGACCGTGCTCGCCCTGTCGTGGGCGGAAGACAAGATCGCCGAAACCCAGCCGATGCCGATCGTGACGCCCGGCGCCGCGCCGCAACTGACCGCCACCGACATTCGCGACTTTACCGCCACCGATCCGGATTTCGTGCATATGAGCGACGAGGAAATCGAGAAAGCCATCGAGGAATTGAAGGAGGCGCTGCGCAAGAGCGCGCCGCCGCAATGAGCGCCGCCGCGCGTCCCAGCGGGCGGCGGCCGGATGCGCTGCGCCCAGTCCAGCTGCAGCGCGGCTTCACCAAGCACGCCGAAGGCTCGGTGCTGGTGGAATTCGGCGACACGCGCGTGCTGTGCACCGCGTCGGTCGAGGAGCGCGTGCCGCCGTTCCTGCGCGACAGCGGGCGCGGCTGGGTCACCGCCGAATACGGCATGCTGCCGCGCTCGACCCACACGCGCTCGGATCGCGAGGCATCGCGCGGCAAGCAGTCGGGCCGCACGCAGGAGATCCAGCGCCTGGTCGGCCGCGCGCTGCGCTCGGTGATGGATCTCTCCGCACTCGGCGCGCGCACCATCCAGCTCGACTGCGATGTGCTGCAGGCCGACGGCGGCACGCGCACCGCGGCCATTACCGGGGCGTTTGTCGCGCTGCATGATGCCGTTTCGGTTCTGCAAAAAAAGAAGCTTCTCTCGGTAAACCCGATACGCGACTACGTTGCCGCCATTTCGGTCGGCATCTTCCAGGGTACGCCGGTGCTGGACCTCGACTACGCCGAGGATTCGGCCTGCGGCTGCGACATGAACGTGGTAATGACCGGGGCCGGCAGCTTTGTCGAGGTGCAGGGCACGGCCGAGGGCGCGACCTTCGGCCGCGCCGAGCTCGATGCGCTGCTCGAGCTCGCGCGGCGCGGCATCGCCGAGCTGGTGGCGCATCAGAGAAGGGCGCTTGGCGTCGCCTGAGTCCCGGTCCTCGCTGGTCGAGTATTACCGGCGCCGCGCCGGCGAGTACGAGGCCATCTATGCCAAGCCCGAGCGGCAGCGGGACCTCGCGGCGCTGAGGCAGCGCATTCCCGAGCGGCTGCGCGGCCGCCGCGTGCTGGAAATCGCCTGCGGCACGGGTTACTGGACGACGCTGATCGCCGCTACCGCGGCGAGCGTGGTCGCAACCGACCTCGCCGATGAGCCGATGCGTATTGCAGTTCAGAAGAAATATGACAAGTTGCCGAGCTTTTTGAAATGCGATGCCTATGCATTGCCGGAAAGCCTGGGAAGCTTCGACGCGGCATTCGCCGGCTTCTGGTGGTCGCACCTCCCGCGCCGGCGCATCGCCGAATTCCTCGCCTCGCTGCACGCGCGGCTCGAGCCGGGCGCGCGCGTGGTGATGTTCGACAACCGCCTGGTCGATGGCTCGAGCACGCCGATCGACCGCTGGGATGACGCCGGCGACAGCTACCAGAAGCGACGGCTCGCCGATGGCGCCGAGACCGAAGTGCTCAAGAATTTTCCGAGCGAGGAGGAGCTGCGGCGCTTTCTCCCCGGCCTGAAATTCGAGGAGTTCGAGTACTACTGGCTGGCCGAGTACCAGCGGCCGTGAAGAAGCTGGTCGTCGCCTCAGGCAACCCGGGAAAGCTGCGGGAGATCGAGACGCTGCTCGCGCCGCTGGGCATCGAGGTCGTTCCGCAATCGACGCTGAACATCGACGAGGCGGAGGAGCCGCACGCCACCTTCCTGGAGAACGCGCTGGCGAAGGCGCGCCACGCGGCACGTGCCGCGGGCCTGCCGGCGCTCGCCGACGACTCGGGGCTGTGCGTCGAGGCGCTCGGCGGCGAGCCGGGCGTGTACTCGGCTTACTACGCCGGGCGCGCCGGCAGCCGGGAACAGCGGGATGCTCAAAATAACGAAAAATTGCTATTGAATCTGAAGCACAACAGAAAAGCCTATTACTGCTGCGTCATGGTGCTGGTGAATCATGCCGACGATCCGCGGCCGCTGGTTGCCGAGGGCCTGTGGCACGGCGAGATCGCGCGCGCGCCGCGCGGCGCGAACGGCTTCGGCTACGACCCGCTGTTCTTCATTGCGGAGCTGGGCAAGACCGCCGCCGAGCTCGACCCCGGGCAGAAGAACCGCATCAGCCACCGCGGCAAGGCGCTTGCAAGCCTTTTTCAGAAATGCAAAGAATGTTAGTCAAATTCGAAGACCGAAAGACCATTCAACTTGAAGCTTTGCCGCCGCTGGCGCTCTACGTCCACATTCCCTGGTGCGTGCGCAAGTGCCCCTATTGCGATTTCAATTCGCACGAGCAGAAGGGGCCGCTGCAGGAGCGGGCCTATGTGGACGCGCTGATACGAGACCTCGAGCAACTGCTGCCCCAGGTCTGGGGACGGCGGCTGACCAGCGTGTTTATCGGCGGCGGCACGCCGAGCCTGTTCTCGCCGCAATCGATCGACGCGCTGCTCTCGGCGGTGCGCGCGCGCCTGCCGCTCGAGCCCGGCGCCGAGATCACCCTCGAGGCGAATCCCGGCACGGTCGAGGCGGCACGCTTCCGCGGTTTTCGCGACGCCGGCGTGAACCGCATTTCGGTGGGCGTGCAGAGCTTCGACGACCGCATGCTCGCTGCGCTGGGGCGTATCCATTCCGCCGCCGAAGCGCGCCGCGCGGTGGAGACGGCGCTCGAGGCGGTCGGCAACGTCAACCTGGACCTGATGTACGGGCTGCCGGGCCAGGACCTGCCGATGCTCCGGTCGGACCTGAAGGCGGCCTTGGACTGCGGCACGCCGCACCTCTCGGCCTACCAGCTGACGATCGAGCCGAACACGGTGTTCTTCAGCAAGCCGCCGGCGCTGCCCGAACACGACTTGTGCGCGGATATGCAGGCCATGGTTGAAAAAGTTTTTCTTGAAAATGGTTTTCAACATTACGAAACGTCGGCGTTCGCGCGCCTTGGCCGGCGCTGCCGCCACAACCTCAACTACTGGGAGTTCGGCGACTACCTCGGCATCGGCGCCGGCGCGCACGGCAAGATCAGCTTCCCGGACCGCGTTACCCGGCACGAACGCATCAAGCAGCCGCGCGAATACCTGGAAAAACTTTCGCTCAACGAAAAAGTCATTCCGATTGGAGAGCTGCCGTTCGAATTCATGCTGAACGCCTTGCGACTGATTGAAGGATTTCCGGTGGCGCTGTTTACCGAACGCACGGGACTTTCGAACTTCACCATCAAATCTAATCTAGATGCCGCGGAAGCCAAGGGCCTCCTCGAGCGGGACCTGCAGCGCATCCGCCCCAGCCGGCGCGGCCGGCTGTTCCTCAACGACCTGCTGGAGCAGTTCCTGCGCGCTCAGCAGCCGCCCGGCCGCAGCTGAGCGCTGAATACCGTCCTGCCGTCCTGGGCGTGAATCTGCAGCAGCACCTCGCGCCCGCGGGCGAGGACCTGGTCGCGCACATCCTGCTTTCCGCACAGGTCGCGCACCACGGCGTTTTGCACATCAGCCGGCATCGACGAGCCGTAGCGCTGCGTCACCGCGAACTGGTCGAGCTCGACGAAACGGTAGTTGAAGACAACCTGGACATTATTCGCCACTGCGCGATCGAGGCTGATCTCGTTGGTGACCATGCGCGGCAGGCCGCGATTGAGGGTCTTCTCCAGCGACTCCGCTTTGGCGCCGCCGCCCTCCGAGGGGGTGCTCGCCGTGCCGCCGCTGGAGTTGAACATGTCCGGCTTGAGGTAGCCCGCGCGATAGGCGTAGTAGCCGGCGAAAGCGACAATGAGGACGACGATGATCGTTTTCATGGGCGGGCTGCTCCTTCCTTACGTCTGAACACCAGATCGCGTACGGGGTTTCCGAGCCGGCGCCCGCGCGCCTCGAATTTCGTGGTCGGTCTTTCGACCAATCCGCTTTTCACCAGGTCAAACAGCGTTTTCTCCCCCAAAACCTGTTCAATGTGGTCGGCGTACTCCGGCCAGTCGGTGGCGACGTGCAGGATCCCGCCGGCCTTCAATTTCCTGGCCATCAGGGACGCAAACGGCGGTTGCACCAGCCGGCGCTTGTGGTGGCGCTTCTTCGGCCAGGGGTCGGGGAAGAACAGGTGAATGGCGGCGAGCGCATGGTCGGGGATCATCCGCTCGAGTACCTCGACCGCGTCGTGCCGGATGACGCGCAGGTTGGTCAGCCCTTCGGCGGCGATGCGATTGAGCAGGCTGCCGACGCCCGGGCCGTGCACCTCGACGGCGATGAAGTCGACTTCCGGTTGGGCCTTGGCGATCGCCGCGGTGCTCTCGCCCATGCCCGATCCTATTTCCAGGACCAGAGGATTTTTTCTTGAAAAAATCTTTTCCCAATCAGGAAAAGAAGGACGATATTCAACACCATACTTCGGCAACAACTCTTCTAGGGCGCGGCTCTGGGCGGCGGTGGTGCGACCTTGCCGGAGCACATAGCTGCGGATCGTCTTCTTCAGGCTGCCTTCGACGAGATTTTCCCTTCGGTAGGCGAGCTGGGGCTCGCCGTGTAGAGCTTCTTCGGCATGCGCCCGGCGAGGAAGGCTTCGCGCCCGGCCTCGACCGCTTTCTTCATCGCGCGCGCCATCTGCACCGGTTTTTTCGCCGCGGCGACCGCGGTGTTCATCAGGACGCCGTCGCAGCCGAGCTCCATGGCGATGGCGGCATCCGAGGCGGTGCCGACGCCGGCGTCGACGATCACCGGTACCTTGGCCTTCTCCAGCACCAGTTGCAGGTTCCAGGGATTGAGGATGCCCATGCCCGAGCCGATGAGCGAGGCGAGCGGCATCACGGCAACGCAGCCGATCGCCTCCAGCATCTGCGCCTGGATCGGGTCGTCGGAGCAGTACACCATCACCTTGAAGCCTTCTTTCACCAGCTGTTCGGCAGCCTTCAGCGTCTCCGGCATGTTGGGGTAGAGCGTGTGCGGGTCGCCCAGCACCTCGAGCTTGACCAGGTCGTGGCCGTCGAGGAGATCGCGCGCGAGGCGCAGCGTGCGTATCGCGTCCTCGGCGCTGTAGCAGCCGGCGGTATTCGGCAGGTAGGTGAATTTCGACGGCGGCAGCGCCTCGAGCAGGCTCGGCTCGTTCGCGTTCTGGCCGATGTTGGTGCGCCGGATCGCCACCGTGACGATCTGCGCGCCGGAGGCCTCGACCGCGGCGCGCGTCTCGGCGAAATCCTTGTACTTGCCGGTGCCGATCAGCAGGCGCGAGGCGTAGCTCTTGCCGGCGATGACGAGCGGGTCGTTCACGTCAGCCGCCGCCGACCGCGACGACGATTTCCAGGCTGTCGCCGTTCTCGATAATGCATTGCTGGTGCAGGCTGCGCGGCACGATCTCGCCGTTTCTTTCCACCGCGACCTTTTTTCCCGCCATCGCCAGCTGCTCTAGAACCTGCTGAACGTTCACCGGTCCGTCGAACCGTTGTGCCGCGCCGTTGACTGTCACCTGAATCACGCTCCAGATTTTACGCCTTAGAATCCGGATTATCGCGGGTGTAGTTCAATGGCAGAACGGCAGCTTCCCAAGCTGCATACGAGGGTTCGATTCCCTTCACCCGCTCCAATTCGCTCGGCGCCTTTCGCAGGCACTGCGTGAACGGCACGGGCGGCAGGATTTCCGGCGTCAGAGGGGGGTCGGATATTCGCGATCGAAATAGCGGGGATTTATCCGGGTGTTGGACAAGCGGCGCATTCACCAATACCGTCCCGGGAACCCGACTCAGAGGAGACCTCAATGAAAACCGTTAAATCGCTTGCTTTCACTTACCTGTTCACCTTCTGCGTACTGGCCTGGGCACAAGGCCTGCCGCCGCTCGCCACCGAGCTGGATCCCAAGCAAACGGCGCTGATTCTGGTGGACTTCCAGTACCCGTTCACCAGCCCCGCGGGTGCGAACCACCGCAACGTGAAGAAGGAACTGGACGAAAAGCAGCTCCTGGAGCGCACCGTGGAACTGGTGAAGAAGGCGAGGGCCCTCGGCGTCTGGGTGGTCCATGCCACCGAGGGGTACAGCGGCGACTATCGCGAGCTCGATGCGACCAATCCCGGCGGATTCCACCGCGGCCAGATTTTGCGGCAGGCCTGGAAGGTCGGCAGCAAGGAGCAGTCGTATTACGAGCCGCTGCTGCCGGGGCCGGCGGACAAGGATCTGTTCCTCCCGCCGCGGGCTCAAACCAGCGCCTTCGGAGGTACCGGTCTCAACGAGACGCTGCGCTCGCGCGGCATCAAGAATATTGCCGTCGCCGGATTCACCACCGACGTGTGCGTCTACGCGACGGTGACTACCGGCTACGACCTGGGCTATCACGTCTATGCCCTGCGCGAGGCGATGGTGGGGTATTTCTCCGAACAGTCCGATCAAATGCTGAAGAACACCTATCCGATGTGGTCGAAGGTCATCGGCAACGCGGAATGGCTCGGCATGGTGGACGCGGGCGCCAGAGTCGCCCAGCGATAGCCGGCGATGCACCGCCGCAAGGTACTGGCCGGGTTGGCCGCTATTCCGTTGCTGTCCTCCGGAGGCGTGGCGAGCGCGGAAGCGCTCGCCACGGTGCGCGTCGACCGGCTGAGCGATGCGTGGAGCGCTGCGGAATTTGAATTTGAGGCGGCCGGTGACCGCCAGCCGGGTATTCTAGTGCGGTTGCCGCAAGACCGCTGGTACGCCTCGAGCATGCTGTGCTCGCACAACAACTGCAAATTGATGTTCGTGCGGGATCTCGCCATGGCGCAGGACAGTTTCAGCGTGAAGACGTCGACTCCCATACTCGGATGCCCGTGCCATTTCAGCGTGTTCGACATTACGCAGGGCGGAAAGGTTGTTTCGGGCCCCGCGCCAAAACCACCGTTTCAGCTGGCGGTCCGGATCGCGGACGAAATGGCCTATATCAGCGCTTGAAGAAAGAGAGCGCGATTCCACCTCCTCTGGGCAAGGAGGTCCTCGACGTGGTTGCGCAGGGCGCTTCCGGTCGCATCGTGGTCTCGGACTCGATCTCCTACGGCGCCGGCCGGATCGGTCCCGAGGACGTGCTGCTGGTGGCTTCCTACTCCGGCGTGGCGTCCTTCATTCACGGATTGCGGCGCGGCGTCAAAGCGATCATCGGGCACGATGCCGGCATCGGCAAGGAGGAGGCAGGCATCAGCGGCTTGCGGTTCGCGCAAGCGCACGGGGTGCCGGCGGCTGCCGTGCGTGCGGACACGGCGGCGCTGTCGAACGGCGCTTCGATGCGAACTGCCGTGATCAGCCGATGCAATGAGGCTGCGCTGGCGCTCGGCGTGCGCGAAGGCCAGGATGCGCTCGACGCCGCGCGCTGCCTGCTCGCCGCGCCAGCCGGTAAGAGCGTCGATGTCACGGACGCTTTCAGCAATTCGATTCATGAAGTATTCAGGAGCCTGCGCGGCGCGATCTATGCCTCCACCTCGTCATTCGTCTTCAAGGAAAAAATGCCCGACGACGTCCTGTGCATCGCTTCGCACACGGGCCGGGTGTTCGCCGAAAGCATTCTCACGCTGATGCCTCGCGCAGCCATTGCGAACGATGCGGGCATGGGCCTGGCGAAAAGCGGCATTGCCGGGCTGGCCATCCTGCAGGACGCCGGGGTGTGTGCTGCGGCCGTCGCGGCGATGTCGGCGCGCATCGGCGACGGCCTGAGCACCTACCACGACGGGATGATTTCCGCGCTGAACGATCTCGCGCACTCATGCGGCGCGCGCGTGGGGATGCGTGCGAGCTCCGCTGCAAAGTTGATGCTGGGGAGTAAATAGCTTGATGCAACGACTCCTGCTGCTGGTTGCCTTGCTATCGCTGGTGTTGCCACTGCACGCGCAGCCTTATCCCGCCAAGCCCATCCGGCTGATCGCGCCGTTTCCTCCCGGCGGCACCGCGGATTTTCTCGGGCGCTTGGTTGCCGAGGGACTGACGCCGCGGGTGGGTCAGCAAGTCGTGGTGGAGAACCGGCCGGGCGCCGGCGGCAACCTCGGCGCCGATCTGGTCGCCAAAGCGGCGCCGGACGGCTACACCCTCGGGCTGGTTGCCGCGGGAAATCTCGTCATCAACCCTTTCCTCTACCGCAGCATGCCGTTTGACCCGTTGAGCGACCTGGTGCCGGTATTCAATATCGGCGATGCGCCGCAGCTTCTGGTCGTCACGGGGGCGCTGCCGGCGCAGAACCTGCGGGAGTTCGTGGCGTACGCGAAGGCGCAATCGGCGCCGCTCGCCTACGCGTCAGCCGGCGTCGGCACCACCACGCATCTCGCGATGGATCACTTCGCCCGGCTGGCCGGCATCGAGCTGCAGCATATTTCCTACAAGGGCGTCGGCCAGGCGCTGTCTGACTTGCTCGCCGGGCGGGTCCAGGCGCTCTCCGTCGGGCTGGGGCCGGTACGCGCGCACCTCAAGAGCGGGGCGCTGAGAGCGCTTGCCTCCGCGGCACCGAAGCGACTGGCGGCGCTTCCGGAGATTCCGACTTCCGCCGAAGCCGGCTTGCCCGGCTACGAAATGACCACCTGGTTCGGGGTGGTTGCGCCCAGGGGCACCGGTCCCGCACTGGTGAACTTTCTGAACCGCCAACTGCAAAGTGCATTCGACGAGCCCAAGGCGCAGCAGCGCTTGCTCGAGTCCGGTATCGAGCCGGCCGGCGGGGATGAGCAGTCCTTCGGCGCGCTGATCCGCTCCGATTACCGCAAATGGGAAGCCGTGGTGAAAGCCTCGGGCGCCAAACTGGATGACTGAATGCAGTAGGATGGCCCGATGAAAGCGGCCAAGCTAACCGTGGCCCAGGCGGCCACCGGACCGAACCTCGGCGCCCTCGATCTCAATTTGCTGGTGGTGTTTGCCGCGGTGCTCAAGACACGCAGCACCACGCTCGCCGCGGATGAGCTCGATATCTCGCAGTCCGCGGTATCCAATGCGCTGCGCCGCCTGCGCAACCACTTTGACGACGCCCTGTTCGTCAAGACTGCCGACGGCATGGCGCCGACGCCGTTAGCCGAACAGCTGGCCGGGCCGATCCACGAAGGACTGAACCACATTCGTCAGGCGCTGGAAGAACGGCGCGAGTTCGTTCCCGCCGTCAGCCGCCGCCGTTTCTGCATTTGCACCAGCGACATGGGCCAGCTCGTGCTGATACCCGGCCTGTTGGGAATCGCGCAAGCGGAAGCACCCGGTATATCCCTGGCCACGGTCGACGTAGGCGCGCGGGAGGCGCAGGCAAACATGGCGCAAGGCGAGATCGATCTTGCTATCGGCACCTTCGCCTACCTCGACGCCGGCTTCCACGTACAGCGTCTTTTCACCAAGGAGTATGTGGTGATGGCGCGCGGCGGCAATCCGGCTTTTGCCGGCGGGCTGACGCTCGAGCGTTTCCTGCGCGCGCGCCATGCGCTGTTCCGGCCGTCGGCGGGCAGCCATGACACGCTGGAACAGCACATCGACGAGCTGTTTCGCCGGCACGGGGTGCAGCGGCAGGTCGTTTCGGAGTTCGGTCACGCTCTTGGCATCGTCCAGGCGGTCGCGTCGACCGATCTCATCGTCTGCGTGCCGAAGCGCTTGGCGGAGATGTACGCGTCGCACGCCGACGTCGCCATTGCGCCGCCGCCGTTCGATTCTCCCGTCGTCGACATTTCGCAGTACTGGCACGAGCGCATGCATCACGACGCCGGGCACCGCTGGCTGCGCTCCGTGGTGTTCCGCCGCTTCGGCGACTGAGCGCGCTCAGCGCGCGGCGTCGCCGTGCATGGCGCGCCGGATGCGCTCGCTGGGGGGGTCGGCGAATCCCCAGGCGTCGAGGTTCCCCGGGCGGTGCCAATCGGCGGGCGTGCCGGCGCGGTGCGTCGCTTCGTCGATCTGCTGGACTTCCGTGGTGTATTCGATCGCAAATTCGTCCGGGTCGAGGAAATAGGCAAACACGTTGCGACCCGGGCCGTGGCGGCCGAGCCCCCATTCCAGCGCATGCCCCGCCTGCTTGACGCGACCGGCGCCGCGCATCAGTCCGTCCCAGCTCGGCATCTCGAACGCGATATGGTTCACCGACGTGTTGCCGGTGCGGGCGAACGCGATCGAGTGATGGTCGGCATTGCAGCGAAGGAAGTGGATCATGCCGGTCTGGTCACTGAGCCGGAAACCGAGCCGGCGGAGGAACAGATCGCTGCTGCGCTCGGCGTCCATGGCATTGAGCACGACATGCGCTAGTTTGACGGGGCGATCCGGCACAGGCGAATCGGGTCGGCCCGGCGCGGCACCGGCGACCAGGCTGAAAGTCCTGCCCTCGGCGTCGCGAAACGACAGACCCTGTCCGCCGCCCGGCGAGCGCAGGCGGTGAGGCAGCGAGACGATCTCCAAGCCGGCGCTCTTGAGCGAGCGATGGACCTCGTTCAGGACTCCGTCCGATCCGCAATCGAAAGCCACGTCGATCAGCTCGCGGCGGGGTGCCTCGCTCAGCGCCAATACGTAAGGCGCGGGGCCGCTGGCGCGAAGGTAGATCATCCCGCCTTCGCGGCCAGCGATGGTCAATCCCCAGACCTCGGTGTAGAAGCGCGCCGCACGCTCGAGCGAAGCGACGCCCAGCGTGACGCTCTGAATCGATCGGATGGCATGCACCGCTGACGAATTTAGGTGCAAATGCTGCGGCAGGCAATCCCGCCGCCTGATAACGGGTATTTCGGGGCGGAATTACCAAATGGAGAGCGCATAATCTTGCCGAGGGAGAAGCAATGCCGTATTCGGTCGAAGGCAAGTTGGTGGTCGCGATCTCCTCGCGGGCGCTGTTCGATTTCGAGGAGGAGAACCGGGTGTTCGAGCGCGACGGCGAGGGCGCGTACATCGCGCTGCAGTACGCGCGCCTCGACGTGCCGGCGCGCCCCGGAGTGGCCTTCCCGCTGGTAAAGAAGCTGCTGGCGTTCAACACGCCGAAGGCGCAGCTGGTCGAAGTTGTGGTCCTGTCGAAGAACGACCCGGTGTCCGGGCTGCGCGTCTTCAATTCGGCCAAAAGCGAAGGGTTGAACCTGGAGCGCGGCGTCTTCACGCGCGGTCGCAGTCCCTACCATTACCTCGATCCGCTGAAGGCGAACCTTTTCCTGTCAGCCAACGAAGCGGACGTGATGGGCGCGCTGGAAGCCAAGATCCCGGCGGCGCGCGTCTACCCGGAGTCGACGCAGGCGGCGAGCCGCCACGCCGACGAGGTGCGCATCGCCTTCGACGGCGACGCGGTGCTGTTCTCCGATGAGGCCGAGCGCGTCTACCAGCGCGACGGGCTGGAGGCCTTTACGCGCCATGAAACCACGCACGCGCACAAGCCGCTGCCGCCGGGCCCGTTCAAGCCGCTGCTGGAGGCGCTGCATCGATTGCAGGCGGAAAAGAACCTGCCGATGAGAATTCGCACTGCCCTGGTCACTGCCCGAAGCGCCCCGGCACATGAGCGGGCGGTGAGGACGCTGATGGACTGGAACATCACGGTGGACGAGGCGATGTTCCTCGGCGGCCTCGACAAGGGCGAGTTCCTCAAGTCCTTCGCGCCGGATTTCTTCTTCGACGACCAGCACGGCCACGTCGACTCGGCGCGCGCCCACGTGCCCGCGGGGCACGTGCCCTTCGGCGTCAGAAACCGCCGCTAGATTCTTCCTTCTTCGACGGCGTGGCAGGCCACGGCGTTGATCGTCTGCGGCACTTCGCGGCGGCAGCGCTCGTTGGCGTGCGGGCAGCGCGGATGGAAAGTGCAGCCCGGCGGCGGCGCGAGCGGGTTGGGCACCTCGCCGGCCACCGGCGTGCGCGGCTTGCCGGACATCTGCAGGTCGGGCACGGCGTCGAGCAGCATGCGGGTGTAGGGGTGGCGCGGGCGGGTGAAGAGCTCGGCCGCGGCTGCCAGCTCGACCAGTCGCCCGAGGTACATCACGCCCACGCGGTCGGCCACCTGCGACACCACCGCCAGGTTGTGCGAGATGAAGACGTAGGTGAGGCCGAGCCGGCGCTGCAGCTCGCTCATCAGGTTGAGGATCTGCGCCTGCACCGAAACGTCGAGCGCTGAAGTCGGCTCGTCGCACACCAGCAGGTCGGGCTCGCCGGCGAGCGCGCGCGCGATCGAGATGCGCTGGCGCTGGCCGCCGGAGAACTCGTGCGGGTATTTCTCGCCGTCCTCCGGCGCGAGGCCTACCTGGGTGAGCAATTCGGCAACTCTGCCCTGGGTTTCTTTTTTTGGAATGATTTTTAGGAACAGAATCGGTTCAGCGACGATCTTCTTCACCCGCCAGCGCGGGTTGAGGCTGGCATAGGGGTCCTGGAAGATCATCTGCATGCGGCCGCCGCCGAACTCGACGCGCCCCTCGCTCGGCGCGTACAGCCCGACGATCAGGCGGGCGACAGTCGATTTGCCGCAGCCCGATTCGCCCACCAGCGCCAGCGTCTCGCCGCGCTGCACGTCGACGCTGACCCGGTCGACCGCGCGCAGATTGCGGCGCGGCTCGCCTTCGATCACCCGCTCGAGCCAGGGGCGCGAGACGTCGAAGTCGCGACTGACCAAGTGCAGGCTAAGCAAGGGACTTTTACCTACCTGCATGCAGCCAGCAGGCGGCGCGGCTCGCGCCCGCCGAGAGCAATTCGGGGCGCTCGAGCTCGCAGCGCGCGAAGCGCCGCGGGCAGCGCGGATGGAAGGCGCAACCGGACGGGATGGCATTGAGCCGCGGCATCGCGCCATCGATCTGCACCAGTTTTTTCCGGGCGGCGCTGATTTTCGGAATGGAGCCCATCAATCCGGCCGTGTAGGGGTGCTGCGGCGCGTGGATCACCTCGCGCACCGGCCCGATCTCGACGATGCGCCCGGCGTACATCACCGCCACGCGGTCCGCGGTTTCGGCAATTACGCCCATATCGTGGGTGATCAGGATCACCGCCGTGCCGCGATCCTTCGCCAGGCGCTTGAGCAGCGAGATGATTTGCGCCTGGATCGAGACGTCAAGCGCCGTGGTCGGCTCGTCGGCGATCAGCAGCACTGGCTCGGCGGCGATGGCAAGCGCGATCACCACGCGCTGGCGCATGCCGCCGGAGAACTGGTGCGGGTAGTGGTGCAGGCGCGCTTCCGGCGCCGGGATGCCGACTTCCTTCAACAAGCTCAAGGCTCGTTCACGGCATGCCATTGGAGAAAGATCGAGGTGCGTGCTGATGGTCTCCTCGAGCTGCCGGCCGATGCTGTAGAGGGGGTTGAGCGAGGTGAGTGGATCCTGGAACACCATGCCGACGCGGCGGCCGCGTATGCGGCGCAGGCGCTCCGGCGGCAGGTCGTCGATGCGCTCGCCTTCGAGCCGAACCTCGCCGCCGGCGATGCGGCCGGGCGGCTCGAGCAGGCCGATGATGGCGAGGCCGGTAACTGATTTGCCGGCGCCGGATTCGCCCACCACGCCCAGCACTTCGCCCGGAGCCACCGCGAAGGACACGCTGTCGATGGCGATGAGGTTCGCGCGCCGGGTGGGGAATTCAACTCTCAACTCTTTTACTTCCAGAATCATCTGAGCTTGGGATTGATCGCGTCGCGCAGCCAGTCGCCGAGCAGGTTGACCGACAGCACCAGGATCACCAGCGCCGCGCCCGGGAACACCGTGATCCACCACTGGCCGGAGAACAGGAAGTCGTTGCCGACGCGGATCAGGGTGCCGAGCGAGGGGCGCGTCGGCGGCACGCCGACGCCGAGGAAGGAGAGCGTCGCCTCGGTGATGATGGCGGTGGCGATGTGGATGGTGGCGATGACCAGCACCGGACCCATGACGTTGGGCAATACGTGCGAGACAAGGATGGCGAGCGGCCGCCGGCCGATGACGCGCGCCGCCTGCACGTACTCCTTGTTCTTCTCGACCAGCGTCGAGCCGCGCACCGTGCGCGCGTACTGCACCCAGCCGGCCACGCCGATGGCGAGCACCAGCACCGGGATGGCGATGTCGTCATGGCGGTCGGCGGGCAGCGCGACGCGCGCCACGCCGTCGATCAGCAGGGCGATGAGAATGGCGGGGAACGAGAGCTGCACGTCGGCGACGCGCATGATGAGCGCATCGACGCGGCCGCCGAAGTAGCCAGCGACGAGGCCGAGCGACACGCCGAGAAACAGCGCCAACAGCACGGCGGCGAAGCCCACCGCCAGCGACAGGCGCGCGCCGTGCAGGATGGTGGAGAGCACGTCGCGCCCCTGGTTATCGGTGCCAAGGGGATAGTGGAAGCGGCCCGCCTCATCCCACAGCGGCGGGATGAACGCTTCGTTGAGATCCAGTGACGCGAGATTGAACGGGTCCTGCGGCGCGATCCAGGGTGCGGCGAGCGCGCCGGCGACGCAGGCGAGCGTCAGCGCGGCGGCGGCGACGGTGACCGGCGAGCGGCGGAAGCTCCACGCCAGGTCATGGTCCCAGGCCCGCCGGAATATCACCCGAGGCTTGCCGAATACCTTCCCCAGGTTCGCCGAGACCTCACTTCACTGCGGCGAAGCGGGCCTGCGGGCGGTCATCCGGGCTATAGGAGATGCTGACGTTCTGCTTCATCGCCCAGGGGCGCAACTGGTGGTGCAGCGGCACGTAGTAGGCCATGTCGCGCGTTTTTTCCAGCCCTTCCTTGAGCAGTGCGTCGCGCGCCTTCGGGTCGGTGGCGATCTTGATGGCGTCGATGGTGTTGTCGAGCTTCAGGTCGCTGATGCGCCCGAGGTTGAAGCTGCCGTCGGCGCCCGTGGTCTTGGTGCGCACCAGCGACTGCAGCGTGTAGAGCGCGTCGAAGGTGGCCACGCCCCAGCCCAGCATGTAGGCGCTGGTGTCGAAATTGAGGATTTTCGGGATGTAGTTGGCGAAGGGGATGGCGTTCAGCTTGACGCGAAGGCCGGCCTTGGCCCACATCGAGACCAGCGCCTGGCAGACCTTCTCGTCGTTGACGTAGCGGTTGTTCGGGCAGTCGAGCGTGAACTCGAAGCCGTTCGGATAACCCGCCTCGGTCAGCAGCTTCTTCGCGCCGGCGATGTCGTACTTGGTGACCTGGTCGAGCTGCTTCGTGTAGCCGTGCACGCCCGGCGCCACCATGATGCCCGCCGGCACCGACAGCCCGCCCATGGTGACCCTGCGGATCGCCTCGCGATCGACCGCCATATTGAGCGCGCGGCGCACGCGCACGTCCTTGAAGGGGTTCGCGCCCTTGACGCTCGCGTACTTGAGCTCGTCGTTGTGCTGGTCGAGGCCGATGAAGATGGTGCGCACCTCGATGCCGTCGAGGATCTTGAGCTTGGGCGTCTTGCGCAGCCGGTCGACGTCCTGCGTCGGCAGGTCGGTCACCAGGTCGACTTCGCCCGACAGCAGCGCCGAGACGCGCGTCTGGTCGGACTTGATCGGCGTATAGATGACATCGGTGACGTTGCCGTCCACCTTGCCCCACCAATCCTTGTTGATGGCGAGCACGATGCGCTTGTCGGGCTCCCAGGACTTGAGGATGTAAGGCCCGGTGCCGTTGGTGTTGCGCGAGGCGTAGGTTTCTTCCTTCTTGGCGTAGTCCTGGATGTTCTGCGAGCGGTTCTTCTCCGACCAGGACATGCTCATGATGCGGAAATCGACAATGTTGCGCAGCAGGATCGGCGTCGGCCCGCCGAGGATCAGGTCGACGGTGTAGTCGTCGATCTTCTTCACCTCGGTGATGCCGGTGACATAGACCTGGTTGGTGCCCTGCGGCTGCTTGATGCGGCCGAAGGAGAACACCACGTCGTCGGCGCTAAACGGCGAGCCGTCGTGGAACTTGACGCCCTTCCTCAGGTTGAAGCGCCATTGCGTCGGCGAGATCTCCTTCCACGACACCGCCAGGCTGGGCTCGATCTTGTAGTCCCGCGTATAGCGGGTGAGCCCTTCGTAGGTGTACTGCAGGATGGAATGCGTGGTGGCGTGGTTCTGCGAATGCGGGTCCAGCGTCAGGATGTCGTTTTGCGCTGCCCATCGCAGGGTGACTGCGTTGACGGGAAAACTGATCAATACCAGCATCGCAAACAGGAGCTTTTTCACCAGACCCTCCTCTATTTGAGCGGCAGCGACTCTTCCACCAGCGCGGCGAGATAGCCCGCGCCGAGCGGGATCACCTCGTCGTTGAAATCGTAGTGCGGATTGTGCAGCATGCAGCCGCTGGCGAGCCCGCCTTGGCCGAGGAACACGTAGGCCCCCGGACGCGCCTGCAGCATGTAGGAGAAATCCTCGCCACCCATGGTCGGGTCGGGGTCGCGCACCACGCTGTCGGGCCCGAAGATGCGGTCGCCGACGCGCGCAGCGAATTCGGCCTCGGCGGCGCTGTTGACGGTGGGCGGGTAGCCGCGCTTGTACTCGACCTCGGCACTGCCGCCGAAGGCCGCGGCGATGCCCTGCACCAGCTCGCGGATGCGCTTCTCGGCGAGGGCGCGCGTCTCCGGGCGGAAGCTGCGCACGGTGCCGATCAGCTGCACCGCATCCGGGATGACGTTGAAGGCGCCGAGCTGGCTGGTCTGCATCGAGCAGACGCTCACCACCACCGCGTCGATCGGCTCGACGTTGCGGCTGGCGATGGTCTGCAGCGCCGTCAGGATGTGCGCGGTCATCACCACCGGGTCGACGGCGAGATGCGGCAGCGCGGCGTGGCCGCCCTTGCCGCGCACGGCGATCTGGATCTCATCGGTCGCCGCCATCATCGGTCCGGCGCCAACGGCCATCTTGCCGGGCGGCAGGCCCGGCCAGTTGTGCACGGCGTACACCGTGTTGGCCGGGAAGCGCTCGAACAGGCCTTCCTGCACCATCTTCTCGCCGCCGCCGCCGCCTTCCTCGGCCGGCTGGAAGATGAGGTAGGCGGTGCCGTCGAAATTGCGCGTCTCGGCGAGATAGCGCGCAGTGCCGAGCAGCATGGTGGTGTGCCCGTCGTGGCCGCAGGCGTGCATGCGACCGGCGTTGGTGGACTTGTGCGCAAAGCTGTTGGCTTCGTGCATCGGCAGGCAGTCCATGTCGGCGCGCAGCGCGACGCCCTTGCCGCTGGTGCTCTTTTTTCCCTTAACAATTCCCACCACGCCGGTTTTGGCGAGTCCGGTGTGCACTTCGAGGCCGAGCTTCTTCAGGTAGTCGGCGACCTTGGTCGAGGTGCGGTTCTCCTCGAAGGCGAGTTCGGGGTGGGCGTGCAGATCGCGCCGGATCTGGGTCAGCTCGGCGTGGTAGCGGCGGATGTGGTCGACGGGGGTGGTCACAGGGGCTGGAGCCTCAGGCGTGGGTCGACCGCATAGTAGAGCAGGTCGACCGCCAGATTGATGAGGACGAAAAATAATCCGATCAGGCAGAGGTAGGCCGCCATCACCGGGACGTCGGCGAAGGTCACCGCCTGGATGAATAGAAGGCCCATGCCGGGCCACTGGAACACCGTCTCGGTGATGATGGCGAAGGCGATGATTGCGCCCAGCTGCAGGCCGGTGATGGTGATCACCGGCACCAGCGTGTTCCTCAGGGCGTGGCCGAAATGCACCGCGCGGTCGGTCAGGCCGCGGGCGCGCGCGAAGCGGATGTAGTCGGTGCGCAGCACTTCCAGCATCTCGGCGCGCACCAAGCGCTGGATCAGCGTCATCTGGAACAGGCCGAGCGTGATGGCGGGCAGGATCAGCGCCTTGAGGCCCGAGGCGGTGAGGAAGCCCGTCGACCACCAGCCGAGCGCCACCGTGTCGCCGCGGCCGAAGGAGGGCAGCCAGCCGAGCTGCACGGCGAACACCAGGATCAGCAGGATGCCGATGAGAAAGGTCGGCAGCGACACGCCGACGAGCGAGACCGCGAGCATCGCCTGCGACAGGGCCGAGCTGCGGTGCAACGCCGTGTAGACGCCCATCGGGATGCCGGCGAGGAGCGCGAACAGCGCCGCGACGAAAGAGAGCTCGAGCGTCGCCGGCAGCCGGTCGCGGATCAGCTGCGAGACCGGCTGCACCTGGCGCAGGCTGAGGCCGAATTCGCCGCGCACCGCGTTGGCGAGGAAGCTCCCGTACTGCACGTAGAACGGCCGGTCGAGACCGAGGTCGCGCGTAATCTGCCGCCGCTGCTCGTCGGTGGCGTCTTGCCCCAGCATGAACACCACCGGGTCGCCGACGAAGCGAAACAGCGAGAAGGCGATCAGGCCGACCGTGAACATCACCAGCACCGCCTGGCCCAGTCGCCGCAGGATGAACGCCAGCATGGCCAATTAGAATCCGGTTGTGTCGCCATTCGCAAGTGCATTGATCGCCTGGCAGCGCCGGCATGGCCGCCACGGGCTGCCCTGGCAGGGCACGCGCGATCCCTACCGGGTCTGGCTCTCGGAGGTCATGCTGCAGCAGACGCAGGTGGCGGCGGTCATCCCCTATTACGAGCGTTTCCTGGCGAAGTACCCCGACGTGAAGGCGCTGGCGGCGGCCTCCGAGGACGACGTGCTGCGCCTGTGGAGCGGGCTGGGCTACTACGCCCGAGGCCGGAATTTGCACGCCGCGGCCAAAGAACTCGCCTCGAAAGGATTTCCAAGAACCCCGGAAAAAATTCAAGGACTTCCAGGCGTGGGGCGTTCCACGGCCGCAGCGATCGCCGTATTCGCTTTCGGCAAGCGCGCGGCGATCCTCGACGGCAACGTCAAGCGCGTGCTGGCCCGGCAGTTTGATCTTTCAGAAGAATCGCAGTTGTGGAAAAAGGCGGAGAGCCTTCTCCCCAAGAAAAGCATCGAGGCCTACACGCAGGCGCTGATGGATCTCGGCGCCACGGTGTGCGTGCGAAAGCAGCCGCGCTGCGAGCGCTGCCCGGTGCGCGCGGCATGCGTGGCGAGAAAGGAGGATCGCATCGCCGAGTTGCCGGCGCCGCGGCCGAAGAAAGTGATTCCATTGATAAAAACGACTTGGTACATCTTCCTCCGCGGCGCGGAAGTGCTGCTCGAGCGCCGGCCCGGCAAGGGCGTCTGGGGCGGCCTGTGGACTTTTCCCGAAACGCGCCTTTACCGGACGGCAAAGCCGCGCGTGTTGCCGACGATCGAGCACGGCTTCACCCATTTCCGCCTGCGGGTCCGTCCGCTTCTTTGCGAATTGAAAAAGAAGCAACCAGGCACTGCAGCGCCGGGGTGCCTGTGGATCGATGTCGCGGATGCAGTAGCGGCGGCGGTGCCGACGCCGGTCAAGAGAGTCCTCGAACGCCTTGCAGCCGGGACTTGAGCAGCGCCACGCGCGCAGCGGCGTCGTCCAGTTCGAGCAGCTCCTGTCGGAGTTCGAGCGGAATCGGCGCCATTTCCATCAGCTGGTTGCACCAGGCGAAACTACCGAGCGGCGAGGGATCGGCTTCTGGCGCGAGCAGCTCGACCTGCGCGCGCGCCAGGCCGTCCCTTTCGATCCGCCGCTCCAGAATACGGAAGCGCTCGCCGCCGCGTGCGACGATCTCCAGCAAGCCGAGCTGCGGCATGTCCCATTTCTCGATGCGCGCGAGCGTGCCAACGCTGGCGGGCGTCGCCGCCGCGCCGACCTCGGTGCCTTCGCGGATCAGGCAGACGCCGAAGGGCGAGCCGTCCTTCAGGCAGGCCTTGGCCATATCCATGTAGCGCGTCTCGAAGATGCGCAGCGGCAGCCGGCCGCCGGGAAACAGAACGGTGTGCAGCGGGAAAAGCGGCAGGTGGTCCAGAAGCTGAGGCCGCTCGGCTATTGCGCGTCGCCCTTGGCGAGGCCGCGGTGGCGCACCAGCACGCGCCAGTCGGCATGGAACGCGGCGGCGAGCCGCTCCGCCAGATAGACCGAGCGGTGGCGCCCGCCGGTGCAGCCGATGGCGACCGTGACGTAGCTGCGGTTCTCGCGCACGATCTCGGGCAGCCAGCGCGCCAGCAGCACCCGCACGTCCTCCAGCCAGTGCTGCGCAGCGGGATCCCGCTGCAGGAATTCGATCACCGGCGCATCGCGCCCGGTCAGTGCCCGCAGCTTCGGCTGGTAATGCGGGTTGGGCAGCATGCGGCAGTCGAGCACCCAGTCGGCGTCGAGCGGGATGCCGTCACGGTAGGCGAAGGACTGGAACAGGATCGTCAATGCGCCCGCCTGCAGCCCGAGCAGGTCGCGAATCCAGTTCTGCAGCGCGCGCGGCTCGAGCTCGCTGGTGTCGATGCGGTGCCCGAGATCGGCGACCCCGGCGAGCAGGCGCCGCTCCTGCTCGATCGCCTCCGATAGCGTGACGCCGCTGCCGGTGAGCGGATGGCTGCGGCGGGTTTCCGAAAAGCGCCGCAGCAGGGTGGCGGCGTTGGCCTCGAGGTAGAGCACGCGGCAATCGACGCCGCGCTCGCGCAGCCGGGCGATGGCGGCCGGCAGCTCGCCGACCGCGACGCTGCGCGCGTCGACACTGACCGCCAGGCGCTCCGCCTTCAGCAGCTCCACCACCTGCGAGAGCAGCGTGCCGGGCAGGTTGTCGACGCAGTAGTAGCCGGCGTCCTCCAGCACATGCAGCGCGATGCTCTTGCCCGAACCCGACAGGCCGCTGACTAGGATGAGCTGCATGCCGGCAAGTGGCGTCGCACTATTGCTCCTGGTCCATCTGTTTCTTCTGGCGGGCGAGGAACTCCGCGGTCGAATCGATGCCACGCAGCTTGAGGATCTCGTTTCTCACCGCCGCCTCGACCAGTACCGCGAGATTGCGCCCGGCAGCCACCGGCACGGTCACCCGGCGCACGGTGACGCCGAGGATCTCCTCCGACAGCTCGGCGAGCGGCAGGCGCGCGGCGGGATCGTACCCGCCGGGCTTGGGCCGCTCGAGATGCGCGATCAGGCGCAGCTTCATCTTCCGGCGCACCGCGGTCTCGCCGAAGATGGTGCGGATATTGAGCAGCCCCAGGCCGCGCACCTCGATGAAGTCCTGCAGCATCGGCGGGCAGCGGCCCTCGAGCGTGTTGGCGGCGATGCGCGAGACGGCGACGACGTCGTCGGCCACCAGCCCGTGGCCGCGGCTGATCAGCTCGAGCCCGAGCTCGCTTTTGCCGACGCCCGATTCGCCGGTGATCAGCACGCCGAGGCCGAGCACATCCATGAACACGCCGTGGCGTTCGACCGATTCGGCGAGCGCCTTGGCGAGGTAGCGCGAGAGCTTCTCGATCACGCGCGGCGCCGCGAGCGGCGAGGTAAAGAGCGGCGTGCGAGCGGCGGCGGCGGCCTCGATGAGCGCCGTCGGCGGTACGACGCCGTCGGCGACGATCACCGCGGCCGGGCGGGAGTCAAACAGGCGCGCCGCCAGACCGGCCAGCGCGGCGGCCTCGCCAGCGCCGGCGACCTGGATGCTGTTGGGGTGGGTGAGGTTGAGGTGGCCGATCAGCGATGCGGACGCGGCCGCTTCGCGGCGCACCGCGGTGTCGCCGTCGCGCCCGGCAACCCAGGCGAGGGCGAGCGCCTCGCGGTTGTCCTCATGCAGCCGCGCGACGCTGACCTGATGCATCCGGTTGCCACTCGGTGACGAGATGGTGCAGCGTGGCGGCGTCGGGCGCCCCGAGCAGGGCCTCGCGCAACGCCTTGTCGGAAAACATCTGCGCCAGCTCCGAGAGCAGCTGCAGGTGCTTCTCGGTGGCCTTTTCCGGCACCAGCAGCACGAACGCGAGCCGCACCGGCTGAGCGTCTGGCGCGTCGAAGGGCACCGGCTGCGCCAGGCGCAGGAAGGCGCCCAGCGCCTCCTTCAGATTCTTGATGCGGCCGTGGGGAATGGCGACGCCTTGGCCGAGGCCGGTGGAACCGAGCTTCTCGCGCGCGAACAGGCTGTCGAACACCAGGCTGCGCGCGATGGCATCGTGGTTCTCGAACAGCAGGCCCGCCTGCTCGAACAGGCGTTTCTTGCTCGACGCCGGCAGGTCGGCGACGACGTGAGAGGGGGCGAGCAGCTTGGCAATGAGGCTCATTGCGGGTCGCGGATTATACGCCGCTTCAAAGCGCCTTTCTCTGGTTGACCGGCGGGATCTGCAGCGATTCCCGGTACTTGGCGATCGTGCGTCGCGCCACCACGATGCCCTGCTCGCCGAGCACCTGCGCGATGCGCGAGTCCGACAGCGGCGCGCGCGGATTCTCGGCGCTGACCAGCTGCTTGATCAGGGCGCGGATGGCGGTGGAGGAAGCGGCGCCGCCCGCCTCGGTAGCGACGTGGCTGCCGAAAAAGTACTTCAGCTCGTAGGTGCCGCGCGGCGTGGCCATGAACTTCTGCGTCGTGACGCGCGAGATGGTGCTCTCGTGCAGGCCGAGCGTCTCGGCGATCTCGCGCAGCACCAGCGGCCGCATCGCCACTTCGCCGTGCTCGAGGAAATGCCGCTGGCGCTCGACGATCGCCTGCGACACGCGCAGGATGGTGTCGAAGCGCTGCTGCACGTTCTTGATCAGCCAGCGCGCCTCCTGCAGCTGCGAGGAGAGCCCGCCGGCAGCCCTGCGGCTGCCGGCGGCGAGCTCCGCGTACAAGCGGTTGATGCGCAGGCGCGGCATGGCGTCGGGATTGAGGCTGGCGCGCCAGGCGCCGCGCGACTTCTTCACGATCACGTCCGGCACCACGTAGCGCGCCTCGAGGCGGGCAAAGGCGGCGCCCGGGCGCGGGTTGAGTGCCAGGATCATCTGCTGCGCGGCGCGCAGCGTGTCGTCGCCGGCGCCGGTTGCGCTGCGCAGGCGCGTGTAGTCGCGCGCGGCAAGGAGCTGCAGATGTTTTTCCGCGATCACCAGCGCCAGATCGCGCACCGCGTCCTTGGGCGTCGCGCGCAACTGCAGACACAGGCATTCGGCCGGGGAGCGCGCGCCGACGCCGGCGGGCTCCAGGTTCTGCAGGTGGCGCAGCGCGATGCCGAGCTCTTCCATGCCCGCTTCGGATTCCGCGCCGAGCATGGCCGAGATTTCCTCCAGCGGCTGCGTCAGGTAGCCGTCCTCGTCGAGCGCATCGATCAGCAGCGCGACGAAGGCGCGGTCGCGGTCATCGACATTGACGAGCGACAACTGCGTGCGCAGGTGATCGCGCAGCGTCGGCAGGTCGGGCGAGGAAAAGCCGCGGTCACCGTCCTCGTCCTCGGCATCGGGGCCGCGCCAGTTCGAGGCGACTTCGCCGGACCACTCGGCCTCCTGCGGCGCGGACTCGCCTTCGCCCTTGGCGGAAATTTCTTCCTTGGGGGAGGGGCGCGGCGCCGCCTCGCCGTCGTTGGCGTCCTCGCGCTCGAGCGCCGGGTTCTCCATCAGCAGGCGGTCGATTTCCTGGTCGAGCTCCACCGTCGAGAGCTGCAGCAGCCGGATCGACTGCTGCAGCTGCGGCGTGAGGGTCAGATGCTGCGAGAGGCGGAACTGCAGGGACGGCTTCAGGGGTTACATCCGGAAGTTCTCGCCGAGGTATACGCGGCGCACGCTGTCATTATAGACAATCTCTTCCGGGTGGCCGGAGGCGAGCACCGCGCCCTCGTTGATGATGTAGGCGCGGTCGCAGATGCCGAGCGTCTCGCGCACGTTGTGGTCGGTGATCAGCACGCCGATGCCGCGCTCCTTGAGGAAGCGGATGATGCGCTGGATGTCGAGCACGGCGATCGGGTCGACGCCGGCGAAGGGCTCGTCGAGCAGGATGAAGGTGGGGCGCGTGCCGAGCGCGCGCGCGATCTCGAGGCGCCGGCGCTCGCCGCCGGAAAGCGACAACGCGGGGTGCTTGCGCAGATGGGCGATGTTGAGGTCCTTCAGCAGCTCGCCGAGGCGCGCCTCGATCGCCTCGGGCTCGAGCCCCTGCAGCTCGAGGATCGCCTGCACGTTCTCCTCCACCGTCAGGCGGCGGAACACCGAATTCTCCTGCGGCAGGTAGGAGATGCCGAGGCGCGCGCGGCGGTGGATCGGCAGGTGGGTCAGCTCGCGCGCGTCGAGGTGGATGCTGCCCGCGTCCGCCGGAATCAGGCCGACGATCATGTAGAAGCAGGTGGTCTTGCCGGCGCCGTTGGGCCCGAGCAGGCCGACCACCTCGCCGCTCGAGACGTCGAGCGACACGTCCTGCACCACGGTGCGCGACTGGTAGCGCTTGCGCAGCTGCTGGGAGCGCAGCTGGCTCATTTGGCGCCGCCGGTGGGCGCGGGCCTCGGCTCCACCGCCTGCGGCTTGGGCTGCAGCACCGCGCGCACCCGGCCCTCGCCCGACGGCTGGTCGGCGTTGCCGTCCGATTTCACGGTGAAAAAGTCCGAACGCTGGTCGACGAAAATATAGCTGCCCGCCACTTCGTCGCCGCCACGCCGCACGCGCGCCTGCTCGAACATTTCGATCTTGCCGTTGCGGTCGTCGATCTCGATGCGCAGCGCCTCGCCGTCCATCCACACGCCCTCGGTCTGGGGCGGCTTCGGGTCCTGGCGCTGGCGCAGGCGCACCGGCGTACCGGTGGCAGTGGCGAACTGGTAGCCGTCGGCGTCCTGGCGCACCACGATGCGCTCGGCGCGCACGCTGATCGTGCCGCGCGTCAGCACCACGTTGCCTTCGAAGATATTGAGCCGGCGCACGTCGTCGGCGCTCATGCGGTTGGCCTCGATCTGCGTCGGCTTCTCGCGGTCGGAGGTCTCCGCGCCCGCGCCGGTCGCCAGCAGCGAAAAAGCGGCGAGGGCCGCGCCAGCGGCGCGGCGCCTCATTTCGACCCGCCCGGCTCGATGCGCACGCGCACGTCGTTGTGCAGCAGGAACTCGCTGGTCTCGTTGTTGAATTCCATGCCGCGGCCGGTGATGGCGCGATGCTCCTCGTCGATCGCCACCGGCTCGTCGGTGCGCGCGAGCGAGCGCTCCTGCAGCACGTGCAGGAAGCTGGTGGTGACGCGCGTGCGCGGCCGCAGCGCGTCGGCCTCGCGCACCAGCACCACGTTGCCATAGAGGAAGATCTCGTCGCCGCCGGCGGAGAGCACGCCGCGGTCGGCGGTGACGGTAAAGCGCGCCCCTGGCGCGCGCGACTGCACCATGCGCGGCGCGGTGAGCTCGGTCGAGTCGTCGTCCGGATAGTGCACCATCTTCTCGGCCGACAGCACTGCCTGCGCCGCGCCGGCGCGGTCGTAGGTGGTGGTGGTGAAGTTGTGCAGCAGATAATCCGGGTCGTGGCGCCGCAGCGACGGGTGCTGCTCGTCCACCCGCACCGCGCGCTCCAGGTAGAAGGTCAGCAGCGCGAGCGCGAACATCAGCGCGAGCGGAAATACGCGTGCGGAGGAGAACCTCATGCGAGGGTGCCGCGCAGCGCGCGCTTCAACGTGCCCTGGGCGCGCATCACGAGCTCGCACACCTCGCGCACGGCGCCGCCGCCGGCGGGCGCCAGGCGAAGCCGCAGCGGCTGAGCACCGGCAGGTCGACCAGTTCGTCGCCCATGTAGCCTGCATCTTCGTTCTTCAATTCAAAACGTTTTAGCAACCGCGAAAATGCGGGAAGCTTGTCCGCCGCACCCTGGATGACGTGCTTGATTCCCAGTTCGCCCGCGCGCAGCGCCACGGCCTTGGAGCACCGACCGGAGAGGATGGCGCAGGGCACGCCGGCCGCCGCCAGCATTTTTACGCCGTGGCCGTCGAGCGCGTGAAAGCGCTTGAGCAGCTCGCCGCGCGGGCCGTACCACAGGCTGCCGTCGGTCATGACGCCGTCGACGTCGAAGATCATGAGGCGGACGGCGCGCGCGCGCTCCAGCACATCGGACGTCGGGCGGCTCAAATGACCTTGGCGCGGAACAGGTCGTGCATATTGAGCGCCCCCACCAGCTTGCCGCGCTGGTCGACCACCAGCAGTTGATTGATCTTGTAGTCTTCCATCAGCCGCACCGCCTCGACCGCGAGCACCTCCGGCCGGATGGTCCGGGGCCCCTTGGTCATCAGCTGGTCGACCTTGTTTTTCTCGATGGAAACGCCGTTTTCCAGCGAACGGCGCAAATCGCCGTCGGTGACGATGCCGCGCACGCGGTCTGCCTTGTCGAGCACCGCGGTCATGCCGATCTTGCCGCGCGACATCTCGACGATGGCCTTCATCGCTGTGGTGCCGACGCCGACGCGCGGCACGTCCTTGCCGCGCCGCATGACGTCGGAGACGTGCACCAGCGCCTGGCGCGGCAGGCTGCCGCGCGGGTGGCCGCGCGCAAACTCGTCGGCCGAGAAGCCGCGCGCCTCGAGCAGCGCGAGCGCGAGCGCGTCGCCGAGCGCGAGCGCGGCGGTGGTGCTGGCGGTGGGCGCGAGGTTGTGCGGACAGGCCTCTTTTTCCACGCGCACATCGAGGAACACGTCGGCCTCGCGCGCCAAGGCGGAGTCGGCGCGCCCCGACAGCACGATGAGCGTGGCGCGCCGCTTCACCAGCGGCACGATTTCGAGCAGCTCCTGGCTGGTGCCGGAGTAGGAGATGGCGATGAAGACGTCGCCTTTCTCGATCATCCCCATGTCGCCGTGGCCGGCTTCGGCGGGATGAACGAAGTAGGCGGTGGTACCGGTGCTCGACAGGGTCGAGGCGATCTTGCGCGCAATGTGCCCCGATTTGCCGATGCCGCTCACCAGCACGCGGCCGTTGCGCTGGTTGCTCTTCAGGATCTTCTCGACCGCTTGCGTGAAGCGGTGATCGACGCGCGCGATCAGGGCGCGTACCGCGTCGGCCTCGATTTTCAGCACGTCGCGCGCCAGCTGAATGGCGCTGCGTTTCGCCTTGTGGCTCTTGCGATTCGCCGCCTTTATCATGGCCGTCGAGTATAGCCCAAGGGCCTCAGCGAATTTCCATGGAAAGCGGCGCCGTTCCACTGCAATCCGTGCTCGTGCTGCTGGCGAGCGCAGTGGTCGCAGTCGTCGTCTGCCGCAGCCTGCGTCTGCCGGCCATGCTCGGTTATCTCGCCACCGGACTCGCGCTCGGCCCGCACGCGCTCGGCCTCGCCGCCGGGCGCGACGAGATGCGCCACCTCGCGGAGTTCGGCGTGGTGTTCCTGATGTTTTCGATCGGCCTCGAGTTCAGCCTGAGCAAGCTGCTGGCGATGCGCCGCGTGGTGTTCGGCCTGGGTCTGGCGCAGGTCGCCGCGACCATGGCGCTCGCCACCGGCGCTGCGCTCGTGTTCGGCGCCTCGTGGCAGGCCGGCATCGCGCTCGGCGGTATCGCCGCCATGTCCTCCACCGCCATCGTCTCGAAGCTGCTCGCCGAGCGCGGCGAGCTCGACACGCCGCACGGCCGCGAGGTGATGGGCGTGCTGCTGTTCCAGGATCTGGCGGTGGTGCCGCTGATCGTGCTGCTGCCGGCCCTCGGCCAGCCGGCGGGCGTCATCGGCGCCGCCGTGCTGGTGGCGCTCGGCAAGGCGGCCGTGGCGCTCGCCGTGGTGGTGGTCGGCGGTCCGCGGCTGATGCGCGGCTGGCTCGGCGCCGTGGCGCGGCGCCGCTCGAACGAACTGTTCGTGCTGAACGTGCTGTTCATCGCGCTGCTGCTTGCCTGGCTCACCGGCCTGGCGGGGCTGTCGCTGGTGCTCGGCGCGTTTCTCGCCGGCATGCTGATTTCCGAGACCGAGTATCGCTACCGCGTCGAGGAGGACATCAAGCCGTTCCGCGACGTGCTGCTGGGGCTTTTCTTCGTCACCGTGGGGATGATGCTCGACCTGCGCCTGGTCATGGCCGAGCTGCCGTGGGTGGCGGCGCTCTTCGCGCTGCTGGTCGGCGCCAAGTTCTCGCTGATCGCGCTGCTTTCGCGCGCCTTCGGCGCCGCCCCGGGCACCGCGCTGCGCGTCGCCCTTGCTCTCGCGCAGGGCGGCGAATTCGCCTTCGTGCTGCTGCCGATGGCGGGTGCCGCCGGCGTGGTGCCCGACCGCGTGCTGCAGAGCCTGCTCGCGGCCATGATCCTGTCGATGGTGGCGACGCCTTTCGTCATCGCGGCGAGCGATCGCATCGTGATGCGCCTATCGCGCACCGAGTGGATGCTGCGCTCGCTCGCCTTGCACCGCGTCGCGTCGCAGTCGATCGGCGTCGAGCGCCACGTCATCGTGCTCGGTTACGGCCGCAATGGCCAGCGCCTGGGGCGGCTGCTCGATGCCGAAGGCGTGCGCTACGTGGCGCTCGACCTCGATCTCGAGCGGGTGCGCGAAGCGGCGGCGGCCGGCGAAACCGTGGTATTCGCGGACAGTTCGCGCCGCGAGGCGCTGATCGCGGCGGGCGTTGGCCGCGCCGCCGCAGTCGTCGTCACCTTCGCCGACACCGCGCGCGCCATGCGCGTGCTGGCCCACATCCACGAGCTCAATCCCTCGGTGCCGGTGATCGTGCGCGCGCGCGACGAGGCCGACATCGCGCGCCTGACCGCGGCGGGCGCGACCGAGGTGGTGCCGGAAGCGTTTGAGTCCGGCGTGATGCTGGCGTCGCACACGCTGGTGCTGGTGGGCGTGCCACTCAGCCGCGTCATGCGTCGCGTCAGCCAGGTACGCGACGAGCAATACCGTCTGCTGCGCGGCTTGTTTCCCGGCGCGGGCGACGAGGGTGCCGCGGCGAGCGACGCCGCGGCGCGGCTGAAGGCGGTAACGCTCGAGTCAGGCTCGCACGGCCTGGGACGGACGCTCGCAGGACTCGACCTAGCGTCCCTGGGGGTGGAAGTGCGTGCCGTGCGCCGGCGGGGCGCCGGCGCCAAGCTTGCCGCCGACGAGGCCGGCTCGCTCGAGCAGGGCGACGTCGTGGTGCTGCTGGGAACGGCAGAGGCGCTCTCCCTTGCGGAAGAGCGCCTCTTGCGGGGCTAGAAAAAGCTTACAGCGAGCGGCAGATTGTGTAGAGGTTGGTGCCGGTTTCCTGGTAGGCCGTCGCCGCAGTCGTCGCCGCCACTACGTCAGGGTTCGGCGCGGTTTGCGTCAGGCCGCGCACAGTCCCGGTATTGGGCACGCCGTCGTCCATCTGCGTGTCGGCGGCAATCGCGATCTTGTCGGGCAGGTTCGCCGAGCAGATGATGATGCCGGCGAAGCCGCCGAGCGCGGCGCCGCCGGCGCTGTCGCCGGTCTGCACGCCGATCTGGCCGGAGAGTGCGTTGAACGGCTGTTGGTCGCCCACGCCCGAGACGAAGCCCGCGCGGCGCAGGTGATCCCACCACAGGCGCGACTCGTCGGCCGCCGTGGTGCTGTTGTACTTGCCGCCAACCACGCCGTTGCCGCTGCCGGCCGTGGCGCCGGTCCAGCGGCCAGTAGTCGTGCCGCAGGAGCTTGCGCTGACGGCGCCGCCCGCGCAGGGGTCGTCGCCCGGGATCTTCTTATAGCGATCGACGTAGCCGTGATAAGCGGCGGAAATGCCGGAGAAGTCGGCGATCACGTTCTTGATCTTCGCCTGCGTGATCATCTCCTGGCCCTTCAGGATGCCGCCCAGCAGCAACCCGATAATCACCAGGACGATCGCGATCTCGACCAGCGTGAATCCTTGAGTTCTTTTCATTTAAGTCTCCCCTCTACATCGGATAGATGGCTAATCCATTGCAAGCCTCGTGCCAGAATATTTTATATCTATAAACAACAAGTTAGATATCGATTGCCCTGCAAAAGCTGTCGGAACCTCGACACAACTGTCGGATTTCACACAGTTTTTCTTACTTTTTATCCATCTTTCCGGAAAGCCGGTTCTCAAGCTCCTCCAAGTGCCGCCGAAGGTAGCGCGCCTCCGCCGGGTCCTTCAGCTTGCCGCTGTCGAGCAGGCCGCCGATCATGATCTTTGCCGCTTCCAGCTCGTTCATGTCCTCGAGGATGAAGACTTCCATCTGCCTTGCCCACAGCGGCACGTCGGCGGCGGTCGCATGGCGCTGAATGGCCGCGGCGTAACGCCGGGCGAGTGTGAGGTCGCCGAGCCGGTGCTTCGCCAGCAGCGCCGCATGGGCGAGCCAGGGCCAGCGCCGGTCGGGGTCGCGCAAAAACGCGCGGTAGACGAACTCGAGCGCGATACGGGCGCGCTCCGCGTCCGGCACCTCGGCGTAGATGCGGGCGGCCGAAAAAAGCGGGTATCCGCTGCGCGGATCGAGCTCGAGGATCGCGTCGAGCCAGCCGACGAGTCGCGGGTAATCGAGGTTGCGGTAGGGTAGCGCGCGGCCAGCGCTGAAATCGATCGTCTGGATGTAGAGCATCGCTAGGCGCGCTGCCGCCGCGGGCTCGCCGAAACTCGCTATGCGCAGCGCCGCCAGGTGCGGCGGCGGCATCAGGTCGGCGGCGGCGGGCGCCTCCGCCGGGCGCGTCGATTGCCAGGCGAGCTGCGCCGCGAGCAGCAGCGCGAGCGCGCCCCAGATCCCGGCCGGCACCGTCGACAACGGCCGTTCGCTGCCCCTCAGAAATTCCTCCGGTGGAAATCGAACAGCCCGGCGGCGGCGAGCAGGCAGGCATACAAGGCGAGGCTGGCGAGGGCCGATGCGGCGGCGCCGACCGGCGGCAGGCCGTACAGCAGCCATTCGCTGCGCGTGACGCTGTCCAGGCGCGGCAGGAGGAGCGCGATGGCGTCGACGCAGAAGCGCGCCACGGTGCTCGCGGTTGATTCGTCGACCCCCGGGCCGGTGGCGATCGCCTGGATTGCGCTCATGGAGCGCGCCAGCAGGTACAGACCGCCGGTGGCGGCAAGAGCCGGCACGATCTGCGTCAGCGTCATGGCGAAGAACAGCGCGGCGGCGGCGACCAGCGCGGTTTCGCCGGCGAGTGACAGGCCCCAGAGCGCCACCGCGCCCGGCGATGCCCAGGGCAGGAGCACCAGAGAGAAGGCGAGCGACAACGCCGCGCCGCAGGCCGCGTAGCCGGCAAGACGCCCCAGGTACTGGCTGCCGCGCGATACCGGCAGCGACAGCATCTGCTCGAGTCCCTTGTCGTTGATTTCGCGCAGCGTGCTGGCGGCGACCTGCGTCGCGATCAGGAACACGGCGCAGGCGCGCAGCAGCGCCGCGAGCAGCGCGGTCTGCAGGGCGCGGCTTTCGGTCAGCGCGACTTGGGAGAGGAAGGCGGCGAGGCCGAGTCCGGCGGCGATGCTCGCCACGGCAAGCCAGGGCAGGCCGCCGCGCCGCGCTTCGAGCAGGATTGATCGCGCGAGAATGGCCGCCGGCATGGTTTCGTTTGTAGACTAGCGCCGCCTTGGATGCAACTTGGAAGATGCGCGGAAAATGCACGACGCATGACACCCCCGACCCTCGCTGAACCACTGTTCGCGCGCCTGGCCAACGCCACCTGGGGGTTCAGCCGCCGCTATTGGCGCCTGGTGGTGGTGGCGATGCTCGCCTTGCTGCACGTGGCGGTGTTCCGCGGCGTCGCCGACTCCTGGGCGCGTGCGCTGCTGCTCGCGCACGTGGGCATGCTGCTGCTGTGGCAGCCGTTCCTGCGCGCCGAGCAACGCGTTTCGCCGGCGCAGGCGATCGTGCTGTCGCTGGTGGCGGTGGCGGTGATGATGTACCTCGACTGGTGGCTGCTCGCCTTCTGGGTGGTGGTGATCGCCGGCCTGGTGGGCGGCAAGATCTACCAGCACGACGCGCCCTGGCAGCGCCGCTGCTATCTGGTGGTGCTCGCCTACCTGCTCGCGCTTCTCGCCGTGGCGATCCTTCCCGAGATCGCGCCGCGGCGCGAGATCACGCCCGAGATCCGTTCCACCGCCGAGTACGCGCTGCCGTTCGCCTTCGTGCTGATCGCCTTGTTTCCCGCCGAGTCCGAACCCGCCGGCGATACCCAGGCGATCGATTTTTTCTACAGCGTTTTCCTGATGCTGCTGCTGGTGGTGGTGATCCTGGGTAGCTTCACGCTGATGACGCTTACCGGCCGCACCTACCTCGAGGCGCTGACCGCCACGGTATTCCTCACCGCCGGCGCGGTGCTGCTGGTGGGAGTGACCTGGAACCCGCGCAGTGGCGGCGGGCTGCGCGTGTTCTTCGCCCGCTATCTCTTCTCCATCGGGCTGCCGGTCGAGCAGTGGCTGCACGTGCTGGCGGGACTGTCGCGCGCCGAGTCGAGTCCGGAGCGCTTTCTTGCTCAGGCGGTCGGCGCGCTCGAGCGGCTGCCCTCGATCGCCGGAGTGAGCTGGCGCGCTGGGGAAGCGCAGGCCGAGGCGGCGACGCGCACCGCGCATGCGGTCGAATTCTCCAACCGCGACCTCGCGCTGTCGATCTACTCGCGCTACCGCCTCGGCCCCGCCCTGCACTGGCACTTGCAGCTGCTTGGCCAGTTGCTGGGCGAGTTCTATGTCGCCAAACTGCGCGAGGAGAAACTGCGCGAGACGAGCTACCTGCAGGCAGTGCACGAGACTGGCGCGCGGACCACGCACGACATCAAGAACCTGCTGCAATCGCTCAACGTGCTGTGCTCGGTGGCGGCGCGCGACGAGGGCGGCGACGCGGCGCAGCTGCAGTCGCTGGTGCGCCGGCAGCTGCCGGTCATCGCGCAGCGCCTGTCGGACACCCTCGAGCGGCTGCAACGTCCGCAGCCGGCAGTGGAGAGCTTCACGCCGGCGAGCGCCTGGTGGGAGGGCCTCGCGCGCCAGTACCAAGGCGAGGGCGTCGATTTCCAGGCTGGCGCGCTCGCCGCGCAGGCGCGGCTGCCGCGCCTGCTGTTCGACAGCGTGGCCGACAACCTGATCCGCAACGCGCTGGCCAAGCGCGCTGCGCAACCCGCGACCCGCATCCGCGTCACGCTCGATTGCGGCGAGCAGATCGCGCTGCGCGTGCAGGACACGGGCAGCGGCGTGCCCGAGGCGCTCGCCGGGACGCTGCTGCGTGCGCCGGTCAGCTCGCGCACCGGCCTCGGCATCGGCCTGTATCAGGCGGCGCGCCAGGCCGAGGCGGCCGGCTATCGTCTGGTCCTGGAGTCGGGCGCAGACGGCGAAGTGGGTTTCGCGCTGACCGGCCCGGCTGCCTGACCGCGGGCTAAGGCAGTTGGCCGGCCGCGATCATGCGGCCGTAGAGCTCGCCGATGGTGATCCAGGTGAACTGGTCGTCGAATTCGCCGCCGGAGAAATCGCTCGGCGTCGGCGGGTGGTAGACGAAGATGCGATTGCCGTCGATATTGGCGGCTTCGTCGGCACCCGTGCCGCCCGTGGACGTCGCGTTCTTCCCGGTCGAAAAGACGATGCCGACCACCAGACCGGTGGCCATCAGCTGGTTCGACCCGAGACCGCAGTCGGTGCCGGTAATGCCACTCGCGGACTTGCAAATCAGCAGGTCCCCCGGTTGGCAGCTGATGCCGTAGGTTTTCAGGTTCGTCTTGCTGGTAAACATCGTGGTGTAGGTCGTCGGCAAGGTCGTGCCGGAGCAATTGCTGTTGGTGCGGGCCACCATGTAGCGGATGCGGTTGCTCCAGGCATCCGTGGCGAAGCCGCTCTCGTCGGTCAGCGTGTAGCCGAGCGAGACGGCCGGAAGGTAGCCGTCCCAGTGGTTCGAGCAGGTGCCGTGCGTCTGCACCGTCGTCGTTTCGCTGCCGGAGCAGGTAGAGGTCGACGACGTCGCCGCCGTGGTGCAGAAGCTCTCCTGGCCGCCGCTATGGCTCGCGCTGCTCGTATAGCGCGCCGGGCAGGGTAGGCGGCCGTTGACGATGGCGAAAGACAGTAGCAATTCGCGCGCATGCTCCAGGCGCCGGCGCGTGTCGTCGAGGCTACGCTGTTCCATCTGCGCCGACAGCGTGTACATCAGGCTCGCCAGCAGCAGGGCGACGATAGTCATTACCACCGCCAGCTCGACCAGCGTGAAACCCCGCGACCGGCGTTGGGTGCGGCGCATCAGTTGCTGCCGGCGACGATGACGCGGTCGTTGCTCCGGTTCGCGACGGGAACGGCTTCGCCGGCGCTGACGGTGAGCTGGGTGTAAGACCCGGTGGCGTTGCCGGACTCGAGGTAATTGGCGAGCGTGCCGCTCGGGCGCGCCGTGCCGTTGATGCTGCGCCCGGCGAGGATCAGGATCGCGCGCTGGCCGCCGGCGGGCGAGACGTTGGCGACGCTCAGGCAGTTGCCGCCGGTGGTGCAGGAAGGCTGCGTCGGCATGACGCCGGGGGAATAGTTGGGGGCAAGCGCGTAGTAGGCGAGCTCGTGCCACTTGTTGCGCACGAACCAGCTGTAGCTCGTCGCCGTGGTCGAATCAAGGATCGGGTGGTCGGCGAGCAAGGCGATCGGCACGGAGATGGACGCCGGCATGCAACCATAGGTCAACAGGTCTAACAGCGTCAGGAGGCAGGTGGCCTGTGCAAGCAGAGACGACAGAAAAGTGCCGCTGCTGCTGGCGTTCATCGTACCCGTCAGCGTCACCGTCGCCGAGCCATTCGAATTCATCACGCCGCTTGCGCTGCGCCCGGTGGTGCTCACGTTGGTCATGGTCGCGGCGGTATTGAAGGTGCGCATCGCCATGCCGACGTTGCTGGCCGTGGCGGTCAGCGTGAAGTTAAACGTGGTAGTCGGGGGGCAGACCAGCAGGCACCAGTAGTAGTAGGTGCAATCGACCTGCGTCGCAGTCGTCGTGCAGTTGGGCGAATAGATCGACGCGGCGGACAATGTGGCGCTCGACCAGGAGACGAACGAGGGGCTGCAACGCGGCGCGCTCACGCCGGGGGTGCACGCCGTGCCGCCGCCGGGCGTCGTCTCGGCGTAGCTGAAGGGCAGCAGGCCCCCATAGGTGCCGGCGGCCCCCTGCATGCTGCTGGTGGACGGGTCGGCGAATGGCGCGGCGAACGGGTACAGGATGCTGCTGCCGGTGAGGCCCCAGCTCGGCGCGGCGTAGATCGACTTGATCACCGGCACGATTTCACGCTCGATGCGGTTGGCCACCGCGGCCTCGATGCCCGGCATCAGATCGGCCACCGTCACGGTCACGACCTGGTCGTTGGTGGCGGCGCTTGAACCCGTGGCGGAGAACTGCAGGGTTGCCGAGTTGTAACACTCGATGTAATCGAGCGGATCCACCGCGTAGGTGAGCGGCGAGCTGCGCGCCTGATTGCGCGCCGCGCAGCCGACGCCCGTCGGCGTGGTGCCGGCCGCCGCATTCATGACGTTGCCCGGGGCGATGATCAGCGCGACGACCGATTGTCCGTCGAGCGTGACGTCCCCCGCCGTATTGGAGTTGATCACGGTCTTGGTCGAGGTGCTGGTTTTCCGCCAGGTCGATCCCACCACGTACCACAGCGGCTCGCCGGCGGCGTCGACCGGCATCGGGGTGCCGATGGAGCGCCAAGGGTAGCGGCCGATGGACGAACAGTTGGCGGTGCCGCCTCCGGGGTTGCTGACGCCAATGGCCGGCCCCATCGTCCCTTCCATCCCGTCATCGGGCGAGGTGCGATTGATGTACCACGGATGCTCGGGGCAGGGCAGGGCGCCAGGGTTGTCCTCGAAGGATTTGGCCGCCTGCGCGGCGACGTAGCCGATCAGGGCCTGCTTGGCGCGGTTGAGGACCTCGGCGTTATGCGCACGGTCGGTGGCGGTGAAGCTGCCTGCCACTGCGTCGAGCCGCCGCACCAGGAACCAGGATGCGCCGAGCGCCAGGATCAGCAGCATCACGAGGAGCGCCTGGCCGCGCTGGCGCCGCGCGGCGCCGGTCATTTCTTCTCCGCCGGGCGCTTGATGCGAATTTCGCCCTCGCCGATCAGGTCGCGCACTTCGCCGTTGCCGCGGTCGAGCACTTCGCCGGGCCGCAGCGCCGCGCGGCGTCCGCCCTCGCCGACGCCGACCGAGACGCGCGGGCTGCCGGCGCGCCCGGCCTGGATGCGCGGCGCCTCGGGGGCGTTCTCCGGCAGCGTCTCGCCGTTGACCCAGACCGTCGACGGCCCGCCCGAGCGCCGCACGAAGCCGTCCAGCCGGGTGGTGGGCGAAACAACCACTGCCGCGGCCGGCTTGTCGGGCACGCGCGCCTTGCGCCGCCCGTCGAGCGCCGCGCGCTGCTCGGGCGTGAAAAACAGGCGCCCGAGCTCCTGCGCCTGCACGCTGCTCATCTGCAAAAGCAGAACCGAGAAGGCGAGCAGCAGCTTCATGACTTGGCCGCCCGGTCGATGATGGTGATGAGGTCGATGTCGCAATCTGCGCGCAGCCGCGGCGTGATGCCGCCGCCGGTGGCGGCCTGCCCGGTGCGCAGGACGGCGCAGCGCTGCACCGCGTAATAGGCATTGCCCGAATTCCTCAGGTCGGCGAGGAAGCGCAGCAAGTCCTCTTCGTGCAGCAGAGCGAGCTCGACTTTCATGGTGCTGACGTAGAAGTCGACGCTGCCGGGCTTGCCGGGCGCCGAGGTGAGCAGCTTCTGACGCTCGACGCGGTAGCGCACGTCAAGCAGCTCGCGTTCGCTGCGGATGCGCGTGACGGCATCGGCCCATTCGAGGCGCCGCTCCTCGCCGAGGATACGCAGCGCGCGCAGCTGCTGGTAGACGTCGAGCTTTTCCTTGACCTCGCGCTCCTCCTCGGCGATGCGCGCGAGGCGCTCGGCGTTCTGGCGCCGCTCGCCCTGCGCCACCGTCAGCTCGCGCTTGGTGGTGGTCAGCGACTGGTTGGCGCTCCAGATCAGTACGCCCCCCGCGATGAGGAGCGCGAGCGCGATCACCAAGGGCAGGCCGAGCTGTTTCACCTCCGCGCGGGTGAAGTTCACGGCAGCCTCCGCGACAGCACCACCGTGAAGCGCGGCGCCTCGCCTGTCTCTGCGCCGCCGATATCGCCGGTCAGCGTACCTTCGGAAGTGACGTCGAACGGCAGCTGCGTGCGCGCCAGCTCGTAGCCGCCGCTGGCCAGCGCGGCGGCAAAGCGCTGGACCTGCGCGGTGATGCCGCGGTAATCGTTGCGCTGCGTCGCATTGACGCGCCCCGACACCTCGACGAACACCGCGCTGTCGCCCTGGGCCGCGGGCTTCGGCGCGCCGCCGCCCGGCGCGGCGGTGGCGGGCGTGCCCTGCGCGTCGCCCGGCCGTCCGACGCGCCAGAGCACGCCGTCGATTTCCATCTGCGGAAACTGTTCGAGCACGCGCGACAGGTGGACGAATTCGGCCTCGGGCGCGGCGTTGCGCCCGGCGATGCGCCGGAACTCGACCACCGCCACCTTCATGTTCTCCGTGCTGGTCTGCGTCACCGGAAAGGTGGAAGTGATGCGCTCGTACTGCTGCGCTGCCGTGCGCGCCTCGGCCTGCTGCGCGGCGACCTGCTCCTTCACCTGCATCACCTCGAACCAGCGGCTGCCGCCGAGGAAGGTGCAGGCGGCGAGGCCGAGCGCGCCCGCGGCCATGATGCCGCGCTGCAGGCGCCAGACGAAGAAGCGGCGCCGGTCCTCGCGGCTGGCGAACTGCTCGGCCGGCGGCTTGCGCGCGACGAGGTGCAGGAACAGCGCCTCCGCTTGCGTGCCCTCGGGCGCAGCGCGCAATTTGACCGCCTGCATCGCTTCCGGGTAATCCAGGGTGCGAAACACCAGTCGCGCATCGGACACCAGCACCTGCTCGAATACGGCGCGCTGTCCGGCGGGGGCGAGCACCAGCACCTGCACCGGCGCGCCCTCGCGCGGCAGGGCGCGCAGCGTTACCAGATACTGCGCCAGGCGCTGCGTCTCCGAGCGCACGAACATCGCCAGCGCCTGCGGCACCATCTCCACCATGCGCTCCAGACGCGCAAAGCGCAGCTTGCCCTGGTCGACGTAGCACTGGCGCAGGCCGGCGCGGTCGACGCTGACGATCAGCGCGCGCCCGCCTCGCACGCCGAGCTGCGCCGCGAGCGCCGGGGCGAGCAGCGGCACCGAGTAGACGCCGGAGAGGCGCGTGTCGGCCTCTTCCAGCGCGTCGAGCCAGGGCGCGAGCTGCTGCGTGTTGGTAAAGGAGGCGAGCAGCAGGCGCTCGTTGCGCCGCTCGGCCGTGATCACCTGGCCGAGGGACAGCGCCGTCACCAGCCGCGTGTCGCGGTAGCGTTGCGCCAGGCGCCGCTGCACCACCGCGTCGCGGTCGGCGCCGCGCAGGAAGGGAATCTGTTCCTCGTGGAAATCCTCGCCCGCCAGGTCGGCGAGCACGGCGTAGAGCGCGCCACGGTGCGCGCGCAGGTGCTCGCGGAAGGACGACACGCCGAGGTCGTCGCCGGAGAAGCGCGCCTCGAGCTCGAGCGCGCCGCCGCTGCTGCGGTAGAGGTAGTGGTCCTCCGCGGTGAAGTAGAGGATGCGGCGGTCAGCCATGGCGCGGCGACATTCTAGAATTTCATCTTCGAGATCGAGTCGTACACCGGGCCGAGCACCGACAGCATCACCCAGCCGAGGAGGGCGCCGAGCAGCAGCGTCATGGCCGGCTCGATCAAAGCCTGCAGCCTGCCGATCGCCTCGCGCACCTCGCGGTTGTAGAAATAGCTGACGTTGAGCAGCGCCGTGTCGAGCGCGCCGGTGTTCTCGCCGATGCGCAGCATGCGGATCACCAGCGGCGGGAACAGGTTGAGGTCCTGGAAGGCGGCGGTCAGGTTCTTGCCCTCGGCGATCTGCTGCCCGGCGGTGCGCAGCGCCTGCTCGAGCGGCCGGTTGCCGACGATCTCCTCGCAGGAGCGGATGGCGTCGAGCACCGTGATGCCCGAGCTGTACATCATGGCGAAGCTGCCGCAGAAGCGCGACAGGATGATCTTGCGCAGGATCGGTCCGATCATCGGAAGCGCGAGCTTGTAGTAGTCGATCATGTAGGCGGCGGTGGGATTGCGCTTGATCGCCAGCACCAGCGCGCCCCAGACGACGAACGGCGCCGCGACGATGGCCCACCAGTAGTCGACGAACACGCCGGAAACGAAGATCAGGATGCGGGTCTGCAGCGGGATGTCCTGGCCCATGTTGCGGATGAAGCCGGTCATCTGCGGCACCAGATAGATCATCAGGAAAAACGTCACCAGCAGCACGGTGCCGCCGACGAACGCCGGATACAGCATCAGCTTCTTGGTCTGCGCGGCGAGCTCGTCCTCCCACTTGAGTGATTCGGTGAGGCTCTTCAGCACCTCGGAGAGCTTGCCGGTCTGCTCGCCCGAGCGCACCAGGCTGACGAACACCTTGCCGAACACCTCGGGAAACTCGGCCAGCGCCTGCGACAGGCTGCGCCCGCCCTCGATCGACTCGACCATCCCTGCCACCACCTCGCGGAAGCGCTGGTTCTCGACGCTCTCGCGCAGGTCGACCAGGCCCTCGAGCACCGGCACGCCGGCGGTGGCGAGCTGTTCCAGGTGGAAGCAGAAGTTGATCAGGTCCTGGCGCTTGATGCCGCCGCCCAGCAGGCGCGTGGTCTGGCTCGATGGCGCGCCGGAAACGAGGTCGAGCTCCATGCGCGACAGGCGCTGCTCGAGGTCGAACAGGTTGACCGCCTCGGTGCGGCCCATGACGCTCCTGCCGCGGGCGTCGATGGCCTTGTAGGAAAAGAGAGGCATCGGCGCCTCTCCTACGCCATCCTGTCGGTGAGGTCGACGACCCGCATCAGCTCCTCGAGCGAGGTCGCGCCCGAGCGCACCAGGCGCGCGCCGTCGTCGGCCAGCGTCCTGAAGCCGCTGGCGCGCGCCGCGGTCAGGATCTCTCGCGCCGTGGCGCGGCGCGCCACCAGTTCATCGATGCCGGCGTCGATCTTCAGCAGCTCGAGGATCGACTGGCGGCCGCGATAGCCCTGGTATTCGCACTGCTCGCAGCCGACCGCGCGGAACAGCGCCGCCGGCTCGGTCGGCGTGACCCCGAGCAGCCGCCGCTCGCGCACGTCGGGGTCGTAGGACTGGCGGCAGGTGCGGCACAGCCGCCGCACCAGGCGCTGCGCCAGGATGCCGATGATGTTGCCGGCGAGGATGTCGGGCACGATGCCGATGTCGAGCAGGCGCGGGAAGGCGCCGACCGCGGAGTTGGTATGCAGCGTTGAATACACCTGATGGCCGGTCATGGCGGCGCGGAACGCCATTTCCGCGGTGTCGCGGTCGCGGATCTCGCCCACCAGGATGACGTCCGGGTCCTGGCGCATCATGGCGCGGATGCCGCCGGCGAAGTCGAGCTTGGCCGCCTCCGACACCGAGGTCTGGCGGATCAGCGTCATCGGGTACTCGACCGGATCTTCCAGCGTCATGACGTTGATGGCGTCGGAATTGATGTGGTTGAGGATCGAATAGAGCGTGGTGGTCTTGCCGCTGCCGGTCGGGCCGGTGACCAGGATGATGCCCTCGGGGCGCGCGATCATGCGCTTGAGCAGCTCGAGCGCCGCGTCCTCCAGGTTGAGCTTGTCGAGCGGCACGATGCCCTTCTGCCGGTCGAGAATGCGCAGCACCAGGTTCTCGCCGTGGGTGGTGGGGAGGCTGGCGACGCGGAAGTCCACCACGCGGCCCGACAGGGTGGCCGAGATGCGGCCGTCCTGCGGCGCGCGCGTCTCGGCGATGTTCATCTTCGCCATCACCTTGAGGCGCACCGCCATCGCCGGCCAGTAGGTCTTGTGCAGGCTGCGAATCTGGCGCAGCACGCCGTCGATGCGGTAGCGGATGCGCAGGAAATTCTGCTCGGGCTCGAAGTGGATGTCGGAAGCGCCGCGCTCCACCGCGTCGGCAAGCAGCGCCGAGATCAGACGCACCACCGGCTGCGAATATTCGTCGCCTTCGGTGACGGTGGTGTAGTCGACCTCGCCGGTCTCGATCTCCTTGAGGATGCCGTCGATCGAGAATTCGTGGCCGTAGTAGTGCTCGATGGCGCGCTCGATGTCCGAGTCGCCGGCCAGGCGCAATTCGATCTCGTAGTCGCCCTTGAGGTGCGCGCGCAGCTGGTCGATGGCGACGATGTTGTTCGAGTCGGACAGCGCGACGATGAACTTCTTCTGCTGGCGATCGAGCGCCACGGGGAACATGCGGTAGCGGCGCGCCAGATCGCGCGGCAGCATTTTCAGCGCCGCCGGATCGACGATGATGCGTCCGAGGTCGACTGCCTGCAGGCCGAGCTTTTCCGACAGCGCGTCGCGCAGCGTCGCTTCCGAGACGAAGCCGAGCTGCACCAGCAGGCGCCCGACCGGCACGTGGTTCTTGGTTTGCTCGAGCAGCGCGATGCGCAGCTGGTCCTCGGTCAGGATGCCCTGGTCGATCAGGATCTGCCCGATGTGTCGCTTGGCCTGCGGCGCGGTGGGCGAATTCATCGGGGCCTCAATTGCCGAGCTGCGCGAGGCGCGCGCGCGCGGTCGCGAGGTCGAAGCTGCCGCCGCGCTTGTCGGCAAGCGACACGGCGCGCTGGTAGTAATCGCGCGCCAGGCGCGGCTGCTGCAGATGGTCGAGGCTCACCGCCAGGTTGTAGGCGTAGTCGGCGTTGTCGGTTTCCGCGGAGGCGGCTTTAAAAAACTGCTGCTGCGCCTCGGCCCAGCGACCCTGCTGCGCGAGCAGAGTGCCGAGCGCGAAGCTGAGCGCGTGCGCCCCCGGGTCGGTGGCAAGCAGCGATCGGAGGCGGCTTTCCGCCACCAGCGGATCGACGCGGCCGGCGCGCAGCGCGACCAGCGCGGCCTGCGCGGAGGAATCCCTGGGGTTGGCCTGCAGCAGGCGCGCATAGGCGGCTTCCGCCAGCTCGTAGCGGCCGGCGCGCACGTCGAGCGCGGCGATGCCAAATAACGCGTCGCGGTTGGCCGGATCCTCGGCAAGCGCCAGCTGATATTCCTTGCGCGCGGTCGCGACATCGCCGGCAAGGTAGGCGGCATAGCCGGCTTCGACCCTGGGATTGACCTGCGCTTCGGCGCGCACGGGCATGGTGGGCGCGGCGGCGGGCGCGCTCTCCGCCGCGGCTGGCGCCGGCGCCGCGGGACCCACGCGCGCAGGCTGCGGCCTGAGGCGCGGCACCTCCGGTGCAGTCGCCCGCGGCCGGGGTGCGGGTTCCGCGCGCGGCGCGGGAGCCGGCGCGCGCGGCGCCGCGGCAACCGGCGCAAGGGCAGGCGAAGAGGGCAGCAGCGGCGCGACCGCCGGGGCGGTCGGCATGCCGGGGATGGCCGATCCGCCGGAGGCGACGGCCGCGGGCGACGCCCCGGCGACGACCGGGGTAGCGGCTTCGGCCGGCGGGCGCGGCGGGTTGGTGTTGACCAGCGGCGGCGGCGAGCGCAATTCGAAGTAGAAGTAGACCACCGTGCCGACTGCGAAAGTGCCAAGGGCGCCCATCGCGATGTAGAAGGGCAGGCGCGGGTTCGGCTCGCGGAATTTGGCTTCGAAGACCTTGCGCCCGGTGGCGCGATCGGCCGATTGGGCCGAATCGGTCTGCGCTTCGCTTGCGCGCCGGCGCGGTGCCGGCTCGTCCGGCATCGTCTCGGGCGCGGCGGCGGGCGCGGGCTTGGGATCGTCGCTGACGATCTCCAGCGAGGTCGAGATCTCCGGCAGCTGGTCGCGCGTCATGACCGGCCTGGGCTCGGCGGCCGCGGCGGGCGCTTCACTCTGCAGTTGCAGATCCGTCCGCTCGGCATCCGAGCCGGCTTCGGCCCGCCGCTGCGCCTCTTCCTTGGCCTTCTCGGCCTTCTTCAGCGCCTCGAGCAGCAGGCTCATGTCAGCGCGGCAGTTCGCCGGAGGGCCCGACGGAGCGTGCGCCGCGCGCCGGATTCGGATGGCGCAGGAAATCGTCACCCGGTACCAGCTCGCGGAAGCCGGCATAGTCGCCTTCGAGGCTCGCGTCGCGGATTACCGTGGCGCGCAGAAAAATCACCAGTTCGGTCTTGCGGTTGGTATCCCGCCTGCCGCCGAACAGCGCGCCCACGAACGGGATGTCGCGCAAGCCCGGCACCAGATCCTCGGTCGTTTCTTTCGAATCCTGCATCAGCCCGCCGAGCACGGCGAGCTGGCCGCTCTGGATACGCAGGATGGAATCGAACTCCCGTGTTTCGAATACCGGGATGTTGTTGGCGATGAGCAGCGCCGGGTTGGGGTCCGGCGCATCGGCGACCTTGCGCCGGACCGTCGGCCGGACGTTGAGGACGACGGTGTCGAAATCGCTGATTTGCGGCAGCACGCTCATCATGAAGCCTTCGGCCGCGACATTCGGGGTGGTGGTGAAGGTCGGCGTCACCGTGACGCCGCCGATTCCCCCGCCGGTCACCGTGAGCGGCGTCGTCGACGGCGTCACCGAGAAGTACACGATGTCGCGTGTCACACGGAGCAGCGCCGCCTGGTTGTTCATGACGCCCAGCTTGGGGCTCGACAGCACCTTGACGTCGCCGAACGACTCGAGCAGCGATACGGCGCCGATGAAATTCAGGCCGCCGAGACCGAGCCCGACGACGAGCCCCGGGATCGACGGCGAATTGGGATTGATGGTCACCGGGGTATTGGCGGTCGACTGCTGCAGCGAGAATCCGGTCGCGCCGCCGCGCAGTCGCGACCAGTCGATGCCGCGCTGGTACTGGTTGTTGAGCTGCACTTCGGCCACCGTCGCCTCGATCAGCACCTGGCGCTTGGCGCTGGCGAGCACCTGGTCGAGGAATTCCTGCACCCGTTCATGCTGCTTGAGCGTGGCCCGCACGTACAGCACGCCGCTTTCGCGATTGCCGATGACCGAGGCCGCCTCGCGGAAACCGGGGCCCTGCGGCGGCGCTGGCGCTGCCTGCACCTGCGGCTGGCCGCCGGGCGCCGCCGCCGGCGGCGCAACCGGCGCCGCCGCCGCCGCGCCCGCGGCCGGCAGCACCTTGTCGGTCTCCTGCAGGATTTCCTTGACGTTCTGGACGATCGAGTCCCACAGGTGGTTCACGGAATTGATATCGACCACGGCGATCGCTCCGGTTGCGGAGGATGCGCTGCCGCCGGCCGCAGAACTCGCCGCGAACTGCGTCGAAGACGTCGACGTCATTTTGACGTTGCGGCCGGCGCCCAGGTAGTCGATCTTGTAGGTGCGCAGGAACGGCGAATCGCGCTGCACCACCAGCGTCTGGCCGTCGAGCTCCCAGCGCATGTCCACTTGGCGCGCGATGCGCACCAGCAGCTGCGGCAGCGTCTGGTCGATGGCATTGAGCGTCACCGCGCCGCTCAGATTCGGGTCGATGTCGATCTGCAGCTTGGCGTCGCGCGCCAGCGCGAACAGCAGCTCCTGCGCGCGCACGTTGCTCACCACCACGCTGTAGGTCTCGGTCGGCGTCGCTGGCGTCGGCTTGGGCAGCACCGGCGACACCTGCACCGCCGGCGGAATCGCGCCCTCGGCGCGCGGCGGGTCGGCACGCAGATGCGTGGCGGCCGGCTTGACGGGCGCCTGTCCGCAGGCGGCAAGCATTGCCGCCAGCAGCGCTGCCGCCACCGGTTTTCGCAGAATCATCGCGCGCACCCTTGTGGATTTAAGGATAGCACGAGGCCGGATCAGGGAAGCGCGGTAAGCGCCTGTCGCGCTGGCGTTTTTGACTAAATCTGACTTCTCAGCTCGCCGAAGCTGCGCGGCGCCGCGCGGAAGGCCTGCTGATAGCGCGGCGGCAGCCGGCGGGCGGCGTCCAGCGCCTGCTCGCGGCTGTCGTAGTTTCCGAGCGTTACGCGCAGGCGGTATTGCGGGCCCGGCGCCGCGGGCAGCGTCTCGGCCATCGGGATCACGTAGAGCTCGTCCAAGGGCACCCAGTCGCGCGCGCGCAGCAGGAAGCGCTGCATGCGCGCCGGATCGGCGTTGTCGGTGGTGTAAAGCTCGATCGAATAGCGCTCGTCGGGCGAGCGCTCCAGCACCTTGCGCGCGGCGGCGATGCGCTCGGCGAGCAACTGCTGGCCATCGGTCGCATAGCCCTCGAGCCGCCGCAGCTGCCCGGCTTCCAGCCGCGATGCGGGCCGCGCCGGCCCGGCCCGCGGTGCCGGCTTCTCAGGCGCGGCGGCGCGCGCGGCGGACGGCGCAACCGGCGCCGGCGATGTGGCTGGCGGCCGCGCGACCACAGTCTGCACAGGCTGCGGGGTTGAGAGCAGCCACGGCACCGCGGCGCCGAGCGCGATGCCCGCCGCCAGCGCGGCGCCGGCAACGATCGACGCGCGCGGCGGCGCGCGCTTGACCACCGCGGCAAACTCGGAATCGGCGATCGCAGCGCGCACGTGCTTGTCGGTGACGGCGTGCGCATTCTCGGTGAACGCGGCGAGCAGCGCCTTGTCGGCGAGGATGTTGATGCGCCGATTCAGCCCGCCGGAGGCGCGCGCCATCAGCGTCACCGCCCGCCCCTGGAACACATCGGGCCCGCGGTAGCCGGCGGCGCGCATGCGGAAGGAGACATAGCGCTCGACCTCGGGCGTCGACAGCGGACGCATGCGGAAGGCGTGCGTGATGCGGTCGCGCAACTGGCGCAGCGCGGGCTTGGCGAGCGTGGCGTCGAGCTCGGGTTGGCCGAACAGCACGATCTGCAGCAGCTTGTGCCGGTTCGACTCGAGGTTGGAGAGCAGGCGCACCTGCTCGAGGGTGTCCTCGGGCATCACGTGCGCCTCGTCGATCAGCACCACCACGCGGCGGCCGGCGCCATAGAGCTTGATCAGGTGCTCCTGCAGCTCGCGCAGCGCCACGCTGCGCCGCTCGCGCGACAGGCTGAGCTTGAGGTCGTCGCCGATGGCATGCAGGATCTCGTCGTGCGCGAGCGACGGCGTGGCGAGGTAGATGGTGTCGACCTCGGACGGCAGGCGCTCGATCAGCACGCGCGACAGCATGGTCTTGCCGCTGCCGACCTCGCCCGATACCTTGACGATGCCTTCGTCGTGCAGCACGGCGTAGGCGAGCGCCTCGAGCGTGGCGCCGCGGTCGGCGCCATCGAAGAAGAAATCGGTGTGCGGCGTGATGCGGAACGGCGGTTCCGTCAGGCCGAAATGCTCGAGGTAAAGCGCCACGGCGCTATTTTTCCTCGCCTGACTGCATGCGACTGTAAAGAGTCGTGCGGTTGATGCCGAGCAGCTTGGCCGCCTGGCTGACGTTGCCGTGCGTAAGGCGCAGCGCCGCCTGGATGTAGCTGCGTTCCCAGGACTTGAGCGTCTGGTCGAGGCTGAATCCGCCGCCGCGCTCGAGCTGGCGCTGCGCCTGCTCGAGCAGTGCGCCGTCGCCGGCCGGGCCGGCGATCGCCTCGAGGTCGAGCTCCGGCGCGAGCTCGGCCTCGCCGACGCGCTGCCCGGCGTATTTCGCGGTCAGGCGGATGACGATGTTGCGCAGCTCGCGTACGTTGCCGGGGAATTCGTAGCGGCGCCAGCGCCGTGTCGCGGCGGCATCGAGCTCGAAGGGCTGGCGCGCGGCCTGCGCCGCGCACAGGCGGCGGAAATGGTCGAGCAGCAGCACCTTGTCGTCCTCCAGCTCGCGCAGCGGCGGCACGCCGAGCGTGAACACCGAGAGGCGATGGTAGAGGTCGGCGCGGAAGGCGCCGCTTTTCGCCTCGCGGCGCAGGTCGCGGTTGGTCGCCGCGATCACGCGGCAGCGCGACTGGCGCGCCTGCGTCTCGCCGACGCGCTGGTATTCGCCGTTCTCGATCACGCGCAGCAGCTTCGCCTGCAGCTCGAGCGGCAGCTCGCCGATCTCGTCGAGAAACAGGGTGCCGTCCTGCGCGTCCTCGAAGTAGCCCGCCTTGGCGGCGCTGGCGCCGGTGAAGGCGCCCTTGGCGTAGCCGAACAGGGTCGGTTCGACCAGCGTCGGCGCGATGGCGGCGCAGTTGAGCGTCAGGTAGGGTCGCGCCGCGTGCGCCGAGAGGCGGTGCAGGCTGGCGGCGGCGAGCTCCTTGCCGCTGCCCGACTCGCCTTCGATCAGCACGGGGTAGGGCGAGGCGGCGAATTGCGCGATCTGGCTCTTCAGCTTCGCCAGCGCTGGGCTGACGCCCACCAGCTCGGCCTGCTCGGCGGCCGGCGTCTCGAGCGCCTGGTCGAGCACGCGCCGCAGCAGCGCCGGATCGGCGGGCTTGGCAACGAAGTCCCAGGCGCCGAGCGCGCGCGCGTGGCGCGCATTGGCGGCGTCGTTCTGGCCCGACAGCACGAAAATGCGCATCGCCGGCGAATGCGCGAGCAGATCGGCGATCAGCTGGAAGCCCTCGTCGGGCGCGTGCGGCGACGGCGGCAGCCCGAGATCGACCAGCGCGAGGCGCGGCGCCGCCGGCAGCTCGCGCAGCCGCGCGATCGCCTCGGCGCGCGAGGCGCAGGCGTGCACCTCGAAGTGCGCGCCGAGTGCATAGGCGAGCGTGTCGGTGATCAGCGGGTCGTCGTCGACGACCAGCAGCGCGGCCTTGGATTCAGGCGCGGACAGCGGGCTGCTCGTCACGGATGCACTTCAGGAAGGCGGTCTCGAGCCGCGGTTCGCCGGTGCGCGCGCACAGCGCCGCCGGCGCGCCGCGGAAGCGCAGCGCGCCGCGATCGAGCACCGCGATGCTCGAGCACAATTCCTCGACGTCGGCGAGCACGTGCGAAGTGAAGAACAGCGTGCGCCCTTCGGCGTGCAGGCGGCGCAGCACCGTCTTGACGGCCACGCGCGCCGCCGGGTCGAGCCCGCTCATCGGTTCGTCGAGCAGCACCAGGTCGCGCGGGATGAGAAAGCAGGCGACCAGACCGAGCTTCTGCGTCATGCCCTTGGACAGCGCGCGCACCGGCCGCTCGAGCACCGCGCGCTCGAGTTCGAGCGCCGCGAGCATCGCCACGGCGCGCGCCTCGTCGTAGGCCTCGCCCGCCAGGCCGAGCGCGGTGCGCAGATATTCGCTGCCGCGCAGATAGTGCGGTGGGACGAAGCGCTCGGGAAGGTAGGAAAGGCGCCGTCGGCTCGCCGGCTGGCTTGCCGGCACCCCGAAGAGCGCGATGGCGCCGGCGTCGGGCGCGGCGAGATCGAGCAGGCACTTGATGAGGGTGGTCTTGCCGGCGCCGTTGGCGCCCACCAGCCCGAACGCGTCGCCGGCGGCGACCTCCAGATCGACGCCGGCAAGCGCCAGCACGCCGCTGTAGCGCTTCCTGAGCGCATCGACGCGAATCGCTTTCGCGGGTGTATCTTGCATGCGAGATAATATTACGCCGTGCCGCAGGATCCCATCGTCGAAATCGAGAACGTCGCCTTCGCTTACGAGGCGGCGCGCCCCGTGCTGAGCGAGGTGAGCCTGACCATCCCGCGCGGCGCGGTGGTGGGCATCATGGGCCAGTCGGGCTGCGGCAAGACCACGCTGCTGCGGATCATCATGGGCGCGCTCGCGCCCACCGCCGGCAGCGCTCGCGTCCTCGGCCACGACACGCGCAGCCTGGGGCGCGACGAGCTTTACGCCATGCGCCGCAAGATGGGCATGCTGTTCCAGTTCGGCGCACTGTTCACCGACATGACGGTGTTCCAGAACGTCGCCTTCCCGCTGCGCGAGCACACCGCACTGTCGACGGAGATGATCCACGACCTGACCGTGCTGAAACTCAATGCCGTCGGCCTGCGCGGCGCCTCGCGCCTGCGGCCGACCGAGCTCTCGGGCGGCATGGCGCGGCGCGTCGCGCTGGCGCGCTCGATCGCGCTCGACCCGCAGCTGATGCTGTACGACGAGCCGTTCACCGGCCTGGATCCGATCTCCTTCGGCGTCATCGTGCGCCTGATCCGCGAGCTCAACGACGCGATGGGCGCCACCTCGATCATCGTCACCCACGACGTGCAGGAAGCACTCGACGTGGTCGACTACGTCTGGTTCATGGCGGCCGGCAAGGTGATCGCGCAGGGCACGCCCGACGAGATCCGCGCCAGCAGCGAGCCGTTCGTCAATCAGTTCGTCAACGGCCGGCGCGACGGTCCGGTGCCGTTCCACTACCCGGCGCCGGCCTACGGCGCCGACCTCGAGCTGGCCGCCTGACATGCAAGCCGCGGAACTGCGCGAGCGACTGCGCGTCCGACTCGAGCACCTCGGCAGCACGGTCACCTCGCAGATGTGGCGCCTGGGCTTCGCGGCGCGTTTCCTCTTCTACATGCTGATGCACTCGGGCACGGCGCTGCGGCGCTTTCGCCTGGTCATGGCGCAGATCTACTTCGCCGGCGTGCTGTCGCTGGTGATCATCCTGGTGTCGGGCCTGTTCGTCGGCATGGTGCTGGCGCTGCAGGGCTACCAGACGCTGCAGCGCTTCGGCGCCTCGGAGTCGCTCGGCGTGCTGGTGGCGCTGTCGCTGGTGCGCGAGCTCGGTCCGGTGGTGGCGGGACTGCTGTTCGCCAGCCGCGCCGGCTCGGCGATCACCGCGGAGATCGGTCTGATGAAGGCCACCGAGCAGCTCTCGGCGATGGAGATGATGGCGGTGGACCCGATCGCGCGGGTGGTGGCGCCGCGCTTCTGGGGCGGCGTGCTGTCGATGCCGCTGCTTGCCGCGCTGTTCTCGGCGATGGGCATTTACGGCAGCTACGTCATCGGCGTGCAGCTGATCGGCATCGACCCCGGCGCCTTCTGGTCGCAGATGCAGTCGGCGGTGGACGTCCGGGAAGACATCATGAACGGCGTCATCAAGAGCGTGGTGTTCGGCGTGGCGGTGACCTGGATCGCGGTGTTCGAGGGCTTCGACGCGCCGCCCACCGCCGAGGGCGTATCGCGCGCCACCACGCGCACCGTGGTCACCTCGTCGCTCGCCATTCTGGCGCTCGACTTCATACTCACGGCACTGATGTTCACCGGAGGGAATCGATAACATGAACCGCTCGACCATCGACCTGTGGGTTGGCATCTTCGTCGCCGCCGGCTTCGCCGCGCTGCTGTTCCTGTCGCTCAAGGTGGCGAATCTCGCGTCCTTCTCGACCTCGCAGGTGTACCAGGTGCAGGCCAAATTCGCCAACATCGGCGGCCTCAAGGTGCGCGGTCCGATCAAGAGCGCCGGCGTGGTGGTCGGGCGCGTCGCCGACATCCGCTTCGACAACGAGAGCTTCGAGGCGATCGTGACGATGAACCTGGAAACCGAGTTCCGCTTTCCGCGCGACACCACCGCCAAGATCCTCACCTCCGGCATCCTCGGCGAGCAGTACGTCGGCCTCGAGGCGGGCGGCGACGGCGTGATGCTGAAGAGCGGCGACCGGCTGCGCCTGACGCAGTCGGCGGTGGTGCTGGAGAACCTCATCAGCCAGTTCCTGTTCAACAAGGCCGCCGAGGGCAAGGACGAGAAAAAGGACGAGAAGAAGTGAGGCGATGGCTTGCCGCGGGATTCGCCGTGCTGGCGGCGGGCTGCGCCAGCGCCAACGTCAACGTCGACCCGCGCGATCCGTGGGAGGGCATGAACCGCGGCATCTACCGCTTCAACGAGAAGCTCGACGACTGGATCGCGCGGCCGGTGGCCACCGCCTACCGCGACGTGGTGCACGCCGAAATCCGCCTGCGGGTGCGCAATTTCTTCTCCAATCTCGCCGACCCCTTCATCGGCGTGAACAACATGCTGCAGGGCAAGTTCGAGGACGGCATCAGCGACTGGGCGCGCTTCGCCTTCAACAGCACCATCGGCCTGCTCGGCCTGCACGATGTCGCCTCCGACATGGGCTACGACAAGCACAACGAGGACTTCGGCCAGACCTTCGGCCGCTGGGGCGTGGGCTTCGGCCCCTACCTGGTGCTGCCGGCGCTCGGGCCGAGCTCAGTGCGCGACGGCACTGGCACCGCGGTCGACTGGGTCACCGATCCGCTCAACCTGGTCGATTCCAACACCGTGCATTACTCGCTGGTGGGCGTGCGCGTGACGCAGCAGCGCGCCGACCTGCTCGACGCCGGCCGGCTGCTCGAGGAGGCGGCGCTCGACCGCTATGTGTTCCTGCGCGATGCCTATTTCCAGCGCCGCCGCAGCCTGATTTACGACGGCCGGCCGCCGCGCGAAGAGGTCAACGATTCCCTCGACTCCACCGTTAAATGAACATGAAAAAATCCCTCGCGATTCTTATTTCGCTTCTACTGTCCCTGCCGCTCCTGGCGCAGGACGCCGGCGCGCCGGACGTGCTGGTGAAAAACGTCACGCTCGAGGTGGTGGACATCATCGCCAAGGACAAGGACATCAGGGCCGGCAGCCGCCAGAAGCTGATCCAGCTGATCGAGGAGAAGGTGCTGCCGCACTTCAATTTCGCCTCGATGACGGCGCTCGCCATGGGGCAGGGCTGGAACAAGGCGAACCCCGAGCAGAAGAAGGCGCTGATCGAGGAGTTCAAGACCCTGCTGGTGCGCACCTACGCCAGCGCGCTGTCGGCCTACAGCGAGCAGAAATTCGAGTTCCGTCCGCTGCGCGCCAAGCCGACCGATACCGACGTCACCGTGCAGGTGCGCGTGCTGCAGCCCGGCACGCAGCCGGTGCCGATCGACTACAGCATGGAGAAGACCGCGGCGGGCTGGAAGGTCTACGACGTGATGGTCGGCGGCGTCAGCCTGGTGGTGAATTACCGCACCGAGTTCGCGAATTCCGTGCGCAATGCCGGCATCGACGGCCTGATCAAGGAGCTGCAGACCAAGAACCGCTCGCTCGACGCGGGCGCCGCCAAGAAATGATCAAGCGCGACGGCAACCGCCTGGCCCTCAGCGGCGCAGTGACGCTGGCGACAGTCGCCGAAGTGCTGGCGGAAGGCCGGCGCCACCTCGACGAGGGCCGCCGCCGCCAGGACGAAGGCGTGCGCGTGATCGACCTCGCCGGCGTGACCGAGATGGACTCGGCGCTGCTCGCGCTGCTGCTCGCCTGGCTGCGCGACGCCCGCCAGCGCGAGCGCACGCTCGAGATCGCCAACCCACCGGAATCGCTGCGCACCATCGCCCGCCTGTACGGGGTCGACGAGGTGCTGGCCGGTGTGGGCGGCCAGCCGGCCGCGGAGTCCCCGGCGGCTCGCTCCCGCTGAACGCCCTGGAAGTACGGCAGGTCGAGAAGCACTACGGGCGCCTGCGCGCGCTCGATGGCGTGAGCCTGGCCGTCGAGGAGGGCGAATTCTTCGGCCTGCTCGGGCCGAACGGCGCAGGCAAGACCACGCTGATCAACGTCATTGCGGGACTGACGCGCGCCGATCGCGGCAGCGCTCGCGTGCTCGGCTCCGACGTGGTCACCGACTACCGGCGCGCGCGCCGACTGCTTGGCGTGGTGCCGCAGGAGCTGGTGTTCGACCCGTTTTTCACCGTGCGCGAAACGCTGCGCATCCAGTCGGGTTATTTTGGCCTGGCGCGCAACGACGCCTGGATCGACGAAGTGATGCACCACCTCGACCTCGACGCCAAGGCCGACGTCAACATGCGCGCGCTCTCCGGCGGCATGAAGCGCCGCGTGCTGGTGGCGCAGGCGCTGGTGCACAAGCCGCCGGTGATCGTGCTCGACGAGCCGACCGCGGGGGTCGACGTCGAGCTGCGCCAGGGGCTGTGGCAATTCGTGCAACGCCTCAACCGCGACGGCCACACCATTGTCCTCACCACCCATTACCTCGAGGAGGCCGAGAGCCAGTGCAAGCGCATCGCCATGCTCAAGGACGGCCGGGTGGTGGCGCTCGACACGACGCAGAACCTGCTCGCCACCTTTTCCGGCCTCGAGCTGCTGGTGCGCGGGCGCGAGGGCGAAGCCTCGCGCCTCAAGCTCAAGGATTACGACGAGCTCGAGGCGGCGCTGGAGCGCCTGCGGCGCGAAGGCGTGCCGCTGCACGACATCGAGCTGCACACCCCGGACCTCGAGGACGTGTTCCTGCGCCTGACCGGTGAAAAGCGAAGTGGACCGACATGACCGGCTTTCGCACGCTGTTCGTCAAGGAGTTGCTGCGCTTCTGGAAAGTGAGCGTGCAGACGGTGGCGGCGCCGGTACTCACCGCGCTGCTTTACCTCGTGATCTTCGCCCAGGCGCTCGAGGGCCGGGTGGAGGCCTACCCCGGGGTGCGCTACACCGCGTTCCTGGTGCCCGGGCTCGTGATGATGAGCGTGCTGCAGAACGCCTTCGCCAACAGCTCGTCGAGCCTGATCCAGTCGAAAATCACCGGCAACATCGTCTTCATGCTGCTGGCGCCGATCTCCACCGTGGAGCTGTTCGCCGCCTACGTGCTTGCCGCGGTGGCGCGCGGGCTGGTGGTGGCGGCCGGCATGTTCGCCGTCACCGTCTGGTTCGTCGGGCTGCCGGTGCGCGCGCCGCTGTGGATCCTGGCGTTCTGCCTGCTCGGCGCCGCGCTCGCCGGCGCGCTCGGCCTGCTCGCCGGGGTGTGCGCCGAGAAGATCGACCAGCTGGCGGCGTTCCAGAACTTCGTCATCATGCCGCTCACCTTCCTTTCGGGCGTGTTCTATTCCATCCACGCGCTGCCGCCGGCGTGGCAGCAGGTGTCGCACGCCAATCCGTTCTTCTACATGGTGGACGGCTTTCGCTACGGTTTCTTCGGCGTATCGGATTTCCCGCCGGGGGCGAGCCTGGCCATCGTCGCCGCCAGCCTCGCCGCGGTCAGCGCGCTGAGTTTGTGGCTGCTGCAGACGGGATATAAGCTGCGCAGCTGATGGTGACGCCGGAAAGCGTGAAGAGCGGCATCGAGGCCGGACTCGCCTGCGAGCGCGTCGAGGTGGCCGGCGACGGCCAGCATTTCCAGGCGCTGGTGGTGTCGAGCGCCTTCGCCGGCAAGACGCGCGTGCAGCGCCACCAGCTCGTCTACCGCGCGCTCGGCGATCGCATGCGCGCCGAAATCCACGCGCTGTCGATGCAGACGATGACCCCGGAAGAGGCCGCGCGCGGTGGATAAGCTGCGCATCACCGGCGGCCGGCCGCTGGAGGGCGAGGTGCGCATCTCGGGCGCCAAAAACGCCGCGCTGCCGATCATTTGCGCCGCGCTGCTCACCGCCGAGCCGCTGCGCCTGTCGAACGTGCCGCGCCTGATGGACGTGTCCACCATGGCGAAGCTTCTCGCGCAGATGGGCGTGGCCGTCGAACGGCGCAGCGATAGCGAGATGGTCCTGGTTGCGAAAAATATTACGGATCCGACGGCGCCCTACGAATTGGTGAAGACCATGCGCGCGTCGGTGCTGGTGCTCGGGCCGCTGCTCGCGCGCTGCGGCCAGGCGCGCGTCTCGCTGCCCGGCGGCTGCGCCATCGGCGCGCGGCCGGTCGACCAGCACGTCAAGGGCCTGCAGGCGATGGGCGCAACCATCGCCATCGAGCATGGCTACATGACGGCGCGCGCCGAGCGCCTGCGCGGCGCGCGCATCGTCATGGACCTGGTGACGGTGACCGGCACCGAGAACCTGATGCTCGCTGCCGTGCTCGCCGAAGGCACCACGCTGCTGGAGAACGCGGCGCGCGAGCCCGAGGTGGTGGACCTCGCGCGCTGCCTCGCGGCGATGGGCGCCCGCATCGAGGGCGCGGGCAGCGACGTGATCCGCATCGAAGGCGTGCGCTCGCTCGGCGGCGCGCAGTTCCGCGTCATGCCCGACCGTATCGAGACCGGGACCTACCTCTGCGCCGTCGCTGCGGCGGGCGGCAAGGTCAGGCTGACCGGCGCCGCCGCCGATTCGCTGGACGCCACCCTGGGGAAGCTGCGCGAGGCGGGCGCCACCATCCGCACGAAAAACGAGGTGATCGAGGTCGAGGCCGCCGGGCGCCCGCATTCGGTCAGCGTGCGAACCGCTCCGTACCCGGGTTTTGCCACCGACATGCAGGCGCAGTTCATGGCGCTCGCCACGGTGGCGAGTGGCACCGCGGTAATTACCGAGACCATCTTCGAGAACCGCATGATGCACGCGCTCGAGTTGCAGCGGCTGGGGGCGAGCATCGCGCTGCAGGGCACCAGCGCCGTGGTGACCGGCGTCGAGCGGCTGCAGGGCGCCAAGGTGATGGCGACCGACCTGCGCGCCTCGGCCGGGCTGGTGATCGCGGGCCTGGTGGCGCAGGGCGAAACGCTGATCGATCGCATCTACCACCTCGACCGCGGCTACGAAGCGCTCGAGCAGAAACTCGCCGCGCTGGGGGCGCGCATCGAGCGCGTAAAGTAGCTGCGCCGTCCTTGAGGTAGAATGCGCCCCGGATATGACCAATGGCGAGCATAAGTATCGCTTTATCGAAGGGGCGGATCTTCGAGGAGACCGCGCCGCTGCTCGCGCGCGTCGGTATCCGGCCTAAAGGCAATCCCGAAACCTCCCGCAAGCTCGTCCTAAGCACCCAGCGGCGCGACCTGCGCCTGATCGTGGTGCGTGCCTCGGATACACCCACGTACGTGCAGCATGGCGGCGCCGATCTCGGTATCGCCGGCCGCGACGTGCTCGCCGAGCACGGCGGCGAGGGGCTGTACCAGCCGGTGGACCTCGGCATCGCCCGCTGCCGCATGGTGGTGGCGGCACGCCGCGGCTTCGACTATCGCGCCGCGGTGCGTCAGGGCGCGCGCCTGCGCGTCGCCACCAAGTACGTGCGCACCACGCACGACCACTTCGCCGCCAAGGGCGTGCACGTCGACCTCATCCGGCTCTACGGCTCGATGGAGCTCGCGCCGCTGGTGGGGCTGGCCGACGTCATCGTCGATCTGGTCGACACCGGGCGCACGCTGCGCGAGAACGGCCTGGTGGCGGTGGAAGAGATCATGCCGGTGTCGGCGCGCCTGATCGTCAACCAGGCGGCGCTCAAGACCAAGCGCGCAGCGCTGCAGCCGCTGATCGACGCCTTTGCCCGCGAGGCGCGGCCATGAAAATACGTCGCCTGTCGACGCGCGACCCCGGCTTCGCGCGCCAGCTCGAGGCGCTCACGCGCCACGACGCCGCGCAGGACCCGGCGGTGCAGAAGGCGGTGCGGAAGATCCTGGCCGACGTGCGCGCGCGCGGCGACGCGGCCGTGCGGCAGTACGCGAGGAAGTTCGATGGCGTGCCGCCAAAGGAAATTGCGGTATCGGAAAAATGCGTCGCGGCGATCCCTCGCGAACAGGCGGACGCGCTGCGCGCGGCGCACGCGAGGATTATTGGTTTCCACGAAAAACAGTTGCAGAAATCGTGGGACTTCACGGATGCCGACGGCACGCGGCTCGGCCAGCGGCTCAGCCCGATCGAGCGCGTCGGGCTGTACGTGCCGGGCGGCAAGGCTGCCTATCCGTCGACGGTGCTGATGAACGCGGTGCCGGCGAAGGTCGCCGGCGTGCGCGAGCTCGTCATGACGAGTCCCAATCCCAATGCGCTCGTACTGGCCGCCGCCGCGCTGGCCGGAGTCGACCGCGTGATCAGCGTCGGCGGCGCGCAGGCCATCGCCGCGCTCGCGTATGGGACGAAATCGATTTCGCGCGTGGACAAGATCGTCGGCCCCGGCAATGCCTACGTCGCCGAGGCAAAGCGCCAGGTGTTCGGCGCGGTCGGCATCGACATGGTGGCCGGGCCCTCGGAGATCCTGGTGATCGCCGACGGCACCGCCAATGCCGACTGGGTGGCGATGGATCTCTTTTCGCAGGCCGAGCACGACGAATCGGCGCAGGCGATTCTGTTGTCGCCCGATGAAAAATTCTTGAGTTTGGTTTTGAATTCGATAAACAGGCTCATCGTAGAAATGCCAAGACGAGCTGTCATTGCGGCATCTCTCAAAGCGCGCGGCGCGCTGATCCTGACACGCGATGTCGAGGAAGCCTGCGCGGTGGCGAACCGCGTCGCGCCGGAGCACCTCGAGCTGATGGTGGAGAACCCCGAGGGCTGGCTGCCGCGGCTTACGCGCGCCGGCGCGGTGTTCCTCGGGCCCTGGAGCTCGGAGGCGATCGGCGACTACTGCGCCGGCCCGAACCACGTGCTGCCGACCGCCGGCACCGCGCGTTTTTCTTCGCCGCTTGGTGTCTATGATTTTCAGAAAAGAACCAGTGTGATTGGCGTTTCCCGTTCGGGGGCGTTGACCCTCGGGAAAGTGGCTGCAGTTCTAGCCGAAGGCGAAGGACTTTCTGCGCACCAGCGTGCAGCGGAGATGAGGTTCAAGTGAAGCCCGCCGATCTCGTCCGGCCCGAGATTCTCGCGCTCAAGGCTTATCCCGTGGCGCCGGCCGACGGCATGGTGAAGCTCGACGCGATGGAGAATCCCTATACGCTGCCCGAGGAGCTGCGCCGCGAGCTGGCCGGCGTGCTCGCGCGCGTCGACGTCAATCGCTACCCGACGCCCGGCCCGCAGAAACTGCGCCAGGCGATCGCGCACCGCATGAACGTGCCGCCCGGCATGGAAATCCTGCTCGGCAACGGCTCGGACGAGCTGATCCAGATCCTGATCACGGCGCTCGCGCGCCCGGGCGCAGTAATGATGTTTCCCGCGCCGACCTTCGTCATGTACTCGATGGGCGCGACCTTCAGCGGCATGCGGGCGGTGCCGGTGCCGCTGCGCGAGGATTTTTCCTTCGATGCCGACGCCTTCATCGCCCGCATGAAGACGGAGAACCCGGCGCTGGTGTTCATCGCCTGGCCGAACAATCCCACGGGCCTGCTTTACCCAGAAGAGGATTTGGTTAAAACAATAAAAGCGTGCAAGGGCCTGGTAGTGATCGACGAGGCCTATCACGCGTTCGCCGGCAAGAGCTTCCTGCCGCGACTGGCGGAGTTCGAGAATCTGATCGTGATCCGGACGGTGTCGAAGCTCGGCCTCGCGGGAATCCGGCTGGGTTACCTGGTCGGCCGCCCCGCGTGGGTCGCGCAGCTCGACAAGGTACGGCCGCCTTACAACGTCAGCGTGCTCACGCAGGCGGCCGCGCTTTTCCTGCTCGAGCGACTCGAGGTGCTGGAGGCGCAGGCCGCGCGCATCAAGTCCGACCGCACGGCGCTCGGCAGCTCGCTTGGCGCGCTGAAGGGCGTGACCGTGTTTCCGTCGCAGGCCAATTTCTTCCTCATCCGGGTGCCGGATGCCGACGCGACTTACCGGGACCTGCTGCGCCAGGGCGTGCTGGTCCGCAATTTGAACAGCCCGGCATTGAAGAACTGCCTGCGCGTCACGGTCGGCACGCCGGACGAAAACCGTATACTCCTGACAGCCCTGAAAGAAGCTCTGCAATGAGAACCGCTGAAGTCTCGCGCAATACCAAGGAAACCCAGATCCGGGTGAAGCTCAACCTCGACGGCAAGGGCGCGGCCCGGCTCTCGACCGGCCTGCCGTTCCTCGAGCACATGCTCGACCAGGTGGCGCGCCACGGCATGCTCGACCTCGAGATCGAGGCGAAGGGCGACCTGCACATCGACGCGCACCACACCGTCGAGGACATCGGCATCACGCTCGGCCAGGCCTTCGCCAAGGCGATCGGCGACAAGGCCGGGGTGCGCCGCTTCGGCCACGCCTACGTGCCGCTCGACGAGGCGCTGTCGCGCGTGGTGGTCGATTTCTCCGGCCGGCCGGGGCTCGAGTACCACGTCAAGTTCACGCGCGCCCTGATCGGCGAGTTCGACGTCGACCTGATGCACGAGTTCTTCCAGGGCTTCGTCAACCACGCCCAGGTGACCATGCACATCGACAACCTGCGCGGCGACAACGCGCACCACCAGTGCGAGACTATCTTCAAGGCCTTCGCGCGCGCGCTGCGCATGGCGGTCGAGCCCGACCCGCGCGCGCCCGGGGCCATTCCGTCGACCAAGGGCTCGCTCTGACTTGAACATCGCCGTTGTCGATTACGGCATGGGGAATCTGCGGTCGGTGTCGAAGGCGCTGGAGCACGTCGCGCCGAGGGACCGCATCCTCGTCACTGCCGATCCTGCCGCCATCCGCTCGGCAGACCGGGTCGTCGTTCCCGGCCAGGGCGCGATGCCCGACTGCATGCGCCAACTTGCCGCGAGCGGGGCGCGCGATGCGGTGATCGAGGCGGCCGCCAGCAAGCCTTTCCTGGGCATCTGTATCGGCCTGCAGATGCTGTTCGAGCAGGGCGAGGAGGGCGGCGCCAAGGGACTCGGCGTGCTGGCGGGCAGCGTGCCGCGCTTCTCCGTCGACGGGCTGAAGGTGCCGCACATGGGCTGGAACGAGGTGCTGCAGGCGCGCACGCACGAGCTGTGGTCTGGCATCGCCGACCGCAGCCGCTTCTATTTCGTGCACAGCTACTATCCGGCGCCGGCCGATGCGGCGCTGGTGGCGGCGACTTGCGTGTACGGCGCGCCCTTTACCTGCGCGGTGGCGAGCGATAACATCTTCGCCATTCAGTTTCACCCCGAGAAAAGCCAGTCCGCCGGCCTGCAACTCCTCTCCAACTTCGTGCGCTGGCGTCCCTGATTTGCCGCCTTGAGTCCGCGTCGTGCTGATCATTCCCGCGATTGACCTGAAGGACGGGCGCTGCGTGCGCCTGCAGCAGGGCCGGATGGAATCGGCCACCGTGTTCTCCGAGGACCCGGTGGCGATGGCGCGGCACTGGGCCGCCGAGGGCGCCAAGCGCCTGCACGTCGTCGACCTGAACGGCGCCATCGCCGGCCGGCCGAAAAACGAAAAGGTGGTGCGCGACATCGTCGCGGCGGTTGGCGGCCAGTTGCAGGTGCAGCTCGGCGGCGGCATCCGCGACCTCGACACCATCGAGAGCTACCTCGACGCCGGCGTCGCGCTGGTGGTGATCGGCACGGCTGCGGTCAAGAATCCGGGCTTCCTGTCGGATGCCGCCTACGCCTTCCCCGGCCACATCATCGCCGGCCTCGATGCGAAGGACGGCAAGGTGGCGGTGGAGGGCTGGTCGAAGATGACCGGCCACGACGTCATCGACCTGGCGAAGAAGTACGAGGAGTTCGGCATCGAAGCGCTGATCTACACCGACATCGGTCGCGACGGCATGATGGGCGGCGTCAACGTCGAGGCCACGCTGAAGCTGGCGCAGTCGATCAAGACGCCGATCATCGCCTCGGGCGGGCTGAACAGCGTCAGGGACGTGCAGACGATCTGCGAGCGCCTGGTGCCCGAAGGCATCGTCGGAGCGATCGCCGGGCGCGCCCTCTACGAGGGCAAGCTCGACCTGAAAAAAGCCCAGGCCGCGGCCGACAAAGCCCTCGGCAAGAGCTGACCATGCCGTTGGCCAAACGCGTTATTCCCTGCCTCGACGTTACAGCCGGGCGCGTGGTGAAGGGTGTCAACTTCGTCGGCCTGCGCGATGCGGGCGACCCGGTCGAGATCGCCGCGCGTTACGACGAGCAGGGCGCCGACGAGCTGTGCTTTCTCGACATCACCGCCAGCTCCGACGAGCGCGACATCCTGCTGCAGGTAATCGAGGCGGTCGCCGACCGGGTGTTCATCCCGCTTACCGTCGGCGGCGGCGTGCGCAAGGTCGAGGACGTGCGGCGGCTGCTGAATGCCGGCGCCGACAAGGTGTCGATCAACACCGCCGCGGTGCAGAACCCGGATCTGGTGCGCGAGGCCTCGGGCATCGTCGGCAACCAGTGCATCGTGGTCGCCATCGATGCCAAGAAGAATTCAGGCGGATGGGAAGTTTTCACGCACGGCGGGCGCAAGGCCACCGGCATCGACGCAGTCGAGTGGGCGCGGCGCATGGCGGCGGCGGGCGCCGGCGAAATACTGCTCACCAGCATGGACCGCGACGGCACGCGCGACGGCTTCGACCTCGGGCTGACCGCGGCGGTGGCGGCGGCGGTGCGGGTGCCGGTGATCGCCTCCGGCGGCGTCGGCAGCGTCGAGCACCTCGCGCAGGGCGTGCTGCAGGGGCACGCCGATGCGGTGCTCGCGGCGAGCGTGTTTCACTTCGGCGATTTCACGGTCCGTCAGGCGAAGCAGCATATGCTGAGCCGCGGCATCGAGGTGCGACTTTGAGCATTTTTTCGATCACATGAGCTGGATCGACGAGATTCCCTGGAACAAGGACGGATTGGTGGCCGTTGTCGCGCAGGAATTTTCTACGCAACGCGTGCTGACGGTGGCCTGGATGAACCGCGAGGCGCTGGAGAAAACCGTGCAAACCAACGAAGCGACCTATTGGTCGCGCTCGCGCAAGCGCCTCTGGCGCAAGGGCGAGGAGTCGGGCTACGTGCAGCAGGTGCGCGAGGTGCGCATCGACTGCGACTCGGATGCGATACTGCTGAAGGTGGAGCAGGTCGGCGGCATCGCCTGCCACACCGGACGCGCAAGCTGCTTTTACCGCAAACTCGAAAACGGAAAATGGGTGGAGATGGATCCGGTGCTGAAGGATCCCGCGCTCATCTACAAGAAATGAACGACATCCTCGACAAGATCGCGGCAGCCATCGAGAGCCGCAAGGGCGGCGATCCCGCCAAATCCTATGTCGCCAAGCTCTTCTCGCAGGGTGACGATGCCATGCTGAAGAAGATCGGCGAGGAAGCGACCGAGGTGGTGCTCGCGGCGAAGAGCAGCGACCGCCTGCATCTGGTGCGCGAAATCACCGACCTGTGGTTCCACTGCATGGTGGTGCTCGCGCGTCACGGCCTCGGGCCGCGCGACGTGCTGGCCGAAATGCAGCGGCGCGAAGGCATCTCGGGTATCGACGAGAAAGCGGCGCGAAAGAAATGAACGATCCGAACTGCATCTTCTGCAAGATCGTACGCGGCGAGATTCCGGCCAAGAAAATCCACGAGGACGACCACGTGGTGGCGTTCCACGACGTACGGCCGCAGGCGCCGGTGCACCTGCTGATCGTGCCGCGCGAGCACATCGCGACGCTGTATGAGGCCGACGCGCGCCATGAAAAGACGCTCGGGCGGCTGCTGGCGCTCGCCGGGCGGCTCGCCCGCCAGGAGGGCGCCAACGACGGCTTCCGCACCATCATCAACACGGGACGGGTGGGGCATCAGGAGGTGTATCATGTCCATATGCACGTGCTCGGCGGGCCGGAACCGCTCGGGCCGATGCTGCAACGGAGAAAATAGGAGGCGCATATGGGTTCGCTCAGCATCTGGCATTGGCTGATCGTCCTGGTGATCGTGATGCTGGTGTTCGGCACCAAGAAGCTGCGCAATATGGGCGCGGACCTGGGCGGCGCGGTGCGCGGGTTCAAGGATGGCATGCGGGAAGGCAGCGACAAATCCGCCGAAGCGGGCGCGCCGCAGGTCACGGGCAAGACGGTCGAGGGCGAAGTCAAGCAGAAGACCGAGCAGAAGGCCTGAGCGCGGCGCTCGGCCGTCACAAGGCGCCCGCCGGGCGCCTTTTTATTCTCTAGCGGGCCATGTTCGACATCGGATTCTCGGAACTGCTGGTGATCGGGATCGTGGCGCTGATCGTCATCGGCCCCGAGAAGCTGCCGCGCGTGGCGCGCACCATCGGCCACCTCGCCGGCCGGCTGCAGCGCTACGTCTCCGACGTCAAGGCCGACATCAACCGCGAGATCGAGCTCGACGAGCTGCGCAAGATGCGCGACTCGATGCAGAAAGCGGCCAGCGACATCAACAGCGGCGTGTCGGCTGAACTCGACAAGACCGAGCGGGAATTGAACCAGACGGTCGAGGCCGTGGTGGAAGCGAAGCCGCTCGACGAAAAAAATCCGGACGACGCCAAGGCGGCATGAGCGACCAGGAAAGCTTCATCTCGCACCTGGTCGAGCTGCGCCAGCGCCTGGTGCGCGCGGTGAGCGTGGTGCTGGTGTTCTTCGTGCTGCTGTTTCTCTGGCCGGGCTCGGGGCCGATCTACGATTTTCTCGCCTTGCCGCTGATGGGCGCGCTGCCCGAGGGCACCAAGATGATCGCCACCGGTGTCATCACGCCGTTCATGGTGCCGGTGAAGATCACGGCGCTCGCCGCCTTCATGCTGGCGCTGCCCTACGTGCTCTACCAGGCCTGGGCTTTCGTCGCGCCGGGGCTCTACGACCATGAGCGCAAGCTCGCGCTGCCGCTGGTGACGGCCGGCACCACGCTGTTCCTGCTCGGCGTGGCGTTCTGCTACTACTTCGTGTTCGGCAAGGTATTCAGCTTCATCGCCAATTTCGCGCCGAAGTCGATCACGCCGGCGCCCGACATCGAGGCTTACTTCAATTTCGTCATCACCATGTTCATCGCCTTCGGCGTCACCTTCGAGATCCCGATCGTGGTGATCCTGCTGGTGCGCATGGGGCTGGTGAGCATCGAGAAGCTGCGCGAGGCGCGGCCCTACGTCATCGTCGGCGCCTTCGTCGTGGCGGCGGTCGTCACGCCGCCCGACGTGCTGTCGCAATTCATGCTGGCCGTGCCGATGTGTATCCTGTACGAGGCCGGCATCCTCTGCGCGCGTTTCATCGGCGTGCGGCCCAAGCCCGCCGCGGCGCAACCCGAATCCACCGTTACCAGGGAGACTTCATGAACATCCGCCTGCTGTTTGTCATCGCCGCACTGCTGTTCGCCAGCCAGGCCGGCGCGCAGCTTCTCACCGAGAAAAAGACCTTCGCCATGCCGCAGTTCACCACCGACGGCGGCAGGACGATCAAGAACGTGCGCATCGGCTACGAGAGCTACGGCAAGCTGAATGCCGCCGGCGACAACGCCATTTTCGTCGCGCACTTCTTCACCGGGAATTCGCACGCCGCGGGACGCTACAAGGCCGAGGACAAGGGCGCGGGCTACTGGGACAGCGTGATCGGGCCGGGCAAGCCCTTCGACACCGACCGCTACTTCGTGTTGAGCGCCGACTCGCTGGTGAATGTCAACGTCAAGGACCCGAACACCACGACCACCGGTCCGGCGAGCGTCAATCCGGACACCGGCAAGCCCTATGGCATGAGCTTCCCGATCGTTACCATCCGCGATTTCGTCCGCGTGCAGAAGGCGCTGGCCGACTCGCTCGGCATCCGCAAGTTCGCCGCCGTGACCGGGGCGTCGATGGGCTCGTTGCAGGCGATGGAATGGGCGGCGACCTATCCCGAGATGGTGGAACGCGTCATCCCGGTGATTCCCGGCGGGCTGGAAGCAAATCCCTACCTGATCGAGATGCTGAATACCTGGGCGGCGCCGATCGTCAACGATCCGAAGTGGAACGGCGGCGACTACTACGGCCGCGAAGAGCCGGTAAAGGGACTGGCGGAGGCGCTCAAGCTTGTCACGCTCAACGCTCGCCACTACGGCTGGGCCGATAAAACCTTCGGCCGCAAATGGGCCACGGCCGACAAGGATCCGCTCAAGGACTGGAACAACAAGTACGCCATCGAAGACGCGCTCGACAAGGCGGGCGCCGGGCGGGCCACTGCTTCCGACGCGAATTCGTTCCTCTATCTCGTGCGGGCGAACCAGCTCTACCAGGTCGATGGCGTCGCGAGGATCAAGGCGAAAGTGCTGTCGATTCCGGCCAAGTCGGACCTGCTGCTCTATCCCGACTATGCGAAAAAGATGGTGGCGACGCTCAAGGCGCAGGGCGCCCACGTCGAGGAGTTCGAAATCGACGGCGACGGCGGGCACCTTGACGGCGTGATCTTCATCGCCAAAGCGGGCGACGCGATCCAGGCGTTCTTGCGGAAGTAGCGGCTACTCGGGGCGCGTCGGCGGCTTCGGCCGGCGGCCGATGACCACCGCCGCGTCGACGGGCTTGCCCTGACGGCGCAGGCCGAGCCGCGCCGACGAGCCCGGCGTGAGCGCCGCCACCGCGTTCAGCATCGAGGGCGGGTCGGACACCGGGCGGCCGTTTACCTCGACCACCACGTCGCCCGGCCGCACGCCGCCTTTTTCGGCCGGGCCGCCACGCAGCACGCCGGCGATCAGCGCACCGCGCGTATCGCCGAGGTTGAACGATTCGGCGATCGCCGGCGTCACCTCGGCCAGTTCCGCGCCGACCCAGCCGCGCGTCACGCTGCCGGTGCGCACGATCTGCTCGAGCACCATGCGGGCGGTCGACACCGGCGTGGCGAATCCCACCCCCATGTTGCCGCCGCTGCCCGACAGGATGGCGGTGTTGATGCCGACCAGATTGCCCGCGGCGTTGACCAGCGCGCCCCCCGAATTGCCGGGGTTGATCGCGGCGTCGGTCTGGATGAAATTCTCGAAGGTATTGATGCCGAGGCCGGTGCGGCCAAGGGCCGAGACGATGCCGCTGGTCACCGTTTGCCCGACCCCGAACGGGTTGCCGATCGCCAGCACCACGTCGCCGACGCGCAGCGCGTCGGAGGATCCGAAAGTGATCGCCGGCAGATTCTCGGCGTCCAGGCGCAGCACCGCGAGGTCGGTCTCCGGATCGGCGCCCACCACCTTGGCGAGGAATTTCCGGCCGTCGGCCAGCGCCACCTCGATCTCGTCGGCCGCCTCGACCACGTGGTGGTTGGTGAGCACGTAGCCGCTCGAGCTGAAGATCACGCCGGAGCCGAGGCTCGAGGCGCGCCGCGCCTCCTCGGGCAGCGGCGCGTCGCCGAAATTGCGGCGGAACGCCGGGTCGTTGAGGAAGGAGTGGCGCCGCGTGCGCACTTCCTTGGACGTAAAGATGTTCACCACCGAGGGCGTCGCGCGCCGTACCGCCTCAGCGTAGGACGAGGCGGCCGGGATGGCGCCGCCGACGGGCGAAGCCTCGCTTACCAGCGCCAGGCGCGCTGGGCGCGCCGGCAGCCACTCGGGCCGGAAGGTCGAGACCACGAACAGCGCCGCCACGGCAATGGTGGTGGCCTGCGCGAAAAGGAGCCAGAAACGTCGCATGAGGGGAAACGCAGAGTACACAAAAATCCCTTGCAGGTTAAGCCCTTAGAGCGTGATTCGTGGACAATGCCGCAGCGCGCCGGTAAAATCGCACGCTTCCAAGATCCCTAACTCCAAAAACCTCCTTCCCAGGACCTCATGGCCGAGCACGACAAGATGGACAAGACGCGCCGCAATTTGGTGATCGCGACCTCGGTCGCGGGCGGCGCGGCGAGCCTCGGCGCTGCGGTGCCGTTCGTTGCCAGCATGATTCCTTCGGAGCGCGCGCGCGCTGCGGGCGCGCCGGTCGAAGTCGATCTGTCGCGCATCGCGCCGGGCGAGCTGGCGGTGATCGAATGGCGCGGCAAGCCGGTGTGGGTGATCCGCCGCACCAAGGAAATGCTCGCCTCGCTCAAGGCTTCGGAAGCGCGCCTGTCGGACCCGGGCTCCAAGGCCTCGGAGCAGCCGCGCTACGCCGAGAATGAATTCCGCTCGGAGAAGCCCGAGCTGATGGTGATGGAAGGCGTGTGCACGCACCTCGGCTGCTCGCCGCAGATGCGCAGCGCCGAGATGAAGGCCGAGATGGGCACCGAGTGGGAGGGCGGGTTCTACTGCCCCTGCCACGGCTCGAAATTCGACTACGCCGGGCGCGTGTACCGCGGCGCGCCGGCGCCGGTCAATCTGAAGGTGCCGCCGTACACCTTCGTCTCCGAAACCAAGCTGGTCATCGGCGAGGACAAGGAAACCAAGGGAGCCTAGGGGATGGTTGCGCAGATGCTGTCTCGCCTGTGGGGCTGGTTCGACGCGCGCATGCCGTCGGTCGGGCAGGAATGGCGCAAGCACGCCTCGGAGTACTACGCGCCGAAGAACTTCAACTTCTGGTACTACTTCGGCGCGCTGTCGGGTCTGGTGCTGGTGATCCAGATCGTATCGGGCATCTTCCTCACCATGAACTACAAGCCCGACGCCGCGCTCGCCTTCGCGTCGGTTGAATTCATCATGCGCGACGTGCCCGGCGGCTGGCTCATCCGCTACATCCACTCCACCGGCGCCTCGGCGTTTTTTCTGCTGGTCTACCTGCACATGTTCCGCGCGCTGCTCTACGGCTCGCACCGCGCCCCGCGCGAGCTGGTGTGGATCTTCGGCGTGCTGATCTACCTGACGCTGATGGGCGAAGCCTTCTTCGGCTACCTGCTGCCCTGGGGCCAGATGTCCTTCTGGGGCGCGCAGGTGATCGTGAATCTGTTCGGCACCATCCCGTTCGTCGGCCCCGACCTCGCGCTGTGGATCCGCGGCGACTACGTGGTGTCGGACGCCACGCTCAACCGCTTCTTCGCGCTGCACGTCATCGCGCTGCCGCTGGTGCTGCTCGGGCTGGTGTCCGCACACATTCTCGCGCTGCACGATGTCGGCTCGAACAACCCCGACGGCATCGAGATCAAGAAAAACAAGGGCGCGGACGGCCACCCGCTCGACGGCATCCCGTTCCATCCGTACTACACGGTGAAGGACCTCGCGGGCGCGGTGGTGTTCCTGGTGATCTTCTGCTTCGTCATGTTCTTCGTGCCGGAGATGGGCGGCTACTTCATCGAGGCCAATAATTTCATCCCGGCCGACCCGCTCAAGACCCCCGAGCACATCGCGCCGGTGTGGTACTTCACGCCGTTCTACTCGATCCTGCGCGCGGTGCCGCCGCTGTTCCACTCGCAGTTCCCGGGCGTGATGGCAATGGGCATCGCCACGCTGATCCTGTTCTTCCTGCCGTGGCTCGACCGCAGCCCGGTGAAGTCGATCCGCTACCGCGGCCCGCTCTACAAGTGGGCGCTGGGCCTGTTCGTGGTGGTGTTCCTGGTGCTGGGCTACCTCGGCACCGAGCCGACCACGGTGTGGGGCCAGTTCCACGCGCGCGACGGCTCGATGATGGACGCCATCCTCGACACCAAGGACGTCGCCACCTGGGTGGCGCGCGTTTGCACCGTGCTCTATTTCGCCTTCTTCTTCCTCATGCCCTGGTACACCGCGATCGACAAGGTGAAGCCGGTGCCCGAGCGGGTGACCCACTGATGAGAAAATTCCTCGTCTTGCTGCTTTGCGCGCCGCTGCTGGCCTGGGCGGCGGAAGCCGGCTACCGCCTCGACCACTCGCCGCACCACGCTACCGATCTCGTCAGCCTGCAGGCCGGCGCCCGCACCTTCGCCAACTACTGCCTCGGCTGCCATGGCGTGCAGTACATGCGCTACAGCGGCCTGAAGGAAATCGGCCTGACCGAGGCGCAGATCCGCGACAACCTGATGTTTACCGCCGCCAAGATCGGCGAGCCGATCAAATCCACCATCAGCACCAAGGAAGGCAAGCAGTGGTTCGGCGTTGCACCGCCCGACCTTTCGGTCATCGCGCGCGTGCGCGGCCCCGACTGGCTCTATACCTACCTGCGCACCTTCTACCGCGATCCGAAGACGGCGAGCGGCTGGAACAACGCGGTGTTCCCGAACGTCGGCATGCCGCACGCGCTGTGGAAGCTGCAGGGCGAGCGCGGCATGGACAAGCTGTCCGTCAAGGCCGACGGCCACGACAAGGTCGAGTATCAATGGAGGGAAATCAGCAAGGGCGCGCAATCGCCGGCGGAATACGACGCCACGGTGCGCGACCTGGTGAATTTCCTGGTGTATGTCGGCGAGCCCTCCGCGGTCAGCCGTAAAAATATCGGCATCGTCGTGCTGTTCGTGCTCGGCCTGCTGTTCATCCTCGCTTACCTGCTGAAGCTGAACTACTGGAAAGACGTCAAGTAGCGGCAGGCAGTTTTTCTCCAAGGCAACCGCCGTCATGATGCAACTCTATTCGGGCACCACCTGCCCCTTCAGCCATCGCTGCCGCTTCGTGCTGTACGAGAAGGGCATGGATTTCCAGGTCATCGACGTCGACATGTTCAACAAGCCCGAGGACATCGCCGTGATGAATCCGTACAACCGGCTGCCGGTGCTGGTGGAACGGGACCTGGTGCTCTACGAGTCGAACATCATCAACGAGTACATCGACGAGCGCTTCCCGCACCCGCAGCTGATGCCCGCCGACCCGGTGATGCGGGCACGCGCGCGGCTGATGCTCTACAACATGGAGAAGGAGCTGTTCGACCACGTCGAGGCGCTCGAGTCGGGCAAGGAAAAGCCGATGGAGAAGGCGCGCCAGCACGTCACCGACCGGCTGATCGAGCTGGCGCCGGTGTTCACCAAGACCAAGCACATGCTGGGCGATGACTTCACCATGCTCGACGTGGCGATCGCGCCGCTGCTGTGGCGGCTGGACCACTACGGCATTCGCCTGGGCAAGACCGCCGCGCCGCTGATGAAGTACGCCGAGCGCATCTTCTCGCGCCCGGCGTTCATCGAGGCGCTCACGCCCTCCGAAAAGGTGATGCGCAAGTAGCCGATGGAGACGGTGAAGGAAATCCCGACCAAGCCCTACCTGCTGCGCGCGCTGTTCGAGTGGTGCGTGGACAACGGCTACACGCCGCACCTCGCGGTCAAGGTCGACTCGCGCACCCAGGTGCCGCCCGAGTACGTCAAGGGCGGCGAGATCACGCTCAACATCAGCCCCAATGCCGTGCACAAGCTGCAGATGGGCAACGAGCTGGTCGAGTTCTCGGCGCGCTTCGGCGGCGTGGCGCGCCAGATCTCCGTGCCGATCGCCAACGTCTACGCGCTCTACGCGCGCGAGACCGGCCACGGCATGACCTTCGACATCGACGGCGCCAAGCCCGGCGTGCAGGTCAAGGCCGAAACGGAGAACGTCGCCTCCAACACCCGGCCGCCGGCTTCGCTCCCGGCGCCGGTATCGACAACACCCCAGCCTCCCACCAAGCCCTCGGGCGGCAAGCCCACCCTGCGCCGCATCAAATAGCGCTGGGCGCATAATCCGCCCTCAATGCCGGCTTAGCTCAGTTGGTAGAGCAGCGGTTTTGTAAACCGTTGGTCGTGGGTTCGATTCCTGCAGCCGGCACCACTTAAGGGAGATAGCCATGAAATCCGCATTGAAGAATCTGCTGTGCCGCTTCCTGGCCGTCGCGGTGTTGATGCTGCCCTTCCAGAACGGCCAGGCCAGCATGATCGGAACGGGCCAGGCGGTTTCCGGCACCTCGGTTCAGCTTGATCGCGATGTCGTGCTGAATTTTCTCAACCGTTCGCAGACCATGGAACAGTTGCAGGCGCTGGGCCTGGATCCCCAGGTCGCCCGCGACCGCGTTGCGGCGATGACCGATGACGAGGTTGCCACGCTGGCCGGCAAGGTCGATGAGCTTCCCGCGGGCGGGCTGGTCGGTCTGCTGATCATCGTACTGCTTGTCGTCTGCATCGTGGTCGTCGTGCAACGCCGCTGAGAGGTCAGGGACATGCACGACGCAAAATCGGCGTCGGCGTAGAATCGCGGCAGATCTGGGAGAGGGAACATGAAAAGAACTCAAGGATTCACGCTGGTCGAGATCGCGATCGTCCTGGTGATTATCGGGTTGCTGCTGGGCGGCATCCTGAAGGGCCAGGAGATGATCACGCAGGCGAAGATCAAGAACGTGATCGCTGATTTCTCCGGCATCTCGGCCGCCTACCACGGCTACGTCGATCGCTACAAGAAGATCCCGGGCGACGACCCCTGCGCCGGCGGCGTGGTGACCGTGGGTAATTGCGGCACGACCACCGGCCGCTGGACCGGCGCCACCCCTGGTGACGGCAACGGCATCGTCGTCGGCAAGTACAACAGCACCACGGCGGCCGACGAGTCGCGGCAGTGGTGGGACCATCTTCGCCGCGCGGGCTTCGTCTCGGGCGTGGGCGACCAACAGCCGTTCAACGCGCTTTCGGGCCAGATCGGCGTGCAGACCGGCGACAGCGCCGGCGGCGCCGCGCTCGGCGGCTTCGCCGGCATCATCATCTGCTCGGCGAACCTGCCCGACAAGGTCGCCATCGCCACCGACACGCAGATGGACGACGGCGTGCCCAATGCCGGCAGCGTGCGCGGCATCACGCAAACCGCGCCGAACCCCGACATAGTGGCGGCGACGACTGCGGCGACGGCCTACCAGGAAACCGGCACCAATCTCTATACGATCTGCCGCAGCCTTTAAGGCGGCCGCGATCCTGCTCTTTCTGCTTGTCGCCGGCTGCGCCGAGCGGCCGGTGATCGGCGTCACCATCACCAACGCGCCCTCGACCATGCCCGACTGCATGGGCAAAAAAGACGGCGGCGGCTGCCGCTAATGAGCTGCCGCCCGCTTGCCGGCGGCTAATTTGCGTTCCCGGCGCCAAGTCGCCGGCGGCACGCCGAATTCGCGCCGGAAGGCCCGGCTGAAGGCGGCTTCCGACTCGTAGCCGCTGCGCTCGGCGACCCGCGCAATGGCATCGCCGCCCGAGCGCAGCGCCTGCGCCGCCAGCGCGAGCCGCCAGCGCGTCAGGTACTGCATCGGCGATTCGCCGACCAGCGTGGCGAAGCGCTCGGCCAGCGCGGAACGCGACAGCGCCACCGCGCGCGCCAGCTCGTCCACCGTCCAGGCCTTGCCCGGCTCGCCGTGCAGCAGCGCGAGCGCGCGACCGACCTGGGGGTCGCGCAGGCCGGCGAGCCAGCCGAGATGCCGCTCCGGCAGCGAGGCGATGTAGCGGCGCACTGCTTCGACGAACAGGAGTTCGGCGAGCTTTGCCAGCAGGGTGCTGGAACCGGGACCCGCGACGGCATTCAGTTCGGCGCCGCGACGCAGCAGATCCATCAACCACTGCGCGCCGGCGTCCTGGCCGAGCGGCACGCGCAACATGCGCGGCAGCGCCTCGAGCAGTGGCCGGCAGATGTGGGGGTCGCAGGCGAGGAAGCCGCACATGAAGCGTGTTTCCTCGCCGCCGCCGCCGTGGTCGATGCTGAGCACGCCGCCCGGCGGCGCCGGCCGCACCAGCGTATCGGAGGCTACGGGCGCGAGATGAAGATCGCTGCCGAGGAGATGGCCGTCGTCGTGCGCCAGAAGCATCAAATCGCCTGCCTCCACGGTCATGGTGTCCCCGCCGCTGCGCAACCGCACCCGGCAGCGGCCGTGCGTCAGGACGTGGAAGAAGATGATGTGGCCGGCGCCGGCGAAGATGCCGCCCTGCTCACGGGCAGGGCGCGATAGCACGCACCACGGCGCGGTGAAGCGCGAATCGAGGAATAGCGCGCCGTTCACATTGACGACACGCAGCAGGTCGGAGAGGGCATCCATGGCGTTTCGGGCAAGAACCGTGGAGTTTCGGCCAACACGCTAGGCCGGGCGGCCCGGATAGTAGCACCCACCTAAAGGAGCACCATGAGCAACGGAAAGGTTTACCAAGGCGGCTGCTTTTGCGGCGCCGTTCAATTGACGGTCAGTGGCGAGCCCGCTGCCATGGGCTATTGCCACTGCGAGTCCTGCAGGCATTGGTCGGCCGGGCCGGTCAACGCCTTTTCGCTGTGGAAGTCGGACACCGTGAAGGTCACCCGTGGCGCCGACAAGATCGGCAGCTACGCCAAGACTCCGAACAGCCAGCGCAAGTGGTGCAAAGCCTGCGGCGGCCATCTCTTCACCGAGCATCCGGCCTGGGCGCTCACCGACGTGTATGCGGCGGTGATTCCGGGCTTCCCGCACCAGGCCGGCGTCCACGTCCACTACCAGGAGACGAAGCTGCGCATCAAGGATGGGTTACCGAAGATGAAGGACGTGCCGAAAGAAATGGGCGGCTCGGGCCTGACCCTGGCCGAATAAAAAAAAGCCCGCTTGCGCGGGCTTTTTCTTGGTGCCGTAGTTCCTTAGAGCGGTTTGATGTTCGTCGCCTGCATGCCTTTGGGGCCCTTCTTCGGCTCGAACTCGACCTTCTGGCCTTCTTTCAGCGTCTTGAAGCCCGACATCATGATCGCGGTGTGATGCGCGAACAGGTCTTCGCCGCCGTCAGACGGGGTGATGAAGCCGAAGCCCTTGGAGTCGTTGAACCACTTCACAGTACCGGTTGCCATGTTTACTAATTTCCTTATACGAAATGCCGCGACAATTCCGGGCGCGGTAAACCGGGCATGACGATCAAGGAAGGGAATTTGACTGCCACTACGAGCGCTGAATGAATGCGGCGGGTAAGGGTCTGATTTCGCAACCTGGACTGATCACTGCGGGACGGATCATATCATAGCCCCGCGGCCGGGGGATAGCGGGGCTACTCGACTTCCAGGGCCTTCTTTTCGTGGATCGCGGCAGCGAAGTCGAGCACCCTGTGGGCGAGGTTGATGCGGTCCTCGACGCTCCTCATGATGGTGGGCGCGGCGAGCACCTCGAGGTCGAGCGAGCGCACGCCCTCGACGTACTGCGCGTCCTCGACGTCGATGACGAAGCCGTCGATCAGGCGCAGGTACTCGTTGGCGGCGGCGCGCGCCGAGGGCTCGCGGCCGAGGTCGCGCATGATCTTGCCGGCCGAGCCCTTGAGCGCGCGGCCGCCGACGATCGGGCTCACCGCGACCACCGGCGCCTTCGACTTGCGCAGCATCTCGTACAGCCCGCCAATGGCGAGAATCGGCTGGATGGCGTGGTAGGGATTGGCGGGGCAGAGCACGATCGCCTCGAGGTCGGGCGCGTGCAGGGCGGCGAGCAGCTGGTCGGGAATGCGCGCGTTCTCGGCGCCGGCGTACTGGAAGCCGCGCACCGTGGGCTCGCAGCCGAGCTCGTTGAAAAATTCGTTGAAAGTCACCACGCCCTCGGTGGTGATGACGTGCGTATGCACCGGGTCGTCGCTCATCGGCAGTACGCGCGCGGTGATGCCGAGGTGGCGGCAGAAATCGAGCGTAATCTCGCTTGCGCGGCGCTCGTCGGCCAGGCCCTGCGAGCGCAGCAGCGGCGCGGCGAGCGAGCGGTCGCCGAACGCCGGTTGCGCCGGGCCGCCGAGCTTCGCCAGCATGGCGTGCGTGGCGCGCGTCTCGCCCTCGGGCTCCCAGCCCGCCGACGGGCTGGCAATGCCGGCGAGCGTGTAAAGCATGGTGTCGACGTCGGGTGAGAAGGCGAGGCCGAGGTGCTCGTAGTCGTCGCCGGTGTTCACCACCACCGCCAGGTCGCGTCCGCGCAGGCGATAGAGACCGTCGGCGAGCTTCGCGCCGCCGACCTGCCCTGCCAGTGCGACGACTGTTCCCATCTAGCGATTCTAATGGAGGAGCTCTCCTCCATGCCGGCGCCGCGCTGTCGGTCGCCGGCTTCGAGCTCGGCCTAGGCGGCGACGGGCAGCGGCGTAGGCAGGGCGATCTGCGGCCGGCCCGAGGGTGCCTCGACGGCGACGCGCGAGGCCCCCATGGCCTGGACGATGGCGCGCCCGCCGCCGGCGAGACGGTAGGAGCCGCCGCTTCCAATGACGATGTCCTGGCGGCTGCGCTCCTCGGTAATCCAGAGCGAGCCCTGCAGGCAATACACGCGCGTGCCCTCGCCGTCCTGCAGCGAGACCAGCGATTGCGCGGCCAGTTCGATGACTACGGAATTGCGGTTCATGCAGCGATTGTGGCGGGCCCGACGCGGCGGCTCAAACGAAACTTTCTCACGCCACACTTGAATGCAACTAATCAGAGCGCGGCAGCGAGCTCGGCGCCCTCCAGCATGGCGCGCTTGGCGTCGAGCTCGCCGGCTTGCCTCGCTCCGCCGATCAGGTGCTTGCCGGCGACGGGACGCCAGGGCGTCTGCCCGGCGCAGAGGATCACGGTGTCGGCGGGAATCTGCAGTTCTTTTCCATCGACGGCAAGGTGAACACCCGCATCATCGATGCGCCGGTATTCCACCCCCTTCAGCATTTTCACGCCGTGGCGCGCGAGCTCGGCGCGGTGCACCCAGCCGGTGGTGCGGCCCAGGGTATTGCCGAAGGGCGTAGTCGATCGCTTGAGCATCGTGACGCGATGAAGGGAATTTTCTTTCGGGAAGTCCTTCAAGACGCCGTCTGGCGCGATGCCCCAGTGCGCGGCAAAAGCCTGCGGATCGAGCGTCGCGCGGCTGCCGCCCTCGAGCAGGAAAAGCGCGACGTCGAAACCGATGCCGCCCATGCCGATGATCGCCACCTCGCGGCCCGGCTTGACCCTGCCGGTCAGCACGTCGACGTAGCTCGCGACCTTCGGATGGCTGATGCCCGGTATGTCCGGCTTGCGCGGATCGATGCCGGTGGCAATGACCGTTGCATCAAAAATACGCATTTCCTCATTGCTCGGCGATTTATTGAGAACCACCTTCACCCCGGCGCGGCGCAGGCGTTCAGCGTAATACGCCACCGACTCACCGAATTCCTGCTTGCCGGGGATGCGCTTGGCCAGGTTGAACTGCCCGCCGAGCTGCGCGGCTTGCTCGAACAACGTCACTTCGTGGCCGCGCTCGGCGGCATTCGCCGCGCAGGACAGGCCCGCAGGGCCGCCGCCGACAACGGCGATACGTTTTTTTGCTTTTGTTTTTTGAAAGATCAGTTTTGTTTCCCGGCCGGCCCGGGGATTCACGACACAACTCGCGGGCTGGCCGATGAAGTAGTGGTCAAGGCAGGCCTGGTTGCAGGCGATGCAGATGTTGATGCCGGCGCGATCGCCGGCCTTTGCCTTGGCGACGAAAGCCCCGTCGGCGAGGAAGGCGCGCGCGAGCGACACCATGTCGGCGTCGCCGCGCGCCAGGATCGCTTCCGCCGTCTCGGGTGCGTTGATGCGGTTCGAAACAACCACCGGGATGCGCACCGCCTGCTTGACATTGCGCGCCGCAGCGGCAAAGGCGCCGCGCGGCACCGCCTGGGCGATGGTCGGAATGCGCGCCTCGTGCCAGCCAATGCCGGTGTTGAGCAGCGACGCGCCGGCGGCTTCAACGGCCTTTGCAACAGACGCAATTTCATTTGATTCAAGACCACCTTCCACGAGGTCGAGCGCCGAGATGCGGTAGTCGATGATGAACGCGGGGCCGCAGGCCGCGCGCACGCGGCGCACGATCTCGACGGCGAAGCGCTGCCGGTTTTCGAGCGAGCCGCCCCAGTCATCGCGGCGCTGGTTGGTGCGCAGCGCGAGGAACTGGGTAATGAGGTAGCCCTCCGAGGCCATGATCTCGACGCCGTCGTAGCCCGCATCCTGGGCGCGACGCGCGGCGTTTTCGAAGTCGGCGATGGTCTGCTCGATCTCGGCCGGCGTCATTTCGCGCGGCGCGTTCGGGTTGATGCCCGACTTGATGGGCGAGGGGGCGACGATGTTGGCGTGAAAACCGTAGCGGCCGGAATGCAGGAGCTGCAGCAGGATGCGCCCGCCCGCCTCATGCACGGCATGCGGAATGACTTTGTGGCTCTGAACATCTTCGGCAGTCGAGAGCTGGGCGCGATGCGGGCTCAGTTCTCCGGCGTCGTTGGGCGAAAAGCCGCCGGTGACGATCAGCGCGGCGCCGCCGCGCGCGCGCTCGGCGTAAAACGCCGCGAGGCGCTCCATGCCGTCGCGCCGCGCTTCGAGGCCGGTGTGCATCGAACCCATCAGGATGCGGTTGGGCAGCGTCACGGCGCCCAGCGCGAGCGGCCGGAAGAGCAGCGGGTACATGCGCCTATTTTCGCAGAACGAAGAAAGTGCCCAGCAGCACCAACAGCCCGCCGCCCAGCATCCCGGGCGTCACCGCCTCGTTGAGGAACAACCAGCCCCAGAGCACGCCGAAGAGGGGGATCAGGTAGGTCACGGTGAGCGCGCGCGTAGCGCCGACGTCGGCGATGAGGCGGAAGTAGAGGACGAAAGCAACGCCGCTGGCGAGCAGGGAGAGGGCGAGCACGTTGGCGATCACCAGCGCCGAGGGGGCGGCCTGGGGCGGCAGGAAGAGCAGCAGCGGAAGCAAGGCGAGCGCGGCGCCGAGCTGGTTGCCGACGGCCATGCCGCGGGCCGAGGCGCCGGCCGCAAAGCGCTTGACCAGCACGCCGGTGGCGCCGTAGGCGCAGCAGGCCGCCAGCGCCGCGGCAATCGCCCAGCCGAACAGCGGTCCCGCCGCCGCGCCGGAGGGCCGCGCGAGGAAGGCGACGCCGGCCACCCCGAGCGCCAGTCCGGCCACCTTGCGCGGCGTGACGCGCTCGTCGCGAAAGGCTGCGCTCCACGCCACGCCGAAGATCGGCGAAGTCGCATTGACGATCGACAGCAGCGAGGCGGGAGCGTGTATCGAGGCAAAGGAGTAGAGCGCGAAGGGAAGCGCGATGATGGCGGGACCCAGCAGCAGGTAGCAACGCGCGTAGCGGCGCAGCCCGGGGTCGAAGCCGAGGTAACGGAACCAGGCGAGCAGGGCGAGGCCGCCGAGCAGTACCCGGAGTTCGGGCGTCCAGGCAGGGCCGAGCACCGGCGCGGCGACCCGAAGAAAAATGAAGGCGCCGCCCCAGATCGCCGCGAGGGCGACCAGGCGCGCAAGATCCGCCGGTTTCACGGCACCATGATCGCCGATCGGCGCAGCGCCGGCTAGCCGTTTTCGGACCTGACGCCGCCAGGTCCGAAAACGGCCAGCGGAAGCGGTCGACCCGGCTCATACTGCCGCCATGACGCTGGACCCCCACACCTGCTACCGCGCGCTGCGCGCGCGCGATGCGCGCTTCGACGGCCGCTTCTTCGTCGCCGTCTCGTCGACGCGCATCTACTGCCGCCCGGTGTGCACGGTCAAGCCGCCCAAGCGCGAGAACTGCCGCTTCTATCCGAGCGCGGCCGCTGCCGAATCGGCCGGCTACCGGCCCTGCCTGCGCTGCCGGCCGGAGCTCGCGCCCGGCAACGCGAGCGTCGACGCCACCACGCGGGTGGCGCAGGCGGCCGCGAACCTGATCGAGGACCGCACGCTGGATGCAGACGGCCTGGAAGCGGTGGCGGGGCGCCTCGGCATCACCGACCGCCACCTGCGCCGCGCGTTCGGCGCGGCGTTCGGCGTCTCGCCGGTGCAGTTCGCGCAGACGCAGCGGCTGCTGCTCGCCAAGCGGCTGCTGACCGACACGTCGCTGCCGGTGACCGAAGTGGCCTACGCCAGCGGCTTTCGCAGCCTGCGACGCTTCAACGCGCTGTTCAAGCAGCGCTATCGCCTGCAGCCGGGCCGCTTGCGCCGGCACATGCACGGCCGCGGCGCGGTCGCGTCCGACGCGCTGAATTTCGAGCTCAGCTACCGGCCGCCCTACGACTGGGCAGCGGTGTGCGCATTCCTGGAAGCGCGCGCGATCCCGGGGGTCGAAGCGGTCGAGGACGGCCGCTATCGCCGCAGCGCGCGCATCCGCGACGGCGGCAAAGCGCACCTTGGCTGGATCGAGGTCTCGCCATCGCCGAAGAAGCCGGCGCTGCGCGTCGCGGTCTCGGCGTCGCTGGCGAAGGCGCTGCCGCCGGTGCTGTCGCGCGTCAAGGCGCTGATGGATCTCGCTTGCAGCCCGCTGGAAGTCGCGGCGGCGCTCGGCCCGCTCGCCGCTCGCCATCCCGGCTTGCGCGTGCCCGGCGCCTTCGACGGTTTTGAGATCGCGGTACGTGCGATCCTCGGCCAGCAGGTGAGCGTCGCTGCGGCATGCACGGTGGCGGGCCGGTTTGCTGCGGCGTTTGGCGAACGATTGGAGACGCCATTCAGTTCTATCCATGGAATTTTTCCTGCCGCTGAAAAAATTTCAGAAATTCCTTACGGGCAGATAGCCCGTCTGGGCATGCCTGGCGCGCGCGCCCGCGCGGTGATCGCGCTCGCGCGGGCAGTGGCGGGCGGCGAGCTCGACCTGATGCCGAACGCGGACATTGATGCGACGCTCGAAAAGCTGCGCGCGCTACCCGGCGTCGGCGAATGGACCGCCCAGTACATTGCCATGCGGGCGCTGGCGTGGCCGGACGCCTTCCCGCACACCGATCTGGGCGTGAAAAAAGCCCTCGGCGAGTCGGCTGCGCGCCGCGTGCTCGCCGCCGCGGAGGCCTGGCGGCCCTGGCGCGCGTACGCGGTCATGCATCTCTGGCAAAATCCAACCAAGGAATGAACATGCGCTACTACGACACCTATGAAAGCCCGCAAGGCAGCATGCTGCTGCTCGCCGACGATGACGAAATCACAGGCGTCTTCTTCGATCACCAGAAGCACCTGCCGAAACGGCAGGACGACTGGCGGCACGATCCGCAGCATCGCGTGCTGGCGCAGGCCAAGCGCGAGCTGACGGAGTATTTTGCCGGCCGGCGCAAGCGCTTCCAGGTTGCGCTGGAGCCGCGCGGCACGGATTTTCAGCGCGCGGTGTGGAAGGCGATTGCGACGGTCGGTTTCGGCGAAACCATCACCTACGCCGAGCTCGCCGAGCGAGCCGGCCATCCGGGCAGCGCGCGCGCCGTGGGCGCGGCGACCGGGCGCAACCCGATCGGCATCATCGTGCCCTGCCACCGCATCATGGGTTCCGATGGCGACCTGACCGGTTACGCGGGCGGCCTGGACCGCAAGCGCGCGCTGCTCGAGCTGGAAGCGGCCTAGCCGGCGCCTTACTTCGGGCGCTTGTCCACCACGCGCTTCGCCTTGCCGATCGAGCGCTCGATACTGCCGGCCGCCACCGCTTTCACGTCGACGGAAATCCCGATGTAGGACTTGATGTCTTTTTCGAGGGATTGCGTGCCGGATCCTTCCACCAGGACCGTAAGGTGATCGAGCGGCCCCGCCTTGCTCAGTTCCAGGACGTAGTGCGGCGTCAAACCCGGCTGCTTGAGGATCAGCTCCTCGATCTGCGACGGGAAGACGTTGACGCCGCGGATGATCAGCATGTCGTCGGAGCGTCCGGTAATCTTCTCCATGCGCCGCATGGTGCGCGCCGTGCCGGGTAGCAGGCGCGTGAGGTCGCGCGTGCGGTAGCGGATGACAGGCAGCGCTTCCTTGGTGAGCGAGGTGAAGACGAGCTCCCCCTTTTCGCCGTCGGCGAGCGGCGCGCCGCTCGCCGCATCGACCACCTCGGGGTAGAAATGATCCTCCCATACGGTAAGGCCGTCTTTTTTCTCGATACATTCCGCCGCCACGCCGGGGCCGATGACCTCGGACAGGCCATAGAGATCGACTGCATTCAGGGAAAGTCTTTTCTCGATGGAAACTCTCAGCTGGTTGGTCCAAGGTTCAGCGCCGAAGATGCCCAGCCGCAGGGAACTCTTCTTCGGCTCGAGTCCCTGGCGCTCCATCTCGTCGGCGATCGCCAGCATGTAGCTCGGCGTCACCATGATGATCTCGGGCTTGAAATCGGCGATCAGCTGCACTTGACGCTCGGTCATGCCGCCGCCGAGCGGAATCACGGTGAGGCCGAGGCGTTCGGCGCCGTAGTGCGCGCCGAGGCCACCGGTAAACAGGCCATAGCCGTAGGCAACGTGCACCTTTTCGCCCGGGCGCGCGCCGGCGGCGCGGATCGAGCGCGCCATGAGCTGCGACCAGATGTCGATGTCCTTCGCCGTGTAACCGACCACCGTCGGCTTGCCGGTGGTGCCGGAGGAGGCGTGCACCCGCACGATACGGTCCATCGGCACGGCGAACATGCCGAAGGGATAAGTCTCGCGCAGGTCGGCCTTGGTGGTGAACGGGAACTTCGCGAGATCCGCCAGCGTGCGCAGGTCTTTCGGTTTCACGCCTGCGGCGTCGAATTTCCTGCGGTAATGCGGAACGCGCTCGTAAGCATGGTTGAGCGACCACCGCAGCCGTCTCAATTGAAGTTCTTTCAGTTTTTTCGACGAAGAACGTTCAATCGGTTCCAGCGGAAAGCGCTTCATTTGCCCTTGAACTCCGGTTTGCGCTTGGCCTTGAAGGCGGCAACGCCCTCGCGGTAGTCCTCGCTGTGACCGGCTTCGCGCTGCAGGTCGCGCTCGAGGTCGAGCTGCGCTTCGAGCGAATTTCCGGCCGAGGCGTGCAGGGCACGTTTGAGCAGGGCATAGCCTTTTGTGGGTCCCTGGGAAAGGTTCTTCGAGATGGAAAGGGCTTCTTTCATCAACTGCAAATCATCGACGACCTTCCAGATCAGTCCCCAACGCTCGGCGCCCTCGGCGGGAAGCTGGTCGCCGAGCAGCGCGAGGCCCATGGCGCGCGCCATGCCGACCTTGCGCGGCAGGAACCAGGTGCCGCCCGAATCCGGGATCAGGCCGATCTTCGCGAAGGCCTGCACGAAGCTCGCCGAGCGCGCCGCGAGCACCAGGTCGCAGGCGAGCGCGATGTTGGCGCCGGCGCCGGCGGCGACGCCGTTGACGGCGCACACCACGGGCTTCGGCAGCTCGCGCAAGCGCCGTATCAGCGGGTTGTAATGCGAGCCGATCGAAACCGAGAGGTCGATCGGCGCGGCGCCCGGCGCGACCTCGCGCTCGCTAAGGTCCTGGCCGGCGCAGAACGCGCGTCCGGCGCCCGTCAGCAGCACCGCGCGCACCGAGGTTTCGTCGGCGGCGCGCGCCAGCGCCTCGCGCAGCAGCTGGTGCATCTCGGGATTGAAGGCATTGAGCTTTTCGGGGCGGTTGAGCGTAATGACGAGGACACTGCCGTCCAGCGAAACGAGGATCGAAGACATGCGAAGAGCTTACAATCCCGCCGTGCCTAAAGTCTATTATCCGGACTGAAGAAAAACATGCCTGAGCTCATCAAGGTGGAGAAACGCGGCCGCGTCGGCCTCATCACGCTCGACCGCCCCAAGCAGATGAATGCGCTCAACCCGCAGCTGATGCAGGAGCTGGGTCGCGCGCTGCAGGAGTTCGACGCCGACGACGGCGTCGGCGCGATGGTGATCGCCGGCAACGAGCGGGCCTTCGCCGCCGGCGCCGACATCGGCGTGATGAAGGACTACAGCTACATGGACGCCTACAGGGCGGACTACATCACGCGCGATTGGGAGCATATCCGCCGCATCCGCAAGCCGGTGATCGCGGCGGTAGCGGGCTATGCCCTGGGCGGCGGCAACGAGCTCGCGCTGATGTGCGATATCGTCATCGCCGCCGATAACGCGCGCTTCGGCCAGCCCGAAATCAACCTCGGCATCATGCCCGGCGCCGGCGGCACGCAGCGCCTGCCACGCGCGGTGGGCAAGGCGAAGGCGATGGACCTGTGCCTGACCGCGCGCACCATGGACGCGCAGGAGGCCGAGCGCGCCGGCCTGGTTTCGCGCGTGGTGCCCGCGGCAAAGCTGATGGAAGAGGCGTTCGCGGTGGCGGAGAAAATCGCCGCCTATTCGCTGCCGGTGGCGATGATGATCAAGGAGTCGATCAACCGCGCCTACGAGACCTCGCTCGCCGAGGGCGTGCTCTACGAGCGGCGCGTGTTCCACTCCCAGTTCGCGCTCGAGGACCAGAAAGAGGGCATGGCGGCCTTCGTCGAAAAACGCAAGCCGGTATTCAAGCATAAGTAAGACCGCTCTCGTCCTGCTGGCGGCCCACATCCTGTCGATGCTGGGCTTCTCGACTTACGCCGCGCTGCTGCCTGAGCTGCGCGACCTGTGGCGCCTGTCCAACGTCGAGGCCGGCGTAATCGGCGGCATGTTCTTCGGCGGTTATATCGGCACCGTGTCGCTGTGGACCGCGCTGACCGACCGCATGGACGGGCGCAAGGTCTATCTTGTTGGCAGCCTGCTCGCCGCGGCGGGCGGCGCCGGCTTTGCCTGGCTCGCCGACGGCTTCGCGAGCGCGGTGCTGTGCCAGGTGGTGCTGGGCGTCGGCGTGGCGGCGACCTACATGCCGGGACTGCGCCTGCTCTCGGACCGCATCTCGGGCCCGTACCAAAGTCGCTACATCTCCTTCTATACCTCGTTCTTCGGCATTGGCACCGCGCTCTCGCTCGCCATCGCCGGCTTGGTCGCGCCCGCCTTCGGTTGGCGCAATGCGTTCCTCATCTCTGCGGCCGGACCGCTGGCAGCGGGTGTTCTGGTGTTCACGATGATGGAAGGAATTTCTCCGCAGGGAAAAAAAATCGCCTTCTCCCTTCACACCCTGTTCCCCGTCAATTCCTGGAAAAAAGTGCTAGCCGACCGGGCGAGCGCCGGTTACACGCTGGGCTACGCGGCGCACTGCCTGGAACTGTTCGGCTCGCGCGGCTGGATGGTCGCATTTCTCGGCTATGCAGCCGCACTGCACGCCGGGGATTCGTTTCCCTGGCCGGCGGCGGTGATCGCCGCTGCGGTCAACCTGCTGGCGGTACCGGCGTCCATCCTCGGCAACGAGGCGGCGCTGCGCGTTGGCCGTCGGCGCTGGATCCTCGTCGTGATGACCGCATCCGGTTCCTGCGGCCTGCTGCTCGCCGCCGGAGCGCCCTGGCACTGGGCGGCGGTGCTGGCGGTGCTGGTGGTGTATTCGATGCTGGTGATGGCGGAGTCCGGCACGCTGACGGCCGGCCTGGTGGCCGCCGCGCCGGCCGAGCTGCGCGGCGCCGCAATGGGGCTTTATTCGCTCGTGGGCTTCGGCGCCGGCATGCTCGGTCCGGTGGTATTCGGCGCGGCGCTCGATGCCGCAGGCGGCGCGCGTAGCGCAGTTGCCTGGATCGTGGCCTATGCCGCAATCGGTACCGGGTGCCTAGCAGCACCAGTTGTAGCGAGAGCGTTCGGGCGCACGTAGAATCAATCGAGGTAGGAGGAGATCCCATGGACCGTATCTGGCTGAAGAGCTATCCCCCCGGCGTGCCTGCCGACATCCGCTTCGACGAGTTCAAGTCGGTCGGCGACCTGGTGGAGCACAAGGTGGTGGAATTCCGCGAGCGGCCGGCGTTCCACTGCATGGGCAAGACCATCAGCTTCGGCGAGCTCGACCGGCTGTCGCGCGCCTTCGGCGCCTGGCTGCAGTCGAAGGGCTACGGCAAGGGCGCGCGCGTCGCGATCATGATGCCGAACTGCCTGCAGTACCCGGTGGCGCTCTACGGCACGCTGCGCGCCGGCGGCATCGTGGTCAACGTCAACCCGCTCTACACGCCGCGCGAGCTCGAGCACCAGCTGAAGGACTCGGGCGCCGAAGTGATCGTGATCCTCGAGAATTTCGCCACCACGCTCGAGCAGGTGCTGCCGAAGACGCCGGTCAAGCACGTGGTGCTCGCCGCGCTCGGCGACATGCTCGGGCTTAAGGGCACGCTGGTGAATTTCGTGGTGCGCAAGGTGAAGAAGATGGTGCCGCCGTTCAACCTGCCGACGGCGCAGCGCTTCAACGACATCATCGCCGAAGGCACGGGCACGGAGATGAAGCGCGTCGAAGTCGGGCACGACGACATCGCCTTCCTGCAGTACACCGGCGGCACCACCGGCGTCTCCAAGGGCGCGATGCTGCTCCACCGCAACATCCTCGCCAATATCGAGCAGGCGGCCGCCTGGCTCACGCCGGGACTCGCCGGCGAGACCGCGGTGATCATCACGGCGCTGCCGCTCTACCACATCTTTTCGCTCACGGTGAACTGCCTGAACATGATGAAGGTCGGCGGCCTCAACGTGCTGATCACCAATCCGCGCGACATCCCGGCCTTCGTCAAGGAGCTCGGCAAGCATCCGTACAACGTCATCACCGGCGTCAATACGCTGTTCAATGCTTTCCTGCACAACCCGGATTTCCAGAAGATGGATTTTTCCAAGGTGAAGTTGTGCGTCGGCGGCGGCATGGCGGTGCAAAAGGCGGTGGCCGACCGTTGGAAGCAGATCACCGGCAAGACACTGCTCGAGGGCTACGGCCTCACCGAGACCAGCCCCTGCGCGACGATGAACCCGCTCGATCTCAAGGCGTATAGCGGCTCGATCGGGCTGCCGATGCCCTCGACCGAAGTGGTGCTGCGCGACGACAACGGCAAGGACGTGGCGCTCGGCCAGCCGGGCGAGATCTGCATCCGCGGCCCGCAGGTGATGAAAGGCTATTGGCAGCGTCCCGACGAGAGCGCGAAGGTGCTCAGCGCCGACGGCTTCCTGCTGACCGGCGACGTCGGCGTGATGGACGAGAAGGGCTTCGTGCGCATCGTTGATCGCAAAAAGGACATGATCCTGGTGTCGGGCTTCAACGTCTATCCGAACGAGATCGAGCAGGTGGTGGCGATGCACCCCGGCGTGCTCGAGGTGGCGGCGATCGGCGTGCCCGACGAGCACTCGGGCGAGGTGCCGAAGATCTTCGTGGTCAGGAAGGATCCGCAGCTCACCGAGCAGGACCTGCTCGAGCACTGCAAGAAGGAGCTCACCGGCTACAAGCGGCCGAAATACGTCGAGTTCCGCACCGAGCTGCCGAAGACCAACGTCGGCAAGATTCTGCGCCGGGCACTAAGAGACGAAAAGAAGGCCGCCTAACCAATAAAGAACGAGAACCTTGTCAAGGGGCTGGCCTGGATCAGCCTCACGGTCTTGTGCTGGGCGCCGCTGTTTTCGGTGGCCAAGCGCACGCTGCCGCAGATCGATGCGTACGCGCTCGCCACTGCGCGCTACGCCATCGCCATCGTTCTGCTGATCCTGTTGCTGGCGGTCGTCGAGGGCCGCGCCGCGCTGCGCTACGACGGCCAGCTGGGTGCCGCGGCGCTGGCGGGCGTCGTCGGCGTCGCCGGCTTCAATCTCTTCATCTGGATCGGCCTCGCTTTCACCGCGCCGGAGCACGCCTCGATCATCGTCCAGCTGCAGACACCGCTCACCGCGTTCGCAGTGTGGGCGATGCGCGACCAGCGCCCGAAAGCCTTTACGCTCGCCTGCGTGGCGGTGGCGTTCGTCGGCGTAGTGCTCGTGATTACCAAAGGAAATTTACTGGTCAGAATCGATAACGACGCACTCCTCGGGGACGCGCTGGTGTTTCTGGCCACGGGGTGCTGGGTGACTTACACGCTGTTCGCGGCGCGCTTCCCGTCATGGTCGCCGCTGCGCTACACAGTGCTGACCTGCATCCCGGGCGGCATTGGCCTCGCGGTGGCGAACGTGGTCGCGGTCGTGGCCGGCGTCGCGCAGATTCCGAGCCTTGCCGCGCTCGCCAATGTCGGCTGGCAGATCGTCTACCTGTCGGTGTGCAGCGTGGTGCTCGGCGCGCTCGGCTTCAACGCCGCGGTGCGGCGCCTCGGGCCGCTCAACACCATGCTGATGCTCAACCTGGTGCCGATCGGCGTCTTCGGCATCGAAGCTGCATTGGGGCGGAGCTTCGCCCCGGTGGAGCTCGCCGGGGCGGTTACGGTGGTTGCGGCGCTGGTGGCCAATAACCTCTACCTCAGGAAGACGTGACATTTCATGATGCTGCACTGCGGAAGTTCTGCTATTGTGCGTAGCAATGCTCTATGGCCTTTACGAGGCTCAGCACACCGCGCTCGCGCCTTGGCGCGCGCTCGCTGAATTGAGCCGCGGCTGGTTCGGCAATCCTTTCAGCCCTTTCGCCCATCTGCCGCTGTCGCGCCGCTTAGCGGCCTCGAGCGATCTGTTCTTGCGGGTCACCGGGCGATACGAGAAGCCGGCGTGGAACCTCGGCGAGTACGAGATCGCCGTAGACAAGCCGTTCTGCAAGCTGCTGCACTTCGCGAATACCGGTGCGAAGCCGAAAGTCCTGGTGGTCGCGCCGCTCTCCGGGCACCACTCGACGCTGCTGCGCGACACGGTGCGCTCGCTCCTCGCCGAGCACGACGTCTGGGTCACCGACTGGGTGGACGCGCGCATGGTGCCGCTCTCGGCCGGGCCGTTCCATCTCGCCGACTACGTCGACTACGTGCGCGAGTGGATCACGCTGCTCTCGCCGAACCTGCATGTGATTTCGGTCTGCCAGCCCACCGTTCCGGTGCTCGCCGCCGTTTCCATTGCTTCATTCAGGAAAGAACCGGTACCCCGCACGCTGGTGATGATGGGCGGTCCGATCGACGCGCGGCGCAGTCCGACCGCAGTCAACAACCTGGCAACGCAGAAGCCGCATTCCTGGTTCGAGCGTACGCTGATCGACCGCGTGCCGGCGAAATACCCGGGCTACAACCGCCGCGTCTATCCCGGCTTCCTGCAGCACCTCGGCTTCGTCGCGATGAATCCGGCGCGCCATCTCGACGCGCACCAGGATTACTTCAACCACCTGCTGCTGGGCAATGACGATTCCGCCGAGAAGCACCGTGATTTCTACAACGAGTACAACGCGGTGCTCGACCTGCCGGCCGAGTACTACCTCGAGACGGTGCGCACCGTATTCCAGGAGTTCGCGCTGCCCAAGGGGCGCATGTTCGTGCGCGACGAGCTGGTGCGGCCGCAGGCGATCCGCGACAGCGCGCTACTCACCATCGAGGGCGAGCTCGACGATATCTCGGGCAACGGCCAGACCGAGGCGGCGCATGCCCTGTGCCTCAATATCCCGCGCGAGCGGCGCGCGCACTTCGTCGCGGCCGGCGTCGGCCACTACGGCATCTTCTCCGGGCGGCGTTGGCGCGACATCGTTTTCCCCCGCGTGAGCGAATTCATCAAAGCTCATACCTAGAGCCTTCTTCGCCGGTGACCGCGCGCTCGACCACTGCGCGCGGCAGGTGCGGCGCGAACAGCTCGATGAACTCGTAGACATAGCGGCGCAGCCAGGCGCCGCGCTTCACGCCGAGGCGCGTGGTGCTCGACTCAAACAGGTGGCTGGCATCGAGCGCTCGCAACGGCCGGTCGCGCTTCTCGTCGAAGGCCATCCTGGCGAGGATGCCGATGCCGAGCCCCAGTTCGACATAGGTCTTGATGACGTCGGAATCCTGCGCGCTCAGCACCACATGCGGCGAAAGGCCGCGGTTTTCGAACGCCTTCTGCACCAGCGAACGATTGGCGAACGCGAAGTCGTAGGTCACGATCGGGTATTCCGCTAATTTTTCCAACGTCAGCGGACCGGCCTTCAGCAGCGGGTGACGGGGCGGCACGACTACGCAGCGGTTCCATTGGTACACCGGCAGCGAAATGAGCTCGGGGTAGGTCGCGATCATTTCGGTGGCCACCGCCATGTCGGCTTCGCCGGCAATGACCTGATCGCAGATCTGCGTCGGATTGCCCTGGTGGATCAGGAGCTCCACATTGGGATAACGGCGCTTGAAGGCGGCGACCGCCTTTGGCAGCGCATAGCGCGCCTGCGTATGCGTCGCCGCGATGGTCAAGGTGCCGGCCTTGTCGTTGGCGTACTCCTCGCCCGCCCGGCGCAGGTTCTGAGCTTCGGTCAGGATGCGTTCCGCGATCGCCACGACCGCCTTGCCGGGCTCGGTCACCGCCACCAGCCGCTTGCCGTGGCGCGCAAAGACCTGGATCCCCAATTCCTCCTCCAACGCCTTGATTTGCTTGGAAACACCGGGCTGGGAGGTATGCAACGCCTCCGCCGCTTCGGAGATATTCAGATTGCGGCGGGCAACCTCGGACAGGTAGCGCAATTGTATTAGCTTCATTTGGAATAAGAGATTAACACATTGGTCTTTGTTGGAATAACGACCACCCTTAGCATCGCGGCCATGGACCTCTCCTCGGGCGTACTGGCCCTGGTCGGCATCACGCTCCTCGCCGCCTTCGTCAACGGCGCGCTGGGCTACGGCTTCTCGTCGCTCTCCGTGCCGGTGGGGCTGCTGTTCCTCTCGAATCGAGTGCTCAATCCGGCGCTGGTGCTGATCGAGGTATTCATCAACATCTACGTGCTGGTCATCAATTGGGCCGCCGTGCCGCGCGTGTGGAAACGCGTCACGCCGATCCTCGCCGGCCTGCTGCCGGGCGTCGCGGCCGGCAGCTGGCTGCTGGCCTCGATCCATCCCGGCTGGCTTAAATTCGCCACCTACGCGCTGCTGTTGCCGCTGATCCTGTTCCAGGCGGCGGGTATCCGCCGGCCGATCCAGGCGGAGCGGCTGGTCGGCCTGCCCTTCGGCGCCGGCCTCGGCTTCCTCTACTCGGTGACCACCATCTCCGGCCCGCCGCTCGCGCTGCTGTTCAATAACCAGGGCCTGGTGAAGCAGGAATTCCGCGCCGGACTGGGGCTGATCCGCGTCGCCGAGTCGGGCATGACGGCGATCGCCTACTTCTGGCTCGGCCTGTTCACGGCCGAGAGCTTCGGCGTCATCGAAACCATCCTGCCTTCGGTGCTGATCGGCATCCCGCTCGGCGCCTGGCTGATCCGCAAGCTCGATGCCGAGACCTTCCGCCGCGTCTGCATGAGCTTCGACGTCTGGGTCGTGGGCTTCGGCCTGTCGCGCGTGCTGCTCGATCTCAAGCTCGCTGCGGCGCCCGGCGCCTACTCGGTGATGGTGGCCGCGGTGCTGCTCGACGCCTGCCTGCTGTACGTATTCTTCAAGCGTAACCATGTACGTCTACGACCCAATTGACCAGCGGCTCGTAGACGAGCGCGTCCGCCAGTTCCGCGGCCAGACCGAGCGTTTTCTCGCCGGCCAGCTGTCGGAAGAAGAATTCCGCGCACTGCGGCTGAGAAACGGCCTCTACATCCAGCGCTATGCACCGATGTTGAGGATCGCCATTCCTTATGGTCTTTTGAGTTCAAAACAACTCAGAAAACTAGCCTTCATCTCGCGAAAGTTCGACCGCGATTACGGCCACTTCTCGACGCGCCAGAACCTGCAGCTCAATTGGCCGAAGCTCGAAGAAGTGCCCGACATCTTGGCCGAGCTCGCCACGGTACAGATGCACGCCATCCAGACCTCGGGCAACTGCGTGCGCAACATCACCACCGACCACTTCGCCGGCGTTGCCGCCGACGAAATCGTCGACTCGTTCGTCTGGTGCGAAATTATTCGCCAGTGGTCCACCTTCCACCCGGAATTCAACTTTCTGCCGCGCAAGTTCAAGATCGCGGTGAATGGCGCCGAGCGCGACCGCGCGGCGGTCGGCGTTCACGATATCGGATTGCATGCGGTCAAAGATGAAAAGGGTGAGGTGGGCTTCAAAGTTCTCGTTGGTGGTGGACTGGGAAGAACGCCAATGATTGGATCTTTGATAAAAGAGTTTCTCCCCTGGCCGCACCTGCTGACCTACCTCGACGCCATCATGCGCGTCTACAACCGCTACGGGCGCCGCGACAACATCCACAAGGCGCGCATCAAGATCCTGGTCAAGGAGCGCGGCATCGACAAATTCCGCGAGGAAGTCGACGCCGAGTGGGCGCACCTTAAGGACGGCCCGGCGACGTTGACGCGCGAAGAGATCCTGCGGGTGGATTTCCGCTTCACCCGACCCGAATACGAGGACCTGAAATCCGAAGTTCTTCCGACGGCGGGGCCTTTCGGCGCCTGGGCCAGGCGAAACGTTCATCCGCATAAAGTCCCAGGTTACGCGGCGGTGACGCTGTCGCTGAAAAAGACCGGCGTGCCGCCGGGCGACGTCACCTCCGACCAGATGGAGGCGATCGCCGGGCTCGCCGAGCGCTACTCCTTCGGCGAGCTGCGCGTGTCGCACGAGCAGAACCTGATCCTCGCCGACGTGCGCCAGCGCGACCTCGCGGCGCTTTGGCGCGAAGCGCGCGTGCTGGGGCTCGCCACGCCCAACATCGGCCTGCTCACCAACATCATCGCCTGCCCAGGCGGCGATTTCTGCTCGCTGGCAAACGCCAAGTCGATCCCGGTGGCGCAAGCGATCCAGGAGCGTTTTGACAATCTCGATTACCTTCACGACATCGGCGAGCTCGACCTCAACATCTCGGGCTGCATGAACGCCTGCGGGCATCACCACGTCGGGCACATCGGCATCCTCGGCGTCGATAAGAACGGCGAGGAGTGGTACCAGGTCGAGATCGGCGGTAGCCAGTCCCCCGCGGCGCTGGGAAAGGTGATCGGGCCGTCGTTCGCGCGGACCGAAGTTCCCGATGTGATCGAAAAGCTGATCGACAAATACATCTCCCTGAGAGAAAGCGAAGTCGAGCGCTTCGTCGACGTGGTGCATCGCGTCGGGGTCGAGCCTTTCAAGCAATCCGTCTATGCCAACGCTGATCAAAGATCGCAGACTCGTCGCGAACGCGCCGTCGCCTGAGGGCGAGGTGCTGCGGCTCGGGCCCGCCGACGACCCTGCGTCGGTGGCGGACCGGCTCGCCGGCGCGGCGCGCGTGGAAGTCGATTTCCCGAGGTTCGGCGACGGACGCGGCTTCTCCATCGCGCGCCTGCTGCGCGAGCGGCACGGCTACAAGGGCGAGCTGCGCGCGGTGGGGCAGGTGACGCGCGACCACCTGTACGCCATGGCGCAGGTCGGCTTCGACGCCTTCGAGCTGCGCGAGGGCGAAAACGCCGAGGAAGCACTCGCGGCGTTCGACGATTTCAGCGACAACTACCAGGCGACCTTCGCCCGTCCGCTGCCGCTGTTCCGGAGGCGCGCGTGATCAGCACGCTGGTGCGCACGCTGCAGCACATCGCGGGCGAATTCGCTCCGGTGGCGCTCGCCTCGAGCCTGTCCGTGGAAGACATGGTGCTCACCGACGTCATCGCCCGTGCCGGGCTGCCGATCGGCGTCTTCGTGCTCGACACGGGCCGCCTGCACGCCGATACCTTGCAGCTGATTCAACAGACAAGAACTCATTACGGAATAGAGGTGCAGGCCTTTACTCCCGATGCCGATGCAGTGGCCGATTACGTCGCCAGCCACGGCCGCGACGCCTTCTACGGCAGCCTGGAGTTGCGCCAGCGCTGCTGCCATATACGGAAAGTCGAACCGCTCCAGCGTGCACTGAAAGGCAAGCGTGCCTGGATCACGGGCCAGCGGCGCGAGCACTCGGCGGAACGCGCACGGCTGCCCGAGCGCGAATTCGACGCCGTGCACGGCATGGAAAAATTCAACCCGCTCGCCGCCTGGAGCGAAGCCGACGTCTGGAACGCGGTGCGCGCGAGAAAGATTCCCTACAACCGGCTCTACGACCAGGGCTACCGCTCGATTGGCTGCGCGCCCTGCACGCGGCCGCTGCTGCCCGGCGAGGAGCTGCGCGCCGGCCGCTGGTGGTGGGAGCTCGCCGAGCACAAGGAGTGCGGCCTGCACCCGCGCAAGGCAGAGGAATCGCATGCTGCCTGAGCGCACCCACCTCGACTGGCTCGAGTCGGAGGCGATCTACATCCTGCGCGAGGTGGCTGGCCAGTGCCAGAACCCGGTGCTGTTCTTCTCGGGCGGCAAGGACTCGATCGTGCTGCTGCGCCTGGCGGAGAAGGCGTTCCGCCCCGGGCGCTTTCCGTTCCCGCTGCTGCACATCGACACCGGGCACAATTTCCAGGAAGTCGTCGATTTCCGCGACCGGCGCGCCGCCGAGCTGGGCGAGCGGCTGCTGGTGCGATCGGTGGAGGATTCCATGCGTCGGGGTACGGTGCGGCTGAACAAGGAGGGCGACAGCCGTAACGCGGTGCAATCGGTGACGCTGCTGGAGGCAATCGCCGAATTCGGCTTCGACGCCGCCATTGGCGGCGCGCGGCGCGACGAAGAGAAAGCGCGCGCCAAGGAGCGTGTGTTCTCGGTGCGCGACGAGCTCGGCCAATGGGACCCGCGCAACCAGCGTCCCGAGCTGTGGAGCGTCTACAACGCGCGCGTCAATCCCGGCGAGCACGTGCGCGTGTTCCCGATCAGCAACTGGACCGAGCTCGACGTCTGGCAGTACATCGGGCGCGAGCAGCTCGAAGTGCCGTCGATCTACTACGCGCACCGGCGGCCGGTGGTGCGCCGGCGCGGGCTGCTGGTGCCGGTGACGTCGATTACGCCGGCCAGGACCGGCGAGGCGATCGAGAACATCTTGGTTCGCTTTCGCACCGTCGGCGACATCAGTTGTACTTGCCCGGTTGAATCCGATGCTGCGGACGTAAATTCGATCATTGAAGAAACGTCTATTGCACGCTTGACTGAACGTGGCGCCACGCGCATGGACGACCAGACGTCGGAAGTCTCCATGGAGCGGCGCAAAAAAGAGGGCTACTTTTAGTGCAACCTCTGCGCTTCGCAACCGCCGGCAGCGTCGACGACGGCAAGAGCACGCTGATCGGCCGGTTGCTTTATGACGCGCGCGCCATCCAGGAGGACCAGCTCGCCGCCGTCGAGCGCGCCTCGCAGCGGCGCGGCGCCGCCGGTCTCGACCTCTCGCTCCTGACTGACGGCTTGGAGGCCGAGCGCGAGCAGGGCATCACCATCGATGTCGCCTACCGCTACTTCGCTACGCCGCGGCGCAAGTTCATCATCGCCGACTCGCCCGGGCATGAGCAGTACACGCGCAACATGGCGACCGGGGCGAGCAATGCCGACGCGCTGGTGCTGCTAGTCGACGTGAACAAAGGACTGCTGCCGCAGACCCGGCGACACCTCGCCATCGCGCGGCTGCTTGGCATCCGACAGGTGATAGTGTTCGTCAACAAGATGGACACCGTCGGTTATTCAAGAGAACCATTTCAACAAATTGCCGGCGGCAGTGATTTTTCCGGGGCGACGATGATTCCCGGCTCCGCTTTGCACGGCGACATGGTGGTGGATCGTGGCGATCGCCTGGACTGGTACCAGGGCCCGACGCTGCTCGAGCACCTCGAGTCGCTCGCCGCCGATGCCGAGACCGCGGCGGCCGGCCCGTTCCGCTTCCCAGTGCAATTGGTCTCGAAGCCTCAAGGCACGGCGCCGCGCGGATATATGGGTCGCATCGATTCCGGCCACGTGCTGGCGGGTGCGGAAGTGTCGATCTTTCCGGGCAGCCGCCGCACCCGCGTGCGGCAGATCCTGTCGCACGGCCAGCCGCGCGAGCTGGCGGTGGCGGGCGACTCGGTGACCCTGGTGCTGGCCGAAGACCTCGATCTCTCCCGCGGCGACCTGATTGCCGACGCGGAAAAACCGCCGCGGGAGACGCGCGCCGTGGACGCAACGCTGGTCTGGCTGGGGCAGGAGCCGCTGCGCGAGGGTGGCCGCTACCTGGTTCAGCAAGGCTCAAGGCGCGCCCCCGCCCGCGTGACCGCCGCAGGCGCCGTGGCGCTTAACGATATCGCGCGCGCCAGCCTTGCTCTGCACGCGCCGCTGTTCGTCGACGCCTATGAATCGGTGCGCGCCACCGGCGCGCTGATCCTGATCGACGAGGCAACCAACCAGACCGTCGCTGCGGGCCTCGTCCTGTGAGCGGCGTCCGTGAAGTAAGCGGAACGGTATACCTCGTCGGCGCCGGACCGGGCGCCGCCGACCTCCTCACCGTGCGCGCAGCCCGGCTGCTCCGCGGGGCGGACATCGTTTTTTACGACGCATTGGTTTCGAAGGACATCGTCGGTCTTGCCGTCAACGCGGAAAAAATTCAGGTCGGGAAAAGGAGCGGCAAGCGCTCGACTGCCCAGCACTTCATCAACAAGCGCCTGGCCGACGCCGCGCGCTGCCACCAGGTGGTGGTGCGCCTCAAGGGTGGCGACCCGATGCTGTTCGGGCGGGCGCAGGATGAAATTTCGTATCTGAATAAGCACGGCATCGCGGTCCAGGTGGTGCCGGGGGTCACGGCGGCGCTCGCCGCGAGCGCGGATCTGCGGGTCTCGCTCACCCAGCGTGGTGTCTCGCGCAGCGTAGTCTTCGCCACGCCGCGCGCCGCACCGGACGAGGCGCCGTCGAACTGGGCGGCCGCAGTGGCCGCGGCGGACACGGCGGTGCTCTATATGGCGGCCGGCATGGCCGAGCAGGTGAGGGCGGAGCTGATTGCCGCGGGGGTGAGCGCCGCGAAGCCGGTCGCGGTGGTTGAAAACGCCTCGGTGGATGCGCGCATCCAGTCCGGCGTTCTGGCGGAACTGGGTTCTTTTGCGACCGGAGAAAAGCCGGTGCTGGTGTTGCTAGGCGACGTTTACGCGGCGCTCGCCGCGGCTCGCGAGCCACAGCGCGCCGGCGAAGAACGCCACGAACCAGGCGAGCGACCACTCGGCGATCGACAGACCGAGGAAGCTCCAGTCCACCTTCGCGCATTCCCCGCTGCCCGCAAATAGCTTGGCGATGGTCCGCGTCAGCGGATAGTTGTCCAGCATGAATCCGAGGTCGGGCCCGCAGGCCGGCACCTGGTCCGCGGGCAGGTGTTGCAGCCAGACCTGCCTCCCCGCGGTGGCGATGCCACCCGCGGCGAACAGGGCGGCGAAGCCCGAATAAATCCAGATCCCGATGCGGCCCGGTCCATGGATCGCCGCCAGGACCATGGTGCCGCCCACGAGGTAGTAGAAGGCGCGCTGCACCATGCAGAGCGGGCAAGGCTCGAGGCCACGCGCGTACTGCAGGAAGTAGCCGTAGCTGAGGAGCAATGCGCAGGCGGCGGCGCCCACCGCGAACGCGATTCTCTTCATACGAAGGCGAGTCGCTTCATGGCCGCGCCGACCTCACCACGCCGCTTGCGCTGCCAAAACCGATGGCGGCGAACCCGGCTTTCTCGCAGCGCGCGGTCTCGATGACCTCGTCGCCATCCTCGAGGAAGCTGCGCGTTTCGCCGCCGGGCAGGTCGACCGGATGCCTGCCGCCGAGCGAGATCTCCATCAGCGAGCCGTAGCTGCCGGGCGCGGCGCCCGAAATCGTGCCGGAGCCGAGCAGGTCGCCCGGCTGAACGTTGCAGCCGTTGGAACTCTGGTGCGCGAGCATCTGCGCCGGCGTCCAGTACGAGTCGCGGAAGCTGCCGCGCGACAGGCGTGCCGGCGGCAGCTTCTGCCGGCGCATTTCCTTGCTGCGCAAATGCATCTCGATCGTGATGTCGTAGCCCCCCTGCTTCTGATCCTCCTGAGAATGCAGATAAACCAGGGGTTGCGGATCTTGCGCTTCACGCTGGAAGGCGGGGCAGCGGAAGGGCTCGAGCGCCTCCATCGTCACGATCCAGGGAGAAACGGTGGAGGCGAAGCTCTTGGCGAGGAAAGGCCCGAGCGGCACGTATTCCCAGGCCTGCAGGTCGCGCGCGGACCAGTCATTCAGGAGCACGACCCCGAACAGATGGTCGCCTGATTTTTCAACAGGAATTCTTTTACTCAACGAATTTCCCGGCCCCACCACAAACCCCAGCTCCGCCTCGTAATCGAGTCGGCGGCTGGGGCCGAACGACGGCGCCGGCGCGTCGGCGGGCTTCGACTGCCCCATCGGGCGCGTCACCGGCGTGCCCGACACCACGATCGAAGAGCCGCGCCCGTGGTAGCCGATCGGCAGCCACTTGTAATTGGGCAGCAGCGGATTGTCGGGGCGCAGCATTTTGCCCATGTTGGTCGCATGATGGATGCCGGTGAAGAAGTCGCTGTAGTCTCCGATGGCCAGCGGCAGGAAAAGTTCGGTCCTGCTTGCAGAAAGCAGGTATTTACTTTTTTTCTTCTGATAATTGTCTTTCAAAAGAAAGGAAAAAATTTCCTTTCGAAGATCTTTCCATTTTTTCCTTCCCAGCGCCGCAATGCCGTTCAGGGTCGGGCCGGTGTTGAGGCCGAGGGCGGCGAGATCGAGGATCTGGTCCCCAATGGCGATGCCGCCACGGCGCTGCTCTTTCTTTCCGATCAAGGAAAAAACCCCGAAAGGAAGATTCTGGATCGGGAAGTCGCTGCCGCGGGCGCTTGCCACCCAGCTGTCGAGCTCCGGATCGTGCGTCCGGTCGAGCGTCACTTCGCCGGCTTCCGGAAGCCGTCCCAGACCCTGTCGTAATTCTTCTGCAGCTCGCGCGCGCCGAGCGCGAATTTCGTCGGCCGGAACACCCAGCGCGATTCCCACATGAAAGCCAGGCCGTCGCCGGTTTTTCTGGGCGCGAGGCTTTCTGCAGTCGCTTTTTGATGCGTCAAAAGATCCGGCCCATGCGCAGACATGGTGTTGTGCAGCGAGATGCCGCCGGGGACAAAGCCTCCGGCCTTGCCGTCGTACTCGCCCCGCACCAGGCCCATCAGCTCGCTCATCACGTTGCGGTGGAACCAGGGCGGGCGAAAGGTGTTCTCCATCACCAGCCAGCGCGGCGGAAAGATGACGAAGTCGCAATTGGCGACGCCCGGCTGCCCCGAGGGCGAGGTGAGCACGGTGAAGAGCGACGGATCGTGGTGATCGAACAGCGTGCTGCCGAGTGGCATGAAGCGAGCCAGATCGTATTTGTAGGGGACGTAATCGCCATGCCACGCGACGACGTCGAGCGGCGAGTAGGCGAGCTCGGTCGACCATAGCCCACCGAGGAACTTGGCGACCAGCTGGTGCTTGCCGCGCTTGTCTTCGAAAGCTGCCACCGGCGCGAGGAAGTCACGCGTCTGCGCGAGTCCCTGCGAGCCGATCGGCCCGAGCTCGGGGAGGCGGAAGGCCGCGCCGTAGTTCTCGCAGACATAGCCCCGCGACGGGCCATTGACGTCGATCCTGAACTTGAGGCCTTTGGGGATGACCGAGATCTCTCCCGGAGAAACCGACAGCAGACCCAGCTCGGTGGCAACCGCGAGCGCCCCTTCCTGAGGAACCAGCATCATTTCCGCATCGGCGTTCAGGAACGCGCGGTTGCGCATCGGGCGGTTGGCCCGGTAGATGTGCACGGCGACGCCCGACTGCGAGTGCGGCGAGCCGGAGCCGGCGATGGTGGCGAAGCCGTCGAGGAAATCGGTGGGACGCGAAGGAAGCGGGAACGGGTCCCAGCGCAGGCGGTTGAAGGGTGTTGCCGTGTCGCGAAAAGGACCGGTGCGCAACAGGCCAGCGGCCACGCGCTTATAGGGCGGATGCATGGCGGAAGGCCGCAGCCGGTAAGTCCAGGTGCTCTGGTTCTCTGCGCGCGGCGCGGTGAACGCAGAGCCGGAGATCACCTCGGCATAAAGTCCTTTTGCCGGCCGCTGCGGCGCGTTGCGGCCGACGGGCAACGCGCCCTTCAGCGCTTCGCTCGAGAACGAGTTGCCGAAGCCGCTCTGGTATCGCAACTTCAGGCCTTGAGAACGCCGCGCTTCATCTGGTCGAGCTCGATCGACTCGAACAGCGCCTTGAAGTTGCCCTCGCCGAAGCCCTCGTCGCCCTTGCGCTGGATGAATTCAAAGAAGATCGGGCCGAGCTGGTTCTCGGAGAAGATCTGCAGCAGCAGCGCGCCGGCCTTGCCGTCGACGAGGATCTTGCGCTGGCGCAGCGCGGCGATGTTTTCGCCGTGGCCGGGGATGCGCTTGTCGACCTGGTCGTAGTAGGTGTCGTTGGTGTCGAGCAGCCTGACGCCTTTCGACTTCAAGGCGTCCACGGTGCGCGGCAGATCGGTCGAGGCGAGTGCGACGTGCTGGATGCCTTCGCCGTGGTAGGAGTCGAGGTACTCCTGGATCTGCCCGGCTTTTTCGCCGCCTTCTTCGTTGATCGGGATGCGGATCCTGCCGCAGGGGCTGGTCATGGCCTTCGATTTCACGCCGGTGACCTGGCCCTCGATGTCGAAGTAACGGATCTCGCGGAAGTTGAACAGGCGCTCGTAGAACGCGGCCCATTCTTTCATGCTGCCCTTGTGTACGTTGTGCGTCAGGTGGTCGATGTGCGCGAGGCCGTGTCCCGCGGGATTCAGTTCAGCGCCGGCAAGTGGCTCGAAGTCAACGTCGAAGAAACCGATATTGCCGATCTCGCCCGGCCGCGCGCCGCCCTTGCCGCGCCAGCGGTCGATGAAGTACAGCAGCGAATCGCCGATGCCCTTGATGGCCGGGATGTTCAACTCGCCGGGGCCGGCATGCGCGGCGTAGCCCCAGGCGCCGAGCGCTACGGCGCGCTCATAGGCCGCTTTCGCGTCGCGCACGCGGAAGGCGATGGCGCAGATGCTCGGCCCATGCAGGCGGGCAAATCGCTGCGCGAAGGAATCCGGCTCGGCGTTGACGATGAAATTGATCTCGCCCTGCCGGTAAAGCACCACGTCCTTGTGCCGGTGTCGCGCGATCGCTCTGAAGCCGAGGCGTTCGAACAAGCCGCCCATCGCTTTGGGATCGGGCGCGGCGTATTCGACGAACTCGAATCCGTCGGTGCCCATCGGGTTGTCCCAGGGGACGAAGGCCATGGCGCACTGAGTATAATCATTTCGCTCAGAGGAGGAACCCCATGATGTTCAGAATTGCCGGGCTGCTGCTATTCACGATGCTGTTTTCGTTGAACGGCCACGCGCAGAAGACCGAGATGAAGCTCGCCTATTTCGTCGGCGACCAGCACGCGATGTCGCAATGGCTGATCAAGTGGTCGGAACAACTGGAGAAGGGCTCCGGCGGGCGCATCGCGGTGAAGCGGTTCCCGGGCGCGCAGATGGGACCGACGCCAGGCCACTACGATTTCGCGCGCACCGGCCAGGCCGATGTCGCCTGGTTTCTGCACGGCGGCACGCCGGGGCGTTTCCCGCTCACCGAGATCGTCAGCCTGCCCTTCATGGTGGGCAGCGCCGAGATCGGCACCAAGGTTCTCAACGACCATGACTTGCGCGCCAAATATCTCGATGCCGAGCACAAGGGCGTCAAGGTGCTGCTGCTCTTCACGCACCAGCCGGGCAGCGTGCACACCACCAAGAAGCCGATCCGCACGCTCGACGACATGAAGGGCCTGCGCATCCGTTTCTCCAACCCGACCATCCGCGAGCTGGTGGCGGCGCTCGGCGCGACGCCGGTGGGCGTACCGCCGCCCGACCAGGTCGAGCAACTGCAGAAAGGCACCATCGACGGCGTGTTCATCGACTACGGCGGCGCCGGCATCGCGTTCAAGATGGGCGGGGTGATCAAGTACACCACCGAGCTCTACTCCTACGTCTCGAGCTTCGGCCTGGCGATGAACGAGGATTTCTGGGCCAAGCTCTCGCCTGATTTGAAGAAGCTGGTAATGGACACCACCACCGGCAAGGAGAAGGAGGTGGGCGAGGCCTGGGACGCGCTCGATATCCCCGGCAAGAAGGCGCTGGTGGACGGCGGCGATGAAGTGATCAGGCTCTCCGCCGCCGACACGGCGAAGATCCGCGCGGTGGGCGCGCAGGTCGCCGAGGTCACCGTCAAGGGCTACGAGGAAAAAGGCCTGCCGGCGCGCGCGGTGTACAACTCGATGCGCGCGCTGTCGGAGAAGCACGCCAAGACCTCCAAGAATTTCTGGAATTGAAATTCCGTAAGACTGCCGCGGCAGTTTGCGGCTGGGCGGCGAGCATCGCGCTCGCTGCGATGATGCTGCTGACGGTCGCCGACGTGGTGCTGCGCGCCACCGTCAATTTCCCGGTGCGCGGCACCCTCGAGCTCGTCGAGCTGCTGCTCGCCTGCACCTTCTTCCTCGCGCTGCCGGCGAGTTTCCTGCGCGACGAGCATATCGTGGTGGACATCATCGACGGCTGGGCGCCGCGCTGGGTGCCGTGGTTGCGGCGCGTCGCCGGCATGCTCGCCGTGCTGGTGATGGCGGCAATGGCCTGGCAGGGCTGGGTTGCCGCCCGGGATTCGGCGGCATTCAACGACGTGACCTCGGATCTGGCGCTGCCGCGCCTGTGGTACTGGATCCCGGTGCTCGCCGGCATGATCGGCGCCGGGATCGCGGCGGCGGCGATGCTGTTCGCCCGGGAGCCCGGCAAGTGAGCGTCGCGGCGATCGGCATCCTGGGGGTGGTCGGGCTGCTGCTCCTCATTTTCGCGCGCGTGCCGATCGGGCTCGCACTGGCAGCGAGCGGGTTGGCCGGCTATGCCGCGCTCGATGGCTGGGACAAGGCGCTGAAGATGTTCGGCTCGGTGCCATTCACGCTGGCGAGCGCCTACTCGCTGTCGGTGATTCCACTCTTCATCCTGATGGGCGCGGTGGCCTCGCGCGCCAATATGGCGCGCGAGCTGTTCGACGCGTCCAACGCCATCTTTTCCGGCGTGCGCGGCGCGCTCGCCAGCGCCACCATCGGCGCCTGCGCCGCCTTCGGCGCCATCTGCGGCTCGTCGATCGCCACGGCGGCGACCTTCTCCAAGGTTTCGATCCCGGAGATGCGTCGCTACGGCTACGACGAGGGCTTCGCCGCCGGCGCGGTGGCCTCGGCGGGCACGCTCGGCATCCTGATCCCGCCCTCGGTGATGCTCGCGGTCTATTCCATCGTCGCCGAGCAGTCGCTGCCGAAGCTGTTCGCCGCGGCGATGATCCCGGGCACCGTGCTCGCCATCCTCTACGTCATCACGGTTTCGGTGGTGGCACGCTTGCGGCCGCAACTGATGCCCAAGGCGCCGTCCCTTCCGCTGCGCCAGCGGCTTGCCGCGGCGCGCAGCATGTGGAAGCTGTTGCTGCTCTTTTTCCTGGCGGTGGTCGGCATCTACCTCGGCTGGTTCTCGCCCACCGAGGCCGCGGCGGTGAGCGCCTTCGCCGCCATCGTCATCGCTTTTGCCACGCGCGCCATGGGCTGGCGCGGATTGGGGGAGGCGATGCTCGAAACCGCCTACGCCACGGCGATGCTGTTCTTCATCGTCGTCGGCGCTTTCGTCTTCGCGCGCTTCATCGTGCTGACGCAGTTTCCGAACATCCTGGCGCAGTGGGTCAGGGACATGGGCTTCGCGCCGGCCTGGATCCTGTTCGCCGTGACGATGCTCTATTTCGTGCTCGGCACTTTCCTCGATGAAGTGAGCACCATCCTGGTCACGGTGCCGGTCACGCTGCCGCTCGTCACCGGCATCGGCTTCGACGGCATCTGGTTCGGCATCTTCGTCACGGTGATGTGCACCATCGGCCTGATCAGCCCGCCCACCGGCATGACGGTGTTCGTGATCCAGGCGCAAAACCCGGAGATCCCGGTGGCGAAGATCTACCTCGGGACGCTGCCCTTCCTGGTGGCGGACTTCGTGCTGGTGCTGCTGCTGATCGCCGCGCCGGGGCTGGTTTCTTGGCTGCCGGCGCTTCTCAAGATCTAAAGCTGTAGTTTTTTTCGACCCAGTCCTTGTAGCCGCCGCTGGTGGCCTTCTCTATCCATTCCGCATTCGCGAGGTACCACTCGACCGTCTTCCGCAGTCCGCTGCTGAAGCTCTCCGCCGGCTGCCAGCCGAGCTCGCGCTGGATCTTCGCGCTATTGATGGCGTAGCGCCGGTCGTGCCCGGGGCGATCTTTCACGTGGGTGATGAGCCCTCGATAGCTGCCGGAGGCGCGCGGGCGCAGCTCATCGAGCAATCCGCAAACTGCGCCCACCACCTCGAGGTTGGTCATCTCGCAGCTGCCGCCGATGTTGTAGGTTTCGCCGGCCGCGCCGCGCTCGAGGACCTGCCGCAGGGCGTCGCAGTGGTCCTCGACGTACAGCCAGTCGCGCACGTTCTTGCCATCGCCGTAGATCGGCAGCGGCTCGCCCGCGAGCGCGTTGTGAATCAGCAGCGGGATCAGCTTTTCGGGCAGCTGCCGCGGCCCGTAGTTGTTCGAGCAGTTGCCGATCAGCGTCGGCAGGCCGTAGGTGTGGTGGTAGGCGCGCACCAAGTGGTCGGCCGCCGCCTTGGAGGCGCTGTAGGGACTGTTGGGGGCGTAGGGCGATTTTTCGGTAAAGGGCGGGTCGTTTTCCTTCAACGAGCCAAACACCTCATCCGTCGACACGTGGAGGAAGCGGAAATCCTTTTGCCTGGCGAAGAATTCCCTGCATTCTTCCAGCAGCGCCCAGGTGCCGACGACGTTGGTCTGCACGAACTCGCCGGGGCCGTGGATCGAACGGTCGACGTGGCTCTCGGCGGCGAAGTGCACCACGGCGCGCGGCCGGTGCTCGGCGAGGAGTTTCCGCACCAGTTCGCGGTCGTTGATGTCGCCTTGCACGAAGAGGTGGCGCGCGTCGCCGGTGAGCGCGGCGACGTTGCGCAGGCTGCCGGCGTAGCCGAGCTTGTCGAGGTTGACGACCTTTTCGCCGCGCTTCGCCACTGCGGCGAGCACGAAATTCGATCCGATGAAGCCGGCGCCGCCGGTAACCAGGATCACTAAGCCGGAACCGTCTCTTTGCGCAGCGGCATCTGATGCAGCCACCGCTCGATTTCCGCCGGATCGGCGAACAGCGTCTCGAGCTCGGCGCGCACCTCCGCCTCGGTCTGCAGCACCGACTCGACCACCCCCTGTTTTACGCCGCTGCGGTCAGTGGCGAATTCGAGCCGGGTTCCCCATGGATCGAACAGGTAGGCGGACCAGAAGCGGCCGCCGAGCGGCACCGGGCCGATGACTTTCTCCCCGCAGCCCTTTACGCGGTCGATCAGCGCATCGAATTGCTCGGGGCGGACGTGGAAGGCGACGTGCTGCATGCCGCCGACATGGTCGCGGTTCTGGCGCGGCAGGCCCTTCGGATACTCGAACACGGCAAACAGCGAATCGTTGCCCATGTCGAAAAAGTAGTGGCGCAGGTTGTCGTAGGGCGGCTGGCCGCGGTCCTGTTCGTAGGGCACGCGGCGCACGTGCACCAGGCGAAAACCCATGACGCGCGTGTAGAAATCCATCGCCGTCGGCATGTCGTCTGCAACGATCGCCAGATGGTCTACTCCTCTAGTGTGCATGGCTCTTCTCCTGCAGCGTGTTGATGAACGAGCGCACCGCATTCAAATAGCCCTGCGGGTTGTCGCCGGCGATGTCGTGCCCGGCATCCACCTCGGCGAGCGCAAGCCGCGGGTTCGCCGCCTTCATCTTCGCCGCGCTTTCGGCGGCATACATGTCGGAGTGCGTGCCGCGCAGCGACAGGATCGGGCAGCGTACTTCGCCGATCAGCTGCCACATGTCGACGCCGAGCTTGGGCCGCTCGCCGGTTTCGAGGAGCTTCCTGAACTGGTCGCGGAAGTAAGTGTCGCGCTTGAGGACGAATTTTCCATTCAGAGGTATCAGGTAATTCTCAAATCTTGTCCGGTCATCCTTGCCGAAGTACTGCAGTGCCTCATCCACCGAAGCGAAGGTATCGGGCGTCCCGGCCACGATCTTGGTCACGCGCTGGGCGCCGGCCGGCGCGTTTTCGGGCGAATAGTCGACCAGCACCAGTCCGGCGATGCGCGCCGGATGCTTGGCGGCGACGAAGGTGGTGCTGCGGCCGCCCATCGAATGCCCGGAGAGAATCGCATGGCGCCAGCCGAGGTGGTCGAGCAGGTTGACGATGTCCTGCGCCATGGTCGGCACGCTGTAATCGCGCGCCGGGCTCCAGCTCGAGTCGCCGAAGCCGCGCAGGTCCATTGCCACCACCTCGCGCTCCGCGGCGAGCGCCTGCGCAACAGGCAGCCAGTCGTAGGAGAAGTAGGACAGCCCGTGCACCAGCAGCACCGGCGTGCGGCCGGGCTGCCCGAGCTTGCGGTAGAAGAGCTTGACGTCGCCGGAGGCGACATGCGCGCCACGGTGGGGAACCGTCATGCGACCTCCAGCGGAGCCGAGCGCAGGCGCTCGTAGATCGGGGTGAAGTCAGGCGCCGTTTCGCGCAGCAGCTGCTCGAACGAGTCGATGACGAAGTAGCGCTCCTGGTAGCGGTCGATCTGGTACTCGGTGCGCATGGCGCGCTCGAGCTCGAACGGCAGGCGCCGCGGGCGCGGATCGTCGACGCAATAGGCGAGCTCGCCGCCGGAGGAAAGCAGGCCCGCGCCGTAGGCGCGGATACCGGCCTCCGTCTTGATCAACCCGAACTCGATCGTGTACCAGTAGAGACGCGCCAGCATCTTGACCGCATCGAGGCGCATGGCCTTGAGCCCGCCCTTGCCGTATTCGTAGAGGTGGTCGGCGTAGGTGCGGTCGAACAGCAGCGGCACGTGCCCGAAGAAGTCGTGGAACACGTCGGGCTCGACGATGTAGTCGAACTCCTGCGGCCGGCGCAGCCACACCGTCACCGGGAAGCGCCGGTGCGCGAGATGCGTGAAGAAGGCCTCGTCCGGGATCAGGCCCGGGACGGCGACGATTTCCCAGCCGGTGGCTTTCTTCAATCTCGCGGTGGTCTTCTGAAAATCGGGAATTCCGCCGGAAAGATCGAGGCCGGCAACAGCCGCTATCCATTCGGGGCAGGCGTACCTCGGCACCAGCGCCGCCTGGCGCTCGAACAGGCGCCGGAACAGCGCATGCTCGTCCGCCGAGTAGGCGCTCCAGTCCTGCTCGACGGCGTAATCCGGCCCGCTGCGGCTGTAATCGCCTCGCATGGCGGAATCTTAGCCCTTCAGCCGCACCGGCAGGCGGATCGTTGAACACCAGGTCAGCTGAAAATCGCGCACATCCACTCGGTTATTATGCGGCCATGCAACGCGTGCCGATGGCGGAGTTCGAGCCGGCGCTGAAAAAGCGCCTCGAGGAGCTGTGGGGTACGCCACCCAATCTCTACCGCGCGCTCGGCAACCATCCGACGCTGATCGCGGCGTGGACGGAATTCTCCAGGGCGCTGCGCCACGACACGCGCACGCCGCGCGCGCTGCGCGAGCTGGTGATCCTGCGCGGCGCGCAGCTGATGCGCTCGGAGTACGAATGGGCGCAGCACTTGGCGATGGCGAGGAAGAGCGGCGTGCGCGAGGCGCAGATCATGGCGCTGGCGGACTGGCGCGGCTCGGGCGAGTTCGACGCGCGCGAGAAGGCGGCGCTGGCGCTTGCCGAGGCGGTCACCGAGGGACAGGTGAGCGACGCGGTCTATGCCGAGGTGTCGCGAAAATTCAGCCACGCCGAGTTTGTCGAGCTCGCCATGGTGGCGGCGTTCTACGCCATGGTCGGCCGCATGCTCGACGCGATGCGCGTGGCGCTCGAGCCGGAAATGCGCGGCTATTCGCCCAAGCTCCCCGGCGCATGAGCACGCAGCGCTCCTACCGCTACTACGATTTCGTAATGGCTGCGTTCGTCACGGTGCTGCTGTGCTCGAACTTCATCGGCGCGGCGAAGCAGGCGACGGTGAACCTGCCGCTGGTCGGCGCGACTACGTTCGGCGCCGGCGTGCTGTTCTTTCCGATCTCGTACATCTTCGGCGACATCCTTACCGAAGTGTACGGCTACGGGCGCGACCGGCGCGTGGTCTGGGCCGGTTTCGCCGCGCTGGCGTTTGCTTCCTTCATGGCGTGGGTGGTCATCGCCCTGCCGCCGGCAAGCACCGGGTTCATGGCGGCCTACCAGGGCCACCTCGAGGGCGTGTTCGGCAACAGCTGGCGGATCGCTCTGGGGTCGATGATCGCATTCTGGGCCGGCAGCTTCTCCAATAGCTATGTGCTGGCGAAGATGAAGCTCTGGACCCAAGGCAAATGGCTCTGGACGCGCACCATCGGATCCACCATCGTGGGGGAGCTGGTCGATTCAGCGCTGTTCTACTTCATCGCGTTCTACGGCATCTGGGCGAGCGGCGACGTGATCAAGATCGCGCTCGCGCAATACGTGCTCAAGACCGGGTGGGAGATCGTGATGACGCCGGTGACCTATCGCGTGGTCGGCTTCCTGAAGCGGGCGGAGGACGAGGACTACTACGACCGCAATACGAATTTCACGCCCTTCAGTCTTAAGACCTGATGGTGAAGGTTTAGAACCTGATTTTTCCCGAGCGGTAGGCTTCGAGCACGCGACGCAGCCGCATGCGCGCTTCGCCGGGCACATCGTCCATCAGGAAGCGACCGTCGATCTCGACATAGAACTGGCCGGAGAGCTGGCGACCGGCTTCTCCCAGCTCCCAGATCAGCAGCCGATGCGCGCCGACGGCGACCTCGGCCACCAGGCGGTTGGCCGGCGCGAAAAAGCGCCCGTAGACGCGCTTGAACTCCTCGTCGCCCACGGCGGCGCGGTACCTGGCGAGCTCCTCATAGCGCCGGCGCGGTGCGTTCGAGAGCACCGCCGCACTTTCGATGTCGCCTACGGCGAGGTGGCGCAGCAGCTTCTCGGCCACCGGCCGCGCGCTGCCGGCCGCGCTTTCCACCAGGCGGTAGCGGACTACCTGGCCGGGCGCCACCTCGACGCTGCGCTCATCGCCCTGCGCCGCCGCGGTGGCGCACGCAAGGGCGAGCGCGAAGGCGCAGCCGCGCACGCGGCTAAGCCGCGGCGCGCACGTCCCGTTGGGCGGCAAAACGTGCCAGCAGCTCGTCGCGTTGCTTGCGCGCCGCGACGATGCTTTTCAGCTTGAGGTGGCCGAAGCCGCGGATGTCCTCGGGCAGCGAGGCAATCTGCACGGCCAGGGCATGGTTGGCGGGCGACAGGCCCACGAGGATCTCTTCGATGGTGCGCTCGTAATCGGTGATCAACGCGCGCTCGGTGCGCCGCTCCGCCGTGTAGCCGAAAATATCGAAGGCGGTGCCGCGCAAGCCTTTCAGCCGGGCAAGGACCTTGAAGGGGTAGATCATCCAGCTGCCGAACCTGATCTTCCTCGGTTCGCCTGTCTGCGGATCCTTGCGCGCCAGCAGCGGCGGAGCGAGGTGGTAGACCAGCCGGTAGTCGCCTTCGAACATGCCGTCGATCTTCGCCGCAAAGGCCGCGTCGGCATGCAGGCGCCCGACTTCGTATTCGTCCTTGTAGGCGAGGAGTTTGGCGTAGTAGCGCGCCACGGCTTCCGTGAATTTCGAGGAATTTGTTTTTTCTTTTTCTGCGGCAAGAGTCTTTGCGACCAGACGCTGGTATTTCTCCGCGTATTTCTCGTCCTGATAATCCGTCAGCAGCTTGACGCGCCGCTCGATGAGCTCATCAAGGTTACGCGAGAAGTGCTGCCCGATCGGCACCACTTCGGCGGGCATGGCGATGCGCCGCACGCGCTCGAGGTCGGCCGCTGCGCGCCGGCCCCAGACGAAGCTCTTCTTGTTAAAGTCCACTGCGACGCCGTTCAGCTCGATGGCGCGCTCGAGCGAGGCGCCGGAGAGCGGCACCCAGCCTTTCTGGTAGGCGTAGCCGAGCATGAACATGTTGGTGGCGATGGCGTCGCCCATCAGCGCCGAGGCGAGCTCGGCGGCCGGCAGGAATTCGGCGTTGCCCTCGCCGCAGGCCTCGGCGATGTCCGCCTGCATGTCGGAGCCCGGCAGGCGCCAGTTGGGATTGCGCACGAATTCCGCCGTGGGCGTGACGCTGGCGTTGATCAGCGCGCGCGTTTCGCGCGGCGCCATGCGCTCCAGCGCGTCGTTACTCGCGCTGACCACCAGGTCGCAGCCGATGACCAGCCGCGCGCCGCCGGTGTCGAGCCGCGTGCACTGCAGGGCTTCCGGATGCGAGGCGACCTGCACGTGCGACATCACCGCGCCGTATTTCTGCGCCAGCCCCGACATGTCGAGGACCGTGACGCCCTTGCCTTCGAGGTGTCCCGCCATGCCGACGATCTGGCCGATGGTGATGACGCCGGTGCCGCCGATGCCGGTGACCAGGATGCCGAAGGGTTTCTCGACGGACGGGAGCTGCGGTTCCTTCAGGACAAAAGCTTCCTCCGTGGCAACGGCGGAGGACTTGCCCTTCTTCAGGCGGCCGCCCTCCACGGTGACGAAACTCGGGCAGAAGCCCTTCAGGCAGGAGTAGTCCTTGTTGCACGAGGACTGGTTGATGGTGCGCTTGCGGCCGAGCTCGGTCTCGAGCGGCTCGACCGACAGGCAGTTGGACTTGGCGCTGCAATCGCCGCAGCCTTCGCACACCGCCTCGTTGATCACGGCGCGAATTGCGGGATCGGGGAAGGCGTTTCTTTTGCGCCGGCGGCGCTTCTCGGAGGCGCAGGTCTGGTCGTAGATCAGCGCCGAGACGCCCGGCATCTCGCGCAGCTCGCGCTGCACCTGGTCGAGCTCGTCGCGGTGGCGCACCGTGACACCCGGCGCCCAATCGATGCCGTGCGGGTATTTATCCGGCTCGTCGGTGACCACCACGATCGGCGTCACGCCCTCGGCGGCGATCTGGCGCGAGATCCTCGCCGGGTCGAGCGGGCCGTCGTGGTGCTGGCCGCCGGTCATCGCCACCGCGTCGTTGTAGAGGATCTTGTAGGTCATGTTGACCTTGGCGGCGACCGCGGCGCGGATGGCGAGCAGTCCCGAGTGGAAGTAGGTGCCGTCGCCGAGGTTGGTGAAGATGTGCTTCTCGTCGGTGAACGGCGCCTGCCCGATCCAGGGCGCGCCTTCGGCGCCCATGTGCGTGAAGGTCGAGGTCTTCCGGTCCATCCATACGGCCATGAAATGGCAGCCGATGCCGGCGAGGGCGCGACTGCCCTCGGGCACGCGCGTCGAGGTGTTGTGCGGGCAGCCGGAGCAGAAGTAGGGCTGCCGTATGGCAGTCACGCGGGGCTTGGCCAGCGCTTTTTCCTTGAATTCGAGGAACGCCAGGCGTTCCTTGAATTGCGACCCGAGTTTTTCCGCCATGCCCAGCTTCGTCAGGCGCTGCGCAATGGCTTTTGCCACCATTGCCGGGGAGTGCTCGTAATGCGCTGGCAGCAGCCAGGTGCCGGCGGGCTGGCCGCCGGAGCGGCTCCATTCGCCGCTGTCGTCGAACTTGCCGACCACGCGCGGGGCGCGCACGCCTTCCTTCCAGTTGTAGAGCTCTTCCTTGATCTCGTACTCGATCAGCTGGCGCTTCTCCTCGACCACCAGGATTTCCTCCAGCCCGTCGGCAAAGCGGCGCGCGCCTTGCGGCTCGAGCGGCCAGGACATCGCCACCTTGTAGACGCGCAGGCCGATGTCGCGCGCCACGCGCTCGTCGATGCCGAGATCGGCGAGCGCCTGCATGGTGTCGCCGAAGCTTTTTCCGGTGGTGACGATTCCTAATCTGGGATTTGGACTGTCATAAATAATTCTGTCCAGGCCGTTGGCGCGAACATACGCCAGAGCGGCATACACCTTCCAGTCGAGGATGCGCGCTTCCTGCTCGAGGATGCCGTCGGGCCAGCGGATGTTCAGGCCACCCCCCGGCATGGCGAAGTCGCTGGGCAGGACCATGCGCACCCGGCCCGGGTCGATGTCGACCGAGGCGCCGGACTCGACCACGTCGGTCACGCACTTGAAGCCGATCCAGCAGCCCGAATAGCGGCTCATGGCGAAGCCGTGCAGGCCGAAGTCGACGTAGTCCTGCACGCTCGAGGGGTTGAGCACCGGGATGCAGCAGGCCTTGAGAATGTGCTCGCTCTGGTGCGCGAGCGTCGAGGATTTCGCCGCGTGGTCGTCGCCCGCCAGCACCAGCACGCCGCCGTGCTTCGAGGTGCCAGCGGCATTGGCGTGCTTGAAGACGTCGCCGCAGCGATCCACGCCCGGCCCCTTGCCGTACCACATGCTGAACACGCCGTCGTAGCGCGCGCCGGGGAACATGCCGACCTGCTGCGTGCCCCAGATCGCCGTCGCCGCCAGGTCCTCGTTCACGCCCGGCTGGAACTTGATGTGGTGGCTTTCGAGGTGCGGCTTGGCGCGCCACAGCGCCTGGTCGAGGCCGCCGAGCGGCGAGCCGCGGTAGCCCGAGACGTAGCCCGCGGTGTTGAGGCCGGCGCGCAGATCGCGCTCGCGCTGCAGCATCATCAGGCGGATCAGCGCCTGCGTGCCGGTGAGGAACACGCGGCCCTGCGCCAGCGTGTATTTGTCGTCGAGGGTGACGGAGGCGAGATCCATGGCGCTTCTCAATTAGACACCAGCACGGGCACGAATTCTTGGCTTGGGCGAGCGGGTCGGACGATCCCAGTAAGGCTCAGGCCCGAACGAGGCGGCGAGAAACTCGATGAAAACCCGCGTTTTGGCAGGGAGAAAGCGCCGATGCGGGTACACAGCGTAAATCGCCACGTCGCTATCAAAGGTATAGCCGGGACAGACCGAGACGAGCGAGCCGTCCTCGAGGTGGTGGTGAACGTCCCAGGTGGACTTCAGCGCGACGCCCAACCCGGCGAGCGCCCACTCCCGCAAAACCGCCCAGTTGTCGCAGGCGTAGCGTCCCGACACACGCACCGAGCCCGGCTTGCCGTCGGGGCCCTTGTAGTCCCAGGTGGCGACGAAGTCATTCGCGGTCAAGCAATTGTGGTTTACGAACTCCTCAGGCGTGCGCGGCGTGCCGTGGCGCGCGAGGTATTCTGGGCTGGCGCACACCACGCGGCGGTTTGGCGCGAGCTGGCGCGCGGCAAGCGAGGAATCCTCGAGCTGCGCGATGCGGATGGCGAGGTCGAAGCCTTCGCCAATGATGTTGACGTTGCGATCAGAGAGGCTCAGCGCCAGTTGCACCTTGGGATAGCGCCGGGCAAATTCGGGGATCAACGGCGCGAGGTGCTGGTGGGCGAAGGAGGCGGGCATCGCCACTTTCAGCGCCCCCTGCGGCTCGACGCGGCCGGCGGAGGCCGCGGCGTCTGCTTCCTCGATCTCGGCCAACACGCGGGCGCAGGTGTCGTAGTAGCTCGCACCCTCGTCGGTGAGGCGCAGGCTGCGCGTGGTACGGTTGATCAGCCGCACGCCGAGTCGGGCCTCCAGGCCGGCGAGCCGGCGGCTGACCATCGCCGGCGAGAGTCCGAGCTCGCGCCCCGCGGCCGAAAGGCTTCCCGCGGCGACCACTTTCGAGAACACCGCCATCTCCTGGAGGGTGTCAGCCATATTTGCAGAATATGCAAAAGTGTTTTACAACTCAAGCATATTCTAAACGACTGGTAAAAGACCTACTATTGCTGCGTTGCAGCAGCTCGGGCGGATCCTCCTCCTCCTCTTTCCTCCGAGTTGCACTTGGGGCAGGCCCGCAAGGGTCCTGCCCCTTGTTTTTTCTGCAGCCAATTCTTTAGCCCTGTAGTCGCGCCTTCACCGCAGAAATCACGCTGTCCCAATCACCGAACGTCGCTTGGCGGAACACGCTCGCAGACGGATACCAAAGCATGCGCTCACCCCGCAATCCATAACGCCACTCCGGAAGGAACGGCGCCATCACCAGCACTTCCTTGCCGATCGCACCGGCGAGATGCACGGTGGTGTTGCAAACGCTGACGACCAGGTCGAGGACCTGCATCAGGCCAGCCAGCTCGTCCATGTCCTCGGTGACTCCGGGAAAAAAGTGGAGCGGAATTCCGTGGGCCTTCCTGAAAGTCTCGATCTCTGCGGCGCAATCGCCGTACTGCAGCGAGATCCAGGCAATCCCCGGAATTTCCAGCAACGAGTGAAGGCGGGCGAGATCGAAAGAGCGCCGGGCGCGACCGGTCTTCGCCACGCCGCCCCGCCACGACAATCCGATCTTCCGTCCCGGCCCGAGTGCTGCTAGCCGCTCGCGCCATTGCACCTCCTTGCGCGGATCTGGAGCGAGGTAGCTGCGCCGCGCGGGAAAATCCGCCGCGTTTGTCCTGAAGTGCATGCCGAGGCTGCCCGCCGCCACCACGCATGAGACATCGGCGTCTGGCGGCGTTTGCGCTTCGCGCGCTGCGCCGATGACACGTATGGCCGGAAAGGAGCGCGCGAACAGCGTCGCGAGCCTCGGTTCGCACAACAAAGTGATTTGCTCCACGAGCCGGGACAGATCAGAAATCATCGATACGTGCATGATTTCGTCGCCCAGGCCCTGTTCGCCATAGACCAGCAAGCGGCCAGCGGTGACGGGCCCTCCTTGCCAGGTGGGTATGGACGCGAACCGGGAATGATTGTCCCGGTGGTCCGATATGCGCTTGCGCGCCTCGTACTTCGGCCACGCGGCGGAGAATTTTCCGTCGAGAAAATCCAGGACGGATTCCGACAGGGCTGCGCGGGCGTCCTCGCCCCGCGCCTGGGCCTTGGCGAACCAGTGCCGCGCTGCCGGTATGTCCCCCAGGCACTGCAGCACCAGCGTTCCCATGTTGATGCACATCCCCGCGCCGTCGAAAGCCTGCATGCTCAGCGCGCGATAGTGTTCCCGTGCCTCGTCCAGCCGCCCGAGGTCCTTGAGAATCAGCGCGAGATTCATCCGATAGTTCAATTGCGACGGCAGCAACCGCAAAGACGCCTCGCCGTGGCCCACCGCCTCCTCGAGCCGCCCCTGGCCCCAAAGCGCCGCGGCCAGATTGGCGTGGCCGACCGCGGAATCCGGATCGAGCTCGATGGCGCGTCGCGCCGCCTGCTCCGCGAGCTCCTCGCGCCATGGGTGATAGATCGCCGAGATGGCCGCATGAACATCCGCCGATCCGGGCTCGAGCTTCAACGCGCGCTCGGCCGCGGCTAGCGCGTCTTCCGCCTTTCCCGCATCGGCCAGCAGCTGCGCATGGGCCACGTGGTATTCGGCGCGTTCTGGATTCGACCGCAGCGCCGCGCGAATGCTTTCCATCGCGCCGTCGGCATTCCCTTGCTGCTGCCTAGTTGCCGCTGCACGGTAGAGTTCGTCGGCATCCTGCTTTGCCGCAGGGGTCGCGTCCGCAGCAGGCTTCAGCTCCACGCGCCAGCGCAGAAATCCCGGCAGAAATGCACGTAGCTTGAGCAGCAAGGCGCGCTGGAACGCGCGTCGGCCGTCTTGCAGGCGGCCTTGCGCGCGCAGCGCAGCACCCAGATTTGCATGCGCAATGCCGTGCTCGGGCTTCAAATCGATCGCCCGGCGAAAGCTGGCTTCGGCTTCGGCGTGCCAGTTCTTCTCGAAGTACGCTGCGCCGAGATCGTTATGAACTTCGGCGAGCGTATCGTCGACGCGCAATGCCCGGCGGTAGGCGGTGATGGCGCGATCGGTCTTGCCGTCCTCGATCAGCGCATTGCCGAGGTCGTGTTGATAGCGCGCGACGCCGCGTTCGAGCGATGCCGCCTTCGACAGCGAATGGATCGCGTCGCCAAGCATTGCAAGATTTTGTTGGGCGAGCCCAAGCTGGTGCCAGGCCGCGGCGCTGCGAGGATTGGTATTTACGGCGCGTTGCGCGTCGTCTAACTGGGGATCGCGGTCTGCGGCGGGCATCGCGGCGCAAGGTCGGGCAGCGGGGGCGCAGTATACTGGACGCGCTTGCAGTACTGACAAGGGCCCCAATTCGATGAGTGCACCGGCTACCGCGACCAAGCTGCGCCTGGGCGACGTACTCGTGGCGCAGAAGCTCATTTCGAGAGAGCAGCTTGGGCTGGGGCTCGATCAGCAGAAGCGCTCCGGCCGCCGCCTCGGCCGCGTGCTCGTGGAGCTGGGCTTTTGCTCGGACGAGCAGATCGCCGAGGCAGTAGCGCGCCAATTGGGCGTGTCCTACGTCAACCTCAAGTTCTACAACCTGAACAACGAGGTGGTGCGTCGCCTGCCCGAGTCGCAGGCGCGGCGTTTCCGCGCGCTGGTCCTGGAGGACCGGCGCTCGACCTACCTCGTCGGCATGGCCGATCCTTCGGACCTTTTTGCCTCGGACGAGCTGCGACGCTCGCTCAAGCGCGACATCGAGATGGCAGCGGTCAGCGAGGACCAGCTGCTGCAGTCGATCGATCGCATTTACCGGCGCACGGAGGAGATCAGCGGCCTCGCCAAGGCTCTCGAGCAGGACCTGGGCGACGCTTATGTCGATTTCGGCGCGCTCGGCGCGACCGCTGGCGCCGAGGACGCCCCGGTCGTCAAGCTGTTGCAATCGATGTTCGAGGACGCGGTGCAGGCCAACGCCTCCGACGTGCATATCGAGCCGCAGGAGCGCAACGTCCGCATCCGCTTCCGTATCGATGGCGTGCTCCAGGTGCAGACCGAGGTCGACACGAAAATCGGGCCGGCGCTGGTGCTGCGCCTCAAGCTGATGGGCGGCCTCGACATTTCCGAAAAGCGCCACCCGCAGGACGGGCGCTTCAACGTGCGCGTGCGCGAGCAGCAGGTGGACGTGCGCCTGTCAACCATGCCGGTGCAGTATGGCGAGTCGGTGGTCATGCGCCTGCTCAATCGCAAGTCCTCGGTGCTGTCGCTCGACCACCTCGGCATGCCGGCCGACATGCTCAAGCGCTTTCGCGAGCTGACTCAACGCACCAATGGCATGATGCTGGTGACCGGGCCGACCGGCAGCGGCAAGACGACTACGTTGTACGCCACGCTCGCCGAGATCAACTCGACCGAGAAGAAGATCATCACGGTCGAGGACCCGGTCGAGTACCGGCTCGGCGGCGTCAACCAGGTGCAGGTGAACGAGAAGATCGAGCTCAGCTTCTCGCTGATCCTGCGCTCGGCCCTGCGCCAGGACCCGGACATCATCCTGGTCGGCGAGATCCGCGACGAGGAAACCGCCCACATCGGCCTGCGCGCGGCGCTCACCGGCCACCTGGTGCTGTCGACGCTGCACACCAAGGACGCCGCCGCCACGCCGGTGCGGCTGATCGACATGGGCGCCCCGAGCTACATGGTGGCCACCTCGATTCACGCCGTGGTCGCCCAGCGGCTGGTGCGCATGAACTGCGAAAGTTGCATTCGCGCGCACGTGCCGGAAGCGTCGGAGCTGGCCTGGCTGGCGAGCGAATACAAGCAGCAGATCGACGCCTCCCGGTTCAAGCGCGGCGCCGGGTGCTCGCGCTGCAACAGTACCGGCTTGCTCGGCCGGACCGGCATTTACGAGATGCTGGAGATATCCCCTGAAATGGTGCGGGCGCTGAACCAGAGCCAGAACAACGAGTTCATCGCGCTCGCGGAGCGGGCGCTGCAAGGACGATCCCTGCGCCACCAGGCGCTCGAGCTCGCGCTGTCCGGGCGTGCCCCGGTCACCGAGGTGATCCGGGTGGCGAGCGAACTCGGAGACTGATGCCGTTCTTCGCCTACAGGGGGCGCAATTCCCGCGGCGAGCTGGTGCAGGGCCGGCTGGAAGGAAGCGACAGCGGCGCCATCGCGGATCACCTGCTCAACACCGGCGTGACGCCGATCGAAATCCTGGCCTCGAGTCGCGGCGTGGAGTCCTCGGCGGCGGAACTGCCGGCGGCGCTCGGCCGCCTGTTCCAGCCGGCGGTCACGATCGTCGACCAGATGCTGTTCTCGCGCCAGATGTACACGCTGCTCAAGGCCGGCGTGCCGATCCTGCGGGCGCTCGCGGGCCTCGAGGAATCGACCAGCAATCCGACGCTCAAGGCGGTGGTCGCGGACCTGCGGGCGAGCCTCGACAGCGGCCGGGAGCTGTCCGCCGCCATGCGCCGCCACCCTAGGGTGTTCTCGCCGTTTTATGTCAGCCTGGTGCGGGTCGGGGAAACCACCGGGATGCTGGAGAACGTGTTCCTCCGCCTTTTCGAGCACCTCGAATTCGAGAAGGAAATACGCGAGCGCATCAAGTCGGCGCTGCGCTATCCGATGTTCGTGGTGGCGGCGATGGCCATCGCTCTCGTCATCGTCAATATCGTCGTCATTCCGGCATTCGCCAAGCTGTTCGCCGGCTTCAACGCACAGCTGCCGCTGATGACCCGGATCGTAATCGCGATATCGAACTTCACCGTCGCGTACTGGCCGGTGATGCTCGCCGCGCTGATCGGCAGCGTCGTCGTCTTCAATCTCTGGCGTACCACGCCCGCCGGCAAGTACGCCTGGGACCGCATGAAGCTTCGCATTCCAATCGGCGGGAAAATCATCCTCAAGGCGACCTTGGCGCGTTTCGCGCGCAGTTTCGCGCTCTCCATCAAGAGCGGCGTGCCCGTGGTGCAGGGGTTGACCACGGTGGCCGGCGTGGTGGACAACGATTACCTTGCGCGGCGCATCGAGCAGATGCGCGACGGCGTCGAGCGCGGCGAAAGCGTGCTGCGCACGGCGCTTACCAGCGGCATTTTCACGCCGGTGGTGCTGCAGATGATCGCCGTCGGCGATGAAACCGGCGAGCTTGACGATCTGATGGTGGAGGTGGCCCAGCTCTACGAGCGCGATGTCGACTACGAGGTGAAGACGCTCGCCGCGCAGATCGAGCCGATCCTCATCGTGTTCCTCGGCGTCATGGTGCTGATACTCGCGCTCGCCATCTTCCTGCCGATCTGGGACCTGGCGAGCATCGCGAGGAAGCGATGAGGCGCGGGCGCGGCTTCACGCTGATCGAGCTGCTGGTGGTCATCAGTGTGGTCGCGCTCACCTTCGGCGTGGCGCTTGACCGCCTCACGCGCTACCAGGAGCTCGCGGAGCGCACGGCGATGGAGCAGAACCTCGCGGCGATCAACATTGCCGTGACCATGAAGTTTGCCGCCCTGGTTACCTCCGGCCGTGCCGTGCAGATCGAGGACGACGTTGGGTCGAATCCGGCCAAGCTGATGGCGCGCATGCCGGAAAACTACCTTGGCGAGCTCTACTCGCCCGATCCCGCGAGCGTGCCGAAGGAAAGCTGGTACTACGATTTGCACTCCGGCGACTTTGTTTACGTGCCGGCCCGCACGCGCTACCTGACGATTCCGAAAGAGTCGGCCGGGAATTTACGATTTCGGATCGTGTTAACGGAGGCGGCCAAGGATCCCGCTGCGCCGAGGGAATTTCGCCAGCCCTACATCAGTGCAGTATTCCCTTACCGCTGGGTCATCGACTGAGGAAAATTTTGCAAAATGCTGCAAGGCAGCGCGATAAATCCTGTCAGCGCGGCCTGAGGGGGAGGATCCTTATGCTAGCATCCGATTCCCTACCTCAATATTCCGCCCTAACTGCGGGGAGTTTATGAGAAAAGTATCCGGATTTACGATCATCGAGCTGGTGGTCGTGATTACCATCCTCGGCATCCTTGCCGCCGTTGCGCTGCCGAAGTTTTTCGACGTCACCACCGATGCTGCGACTGCCGCTGCAGCCGGTGTGGCGGGTGGCGTTGCTTCCGGCGCCGCGATCAACTACGGTGCGCGCCTTGCCAGGGGGTCGATTACCGGGACAATAGTTTCGGTGAGCGATTGCACGACGGCAGTGCTTGGCCGGCTGATCAACGGCGGATTCCCGGCGAACTTCACGTCGGCCGACGGCGGCTTTGTCGCCGCGGCGACAGCCAACGGTCTTACTGGCGCATGTACGATCACCAGCGCAAGTGGCGGCACGGCTGCCACGGCGACGGTCATCGCCGTGCTCAACTAAAAGATGAGAAAAGTAGCCGGTTTCACCATTATCGAGTTGGTCACAGTAATCACCATCCTTGGTGTGCTGGCGGCCGTCGCTCTGCCCAAATTCTTCGACGTAACGACCGATGCGCAGACCGCTGCAGCGGCGGGCGTAGCAGGAAGTGTTGCCTCGGGCGCCGCCATCAACTACGGCGCGCGTTTGGCGAGGGGGTCGATCAGCGGGACTATAGTTTCGGTGGGCGATTGCACGACGGCAGTGCTGGGCAGGCTGCTCAGCGGCGGCTTCCCGGCGAACTTTACCTCGGTGGACGCGGGCTTTACCGCGGCGGCGACGGCGAACGGTGCGACCGGCAGTTGCACCATTTCGCACGCTAGCGGTGGAACAGCGGCGACCGCCAACGTTATTGCCGTGAAGACCTGAGCGGCGCGAGTCTCGAAGGAGGAGTCATCGATATCAGAGAAAAGGGGCCGATCGGCCCCTTTTTTTATTTCCGGATGGTCGGGTTTACGATCACCGAGCTCGTCACGGTATTGATCATCGCGGGCGTGATTGCGGCAGTTGCATTGCCGCGATTCGCGGCCACCACATACGGCGAGGATGAGCTGCGCCTCTACGATCAGACCTTCGCGGCGCTGCGCTACGCGCAGCGCGTCGCGACGACCATGCAACGCAACGTCTGTGTGACGTTTACCTCGACGCAGCTCAGCCTGACCTACGGATCCACCTATGGTGGCGCTTGTAACACGGGTCTTGCCGGGCCCGGGGGCGAAAGCGCGCCGTATACGGTGAGCGCACAGGGGTCGGCGAGCTACACCTCGGCGTCGACCTTCAGCTACGACCGCGTCGGGCGCCCCAGCCCCAGCCAGACCATCACCATCAGCGGTGGGAAGCAGATCGCGGTCGAGCCCGAGACCGGGTATGTCCACTAGGCCGGCGAATTCCGATCGCGGCTTTTCGCTGGTCGAGCTGATTCTCGCGATCACAGTCATCGGCATTTCGATGGCCGCGGTGATGACGGTGTTCGTCGTCACTACGCAGCACAGCGCCGACCCGATGGCGCGCCAGCAGGCGCAGCTTATCGCCGAGGCCTACCTCGACGAGATCCTGATCAAGAAGTTCTACGATCCGGATACGAACAACGTCTGCCCGTCGCCGGAGGGGAGCCGCAGCGCCTACGACAACGTGTGCGACTACAACAGCTTGCCCGACACGGTGGTGCGCGACCAGTTTGGGACTGCAATTGCCGCGCTGTCCGCATACAACGCGCAGGTCAGCGTGTCGGACGGCGCCGTTTCGCTGAACGGAATCGACAATACCAGTGTGATCCGCCTTCTTCTTGTAACCGTGACGGTCACCGGGCCCAACAGCACGAGCGTCACCCTGAACGCCTACCGCACCAACTACCAATGCAACGCTAGCGGAGATACCGAGTGCAAACCTCACTAGCGCGAGGGTTCACGCTGCTCGAGATGGTGGTGTCCATCATCCTGCTGGGGATTGTGGCGACCACCATTGGCGCCTTCATCCTGCCAGCCGTTACCGCGCAACAAGACGTGGAGCGACGGGCGGCGCTGGTCGATGCGACTGAAAGCGCGTTGCGCAGGATGTCGCGCGACATCCGCCTCGCCCTTCCCAACAGCGTACGCATCAGCAATTCGATCACCGGCGGTGTGGGATTTGCCATCGAAATGATCCCGGCGCTCGACGGCGGGAAGTATTGCGATAGCGGCGTCGCCAACTGCGCCGGGGCCTCGCAGCTCCTTGACATCACCGTGTCGGACACCGACTTCGACGTCGTCGGCTGCTTTCGCAATTCGACCTTCACTGGCGCAAGCTTTCCGAGCACGGCATTCCGCCTAGTCATTGGCGATTCGAGCGGCCTGGTTTACTCGGCAAGTGGCTCGCCCGCGGTGGTAACGCCATCCGGCACCAGTATTACGCTCTCGACCGTAAATGGCGGCGGCGCGGGCAGCGGCACCTGCGGGACATCGTCGGGAACCAACACCTCGTACCGCCACCATCTCGCCATCTCGGGTGGCCACCGGTTTTCCACCGCCAGCTCGCGCCAGCGGGTCTTCGTCGTGCAGACGTCGGCGCTGCCGGTGACCTACATCTGTAACGCTACGACAGGCACCCTGACCCGCTACGCGGGATACTCGATTCAGTCGTCGCAGCCGACCGATGCCAGTGCCGCACCGCTCAGCACCGCCTCTTCCATTGGCAGGGTGGCAGGCAATATCAGCAGCAGCGGCTGCGGCATCACCAGCGACACCCCAAGTGTGCAGTCGCGCAGTGTCGTGACGCTTTCCATTGGCCTCACGAGCTCGGGAGAGAGCGTGCAGCTCATGAGCCAGGTGCAGCTCGACAACAGCCAATGACCTCCCGAACCCGACACGTCGGCTCGGCCCTAATCAGCGCGATCTTCCTGATCGTTGTCCTGGCTGCGCTGGGCGCGTCGATGGCGAGCCTGTCAAATGTCGAGCACGATACCGCGACAAAGTCGCTGCTCTCCGCGCAGGCGTACCAGAGCGCCAAGACCGGCCTGGAATGGGGCATCCAGCGCACGATTTCAGAGCCTTCCGCCACCGCCCCTGCGCGCTGCACCAGCATCGGCGCCGGGACCACGTTCTCGCCCACCGGCTCGGGCTTCGGCGGCGCGTCGGTCACCGTGTCTTGCGCGTCGAGCACACATGACGTCGGGGAATTCGTCTATTACCTCACGAGCACCGCCACCATCGGTACCGTCGGTACTCTTGGATACGCCGAGCGGCGGATGGAAGCGACGGTGTCGAACATTCCATGAATGCGCGAATCGCTCAGCAGGCGCTTGCGGGCCTTGTAACCGCCTTACTTCCCGTTGGCCCGGCATTGGCGTTCAACTGCGTTTCGAATGCAACGGGAAACTGGAGCGTGGCGGCCACCTGGACAACGTGCAACGGCACGACGCCGCAAGCTGCGGACACGGCGCAGATCTCAGGCGGCAATACTGTGACGATGAATACCACCGCCACCGTTACGAGCTTGACCGTCGGCTCAAGCAGCGGCAACAACACGTCTACGCTTGCTTTCGCCGCCGGCAGTCAGCTCACTGTTAGCGGCACCGTGACGTTGAGCGGCACGAACGGAAACAGGGGCGGCGCGACGAACATGACCGCAGGGGGCACACTGATCGTCAATTCGGCGACGCCCTTTGCCTTGGGGTCAGGAACCGTGACATGGACGCCGGGTACCGGGACGGTTCAGCTCGGTCTAACCAACACTCCGCTGTATTCGGCAGGGGTGTTTTCGTCGTTCAACAACCTGACGATCAGCGCCAATACCACCACGCTTGGCGGCAACACTACGCTGACCGGCGCTCTAACAGCAACGGGTACGTTGAATACATCGACGTTCACCCTCGGTGTGGCCGGAAATTTCACTGTCAACGGCACGGTAAGCGGAACCGGGGCCATCTCACTCAGCGGAGCAGGCACGACGATTACCGGTACTGGATCGGTGACGAACAGCGCAACGCTGACGATCACCAACAACAAGTCCATCGCGGCGGCAGCCAGCTTGACGCTTTCAGGGCCGATCAGCGTGAGCAGCGGGACCACCACCAACAACGGAACAATTACGAGCACCAATGTTGCAACTGGTCTTACTGGAGCCGGGACCTGGACCAACGCTGCGGGCTCGACGCTGAACATATCGGGGCCGCTCCTCACCGCCGGCACCCTGAACGCAAACGCGAATCCAAACACCGTCAACTATGCCGGCGCGGCACAGACGGTCAAGTTGCCGAATGGGGCGACGCCGAATACCTATTACAACCTGTCCCTGAGCGGCAGCGGCGCGGTGACGATGCCCGCAACGGCGCTGAGCATCCTCGGCAACTTCACGATGTCGGGGACGGAAACGACGACCGCCGCTGCGGCACTGACGGTGGGCGGGAATTTCACGGTGGGCGCCGGAACAACGTTCAATGCTTCTACCTTCACTCACAACGTCGCCGGAGATTTCTCGAGATCGGGCACATTTACGGCCAGCACCGGGACGTTTAGTTTCAACGGTAGCGTGGCGCAGGGAATTACCGGCGCGACGACGTTCAACAATCTGACGATCGCAAACACCACCGCCACGGTGACGGCGAACAATGCACTGGTCGTCAATGCCACCTTCACCCTTAACGGCAGCACCCAGTTTGCCGATGGAGGAAACGCCATCACGGCCAACGCAGGCGTAGCGAATTCAGGCACTCACAGCGGCGCCGGGAAAATCTATCTCAATAGCGGGTCGGCAGCGCATGCGTTGTCCGGGACCGGGACCTACGGAAAGCTGGAGCTGGATGACGCGTTTGGCGCTACGCTGAGCGCCAGCCCGACGGTGAGCGGTACCCTGACCTTCACTACCGGCAACCTGACGACGGGAGCATCGAATACGCTGACGATCGGCTCGGCTGGCAGCGTATCCGGCGCCGGGACTTCCAAGCATGTCGTCGGCAACCTCGCCAAGACGTTCTCTGCCGCGACGACCTTTGCCTATACAGTCGGCGACGGCACCAACTACACGCCGATTACGGTTACGTTCACGGTCGCCGCGACCGGGAACCTGACCGCCGCCGTGACCAACACTGACCATCCGGATACCACTAGCCCACCGGCCTCAAGCGGGATCAGTCCGAGCAAGAGCATCAACCGCTATTGGACGCTGAAGGGCTCGACAATCACGGGCACTTATACGACGACGTTTACCTTCGTTTCGGGCGATATCGACGGCGGTGTCAATGGCGTCACCGTATCGGGCAGCAATCTGCCAAATGTGATCGTCCGCCGTGGCACCACCTGCTCCGGGGCCACGCGGCACTGCAATTCTTGGGGCGCAACCACGCTCAATGGAATCTCGACCACTACGAGCGCCAGCGCGTCGGGCATTTCCATCACCAGCGGTGACCCCGAGGCCGATTTCGTCATCGGCGAAGGTACGTTCACAACCCAATCGCGCGAGCGGGAGTTCATCTTTACGCGAGAGCTCTACTAGCGTTGACATTGCTTTGCAGCAACGCTGCAGGGTCGGCTGGATAATCCGACAAGACGTCGAGGGCTAAATGACCCGATCGTAAAATCCCGAAAAGTTATTTGACAACAATGGGTTATTAGTTTATTTTCAAGTGTTTGTATGAGTCGAGGGAGCACGATGCTCGGCTGGCTGTCGAAGGGACGACATGCGCAGGGCTGGTTCGTGGCCTCGGTGGCCTCGGACGAGTTGACCTACGCGCACGGCCAGTTCGCCTCCAGTGGCAAATCGATGATTACTTCCTACGGCGCGCGCCGCATCGATGCGGATAAGCAGGGGCTGCAAAAGCTCGCGCACGAAATGCAGTTGGCACAATTTCAATGCGCTGTCCTGCTTAACCCGGGCGAGTACCAGATCGTGCAGGTTGAGGCGCCCAGCGTGCCGAGCGACGAATTGAAGAGCGCCATCCGCTGGCGCATCAAGGACATGATCGACTATCACGTCGATGACGCCACCATCGATGTCCTGGACATTCCGCCGGACGAAAAAGGCGGCAGCCGCGCGCACCTGATGTACGCGGTCGCCGCGCGCAACGACCTGATCCAGGCCTGCGTGCGGCGCTTCGACGAAGCGCGCGTCCCGCTCTCGGTGATCGACATCCGCGAGACCGCGCAACGCAACGTGGCCGCGCTCTTCGAAACTGCGGAACGTGGTGTTGCGCTGGTCTATTTCGCCGAAGACTGGGGGCTGCTCACGATCAACTATGGCGGCGAACTTTACCTCGCGCGGCGGCTCGACCTGGGCCTGCGCCAGCTTTCGGTGGAGACGGCGGCGCAGGATGGCGGTCCGCTCGAGCGGGTGGCGGTGGAGATCCAGCGGACGCTGGATCACTTCGAGCGGCAATTTCGCTCCATTCCCGTGGCGCGCGTGCTGGTCGCGCCGATGCCTAGGGACATCGGGCTGAGTGAGGCCCTGCACGCGCGGCTCGGCATTGAATCGCAACAGGTCGACTTGAACGACGTACTGTCGTTCAGCGAACCCGGCGGGCCCGACGCCGAAACGCAGTGGCGTTTCTTCCACCATTACGGCGCCGCCCTGCGCCACGAAACGACGGCGCTCTAGCTCCGGCCCATGAGCCAGCAGATCAACCTTTACAACCCGGTCTTTCTCAAGCAGAAGCATTACTTTTCCGCCATGACCATGGTGCAGGCCCTGGCGGTGGTGCTGGCCGGCGCGGCCGGCATTTATGCCTTCGAGGTGCGGCAGAACCGCACGCTGGACGGCGTGCTGGTCGAGGCGGAGAAGCAGGTGACGTCGCAGCGCGAGCAGACATTGCGCTTTGGCAAGGAATTTTCCGACCAGGGAGCGAGCCGCGCCTTGGCCGAGGAGCTGGCGCGGGTGGAAGAGCGGCTGCAGCGGCGCCAGGAGTTGCTGGGCGAAATCAAGACCGGCGTCGGCGGCGACACGGAAGGGTACTCGCGCTTCCTGGGCGCTCTCGCGCGCCAGGGAACGCCGGGCGTGTGGCTGACCGGGATCGAAATCAGCGCGAAGCAAAGCAGCGATGTGGTCATTCGCGGCCGCGCGCTCGAGAGCCGCATGGTGCCCGCCTACATCCGCGCGCTGAACCGGGAGGCGCCCTTCGCGGGGCGCGCAGTCGGCGAATTGCGCCTGAGCGCGAAGGACGATGCCGGCAAGGAGGGCCCGCCACGCTACATCGAGTTCCTGCTCTCGATCCCGTTGCGGGAAAGCACGGCTGCGGTGCCCGCGGCGAAGGGCGGCTCATGAAAGAGCTCTGGAAGCGCTATGCCGAGCGGATCGACACGCTCAGCCTGCGCGAGCGGATCATGGTGTTCGCGTCGGCGATGGTCGTGCTCGTCGGCATCGTCTACAGCGCTTACATCGATCCGCAGGTGCAACGGGAGCGCCGCATCTCATCGGCCGTGGCGCAAAAGCAGGCAGAGGCGCGCGCGCTGCAGGACCAGCTGACCAAGATCGCGACGAGCCGCGGCAGCGACCCCGATCGGGCGGCGCGGGAGCGGCTGGAGGCTGCGCGCCGGCTGCTGGCCAGCACCGACGCGACAATTGTTGCGGAAGAGCGCAAGTTCACCGCGCCGGCGCAGATGCGCGGCGTCATCGAGGAACTGCTCGCGCGTAATCGCGCGGTAGAGCTGCGCGCCATGAGAAGCCTGCCGACGACCTCGATTGCCGAAGCGCGCGCTCAGGCAGCCGGCCGGCCCGCCGATCCGCGGCCGGCGGGCGCGGCGGAGCGCCTGATCTACCGCCACGGCGTCGAAGTTACCGTCAGCGGCGCCTACCTCGACCTGCTCGCCTACCTGTCCGACCTCGAGCGCCTGCCGACACAGCTTTACTGGGGCTCGCTCGAAATCGATGCCAGCCACTATCCGAAGCACACCATGAAGATGACGGTGTTTACGCTGAGTCTAGACCGCGCATGGCTGAACGTATGAGCCTGTTCACGCCGGCGGCGTTCCTGCCGTTCGCGCTGTCGCTCTCCGCGCAGGCGGCCGATCCGCAGACTCCGCTCGTCGACCCTACGCGCCCGCCGACGGTCGCGGCCGCTGCACTTAACACCGCCGGGCCAAATCCGGAGTCTGCGCCACGCTTGCAGAGCATCCTGATCTCGCCCCAGCGCAGGCTTGCAGTGATTGACGGGCGGACGGTGCCGCTCGGTGGGAAAGTCGACCAGGCGACGCTGGTGCAGATCGCCGAGACCTTCGTCACCTTGAGGCAGGGCACGGAACTCAAGACGCTCGAGCTGTATCCCGGTGTATCGCGCAGGCGTATCACGGCGGAGCCGGAAAATAATAAGAAGGAAAAACTCCCATGAACTGCCGAATTTTCGCTGCCGCCGTACTCGCGCTTGCCGGCTGTGCCGCGTCACCTCCTCCGCAGCCGGTCGTCGATCCGTCGCTAAGCGATGCGCTCACGCAGAGCACCGAGCGCAAGAAGCCCGCCGCGCCCCAGATCGAGCAATCATTGATACCGCCCCTGCGCATGGAGATGCCGATGGTCGGCGGCCTGCCGATCGACGCGCGCTTCGACCTCTCGGTCAGCGACGCGCCGGCGGCACAGGTCTTCAATTCGCTCGTCACCGGGACCCGCTATTCGATGCTGGTGCACCCGCGTGTCGTCGGCAACATCTCCGTCAACCTGAAGGACGTAACGATCCGCGAGGCGCTCGACTCGATCCGCGATCTGTACGGCTACGAATACAAGATGGACGGCTCGCGCATCCTGATCCAGCCGGCGGGGGTGCAAACCAGGGTGTTCCAGGTGAATTACCTCTCGGGCCAGCGCCGCGGCGTGAGCCAGGTGCGCGTGACTTCGAATTCAGTCACTGACCCCAGCGCAGGCGGGACCACGGGCACCACAACCGGGACCACTGGGACCACGGGCACGACTACGGGGACTACCGGAACCGCTGGGGTCGGCGGCACAGGCGGCATCAGCTCCCTTCTTACGGGCTCCGGCGCCACGGGGCGCGAAAGCACCCGCGTCATCACCAACCAGGAAGCCACGTTCTGGTCTGACGTCTGCGAGGCACTGGTGGCTATTGTGTTTCCGGATAACACCGGTGGGGCTACGATAAGCCCCGGCGGGATCGGGCCGCAGCAGCAGCCCGAGGATCGCCAGCGGAGCATGTGCAATCGTCGCCACGCGGCGAGCGACCGCTCGATCGTCGTCACGCCGCTCTCGGGGGTGATCGTCGTGCGTGCCACGCCGGTCGAGCTGCGCGCGGTCGAGAACTACCTGCGCGCAACCCAGATTTCCGTCGAGCGCCAGGTGATGCTCGAGGCGAAGATCATCGAAGTCACGCTGTCGAACCAGTACCAGTCGGGAATCAACTGGACCGTATTCAATTCGCGCGTCTCCGCCGGCCAGATCACCCGGGTGCCGACGCTCGACTCAGCGCCCGGGCGTCCCCAGGGTACGACGCCGAATTTTGTCGCCGGTTCGCGCGAGGCTGCTGCTGCCGCCGCGTTTGGCGCAAGCGGCGCGGCAGCCTCGGTATTCGGGCTGTCGCTGGCGACCAACAGCTTCACGGCACTCCTCTCCTTCCTCGAGACCCAGGGTAATGTGCAGGTGCTGTCCAGCCCGCGCGTGGCGACCCTCAATAACCAGAAGGCCGTGCTGAAGGTCGGGCAGGAACAACTGTTCGTGTCGAACGTGGCTGTCTCGCCGCCCACCACTGGCGTGGTCAACACCCCGGCGACGATCTCGCCCACGTTTTCGCCGTATTTTTCCGGAATCGTGCTCGATGTCACACCGCAAATCGACGACAGCGGGAACATCACGTTGCACGTGCATCCCTCCATCAACGACATTGCCCAGGTGAACCTCACGGTTCCCGTGGGCGGGGTGACGCCGGTCGACATTCCGACGGCGCGCAGCACCGTGCGCGAGACCGACACCATCGTGCGGGTGACCGACGGCAATATCGTGGCCATCGGCGGACTGATGCGCACCGAGGTGACTGAACTGCGCAGCGGCTTGCCGGGCGCGATGGATTCGGCCATCGGCTGGCTGTTCCGCAGCACTACGCGCGTGATGGAGAAGAAGGAACTGGTCATTCTGCTCAAGCCGACCATCATCGATTCCGACAGAGCCTGGTCCGACGACCTGCGCGAAACGCAAAAACGCCTCGACGCCATGAAGCCACCAGCGAAAGGCGGCAAGTGAATTACGTCTCGCACTTTGGCCTGCGCGAGCAGCCCTTCAGCATTACACCGGATACAAGCTATTTCTTCGCCTGCCGCGGCAGCCAGGCGGCGCTCAATACGCTGCTGGTGGCGATGTCGAATGGCGAGGGCTTTCTCAAGATCACCGGCGAGGTCGGCACCGGCAAAACGCTGCTGTGCCGCAAGCTGCTCGCCACGCTCGACGATCGCTGGGTCTCCGCCTACGTTCCCAATCCGTCCTTCGAGCCGCGCAGCCTGATGCTGGCGCTCGCCGAAGAGCTGGAGGTTCCGGTGGAAACCGGCACCGACCAGCACCGGCTGCTGCGCACCATCACCAAGCAACTGCTTGACCTCGCGCGCGCGGGCAAGCGCGTGGCGTTGTGCATCGACGAGAGCCAGGCGATGCCGCTCGACACGCTCGAGGCGCTGCGCCTGCTCACCAACCTGGAGACGGAGAAGCGCAAGCTGCTGCAGGTGGTTCTGTTCGGGCAACCCGAGCTCGATCACAAGCTGAAAGCCGAGTCCATCCGGCAGCTGCGGCAGCGCATCGTTTTCGAACAGAAGCTCGTCGGTCTCGCGCGGGATGAAGTCGGAGCCTACGTGATGCACCGCCTGGCGGTGGCGGGCTACCTGGGCCAGCCGCTGCTGCGCGCGCGCGCGCTGGCGACGCTGCACCGGGCAAGCCGCGGCGTGCCGCGGCTGGTGAATATCCTGATGCACAAGGCGATGCTGCTGGCGTACGGCGAGAACACCCGTACGGTCGAGAATCGGCACGTGCGTGCGGCGGTCCAGGACACCCCGGCGGCGACGCCGGCGCGCCGCTGGTGGTGGCCGCTGCTGCGCGCGTCGAACTAGGCGTTCTCCGAGCGCCCCGCGCCGTGAGCCTGATCAACAAGATGTTGCAGGATCTCGATCGCCGCAATGCGATGAGCTCGGCGAGCGGACCCGTTCCGCAGCAGCAGGTGCGCGCGGTTTCGGGCCCGGGCTCCGGTCACGAGTGGTTCTGGCGCACGCTGGCACTGCTCTCCCTGATTGCCGTCGGCTGGGTCGGCTGGGTGGCCTACCAGATGCAGCCGCGGGCTCTCGCCACGGAGATGGCCCTTAGCGCGACAGGGCAGCCACGCAGCAAACCGGCTCCGCCGGCGGCGAAAGATGTCGCTACGCCAGCTGCTCAGGAGGCGGCGCCGCAAGTGGCAACGGTCCCCGTCCCACCGCCAGGCGCACCCGCTACTCCGCAGGCCCCGATTCCGGCAACGGCTCGCGCTGACACGCCGCCTACGCCCCCCGAACTCTTCAAGCTCGCACTCGCCATCGACCACCCGGTGCAGGAACGCGCGAGACCGACCGCCCCCGCGTCGCCAAAAAAGGCGCGCGCACCGGCGAAGGCGGTTCCGGCGGCGAATCGCGTCAGCAAGCTGGACATTCCCCGCACGCCCGTCGAGGAAGCGGAAGCGCTGTTCCGGCGCGGCGCCGTGCGGCTCAGCGAGGGTCGCGTCAGCGAGGCGCAGGATGACTTCTCTGCGGCGGTGGCAAAACACGCCGGTCACGAGGCGTCCCGCCAGGCGCTGATCGCCATCCTCATCGAGCGCCGGCGCCTGGATGAAGCGCGCCGGCAGCTGGAGGAAGGGCTCGCGCTGAATCCGGCGCAGACCCAGTTCGCGGTGGTGCTGGCCCGGGTGCTGGTCGAGCGGGGCGACTACGGCGCGGCGGCAAATGTCCTCAGTAATCCGCAGAACGCCGGCGCAAGCGACTCCGATTACCAGTTGCTAAGTGGTGCGGTATTGCAGCGGCTGGGACGTCACGCCGAGGCGATCGAGGCCTTCGAGCGCGCCGCCAAGCTGGTCGACCAACCGGGGACGACCTGGGTCGCGATGGGAATCTCGCTCGAGACGATCGGGCGCAAGGCGGAGGCGCTGCAGGCCTACCGGCGCTCGGTTAGCGCCGGGCTCGCCACGCAGGACATCCGGAACTACGCCGAGAATCGCATCCGGGCCCTCAATTGACCCGGAATCGCCTTAGCTGGCCGGGGTGATTTTTTCCAGCCGGTAGCCGTAGTTGTAGATCGGCACCACCCGGTAGCCCGATTCGGGGCGCAGGTCGAGCTTCTTGCGGACCTGGCTGACATGGGTGTCGACCGTGCGGGTCGCCAGATCCCCGCTGCGGCCCCAGACGGTTTCCTGCAGATGGCCGCGGGAAAGCAGCCGCCCGACGTTGCGGAACAGCGCGACCGTCAGCTCGAATTCCTTCGGCGTCAGTTCGACCTTGGTCCCATCGCGCCGCACCTCGCCGCGTTGAATGTCGATTTCGAAAGGCGGGAAGGCAAGCTGCTTCTTTTCCTCGCTCGGATAGGCGCGGCGCAGCAGCGCGCGTACCCGGGCGAGGAGCTCCTGCCGGCGTACCGGCTTGACCATGTAGTCGTCGGCGCCGTGCTCGAGCGCGTAGACGATGTCCTGCTCGGAGTCGCGCACCGTGACGAACAGCACCGGCACCGTCTTGGACACGTTGGCCCGCAGCCAGGTGAGCACCTCGGCTCCGGACACCTCCGGCACCTGCCAGTCGAGCATGAACAGGTCGAAGCTCTCTCGGCCCGCCTGCTTCATCGCCTCGCGGCTGCTCTCGTAGGCATGCACGTCGTGCCCGTCCTCGCTGATCCAGCGGGTGAGCAAGGCAAGCTGATCGGGATCGTCTTCTAGAATCGATATACGCACGGCCCGCCTCCCTTCGAGGCAAATGATAACGGAGAGATCCCATGCGCGTCGCCCTGCTGGGCGGAGGCACGATTTCGAGGCTCCTGCTGGAACACGGGAGGCGCGCCGGTATTTCCGGCGTGCAGTTCGTCGCAATTTGCGGACGCAGCGACACATCGCGTGGCGCGGCGCTTGCCCGGGAATTCGGTATTCCGCACGTGGTCGGGAGAGAGGCGCTGCTGGTGCTTCGACCCGAAGCGGTCGTCGAGGCGGCTTCGCACGAGGCGGTGCGCGAGCACCTTGTAGCCCTGCTCGAGTCCCGTGTCAGCGTGGTGGTGCTTTCGGCCGGCGCGCTGGCCGATGACGCTTTGCGGCGTGCCGCCGAGGGGGCTGCCGGCCGGTCGGGGGCCTCCCTTATCGTCCCATCGGGTGGCATTGGCGGACTCGACGCGCTCAGGACCGCTTGTATTGCGGGTGTCGAGGAAGTTTCCATCCAGGTCGCCAAGCCGCCGGCCGCATGGAAAGGAATCCCGTACGTGGATGCGCTCGGGCTCGATCTGTCCGGCAGGGGAGGCGCTCAGACGCTCTACGAGGGGCCGGCGCGGAACGGGGTCGTCCATTTCCCGCAAAACGTGAATATCGCCGCGGTGCTATCGCTGGCCGGCGTCGGCATGGACCGTACGCGCCTGAAAGTCCTGTCCGACCCGGCCCTTACGCTCAATACCCACACCATCGAGGTCCGGGGCAGGACCGGCCGCTTCACGGTGGTCATGGAGAATATTCCATCCCCCGAAAACCCGAAGACCTCCTGGCTCGCGTGCTATAGCGCCGTGGCTGCTGTCCAAGCCCTGGGCAGTCGGGTGCGATACGGAGGGTGACGCAGGGTCAAAATAGTTGACCAACCAGCGGATTACTCAGATAATTTCCGGTTCCGCCGGAGGGGTGCCCGAGCGGCTAAAGGGGGCAGACTGTAAATCTGTTGGCCTTGCGCCTACGTAGGTTCGAATCCTACCCCCTCCACCAGCTTTCAGGGCACCGGCGGCGGGCGCGGCGCGGATGTGCAGACAGTGGCAGCTATCGGGTGACGAACTTAAAGGCGGGTGTAGCTCAATGGTAGAGCAGAAGCCTTCCAAGCTTATGACGAGGGTTCGATTCCCTTCACCCGCTCCAAAAGGAATTCGGCCCATGTAGCTCAGTGGCAGAGCACTCCCTTGGTAAGGGAGAGGTCATGCGTTCAATCCGCATCATGGGCACCAGGTGTCGGTTAACAGGTAAGGCAGTCGGGAGCGATTAGGAAACATCATGGCAAAAGGCAAATTCGAGCGCACCAAGCCGCACGTGAACGTGGGCACGATCGGGCACGTCGATCATGGCAAGACGACGCTGACGGCGGCGATGA